>OLGO01000012.1_pt1 | contig 240428 bp, 206 predicted proteins | sample 1605861 | NCBI WGS metagenome assembly OLGO01 (sample SAMN03283253) | human gut metagenome | biome: human-associated habitat; material: feces | host: Homo sapiens | place: USA | collected 2013
CCAATAAACTGGTGTAGCAAAAAGAATCATATCTGCGGCAGCAATTTTATCAATTGTAGGATTTGTATCATCCTTATCGACGCATCCCTTAGAGCATTGACAGACACCACATCCCTTGCATGGTGCAATGTTGAGTTTGTCAGGTTCAATGATTTCAATTTCATTCTTTTCTGATGCTCCTTTTATAAATGCATTGATTGCTGTCAGCGTGTTTCCTTTTCTGGCACTTCCATTAATGATTACAATTTTCATGTGTGTATCCTCCAACTTCAAATTTTCCAGCTCGACAAGCTGGAAGTTAGCAATTTCCTATACCTATAATTTCTTATCAAAGAGGCTGCATCATTTCAAGGATAATGCCATCCGGGTCTCTGAAATAAAAAGCTCGACTCTCCCCAAATCCATTTGCTCTAAAGTCGAAATACTGCGGTTCAGATAAGCACTCCACATGATTTTCGATAAGGATATTATAGACAGAATCAATGTCATCCGTATAGAAACATACTTCCGAGATGGATGTCGTAAACAAGTCTGATTGTTCTTTATGGATCTCGCTATCTACGAACTGAATCAGCTCGACCGGTGGCGTTTCAATAGCCTTAGAACCGTTCAAATAAGCGACCCTTGCTTTGCAATTCGACTTGCGAAACATTTTATCGGTTTCTTTGCCTTCCATAAAAATCTCTCCTTGAAACGCAAGTCCAAGAATATCTCTATAGAACGCAATTGAGCGATCCAAATCAGAAACGGTTAACCCTACATGATAAATTCTTCCAACCATCCTTATATCCTCCTGAAAAAATTTCTGATTTTCTATTTTCTGACAAACAAACTAAACTAGCTATCTTTCCATTGCCTTCTCGATCATCTCAGCTTTTTTGGTTTTTCCCATCAACCGATAGTATTTACACCACAACAACGGTGATTGCAATGGAATAACTTCTGTTCCCAGCGGCATTTGCTCTACGATTTGTTCCTTGCGTAGCGCACAATCATAAAGCTTTCCATCCTTCACGATTGCAAAGCCAGCCATCACATCGACCTCGACAGAATCGATCCGAAACTCCATAAAGGTTTTTGTCCGGTACATGAGGTTCGGAATGAAATCAGATGAACAGCTTTCACCCATTTCCGATAAAATCGTGCGGACACATTCCGCATCGCGGTCAACGACCATTAAATCAATGTCGTGAAAGTCGGAGGTGATGTCCTTGAAATACAGCATCATAGATGCACCCAAGGCCCATTCGACACCAGCCTCGTTCAGTCGATGTGCAATCTTCAACAGCAACTGGATTTTTTCCTGTGTTCCTGCCATACTTTACCTCCATAAATTCCGATTTTCTCAACCGCGAACGTTTTCGGAAACAGGTCGATGTGCTTGTCCCTACATATATAATGGAACCGCACATATTATCCAATCGTCTCCACTCATTGTTCTGATGGAACTTGTCCGAAAATATGAGATTTGCCGTACTGTTTCTTCCGGTGTAATAAAGATCAGTTTCTGCCTGATAGGATCAAGATAGCAGTCCCGACCATCTCTTTTATATATCGGCGGCAACTGAGCCTTACTTAGATCATTTATCAATGTTTGCCACCTCCCGTTTCACATAGTGCAGTTCCACATCGTACCCAAGCGCCTCCATGATAGATACGAAGGTCTTGTTCACGACCTTATCACCGCCATTGATCACACGGCTGACATAGGATGCTGAGGTGCCGACTTCCTCGGCCACCTTTGCCTGTGTTGTATTACCCTCAATGCACTTCACCTTGACATCAAGTTCTATATTATTTTTCAACATGATACTCCTCCGAAGCACGGTTCATAAGTTTCACGAATCGTTAAATTTATTTTAACGCAAAATTGTGAACAATTCTACCTCGGCACGAAAAAAAGCACCCCGCCGTAACGAGGTGCCGCTAACTGCCTATTCTGTTATGCATCCACATCAATCTCCAGCCCCGATTTAAACTCGACCGTCATTTTCTCCTCATAGACCGTAATCCTGGCAATCAACCGTCTGACCATTGCCTCGGAGTATTCCGTAAGCGCCTCCGTCTGTTCATCAAGAAAGGTCGTGAGGTCTTCGAGTTTTTCTATCAGTTCCGTGTTCATAGCCGCCTCGGTAAGGATATCCTGCCGCTCTTCCCGGAGAGATATGATGGCATCACCGATCTCATCAATCCCTGACTGGTCTTTTCCGGCTTCGAGCAGTTCTGCCTGTTTTTCCGCAAGTGCCTTATCAACCGCTGCAAGTCTCTCATCCGTATCGCCATTCACCACTGCCTGGACATTTGCTTTCAAAGCAGGGAGGACGATGTCTTTTCTCGCCCACGCATCATTGACCGCTGTCACCACCGCCATCTGCAGATCTTCTTCTCGAATCGTCCTGGCCGGACAGTCTATCCCACTGCTTTTCTTAAGGACCCGGCTCACGCACCGCCAGACCGTTGATTTCTTTCCTCGGTTGTTCCATTTAATTCTGCGGTAGATATCTCCGCAATAACCGCAGATGACCAGGCTTGACAATGCGTATCTGGCACTGTAGACCCGCTTTTTACCATCGGTGAGGATGTTCGCCCTTCGTGCAATCTCAGCCTGCACCCGCAGGAAAACGTCCTTGTCGATGATTGGCTCGTGGCTGCCTTCCACATAGTACTTCGGTGCAAGGCCGTTATTGGCTACGCGCTTTTTCTCCAGTGTGTTGACCGTATAAGTCTTTTGCAGGAGCGCATCCCCTATGTACTTCTCATTGGTAAGGATCTGCTTGATATTGCTTTCATGCCACTTTTCATTATGCGCTCCGTTTAGGATACCGTCAGCCTCAAGCCCACGCTTTATCTGCAGGAAACTTGCTCCGTCCATGTACTCGGCATAGATGCGTCTGACGATATCCGCCTCCTCTGGGACAATGACCAACTTTCCATCATCGCCCTTGGTGTATCCGAGGAACCTGTTGTGGTTGACCTGGACTTTGCCCTGTTGATTTCGGAATTGGATGCCGAGGCGGACGTTTGCAGAAAGCGACTCTGACTCCTGCTGTGCAAGCGCCGCCATGATGGTCATAAGGACTTCACCTTTCGCATCCAGGGTATTGATGTTTTCCTTCTCGAAGAAAACGGCAATGTTGAGTCCTTTCAGTTCCCGCGTATATTTCAGGCAGTCTACCGTGTTACGGGAGAAGCGGCTGATTGACTTGGTGAGGATCAGGTCGATCTTTCCGTCCCTGGCATCCTGTATCATGCGGTTGAATGCCTCACGTTTGGCTGTGTTGGTTGCGGAGATTCCGTCATCCGCGTACACCTCGACCAGCTCCCACTCGGGATTGCTCTTGATATAAGAAGTGTAATGCTCGACCTGGACCTCGTAGCTCGATTCCTGTTCTTCAAATTCTGTGGAGACACGGCAGTAGGCAGCTACTCTGGTCTTTTGTACCTTTTCTGTTTTCTTTTGCGTTCCGACCGTGCGTCTCGCCGGAATCACCGTGATATTCTGTGCCATTGCCATTAACTGCTCACCTCATTCCTGATCCGGCTGTAGGCGTACTCTGCCTGCTCGACCGGGTCCTTGTATTTCATGGCAATCTTTAGTGCGGAAAAGCCTGTGTAGTAGACCCCTTTGGGAGCGCCTTTGCCTTTCCGTCTGTCCCGCCCGAGTGCCTTTTCCCGGCGGATGCGTTCAGCTTCAACTTTCCGAACTGTCTCCTCCGTCAGAATCGCCGGATAGAACTCATCGCCAAGATACCGCTCATTCAGCATCAGCCTTTTCACTCCGCAGTGGCTCATGGTAAGCCCGACCGCAGATGCCGCATTCTTGAAGGACATCCCCGACAGGTAGTTTCGGCATATCCGCCTTACATCATCGGCCTGCTTTTCATTTATGACCGCTTTGCTGCCAATGATGTCATATCCATATGGTGTGTGCTGCATCTTATATCCTTTCCCGGAACATGGGTCCGCACTTCATGGCGAATCCGATCTCCGTTCTTTCATAGACCACAATGCGGTCAACATGCTCTGTAAACAGGGAGGGATCGAACTCCGTAATCATCGTCCCTTTCGCAGTGTACTTAAGAAGTCTGTCCAATGCCTCCGTCTGATCCCGGTTTCCGTTCATCTGCGTAGTAAGGAAATCTCTCTCTTCTGACAGTCTGTCTGCCTCCTCCGTAAGATCATCGCTCTCTTCGGCGTAAACCGCCGGGTCAAGCAGCCCCTTTGTAAAGAACTGTGTGATCTGGCTTCTTCGCTCTGTGTTCTTTTCGAGCATCTCGTCCAGTTCCGTCAGCCTGTCGATATTTCCTGACCGCTGACTACTTTTCAGCATTTCCGCATAAGGAATAAGAATCAGGCTCCTGCCGTAGGTCAGCTTGTTCATCAATGTGATAAAAGCAGCCTTGACTGGCTCTTCGGCAATTGTCTTCATGCTGCAGGCGGTTTTATTGCGCACATGGGTGTTGCAGGAAAAGCCGAAATGATTCGCCAGCTTGACCCTCTTCCAGGTGCCTCCGCATTCTCCGCAGATGATCTTACCGGACATGGCGTAACGGTTCTTATATTTGTCCTCATCCTTATGGATGCCCTTTTCCAGACCGTTTGCATTGATGATGGCATTTGCCGCCTCAAATGCCTCATGGCTGATGATCGGTTCATGGTGGTCCCGTGCAAGGTACTGCGTTCTTTCACCTCGGTTGATGTGGCGATTGAATCTGTCATCGGTGTAGGTCTTTTGCATGATCACATCGCCTGTGTACTTTTCATTGCGTATCATGCCGTTTACCGTATGCCCGGTCCATCTGCCATCGCGCTTGGTTCGGATACCCTTCTCATTCAGTTTTCTTGCAATAGTCCCCGGAGACATGCCGGAAAGGATCGCCTCGAATATCCACCGCACCGTTTTAGCCTGCTCTTCATTGACCACCATCTGACCATCCACGTTGTCGTAACCGTATGGCGTATAGCCAATCTTGAAGGTACCATTCTGGAAACGTTTCTGAATGCTCCACTTGTTGTTTTCCGCAATGGAGTGGGATTCGCTCTCCGCCAGGCTTGAAAGAATGGAGAGCAGAAGTTCGCCCTCCATCTTGCCCGTGTCAATATTCTCCTTCTCGAAGAAGATGTATATGCCCTTCTCGCAAAGCCGTCTGACCGTTTCGATACTGTCTACCGTGTTACGGGAAAAGCGGCTGATGGACTTCACGATAATATAATCGATTAGTCCCCGGTCGCAATCGTCCAGCATGTGGAGCAGACCGTCACGCTTGTCCATTGAAGTGCCGCTCACACCTTCGTCATAATATAGTCCGACATATTCCCAGTCCGGTCTTGCCTTGATGTAGCGTTCGTAATGGTTCTTCTGTGTTTCCAGGCTGACCAGCTGTTCATTGGAATCCGTAGATACCCTGGCATAGGCTGCAACACGAAGTTTACGTTTGCTGTTGTCCTTCGTTGCCTCGATCTTTGTTATCCTTGCCATTGTCTCGCCTCCTTTCACTTGGGGTAGTATATACATCACTCTAAAGCCCCTAAACAGCAAGCTATTTATCGATAACTTTCGATATGAATGGGGAGAAAGATCTGCGGTTTCTCGCCATAATTCTGGTGAATTCGTCATCGGTGATAAGCCCCGCATCAAGGAGCTTCTTTGTCAACTGCTCGGCCAGTAAATAGTTATATTCGTTCTGCATTTCATCGTTGGTCGGCTTCGGCACATCCGCCAGATTCACTTTGCCATCTATGGTCTGTATTACCTGCATAGAAAACACCTCCTACCAGGTAGCCCCGGCGGGAGGTGAAATCTGACGGTTTGAGAGAATTTATCAATCTTTTCTGTAGAAATCACAGGTATATCCGTCTGCACGAAGGATCAGCCCTTTCGCCCAGGGAGGAACACGTGCCATCTGCTCACACAAAACTTCCAGGCTCATTCTTGGGTTAGCTTCGATTATCAGTTCATCATGCACATGGGCAACGATGCTGCAGCACCGGAGCGTTTTCATGGCATACATCAGAATATCCCTTGATGTTGCCTGCACGATGTTCTCCACAAACTTGGGACCGTAGCTTTCGATGCGTTCCCATTTCTTTGTACCGCCTACGCCTTCATAGGTAACGGACTCGCCGCCGAAACGGTTCTCTCCGATACGAGGTTTGACGTAGGCGAGGGTTCTGCCGGATGGCAGAGTGATAAACAGCATCCCGCTCTGATAAAAGAACTTCACGCCCTTTACCGTCTGAGCCTTCCGTTGCTTTATGACCTTCTTCACAGCCGTATCCACATCCCACCAGAAGCGGACGATATGCGGATTAGACTGCCTCCAGGCATTAACAAGTGGCTGCAGTTCTTCCTCGGCAAGCCCCATATCAAGAGCACCCATTGCTTTGAGCGCACCGACTGATCCGCCATATCCGAGAGCCAGTTCCGCAATCTTGCCTTTCTGCCGGAGATGCCCGTTTACACCATGCTTCTCAACAGGCACCTTGAACATCTGACTTGCGGATGCACAGTAGATATCGCCGCCGTCTTGAAAGACCTGTGTCCGCCAGTCCTCTCCGGCAAACCAGGCGATAACTCTTGCCTCGATAGCAGAAAAGTCTGCTACATAGAACTTCTGCCCATCAGCCGGGATAAAGGCGGTACGAATCAGCTGAGAGAGCGTGTCAGGAATATCTTCGTAAAGCATGTCCAGGGCATCGAAATCACCGTTTCTTACAAGCGCCCTTGCATCGGCGAGATCCTCCATGTGATTCTGCGGCAAATTCTGCAGCTGCACGAGCCTTCCGGCAAAGCGGCCGGTACGGTTGGCACCGTAGAACTGGAACATCCCTCTGCACCTGTTATCCCTGCAGGCGGCATTCTGCATGGCCTGATACTTTTTCACCGATGATTTGGCAAGCTGCTGCCGGAGGGACAGCGCCTCCGACACCTCGCCGCCCGTTTCCTCGATCAGTGTAGCTACAGCTTTCTTGCCGAGTGTCTCTGTCTCCAGACCGTTATCCGAAAGCCAGGACTTCATCTGCACCACGCTGTTGGGATTATCAAGGTCAGTTATATCCTTCATGGCAGCCGTGAGCCTTTTCCGGGACAGTTCATCAATGGCGATTGCCTGCTCCACAAGCGGCATATCCACGCGGATTCCCCTGTCGTTAATCTCCTGGTCGATGTGATATTCCTCCCATATCTCCTCCGGGACCGGGAACTTTGACAGTTTCTGCTGTATCTGCATTTCCGTTTCCACGTCCCGGATGTTATACACCTTGTACCGCTGCCATTTTTCCGTGTCATGCTCCGGCAGATTCCTTGTGCGTCCGCCGTTGGACTTGGTCGGATTGCACGGCACAGAGAAATACCGGATCAGGTCTTTTCCTTCGGTCAGCTTCTGTTTTTCAAGCCCCAGCACCGCACCGACCCCTTCCAAGGAGAGAGGAAGACCCATATATGCAGACCAGGCCATAGAACACCGCCAGGACCCGGGATTCAGAAATCTCGCGCATTCCCTTGAGAGCGGATGATTATCGTGGAACGGATCAGGGCTGATACCCATATCCGCCAGATACCTGGACAGGCAGACACGCTCAAACTGCGCATTGAACGCCCACTTGGTCACGCTATCGTCTGCCAAGGCATCCAGGATATCTGCCGGGATCTCTTCACCGCAGGCGAGATCTATGGTCCTGACCTTACCGCCGTCTATGCTGTATCCGAACAGCAAGATCTCAAAATCCGGGCTTTCCGCGTATTTGTACACACCGCATTTCGGCAGGCTGACAGAGGAATATGTCTCGATATCAATTTCAATGTTTCTCATAAAGCCTCCTATAAAACCAGGCGGCAAGGTTGCCCCCGCCGCCCGTACACTGTTATTCTTCGGTTGTTTCCTGCTCCTCTTTACGCTTACGGCGTTTCTCCCTGAACTCGTCAATCCAGCCTTTGACGATGATCACCCATCCGGCAATCACGATTCCCGCCGCCACACCGAAGCAGGTCGAGAGCATAAAACTCTGATATGTTGTCATAGGTCACGCCCTCCTTATGCCAGGAAATCATCGTCATCGAGAGTGGCGAAATCATCCGCTGCATTCGTTCTGCCGCCGAGAGGCTCCCCGTCACGCACCTTCTGGATGTTGCCAAGACCGCAGGCGATACCCTTATTGCCGTTGGAATTGAAGGCATAGAAATTCAGAGACACTCTCGCATAGCATCCGGAGTAGACTTCGTTCCTGTCGAGAATCGGCTTGACCGCCCTGTCAACGATCTGGGGAGCGGTATTGGAGTTTGCGTTGATGAAGTAATGCCCCTTATAGGCTTCATCGTCACGCTCCACATCCCCGTCACGCAGAGGCAGCTTGATTGCAGCCTTGTTAGGCTTCTTACCGCCGAATTTGGCGATACCATCCTCGATAGCAGCATCGATCGCCGCGTTGATGGCGTTTACCGTGGCAGTATCATCCTTCGGGATGAGAACAGATACGGAATACTTCTCCGCTCCGCCGTTGATGGATACAGGCTCCCAGCCGTGGAAGTAAGAGAGTCTCGTGTTGGTACCAGTGATAACCTTTGTCTTGCTGTTCGTGTTTGCCATTTTACATATCCTCCTTGATTTCATTAAATTCGTTCATGGCGTTTGTTACGTTCATAGCCGGACGCTTATCCGATTTCGGAACCAGTGTCGGCTTGCCCGGCGGTTTGTAGATGAGGCCGCCGAGAACCTCCTCAAACTTTGTCTTGCCCATCAGCTTCTGCATCTCTGTCAGCGTAATGAGAGACTTCCTGTAGATGTCGTTGTATCCGGCTTCGATAGCCGCCTCCGCGACTTTCTCCTCGTCCCGGTACTTACGGACTGAGCGTCCTTCGACCACTTTGAATCCGTCCCACTCTTTGCCGTGGTTTACGGCAGCGTCAGTGGCATAAGCTGTGATCTCATTCGCCCATTTGGTAAGGTTCGGAAGGATGGCAAGGATCTCCTCGATCTCCTCATCGGTGAGAAGTGGCGGGAGCCGGAACTCCGACTGTGCCAGTTTCAGTTTTTCTTCGGCCCTGGCACGGCACCTGGCAGCCGCACGGCAGAAGGTACACCACTCTCCGGGAAGATAATCGCCCTCGCCGTTGTACGCCATCCGCGCTCTCGGCTTCAGCACGTTCTCCGCCCAGCTTTTCAGTTCCTCTGCCGGGATCGTCCAGGTACTGACGTGTTCCCGTCTCGGCTGGAAGATCGTCATGGATACCTCTTTGATGTCATACAGGGCATCGTAAAGTTCCAGTGCGCCAAGCGCATACAGTTTCATCTGCGGATTATCTTCAGCTTCGACCAGGATGCCCATGCCGTACTTGAAGTCTACGATGTGCAGCCTGTCGTCTGAGATGATGATGCAGTCCCCGGTACCGAATCCCTCCGGCACATAGCAGGAGAAGTCGAGATGCTGTTCAATCAGCACGATCGGGTCTTTGCAATGCTGCTTTGCTGCCTCGTACTGCTCCATCACGAAGTCCACATAGGCGTCAGAGCATTCCTCCATCTCATCCGAATCGTAATCCGAGACAGGACGTTTGCTGCGCATCCTGAGAGCCTTCTTCAGCTTGTGTTCGCACAAGGCATGAGCTGCTGTGCCTTCCTTCGCCGCTTCAGACTCCGTTCCCTCGAACTCCTCCTCAAGCCTTGCCGATGGTGTGCAGTTGAGCCACCTGGATGATGCGGAAGGAGGGAGGATGGAATGTTTTCTCATCACAGCACCTCCGCCTCGGCAAGCACTTCCGCGTAATCCTTCGGGTCAATGCCGCTCAAGCGGTCTGCACCATACTTTTGAATGATGGCTCTGACCTCGGCGGTCTTACCGTTCCTGCTCTTCTCAGCGAGAACACCCCTGACCTTTTCCAGCGGGATCTGCTCCGGCTTTTTCTCCGGCAGCGTCTTCGGTGTATCCGTCTCCTTCGGCAAACTGTCAATCACAAGGCTGCATACCGCCTGGATGCTGTCTGCCAGGGAGCGGATGTCCTCCACCACCTTGAGAAGCTTCTGTGCCGCTTCAAGCACTAACGTGGTCTTGTCCATTACCGTCTCCTCCTTCCTTTGTCTCGCAGATGGCGATCTCGCTGACACTGTCTCCCGGTATCAGAACGGTCACTCTGCGTTTGTCTCCGAAGAGAAACTTCAGCAGCCTGTCCCTGACCGTGAGATTTCTGCAGGTCACGATCCCACCCGTCTGCGGTTTCTTTGAAACACTGATCTTCAATTTGTGCTTCATGGCTTTCGCTCCTTTCCGAGAGCCTTATTTCCTGCCCTCTATCTGGTAGCCTCGGGGAAGGTGTGAATCTGACGGTTTTGAAAAAAGAAAATAAAAAAAAGCCTGCAGGCTCCCCGAAGAGATACCCGCAGGCATGAAAGAGAAGATATGTGATTAGAGTTTGGATGCGTAGTCGAGCGAGATCCAACCTGCGCCCGATTTCAGCCGTCCCCATCCTGCAGTCGATCCTTTGCCGGACTTGACCTCCACGATGGTGAACACGCCCTTCCCGGTATATCTGCCCGTCCTGGCATAATCCGTTCCCGGTCCTTTACGGATATTGAGATCGAAGATGTTGACTCTTACCAGGAACGGCACGGCAGATGTTGTTTTCGGTGTGTAGATGTTTACACCATTTACATCGAACACACTATATCCCGGATTCTCGTCCGCCTTCTTCCTGGCATTGGCAAGCACCTTATACGCACCAAGCTGAGAGGTGGCATCTGCCCAGGTCTTACGAACACGGTACCACTGAACCGTGGTATCAGAAGAACCGCTGGATTTCACATCGAACTGCGTAAGGTTCCACCGTTCGATGATCGAGCAGAGGTTCTCCACATAGGCCAGACTCGTGGCATACCCGCCGTCCTTGATAATCTGCGCAGCCTTCTTGTAGTCAGTGCAGCCCTTAAGTCCTGCGTATCTCTGCTTGCTGCCGTTCTTCGCTCCGAGCAGATACGCGCTGTGGTCGGCAATGGAATCCTCCACGCACTTGTATTTGCGAAAATCCGCCGTGATGGTGACATAGCTGCCGTCTGCATTCTGCTCCTTGGTCTGCTTGGTATATACGGACTTTCCGTCCCAGGAAGAGCCGCTCCATGTGTTCCCGGAGAGGGACTTCTTCATACCGAAGACATTGTTAGCCTTCTGTGCCAGTTCACTCTTGCCGTAGCCGGACTCAAGGATGAACTGCGCCATAGAAACGGACGCCAGGATACCGGATTTCTTCTGGTCTGCCGTGAACAATGCCCCTACACTCTTTACAACATCTGCCTCAGATTTCCCGGAAAAGACCGTAGCCTGTGTTCCCTGTGTAGTTGTGGCACCACCTTTACTATCGGTACCACTGCCGCCAAGCTGAGCCGTGACCTGCTTTGCCAGATCACCCATGCGGGCATACATCCAGTTGCCCGGACAGGACTTGTTTGCAAACCATCTGTGAACGGTCAGGATCATCTCACCGGACTTCGGTGTATAGTTCAGCGTCTTATTCTTATCTCCGAACCAGATCAGTTTGGTCTTGCCGTTGCGCTTGCAGATATCCACGCACAGAGTGATCAGCTTCTGATAGGCCACATCACGGAATGCATAAGGCTCCGTAGTGTCTGATGCGCACTCGATGGTGATCGCCCTCTGGTCATTGGCATTGGAGGAACTACACCAGGAGCGGTTCTTCTCCTCCACATACATTCCGACACGGCCGTCCCTGTCAATACCATAGTTACTGGACGCCTGCGTGGAGGACTTGGCGAACCAGTCTCCAAGCCCCTCCGCCGTACACTGCCCGACTACGCAGTGGGGAGTGATGCGGTCGATGTTGTGTGTACGCTGCCCAGAATGGTTCGGACTGAGCTTGGTATAGGACACCCAGGAGCTGTTTGTATATCCCATTTTACTTATCCTCGCTTTCTGCTCTGTCATGGAGCTGTTCTAATACGATTTTGATTTTCTCCGGCACAGGCAGTCCAAGATGAGCTGCGTTCTCCAGAAGGCTCACACCCTCATTGGAGATGTAGAAGAAAATCACTGCGGTTCTTAGCACACTCCCTGTTCCGATCACCTGCACATCCAGCACATTGGCAATGCCCACAAGCAGGAAAATCAGCACCTTTCGGCAGATGCCCTTAAAGCCGACCTCGCTGGAGAGGTTCTTGTCTGCGATGGCGCACATCACCCCAGTGATATAGTCGATCACCACAAAGGCAAGCAGTGCGTAAAGCAGACCATCACAGCCACCGAGAAAATAGCCAAGCCAACCTCCGACTGCCGCAAATACAAATTGAATCGTGTTCCAGAATTCTTTCATAATCGTTGTCCTCCTTAAAAAAAACTCCTTGCACATTTTTCAGTGCAAAGAGCTTAACTTTATTACAGATGTATACTTCTATACCGTCCAGTGAATGGACGATTCTCTTTCCGTGTTCTATGCTATCTTCGAATACGGAGGGTTTTATAATGAACGCATTAGAAAATGTATATAATATCGGTTACCTCGATGGCAGAAACCATGTGTTGGCACTTATCGTACTTTGGAGCAAAAAGAAAAAGCCCGAAACGGTTCTTCATACGCTCTCTAATAAAGAGACTCTTGAAGAAACACTCGAAGCCTTCGACCCAGGGTTCTTTAATAACTATGATGCTTATTTTGGACCTATTGATTAGCGTAGATTCCCATCATTCCTCTGTAATGGTGTATGTGATTTTCATGGTCTTATCTGCGGTCTTGATGACCGGAGTGCCCAGGTTATTGATGGTGGCAAGGTAGGGAGTAATCAAGAACAGCTCCCGGTACAGATTGTAGACATTCGACCGAAAAATCCATTCGCGAAGTGCATATGTTTTATACCGTGCCATCTGATTTCTTCCCCAGGATGCGTAGCTTGCATCTGGCGTATCTCGTACATAGAGCTTTGGCTCGCCATTCAGAAAATACCAGCCGTTGATCACGATGTCATCATCTACGATATAGGTCCACATGGTTGACGAGACATAGGTGATATTCGGTACCAGCTCAATGTTTGCCACATTGGTGGTATCAATGCGATACACCTGATTGCCCGTATAGCACATGAGCCATTTTCCGCTCATCCCCAGGCTGTAGAATTCACTGATGCCACTTGGAGCGACGATTTTCTGCGTGGTGCATTTATTGCCGTCAATACAATCCATGTACCACTCGTAATCCAGGTGAGTGTAGTAATCCCTGCCGCTGCTGGTGTAACTATATTTACGGTTTTCTCGCCTGACTAATCCATACCATTTTCCATCTGCGGCATGATACAGGTAGTTCCAGATTTCAGAATTATCGTTATATGGTTCCTCCGTTCCATCCTTCTGTCCTCCAATGTAGTGGCAGTAGGAAGGGTAATGGTTCAGTTCAATCGTGGTTTCCTCATCGGCCTCTGTGGTCATTCTTGTCAGAGGCCGATCAACGAGCACTGCATGAAGATAATCATCATGAATCTTTCGAAGCGTGGCCTGCGTAGAGTTATTGTAAGTGGTCATTTCCAGGCGATAGCCCTCACCGATATAAACGCGCTTGTTTCCGCGCATGCAGTAAGGCTTATATTTATCCTGAACATTTACTGACCAGATACCAATTCTGACCATGTAGTTACCGGCATATTGCGTTCCTTTTCCTGCCAGCGTATTGGAAAGGCAGATAGCAGAAATCGTTCCATTTGCCTGTGAGGTAGCAAAGTCCCAGACAAAGCGATACCCGCCATCCACTTCCTTACTCTCGGTGAGGTTCCGACTGCCTCGCCGGATATCCTCTGTGTTATTGGCATCATCCGAAGCATAGCCGATCAGCGGATTATTCAGCGGAGCGTAGATATTGTCTGCATGCTCCTCAAGTGCATTCTGATATAAAAGGATGCCGCCCATGATGTTTTTCTTCAGCGGCAGCATCCAATCATCTCCAGTGGAATCATTAAATGTGGTATTGTTATAAAGCATTCCTTTAATATTGCAGTTCAGAACATCCATCGCGGCTTCCGTCACCAGGTTTGTGTCTTCGTAGTGCTCCTTTTTGCCGGTATGAACATCTGTAAGTTCAATTACAGTTTTTCCTTTTAACATAATCATTCCTCCACATTCAAATAGTCGGTTGTGATGGACTTGAGATAGCCATCCGCACCGCTAATGATAAAGCGATATTTTAGCTGCCCGGTAGTTGCTTTCTCCGCCCAGGAATCCACACTGATGGCTTCGAGAGCAGCCTTCGACATTCCGGATTTCTCCTCGGACAGCTTTGCCCACACTGCATTGATGCAGCCCCACCAGCTTGCTCCATCATCAAAGGAGACTGCAAACAACGCCTCGTCCGAGCAGTCAGCAGTTACCTTTTCAATGCCAAGAATCGTGGAATCTGACATATCGATGTTTTCAGAATAAAGCACCTGCGGAATTGGTACTCCTGTGTAGCTTACCTTCATGTCTGGGAAGAGATTCTCGGAATCATGCCAATAAAGGATGGTCGGATCGTACAGCGTGATGAGTAGCTTTCCATCCGGGATATCCTGTACACCACGCGTCTCAAAAAGCTCTGCTGTGAGGTTGGTTTCCTCCAGTTTAATAAGAGCATTTTCTCCTACGGTATACAGTGCGCCATCGGCATCTGAGATGAGATACCTTCGATTGTATGGATCAAGAAAAACAGGCGCATGATCCACGTATTCAAAGCTGTTTCCAGGTGTATCCTTCGGTTTAAAAGAGATGATCTTTCCGGTAAGGGCCGTAAAGGAAATCGTGCCATCCCCGGTAACCAGACTGGAATCTGCCAGGTAACTGCTGCTCGTTGGAATCGTGTCAAAGGAGACACAGATTTCTCCTGTATCGAAAAGAATTGCATCCCAGATCATCCGAGTGGCATCGATTCGATTGCTGTGTACGGAGTAGCCTTCCCAGCGGATACGAAGGAACTTGTAGGTTTCCCAGATCGTTCCCTCTTCTCTTCGAAGCGTCATAAGATCGGTATCCCTGCGGACGATTTTCAGCTGCTCCGTATTTTCACCAAAGCCGATCCAGGAGTTGCCGCTGACGTAAAGGGTAGAGGCTGTTTTTCCTTTGTATTGAAACCAGTCAACGCCTTTCACGGTATCGGTGCCATCATCCTGCAGGGAATTATTACGAAGGATCTCCATGTGCTCTGTGTTCTTTAAAAGATCATCGATAGTTCCATAATCAAACATTGCTTACCTCCAGTTCCTTTATTTCTGCCATGTTTTGAAGTCCAAGTGAAAATGCAACCAGCCGTCCTCGGTCAATCTTCTGGTTCTGTCCGGAAATGCGTGTATTGAAGGACTTCTTCAGCTTTACGAGACCGTCGGTAATCTCAGTAAAGCTATTCAGCGGAAGGTCAGCAGCATACAAAACCTTCATATTGATAAAGGGAAACGTATCAAAAGGCAGAATTGCAAGGTCAGTCAGACTATCAAAGTTTCCTGTCGGAATCACAAGCTTCAGCATCCGGCCACGATCAAGGCGGACATTGCTATTTCCAGAGAGGACATACTCTTTACGAAGTTTGAAGACGTCATCATCAAGGACATATTCCTTTTGGTAATGCATCTTCTTTTTATCAGCGGTTTCTACCACATCATGTACAATCGGTGCAAAGAGGCGAAGCGAGTCCTTCATGGACCGCATCGGCATTCCCATTAAGGAAATAGATGCCACGTGGTCGTTTAATCCTGTCTTTTTCGGAGCAAGGAAATGTACCGTAACCGTGTCATGCAGCGTATATGTTGGCATAGAGGAAAGAAGAATCTTCTTCAGGGTATCGTCTGCCGTGATACGTCCATCCCAGCGTTCCTGCACACCAAGTCCCTGTCCGGTGATTGTTGCCATGATATTTTGTGCCTCGATATGCCCGGTTCCATTTTGCATGGAGATCAGCACCTCGAAGGTATGGAGCTGATTTGCCGTAAGGCCGATGATCGGGTAATAGAGCGTCAGGAGATGCTTGCCGCTGAGCCAGGATTCCTTCGGGTGGAATTCCTCAACCTCATGACCATCCAGCACATAGAAAACGGAGAGTGCAGTTTTCCCGTCCTCGTTCCAGGAGAGTGGAAAGGAAATCACCTTCTTGTTTTCAACTTCGTTTCCCTCGTCATCTGTAGTTGTTCCGAGGTCAATGGTCGTTTCTGCAGTAAGCATCCGGGTATCAGGATTGCTTTCCACTTCCATGATCACCTGGGCATGAAATTCCGCATTGGTCTCATCACCGGATGCAAACTCCATGTTGATGATGGACAGCTTTTCTTCTCCGGCATCCAGTGCCAGGGCATTGGTGAAGGTGTAGATGCTGAGCTTCGTTTCACCAATGGAGCTGATCAGTCCACTGATGTTTTTGTCGTTTTTGCTCTTTGCTGCAGCAAGCCTTGGGTTCTTGCCGACACACTTCACCGTCTGTTTTCCATTGATTTTTGTATAGATGGAAGTGATTGCAGACTGTTTCGTTTCATCTGCATGGCCGCCGGTAAAGCGGAGCACATCTCCCAAGTCCAGCGCAGGATTGCCGATGGTTTCTGAATCAAAGGGTACATATTCTACAGTCGAAACAACATCGAGAATTGTGTTAATGATTCGCTTTCTTGTCTCTTCCAAGCCAAACTGCAGAAGCGGATTTACACCAAGATTCATCGTCAGCCCATCATCCGGATCCTTCGCATAGTATTCCGCTGTTTCCATCTTTTTGTTGGTAGAGCTGACTGCTGTGTAGCGAGTGACGAAATCGGAAAAGCTGCTGCTGAACCGATGACGAATATCAATTGCCATGACTGGCGTGCTCCCGTAAGAGGCCAGAGAGAGCTTTCCATAACGATCAATGACCGCAAAGCATCCGAGTGTCTGTGCAATGTAATAGAGAAAATCACGCCACGATTCGATGTCATTATCCTGATAGATACCAAGCAGCTCGGTGCCATTCGGCAGGGCCTCGATTTCTTCCTTTGTTTGCGCAAGCTCCACATGGCAGGCCTTCGATAACAGAGAAAGAAATTCATAGGGATAAGCACTGGAAAGACCTTTATTGAAGGATTTATCCAGGTTTAGCATTCCATCATAGGCTTTCAGCTCCAGTGTTTTGATACGCCGATTGGCTTCGGCCACATAGAACACACCCATTGGAATGCTTTCTGTCCCGCTATTTTCCAGCACCAGATGGAACCACAGCTTTATCTCTGCTCCATCCAATGTATACCGGTCAATATCGCAAAACAGACTGATTCCAAGCTCTGCGGCATACACTGAGCCAAGCTCAATTTCAGAGTTTCCGCAGCACTGCCTGGAAATATATCCGCTGCCTTTTACGATATCCTCATTTCCAAATTCATAGGTTTTCTTATCACTGGTGGTGATCGTGCCGGTCCAGTAATATTTTCTTGTGTTACTTTTGACTGCCTGCATAAAGGCATCCGATACTGGATACACAGCACCACCTCCATTAAAATTCGTTCAGGGTAAAGCTCACTGTCCACAGTCCCTTATAGGATGTATCCTTTTTGAGCTTTGCCTTAAATCCACTGATATACATTTCTGTTTCTTTTTGGGATGAATTCTCGGTATCAAAATATTGAACTGTCAGCTTTGGCAGCTTGGAATATGCTGTCAGCTTTTTGAGCCATGCGGGTGACACTGAAAAGGACACTCCGATTTTTACTACACCGTTTCGCACCACATCCCTCTGCGTAGTTCCGGCTTCTGTTTCTCCGCTGGAATCCGCTTCAACATCGGAAAGGTCGATATCGTAGGAATCCGGCAGAGGAAGGTCAGTGCCGTTGAAAGTCAAATATTGCATAAATGCCATCTTATCTTCCTCCGCTTCTAAGATTTGCCCTCTGCTGGGCATTGATAATGACCTCATCCAGCATCGTGCCGCCAAGGTACACAGGGATAACAATATCTCCGCTTGGGTTATTCACCTGCGACAGCCCCTCACGAATTGCCGCCGTAATGCCGGAGAGCGTGTCTGCCGTACCTGCGGACACTGTAGCGGTTGCTGTTTCCATTCTGCCGATCTGAGGATTGATGACCATATCAGCTGCAACACCATCCATTGCCTTTGCCACAAGGCTCTTACTCTGTTCGATGCCTTTTGCAAGTCCTGCCATAAAGTCCGGCATCCAGCTCTCGTAGTCGGTCAACGGTCCCTCATCCGGAACCGAGAAGTGTAGGACTGAACGAATCTTGTTTGCCACACCATTTACTGCATCGGTTACTGCGCCAACAGCCGACTTGATACCATTCACGATACCCATGATAAGGTCGCGTCCCCAGCTGAATGCCTGAGAAGCAAGCCCCTTTACATAGCCGACTGCTCGCTCGAAGCCAGAATGGATCACGTTATAAATCTGACCGATGATGCTGCCGACAGCCGACTTCACGCTATTCCAGATGGAAGAAACCGTGTTTTTAATGGTATTCATCACTGTGGAAACCACAGATTTGATGCTGTTCCATACGGAAGAAACCACGCCCTTGATGGCGTTCAGCACCGTTGTCACAGCGGTTTTGATGGCATTCCATATGGTGATTACCACATTTTTAATTGCCGTCAGCACCGTAGTAATAACCGTCTGGATAGCCGTCCACACAGTCTGAAAAATGTTCTTGATGGTTTCCAGAATCGGCGTGAGGAAGGTCACGATGCCATTCCATATCTCACTGATTTTCTGTGAAATAGCAGTTAATGCCCGTTCTATCAGAATGCGGATAGCTTCAAAAATCGTTTCAAACAGATATCGGAAGGCTTCGAGCAATGGAGAAATCGTGTCATAAATGCTCTGCCAAATGGAAGTAATCGTGTTCCAGATGGTGGTCATTACGCCGCTGATTGCCTCCCACGCCGAAGTGAACACACCCTTAATGCCTTCCCACAGCGTAGTAAAAAATCCGGAAATCCCACCCCACACCGTCTGTGCCAAAGAAAGGATGCTCTCCCATGCCGTAGACAGGAAGGATGTTATTGCATTCCAGGCTGTAATGACCGCCTGCTTAATGCCCTCCCACAAATCAATCCAAAACTGCCGGAATCCCTCGTTGGTATTCCAAAGATAAATAAAGGCAGCCACCAGTGCGGTAATGGCTGCGATGATGAGGACGATAGGATTGGCAAGCATGGTGACATTCAGAGCCGCAAATGCTGTTTTTACTGTGCTGATGGCACTTGCGATTTTCGGAACGACCGTCATAATCGTACCGACCGCAGAGATTACCTTGCCGATTACAATAAGAACGGGACCGATAGCTGCTGCAAGCAGGGCAACCGTCACGATCACTTTCTTTGTGCCTTCGTCCATACTGTTGAGCCAGTCCACGAACTTCTGTACCCAGTCGACAATCTGCTTGATTGCTGGCATCAGCAGTTCGCCAAAAGAAATAGCAAGACCCTCAAGAGCAGATTTCAAAATGGTAATCTGTCCCTGCAGGTTGTCGAGCTGAGTATCTGCCATCTGCTGTGCGGCTCCTGCACTGTTTGTGATAGAGTTTTGCAGGCTGTCCCAGGTATCGCCGGTGTTTGCAAGCAAAGCATTGACCGATGCAAGGTCGGTCTTATTGAAAATGGTGGCGATGATGTTGGCTTTATCCGCCGATGTCATGCCGTCCATGCTCTTATTGAGGTCACCAAGGATGTCGTTGAGGGAGCGCATGTTTCCGTTAGAATCATAAACGGAGACTCCAAGGGCATCCATCTGCGCCGCCGCTTTATCGGTCGGGTTCTGCAAGGACAGAATCACATTTCGCAGATGTGTACCGCCTTCAGCTCCCTTGATGCCGTTGTTGGCAAGGATACCGAGTGCAGTGTTCAGTTCGGCAGTGCCGCCCTTGATGGACTTTGCCGTAGCACCGATGGTCAGAATCCCTTCGCCAAGCTGTGCTACCGAGGTATTGGTGGACGAAGCGGTCTTTGCCATCTGGTCGACCATCTTCGTTGACTCATCCACGCCCATGCCAAGGGCAGACATGGCGTCTGTTACCATATCCGATGCAGACGCAAGGTCAATATCACCTGCGGCGGCAAGGTTCAGAACGGTAGGCAAAGTGTCGCACATCTGCTGGGTATCATATCCGGCAAGTGCCAGATAATTCAGAGCGTCCGCACATTCCTTTGCGGAGAAAGCTGTCTCAGCACCCATTTTCTTGGCAAGCTCGGACAGCGTATCCATCGTATTGACCGATTGACCATCCACCGTAGACATGGCATCCTTCGTCACGCCCATCGTGGCCTGCACCTGCGACATGGACGATTCAAAGTTTGCCGCTGTGGTGACTGCCGCTGTTCCAAGACCTGTAACTGCCGCAGTGACCGGGAGCATCTTCTGCCCGGCAGAAGAAATGTTGTCTCCGACCGTTTTCAGCTTTTCGCCGTTTGCGGCAATCTTCTGCAGTGCCGCATCGGACTGCTTTGCCTGTTCCTCCAGCTTTTTTAGGTCTTGCTCGGTTTCGATGATTTCTCGCTGCAGGGCATCATACTGTTCCTGTGAGATGTCACCGTTGGCAAGTGCTGTGTTTGCCTGTTCAGCCGCCGTCTTTAGTGTGGTCAGCTTATCCTTGGTTTCAGATACCGCATCAGAGAGGAGCTTCTGCTTCTGCGCAAGCAGATCCGTATTGCCGGGATCAAGCTTCAGCAGCTTTTCGACATCCTTCAGATGTGCCTGGGTATTCTTAATTTCTGAATTGACACCCTTTAAGGCTGTCTGTAGTTTGGTAGTATCGCCGCCGATTTCAACGGTGATACCCTTGATTCTGCCTGTCGCCATAGCGCACCTCCTCTCTGCAAAATGGGCATAAAAATTGCCCGACATTGCTGCCGAGCGTTAAAATAAATCGAAATCTTTTTGCGTAGCCATCTGCGAATATCCCTTATACTCATCATTTCCGCTTTCTGCGTACATATCGTTGACCATTCCTATCGTGAGCAGATCGAGGTCACGAATAGAAATGCCAAGCTGTACGCAGCGAAGCAGAAATAACGGTGTTGTCATTTTGCGGTCAGTTGGGCGAAGTTTTTTTTAGAAGAAACATCCGTCTGTACATTGAGTCCCCACAGCTTGATGATCTTCGGCAGCACCTGGTAAATGGAAAAGGTGCTGAATTCATCCAGCCATTCCTCCGGGGAGTCTGGGATAGACGGGTCTGCGTGCTTTGCCATGACATAGGCGATGTTCTCGAACATTTCCAGAGAGAACATATCGAGACGGGAATTCTCCGCATCACCGTTGCCTACAGCCTTGCCAAGTGCATCCAGGTCTTTGTAAATGTCCCTGTGGAACTTGATACGGTAAATACGGGGAATTGCCGCAGATGCCTTAAATGGCACCTGCTTTCCGTCAATTTCAATTTTCTGAATCATACTCATAGCTTTACTCCTTCACAGCTTTTGCGGTGGACTTGGTGCTTTGCTCGGATACATCCGATGCGGCTTCTGCCGCGGCACCCGGAAGATATACAGATTTGTACCAGTCCGTATAAATCTTCTCGGTGGTATCGTCCCCGGTCTTGGCTTTCACATAGCCGCTTGCCAGCGGAGTGGCCTTGACCGACAGCGTTTCCGTCTGCACCTCGATCTCATCCTCATTGGTCTGGGATTCGATGGACGGACGGCTTGCCGCACAGTTATACAGCACATGGCGGATTTTCTTCACATCACCGTCAAACTCGAACAGCAACGCAAAGTTCGCCGTTTCCACATTGGCGTTCTCCATCAGCACCTTGTTGGTATCCAGCGTTTCTTTCAGCACATCGGTGCGGAAGGATTCAGGAATCATTGCAAGCTCCAGATCACCCTCATAACCCATGTTGTTGCTGATGGTGTAATAAGCGTAGCCGTCTGCATAGAAGTTGCTCGGCTCACCGTTTGCATCCAGGGAAAGGGATACCGCACCGGGCATCGGAACAGGAGTGCCAAAAGACACATCACCGTTATCACCGATGGTCTGCAAAGCATAATGCACATTGCAGATATTGAATTTCACCTTATTTTTCTTAGGCATATCAGTTTACCTCCATTTCAAATGTGTACAGGACTTCGTAAAGGTTCTCCGACTCGATCCACACCTCGGTTTTCTCATAAAAAATGCCATACCCATCAAGCACAGCTTCGACCTTCTGTTCTGCCGACAAGTCCTTGCAGTCGGTATACAGTTCGATATGAATTTCATTGATTTTGTAATAGACCCTGCCGTCAGCGGAGAAGTTGTCACTGTTCGGAATCAGATAACAGATGAACGGCGGGTTCGGACTTTCCCCCTCTGCAAAATGGTCATACGCAAAGGAAAGTCCGATTTTTTCAAGAATCATTGTGATTTTCTCCATTACTTATCCTCCCAGTGCCTTTTCCACCTCGGACTCCAAGGTCTGCACTGCTTTTTCTTCCGCAGGTGCAATATGCGGTCTTGCGGCAACTCGACCGCCGCCGCGCTTGGCATGACCATGCTCCAGAAGGTGAGCGATCTGGTAGCGATTCTTGGAATGCACCACCACATCCAGCGAACTGGAGGTTTCCTTTACCGTTTTGACCGCCCAGCTCTTTGCATATTTGCCGGTGTCCTTTGGAGCAGTCTGCGAAATTTCATCCTTTACAGATTTACCAGCCTTCTTTACCGCTTTTTTCAGATCATTAGTTGCAAGGTCTGCATATTCCTGCAAGCCTTCCATAATGGCCGATGCCATGCGGTCAATCGGGACTCTGTCTGACGCCATGCTCACCGCCTCACTTTCTGACATTTCAGCTTGATGGATTTCTTTTTGAAATTCATGTGATCGATGCCAAGGATGTTGTAGGCGCTGCCGTTATAGATCACTCTGTATTTATCCGAGGTAATCTCCGCAGCGTTCCGGCACCAGCGAATCGTAAAGTCCATCTTGCTGTTGTCCACGATCATTCCGGCATCGGTGTCTTCGTTAGGAGATTCGGAACTTACAGTCGCATAGCAGGAATACCAGTCTGTCCATGTGTTTTTGTGATTGCCAATGCTGTCTACCACCACTTCATTTTTCTGTACGGTGATCCGCACATTCAAAAGAGCCACATTCATCAGAATCCCTCCTTGCGGATGCCAAACAGCAGGGAACGGAGCGACAGCGTTAAATCATGATGATCTGCATCTTCTCGATGTTCATACAAATATGCCACCGCATACATGACAGCAATCTTCGCCACAGGCTCTTTGGAAAAGTCCTCTGCGGAGAGCCTTGCCACATCTCTGCAGAGCGTTTCTGCCGACTGCAGAGCATTTAAAAGAAGCTCATCATCGTCCGGAAAATCCACCCGCAGATACTGTTTCATCTCATCCAAAGACACAATCATATCTATCACCACCTCAATCCATGAAAAGGACGGTATCCCTTGGTTTAGGAACACCGCCCGTTGGTATTTTTATTAGGCAGTTGCATCTGCCTTAAGCTTCAAAATCTGTACTGCCTCCGGCAGAATCAGCTTGCCGTCCACACGCTCCTTGGCAACATAGCCGATCATGCCATTGCCAGCAAACAGCTCGTTGAGCTGCTTAAAGGAACGAGTGCCACGATCACCGATGTTGTAGTAGCTGTAGTCACCAAATGCGATGGCATTCTCCGGTGCATACGCAGAGGTATGAACAGCGTAGCCCAGCACCTTGTCCGGCTCACCTGCCTGATAGGACGGCTGCCAGATATAGGCACCGTTATTGTCCTTCAGCTTGCGGAGCTGTGCCAGCGTCTTATCGTTCATGATGAAACTTGCGTTCTTGCGGTACGGACGCTTAAGAGCATACACCAGGTCGAGCATATCATCCGACTTGATGGCAGCGGAAAGCGTACCTGCCACCGTACCGCCGCCGGTCGCGGCGAAAAGGCCGGTCGGCTTGCCGGAACCGTCACCGTTGAGGAATGCATCCTCCTCGGCATTGGCGAGTGCCTTACCGAACTGAGTGATGATATAGTTTTCCAGACCGAACGCATTGTCGTAGAGAAGTTCCTCGGTCACCTTAATAGCAACATGGAGCTTGTGGGCATCCAGAAGGATCTGACTGAAGGTTGCATCACCAAAGGTAAGAGCAGCACCTTCCTCGATCCAAGCTGCCGCAGGCGTGGTAGCTGCGATGTTGATCTTATGCTCACCGGAAGTCGTGATGATGTGACCCAGGCTGCGCATGATGTTCTCTTCGGTAAGAACATCGATCAGACGGTGGTCGTACTCCTCCGGCACAAGATAGCCGCCGTCAGCGTCCACACCTTCCTGCAGGATATTGGAAACCTGCTTGAAGTTGCTGCGGAGTGCTTTCAGCATACCTTCGCGGTATTCATCGGACGCACGGCCCGTTTTCGGCTTTGTCTTGCTGTCTGCAGTCATCGGCTTTGCCACGATAGGCGTATTCACAGGCTTATTCAGCTCGTTTTCCATTGCTTCCATCTGTTCCATACGCTCAATCTCGGCACTGTAGTCCTTGATTTTCTTTTCCATGTCAGCATAGGCAGCGGCATCTTCCGCAGAAAGCAGACCGTCCTTGTCGCGCTTGCTCTCCACAAATGCTTTTGCGCCCTGCCATGCCTTGTTGCGTGCTTCACGAAGTTCATTGATCGTCATAATAAATTACCTCCAGTTTTTAATTAAATCGAGCCGTTCCATGAGGGAATCGGCATTGGTCTTGGTTTCGGATTTCTGCTCGATCCTGCACTTGGCAGCAATCTTATCCATGAGATGATTGGTGACGGCAGTGCGGGAATACACATTGCTGACCTGCGGGGTTTCCACAGCGTCAGCTGTATTTCTCTGCATGATTTCATCTGCAAATCCCATCTCCACGGCACTGTTTGCATCCATCCAGGTCTCTGCGTCCATAAGGTGCGAGAGCTTTGCCCGGCTCATGCCCGTTTTAATCTCGTAGGCATTGATGATGGACTCTTTCACCTCATCGAGCATAGAAATGGCCTTCTGCATCTCCGAAGAGTCACCGAAGGCCACCGTTGCCGGATTGTGAATCATGAGCATGGACACCGGGGATACCAGCACCTTTGTACCAGCCATCGCAATGACAGATGCCGCCGATGCCGCAATGCCGTCAATCTTAACGGTCACATTGCCCTTGTAGTCCATGAGCATATTGTAGATTTGCGCTGCCGCTACACAGTCACCGCCGGGTGAATTGATCCAAACGATAATGTCACCACTGCCGCTGTTCAGCTCATCCTTAAAAAGCTGTGGCGTGACATCATCGTCAAACCAGCTTTCCTCTGCGATGGTGCCGTTCAGAAACAGCGTCCTCTCCAGTGTCTGCTCCTGCGTCTCCTGATTCGTCACCGTCCTGTTTTTCCAGTTCCAGAACTTCTTCATCGGTAGTTTTCTCCTTCCCGCTGGCGGCAAAGATTCCTGCGTCTGCCAGCTTAGTCATATTGCCGTTGATGAGATAAAGGTCGCCGCCGTCCTCGGCAGGAATGCGGTCAAGGTTTTCAAGCTCCCGGATGTCGTTTGCACTCATCCAGCCGTTCTGTCTTGCTGTGGCATAGCCATTCATACGGCTCTGATAGTCACCACGAAGCAGTCCGTCTACGTTGAACTTGATAAAATACCGAGATTTATCACTCTGCGAAATCAGTGCCCTTGTCATGGATTGCTCCCATCTCACAAGCCATGGCTCCAGGGTGTATTTCACAAATTCCAGTGATTGCTGCTCAATATTAGAAAAGCTCGACTTTTCGAGGTCACCGACCATATGCGGCGGCACTCTGAAAATTCGAGCGATTTCGTTGATCTGAAATTTTCTTGTCTCCAAAAACTGTGCTTCATTGGGTGAAATAGAAATCGGTGTATACTTCATTCCTTCTTCCAGCACAGCAATCTTGTGGGAGTTTCCACTGCCGCCGAAGGTCTGTGTCCAGCTGTCTCGCACTTTGGACGGGTCTTTCAGCGTTCCCGGATGCTCCAGCACGCCGCTTGGCGCAGCACCGTTTGCATAGAATTTACTGCCATATTCCTCTGCGGCAATCGCAAGACCGATAGCATTCTTTGCCATAGCGATAGGCGAATATCCGACAAGGCCGTCAAAGCCAAGACCTGGAACATGGAGGACATCGCTCGGTTTCAGCCGAACAGTGCCGCCTTTGGTGGTCTTTGCTTCATCGGTCGAGGTCTGGTATTCATAATAAAGGTGCCCTTTATCGTCTCTGTCCACCGTCATGCGGTTTGGCATCAGCGGATACAGTGCCACGACCTCACCTTTGCCGTTTCGGATAATCTGTGCATAGGCATTGCCCCATAGGAGCAAGTGCGTCATAAGCGTTTCCCGGAACACGAAACTTGTCATTTCCGGGTTTGGCTCATCATGCAGCACAAAATACAGCGGATGGTCGATGGCTTTTTCCTTGCTCCCGTCATCGGTGTATCTGTAAAAATGAAGCGGCAGTCCTGCGACAGCTTCCGACAAAATTCGTACACAGGAATACACCGCTGTCATCTGCATGGCAGAGCGTTCGTTTACCTGTTTGCCGGAGCTGCTGCTGCCCATAAAAAATCGGTAGGCACTGCCCGCTGTACTGTCCTTGGGAGCATCTCTGCTCCGAAATAATCCGCTTAAAAGTCCCATAAAAATCACCGTCCTTTCTGAAAAATGGCATAAGAAAAGCACCTCCGAAGAGATGCTTTCTCGATTCACTATTTCATTTGTCACATATTATCTCGGATTTCTTCCGTTACATCTGCAAGTGTTCCACGAAGAGAACTTCCCGTGTTGCAGTATTTTTCCATTAATTCCTTCCAAAGTGGGTCATTCTCGGAAATCTCAGAAAACCAAACCGAATAATCGTCCTCACCATGTTTTTCCAATACAGTAATCACTGAACTCACCCCTTTTAGCCATTTCCGTTTGCTTTATTTTCACCATGTTAGCATCATTTTTCACATCTATCAAGCTAAGTATAAATATATAAAGTATACTTTCAAACAAAAAAGCAGGATGCTGAAAACGGCGAGGCGGTGCTCAAAGTCACCGAGGCTACACCAGTCAGTCCTGCTGAGAACCTGACAGAGAGCGGTCACTTCGGTCCAGTACCGAAGGCCCCTACCCCATCAGGTTCTAAGATAGTATAACACAGAGTGAAAATTCCGAACAGTAACTTTCAAAAAACGAGCAGCCCTCTTGTGTCATACACGCTTTCGCCTGCATCGTTTCCACATCGGATTGCTCTATCCAGTGCCATAATGGTTGCTACAGCACCGTCTATCTTTTCTGTTGATTTTTCCTTGTCCGCCTTGATGTTACCTGCCGGGTCAGTTCGGATGAAAATGTTATCCATATTCCATCTGAGAACCGGATGACCTCCATGTGAGATTCGCTGTTCCAGCACCAACTTCATCAATTCCTTGGTTGGTGGGGACATATCCTTAAATCCCTGTCCGAACGGAACGACCGTAAATCCCATGCCCTCCAGGTTCTGCACCATCTGCACAGCGCCCCAGCGGTCAAAAGCGATCTCCCGGATATTGAACCGTTCTCCGAGCCGTTCGATGAATTTTTCGATGTAGCCGTAATGCACTACATTGCCCTCGGTGGTCTGCAAGTATCCTTTTCGCTCCCATACATCATAGGGAACATGATCTCTTCTGACACGCAGGTCAAGCGTATCTTCCGGCACCCAAAAGTACGGAAGAATAATGTATTTATCATCTTCGTCCTGCGGAGGGAACACCAGCACAAAGGCTGTAATGTCCGTTGTAGACGAAAGGTCAAGACCGCCATAGCAGACACGTCCTTCCAGTTCATCCTCGTCCACAGGAAATGCACAGGCATCCCATTTTTCCATCGGCATCCAACGAACAGCCTGCTTGACCCACTGGTTCAGACGAAGCTGCCGGAAGGAATTCTCCTCGCCGGGATTTTGCTTTGCAGAGTTGCAGGCAGCTTCAACTTTATCAATGCCAACTGTGATATCCAGGCTCGGATTGGCTTTTCTCCACACCTTGGGGTCTGTCCAATCGTCCGAATCATCTGCACCGTAGATCACAGGATAAAAAGTAGGATCGATTTTACGGCCGTCCAGGATGTCCTTTGCTTTCTGGTGGGTTTCATAGCAGATGCTGTTGGTATCTGTTCCGGCTGTCGTAATCAGGAAGTACAGCGGCTGCATTCTTGCATCGCCGGATCCCTTGGTCATGACATCAAAGAGCTTTCGATTGGGCTGTGTGTGCAGTTCATCGAATACCACGCCATGAATATTGAAGCCATGCTTGGAGTAGGCTTCTGCGGAAAGCACCTGGTAGAAGCTGTTGGTCGGTGTATAAATAATGCGTTTCTGTGATGCGAGGATTTTTACTCGCTTGTTCAGAGCCGGACACATCCGCACCATATCAGCGGCCACATCAAACACAATGGTGGCCTGCTGTCGGTCGGCGGCACAGCCATAGACCTCAGCTCGTTCCTCACCGTCACCGCAGCACAGCAGAAGTGCCACAGCCGCCGCAAGCTCCGACTTGCCCTGCTTCTTCGGAATTTCCACATAGGCGGTATTGAACTGCCGGTAACCGTTTGGCTTCAGCGTACCGAACAAGTCACGAATAATCTGCTCCTGCCAGTCGATGAGTTCAAATTTCTTTCCTGCCCAGGTGCCTTTGGTGTGGCACAGGCTTTCGATGAATGCAACGGCAAAGTCGGCGGCATCAATATCATAGTGAGAATCCTTTGCCTTAAACTTAGTCGGTTTATATTTTTTTAGTTTTCGCAATGCCGTCACTCCCTTCAAAATGGCAATAAAAATAGCCGCCACCATCAATGGTGCGACTTCGTATACGAGGAACAGAGCCCTCCGGCTCCGTCCTGACCTTATGCAGGATTTTGTTTAGTTGTTTTCGTTCAGCAGAATGCAAAGGGCGAGGTTCGCTTCTTCGCAGGTGGGTTCGATGTCCCAGCCTCTATCATAGTTGGCGATGATTTCGCCGTCCAGTTTGAGCATCAGCTTGCTGATTTTTCCACCGTTGATGCCGAACTCGCTGCCTTCCTCATAGACCTTAATCCAATAGTGGACTGCCTTGCGGCCACCGTCTTTCTTAGGGATGCCAATGGTTCCTTCTTTCCACATATCCAACACCTCCTTAGTTCAGCTTGAAAAGGTATCCGTGTGCCTTTTCATACTCATCGCTCATGAAAGCCTTGTGCTGGCTGTTGATTTCTATGAGACCTTCCAGGCGGCATCCGGCTTTCTGAAAAAGCCATGCGGTTTCCACTGCGCTGCTCCAGGTGGAGGAAAAGGTGAAATGTTCGATGCCGTTTTCCTTCATGCAGGCTACCAAGCCTTCGACTGCTTCATCGCGGATGGTGTCGTTCAGGTCGATGTATTCGTTGCCACAGTCCTTGGCAGTTTCATAAGCGCTCCAAATGCGCTGCTCTGTGTTGCTTAAGCCATCAAGCTTTGCGGTTGCCTGCTTGTAAATGGCTCTTGCTGCATCCTGCTCAGCCGTGTTAGTTGCTACGGCGTAAGCCTTTTTTGCTTCCTGGATTCCTCTGTAAGCTTCTTCAAAAATGTTCATCATGGTGTGTGCCTCCTTGTTTTCTTTTGGTAGTACATATATCACTCTGAAAGCACATAATAGCAAGCGAATTAAGGTCAATATATGTGCCAAAGATCGGGTGCTATATGAAGGAGAAAACTGTGTATATTACAGCTTCTTCACTCGGTCAACACCATAGATTACATTCAGTCCGGAGCCATTATCCCAGTCCACCAGGAGGCTGCCGGTATCATCCACACCGGTTACCGTTCCCTGGGTGCCAATGGGCGGTGCCTGAGCATCATCCATCTCTACAAGCTCCACCCTCGTTCCAACGGGGTATTGACTGCGTACCTGCTCGACTGTTTCTTTATTCGGAAACCTCATCGTCTGCCACCTCCTTTTTCGCACCGCTCTTGAATGCAGAACTACCTTCCAGGTTCTTCAGCAGGACCTTTCGGTCTGCCTTGTACTCTGCGCCGATAAAGCCAAGCCGCAGGAGAAAGCATCGGAATGCGTATTTTTCATTGATGACGTCCTTTTCGGTAGCATTGATGCGTTTCTGCTCCTTGCTCATCCTGCACAGTGCGGCAATGAAGTCGGTATAGGCTTTCGCAGTATCCGCATCCACGCAGGTATCGAACCAAGAGAAGGAAACCGCATCTTCGCCAATTTCTATCGGAAGTTCTGCAATGCCCAGTGCCTTTTTAATCAGACTGCCTTTGGCATCAAGCAGCTTTGTAAGGTTTCCGACTGCTACCTTATCAAGCGGAATCGTCACCGTAAGACCTACGCTTTCGCCCTGTGGCTCGGCAACTGCGTCCTTGGATACTTTCTCGGCGGCTGCGTCAGACATTTCTGCGGCAGTAAAGCCGCGCTCGGCAAGCTGCTTCAGCAAAGTTTCAATCTCCTCGTTGTCCGCCCGGTCATCAAACTCCAATGCACCGTCCTTGGTTACGGTAAAGTAATCAATTTCGTATGCGCAAGTCGGCATATATTTGTATACCGCCGCAACTCCCGTAATTTCTGAAATCGCCTTGACCAGTGCTTTTCGTTCTGCTCCTGTTTTGTTAAATTCAATCCTCATCATGGATACCTCCTTGTTTTTTCGGTAGTACATATATCACTCTGTAGCCGATAAATAGCAAGGATTCTGAGGGGTCTCCAGTGTAGAACAATTCAAAGCAAAAATGGTGGAAACTGTGAGTAGTACACAATCCCTGCCAGTACAAAGCAGACATTCGGAAGTGCCACACCGTTTCCCCACATTTTATACTCCGCCGCATCGGAATATGGGTCTTTCAGCCATTTGATGATCTGCTTTTCCGTCTTTGGCTTCGTAGAAGTCCCCATGATTTTTCTGTGGGTTTCAAAAACCTCCGACCAGTATGCAATATCATCTTCGGTCGGATTTTCCGTACCGAGATCATCGCACCACCAATCCGGGAATCCCTGCAGCCTTGCGCATTCCGTTGGGGTAAGCCTACGGATAATGTACTGCGGTTCTTCCGCTACGGTCGGTGGGTCCTTATAGTCCGTTGCCACCAGCGTATTTGCCAGATTTTCTTCCGCTTCGGTATGGTAGGAGTTTTTGCTTGTACTGTAGACGAGGGTTTCAGAACCGCCGCCGTACATTCCACCGCTTGCACGAAGGGAACTGCCCGTATCGTTTTCCACATATTTGTCATAGGCTTCCTGCGAAAAGGCCACTGCATGACGGTCTGCCGTATTAAGCGTGAAACTGACATCTTCTCCGATACCGCTGCCCTGGGGACCGTTCTTTTCGGCTCTGCCAATCATGGAACCCTGCACTGCCACCACAGCCATACCGCCCTGATTGCAGGATGGATTGCCGCCGTTAGCATCCAGGCATCGGCTCGTTTCCGCTTCATAGAAACCGCTGTGCGGATTGTCCGACTTCATGGAGTTGCTGTCTTTTGAGCAGATACCGTAGCACTTCGGCACGAACACCGTCTGGTCGTTGTTGCAGGAGAGCGTTGCGGATTTGTTTTCCTGAATCAATGCTCCCTTGCCGCCGCCCTCACAGCCAGAGCGGATTTTCAGCGTCTTAGGTGTCTCCAGCACAAACGGCTGATTGTTGCCGCCCATTCCATAGGTAGAAGAAACGGTCTGTGCCACATCCAAAGGTCCCTTGTACCGGGTGTCCTGACTATGGTTTTCAAACACAAGCGGAGGATGGTTGGATGCCGCACGAAGCGTTGCGGTAAAATCCTCTGTCACATCCATCCGCTGACCGCCCTGGTCGTTTAGGCACAGGCTTGACGCTCCAACGCTTTCTTCAGCACTTCCGGCAGTTCCTTGCCACGAACGGAAGCCCTGCGAAGTATACCCTGACACGCCTTCGGACTCAAATAGTATTTTTCCGGCACTCCCGCCATCAAGATCTGCGACAAGGTAGATGCGTTTTCTGCGTTGGGGAACTCCCCAATACTGCGCATCGAACAGCCGCCATGCGAGGGAGAAATCCTCTGCCATGATGCAGCCTGCGTTGTCCCATTTTCCGTTCGGAAGTTCAGGCACAGCATAGTCTTCTCTTTTGATTTTGCACAGTGAGCTGAGGACTGCCCGGAAGTCTTCGCCTTTGTTGGACGAGAACGCTCCCTGGACGTTTTCCCAGACCACAAATCTTGGATACTTGCCATTGGTTTTGCACCTCATTTCTTTCACGATCCGCACCGCCTGATAGAAAAGCGAGGAGCGCTCTCCGTCCAGACCGCTGCGTTTTCCCGCCACCGACATATCCTGACAGGGACTGCCGAAGGTGATGATGTCCACAGGCGGGAGGTTGGCACCATTTTGTGCCGATACATCACCGTAGTGTTTCATCTGCGGCAGCCGTTTGGTAGTGACACGAATAGGAAACGGCTCAATCTCCGATGCCCACAACGGGGTAATGCCGGAAATCAAGCCGCCTAAAGGAAAGCCGCCGCTGCCATCGAACAGACTTCCCAGTGTTAAGTTTTTATTCTCCATCGGCAGACACCTCCAGGTCATCAAAACGGATGGTTTTGCCGTCACGCACCACAGACACATTTTCCGAAGTGCCGACCTGCTCGATATAGCGTTTTATGATGACATCGCAGTATTTCTCATCCAGCTCAATGGTGTGGCAGATTCGGTTGGTCTGCTCACAGGCAATGAGGGTACTGCCGCTGCCGCCGAACGGGTCAAGCACGATGCAGTTGCTCATGCTGGAATTCTTAATTGGATAGGCAATCAGCGGGACCGGCTTCATGGTCGGGTGGTCACCGTTTTTCTTCGGCTTATCAAACTCCCAAATGGTGGTCTGCTTTCTATCGGAATACCACTGATGCTTGCCGTTCTTCTTCCAGCCGAACAGGCAAGGCTCATGCTGCCATTGATACGGACTTCTGCCGAGAACAAGGCTCTGTTTCTTCCAGATACAGGTACCTGACAAGTAAAAGCCTGCGTCCGCAAATGCCTTTCTGAAGTTCAAGCCTTCCGTATCTGCGTGGAACACATAGATGCTGGCATCGTCTGCCATCGCTTTTTCCATGCAGGTAAATGCATCGAAAAGGAACTGATAGAACTTGTCGTTTTCCAGGTTGTCGTTCTTGATTTTGCCTGCGGTGCCCTGATAATTCACATTATATGGAGGGTCCGTTACCACAAGATTGGCTTTCTTGCCGTTCATCAGCATCTCATAGGTTTCTGCCTTGGTGCTGTCACCGCAGAGCAGTCTGTGGTTTCCGAGCAGCCAGAGGTCACCGCTTTTGGTGACAGGCGGCTTTTCCAGTTCCGCATCCACATCGAAATCATCATCTTTCGCATCATCAGCAGTATCAAAAAAGCCTGACAGCTCCGATTCATCGAAACCTGTCAGACTTAAATCGAAATCTTCTGCCTGCAGAGCTTCAATCTCTACTTTCAGAAGCTCCTCATCCCATCCGGCATCCATTGCCATACGGTTGTCTGCGAGAATGTACGCTTTCTTCTGCGCCTCGGTCAGATAGTCCACGAACACACAAGGCACTTCGTTGATGCCCTCTTCTTTCGCCGCCATGATTCTGCCATGACCGGCGATCACATTGAAATCCCGGTCGATAATGACGGGATTGATAAAACCGAACTCCCTGAGGGAAGAACGGAGCTTATTAATCTGCTGTACGTTGTGGGTACGAGCATTATTCACATAGGGAATCAGCTTATGGATATCCACCAGCTGCATCTCAGTTGTTGTCTTGCTCATCGTCCTCACCTCCTTAAAACAGACCCCATTCAGCAAACCTCTCAAAGCCGCCAATGGAATCAATATATTCTCGTGCCTGCTCCACAATATCCGCATAAGGGATACCGTCCACTTCATCATCACCGATGGCACAAACCAGTTGAACAGACTTTCCTGTTTTCTGTGCCTTCAAAAAAGCATAAATATTGACGGACACATCAGCCTTGGATAAATCCTTGCCGTGCAGTCCGCCGCCTGTTACGGAATCAGCCATATCTGAACCAAGTTTACGATTGGTGGCTCCCGTATCTACATCCGTGCCTCCAGTCCAATCACCGAGCGGATTGACCTCTGCATTCGGATAATCGCCCATGAGGTCGTAGCTGTCAGCATTGCTCTGGCAGATAATCAGGCGATTGCCGTCCAGAATGTACTTTCCGTCAGAAGTGTACTTTTCATAAATGGAATGTGCAATTTCGGACAGTTTTTTCTGCTCCTCCGTCAAAGGTACACCCTTAAAGATGCCGTTGTCACCGCAGCGGAACTGCTCCGCTTGGTTATCCGAGAGATGTGCATCCTGCGGAACAATCACAATATCGGTTTCCACATCGCCTGCGATACGAGCAATTGCACTGCAGATATCTGTTTCATTCATCTGTGCCGTGGTTTCAATAATCGCATGTCAGAAGCCATGTCCGATCAGCACCTCTACTGCAATTTTAGGATTTTCTTCTGCCGCATATGCCAGGTCAACGATTGCTCCGGCAATACGGTCTGCCACCTTATCCGGGTGGCTCGGATTCACTTTTTCAATCATGCTATTTTCTCCTTGCCCGGAGCAGAAGCTCCATTGTATCGTTTGGATTATCCTCAAACACCTCAGTGCAGTTCTGCTTTACGATGTCGTAAATCTCGTACCAGATGAGGTTTGCGCTTTTCTGATACTGCTGGCTCATCTGCACAAACGGAGAAGTGATCACTCCGCCTGTGGTCGGATGCTTACCGAGCAGACCGTAGGTGCTGGTAGCTTCCTCGCACTGAATGTATCTTGCAAATGCCTGTGCGTAGGCTTCGATGAGTCTGGGATTGACCAGCTTCTCACAGTTTCGCTCTTTCAGCCACAGCCAGGTTTCCTTGTAGATTTCATCCGCACCGAGGGGAATACCGTTTTTCTGCCTTGCCGACAGGTAATCGCTCGGCTTTGGCATATCCACGCCATTCATTACAGCACCTTCCGGCAGGTCAACCGCCTCCAGTTCTGTGGGACTCAGTGTAGGAATATCATTGTTCAGTATTTGGACTTGCTGCCCTTTTTGTATTTTTTCGGCGGCAGGTGCCGGTTTATCTCCGGCGCGCACTCGTCTGCCGCCACGATTTGTGCCGTCTCTCGCCATTATTTTTATTTCCTTTCTTGTCCTGGGGATTAATACCCCGTTTGAACCGCCGTTTTTGTGCGTTTGAGGGGGCGCCGTTTTCCGGGACCTAAAGCCACAGAGATTTTGACCGCCCCTCCGGTCACCGCCTGATCTGTCGATCACCCATCTCAAGATGGATCTTCGTGTGACATGACTGGCAGAGACTCATTAAATTTGCCGGATCGTGCGTCCCGCCCTGAGATATCGGCAGGATGTGATGTACTTCCTCCACGGGAGTCAATCTTCCTTCTGCAAAGCACCGCCCACAATATGGATGCTCACGAACGTATCGGTCACGGATTCGTTTCCAGGCGCGTCCGTATTTCTTGTTCACATTAGCGCTGCGTTCGTACTGGTTGTACTGCTTGTCAGCAAGGGCCTTGTGTTCCTCGCAGTACTGTCCGCCCTCCACGGCGAGTCTCGGGCAGCCCTGCCACGCACAGCCCCTTCGAGGACGTCTGGGCACTGCTTTCACCTCGCTTTCGGGCATAAAGAAAGCCCCACAGGATTGCTCCCGCGAGGCTCGTCATTTCATTCTGTTTTGCTGATTATACTATATCATAGTCGGCACAGTGGTTTCTTGTTGCAGAGCGTTGCAAAGTGTTGTAAAACGGGCAAGTTATATGGTAATCGGCTCCTCGGGGAGCGTGATATGCTTCAGTGCTGCATTATGCCAGCGGAACACGGTCGTTCTGTCCGCATGCAGTTCATCCCCGATCTGCTCCCAGGTCATGTTATGGATATAGCGGTAACGGAGAACCATCTGTTCATCCGCATCGGAAACCGTAGCAATGACATCCCGCATCTGGGCTTTCAGGTCAATAAACCTGTCGATCTCCCTGTTTATTTTGTCCTGCAGCTCCCAGACCTTTTCAAGCCGTCTGATAAAGGGTGCTTCGGTAGGACGGTTGGGATTATAATGCTCCTCAAGGCTCGGGGAACTGACCGTACCGACCATTTCCTGCAGCCGCTCCATTTCCGCTATATCTGAGTTTATTCTGTGATCCAGGCGGTATGCCTGTCGTAGATATTCTTTTGGTGTCATGATAGAGATTCCTCCTGTAATTTTTTCAGAAGCATCTGACCGTCAATACCAGTCAGCGCCGCAAACCAGTCGGAACGAAAGAACCTCTCACAATCCTCTACCATGAGCTTCGCGTCTTTGTTCTTCGGGTATTTTTTCAGTTTTTTCCTTGCTGTTCGATAGTCCTTGACCGCCTGCAGGATGATCGCATTTGCAAGTTTCTCATAAGGGTCATTCATCGCCTCACCTCCAGGTTTGCCCTGACCGCATCGATCAGAGCGTCCTGGGTTTTCTCCTTTTTGCGGAGAGCCTTCATGACCTGTTCGTCAATCGTGCCTATGGCAATGATGTGGTGGATAACGACCGTATCCGTCTGTCCCTGACGATGAAGTCTGGCATTTGTCTGCTGATACAGTTCCAGACTCCATGTAAGACCAAACCATATGAGAGTTGATCCGCCGGACTGAAGGTTCAGCCCGTGTCCGGCAGATGCCGGATGGATGATTGCCGCAGAAATCTTTCCCGCATTCCAATCTTCAATATCCTTCGAGGTCTTTATCTCCCGGACAGGGAATCTTGCCTTTATCCGCTCCGCATCATGCTGATACCAGTAAGCAATAAGGACAGGTTTTCCGTTTGCGCCTTCGAACAGGTCTTCCAGGGCATCCAATTTGCGGTCATGGATGTGAAGGCTGTTTTTCTCCTCATCATAGACAGCGCCGTTTGCCATCTGCAGGAGTTTTCCTGAAAGCACCGCCGCATTCGCCGCATCGATCTCGGTATCCTTGATCTTTGCGACCATGTCCTCTCGGAATTTGTCATAGACGGCCATTTCCTTTTCATCCATCACGACCGGGACCTCGTTGATCACGCATTCCGGCAGCTTCAGATAATCGCAGGACTTCATGCTGATGGTAATATCGCAGATCCGGTCATAGATCTGCTGCTCTGCTCCGGGGAGAGGCTTATAGCTGAATATGACCTCGCCGTTCCGTTTGTCAGGTCGGAAGAATGCATTCCGGTAATTGGTGATGTACCGTCCGAGACGTTCTCCCAGATCAAGCACCCGGAACTCCGCCCACAGATCCATGAGTCCGTTGCTGCTTGGCGTCCCGGTTAGCCCCACGATTCGTTTCAGCTTCGGTCTGACTTTCAAAAGGCTCTTGAACCGCTTTGCCTGGTAGGATTTGAAGGAGGACAATTCATCTATGACCACCATATCGAAGTCAAAGGGAATGCCGCTCTTATTGACAAGCCAGTCCACGTTCTCACGGTTGATGATATAGACATCCGCCGTCTGCATGAGCGCCGCTTTCCGGTCTGCCTCAGTTCCGACCGCTACGGAATAGGTCAGCCCTTTCAGATGATCCCATTTCTTTATTTCCGAAGGCCAGGTATCCCGCGCAACACGCAGCGGAGCGATTACAAGGACTTTCCGAATAAGGAACATGTCCAGGATAAGGTCAAACAGCGCCGTCAAGGTAATAGCTGTTTTGCCTTTTCAACCCAAGCCCATATCAAGGAAAATCGCAGCGATCGGATGGCTTTCGATATAGTCGATTGCGTACTGCTGATAATCATGTGCTATGAACTTCATTCGGCATCACCTCCAATCTCTTGTAAAATTGCGCTGATCTGCTCCGTGTTGTCGATGCAGTAGACCTTAAAGCCGAGAGCCTCCAGCTGCTTTTTTCTTCTGACCTGCAAAGGCCGCATCACTTTCCCCGGCGCTTTCAGTTCCGCAAAAGCGATGTGACCAGAAGGGAGGAGGATGATGCGGTCAGGCACACCATCAAATCCCGGACTTACAAACTTTGGTGCAAGACCGCCGGACTTCCTCACTGCCTCCACCAGTTTTCTTTCGATATGCTTTTCATTCACTGTATTTCTCCCAGACCTGCCCCGGATCGAACCAGAGCCATATTTTTTCTCCCTCGCCATTGACAACCTCCACTGTTTTGATGCCCTCTTCACGCTTGATGCGTCTGACGGCATATTTTGATAATCCCTGTTCCTGGCAGATATCCTGCACCTTCCTGCAGTCCATGAAGTCACTGCCTACAATTTCTCTGATCATTCCATTAACCTCCGATTGAATGGAACAACGACCACAAATTTTTCTATCGCGCGCAAAAACACGTGTCGCGATACGCTTTTTCTTTATATTTTTGTTTTGTACTATATAGAAAAAGATGTTCCGTTGTTCCCGATTGATCCGTTTTCGCCTTATATCAACAGGTTTTCCGGTGGAACAGGCACAACTAGCGTGTTCCGGCTGTGCAGTTGTTCCACCGACCTGTTCCGGTTATTTGCGCTGATAGACGCGCTGCTTTCCATAGATGGGGAGTCTCACCGATTTTGCAGTCCGCTCCCAGTCTCCAAACCTTGTCATGATCGCCGCAAGCGCATAGCTGTCGGATGGTTTGATATCCTCTTTAGCTTTACCGAAGCACTCGCACCAGATCTCGATATTGGAAACTGTCTCACGGCGCACCGTGCCTTTTACATTGAGAGGACCGTCCGGGTCCTGCACATACTCCCACCTCTGATAAACATCCATTGTGTCCCAGGTCTCCGGCAGGAGCATATCAAGGTAACGGGCAACAAGACCTTCACGGTCATCCCGCTCCATTGCTTCGGACTGCTCCTTCTTTGCGTACTTCTCCAGTTCGTGACTTAAGAACAGTTCCTCGCCGCCCTTTGCAAGCACGATGACCTCTGCCCATATCTGGTCGATGATCTCCTGAGTCAGATCCCAGGGTTTCATCCTGCCGGTTCCGGGAACACGCACGTTCCAGAATCTGCGGTTGCCTGTGATATCACGCAGATAACCGTTCTCACTGTTGGTGGTGCCGAAGAAAACGCACTGTCTCGGATGCGGAGTGACACGCCTACCGAAAGAGGCACGGTACTTGTCATCGCAGCGGGAGACGAAGGCTTTGACCTTCTCAAGGTCGGCCTTACGCATGCCAGCCATCTCGCCGATCTCATGGATCCAGTACCCCTGGAGTTTTTCCGCTGCCGTCTTGTCATTCATATCCGATAGCGTCAGGCTATCGGCAAACCACTCCATGCCAAGTTTTGCGATCAGCGTACTCTTGCCGATACCCTGTTCGCCGTTAAGGACTGTAATGTAATCGAACTTGATGCCTGGATGGTAGATACGCATATATGCCGCACAGAGCGCCTTGCGTGTCACTGCCCGGACATACTCATTGTCCTGTGCACCAAGATAGTCGATCAACACCGTGTCCACCCTCGGGATCTCGTCCCATACAGGAAGAGACTCGAAATAATCCTTAATGGGATGATAGGAGCGGTCATCCGCAGCCTTGGTCACGGCAACGTCATAGTTCCTTTGAGAAAAGCTGCCGTAGCAGGCATCGACATAGCAGATAAGCTGTGCATCGTCCGCATCCCGCCAGAACTTTGCCGGATGTTTCCAGGGAACCTCTCCACAGATCTCCATGCCGTCCGCCAACTGATTAAAGCGGATATTTTTCATATACGGATCGTTCTCCATTATCAGGCGGATGTTATGGAGTGAATTTTCCAGGACGCCGTTCTTGTTGCGCTGCATTTTTTTCTTCCAGTCATCGTCCCCGGCATCGGCAAAATCTGTCTCTGCCTCCGCAAGCCGCTCATTCGCCGCAGCCAGTTTTACATCGTCCTGCTGCATGGCAAAGTCACACATTGCCTTGAACGAATCTTTATCATCCAGATCCCCGAACTTATGGATGCGGACGATATCAAAGGCATTGCACAGATGCAGATATGCTGGGTCTTTCGCATGGTGGGAATATACAAACTTGTCCTCTTTGATTTCCACACCCGCCATACTGCTCGATGCGATCAGATGCCAGCGGTTCTCGTTGTCGGTCGGCTCATATACATCGGAAAGAAACTGCTCCAGCGCACGTGTAACAGGGAAGAAGACCCTGTTGAACAGACCGACTGTGCCTTCCTTGGTCAGCGGATCCTGCACCTTCTGCTGCGCGACCGTATTTGCCTTGCTCTCACGGGATGAGGTCGGTAGCCTTGTCGGGTCCGTCCATTCCGGGTTAGCAGACAGAATATCATCCGGGTTCAGCCATCCGCCGTCTGTTTCCTTATACACAAATACGCCGTTCTGCGGAGAGGACGGCCAGTACATCAGCTGATTGGGCTGATAGCTGCATTCATCAAAATAGTCGATGCCGAGCATTTGCGCGAGATACCTGGACACTGCCACGAACTCCTCCGGAGTAACGTCACGGGTCAAAGGAAAGACCATACGCGCTCTTGGATTCTCCGCCGTATGGCTATGCGTGGTATAAAGCACGGATGTATATGGACAGGTTGTTTCATAGTTATCCAGGAACTCCTTTGTGATGCGGTCACCGTCAAGAGCGACCATAGAACGCTTCTCCACGGTATCAATCTTCCGGCGGCCGCCGATCAGGACGCCAGCGACAAAACCGCCGTGGTCTTTCGCTGCGTCCCTCTGCGCCTTGCTCATTTTGGCATATTCTTCAGCGGACTCCGGTGTACGGATCGTCACCTTGAGACGCTCCTTCAGATCATCAAATCGTATGGTCTTGTTGACCCATTTCTTTGCCTGACGGTTATTTCCGTAGGCGATAGCAAGATTCCTCATCTGTACGACCTCCTAACTCTCGGTGTCTCCCCGTATTCGAAACGTGCCTGACGCGCCAGTTCCCTTGCACGGTACACCCGCTTGTTTACGAAATCCCTGTACTGATACGTCCCGTATTCATGCGTCACCATCGGGATATAGCTGTCCTCCATGTCCTCACCGAAATGAGTAAAGAAGGTTCTGTCGCGCCTGTCGTTATAGGCAAAGAGGTACGGCTCATGCGTTTCCGGATGGAAACCGATAGTCACCGGATTCTCATAACTGCCGCCACCGCCGTCATCCATTTCCTGGCAGAAGATGTAAAGGTCATCATCCATCGGATCACCGAAACAGATCATGCCTGCCCAGCTGTCGGTATACTCACCGTTGCTGATTTTCGAGATCGCCCTTTCCTCCTCCGGGGTACCCTTAATGCTCCTGCGCTTTACCTCGAAGTAGCAATGGAAATGAGGAAGATAGAAATCCGGCAGATAATTTGTACCGTCACTTAGAACGATCCCTTCCGGCTCGTACTCCCATTCGATGCCCATCGCATCAAAGAAAACTGCCCATCTTGCTTCAAGCCTGGAGCGGAAGAGATATCCCTTGTACTCTGTCTGTATCGCCTTAAACTCACTCATAACGATTCCACCTCCTGGAACTTACTGTTGAAATAACGGATAGGCTGTCTGCGTTTCTTAGCCACATCGATCTCTGCCTGCATTCCGGCGGATACGATATCGCCAAGCACCCACAGTTCAGAACATTTACCGAGAAGAATGACATCCATAAATATCGCAAGCTCACGCTCTGCCGGATCATCATCATTCATAAACTGCGGGAACAGAAGATGGGGAGCAAGAGGGATCTGCCCCTTTTCCAGCGCAAACCTGCAGAACGCCCTCGCCCTTTCCGTGTTTACTTCTACATCGCCGGACAGGGGACTTGCGATATATACAAGCGGCCTGTATGTCCGGTCTTTGATTTGTTTCGACATATCAACTGCCTCCTTCTAAAAAATTTGCCGAGGCTACGCCTCTAACAGGTAGCCTCGGCAAGAGGTCAAATCTGACGGTTTACTTCCAATTTTCTCGAATTTTTTTCTCAGCCCTCTTCAGCTTCTGCGTGATGTTGTTTTCATCCGCACCGATTTCGGCTGCATACTCACGGATCGGCAACCCGTCCATACGCATATCCGCCCAGTCCGGCTTCTTTCTGAGAATGCAGCGCACCTTTTCGCAGATAGCCTCATAGGATTCTCGGTTCTCCCGATCAATCTGATCCTTAAAGAAAATGCGCTTGTCAGCCACCTCATCCAGAAGCGGTTCAGATGTATCGACATCGTCCTCGCCGTCATCCTTTCCGGGCTGCGCCTTGCTGTGCCCGCGATGACGGTCGAATTTGTGCCAGGAGTTGTAATCCGGACGATTGAACTGCTCCTCAAAAGCATCCTGAATCATCCGCTCCCGTTCCTTCTGCGTAAGATCCTCACCCTCCAGGGAAAGTGATACCCACAGCTGCTCTGTTGCCTCCGCATCCAGGTCGATTGTCTGAACGCTCTCGTCATAACGTACCTTCAATTTCATGTCTGTGTCCTTTCCGTCCTTGGGTCACCGGACGATGGGACACAGAAAGAGCCTGCGGTAGAAGATGACCACAGACTCCTGAAAATCCGAAAATGGGCGCAGGAAATCAACGGTGGGTGCATCTTCGTTTCCGGAGCGGTCTTGACCGCTGCCTGAACTCTCTATGCTCCCATCGTCCTAATGGCCATCTCGGACTAAATGAGATTAATGTGATTTATGTATAACCGCTGTGCGGCTGATACCTTGGTTGGTGTATCTCCCTCTACTACCAGGCGAAAAAATCAACCCCCGGGGAGATGCTTTCCGATCGCTTTTCAGCTGATCTGTCTTCGTTATAACATGGAAATTTTTTTGAAAACGGACACGCCATGTCCGGTCAAAAAAGCCCGTATAAACACAAAAAGCCGGAGTTACCTACTTAGCCAACTGGCTTAAATAGATAACTCCGGCGATCAGTTCCTCGATTGGTTACGGGACTACTTGCGGTAGTTTCTGTTTATTTCTTTGCCGCCTTCTTGATCGCGGCATTTACCTGGTACTGCATATCTTCCCAGGAGATGGTTTCGTATTTGTTTTTATCGGTCTTGACCTCAAGCTGAACCTCGTCTCCGTCTATAACGACATCGCAGAAACGTGGAGGAGTAGGCTTGTCACTGCTCAGATTACGGATTGCCTGTCTCAATAGCTGTCACCTCCTAAAACCGCGCCAGCCAAGCCAGGAATTCATCTGTCGTTGCTGATCCGTGCGCCATCCTGTTTCTCCAGTCACGGACTTCGCTTGTAAGCTTTTCAAATTTCTCTGCAGCATCGGTATCCTCCGGATGCCTGTTCGTCATCATTTTGTATCGCATATAAACTTTGCGATACTCTTTAGTTGCTGCATCGTTCTTTTCCTTGTTAGCCCTTGTCACCTGGGCTCCGACATCCTTGCAAGTCTTATCCTTGTTATCTCGAAGCGGATACGAGCAGTACACAGCGTCCGAGCGTCCTTCCGGAATAAAGTAATGTCCGCAGTTTTTACACTTCACAATGTTTGCTTCTGTGTTGATGACATGCGCCATATCAAATATCAGAAGGGAAAAAGAGGACTTTATTGTGTACAATGATTCAAATCCGTTTTCAGTCAAAATCAAACGGTAATCAATGTGCTGCATATCCATGTGGTTGCCGTACATGGCTGTGAACGCTTCGATACCCCTGGTATGGCTTTCATCATCGGACTCGGTGCTTTCCATGATCTGATTAAACATTGCCTTCGTGAGGATGTACTTTTCTGCAAAAGCCAAGTACGATGTCAGAAGAATTTGCATGACGGTATCGCCGCCGACACTATCGCATCCTGTGTCCTCAAAGATGTACTGCTTCACGCTATCGTAAGAACTGCCAAAGATACCTACATACTCCTCAACTCTGTTCTCTCTAACAGCCCTGAACCAGTCATCGGCGCTATTCATGAATTCCAGGACTATCATTGTACTTATCACAGGCGGAAATTCTGCGTTAACTTTCTCATGAAACTGTAAAAATGCATCAAGGTAATTGTCTGTCGTGCCTTCCTTCTCAAGCCCATCACAGGACATAAGGATAGCCTTTATATCCATAGGGGTCAGTCGCATATACTCGCAGATAAGACCACCGATGGGATACTCGTCATCGCTTTGAGCCATAACCAATCTGTACTTGCCACCGTCAAATATGGTGTTCAGACCAAAGTCGATATTCAGTTCATCTTCTCTTGTTATCACTTTTTATACCTCCAATCGTCAAAAGGGTTTGTTAACATTCTATGTTTCTATATATCTATTGATAACAAGTATAGCACTCCGACTTTTCTTTGTCAACAATCACAGCAAGAGTTTTTCGATTGTTAACATCCAGATCAAAAAAATAAGCACCCACCACAAACGTGATGAGCGCCATGACCGGACATGCCATGTCCGTTTTCACCGAAATTTTTTTTGATATTTTTATATTTCCACACCATATGGAGCAAGATAGTCCCTTATCGCCCAGATCGGTTCTGGGTATTTTATACACAACGCTTCGCTAATCCATTGATGCGCCGGATTGATCGGACTAAGCGGACAGCCCAGCACCTCCATAAGTTTAAAGCTGATAGACGGAGGGAGGTTCATTCCAAAACATATAAGAGCGGCCGTCTCCACCTTTGGAGTCGTTTCCCGTTTCACAGTACGGCTGATGGTCTTGGGATCGCGGTCAATGGCATCGCCGAGATCAGTATATTTCATACCGCGCCAGTTGAGCAGAAGCTCCATGCACTGCTCCGGGTCATCGGTCATCTTTTTGCGGATAGCTATTTCCTCTTCCTGCTGTTTCTTCCGCATTGCCACCTGTCGTTCCTGCGGAGCGTTCTGGTAGCCGTTATGGAACTTCAGTTCAAAAGTGATATTGCTGTCCTCACGGTTCAGGAAACAGACAGTGTGATATTCCTCGCTGACCTTGCTGGTGATCTTCATATCGAAGACCAGGCAGCATTCGTCCATATGCGACCGCGCGTAATCCGTCAGGTCAAGCCGTCCGTCCTCATCGTACTGAACATACAGAGGAGCGTTATAGACATAGTGGTTATCAACGAAAATGTAATCGCCGCTCTCGGTCAGCTTACGCAGATCCTGATTAACAAACCGCTCAACCGCCGCATCCTGTGCGGAAATGGAAAATGTCTGATTGACCTTCAGCGCACCCTTGCGGAATGTATGCGGTTTGACATAGTGACCGTCAAGATATGTATAGGTGCCGATGGCAGCGTCAAAGCCTAATTCCACGAGACGGATCTTTGCAGCCTGCTTGGAAACACCGAACGCTGTTTCCAATGCGGTGATGACCTGCTCCATGACCTCGTTCTCATGTCTGGCATTCAACTCCCGCATGAAACGGGCTATATATTCCTTTGCCTTGACCTTGAATGGCTCTGCAGGCATCTGGATTCGCGGCGTCAGCTGGTTTGCCTGTTTCTCCATCTGCTCAGTCGCGCTCCTGGCAACAGCGGATGCCGCACCGCCGACAACCTCACAGCTTATGTGGGAGGCTTCTGCATTATACAGTTTCTCCAGTTCAAATACTTTTCTGTGTTTTACCCAGTGGACACACTCATGGACAATCGTATTATTGACGGAGCCGAGATTGCGTAGAAGATACATCTGCGGGTCAAATACGATAGTCTTCTCAGGGATGGTCATCGAGACCGTTTTATCCTCATTGGCATCGAACATCTCTGCTTCAGTCTCGACAAAATAGATCTGGCCGAACACGGACGCATCCTCTCGGATACGCTGCTGTTTGACCGTCAGTCCCAGGCTGTCTGCCAATACAAGCGGATCGACCATGACCGGAGGCTGTCCGTATGGCGTGACTTTTAGCGCATCTTTATAATGGTCCTTCAGAAATTCTGTAGCGACCTTATCAAGCTGATCATAGGGGATAAACGGGACAAGAGCATCAGACAGGGAATTGGGAGGCGCACTCTTTTTACTGTACGGTTCGACACGGATGATTTCCCAATCATCCAATCCGCAGGCGAGATTGCCCTCGCAGTATACACGGATCCAAGGATAACACTGGTCGCTTTCGTCATAGTGATAATCACCCTCTTTGACATCGATTTCAAGCTGCATGCCGACCTCAAAGGCAACTCGCATCCCCGGAAGATCCCGAACATATACTCTTTCAATGGTGGCATCGATCATCTCTGCATACCCTACACGGTGAACGTTCCGGGTATAGAGGTTCATCGACTCCCAGTTCTCATTTACATATTCTTCAGCGGTCTGGTACAAGCCGTTATAGCATTTATCCTTTACAAATTCAGCGAATGAACGGCCTGTGGCCATAAGCATTTCCTCCCAATATCAGATCTTATATTGATTAACTTCGATCTCCTGTAAATCCGGTTTTGAAAGCAGCTGAGTCATGTGACCGCTGTTATCCCGGAAGAAAACAATGTGCCAGACTCTCTAATGTCCAGTTTTCCGTTGTACAACTTGCCATCTTAAAACCTCTTTTCTACTCAGTTGCTTTCAACACTCTATTGAACAGCAAGTAACCTTTTCAAATACTCCATTACTCGCATCTTCATGGCATCATCCTTTTGAGTAATCTCAAAAGTCCAATCAGAATCTATAGCAACCTCAAGCTGATTATAGTAGCGGGTTCTTGTTTCGTTGCTATTGATCTCATTGCGCTTATAATAAACATTGTTTGTTCCATCCTGTGTTGGAAAGATGTTCCCAACATTATCACAGCCGAGCATTAATCCATACGCTAAAATCTGCATTCTATCCGGACGAGCGTATCTTGAACTCATGGAATCCTTATACTTGACATCAAATACAATATGGTTACCTGTTTCTGAGTCATATATAATAATGTCCGGTTTAATATTTCCGCCTATATAATTTGCATATAGTTTGCTTTTTTCTCTTAATACGGTGGTTTTATCATCATATTGAGAGATTCTTATTCCCGGCTCGCTCGAAGTAAAAGACAGTACACCAGCACGTTTAAAGTATGCCCTCACATACATTTCAAACAATTTTTCCATCGAAATAGCATAAGGAACAACATAACTCGTTACGGCTGAACTGCCGTTTGCCTCAAGGGTAATCTCATTTAAGACCATTTTTGCTGCATTTATTACCGGTTTGTAATATACATACACTCCCGTAGTTTTAATTTTGTTTAAATCCAGTCTTGAGATTTTTGTATATGTCACATGGGAGAGCGCTTTGCGACTATATGCAATCATGTCCCTAAATGAATTTTTGTCACCAGATGCCGATCCAAAATAACGGTTTAAAAAAAGTTCTGCTTTATGTAATGCTGCCTTCAATACTCTATTTTCCAAGATGTCTTCCGAATACTGAAGATACCTGCAATAGATTCTATCATCACGGCCTTTAAGCGTATTGAATCTTACGTTTTTGCTAAAGACAATTTTTCCTTTTGCCTTTCCAACGAGGTTTTGCTCGTTTCGAACCATTTTCCCCATCAAAGGTCTGCTGCAGAGTGCTTTTAACATTGTAATAAAAACACTTGCTGTGATGATACTGCTCTCCTTAGCGATATTATCCTGAAGGAAAATAGGATCTTCATCGTCAAAGAAATGAAAAAGCTCGTTATCCCGTAAATCCTCAATCTCCCTGTTTGCTTCATTCAACCTGTTTGTTTGAGGTGCTAAGTAATGTTCGAATTCATCATCATCACGAAGAGAATTGAGCATCTCGACAACAGAGATAGGGAATCGAGGTTCAACTTTTAAAATTAACTCTCGCCCGTCACTGGATACCAACGCCTTTCCAGAAATGCCTTTCAGCCTGCATACACCGACATAATTTCCCGAGTAAAGCCGCCCGTTTATTCTCTTTATTCCCAGATTGATTAATTCATCGTCAGATGCACATAGTATCTCATCTGGATTTATTTTTTCAGATAGGCCCTCAAGTGAGCTATTATCTTTTGCATAATACACCCACTGATGCTTTGAGCCTTCCTCCCAGTAATTAGCTTCAATCATGACAAACCTCTACATTACTCAGGTTTTATGAGTTTCTCAAATATATTTTTTACTTTGTCTTCATCAGTATTGATATCAATTTCCCCCGTAATGCAACCGAGTAATCCTGCCCATGCATCATTCTCGACTTCCGGCCGATCAAACTGGAACATGCCATCTTTGTAGTATTCACGCAAAATTGGTATCATCTGATATCTGAACCGCAGATAAAGCTGCTCTTCTGAAGAAACCAAAAAGTAAGTATGTCCGATTTGAACATCGTCCCTGTAGTACTCGTTATTCAAATTATCTGCATTAAACAGTTCTGCAATGCGATCAAACAGGATAGCCGCCTTCTCATTTATTTCTTGCTGTGCAGTTCTTTCATCCGCATCCTCAAGTTTGTCAATTCTATACTCTAAGATGATCTTTTTATTAGGAAGCAAGGAGAAAAACAGGAATCGTCTACGAATAGCGTAATCAATGCCACCGATAGATTTATCAGCAGTATTCATTGTTCCTAAGATATAAAGATTATCCGGTAAAACTACTTTGTTAGAGTTCTCAACAGTATAGGGGGTTGCAACGCTCTTTCCCCTATATTCGAGGCCATATATAAGTTCGCCAAAGACGGTTGCGAGATTAGCTCTGTTTATTTCATCAATCACGAGGAAGAACTTTGTATCCTTGAATTCTGGGCGAGATGCAACTTCTGCCATTTCTCCAAGAATCTTGTTAACCGTGTCGTAGGAAACCGAGGATTTTTCACCATCAGCAGATTTAACCGTGCTTACTTCTATGCCCCTAACAAAATCCTCATATCCGTATGACGGATGAAACTGAACAATGTCCCACGCTATCTTTGGAGTTTCTCCAGGGTTCTGCTCTGCCCATTTTGAAAGAGGCTTATCTTTGCTGTAGCTATTTACTTGAAGTAAATCAAGAGCTTCATCTGTCAGCGGCTGAGAATCATCTGAACGCCCCATGTATTTAAGATACTCTCTCGCAGAATAAGTTTTGGAAGTGCCTGGAGGCCCTTGCATAATCATTTGATGAATACCTAAAGTCTCCATTGCTCGAGAGTATTCTTCGTACTTTTTGCTATTATCCACTTTGTACACTCCTTCCACCGTAATGGATTGTCCTCCAACGGTTATAGTTTCTCCTATATTTTTCCAGAATAATGTTAGTCTCGAAATAACATCTCGGAATTCAACATTAGCCCTGGCATTTACATCCGCCTCATCTGAAACCTCAGGATGCAGCTTTCTTGACTCTGAGACAAGCCATCTGTACTCTTGCGCAGCGTAAGCCTTTAGTCTTTCGATATTAGTGTCTCCTGGGTATTCGGCAAGGTACGATGAGTAATGCTGTTCTAATGCTCGATAGTAACTTCTAAGAATTCGAAACATCATGGAATTAGGGGATGAAGAATATCTTTCATTCTCATCTTTGCCGCTATCCAAATCTTCATACCAACGCGTATACTCTTTGGGCTGCATCTCTGATGCTATTGAATAATCAATCCCATCTACCACAACAACATCATCTTTATTTCCTGAGTAGAAAAATCTCGGTCGCTTTGCTTTACCCTTGCTGTCAATTGTGGTTCCATAGGTGTATACATCTCTATTTTTACGCTCAATATACAAATATCCTGGACTCGGAAAGACTCGTTCGACCTTATCAAGTTTGGCCTTTTTCCGTACCAGAACTTGCGGATTAAACATTATGCCCTGTATAATATCCGAATCATCAATCAATCCCTGTTCTTTTATGCGCGATACAAGATTTACCATAGGCTGATGTGTTAATCCTTGATTTTTAAACATGGTAGCATCAATGTCTTTTTTCTTAATGACAATTCTCTCATTATCTGCAAAGCTAAGATCTTTGCTGTATTTGCCATCAACCAACTTTTGAAGTGCATCAATGCTTGCTTTAGCTGTTTTATCAAGAATACCATCTTTAACATACTGCCTTAACATCGGGACAATTTGATATCTGGCAATCATTGTCGTCCCATCAGCCTTATATATTCCGTGACCTATAACATATTTATCGCGTTCAGAAGCGGAGATTTGAAAACGATGTCTAAGGTTATCTGTTACGATCCGCCTTGCGCGGTAATACATAGCATTTGCAGATATGTCATACTCGGAGTATGAAGTACTTGCATCATCGTCCATGTATTTAAAATCGTTCTCTATACTTCTTTCGTAAAAATGCCGAAAGAAACCATAATTAAATTGTTCTAATGATTCTATCGTTGTGCTTTTCGTAGCAATTATATACACATTCGGAGATAACCAGACTCTTTCTTCGCCTTCATTCCTAACTTTATACGGACACTCTCCATGCGGCTCTATCAATGGAAGTACATCTCCCAGTATTCCTGAGATAGCACCTCTTCCTATATCATCAAGAATCAAAAAATACTTTTTATCATCCTTACAGCGCCAACTTTCATTAGCCTTCTTCAATAGCGAAAGTAGCAATTTGTCTTCATGCCGAAAAATAACCGTTCCATCTTCAGTCGCTATTGAAATTCCTGAGACAAAGTCTTCGTAGGAGAAGGAAGGATGAATAGGAACAAACTCCAATTCACAATCGTACAGATCTTTCCCAGCACTGAGTTTTCCTTGAGAATTGTACTCAGCCTTCAAACAATTGTTCACAATCTCAGTGGCTAAGTATGTTTTTCCAACCCCTGTACATCCGGATAGAAGTAAATATTTATTTGTATCAACAATCTGACTTAATTCATTAATCAGACTTCGTGTAGCGTATGTCATCATAATGCACCCGTTAATCTATCCAGCACCACCGAGACAGCATTAGCAACGCATTTGGCCAAAACCGGAGGCACTGCATTTCCAATCATGATGTATGTATCTGTTTGATTTCCTATGAATTCAAAATCATCATCGAACGATTGAATCCTTGCAGCTTCTCTCGGTGTAATGTCTCTGCATTGCTTGGGATCATAGTGTATAAATCTATTCCCATCACGATCAAGATGGGAAATAATAGTCGTGCTTGGCTCATCTTTACGCAAAACATGATACCTGTGTATCGGAGACTTTGCTCCAACACGTTCTTCGTAAAGATTGCTGAGACTTTTGCTATCAATGTATTCGTTTCTGCCAGACGCTATATCCTCTGCTAACATTCCATATATCTCAACATCACGTAAACTATGATGCCTTGCCCTGTGCCAAGATACGTCGCAGCCTGCCTTTGTGTATCCGATTCTTCGTGGAGAAGAATTTTCATTTATTATCGGGTACAAAGCAGGCAAATCACCAATCGCCTCTTCAACGGTCATTTTCCGTTCCACCTTATAGGATGGGAGTATGTTGACATAGAAATCCTTTAGTAAAGCCTGGGGATTGGAATAAGCATCTTTACGAATACCCATAATAATTAATCTTTCTCTGTTTTGCGGAACTCCATACTCGCTGGCATCTATTTTTGCATACTTCTTTAAATCATTGATTATCTCGTAACCGATACTTTCAAATCCCTTTTCTATTAAGTCCGTTATTGGAGTGCCGTCAGGCATAGCACTTAACATACCTGGTACATTCTCAAAAATAAACACTAACGGCTTATATCTATTCACAACATTCAAGTAATGTTCGAATAAATAATTCCTATAATCATCACGCATGCCGTTTTCATCTCGTACTCTTCCCGCAACAGAGTAAGCCTGGCACGGAGGCCCACCAATTATTATATCGATGCCACCAGCTTTTTTCACAAAATGATCCAAGCCTAAACCTTTGCCATAAGGTCCAGTTTTATATCTGCTTTCCTTCCCATTAGGTAATAGCTCTCTTGACGGAGAAACAGAATCGTCCTCCCAGCCATTGAACAGTTCATTCTCTTTCTGAATATCAAAGCACATGACACGATCTTCAGCGTCTGTGATATTCCACTTGTTTTTCAGACGATGGATCAATGTTTTAACTTGCGGCTGCAGCCATTCGACAGCCGCCACATCTTCATAACGTCCACTCTGCAAAAAGCCATCCTCAAGGCCACCGCATCCAGCGAACAAGTCAATCATTTTATAAGGCATTCGTTATTCCTCAGTTTCTGTTATATATTTTTTTATTTGTTCTGCTATTGCCTGCCCGAGCATTGGAGGTACCGCATTACCGACCTGCTTAAACTGATCAGACTGGTTTCCAAAAAAGATAAAATCATCTGGAAAGCTCTGTAATCTTGCACTTTCTCTAACAGTTGGGATACGATTCCATTTATAATGGAAATGAGAGCGATGCCCAGTGTTAATTGTTAGGGAAGGCTTCTTGCTATGATATCTTGTTAGTGCCTCATGATATTTGTACAATCCTCGATATTCATCAGGCAATGCAAGATAGTTTTTTCCTTCCGGGACAAGAGCAATCATCTTTCGTGTTTTTTCAATTGGAATACTCCCTGTATGGTTGTATACCTTTGAGGAATTCTCTCTCATTTTTTCCTGATAAGACGAATTAGGAGGTGTCATATAATCCTGAACTTTTTCCCCTCGAATTATTTGTCCGTCCTCCGTCTGCAGGCTGGGCAGGTCACTAATTGCCTGTTCACACGTTATGTATTGCTCCGGTTGAACTGTTGGTGTGGGGAATTCGAACGTTTTCTTTGAATCCCTTATTCCAACAAAGAATACTCTTCTTCTTACCTGTGGAACGCCATAATCAGGTGCAAACAGTATTTTCGGTGTCATGTTGTATCCTATAGCTTTAAAATCTTCAATTACGCGTTTTGCACCAACACCGCCATTAGCCTCTATCATTGCTAAAACATTTTCTAAAAGCACCGCCTTGGGTTTCAAACGCTCCGTCAGTTTGACCATTGCAAGATATAGAAAATTTCTCTTATCATTGATGTCCATTTTCCCCGCATAAGAGAACCCCTGGCACGGAGGTCCTCCGACAAGAACATCTAAATTGCGAATTCCTTTCTCGTCCAAGAATTTTACAATCTGATCAAGGTTTTCATGATTGTATAGATCCAATTTCATAGCTGTTGCATGACCATGATTCTTCCGAAATGTTTCTAATGCGGCATCGTCATAGTCAACACCTAAGACCACATCATATCCTGCATCTAAGAAACCTTTTGACAATCCGCCGGCACCACAGAAGAGATCAACGCATGTTAATATATGCTTCATGTATTCACGTCCTTATTCAATCAGTAATTTCTTCGCTAATATCGAAATCAATCTTGTTCTTTTTACAGTAATCATCGATTAACTTCATTGTCTTTAAATTAGGCTTTGCTTTTCCAGTCTCCCATCTATTAACGGTAGCAAAAGACACTCCTATCTCTTTAGCAAAGTCTTCCTGTGTCAAAAAAGCTTTTCGGCGTATCTTTTTAATATCTTCTGCAAAACTCATCTTTTACCTCACCTGAATTCAAATCAGAAATCTACCAGTATACTATAGCATATTGCTGTCATCTATGCAACATCAATATAGCATTTTACTCGCATTTCTAATGACAGCAGTTCCCTTGTTACACACCCTCCGAACCCTCAAAAACAGTAGTTCCCTTGTTACGCCAAGGGCAAAAAGCAGTTGCCTTGTTACACACCCCGAAAAAGCAGTGGTGGCAACTGTTGTCAGAGGGCATAAAGAAGGGACTCCGGCGATGAGCCTGATAGTGGCATTATTCTCGGAATCCCTTGATTTCAAAGGCTTTTATGTACTTTTAGTCCTTGACCCGTGACATCAATACTACCGTCTCCACATGCGCGGTACCCGGGAACATATCGACGGGGGTGACGGCCTCAATATTATAGTCCTCGGCGGTGAACTGTTTCAGATCGCGGGCGAGGGTGGCGGGGTCGCAGGAGACATAGACGACGCGCGTGGGGCGCATGGCGGCGATGGTCGTGATAACGGCGGCATCGCAGCCCTTGCGCGGGGGGTCGATGACGATGACATCGGGGCGCTCGCCGCGCTCGTAGAGGATGCGCGCGGCGTCTTTGGCGTCACCGCAAAGGAACTCGGCGTTCGTGACATGGTTGTGCGCGGCGTTTTTGCGGGCATTTTCAACAGCGGAGGGGATAATCTCCGCGCCGATGAGCTTCTTCGCGCGGCTCGCCATGGAAAGACCGATGGTGCCGGTGCCGCAGTAGAGGTCAAGCAGCGTTTCCGCACCTGTAAGCCCGGCGTACTCTGCGGCCTTGTTGTAAAGCGCCTCCGCCTGCGTGCGGTTCACCTGATAAAACGCGTGGGGCGAAATTTCAAACTCCAGCCTGCAGAGCGTATCGCGGATCGTGGGCTTGCCCCACAGCGTGCGCAGCTCGCGACCCAAAACGACATTTGTGCGCTCGCGGTTGATGTTTAACACAATGCCGGTAATTTCCGGCACAGCCTCGCGCAGCATTTTGACGAGCAAGTCTTCCCCGTGCAGCTTTGCGCCGTTCGCGACGATGCACACGAGCACCTCACCGCTCTTTTCGCCGCAGCGCATGTAAAGGTGGCGCAGAACGCCGCTGTGCGCCGCTTCATCGTAGATGCTCTCCCCGCTCAGTTTTTGCCACGCGCGGAACGCTTCCGCCGCGCGATCAAACACCTCGGGCTGCAAAAGGCAGGTGTGCGTGTCGATGATACGGTGGGAATTCACGGCGTAAAAGCCCATTTGCATTTCGCCGTTTTTGGAAAGTCCGATGGGCAGCTGGCATTTGTTGCGGTAGCGCGTGCGGGACGGCGCGCCGAGGATCGGCTCCATGGGGATATTTTCAAAGCCGCCGATGCGCTCCAATGCGTCGCGGACACGCTGCGTTTTGATCTTCAGCTCCGCTTCATACGTGATGTGGCGGTAAACGCAGCCGCCGCACGGGCCTGCAATGGAGCAATCCGGTGTGGTGCGATCGGGCGACGGCGTAAGCAGCTCCTCGAGCCGCCCGAATGCGTACTTTTTGAGGACTTTTATGACGCGCACGACGCAGCGGTCGCCCACGGCGGTACCGGGCACGAACACGGCCATGCCATCTGCGCGGCAGATGCCGCTGCCCTCGGCGGTCATGGCGGTGATCTCCGCTTCAAACAAATCATTTTTCTTTATCATGGAAAAACCTCCGTCAAACACAAAATTCCCTTTTTCATGTATAAAGCAGAGAACATGCGGGTAATTTAAGGGTGAGATACGATTTCAAACGGCTTATGTGGAAGAATGCGGTCAATTTATATGTGCAAAATATACACAAATTTTTATTTTGATTTGTGCGACAATAGCAAAAGGGAGATTGTTGCAGAAACCGTTGACAATCGATATTTCAGTCGCTATAATAGAGACATAACAAATGACAACGAGCTCTGCGGTAAACGTTACCGCGACTTTTCAATACAACTCCTCCCCAAAAGAGAGCAAAAGGCGAGATTCATTTCTCGCCTTTTGCTCTTTTCTGCATTACTTTTTACAGAAGGCTTTTGAAGTCTCCGCAAAAAGCGAAAAGAGCGGTAAAATCACGAAACGACGTTCTGCGGCGTGCCGTTCCGGAACGCTTTCAGGTTATCGGCGACAGTCTTAATGAGACGGGCGCGCGCGTCTCGGGACGCCCACGCGATGTGCGGCGTGACGATACAGTTTTGGGCAGCGAGCAGCGGGTCATCTTTTTTCGGCGGCTCGTGCACAAGGACGTCAAGCCCCGCTCCGGCGATGCGGCCACTATTCAGCGCCTCGGCAAGGGCAGCTTCGTCCACAACTGCGCCGCGCGCCGTATTGATAAGGAACGCAGTGGGCTTCATCAGGTTAAGGCGCTCCGCATTCACAAGCCCGCGGGTCTCGCCCGTGAGCGGGCAATGCAGCGAGACGACATCGGCATTTTTGAAAAGCGCGTCGAGCTCCGCCCACTGATAACGCTCGGGCAGCTCCCGTTTCGTGCGGCTGTATACGAGAATTTTCATGCCGAGCGCCGCGCCGAGCCTTGCGACGGTCTGCCCGATATGTCCGAAGCCGACAATGCCGAGCGTTTTGCCGTACAGCTCAAACAGCGGGTGCGTGCTGTGGCTCATCGTTTCGGCCTTATCCCAGTCGCCGCCGCGGGTGGCGGCGCTTATTTTTTCGGTGTGATTGCACAGCTCCAAAAGCAGCGCAAACGCCTGCTGCGCGACGGTCTCCACGCAATAAAGCGGCACATTACACACGGTGATGCCCAGTTCTCCTGCGGCTTTGACATCGACAGTATTATACCCCGTTGCAAGAAGGCCGATAAAGCGCAGCTTCGGCAATTTCTGCATGATTTCGCGGCTTATAACATTGCGGTTCAAGATGACAGCTTCGGCGTCCTTTGCGCGCTCCACGATTTCTTCGGGCTCAGTGGAGTCATACACGGTGACGCTGCCGAGCGCCCTGAGCGGCGCCCACGAGACGTCGCCGGGGTTTGTAGAGCCGCCGTCCAAAATAACGATATGCATAGCGAGGTCCTTTCTGTTTCCATTTTTTATCCTACATGTAAAAACGTGTTATAGTTCTTTCTAACGGCCGTTTCTGACCGCCGTTTAAGAACCCCCTTGATAGGGTTTCTTACGGCTGAACAGTCCCCCGAACTGTTCGGGCTCGTCGTTTCTTTCGCTTGCTATTATACCGCATTTTGTTTTTTGTTTCAACGATTTTGCGCGCCGTTTGTCAAAGGATTTTGTCATCCTCTACACATATTTGCAGTTTTTAAAACTTAGAATTGCAATTTCACAAAAATCCGATTATAATAATTCTGTTAAGCGGGAAACGTTTTCACGGCGTTTGCCGCCTGTGTATTTTCGGCAGATAAACTGAACGCAAACAGCAGAATACCGCGGTTTGCGGAGGAACGGGGGACTTCTATGAACTACGATCGAACACCATTTGAAACGGACAAGCCCGGCGAGGAATGCGGTGTTTTCGGCGCATACGATTTTGACGGACACGACATTTCTTCTTCCATTTATTACGGATTATTCGCCTTGCAGCACCGCGGACAGGAAAGCTGCGGCATCGCCGTCAGCGACACCGAGGGCCCCAAAGGCAAGGTGGATTACTACAAGGACATGGGCCTTGTAAACGAGGTATTCGACGAGGAGCGTCTCAATCGCCTGCACGGCAATATCGGCGTGGGCCATGTGCGCTACTCCACCGCCGGCGCGAGCAACCGCGAAAACGCGCAGCCGCTCATCATCCACTATATCAAGGGCACGCTGGCCGTAGCGCACAACGGCAACCTGACAAATGCCGTTGACCTCCGCGAAAAACTAAAGTACAGCGGCGCTATTTTCCAGACGACCATCGATTCCGAGACGATCGCCTACTACATCGCACGCGAGCGCGTACAGACGAAAAATGTGCAGGAGGCCGTCAGCCGCACGATGGACAAAATTGAGGGTGCCTATGCCCTCGCGGTCATGTCCCCCCGCAAGCTGATCGGTGCGCGCGATCCCTATGGCTTCAAGCCCCTATGTATCGGCAAGCGCGACAACACGTATTTCCTCTCCAGCGAGACCTGTGCGCTTGACGCCGTGGGCGCGGAATTCGTCCGCGACGTAGAGCCGGGCGAGATTGTCACCATCACGCCGAACGGCATTCTCTCCGACAAATCGCACTGCCTCCCCGCCGAAAAGCAGGGACGCTGCATTTTTGAGTACATTTATTTCGCCCGCCCGGACAGCCGCATTGACGGCATCAACGTGTATTCCGCACGTCTGCTTGCCGGCCGTTTCCTCGCGAAAGATTCCCCCGTGGATGCGGACATCGTCGTCGGCGTGCCGGAATCCGGCAACGCGGCAGCACAGGGCTACGCCATGGAATCCGGCATCCCCTACGGCACGGCATTCGTGAAAAACAACTACGTCGGCCGCACATTCATCAAACCGAAGCAGAGCAGCCGTGAATCCAGCGTACGCGTTAAATTAAATGTCCTGCGCGAGGTTGTCAAGGATAAGCGCGTCATCCTCATCGATGACTCCATCGTGCGCGGCACGACGAGCGACCAGATTGTGAACATGCTGAAAGACGCCGGCGCAAAAGAGGTGCACATGCGCATCAGCTCGCCCCCGTTCCTGTGGCCGTGTTACTTCGGCATTGATGTGCCGGAGCGCCACCAGCTTATCGCCTATAATCACACGGTCGACGAGATCTGCAAGGAGATCGGCGCAGATACGCTCGGCTATTTACGTTTAGAGCGTCTGCCGGAAATGGTGAACGGTCTCGGCATCTGCACGGGCTGCTTTACGGGCGACTACCCCATTCCCGCCCCGGAAGAAGACATTCGCGGCGAATACGAAGCGTAATGCGTTTCTGTCGGCGAAAAGGCTCTACTCATAAACGCGTGGTGGATTATCGTCATTCCCGGCGTGTTCCTCATCGCAACACTCCTTTGCATCACCAGCCTCGGCAGTACCCTGCAAACGGATTCGAGCCGCCGGCACAGCAATTTATGAAATCGAATTTACCTGTATACACAAAAACGCTCCCGGCATAAATGTCTGCCGGGATTGTTCTTGCCGTACATTGAAGCCATATGATATGATTAAACAGACTGATAAACTTGAGTTTATTTGATTAAGGAGAATTGAAAATGATGTTGGAATTAAAAAGATTGTCAGTTGATGATGGCTTAGATATTTACACAATGCTGCAAGAGATCCCTGCTGAAGAAAATGGATTAATTAACAAAGCCAACGGATTAACATTTGATGAGTATAAAGAATGGCTGATTGTAAAACAGAGGGATTCTGAGCAAGAAGGGATTGTAGATGGTTGGAAAGTGCCTTCTACAACTTTTTGGCTATATGCTGATGGTATTCCGGTTGGATTTGGTTCTGTCAGACATTTTTTGACTGAGACACTGAGAAAAGCAGGAGGAAATATCGGGTACGGAATTGCACCAGCGTTTCGTGGAAAAGGATATGGAAAAGAACTGCTGAGATTATTGCTTAATGAAGCGAAAGAAATGGGAATAGATAAAGTGTTAGTAACCATTCTTTTAGATAACATAGCATCTCAAGCTGTGGCAATAGCAAACGGAGGTGTTGTTACTGAAAGAACTGACGAGAGAGTTTTCATTTGGATTGATACTAAGAAATAAAAAGGAAAATCAATTCCAATTTGTCAAACAGTAAGGGCGCACTTCTATACACCATTCGGTGTAGTGCGGTAATGTGCGATTTTGCACCGCATCCAAGCCTCCCGCGTCAGAGGGAGCCATGGATATTCCAGCCCTAACATAAAAAAAGAATCCGACCTTTGATTGCAGCCATAGGTCGGATTCACTTTTTTATGAGCAACCAGCTAAAAACCGGGAGCATTTTTCATTTCGTGTTTTAGCAGCAAAGGTGCCGCTTCAAAAACAGTCTACTGTATAAGGTTTTTATTCCGCCTTGGAAAGCAGTCCGTCGATGAACTGACGGGCGAGTCTCGCGGAGCGGTTGCCACGCTCCAGCGCAAAGCGCTCGGCGAGCAACTCCAGTTCCTGCGTCGGCATATCGATGCCGTTTTCCTCCGCAAGGTGGCGCACGATGTGCAGGAACGTGTCCTTGTTCGGCTTGCTGAACGTCACGTGGATGCCAAAGCGCTCGGAAAGCGATGCAAGCTCCTGCATCGTATCGTTGCGGTGAATGTCATCGCCCTCACGGTCGGAGAACTTCTCCTTGATGATATGGCGGCGATTACTCGTCGCGTAGATTGCCACGTTCTGCGACTTCGCCGTAACGGAGCCCTCCAGCACCGCCTTCAGCGCATTGAAGTTATCGTCGTCCTTGAGGAACGAAAGGTCGTCGATGAACAGAATAAACTTCAGCGGGTTCGCAGAAAGCTCATCGAGAATTTTCGGGATCGACTGTAACTGATCCTTGCGCACCTCGATGATACGCAAACCCTCGCGCCACAGCGCATTGACGACGGCTTTCACCGTAGACGATTTTCCCGTACCGGCGTCACCCGTCAGTAAAATGTTCGCTGCGGGTTTACCCTCAAGCAGCGCCTTTGTGTTATCGATGATGATCTGGCGCTCGCGGGCGTAATCCACAAGGTCGGAAAGCTCCGTCTTGTCCGGGTTGCTGACCGGCACGATCTCGGCATTTTCGCCAAGGTAGAACATACGGTTTTTGGCGTAAATGCCGTAGCCGTACTTGCCGATGTTCTCGGTGCGCTCTGTGTAACACGCTTTAATGTCCGGCGCTTCGCTGACAAAGCCGGGTAAAAAGCCCCTATACTCCATCGCGCTGCGCAGCGTTTTCGGCGTGAGCTCCGCCGTCATCTGCAGCGTTTTAAGCTCTTCCAAAACGGCCTCGCGCAGGTAAGCGGGGATCTCTTCTTTTTTGCCCACGGCCTGCACGTAGACGTTCTCGCTGTTTTCGCAGATTTCGCGCACATACGCGCCGAGTATGCCGCCGTTTGCGCGGTACAGCGCAGAGACGAACGACGCATACAGCGCCGGGGACGGCTCTGCGAGATACTTACGCAGACTATTTATAACCGCATCTTCCTGTAATTCTCTGAACACCGCCAGAGTGGAAAGGCGGATGCTCAACTCCTGTAAACTACCCATCAGTTCAAAATCGCCCCCGAAGCACCGCTGGAGACCAGCGCCGCATAGCGCTTCAGGTAGCCGGAAAGCTCTTTCTTCTTCGGCACAAAGTTCTTCATGCGTTCATTGAGGACAGCCTCGTCCACCTTCAGCTCAATTTTGTTCTCCGGAATATTGATGCTGATGATGTCGCCTTCCTCCACAACGCCGATGGGGCCGCCGGAAGCCGCTTCCGGGGAAACATGGCCGACGCACGCGCCGCGCGTTGCGCCGCTGAAACGACCGTCCGTGATGAGCGCCACGCTGTTGCCGAGACCCATGCCCATGATAGCAGAGGTCGGGTTCAGCATCTCGCGCATACCGGGGCCGCCCTTCGGACCCTCATAGCGGATGACAACGACGTCGCCCGGTACGATCTTGCCCGCGTTGATGGCTGCCTGTGCGTCCTCCTCGCTCTCAAACACGCGTGCCGGGCCTTCATGCACAAGCATCTCCGGCAGAACGGCAGAACGCTTTACAACGCTGCCCTCCGGCGCAAGATTACCGCGCAGCACGGCGATGCCGCCGGTCTGACTGTACGGATTCTCGATGGGACGGATAACGTTGTGGTTCAGGTTCACGCAATTCTTGATGTTCTCGCCGACGGTCTTGCCGGTCACGGTTATGCAGTTCGTGTGCAGCAGACCCTTTTTGTTCAGCTCGTTCATCACAGCGTACACGCCGCCCGCTTCGTCAAGCTCTTCAATGTACGTTCTGCCCGCCGGTGCCAGATGGCACAGGTTCGGGGTCTTTTCGCTGATCCGGTTTGCGATGTCGAGGTTGATCTCGATGCCGCACTCGTGCGCGATGGCCGGCAGATGCAGCATACTGTTCGTGGAGCAGCCGAGTGCCATATCGACCGTAAGAGCGTTCATAATGGCGTCCTTCGTCATGATGTCACGCGGGCGAATATTCTTTCTCAGCATATCCATGACCGCCATGCCTGCGTGCTTTGCAAGCTCGATACGTGCGGAGTATACCGCCGGGATGGTGCCGTTGCCGCGCAGACCCATGCCGAGGGCTTCAGTCAGGCAGTTCATGGAGTTTGCTGTGTACATGCCGGAGCAGGAGCCGCATGTCGGGCAGGTCTTGCACTCATATTCGCGCAGCTTTTCTTCGGTAATCTTACCGGCGTTGAATTCGCCCACCGCCTCCGAAATGGAGGAGAAGCTCGTTTTTGCACCGTCTACGTGGCCCGCAAGCATCGGGCCGCCGCTGACAAACACCGTCGGCACGTTAAGGCGCGCCGCCGCCATCAAAAGGCCCGGCACGTTCTTGTCGCAGTTCGGCACCATGACGAGCGCATCAAAGCCGTGTGCCAATGCCATGGCTTCGGTGGAATCCGCAATGAGGTCGCGCGTGACGAGCGAATACTTCATGCCGGTGTGGCCCATTGCAATGCCGTCGCATACTGCGATCGCCGGGAAGACAATCGGCGTGCCGCCTGCCATCGCAACGCCGATCTTTACGGCGTCCACAATCTTATCGATATTCATGTGGCCCGGGACGATCTCGTTATAGGAGCTGACGATGCCGACGAGCGGACGTTCGATTTCCTCCTCCGTGAGGCCCAGAGCATGGTACAGCGCACGGTGCGGCGCGTTCTGCGTACCGATTTTCAGAGAATCACTTTTCATTTTATTTCCTCGATCCGTGAAATTTTGGCTGTGGCGCGGCGTCCCACATGGAAAAACGCGCCGTGTGTAAATAGGGTTTAAGCCATAGAGGAAAACTCCCCTATGGCTATCCCCTTAAAACAGATTCTGTTCAAATCAGTTGTTGATGAGCTTATCCTCGTCGCTCCAGCTGTACAGCTTGCGGATATCCGCGCCCACAGCCTCGCTCGGATGCTCGGAAGCCAGCTTGCGCATTGCGTTGAAGTGTACCTGGCCGCCTGCGGAAGACATGTCGAGCAGGAAGTCCTTTGCGAAGGTGCCGTCCTGAATGTCCTTCAGGATCTTCTTCATGGTCTTCTTCGTCTCCTCGGTGATGATCTTCGGGCCGGTGATGTAATCGCCGTACTCTGCCGTGTTGGAGATGGAGTATCTCATACCGGCAAAGCCGCTCTGGTAGATGAGGTCAACGATGAGCTTCATCTCGTGGATGCACTCAAAGTACGCGTTTCTCGGGTCGTAGCCTGCCTCAACCAGCGTCTCGAAGCCGGCCTGCATCAGAGCGCAAACGCCGCCGCAGAGAACTGCCTGCTCGCCGAAGAGGTCGGTCTCGGTCTCGGTACGGAACGTGGTCTCCAAAACGCCTGCTCTTGCGCCGCCGATACCGAGTGCATAGGCGAGGCCGATGTCCCAAGCGTCGCCCGTTGCATCCTGCTCGACCGCGATGAGGCACGGTACGCCCTTGCCTGCCTGATACTCGCTTCTGACCGTGTGACCCGGGCCCTTCGGCGCGATCATGATGACGTTGACGTTCTTCGGCGGCTTGATGCAACCGAAGTGAATGTTAAAGCCGTGTGCAAATGCCAGGGTCTTGCCCTCGGTCAGGTTCGGCTCAATGCTCTCTTTGTACAGTGCAGCCTGCTTTTCATCGTTGATGAGAATCATGATGATGTCCGCAGCCTTTGCAGCCTCGGCGCTCGTCATGACCTTGAGGCCCTGTGCCTCGGCCTTTGCCCAGCTCTTGGAGCCTTCATACAGACCGACGATAACGTCAACGCCGCTGTCCTTCAGGTTCAGTGCATGTGCGTGACCCTGCGAGCCGTAGCCGATGATGGCAACGGTCTTGCCTGCGAGCTTCTGCAGATCGCAATCCTGCTGATAAAAAATTCTTGCCATGATAAATTACCTCTTTCTGTGCATGAATTGGTATGTTAATTTAAATGGACAAACTAAATTAGAAATTGATGGCCTGACGGATCGTCGTGCTGCCCTTTTCAAGGGAAACATTGCCGGTGCGGCAGATCTCAAGGATCTCGTAGTCGCGCATCAAATCGACGAATTCATCGATTTTTCGCGATTCGGAGGTCAGGCAAAGCATCAGGGAATCCTTGGAGTAATCCATGGTCTTCGCGCCGAACGCGTCCGCCGCGGCAAGGATGTCACTGCGCGTTTTGGAATCGTTTTTCAGCTTAATGAGCATCAGCTCACAGCTGACGGAGGTGTCCGGGGTAAACTCTTTAATGGAGCAAACGTCCGGCAGCTTATAAAGCTGGTTCACGAGCTGCTGCTTCTGCGTCTCGCCGCCCTCAAACGTGACGGTGATGCGGGAAAGCGCGTTCGATTCCGTTTCGCTGACGGTCAGAGAAATGATGTTGAACTGACGTCTTCTGAACATGCTCGTCACACGGTTCAGCACGCCGAACTGGTTATTGACCAGAACCGCTACGGTATATCGATTCATCTCATTCACCCACCTTCATGATAATATCATCCATGCTGCCGCCCGGCGGGAGCATGGGCAGGACGAATTCGTCCTTATCGATTCTGCAATCGATGACATACGGGCCGTCGCAGCTGAATGCGTGCTCAAACGCCTTGTCGAGCGCCGCCACGGTATCAACAGCCTCGCCGTCCGCGCCGAACGCGCGCGCAAGCGCCACAAAGTCGGTCTTGCGGTCGAGAATCGTGTTGGAATAGTGCTTATTAAAGAACAGCGTCTGCCACTGACGCACCATGCCGAGCACGCCGTTATTCATCAGAAGGATGACAACCGGCACGTTGTAGGTTACGGCAGTGGTGAGTTCGTTGAGACACATGCCGAAGCTGCCGTCGCCCGTGACGAGCACGCTGCGCTCGCCTGTGCCGACCGCCGCACCGATGGCCGCACCGAGACCGAAGCCCATGGTGCCGAGGCCGCCGCTGGAAATGAAGCGGCGCGGCTTTTTAAAGTTCACGTTCTGCGCCGCCCACATCTGGTGCTGGCCGACGTCCGTTGCAACGGCGGTATTCTCGCCGAGGTGCTTGTTCAGCGTCATGATCGCGTTGCGGGGCGTAAGGCCCGGGCGAATATCGAGATAATCGTTTTCGGTTTCTTTTAAGGCTTTCACAGCCTTTTCCCAGTCGGGCTTCTGCTCCGCGTTGACGAGCGGAATGAGCTTTTGCAGCGTCAGTTTCACGTCACCGCGCAGGCCGCAGGCGGAATTCACGGTTTTCGAGAGCTCAGAGCCGTCCACGTCAATATGGATGATCTGCGCAAGCTTCGCAAACTTCTCGCGGTTACCCGTCACGCGGTCGTTAAAGCGCACGCCGAGCGAAATGATGAGGTCGGCGTCGTGCATCGCCATGGAGGAAGCGTAGTGGCCGTGCATGCCCTGCATACCGAGGAAACGCGGGTGGTCGGTCGGAATGCCGGAAAGGCCCATCAAGGAGCAGCCGATCGGCGCGTCAATCTTCTCGGCGAGCGCCAGCATTTCTTCCTGTGCTTCCGACGTGATGAGACCGCCGCCGAAGTAAATGAACGGACGCTTCGAGGCGTTGATGAGCGCCGCGGCTTCTTTGATGCGCACGTCCTTCGCCGCGTGGCGTTCTTCGGGCTGTACGGGTGCCTGCGGCTCGTAGTCGCAGACCGCTGTCTGCACGTCCTTCGGCACATCGATGAGCACCGGGCCCGGTCTGCCGGACTGCGCAAGCGCAAACGCCTCGCGGATGGTGTCCGCCAGATTCTCCACGGAGCCGACGAAGTAGTTGTGCTTCGTAATGGGCAGCGTCACGCCCGTAATGTCGATCTCCTGGAAGCTGTCCGTGCCGATCTGTGTCGTCGGCACGTTGCCGCAAATCGCGACAAGCGGGATGGAATCGAGGTACGCCGTCGCAATGCCGGTCACAAGGTTCGTTGCGCCCGGGCCGGAGGTGGACATCACCACGCCCACCTTGCCGGTCGCTCTTGCGTAGCCGTCCGCCGCGTGGGCAGCGCCCTGCTCGTGCGCCGTCAGCATGTGGCGAATTTCATTCTGATATTTATAAAGACTGTCGTAAACGTTCAGGATCTGCCCGCCCGGATAACCGAAAACGGTGTCGCAGCCCTGTTCAATTAAAGTTCTGATGAGGATATCTGCACCTGTAAGCTGCATTCAATTACTCCTTCGTTAAGTATTCAAGGATGAGGTCGCCGCACTTTTTGCAGCCGACCTTCGTCATGCCGTCTTCCATAATGTCGGCAGTACGGTAGCCCGCGTCAAGGTACTTGGAAACCGCATGCTCCACCGCATCGGCTTCCTTCGCCATATCGAAGCTGTAACGCAGCATCATGGCGGCGGAAAGAATGGTGCCGATCGGGTTTGCAAGGTCCTGACCCGCAATGTCCGGTGCAGAGCCGTGGATCGGCTCGTACAGGCCGCAGCTCGTCGCACCGAGGCTCGAGGACGGGATCATGCCGATGGAGCCGGTGATCATGGAAGCTTCGTCGGAAAGAATGTCACCGAACATGTTCTCCGTCACGATGACGTCGAACTGTGCCGGGTTCTTCACGATCTGCATCGCGCAGTTATCGACGAGCATATCGGTCAGTTCCACGTCGGTGTATTCTTCCGCCAAGCGGTGCATGACCTTCTTCCAAAGGCGGCTTGTGTCGAGCACATTGCTCTTTTCTACGGAGCACAAACGGTGATTGCGCTTTCTTGCCGTCTCAAATCCGATGCGGCCGATGCGCTCGATCTCCGCTTCACTGTACTTCATAATGTCCGTCGCGACCGGCTGGCCGTCTGCATCATCGGTCTTATGCTCGCCAAAATAGATGCCGCCGATGAGCTCGCGCACGATGATGAAATCGATGCCCTTTTCGACAATAGATTTTTTCAGCGGAGAAGCGTCAGAGAGCTGCGGCCAGATCTTCGCCGGGCGGTTGTTGCTGTAAACACCCATACCCGCGCGCAGGCGCAGCAGACCCTTTTCCGGGCGCTTCGGGCCCGGCACGTCGTTCCACTTGTCGCCGCCTACGGCGCCGAGCAGCACACTGTCGGAAGCTACGCACTTATCGAGCATTTCCAGCGGCAGCGGGTCGCCCCACTTATCGATGGCACAGCCGCCCATATCGACGTCTGTATAATGAAAGGTGTGTCCGTACAGCTCTGCAATTTTATCCAGCACGCGGAGCGCTTCGTTTACGATCTCCGGGCCGATGCCGTCGCCGCGGATCACCGCGATGTTCTTCGTCATTTGTTTTCCGCCTCCTTGAGGGACTTCAGCAAGCCGCCTGCTTTGATGATGTTCTGAATGAACGGCGGGAACGGCTGTGCCTTATACGTCTTGCCGGTCGTGATATCGGTGATGATGCCGGTATCAAAATCGACCGAAACTTCGTCGTTTGCGTTGATCTCGTCTGCCGCTTCCTCGCACTCGAGAATCGGCAGGCCGATATTGATGGCGTTGCGGTAGAAAATACGCGCAAAGCTCTTTGCAATGACGCAACCCGTGCCGCAGGTTTTAATGACGAGCGGTGCGTGCTCACGGGAAGAGCCGCAGCCGAAGTTCCAGCCCGCCACAATGACGTCGCCCTTTTCGACCTTCTTTACGAACGCCTTGTCAATATCCTCCATGCAGTGGAGCGCAAGCTCCTGTGCGTTTGGGGTGTTGAGGTAACGTGCGGGAATGATAACATCCGTATCGACGTTATCGGGATATTTGAAAACCTTGCCCTGTGTGTTCATGCTTACGCCTCCTTATATTCGGTGATGTAGCCGGTCAGTGCGCTGGCTGCCGCCGTGTGCGGAGAAGCCAGGTACACTTCGCTGTCCACATGACCCATGCGGCCGACGAAGTTGCGGTTCGTTGTGGCGATGCAGCGTTCGCCCGCTGCCAGAATGCCCATATAGCCGCCGAGACACGGACCGCACGTCGGGGTAGAAACAACCGCGCCCGCATCGATAAATGCCGTCACGTAGCCGCGCTCCACGCATTCGCGGTAGATCTGCATCGTGCCCGGAATGATGATGCAGCGGATGCCGTCCGCAATCTTCTTGCCGTTCAAAATGCTGTACGCCGCTTCCATGTCTTCCATTCTGCCGTTTGTGCAGCTGCCGATGACAACCTGGTCGACCTTAATATCGTGCAGCTCGCTTGCCGGGTGCGTGTTCTCCGGCAGATGCGGACAGGCGACGGTCGGCACAATCTTTGCGAGATCGATATCGATAACCTTTTCGTATTCCGCGTCGGGGTCTGCTTCGTATACAACCGGCTCGCGTTCGCTTCTGTCCTGTAAATAGGCAAGCGTAATATCGTCCACCGGGAAAATACCGTTTTTCGCACCGGCCTCAATCGCCATATTGCAGATGCACAGGCGGTCGTCCATGGAGAGGTTCTTCACGCCCTCGCCGGTGAACTCCATGCTCTTATACAGCGCGCCGTCCACGCCAATCATGCCGATGATTGTGAGGATAACGTCTTTGCCGCTGCAATTTTCCGGCAGCTTGCCGGTCAGGTTAAATTTGATCGCGGGCGGAACCTTAAACCACGCCATGCCCGTTGCCATGCCGGCTGCCATATCCGTAGAGCCAACGCCTGTGGAGAACGCGCCCAGCGCACCGTAGGTACAGGTGTGGCTGTCCGCGCCGATGATGCAGTCGCCGGCGGTCACAATGCCCTGCTCCGGCAAAAGCGCATGCTCAATGCCCATCTTGCCCACGTCATAGAAGTGGCTCACGCAGTGGCTGCACGCAAACTCGCGGCACGTCTTGCTCTGCTCCGCTGCCTTAATATCCTTGTTCGGCACAAAGTGGTCGAGTACGATCGTCACTCTGTCCTTATCGAAAACGTCTGTAAAGCCCGCTTTCTTAAACTCATGGATTGCAACCGGCGTCGTGATGTCGTTGCCGAGCACGATATCCAGCTTTGCATTGATGAGCTGACCGGCGGTAACTTCACTGAGACCCGCGTGCGCCGCAAGGATCTTCTGCGTCATGGTCATTTTCATTTTAGTTTCCCCCTTTGATCATATTGTTGTAAGCGCTCAACAGCGCCTTTGTATTCGCCTTTACAACGTCGGTGTCGGTACCTGCGCCCCAGAACATCGAACCGTCCTCCTTTTCAAGGCCGATGTACGAAGCCGCCACGCTCTGCGAGCCCTGCCCCTGCATACTGTGCTGGGTAAAGACCTGCAGGGTGTACTCTGCACCGGTGTACGCACGCAGCGCGTTGTTGATCGCGTTGAGGGAACCGTTGCCCTCCGCTTCCATCTCGGTCTCTTCGCCGTCCTTCGCGAACGTGATGCCGATCTTCACGTTGTCCTTGTCGCGCATAAACTCAAAATCCGTCACGGTAACACCGTTCGTCAGATTGAGGTAGTTCTCTTCAAAGATATTCAGGACCTCATCCGGCTTCAGTTCCTTGTGCTCGTGGTCGGAAATATCCTTGCACAGATAGCTGAAGTGCTCGCGCATTTTCGGCGGCAGGTTATAGCCGTACGTCTGCTCCAGCAGATAACCGATGCCGCCCTTGCCGGACTGGGAATTGACGCGGATAACGTCTGCGTCGTACGTTCTGCCGATGTCCTTCGGGTCGATCGGAATGTACGGTACGTTCCACTGATGCAGCTTATTTTTCGCTCTGTATTTCATGCCCTTTGCAATCGCATCCTGGTGGCTGCCGGAAAACGCCGCAAACACCAGTGCGCCCGCATACGGGGCTCTTTCGTACACATGCATACGCGTGCACTTTTCATATTCGTCCACAAGGTACGGCATGTCGGAGAAGTCGAGCTTCGGGTCAACACCGTGGGAGTACATGTTCATCGCAAGCGTAATGATATCCACGTTGCCGGTACGTTCACCGTTGCCGAACAGCGTACCCTCTACGCGGTCTGCGCCGGCAAGGAGCGCCAGCTCGGTGTCCGCAACGCCCGTGCCGCGGTCGTTGTGCGGGTGCAGAGACAAAGTCACGAATTCACGGTACTTGAGATTCTCGCTCATGTACTCGACCTGCGAAGCATACACGTGCGGCATGCTCATTTCCACCGTGACCGGCAGATTGATGATGACGTTGTTCGTCTCGCTCGGCTCCAGAACGTCGAGAACCGCATTGCAGACCTCGAGCGCGTATTCCGGCTCGGTGCCCGTAAAGGACTCCGGAGAATACTCAAAGCGGAAGTTGCCTTCGTATTCGGCCGCAAGCTTTTTGACGAGCTTCGCACCGTCTACGGCGATCTTCTTGATCTCTTCCTTGGACTTCTTAAACACCTGCTCGCGCTGTGCAACGCTGACGGAGTTATAAAAGTGGATAATCGCGCTCGGTGCGCCCTTGCACGCATCGAATGTCTTACGGATGATGTGCTCGCGGCACTGGGTGAGCACCTGCACGGTAACGTCCTCGGGAATCATGTTGTTGTCAATCAGCGTGCGGAGGAACTCATATTCCGTCTCGCTCGCCGCTGGGAAACCGACCTCGATCTCCTTAAAGCCGACCTGCAAAAGCACTTTGTAGTATTCAAGCTTTTCTTCAAGGCTCATCGGGATGACAAGGCTCTGGTTGCCGTCGCGCATATCCACGCTGCACCAGATCGGCGCCTTTTCAACGTGGTCTTTTTCTACCCACTTATTATATTCTTTCGATACCGGGAAGTACCCGACCTTATATTTGCTTGCGTCCATCATTTTGCTTTCTCCTCTCAACCCTTGGTGGTTCTGAAGCCTGCTTCACGCAGGGCGTTTTTGATCGTTTTCACATGGTTGTTGTCGCGCGTCTCCATTTCGATGCGCAGGAAGCAGCCGTTAATGCTTTCGGTGTTGCCCTTTTCATAGTGCACGCCGGTCACGTTGCCGCCGCAGTCCGCGATGATCGAAGAGATCTCCTTGAGCTGACCGGGCTTGTCGATAAGCTCGATGAGGAGGCTCGCGGAACGGCCGGAGTTCATCAGGCCGCGGTCGATCACGCGGGAAAGGCTCGTCACGTCGATGTTGCCGCCGGAGACGATGCACACAACGCGCTTGCCCTTTAAATCAAATTTATTGAACATCACGGCGGCAACGGAAGCAGCGCCCGCGCCCTCCGCGATCATTTTCTGCTTTTCGATGAGTGCCAAGATTGCGCTCGAAACTTCGTCCTCGCTCACCAGCGCGATGTCATCCACATATTTTTTGACAATCTCAAACGTGTTGTCACCCGGGCGCTTTACGGCGATGCCGTCCGCCACGGTCTGCACGGTGTCGAGTGTCTCGATCTTGCCGTCGTGAATGGAGTTGTACATGCTCGGTGCGCCGGTCATCTGTACGCCGTACACCTTCACGCTCGGGCGGATGTGCTTTGCGGTATACGCAATGCCGGAGATGAGTCCGCCGCCGCCCACCGGCACCACAATGGCATCGATGTTGTCAAGGTCATTCAGAACCTCCAGCGCAATGGTGCCTTGGCCCGCGATAACGTCTTCGTCGTCAAACGGGTGCACGAACGTATAGCCCTCTTTTTCTTTCAATTCAATCGCCTTGTTATACGCGTCGTCGTAAACGCCCTCCACAAGGCAAACCTCTGCGCCGTAGCCCTTTGTGGCCTCCACCTTGGAGATCGGTGCGGAGTCCGGCAGACAGATGAGCGATTTGATGCCGTTTTTCGTCGCCGCCAGCGCCACGCCCTGTGCATGGTTGCCCGCGGAACAGGCAATAACGCCTTTCGCTTTCTCTTCTGCGGAAAGCTGGGAGATCTTATACGCAGAGCCGCGCACCTTAAAAGAGCCGGTAATCTGCAAATTCTCGGGCTTTAGGTACAGGTCGCAATCCGGCGCGATGCCGTAGGTCTTCACGACGTTTGTTTCGCGGATGATGCTCTTTAGAACGGTTTGCGCATCAAATACTTTGTCTAATGATAACATGTTCTTCTGCCTTTCCTGCTGTGTTCGGTTTAAAGCCTTATGAATTTGAAAGTTTGTGCTTTCAAACTTGCAGCTTGTTGCCTTGTTCTTCCGCTTTGAAGTGTAAAAAAACCGTCTCAAAGCCGTTTATGCTTTGAGACGGGTGTAATAACTAAATTATGCACTCGCGGTACCACTCAAATTGCGGAGAACCTCCGCCACTCTTCGAAGTCCAATAACTTCTATGCACTGACGTAGCAATCACGGGATACCCTACTGAATTCGCTGTTCAGGCATCCGGCTCGGAAGGGAGAAATCTCTGCATCTCTGCACCGGTTCACACCTTCCACCGGCTCTCTGAAACAGCTCTGCACAGACAGTCTTCGTCATCGCTTTTTGTTATGAAATTGAATAGATTATAACACCCGCTTTCCCCGTTGTCAATGCTTTTCGACCGCCTTGTCAAAATTTTTCTTTTGTAAGTTTTGCAGGAAACTCCTTTTCTCCCACCGTTTTTCCTTTTTTCGCAAATCGGGCGCTTTTTCCGCAATTCACGCAAAAAGTGTGGAAAACAACGTGCAAAATCCGCAGTTCTGCCATAGCCAAAATAAAAAAGGTATGATAAAATAAGAAGGTTGAAAAGAGACTATGTATTTTCGGGTGATTTTCGTGACAAAAAGCATGACAGAGGGTAAGCCCCTCAAGCTTATCCTGCAATTTGCGGTGCCGCTTTTGCTCGGCAACCTCTTGCAGCAAATGTATAATCTGGTTGATGCCGCCATCGTCGGCCGTGTGCTCGGCACCGGCGCACTCGCCGCCGTCGGCGCTACAAGCAGTGTGCAGTTTCTGGTACTCGGTTTCTGCATCGGCATCTGCATCGGCTTCGGTATCCCCATCGCCAAAAGTTTCGGCGCAGAGCGTCTTGATAAAATGCGTTCGTACATTTTCAACTCCGTGCTGCTTACCGCCTTATTCGCGGTGCTCATCACGGCGGTATGTTCACTGTGCTGCACGCTCATTTTACAAATGCTCTCCGTGCCGCAGGATGTTTTTGACGACGCCTACGCGTATCTCATCGTCATTTTCCTCGGCATCCCCTTTACCTTATTATACAATCTGCTCTCCAGCATCCTGCGCTCCGTCGGTGACAGCCGCACGCCGTTCCTGTTCCTCGCCATCTCGACCGTCCTGAATATCGGTCTTGACCTGCTCTGCATCATTGTCTTCAAGTGGGGCGTTGCGGGCGCAGCTATCGCCACCATCGCAGCGCAGGCGGTCAGTGGCATTTTGTGCCTCATCTATATCCGCTTCCGCGTGCCGCTCCTCACGCTTTCCCACACAGACTGCAAAGCGGATGCCGAATCCATCCGTGAGCTCGTCGTCATGGGCATCCCCATGGGGCTTCAAACCTCCATCACGGCCATCGGCAGCATGGTCATGCAGGCGGCGAACAACGGTCTCGGCAGCGTGTACGTTTCGGGCTTCACGGCCGGCATGCGCTTAAAGCAGTTCTGCATGTGCCCGTTTGATGCCCTCGGCTCTGCTGTTTCCGTCTTCTGCGGTCAGAATCTCGGTGCAAAAAAGCCGGAGCGCATTCGGCAGGGCGTACGGCTCGGCGTCATCGCCGGCGTCGCCTACGGCTTCTGCATCGGTCTTGTCATGATCTTCTTCGGCCGCAGCATGTCCACGCTCTTTGTTGAATCGAGTGCAGGCGACGTGCTCGACGCTTCCGCAAAATATCTGCGCTGCATGGGCTACTTCTTCTGGAGTCTCGGCATCCTCAACATCTGCCGTATGGCGACACAGGGCATCGGCTTCTCCGGCCGCGCGGTATTCTCCGGCGTAACGGAAATGTTCGCGCGCTCCATCGTCAGCCTCGGCTTTGTCGGCGCGTTCGGCTATACGGCTATCTGTTTCTCGGATCAAACCGCGTGGATCGCCGCCGTGCTCTACATCACCCCCACCTGCCTGCACTGCATTAAGAAAGTCACAAAGCAGATCGAATCGGAAAAAGCGAACGCCAATCTCTCCGAAAGCATTGGTTAAAAGTTTTTGATTCAACTTTTTTCAAAAAGTCGGTCAGATTCTAAAAGTGAAACCCTTTTGCCTACCCAAAAATCAGGAGGATAGGTTCAACTGTCCGGTGGACAGTTGAACCGCAAGGGACTCCATTAGGGGGTCCCTTGAAAGGCTTGCCCTGCAAGCTTTTAGAAAAAAGCTCCCCCAACTCAACTATATAAAAGGAACCCATCTATGAACGAAACTATTGTAACACTCAAAAAAGGCGAAGGCCGCGCTTTCAAAGCGGGCGGTCTTTGGATCTATGACAACGAGATCGAAAGCATCCACGGCACGTTCAAAAACGGCGCCGTCGTCACCGTGCAGGAGCAAAACGGCTGCCCGCTCGGCCGCGGCTTCATCAACCAGAACTCCAAGATCCGCGTTCGCATGCTCACCCGCGACGCGTCACAGGAGATTGACGACGCGTTCCTCGAGATGCGCGTGCGCAACGCCTGGGCATACCGCAAGCGCACGGTCGATACCTCCGCCTGCCGCGTCATTTTCGGCGAAGCGGATTTCCTACCCGGCCTTGTCATCGATAAATTCTCCGATGTCCTCGTCGTCGAGTCCCTCGCGCTCGGCATCGATAAAATGAAGCTGCAGATCGTTGACATCTTAAAGAAAGTCCTGCTCGAAGACGGCATCAAAATTCGCGGCGTGTACGAGCGCAGCGACGCCAAAGAGCGATTAAAAGAAGGCATGGACCGCAAAAAGGGCTTCATCGGCGACGAATTCGACACCGATGTCGAGATCGTCGAAAACGGCGTGCGCTACATCGTGGACGTTAAAGACGGCCAGAAGACCGGCTTTTTCCTCGACCAAAAATATAACCGTCTCGCCATGCAGCGCATCTGCAAGGATATGGATGTGCTCGATTGCTTCACACACACGGGCTCCTTCGCGCTGAACGCCGGAATCGCGGGCGCAAAGCACGTCCTTGGCGTAGACGCGTCCGAGCTCGCCGTCGCGCAGGCGCAGAAAAACGCCGCTCTAAATCATCTTTCCGATACGGTCGAGTTCAAGTGCGCCGACGTTTTTGACCTACTCCCCGCGCTCGAAAACGAGGGCAAGCAGTTCGACGTCGTCATTCTCGATCCCCCGGCGTTCACAAAATCCAAAAACGCCATTAAAAACGCCGTCAAGGGCTACCGCGAGATTAACCTGCGCGGCATGAAGCTCGTCAAGGACGGCGGCTACCTTGCCACCTGCTCCTGCTCGCACTACATGAACGCCGAGCTCTTCGCCCAGACCATTGGGCAGGCCGCGCGTGCCGCGCACTGCCGCCTGCGTCAGGTGGAGTTCCGCACCCAGTCGCCGGATCATCCCATTTTGTGGAGTGCCGACGAATCCTATTACCTCAAGTTCTATATTTTTCAAGTCTGCCACGAGCACTGAGGAGGCGCTTTTCCTTGAAGTTCACAAACGACCTCGGGTCGGATAACATCAAAGGCCTCGTCTGGACCTTGGCCGTTCCCTCCATGCTCTCGCAACTCGTCAGTGTACTGTACAGCATTGTAGACCGTATGTACATCGGCAATATTCCGAGCAACGGCACGCAGGCGCTCGCGGGTGTCGGCGTGTGCGGCCCCATCGTCACGCTCATCTCGTCGTTTGCGTTTCTCGTCGGCATCGGCGGCGCGCCGCTTGTCAGCATCAATCTTGGTGAAAAGAACATAGACGCCGCTAAAAAAGTCATCGCAAACTGCTTCGTGTACATTTTGGCCCTCGCTGTGCCCGTCACGGTGCTGGCATATATCTTCCGCCGCCCCATTTTGCTCACGTTTGGCGCGACCGAGGCCGTTTACCCCTACGCCGAGACCTACTTTTCGCTCTACCTAATCGGCACGGTCTTCGCCCTCACCGCCACAGGCATGAACCAGTTTATCATCACACAGGGCCACAGCCGCAGCGGTATGCTTTCCGTTTTAATCGGCGCCATCACCAACATTGTGCTCGACCCTATTTTTATCTTCGCTCTCCATATGGGCGTCGCGGGCGCGGCCATAGCCACGGTCATTTCGCAGGTTGCAAGCTGCGCGTTCGTGCTGTGCGTCCTGTTCGGCAAACATATCGAAGTTCCCATCACATTTGGCGGATACGATTTAAAAGTCATCGGCCGTGTGACGAGCATCGGCATGAGCGCGTTCCTCATTATTCTTTTCGATAACGTCATGCTCATCTCGCTCAACATGATGCTTCAGCGCTACGGCGGCGACAACAGCGACATGCTCCTCACCTGCAACACCATCGTGCAAAGCTTCGAGCTGCTCATCACCATGCCGCTCGGCGGCCTCACCATGGGTACACAGACCATTTTAGGCTACAATTTAGGCGCACGCCGTCCTGAGAAAATTCTTCGCGCGCAGCGGTACATCTTCGTCATCGCGGTCAGCTTTTGCGCCCTCATGACGCTCGCCGCGCAGATCATCCCGCATCTTTTTGCAGGCATTTTCACCAAAGAACCCGAATACATTGCCATGACAGCGCGGCTCATCCGTATTTACACGCTCGGCACCGTGTTGCTTGGCATGCAGTACGAGATTGTGGACGGCTTTACGGGCATGGGCGTCGTCAAAATCGCGCTGCCGCTTTCGGTCTTTCGCAAGGTCGTCTTCTTTGCGTGCATTTTCATTCTGCCGCGCTTCCTGCCTATCGAGCAGATCTTCTTCTGCGAGCCCATCTCGGATATTTTCCCGCCGCTCGTCTCCATTTTGGTCTACGCACTCACCATCAAACGCGTTATTAACCGCGGTCCGCAAAAGCAGACCGCCTGACTTCTGTAAATCTTTTCCGAAAGGACTGTTTTAAATGGCATTTCGTTCCGTACCGTATGACTCCCTGTCTTTAAACCCGTTCACAAAAATCGGCAAAGAGTGGGCCCTGCTCACTGCCGGCAATGAAAACGGATTCAACACCATGACCGTCTCCTGGGGCGCCATGGGCTTCATGTGGGGCAAGCCGTCCGTCACCGTGTATATCCGCCCGCAGCGCTACACGAAAGAGTTTGTCGATGCCCGCGATACTTTCACGCTCTCGTTCTACCCCGCAGAGAAAAAAGACGCACTCTCCTACCTCGGTAAAGTTTCCGGCCGCGATGAAAACAAGGTCAAAAAAGTCGGCTTCACCCCGGCGTTCACAAACGGCAATGCGTATTTTGAAGAAGCGGAGCTCGTGCTCGTCTGCCGCAAAATGAGCCGCACGCCGTTAAGACCCGAGCAGTTCCTCGACGAAACCGTAGACGGACGCTGGTACCCGAACAAGGATTACCACGAAATGTACATCGCAGAAGTCATCGATGTGCTCGTCAAAGAATCATAAAAAGCACAAAACCGCCGCATACCGGAAAAATTTCGGTATGCGGCGGTTTTCTCATATCTATCCTGTTTTTAAACGCATTCACCGAAGCAATCCTTAATCTCCGTCATGCGCGTCATCTGTTTTACGTCAAACGGACAGCGCTTCGGCCAGTATCGCGTTATCAAATAGTATTTTTGCGCGTTTTCCTTGCGATTTTGCAGGGATTGTGCTACCATGTTTCCTATAAATTCAAAAAAGGAGGAACACCGTATGACGTTTGTCTCCACAAAAAAATTAGAAAAGCCCATCCCAGAGGGCATGTCCCCGCAGAAAGCACCGTGCGGGTCTGCCTTTGCAAGATAAAAAATTCGGAGGTATTTCCCGTGTCTGATAAACTTCAAAAATCCCCGTTGGCGGTCGTTTTCAATATCGTGCTCGCCGTCGCGCTCGTGCTGTTCATCATCAGCGCCGCTGTCGTCTTCACGCTCAATTTCCGTCCGCTCTATTATTTTGACGTTGACCATTTAAACATCACCGCCATGTCCGGCCTGCCGCGCGAGGAAATTTTGCAGAACTACAACGTGCTCATCGATTACAACTCCATTTTCGGCACAAAAGTTCTGAATTTCCCCACGCTCGCCATGAGCGAGAGCGGCCGCATCCATTTTGAAGAAGTCAAAAACGTGTTCGGCGTCTTCGAGATCACGCTCATCATCAGCGGCATTTTGAGCCTTGCGGGCATCATCTACCGCCATTTTAAAAAGAGCCCGGGGTATCTGCTGCTTTCCGGCATTTTAACGGTCGCCATTCCCGCAGCGCTCGGTGTACTCATCGCCTTAAACTGGGAAACGGTGTTCGTCCTATTCCATAAGATTGTCTTCCATAACAACTATTGGATCTTCGATGCCGCAACAGACCCCGTCATCACCATTTTGCCCGATACCTTTTTCATGCACTGCGCTTTGATGATCTTGGCGCTCGTGGTACTGGGCAGCATCATCTGCCTGCTCGCATACAGGCACGCAAAGCATAAAAAGACGCACACCGCCTAAAGCTTTGCTGAAGCTCCGCTTTTCACACTCAAACAAGGAGGGATCTGCTTTGCAGACCTATAACTGGCCATATAAAAATGAATTAGACATCACCGAAACGCTTTCCTGCGACGTTTTGGTGCTCGGCGGCGGCCTTGCCGGCTGCTATGCCGCCATCGCGGCGGCACGGCGCGGACAGTCCGTCATCTTAGTCGAAAAAGGTGCCACCGCCCGCAGCGGCAGCGCAGGCACCGGTTTCGACCATTGGGAATCCGCCTGTACGAACCCCTGCTCCACCGTCACGCCGAAGGAAATCGCCGAAGCGTACGTCGATGAGCAGTGCGGCTACTCTAACGGCATCGCGCACTACATCGAGTGCCGCGAGGGCTACGACCGTCTATTAGACCTTGAGTCGTTCGGCGGCAAAGTCCGCGACACCGACGATGAATTCAAGGGTGCAGAGTTCCGCGATGACGAAACGAAGCTGATGTTCGCCTACGATTATAAAAACAAATTCACTCTGCGCGTCTGGGGCAGCACCTTTAAGCCCGCTCTTTTCAAGGAGCTTCTGCGCCTCGGCGTGAAAGTGCTTGACCGCACCGAAGCCACCGCATTGCTCACCACCGCCCGGAACGGCAAAAAGCATGGCGCAGGCGCCTGCGCCATGGACGTGCGCACCGGCAAGTTCTACATCCTCCGCGCCAAAGAGACTGTCCTCACCATGAGCCGCCCGGCGCGCGTCTGGCTTTTTAACCCAGATATGACCGGCCTGTGCGAGTTCCGCCCCATGCAGAGCATCGGCAGTGGCCACGCCATGGGCTACAAGGCCGGCATCGAGTTCACCATGATGGAAAAATCCGTCAAGGGCGAGTTCTCCGCCGCCGGCCGCAGCTTTCCGCCCTACGGCGCAGGCAATAACCACAACACGTGGTATGCCGCAACGATGGTCGACGCCCGCGGCGTGGAAATCCCCTACGTCGACCGCGACGGCAATGAGCTTAAAACCGTCTCCGAGCGCTACTACCCCGCTCCCGGCCAGAAGTTTTTCTTAAAGGGCGGCGTCATCGATAACCCGAAGTACGAGTACCGCGGCCCCGAAACGCTCGATTTTGAAGAGCTCATGCGCCGCGGCTACCAGCTGCCGTTCTACGCAGACCTCAGCCGTATGCCCGACGCGGAGCGCCGCGTCATCTGGGGCATGATGGTCGGCGAAGAGGGCAAAACAAAAATTCCGATCCTCAAAAATTACACGGAGCGTGGATTTGACCCCAAAAAGCACATGCTGCAAAGCTACGGCACGGGCTGGCAGTCCGCAAATTTCCTTGAGCAGGAACGGCAGCTGTTCGGCGCGCCGGGCGGCGTTTGGCACGATTGGGACCTCAAAACAAACATCGACGGCATCTACGCCGCCGGCGACCAGCTCTACGCTTCGGACTGCGCCGGTTTCGCCTGCGCCACGGGCTACTACGCCGGCCGCAAAGCCGCCGCAGCTGCCAAAACACTCGATACCCTGCCCGACTATAATGAAACGGAAGCCGCAGCCGAGCGCGAACGCCTGCTCGCCCCCATCCGCCGCGAAGACGGTATGGATTGGCGCGAACTCAACATGGCCATTTCCAAAGCCATGCAGAACTACTGCGGCGGCGTAAAGTGCGATGCGCTTTTGCATGAGGGTCTCGACCTGCTCGAAAGCTTTGAAACCGAGATCGTCCCGCAGATCAGCTGCAAAAACCCGCACGAGCTCATGCGCGCGCACGAGGTCTTTGACATTTTGACCGTCTCCAAGTTAATTTTGCACGCCTGCCTCTCCCGCAAAACGTCGTCCGAGCCGCTGTTTTTCAAGCGCACGGACAGCACCGAGACCGACCCCGAGCGCGACCGCCGCTTCATCACCGTCCGACAAGAAAACGGCGAAGTCATCTACGGCAGCCATCCGCTCTACTATTTCGGCGACCTCGAGACCGAGTACGAAAAGCGCAACGGGGATTACATCAGAACCGAGCAGAAGGGGGCGTATCGGAAATGAGCGAGCTTCAAAACAAAATTCTCACGGCAGAACCCGTGCCGTGCAGCACACACCCGATTCTTTACGATGAAACAAAATGCGTCGGCTGCAACGCCTGCGTCAACATCTGTCAGGTGGATATCCTCATCCCCTCGCCCGAAAAAGGCAAGCACCCCATCGTGCTCTACCCCGGCGAGTGCTACTACTGCGGCGCATGCGTCATGGCGTGCCCGCACGACGGTGCCATTCGCCTCGAGCACCCCCTCATGAACCGCGCAAAGTTTGTCCCCGTCCGCTACCCGGAAGAGAAATAACCAAAACATAAAAACGCAAAAATGCCCTGCCTGTGCCTAGAAAACACAAGCAGGGCATTTTTCATTTTCTACGATACCTAATCAAACGGTCGTGTAAAACGCCGTCTTGTTTCTCGAAAGACGTTTTAGAAGATCAGCTGTTGATGAGCTGCTTATACAAACGAATGTAATCGTTTGCGGAGCGGCCCCAGCTGTTGTCGCACGCCATTGCGCGCTCCACAAGCACCTTCCAGCCGTCCTTGCTCTCGTTGTACGCGTAGATCGCGCGGTGCACGGAGTTCAGCATATCCTGCGTGTCATACGTCTGGAACGTGAAGCCGTTGCCCTTGCCGTCGCCGCTGTCCGTAATGGAGTCCTTCAGGCCGCCCGTTTCGCGTACGACCGGAATGGAACCATAGCGCAGCGCCACCATCTGTGAAAGACCGCACGGCTCGCTTTTGCTCGGCATCAGGAAAATATCGGAGCCGCCGTAGATCTTGCGCGCAAGCTCCGGCACAAAGCCCTGGCACAGCACAAATCTGCCCGGATACTTCGCCTGCATCTCTTTAAAGAACTGCTCATACTCCCAGTCGCCGCTGCCAAGGACCACAAACTGCGCATTCGAGTACGTCATGATGTTGTCCACGCCGCCCTTTACAAGGTCAAGGCCCTTGTGGGAGACAAGGCGCGTTACCATACCGATGAGCGGCACATCCGGGTCAACGGCAAGGCCGAGGCGCTCCTGCAGCTTTGCCTTGTTGACGGCTTTGCCCTCCAGATGCTTTGCGTCATACGTCTCATACAGGTTCTTGTCCGTCGCCGGGTCATAGCCCACCACGTCAATGCCGTTCAAAATGCCGGAAAGCTTCCAGGCGCGCTCGCGCAAAATCGGGTCCAGCTTGTGGGCGAACCACGGATCAAGAATTTCCTTCGCGTACGTCGGGCTCACGGTAGAGACCCAGTTCGCGCTCTCAATCGCGCCCTTCATCAGGTTCACGCAATCGTTGTATTCGAGTAAGCTCTGCTCGCTCTTCGGAATACCGAAAACGTCCTCCAGAATCTCAAAGCCGTACTGGCCCTGATACTGGATATTGTGAATGGTGAACAGCGTCTTAATGCCGCTGTACCAGTCGTTATTTGCATAGAACAAACGGTAGTAGATCGGCACCAGCGCCGTCTGCCAGTCGTTCGCGTGGATCACATCAGGTTTAAATTCAATGTACGGCAGCATCTCCAAAACGGCACGGGAGAAGAACGCAAAGCGCTCCGCGTCGTCAAAGTGACCGTAAAGTCCTTGGCGCTTAAAGTAGTACTGGTTATCGATGAGGTAGTAAATGACATTGCCTACCTTCGCCTCAAAAATACCGCAATACTGGCGACGCCAAGCCACCGGCACACTGATGCTTGTTAAAAACTTCATGTTGTCGCGTAATTCCTGCGGCACGCTTTCATACAGCGGCATCACCACGCGGCAGCCAATCAGACGTGCGCGCAGCGCCTGCGGCAAAGAACCCGCTACGTCTGCAAGGCCGCCTGTTGCGGCAAAAGGCAACGCTTCACTGGCACAAAACAAAACTTTCATATCAATTACACCGCTTTCCTTTCCTTCGTTTTTCGGGGCAGCTTAGACCTTGCTTTCCTTTGCAATGTACACCGGGTAGGTCTGATAGCCCATCAGCGTGCGGTTCTCTTCAATCTCCACGTTCTTGTCCGCCACAACATAATCGAGCCGACTGTTCGCGCCGATGACCGTGTCCTGCATGATAACGCAGTTGCGAACCTTCGCGCCTTTGCCGATCTTCACGCCGCGGAACAGCACACAGTTTTCCACTTCACCGTCTATCACGCAGCCGTCTGCAACAAGACAGTTGGTGGCATACGAATTCAAACCGTATTTCGCCGGCATATCATCGCGCACCTTCGTGTAGATCGGGCGGTTCGGATTGAACAGCTCTGCGCGCACGCGCGGATCCATCAAACCCATGTTAGCGTTAAAGTACGCTTCAAACGAGGAAATTTGATATGCAATGCCCTTAAATTCATAACCCATTACGCGCAGTTCGGGAATTACGCGCTGAACCATATCTTTATCAAAGTCATATTCGTTGCGGCTCATGCATCCTTCAACGAGCTGAAGCAGCAGCTCGCGGCTAAGGATATACATGCCGATGCCGTAATTTACACCGTGCTCGCTTCCGCGGTGCAGAAGCAGCTCGCGAATGCGGTTCTCGGGGTCTACCATATAGATGTTGTTGCGGTCTACGTCCGGCGAAGTGCCATGGCGGTAAATGACCGTAATGTCCGCGTTCTGGCGCACATGCTGCTCCAGTGCCTCGCGGTAATCGATATTGCAGACCATATCGCAATCGGAGAGAATCACATATTCCTCAAGGGAATTTTTCAGGAAGCGGCGAATGGAATCGAGCGATTCAATCTTGCCGTCGGTTCTCGAAGTCGATTTGCCGAACGGCGGCAGCAGGTACAGACCCTCGCGCTTTCTCGAAAGGTCCCATGCCTTGCCGGAGCCGAGGTGGTCCATCAAGGACTGGTAGTTATCCTCCGTGATGATGCCGACCTTGTTGAGGCCGGAGTTCACCATGTTGGAGAGGGTGAAGTCAACCAAACGGTAACGGCCGCCGAACGGCACGGAAGCCATCACGCGCAGCTCCGTCAGGTCGCGTACTCTTTCTTCGTGTGCATAGGCAAAGATGATGCCCAAAACATTATTTCCAAACATTATGCCTGCGCCTCCTTATCGATCATTTCCTTCGGCGCCACAACGGTGCCCTCAGAGAGCTTGCAATCCGGGCCTACGACCGCCACGCCCCAATCGTCTCTGTTTTCCATGTCCTCCGGGCGTTTACCGATGACGCAGTTCTTGCCGATGACAGCGTTCTCCGCCACGATCGCATACTGCACCTTCGCACCTTCTTCAATCACAGCGCCCGGCATCACGATGGAGTCCGTCACAGTCGCGGTCGGCGCCACATAAACGCCGTGGAACAATACGGAGAACTCAAGATCGCCGTATACGTTGCAGCCCTCTGCTACGAGTGAGTTCTGCACCTTTGCGCCCTTTGCAATGTAATGCGGCGGCATGACCGGGTTTCTGGAATAAATTTTCCAGTCTTCGCGGGAAAGGTCAAGACCGGCCTTCGGGTTCAAAAGGTCCATATTGGATTCCCACAGGCTGTCAATCGTGCCGACGTCCTTCCAGTAGCCCTCAAAGCGGTATGCAAACATACGCTCGCCTGCGTTCAGCATGGTGGGCAGCACATCCTTACCGAAGTCATTCGAGGAGTTCGGGTCCTTCTCGTCCGCTTCCAGATACGCGCGCAGCTTCTTCCAGGAGAAGACGTAAATGCCCATGGAAGCCTTGTTGCTCTTCGGCACAGCCGGCTTCTCGTCAAATTCGTAAATAGAGCCGTCCGGGTTCGTGTTCAGAATACCGAAGCGGGAAGCCTCCTCCATCGGCACTTCGTAAACGGCGATGGTGCAGGCCGCATCGTGCTCCTTGTGATACGCAATCATCTTGGAGTAATCCATCTTGTAGATGTGGTCGCCGCTCAGCACAACCACGTAATCCGGGTTGTAGCGCTCAATAAACGGGATATTCTGGTAAATGGCATTTGCCGTGCCCTTGTACCAGTCAGAGCCGCTGCTCTGCTCGTACGGCTGCAAAATATGTACGCCGGCGTTCATACTGTCGAGATCCCACGGCTGGCCGGAACCGATGTATTCGTTCAGCTCGAGCGGCTGATACTGTGTCAGAACACCCACGGTCTCAATGCCGGAGTTCACACAGTTGGAAAGTGGAAAGTCGATAATACGGTACTTGCCTCCAAACGGAACAGCCGGCTTTGCGAGGTTCTTGGTAAGAACACCGAGACGGCTGCCACGGCCGCCTGCCAGCAGCATTGCAACTACTTCTTGCTTAGGTAACATGACTGATGATCCCCTCTCTGGTAGATTTCGAGCGTTCCGGCATTTTGCCGCCGCCCGTATATTGTTTCATGTAAAATGAATCAGGCTTTTTTCTTTGCGGCTTTTGTGCCGGCCGCCTTTTTGGCTGCGGGCTTTTTGGCTGCGGGCTTCTTTGCCGTCGTCTTTGTCGTCTTCGCAGCGGGCTTCTTTGCCGCCTTGCGCTTGCAGCGCAGGAAGAATACCGTGTTCTCCGGCAGCGTCAGCGAAATGCTCTGCTCAAAGCCGTGCATCGCTTCATCCACGGTGCGGATGTTGCTGCCGTTCGTAAAGCCCGTGCCGCCAAACTCCGCAGCGTCGGAAGTAAACACCTCTTCGTAAACGCCCGCGTACGGCACGCCGATGCAGTAATTCTCGCGGCGGACCGGCAGGAAATTGCACACGGCAATCAGCTCGTTGCCCTCACGGTCAAAGCGGCGGAACGCAATAACGCTCTGGCTGTCGTCGTCGTTCGAGATCCACGAGAAGCCCTCCCACGAGAAATCGATCTCCCACAGCTCGGAACGGCCGAGGTAGAACGCGTTGAGCTTTTTAAAGAACGTCTGCGCCATCTGGTGCTCAGGATATTGCAGCAAATTCCACTCGAGTTCTTCGTTAAAGTTCCACTCGTCGTGCTGCGAGAACTCCGTGCCCATAAACTGCAATTTTTTGCCCGGGTGTGCCATCATGTAGGTCGCAAAGCAGCGTACGCCTGCGGCCTTTTCCTCCGGCGTGCCCGGCATCTTATTATAGAGAGAACCCTTGCCGTAAACGACCTCATCGTGCGAGATCGGCAAAATGAAATTCTCGGAGAACGCATAGAAGAACGAGAACGTCAGGCTGTTGTGGTTGCCCTTTCTAAATAGCGGATCCAAAGACATGTAGCGCAACATGTCGTTCATCCAGCCCATGTTCCATTTATAATTGAATCCGAGACCGCCCATGTAAGTCGGCTTCGTCACCATCGGCCACGCGGTGCTTTCTTCGGCAATCATCATGACCTCCGGCACCTCGGCGAAAACCGCCTCGTTCAGCCTTTGTAAGAACGCAATGGCCTCCAGATTTTCCTTGCCGCCGTTCTTATTCGGGATCCACTCGCCGTCCTTGCGGTTGTAGTCAAGGTACAGCATTGAGGCCACAGCGTCCACGCGCAAGCCGTCAATGTGGTATTCCTTCACCCAGAACAGTGCGCTGCTCATCAAAAAACTGATGACTTCCGTGCGGCCGTAGTCAAACACCAGCGTGCCCCACTCCTTGTGCTCGCCTTTTCTCGGGTCTGCATATTCATAGCACGGCATGCCGTCAAATTTCGCAAGGCCGGCCTCGTCGCGCGGGAAGTGTCCCGGCACCCAGTCCATAATCACGCCGATGCCCGCTTGGTGGCAGCGGTCGATAAAGCGCATAAAGTCCTTCGGCGTGCCGTAGCGGGAGGTCGGCGCAAAGTAGCCCGTTACCTGATAGCCCCAGGAAGCGTCGAACGGGTACTCCGTCAACGGCATCAACTCAATGTGCGTAAAGCCCATTTCCTGCACATACGGGATCAGCTCGTCACCGAGCTTGTCGTAAGAGAACACGCTGCCGTCCGCATATTTGCGCCAGGAGCCTGCGTGCATCTCGTAGATGTTCACCGGCTGGTTATAATGCGGGTATTTTTTCTTGTGCTCAAACCAGCGGCCGTCGTTCCACTTGTACCCCGAAATGTCGTAGTAGCGGGAAGCCGTGCCCGGACGCGTCTCCGCGTGGAACGCATACGGGTCGGCCTTGTACGTCACCGTACCGTCCTCCGCCGTAATGACGAGCTTGTACGCGTCAAATTCCTTTAAGGGTTCGTCCGTATAGCCCTCCCAAACCGCGTCGTCGATCTTTGTAAGCGGATACTTTTCCGGATCCCATTCACAGAAATCACCGGTAATGGCAACTGCCTGCGCGTTCGGCGCCCATACGCGGCACACGGTGCATGCCTTCCCGTCCTTCACCGTGTTGTGCACACCCATGTATTCGTAGGAATGGCTGTTTTTGCCGCTGCGGAACAAATAAAGCGGAACATTGCCTTCCGGCGCCGTTTTGTTTATCATCTCACTCATACGTCCTGTCCTTTCCATTCGGAACAATCCGGCAAACGCCGGCGGTGCATGCCATTCTCATTTTTGCACCCGCAGTCCGTCCGAATTTTTTGCCGCACAGCGTCTTATTTTCCTATTTTCCGTGCCGTTCAATTTAATAAAAGACGCTCTGCACCAATGTTTATACTAATAATACCACAACAAGAAAAAAGTTCAAGGGTTTTTAGCTAATTTCTAATAATAATCCATGAAAACTCACTTCGGTTTGTATAGTTTCAATAACTAACCACCGATAAAACCCACATAAAGGCAAGCTTCTCCGCCGCATTTCAGCCCACTTGCGGCGTTCCCCGTGCATTCTGTGTTTTCAGTATACTGCCCCCGCGTTAAATACAGTGTCGGAAAAAGGAAAGTTTACTGAAACTTTCTGTAAATCCCTCCGCAAAAATCACGTCATCCCCAAATTAGCGTTTGACAAATCCCATTTTCTGTGATAGAATACATAATACAGTTGATATGGAAGCGTAGCTCAGCTGGTTAGAGTGCCTGCTTCACACGCAGGAGGTCCGCGGTTCGAGCCCGCGCGTTTCCACCAAAAAAGAGCTGTCTCTTTAGAGACAGCTCTTTTGCTATGTTCGATTCCAATCCACCGCTTGACAAATCCCCGAACCGTTTCCTCGGTTCACTTCATCCTACCAAATCATACACGACCCGAGAGGATTTTTACTTATAAAAATCCCACCGCACCACACGGGAGCTTTCAGGGCCCGTATGGCACGGTGGGGTTATAACTTCTCTGCAAGGGGAAAACGCAGAAGATGGGTTATCCGTTTTTTTCGGGGACAAACATCATTACAAAACTAACGAGCAAAGACACACAGCAACACCAAATGGCCTTTGTCCCAAGCAGGCCACTCATCAGGCTGCCAAGGCCGGCGCCGATGCCGAACACAAAAATAACACCGAAATACGTCAGCGATTTCTGCAAAATCTCTTTATCCCGCGTTCTGAAATACGCGCACAGTGCCTCGGTGCCGGAGCGCATGTTGCCGATGCACATCGTGCTTGCATACGCGTGGCCGCGCACCTTGTGGAACGTCTGCACCTGCATGGCACATACAAACGAGACCATCGCGTTCGCAAGCGGTTCAAAGTATGCCGGCAAAAAGCCGACGACAAGCAAAAACACGATCTCGCAGAACAAAATGATCTGCCGCCAGTGGATTTTCTCATACGTCTTAAAATGAATGTGTATCAGCTCCGCGGCCGCTGTACCGATCAAAAACGATACCACCGGGATAAGGTACTTCACCACGTTCGGCCAGTCCTTCTGGAACAGCGCCGTACTCAAAAAAACAATGTTGCCCGTCTGCGCGTTGGCAAAAACCTCGCCGCGACAAAAGTAGGTATATGCGTCCTGAAATCCGCCGGAGAGAATGATGAACACTGCCGCGCGGAAGCTGTCGGACATCTGTCCGTGCAGATGAAACGGCTCAGCGACCTTCATAGGCGTGCTCCTTTTCCGGCACAGTGAAAACGACCGCCGTGTACGAGAGCACAAAGCCGAGCGCATACAGGGCAAGCGTAATGTAGCTGCCGCCCACAACGCATTTTGCAATCATCCCAAGGAAAAAGCCAATCGCAAATACAGCCGCTGTAAAGCGAACGCGACCGGTATCCTCGCCGATGTGCTGCGCTGCATGCACCACCATCGCCAGCATACCTGCGTCAAAGAAAATACCCATAATGATTTCAAAAACTACCGCTTCCATTTTATACCTTCTTCGTTTGGCGCACAAAACCTTGAAACGCCGCTTTTTATCTACGCTTTTCAGCACAAAATCTGCGCGAAATCATCTTGACTTCCCACAGCATTACTATTATAATACTCTTATATTCATGTGTAAAATCTATAATCTATATATCTAAAATATCGTTATGATATAGCAAGGGGAACAGGGCCAACATGTACATCAGTTATGATTACTATCGAATTTTTTATTACGTTGCAAAATACGGTAACCTCTCGCAGGCCGCAAAGCAGCTTTTAAATAACCAGCCGAACATGACGCGCGCCATCAAAAACCTGGAAGCCGAACTCGGGTGTCCACTGTTTCTGCGCACAAACCGCGGCATGAAATTGACGCCGGAGGGCGAGCGCTTGTACGCCCACGTGCGCATCGCGTTCGAGCATATTGAAGCCGGCGAAGCGGAAATTACCGAGAGCCGCACGCTGCAAACCGGCACCGTGTGCGTCGCCGCAAGCGAGGTCGCGCTGCGCTGCCTGCTGCTGCCCGTACTCAAAGAATTCCGCCTTCTCCACCCCGGCATCCATATCCGTATCAGCAACCACTCCACGCCGCAGGCTATCGCCGCGTTAAAAGAGGGCACAGCGGATATTGCCGTCGTCACCACCCCCACCGCACCGTCCGCCTCGCTCACCGAAACACCTGTCCGGCCCATCCACGAGTATGCCGTATGTTCACCGTTTTTCAAAACGCTCACAAACCGCCAAGTAAAGCTTGAGGAGCTCTTAGAATTCCCGCTCATCTCGCTCGGCGCCGATACCAAATCGTTCGAGTTCTATTCCGGGTTCTTCGCCGCGCATGGCCTGCCGTACCACCCGGATATCGAAGCGTTCACCGCCGACCAAATTTTGCCCATGGTCGAAGCCGACCTCGGCATCGGGTTCGTGCCGGAAGAATTCTTGGAAAAATGGTCAAATGTCTGTCGCATCGATTTGGAAGAGAAAATACCGGAAAGAAACGTCATCGTCATCAAACGGAAAGGCCAACCCCTGAGCGTCGCCGCCAAAGAGCTCGAAAAAATGATCCTCGCCGCCGAAAAGTGAATGATCAAAAAGGAAGCACGCCTACCAAAACCGCGTGCTTCCTTTTTTGATCATTCGGCCACAGATCGAATATCATTACAATAAAACCCCGCCGTCCATCTCGTGCACCGTGTCGCACAGTGCCGCAATGTCCTCGTGGTTGTGGCTCGCAAGCAGGATTGTCTTCCCTTGTGCCTTGAGCTCCAACAGCAGTGCCCGTATATCCTGCACACCGGCGTTATCCAGTCCGTTCATCGGCTCATCTAAAATGAGGATCTCTGGGTCTTCCATGATTGCCTGCGCAATACCAAGGCGCTGCCGCATGCCGAGCGAGTATTTTCCCACATGCTTGCGGCTTTCGGGGTCAAGCCCCACCGTCTTCAGCACATTCAAAATTTCTTCCTTGCCGATCTTCCGCCGTATGTTCGCCAAAAAGCGCAGGTTCTTGTACCCGCTGTAATTCGGCAGAAAGCCCGGCGCTTCAATAATGGCTCCAATGTCCTCCGGCATGTCCACGTCACGTCCCACGCGCTTGCCGTTCACGAGGATCACGCCCTCCTCCGGGTGCATCAGACCGCAGATGCACTTAAAAAGCACCGTTTTTCCGGAGCCGTTGCGCCCTACGATGCCGTGTATCTGCCCCTTTTCAAACGAGATCGATACGTTCTTCAAAACCACTTGGTCGCGAAAACGCTTCACCACGTTCTGCACTTCAATACAAGTTTCCATAAAGACTCCTTTCACACCGATTTCAGCACGTCAATGTTCCGCCTGCGCAGCGTCACCCACGAAGCCGCCGATAAAGCCGCAAACAAAGCCAACAGTGCCAACAAAATATACGTAAGGCTCGGGTATATCGAGCTGCCATCGTAATCTACACGGGAAAGGTTCACCCATGAGACCGGCGAGACATTCACAAACCAATACCACGTCTTATACGTCACCATGTTCCACAGCACGAGCGCCGTGCCGCAGATGCCGCCCGCCGTGCGGGAAATATTCAGGTTCACGAAGAACATCAGCATACCGAGCACAGTGGCTACCAAGCTCCCGTTCACCACACACCGCAGCACCGCCGGAATTGGGTCAAACCGCGCCGTGATGACGCGTGCAAACGGAATGCTGATGCCGTTCTGCCCCGCTGCCGATGTCTGCGAAAACGTAGAAAGCAGCTTGCCCCACGCTGCGCTCCATTCGATATGCGGCAGCAGCACAAGAACACTTATGAAATACAGCACAATAAAATACAACACAGACGCCATCACGATATACAGCATTTGCCCGATGAACCATATCCGCCGCCCGCTCCGCAGCATAATATACGGCTGCTCGTCCTCAATAAACGGCGCATCGCAAAACAGCAGCACCACACCAAGGAACAGCATCATTACTGCGCTGCCCTCATCCAGCAAAAACGGCAGCAGATACGGCGTGACTTTATATCCCGTCCGTACGCACAGCTCGCCCACCGGCGAAAGCCGCGAGTGCAAATACAAGACCTCGATCAACAGCAAAATGTACAATCGCGGGTTCACCGCCCACTTTTTAAAGTTGTGCAGCGCGATTGAAAAGCAAGCAAAAACCTTACCCATTTTCAAGTCTCCTTCTGCACGAGCGCGTAAATAAAACGAGGAACACCACGCCGAACGCTGCAAAGATTCCGCACGTCACAAGCGTCGTTATCCCTGCGCCGCCGAACACCGAATGCCCCTTAGAGAGCATACCGGGGTAAAATTTGCTCGGCATACGCAGCCACATCATCAGTGTATTCAAAACGTAATACGCCAGCATCGGTGCCGCCAGTGTCACGAATACGTTCGTGATCTTCGTCGAAAGCCACAGCGCAAATTCCGCAAACGCTCCTGCGCAGCACGCCTTAATGAAAATCACCGCCGCAAAATAAAGGTATACCCACTCGGAATACCCAATCACGTCAAACGCACCCAATGCTTGAATAGTACTTTCCAAATTCACCGCCGGAAAGCCCCAAAGCCGTAAGATCATGAGGTCAAGCCACTCGGAAACGACGACCACCAGCACCGCCGAGACAAAGCACGCAATGCCTTTCGATACGCCGTATATGCGCTTCGAGCACCGCTGCGCCGAAAAACGAATGAATCGGTTCTCCCAGTCCGCGCAGAACAGCGCCGCCCCGGGTATTGCCGCAAACAGCAAATATAAAAGCTGAAAATCAAGGTACTGAAAGATACCGTAAATGTAGATCAGGTCATTTTCCGGCGTCATATAAGAAAGCTCCTCCATGCCGGTCAAAAACGTCGCGACCGTCAGCCCCAACGCGGCAAACACAAACGCTTTCGAGCACACTGTACGCGCAAAGTCATTTTTCAGAACATTCAAAAATATACGCATACACACCTCATATATCTCCGTTCTCGTGTAAAAGCTCCGTGCCATCTAACGCGTTAATCAGGATATACCCGTCCTGCGGCAGCATGATCTCTCCCGTACCGGATTTATCCGGCAGCAAGATTTGATGCGTAGTCTGAAAATACCAAACTGGGATTAACCGCACGATCCCCGCATCATCCGTCTTGATCGGCATATATGCCATTTGAATATCGTTGATATAGTAATCCCCCTCCATAATGATGGAGTTATACTTCTCGTCTACTTTATCGAGCGCCTCGTCAAGTGTCAGAACACGCTGCGCGTCGCCCGTCTCCGTCTCTTTCAATACATACGATACGTCAAAGTGCCGAATGCCGTCTTCGTCCAACACCGCCGTCAAATATGTACCCGGTGTAAATACGTTATCGCTGTAACTGCCGCCGTCAAATTTGCCGAGTGGCATACCGTTCACAAGCAGATCGTATTGGAAAATATAGTGCGGCATCGAGCTCGTGTCAATGGTATAGCACACGCTGTCTCCAACCGAAATCCCGAGCTCTTCCGCCACTTTCCGTATCTCCTCATCCGCTTCCGCAATGGTCGCAAAGTCGAGGTCTTTGCCGGTTTTGTACAGTTCTAAATTTGATGTATCCTGTGTATCACGTGCTGCCGTGTAAAAAAAAGAATTGCCACAGCCGACCAATAAATAGTCGCCGTCTTCCGTAGACAAATGCTTTTCTGCTTCCGTCAACGCACCGGGCATATCCGGCGGGTATGAACCCTCAGTTTCTTCCGTAATTTTCTTACCCGCACAGAAAATCTCTTTTATTTTCTCAAAGTCTATTTCCTGCCCCGTACCTTGCATCTCCGGCAAATTTTGCTGCTGCATTGATTCCGGCACATACACACCTGTGTCCACCATCACGCCGGAAGATAACGTTTTGGTGATGTGCTCTGCCTTTTCGGCAGTATTCTCCGCCCCGCTCTCAGTACTGCTCAAAGCTTCCGCTGTGCTCTCCGCCGTTCCGCTTTCCGTACTCTGCACACCGCTTTCCGTCACCGGCTTCGTGCAGCCGGGCAGCAGCACCAAAAGCACAGAAAGTAAAACCACCGCAAACCGTTTCACAAAAACACCTCCTAAATCGAACCGTTATTTTTCAAAAGTTCCGTGCCGTCAAGCGCGTTAAACAAAATGTCGCCCCTGTCCGTCAGCGTCGTCGTTTGGCTCGGGTCGTCCTTTCCGGCGTATTCCATCGTGTGCTCCGTCTGAAAGCGCCACACCGGCAGCAGCCTCGCGTCGTTCGTGCCCTCTATCGGCACGGCAATGTACGCCATCTCAATTTCGTCTACGCGCCATTCGCCCTCCACGATCATGGAGTCAAACTTTTCCTCCAGTTTCTGTATCGCTTCGTCTAATGTCAGCACCGGCTGCGGCGTGCCCGCGTCCGTCACGTCCAGCGCATACGGCATCGCAAGCATATTCAGCCCCTCTGCGCCGTAAAACACCTTCACCGAGGTCCCCGTCGCCCACACGTCCCCGCTGTAACTGCCGCCGTCAAAGCTGCCAAACGGCATGCCGTTCACCGCAAGCGGGTATTCCAGCACATACTGCTCGTCTTCCTTCGTCGGCTCTATCACAAAGTCAAAGTCCGCGTCATACGTCTCAAGCGCCGTGCGCCCGTCATACACCTCCCGCATCGTGTCATAGTCCATCGTGTAGCAGGTCGGCTCCAAAACGGAAACCCCAAGCGCGTCAATATACGTCTGCACCTTCGCTTTCACTTCGTCTATCGTCGCAAAGTCAAGGTTCTTTCCCGTCAAATACACAGCGCGGTTGTCGCCGAACGGCAAAGAGCTCGCGTATTCCGAAAAGAGGTGCATCGCCGTCACCTCTCGTCCGTTTGAGTACGCCACTGTCGTGCCTACAGCCGACAGCACCGTGTCTCCCACTTGCCAAAGCTCGAGCATCGTGTTAGAAGAAAAATAACCGTTATCCGCTATTTCTGTCACGGTCGATTCCACCTCTGCCCCACCGAAAAACACCTCGCTTAGCCCCTCGTGCGCCACCTCGTGCCCCGTGCCCTTCATCTCCGGCAGCTCCGTTTTCTGCATCGATTCCGGCATAGTCACGTCTGCGTCCACCACAACGCCGGAGGATAACGTCTTCGTCACATGCGCCGCCGTCTTCGTCTTTTCCGGCAATGAGACTTCACTCGCCGCACTCTTCCCGCCGCTCGCGGTACTTTCCACGGAAGAAGCCGCCGCGCTCTCCGCAGTCGGCGCTTTCCCCACTTCCGCCTTCGTGCATGCCGATAACGCCATGCAAAGCACCAAAGTCACTAAAATCAGTTTTTTCATTTCCATACACTCCTTTGGCGACCACACCGCCCCTTTCTGCCCCAATTATACCAGACTCACCCTGCCCTGTCTCGATTTTTGCAAATCTTTTGCAGTAAACTTGCACTTTGCTTGCAACGCTTGTATCTCCCCGAAATCCGGCCCCTTCGGGCAGCAAAAAAGGCGGCCAAACCGCATCCGAAAACGCAGTTCAGCCGCCGAAATTCTATATTCTAATTATCGCTTACAATTTCTGACAGAACTCCACTTTTTCACCGTTCGGACCTTCCACGGTGAAAAACTTCACGCCGTTCGCCCAAAACGGCAGCCCGTGAATCTCGTCGTCGAGCATCGTAAGCCCCGCTTCCTTCGCCGCTGCGAACGCCGCTTCAATATCCGTCGTGTCGAGCGCAATGTGGTCGATGGCGCCGGGCTTCCCCACCGCCGCGTGGTTCTCATACGTCTCAATGACTAAATTTTTGAGCTGCAAAAACGTCACGCGCTCGTTCGCCGCCTCGTTTACGATCTCCAAAACCGGCTGAAAACCGATGGTCTCGTAAAACGCAACGGTCTTTTCCAAATCGTTCGTCGGCACGCCGATGTGCTGCACACCGGTCAGCATTTCGGGAAATTTCATAAGTATCACCTTTCATTTTTAAAATAGCAAAGCAACGCCGCAAAACTCCGCACGGCACTGCCTTAAACCGCTCTCGCGGAAATTCACCAATAAATTTACTTAAATATCATCGAAAGCAAGCCCGTAGACTGTAAGAACAGCACCAGCATCATCACAGGCGCTACGTAGCGGATCATCACGTAATACATACGCTTGCGGCGAAACTTATACCCTCCGCGCTCCATCTCGTCCGCCACATATTTCGGCGATTTCACCCAGCCGATCAAAATGGTGGAAAGCAGCGCGATCAGCGGCATCATAACGCTGTTGCTGACGTAGTCCATAATGTCCAGAAGCTGCGCGCTCGAGCCGTTCGGCAGCGTCACGTTGAAGTAGAACACGCTGTACCCGAGCGCGATCACCGCGGAAGCCGCGAGGTAAATCAGCGCCAGCACAAGCGTCGTCTTCTTTCTGTCCGTGTGGAAGATCTCCATACAGTTCGCAACGATAGACTCCAAAACCGAAATGCAGGAAGTCAGCGTCGCAAAAATTGCGGAGATGAAGAACAGCACACCGACCACCGTGCCCGCCGGGCCCATCGCGTCAAACACCTTAGGCAAAGACACAAACATCAGGCTCGGGCCTACGCCCATGCCGTCCGTGCCGGAGAACACGAATACCGCCGGAATGATCATCACGCCTGCAAGCAGCGCCACGCCGGTGTCGAAAAACTCGATCTGCGAAACGGATTTGTTGAGGTCAACCTCCGGCTTCACATACGAGCCGTAGGTGATCATAATGCCCATCGAAACGCTCAGCGAGAAGAACAGCTGGCTCATTGCATCGAGCAAAATCTGCAAAAAGCGCTCCACGGTCAGCCCCTCAAAGTGCGGGGTGATGTAGTAGAGGAAGCCCTGTAAACCCGTGCGCACGTTGCCGTCCGCGTCCTCGTGCTTTAATGTCAGCGAGTAAATCGCAATAATAACAACAAGAACCAGCAGCACCGGCATCATGAATTTCGATACCTTCTCAATGCCGCCCTCAACGCCCTTATACACAATGAACGCTGTCACCGCCATAAACAGCAGGCCGAACACCACAGGCGACACCGGAGACGTGATAAACGACGTAAAGTAGTCGTCCTGCGCCGCGCTCGAAGCCTGCCCCGTCAGATACACGCACGCGTACTTCGTGATCCAGCCGCCGATGACCGCGTAATACGTCATGATGAGCACCGGAACCAAAAACGTCAGCACACCAAGGAACTTCCACTTCGGGTGCATCTCCTCGTATGCGCCGATGGCACTTTTCTGCGTCTTTCTGCCAATCGCAATGTCGGAAGTCAGCAGCGTAAAGCCGAACGTCAGCACCAACACCAGATAAATGATGAGGAACAGTCCGCCGCCGTCCTTTGCCGCAAGGTACGGAAAGCGCCACAAATTGCCCACGCCCACCGCGCTGCCGGCCGCCGCCAGCACAAAGCCGAGCTGCCCGGAAAAATTGCTTGTTTTTTTCTCCATAGTCCTATACACTCCTCCGTAAAATACCTGCTATACCCCAAAAGCCAAACTGCCGCACTTTTCGAATATATACGTATTAGTATACTACTTTAACTCAGAGAAGTAAAGAAAACTTTACACAATTTTCCCGCAAAATGCGGAAAACACCGAATTTCTCCGGCGTCTCCCTTTCCAGACTTTTTGGGGTCATTTCACCAGCGGTGAGCCGGTCATGCTCCTAAGCGTTCACAGAACGCGCAGCCGCAGAATGGAATTCTGCGTTCATGGAGGCTTGGGGGATACCCTCAACAAGCAGCGCCGGAAGCTGAATGGCTATCCAGAAGCATTGCTTGCCAGTATTATCGGAAAGTTCTTATAACCAGGTTATCCAATAACAGAATAACCGAAAGGAGCCTGGTATACCAGAGTCGAGACTATCCCAAGTTTTGTTTAAAGCTCCCATACAGTGTAGACTAAAAGCACCACACAGGAGATATACCATATGTCCAGAAAGAATCGCACCCCGTAAGAAAATGCCCGTCGAAAAAGATTCGTGAGCTGCTACAGATGGCAAACATTGGCAGCATGGACGACATTCAGAATCTGTTCAAGGAGACCATTGCCGAGTTCATGGAGAACGGCTTGGAGGCAGAGCTGGAGGACGAGCTGGGTTACAGCAAATACGACTATCGGAACAATAACATGGACAACAGCTGAAACGGCCGCAGTTCTAAAACGCTGCGCACCAGCTTTGGGGATGTGGAAGTATCAGTTCATCGAGATCTCAAGGGGAGAATTCGAGCCCCAGGCACTGAAAAAGAACCAGAACAGCATCAGTCAGGAAATTGAGGAGAAAATTCTGTCCATGCGCGCCAATGGGATGACCACCGACGACATCACGGTCCACATCCAGGACATCTTTCCGGCCATCCAGAGTGACTCCAATAGCAATGTACACTGCTTTCTTCACGATTTGCCCTTCACTACATCAGAACCCCAAAAATAAAAAAACTTTTAATTTGGAAAACTTTGATAAAATGAAAGCTGTCATTTATGCAGGGAACCCGAAGCACCTTGGCTTCGGGTTCCCTGCATAAGTATTATATTATTTTATTATTTATTATTGATTACTGCAGGCCTGCCTTCTTTTCCCGCAGACAATTCCACACCAGAAGGAACATCCCGATGAACAGTGTGGCCACGCCCATGCCGCAGAACATTCCTTCATAGCCGAAGGATTCCGCGAAAAAACTGCTCCCGATAGGCGCCAGGGCGTTTCCTAGATTCTGGCCGATCACAATGGTGGACACCGCCACCCCCGCCTTTGAGGCGTCCAGCGTGCGAACGGTATGGGCCTGCAGGCAAGGAGTTCCAGCCCCCTGTCCCAGGGCCCGGCAGACAGCTGCCAGCATCATCATGGCTAAAGAGTAAGCAACGCCCACCAGGAAGGTGCCCAGGGCGGCGAATACCACCGCAGGGATCATCACGAAGTACAGACCTTTCTTATCCTGCAACCGCCCGGTGATGGGCTTTACAATCAACAGCGCCACAGCGTAGGCCGTGAAGAACAGGGAGATGTTAGGGATACCCCGCTCGGTGGCCAAGATGTCCAGGTAAGTGGTGGCCAGACCGTTGGCGGAACTGAACAGGGTGGCCAGCAACATCAGGCTTAGAAACTCTACAGCAAACAGGTCGTTGAGCTTCAGGGAGTGCTTCTTTTCCCCCTCCTGAGGCGCCTTGGCGTCATAGGGCAGGATAGTGACGCACACAAATGACAGGATCGTGGAAATGCAGGCTGCCACAAAGGCCGCCCCGAACCCCATAGTGTCCCGCAGAGCCAGGCCTAGGGCCGGGCCCACCGCCTGTGCCAGGGGCATCACTAGGCCAAAGTAGCCCAAGCCCTCCCCCATACGGTCCCGGGGGATAAACTCGCTGGCGTAGGCGGTGGTCAACACGGAATTGATAGTGAAGAACACACCGGTGCCCGCCCGCAGGAACACCAAAAATGGAATGGTGGTGGCGAAGGCATGGCCTAGCAAAAACAGGGCGTAGAGCAACTCGGTGCACATTAGCAGCCGCTTGCGGTTCATCCGGTCGGACAACACCCCTGCCACTGGGGACATGAACATCCCGATCAGGGACATAATTCCCGCAATAGATGAGGCCACCGTCAATTCCGCACCCAGGTCCAGGGCGAAGCCGGCTACCAAAGGGAAAGTCATCTGTCCCGCCGCTCCGTTTGTCAGGTTGATCAAAATGAGGACGATAAACTTCCACGTCCACAATGTATTTTTTTGACTTAATGGTTTTTTCACTTTCCGCCTCACCTTCGACTAAGTCTTTCTTCTATAACAACAGATATTTCGTCGGTCTTTACTTTTTCACCCCAAAGACAACATACTTTTTTCTGAGCTGGAACAGCTATTTTGGGACGGGTCGGAATAGGCTTCTATTTGAGAATCCGCCTTCAGGGCGATGACCGTGTTGAAGCGCGCAATAGATACGGTTTTTCCGTCAATTCGGGCTAGATGGAATTTCCAGCGAAATTGGGGGCCCTAATTTTGGGTAACCGCTTTCCGTCCTCGGTCTACATATCATAGCCCGCTCCGAGTAGTTCGATGTCAGGATGCTTGGCTGTCAAGCGCACGTATCCCGGTTGATCACGCAGCAATCCAGATTGCCCATCTCAATGAACTCATCTATGATCTTGATGGTCTCATTATTGCTTGGGCAGGGGTAAAGCAATAAATGCAGCTTTCTTTATCTAATTCTTATTTAAGCTGCCTTTCCTGTTTAATTTGTATTGTTACGGCGCCAACCAGGCTTTTAAAAAACGAACAGTCACATCAAGAACTTGATCTGTCCACAAAAATGCACCGTGACCGGCTCCTGTCACCTTGCAAAAATGAACCGCATGTCCGGTCTTTTGCAGTTTTTGGACAGTGAGGACACTTTGATTAAATGGAACGACAGGGTCTTCATCGCCGTGAACCACCAAGAAAGGCGGTAACGGAGTTCCCTCCTTGATGTAGTTAAGTGGGTTACCGGGCTCTGCCAACTCAGGGTGCTCCGCTACACAGCCACCAAATAAAATATCCTCAGGAATCCGGGATTTATCTGCCACCACAAAGGGGTCACGGGGTTTGTTGTTCACCTGACTAATATCGCTGGGACCGTAAAAATCCACCACTACTTGAACAGCATCGGAATACTCCCGATATTCCTCTGTCTTGAATAGTTCCATATCACCAGTAACACCCACCATTTGAGCCGCATGTCCCCCCGAAGAATCTCCCCAGATGGCTACTTGCTCCGGGTCAATATGATATTCTTTTGCATGGGCACGCAAAAAACGAATAGCTGCTTTAATATCCTGCAAGAACGCAGGATATTTCGCTACAGTGGCAGCTCGGTGCTTCACACTAGCTACTACAAATCCTTCACGGGCCACCTGCACCAACTGAGGTATGTTACGGTACTTCTCCTGCTCACCCCAAGCGGCACCTTGCACAAATACCACCAGGGGAAATGTCCGGTCAGAAGGCGTTCCAGGAGCAAGACCGCAGGGCAGCAATAACTGCAATAGAAGGCTCTCTTCCTCTCGCTGGACATATGGAATATCCGGGAAATAGTTGACAATCCCGGTCTGGGATTTATCTGCAGGCAAAACCTGCATTCCAGGCAGCACAGTGGTATCGCTTGGTACAATACTCTTTCTCCACGCCATAAATGATTCCTCCATTTTTTCATAATAATTTCAAAATAAAAACAAATAGAACTATTATATAGTATCGTGTCTATCTAGCCGTTCTAACCTTCTCAACACGGAGAGCAAATGTTCCACGGCGATTTCTAATTTCTGGCGGGTAAGACGGCTCTCTTCCTTCCCCTTCAGAATCTGCTGAATCACAGGGGGCCCACCAGGCATAATAATATCGTTGCCGGCAGCTACAGCTTCTGCGCCATCTACCACAATGTCCATATCGCCCCAGTCGGTGACCACAACCCCGTCAAAGCCCCACTCTTCCCGAAGAATGTGAGTACACAAATCCTTGCTGCCCCCAGCAAAGGTTCCATTAACTTTGTTGAAGGAGGTCATCACACAGTGAAGCCCGGCCTCCACCGCCATCTGGAATGGCTTGAGGTACAGCTCCCGTAGGGCGCGCTCCGAGACAAGGGAGTCCACTGCGTCGAAAGCAGGAATGCCGTTTTCCAGTTTAGCACTGCCCCGCCGGTAGGTTTCTTGCTCGTTGGCTGCAAAATGCTTAGCACACACCAGCACTTTGTGGTTTTCCTGAACCCCTCGGAGCACTGCCGAACCCATCGCCCCCGTCAGGAATGGATCTTCGGAGTAATACTCAAAGTTACGTCCCCCTAAGGGGTGGCGGTGAAGGTTTAAGGCAGGAGCAAGCCACACATCCACCTGCTGGGCCTCGCACTCAGCACCCACCGCGTTCCCCATTTGGTACAGGGCATCCACGTCAAAGGAGCAGGCAAGCAGCATCTCCCCGGGCCAGCTGACCCCGCCGACCCCTGCGGGGCCGTCCTTGTAAAACATCGAGTGAATACCCCGCTCCGGCACAGCTGGGGACACATATCCATTGTATCCCGCCGGGTGGTCGTTAACGGTGAGAGGCCTGCCATCCTCTTGAAGGGTGGAGGGCAGCTCTGTCTCCTGAAAGTCCGGGAAGGGCAGACCTGAGCCATAGCCCACGCACAGGCAGGCCAGCTGATTTTCCGTCAGGGCCGAGCAGTCCACCGCCGGAGCCGCAGGGATGTTCACCGTTGGCACATCCTCTGGGAAGAGACCCAGCACTGGACACCCCTGGGGGACCTTTGCCAGAACAGGCTCCCGGACGAGAAGGTGCAGCTTCTCTCGGAAAACAGGATCCAGGACCAGCCGATTTTCCACCTGTTGGACCAGAATATCCTTTTCCACTCGGACCACCGCCACTGTTTGGGTGTGGGCAGAGGAATTCCCCAGCTTCACTAGGTATGTCCCCGCCTCTATGACCCAAGCGGCCCGATCCTCTCGGAAAGAGGCCAGCTCTTTCCAGGGAATGGTCATGGCAATGATTTCGGTCTGCCCTGGAGCCAGCTCCCCCGTTTTGGCAAAGGCTTTCAGCTCTTGGAACGGGTGTGGCTGGGCAGTCACCTGAGCAGACACATACACCTGTGACACCTCCCGACCAGAGCGGAATCCGGTGTTTTTTATCTTGGATTTCACAGTCAACCCCTGGGCGGTCTTTGCCACCCCGGCGCAGGTCAGAGAGAAGCTGGTGTAGGAAAGACCAAATCCGAAAGGGTACAGGGGTTCAATCCCGAAGGAGTCGAAATACCGGTAGCCTAGGTAGATATCCTCCCGGTAGGCGGTAACGGGCCGGTGAGCGAAGGCACGGTCCACGAGGGGTGGGGTCAGGCCGTAGTCCTCATATGTCTTGATCTGCTTCGGGTGGTCCTTGTCCCAGGAAAAATCCTCCCAGGCGGGATAGTCATTCCTCCGCTTGGCAATGGTGACACTCAGCTTTCCGGATGGGTTGGCCTTGCCGACTAACAGCTCTGCCAAGGCAGCAGGGCCCTCTTCCCCAGGAACGCCCAAAAATAGCAAGGCCTGAATTTGCGAATGCTCTTCTACCCAGGAAAGGTCCATCAGACCATTTCCATTCAACACCACCGCTACCTTGGGAAAATGGGCGCAAATGGCCTCCAACAGGACTTTTTCCTGATTGGAAAGGTAGTAGTCATTTTCCAAGCGACGATCGCACTCCTCCCCACCGGACTTGCGCCCCACAATCCACAGGGCGGTATCCGTCCACCTGGAAGCCTCATCAAGAAGTTCTTGCGGAGGGGAAAACTCCGGGGGATTGGGGATGTACTTGCCAAAAATCTCGTACATCAGACCGCTATTGACAGCATCCTTTATTTTTGTAAAGTCGAACTCCGAGGGATTGTCTTTATGATAGGCCTTGAACTCATCCTGGTACCAGGCAGAGAGAGACTCCTCCGGCCGTACGCCAACAGCCTTCAGCGCATCTACTACACTGGGAGACACACCTCCCCGGGCAGCTCCGGACCCGTTGCCGGAGAGCACCGCATCCCACTGGGCCCATCCGAACAGGGCGACCTTCGCTCCCTGGGGCAGTGGCAGTACTCCCCCTTCATTTTTCAGCAGCACCACCGAGCTCTTAACAGCCTGGCGGGCAGTTTCGCGGGCGTTCAAGGTTGCACCTCCCCAGATATACTTCGTAGATAATGGCGCTTTATAATGTTCCCCAGTACGTTTTTTGCGCCCCGCTGAAGCTCCGCCAGGGTCAGACCTCCCTTGTGGTAGGACTCTAAAACGGAGGGATCCGGGCTGCCCTCCCGGTCCACAGCGCCGGGCATCAACACGTCCACCTGGGACCGGACACGGTAGGCGCTGTCCCACACATTCTCAAAGTCCGGGTCGGCGCTGGGACGCTCCCACCAGTCGGTCATCACCGAGCCGCCGTAGCCCCACTCGCCCCGGAGAATGGTGGTGCACAGGTCGTAGTTGTAGTGGCTCCACACCCCGTTGATCTTGTTGTAGCTGGTCATGATGTGATGGGGTGCGGCCTCCTTGATGCAGATCTCAAAGCCCTTCAGATAGATCTCCCGCAGAGCCCGCTGGGACACCTGGGAGTCGTTGTACTCCCGGTTGGTTTCCTGGTTGTTGCAGGCAAAGTGCTTGGGGCAGGCGGAGACGCCGTTCTTCTGGATGCCCCGAACCACCGCGCCGGCAGTTTTGCCCGCCAGCAGGGGATCCTCGGCGAAGTACTCGAAATTCCGGCCGCACAGGGGGTTGCGGTGGATGTTCATCCCGGGCCCCAGCAGCACGTCGCTACCTTTCTGGACCATCTCACGGCCGTGGGCCTGGTAGAGGCTCTCCACCAGGGCGGGATCCCAGGTGCAGGCCAGGCAGGTGCCGCAGGGCAGCAGGGAGCAGTAGTACTGCAGCCGGATGCCGGAAGGACCGTCGGTGGTGGTGATGGGGGGCACGCCCTTCTCCCGCAGGCTCTCGATGATGCCGCCCATGACAGCGGCGTTGCCCTTAGCGCCCAGAGGGCTGTCCATGACAAAGTCCCCGTGGGTCAGGGATTCCAGCTCCTCCGGGGTCAGCTGAGCCACAAAGTCCTCCATGGAGGCCAGTCCCGCCTCCACGTCCTTGAGCTTGATGCCCTTATCCCCGGTGAAGGGGATCTCGGTGGGCAGGTTGCCCAGGATCCGCTCCTTCAGAGAGCGCTCAGCCAGAGGCACGGGCTGATAGACTTTCTGGCCGTCCTTGTTCACCAGCCGGTCAAACTGGGTGACCGGGGCGCAGGCCTCCTGGAGCTGGGCGGTCACCTGCAGCTCACTCTGGGAGAAGGTCCCCGCCTGCTGGGCGGAGCGCACATCGGTACCCACAAAGATGTCATAGTCTCCGGCCTCCAGCACCCAGGCGTTCTTGTGGCCGGTGGCGCCGGAGTCATCGAAGCTGGCCATGGCGGTCACCGGGAAGGTGAGGGTCAGGGCCTGGGACTGGCCAAGCTGGAGCAGCTTGGTCTTCTGGAAGGCGCACAGCACTCGGCTGGCCTTGCCCAGCTGGCCTTGAGGAGCAGCGGCGTAGACCTGCACCACCTCTTTGCCGGGGCAGGAGCCGGTGTTCTTCACCGACGCCTTCACCCGGACCGTGTCCCCCAGAGTCTTCACCTGGACGTTCTCCAGGGCGAAGGTGGTGTAGAACAGGCCGAAGCCAAAGGGGAACTGGACCGCGTCCTTGGCGAAGGTCTCAAAGTAGCGGTAACCCACATAGATATCCTCGGTGTACTGGTTGTATTCCTGCCCCAGAAAGTTCTGACTGGGGTAGTCCTCGTACCGGAGGGCCACCGTGTCGCTGAGCTTGCCGCAGGGAGTGACCTTCCCGGTGAGCAGGTCCGCCACAGCGTTGCCGCTCTCCATGCCGCCCTGCCACACAAACAGCGCCCCGTCAATGGGGTAATCGCCCAGCCAGCTGAGATCCAGGATGCTGCCGGCGTCGATGATCACGGCGGTCTTCTGGAAGGCGGAGCTCACCTGGGAGAGCAGCTTCTTCTCGTCCTCGGTCAGGTAGTAGCTGCCGGGTTCCAGGTCGTTTTCCCGGGCCTCACCGGCTGCCCGGCCGATGACCACCAGAGCCGTGCCGCACCGGGAGGCGGCGGCCTTCACCTGGTCGTCGGTGAGGGGCATCTCGTCGAAGTACCGGGGCCAGTGGCCCCAGAAGCCCATGAAGGGCTCGTTCTCGGCGCACCACTGGGCGTAGGTCTGGGCCAGCTCCTGGTCCACGGCCACACCGGCGTTCTCCAAGCCCTCCATCAGGTTGACCTTGTAGGGCGGGTTCACGTCGCCGCCGGAGCCGTACCCCACGTAGAACCAGTCCAGCTGCACCCGGCCGAACACTGCCACCGGTTCCTCGGACTTCATGGGGAGAACGGCGTTGTCGTTTTTCAGCAGGACGGCGCCCTCTGCCGCCGCCTGACGGCTCAGAGCGGGCAGATGGGGCTCGATGTCCTTTTCGCCGAAGACGGGCCTACCTGTATCTTGTGCCAAGATATCTAGAAAGTCTGGAGACAACGTAGCCCGAATTTCTTCGGGAATCCTACTTATATCCATAAAAAAATCCTCCACATTCATGTATTAATGATTTTGTTGTTTTAAAACTTTTTTCACAAAGTCATTAGCGCTGAAAAACTGGGCAATTTCCATTCCCCCACCCCAGTCTTGGCAGCATCCCCCAGGGCTGCGGCTTTCATTCCGGCCCGGTGGGCGGCCTCCACACCGGACACGGCGTCCTCCACAACTAGGCAGGTTTCCGGAGACAGCCCCAGATACTCTGCCGCTTTCAAAAACACCTCTGGGTCGGGCTTGGAACGTGTAATGTTGTTTCCATCCGACACAGCGTCAAAATAGCCGCCCAGGCCAAGCCGGTCCAAGATGAGAGGCGTGTTTTTGCTGGAAGAACCGATGGCAAGCTTTAAGCCCTGTTTTCGCAGGGTTTCCAGAGTTTCAAACACCTCCGGGCTCAGGTCCGCCGGGGTCATCTCCCTGAGCAATTCCTGATAGCGAGTGTTTTTAGCCGCAGCCATTTTCTCTTTTTCTTCCTGGGAGTAGGAGCGTTTTGCCCGCTCCAGAAGGATCTCCAAACTCTCCATCCTGGAAACGCCCCGCAAACGGTTGTTGACACTGCGGTCAAAGGGGATGCCCTCCTGGTCTGCCAATTCCTTCCAGGCCTGGTAGTGGTACTCATCCGTGGAACAAATCACTCCATCCAAATCGAAAATGATACCTTGAAATATCATGCAGTCCTCCTTATAAAAACCGAGCTCCCCACACGCCGCACCAGGGATCTATAGGGCTTTTTCCAACAAAAATATCACGACCGATCAATTTCTTCACACATGCCTCAACAGTAGCCTGGTTATCACAATAACAATTGACAAAAGTGGAGATAAAGGGTACATCAATCATATGATAGGGGTTGCAAAAGGATACGAACAAAGTGGGAATGTCCCGAGTGTACCAGGGTTCGTCAGCAGCCATCAGCGTGACCCAATCCAGGCGGCGGGTGGTATTATTGGAACCGGTGGCCACATTGGCCGCCACAATGGACAAATCAAATTTTCCCTTCAAATCTCCTACTCCCGCAGTGAAGATTTCTCCTTGCTCCAGAGTGGCGTAATCGAACAGAGATACAAGAAATCCCGCCTTCTCTAAGGCAGCTTTTAGCGGCTGCGCTACACTGGAACTCTCCCCAAAGGAGCCTGTTTTTCCTTCACCTAATACGGTCAAACGGATGCGTGGCGTTTTTTTCGGGGAAATTGGCAGAAGGTTCTGATTATCTTTCACCAAAGTGACAGCCTTCTCCGCGCATTCTTTTGCCCAAGCTTGGTGCTTTTCACAACCTAGAACTGACATATTCCCTGGGAACAGAGTACCCAATTTTCGTTTTTCCGGCAGACCCAGATGAGCCTTAGTAGCCAAAATTCTAGTGACAGCCTCCTCTACCCGTTTCCAAGACAATCGGCCATCCTGCAATGCTTCCCGAATAGATCCAATATCCTCTTCCATGTTCTTACAGAAAAGGAGCATATCCACTCCAGCATTCAGCGCGGCCACCAAGGCGTTGGCACGGGACAGAGCCATGCTAAAACCCACCATTGGAGTAGCATCAGTAACAACTAAACCTTGAAAACCCAGCTGCCCCCGTAGCACTCCAGCAACTAGCTCCTTGCTGGTGGAACCTGGAAGCATATCTTTCTCCTGCAAAGAGGGATTAATCTTTCTCGTCATGGCAGGCTGGTAGATGTGCCCCACCATTACGGTTTCAGCTCCCTCATCGATCAGAGCCTTATACACGCGACCGTATGTTTCCTCCCATTGGGGGGCGGGCAGGTCATTCACAGTAGCTAGCAGGTGCTGATCTCGTTCATCCCGACCATCTCCAGGAAAGTGCTTGATGCACACAGCCATCTGGGCACCACTGTCCCGGATTCCCTGGCAGTAGGCACGGGCCATTGCGAGTACTGTGTCTGGGTCAGATCCGAAAGTTCGCACGTTGGTGATGGGGTTTCTCCAGTTGTAGTCAATGTCGATGATAGGCGCAAAAGACCAGTTACAACCCAAAGCGCCTGCCTCACACCCACAGATTTCTCCTAGACGGTGGGCTTGTTCTGGATCCTCTGTAGCAGCGATTTCCATCTCTTTAGCAAAATAGGTTCCCTCGGTGGCAATCCCGTTTCCACCGGCTTCCAAATTGGCAGGAAGCAACAATGGAATTTTACTGGCCTTATCCATGGCCTGGTAGGCCGCTAATACTTGAGCGGCCGGAGCCGAGCGGAACATAAACCCTCCAGGCTGATACCGTTGGACCAGCTCTCCCAGGGTCTGGGGATTCTCTCCACCGGCAGTGATGCAAAACAATTGTCCGATTTTCTCCTCAGGTGTCATAGAGGAGAGGGCACCTTGGACCCAGGTGATGGATTCTTCACTTAAGAAGAAAGGGCTGGCGCGTAAGTCGATCATAATGGCAGTTTCCTCCTTCAATCTTCCATTATATATTTCAGCACAAAAGCCTGAAGTGGATTTTCCTCCACCTGCTCACAGTGTGGCTTTTCTTGAAACAGCATGTTTTCCCGGTCCGTCTCAGTGTATGGTTTCCAGGTTGGCAACTTTTCTCCATTTGGATTTTTACGTTTAGCGAAATTTGCCCAATAAGCAGTCATAGCCCGCGACAGTTCAAAGTCGGTTCCGGTCATGGGACGCCAGCAACGTTCAAAAGTGCCAAACACATACCATAACTCTGACGAGTGAAAAGAGCCATCGTTATTGCCGGGCAAATCATGGTCAAAGACATACAAATAGGCAGGAGCATGACCAGCTCGAAGAACAAGCTCACACAAGGCACGGTTTCCCACCATCCCTGTGTGCGTATCTTTTATCACGCGGGGGATGTCTTCCGGTTCCTTTACCTGAGCTAACTCCATATAGGCTTGAGCTTTGTTGCCAAACAGGCATTCTTGCAACCTTTCCCATTCCTTCACCGGCATACTACCGCTCCCAAACATGTTGGCTTCTCCAGAGGTGTTCCCCACCATGATAGGAATATCTGGAAATTCCCCACAAAAATAGGCTTGGGAAGGGGTGTGCTGCAGAAAATAGCCATCTATAATGGTGCCAAAGTAGTACTTGGGTGGAATTTGAGGACCGATAGCCTCATCCAACACCTTCCATGGGAGTTCACGTAGTTCTTCCACTGTGGAACACCCCAAACTTTCAGCATACTCCACTCCTAAGCGTTCCGCTTTCTCAAGGGGTGTGGGCGCCATAACTTTGCTGATTTTCTCAATGGAAGCGGAGCTTTGAATGATCACACCAGCGATATCTCCACGGGTAAGAGGAGACACCAGCAGGTCTTGAACACTAGCTGCCCCAGCAGACTGCCCAAAAATGGTAATGTTATTCGGATCACCCCCAAAATTCTTGATATTGCGCCTGATCCATTTCAACGCCGCAACCTGATCTAAATGTCCGTAGTTTCCAGAAACATGATGTGGACTTTCTCGAGAAAGGTCTGGATGATTAAAAAATCCCAAAATTCCAAGCCGGTAGTTAATAGTCACCAAGATAACCCCTTCCCGACAGAAGGCCTCGCCATCAAATTCCGGCTCATAACCGTAACCTCCCATCAGGGCTCCTCCATGGATCCATAATAACACAGGCATTTTTTCATCATGGGTAATGGACGGCGTCCATATGTTGAGATAGAGACAGTCCTCATCCATGGGTTCGGTGCTGCGATAAAACTCGTCCCCGTACAGAGTACCCATAAAATTTCGATGCTGAGGAGCAATCGGTCCAAAGCGCGCAGCATCCCGCACCCCTTTCCAAGGGATAACAGGTTGAGGCTCTTTCCACCGCAGATTTCCCACTGGAGGAGCCGCATAAGGGACACCTTTAAAAACCGTGTATTGGGGTATTCCCGCCGGCACTCCCCGTAAGGCCCCACTTTCCGTTTGAACCACCCGATTAATCTGAGGATAAACTTGCTGGGACATATTGTGTTCCTTCCTTTCTTCCAGATAATTATATTGAAAGAAAAAAGCTGTAAAGAAACGAGAACCAACCAACGCTGATCCGGCATTTTTACAGCTTTTTCCCTCTATAATATTGACACCCACATGGCTAACACTGTGCCTTAATGCAAAATCAAGATTTCATCTTCTCCATGAATTTTCCGAAGGTCAGGAGCCACCGGCAGGAAAGCCTCGTAAAAATCATCATCAAAGTGATGGCACATCCGGCACTTGGCATCCAGAACCATCGTTGCGGCATCATCAGCGGTGCAAGGCTCCCACTGGGGAAGATTCGCTGCCGTAGGCACACCGGTTGTGGCAAAGCTGACGAATGCTCCCGACATATTTGCCTCCAACTGATCAGAAACACCAGGCTTGTTGCAAATCGCCACTTTATCTGTGTTGTGGAACGCAAATGGAATATCAGAGCAGTGCCATGCCGGCCGGCCATCGTCAATGGGGAACTGATAAGAAAAAACATAGTTGTACGTAGGTACCTGAGACTGAGCCGCCTTCATTTTTACATAGTTCTTGGTTGCCACTCTGGAGAAGGTATCAGAGAGAACCAGATCCGTCACAGGGCGGTCCGGATAGCACTGAGCGAACAGCTTAGCTAACGGCTCGGCGTGCTCTCCCAGATACTGGCGAAGAAAGTCTAACTGCTCCTTTTCGCTCATAGTAGTGCGGTTTTTCAGGCTGGGAGCCATACCGCCAAACTCCGCCACTACTGTACCGGCAATTAGGGGAATAGTTTGGGCATGCTCGGTAAAACCTATATCCCAGGGATCTCCAAGGTAATAGCTATTGGGAATAGGCCCGCATCCGGTGTAACCGCCCGCTTCTCGGATAGCGGGAACCACCTTTTTATAGGCTTCGGCCAGAGTCTCATAGGGCAATGTTTCCAACTGTTCCACCTGGGCTTCGGTCAATCCCAATTCATTGAGCATGGCTTGAATCAATGGACGGCTATCCGTGTTCTTACTATTCATCAAACCACGACCATCAGCGATACCACTCATGATAATAGCCTTGTGGAACAGGCCGTCCGCTGCGGGAGTCTGCATAAGGGAAGTAACCTTTCCACCACCGCCAGACTGACCAAAGATGGTCACATTTTCCGGATCTCCGCCAAAGCGGGCAATATTATCATGTACCCACTGTAAAGAGGCCACCAGGTCAGCGTTGCCCACATTGCCAGAGTTCCAATACTTTTCCCCATAGGGCGACAGATCTAAATACCCCAAGATATTCAGGCGATGATTGACAGTTACAACTACCACGTCGCCAAATTTAGAAAGGTTTTCCCCATCATAGGCAATCTGCTCAATAGATGAACCAGCGGAGAATCCGCCACCATGGAACCACACCATCACAGGACGCTTGGCAGTTTCATCCAGGGACTGGGTCCAAACATTCAGGTACTGGCAATTCTCATCTTTGGGCCAGTAGCGGTGAGGAACACAAATCTCCCCCCAGGCAGTTTCCCGGTCAAGCATAGGGCACACGAAGCCGTAGGAATGGGCGTCATACACCCCCCTATCCTTCCAGGAAGGGAAAGGTTCAGGCATCTGGAACCGCTTGGCTTTAGCGTAGGGAATACCGTGGAAAGTGTAAGTGCCATCCACCTGAAAGCCCCGCACTTTACCAGAAACAGTTTCCACAATGGGTGCATCTAAAGAACAAAGAAATTGTTTAGCCATCGTTTTACTCCTTTTTTATATTTATTTTGCAGTAATCACCGGGCAAGATAGCGATCGTAAGCCGCTTGGTAAATCTCCACGATTCGATCCATACCATAGGAGGACAAAGTCTCCCGGAAGTCGTCAAAAGAGGTGCTATCGTTACCATTGATGTAGTTTACCATGTACTCCTCAATCAAAGTGTTGACAGCTGTCTGCAGGGAAGTCAGCTCCACACCTTCCGCATCGGTGAAAGCCAGAGAGCTAGTCAGCCAGAGATTTGTTTCCGGAGCAGAGAAAATAGCGGTGGAATCCAGCTGGATGTTGTCTTCCGAGTTATTGATAATGTTGGCCATCTTCCAACCCTGCTCAACATCGTGCTTACCAAACCAGCTGCCAGAGTTAAACGCGTATTGATACAACACATCGGAAGGAGCCAGACCATCGGGATTGTTGGTGACCAACTCGGTGAACTCAGGAGTACCTTTCTCGTCAAGCTCATAGGTTTCGCCCTCGATGCCATACCAGCTCAAGTAGGTACCCTCATCAGACCACCAATAGTCCAACCACTGAGCAGCGAGCTCAGGCTTCTCACAAGCAGTGGTGATGTAGATGGGATCTTTAGCAATGATACGTTGGGAGCACTGCACAGGCTCATCTCCGGGTTTCAGCACCGGATTGGTAATGGCCTGAAAATACAAATCAGGATTGGTAGTCTGTCCCATAGTATAGGTAGTGTTGCCACAAGCGAAAGCGTACCAGCCATCATACAGAAGAGTACTATCGTTTTCAACGCCACTATAGTCACGGGTCACCATGGGACCACCGGAAGTGAAGTTGGGATCGATTAGGCCCTCGGAGAACCAACTGCGCATCTCCTCCAGATATTGACCAAACCCATCTTGAAGAACGGAAGCGACTACGGTGTCACCGTCCAACTGAAGGTAATTATCTGTAGCATTGGTGGTTACCCCGTATGCCAAAGACAGGTTGGATCCGCCATTGGTTCCAGGAGAGAAAGGAGCGGGCATACCGTTTTCTTTAGCCTTCAGTAACACATCGTGCCACTCGCTAACCGTTTCTGGAAGCTCCAAGCCCATAGGATCAAACAAGTCTTTTCGGTAGGCTAGTCCATTCCAGGTACCCTCTGACTCAATGGTGGTATCCGTACCAACCATTACATAGGCAGCCATCAATTTGTCTTCATCAGAGGTAGCCTGGCGGCGTGCTACTTCGTTAGAATTAAGAATTGCCATATAGTTGGGCATATACTCCCGAATCAGCGGATCCATATCGGCGATGACACCGTCCTCGACACCTTTAGCTAGCCCACCGGGGTAAGTAAAAGAGGCTGCGTACATAATGTCAGGCAGATCTCCAGAGGAAAACAGGATACCTTGTTTCTCAGAGGCCTCACTGGTTGTTACAGGGATCCAATTGATGTGGACATTGGTGCGCCGCTCCAATTCCTGCACACCTTTCAAATCATTGGGGTCAGGCACGGCATTGTTGTTGTACACACACCACACAGTCAATTCCTCTGTTTCATCCGTAAGAGGCAGTTGTAAACCGCCCACATCTTGCTTTTCCACAGTGGTAGAACTCGTCTGTGCCTCAGACGAATTGGAATCACTCACGGAAGAGCTTTCATTGTCGCCAGAAGAGCAGGCAACCGTACTGGCCATCATGCAAAGAGCCAGCAGCATAGTAATGATTTTTTTCACGGGAATTCCTCCTTCCTCAGCAAAGGGCTGAGTTTATTGTACAGCGTTCTGAGTCGCTGCAACTGACTTGTTATGCTTTCACCGCGCCAATGGTCATGCCGGTGACAAAATACTTCTGTACAAAGGGATAAATACACAGAATAGGAAGCGTGGATACGACAATAGCGGCGTACTCTGTGTTCTGTCGGTAAATGGAGCTGCTATCCTGCAAAGCTGCAGTTGACGAGGTGATCTCGCTATTCTCCATCAAGATATCCCGAAGTACCATCTGCAGAGGGTACAAATCCGTACGGGTGGGCAGATACATTAAGGCCGACATGAAGTCGTTCCACTTTGCGACCGCCGAGAACAGCATAATCACCGCAAAGGTGGATTTGCAAAGGGGTAGGATGATGCGAAACATAATGGTAAAATCGTTGGCACCGTCCAAGCGGGCAGCTTCCTCTAGCGCGTCCGAAATACCCTGCATAGCCGTGCGCATGATAATGATATTGAACACGCTGAGCATACCGGGCACCACAATGGCCCAACGGGTATCCAACAAACCCAGGCTACGCACCACCATGTACATAGGGATCATACCGCCGTTAAAAAGCATAGTCGAGCTGATAATGAGCATAAAGGTGTTGCGGAACCGGAAACGATTGCGAGAAAATACATAACCGGCCACAATAGTAGCTACACCAGTCAACACACACTGTAAAAAGATGTAGATAAAGGTGTTAAGATATCCGTTCCACAATCTCTGGTATGTCAGGATAATGCTATAAGCATGGGTATCCAAGTTTTGCAAGGGATAGAGAATCAGACCTTGAGTAATACCAACCTGGGTAGGGTTGCTTAGTGAACCCATCAGAACATGCCATAGAGGCGCCAAGCACACCAGGGAGATCAAAACCAGTAAAACCACAGCAAATGACATAAACACTGCACGTGACACTGTTATTTTGTAATGCATACGCGTCTCTCCTTCGTTAGAACATAGACGTACCAGCCAGCTTCTTCGCAATTTGGTTGGTAGTAATCAGCAAGATGGTACCGATAATAGAATTAAATAGCCCCACTGCAGTGGACAAGCCGTAGTCGGACTGCACAAGCCCCATACGGTAAACGTAGGTGTTTATCACATCTGCGAAGTTGTAGTTGGCAGGCGAATACATAAGCAGGATCTTATCGGCTCCCACCGAAAACACTGAGCCCATCTGCATAATCAACATCATAATGATCATAGGTAATATTCCTGGAATGGTGACATGGATACATTGAAGCCATTTACCAGCTCCATCAATTGCAGCAGCCTCATACAGTTCTTGGTCAATAGCGCTCAGCGCCGAGATGTAGATTATCGAACCATATCCCAACCCCTGCCACATATTTTGCAAGACATAGATTAGCCAGAAGTTCGTACCCTGGTTAAGCAGATTTTGTGGTTCTGAACCGGTGATAGAAGCCACAAACGTTGAGATTGCTCCGCCTGCTTCAGTGAAGTCCACTACAATGCCACAGGCAACCACGGCAGATACAAAATAAGGCATATAAGAGATCGTCTGCACAATCTTTTTGAAATACTTATTTTTGATTTCGTTAAGAATCAGGGCAAAGATGATAGGAGCGGGAAAGTTAACCACCAGGTTCAGCACACCGATAGCCAAAGTATTGCGAATCAACCTTCCCACATAAGGCCCCGAAAAAAAAGTTTCAAAATTTTGTAGGCCTACCCACTGGCTGCCGAAAAAGCCCTTCACCGGTGAATAACGCTCAAACGCCATTAGCAGCCCAACCAGTGGCAAAAAACTGAAGATCACAAAAAAAGCTAAAATAAAAGTTAAACAGACATAGAGCACTTTGTTGCACTTGATGTCTACCCAAAGGTTGTGAGGTAGGGCGCGGACACCTCCACCCTCGATGTAGCCGCTTGAGTCCAAGGTAGTTGTCGTGTAGGACCTCTTCGGCTTTTTTTTCGCCATCCTTCATTCCTCCTATTTGAAAGATTTGACCATATTATACCAATTCATCCCATCTATTTCTATAAAAATCACTGGAAGTTTCATGACATTTGCCTTCTCTCCATTAAGGCAATATTAAAAACCTGTTGAAAAACATAAAAAACCTGTGAACCAATTGCCATTTTGATAAATTTCATATATAATTATTAAAAATCCAAGTAATTCAACTTATATTTTGGAAAGGCTATAAAATGCTCAAGTTACGTTCCTTTGCTTCCATCTGTTTTTTTGCCCTGGTAATTCCGTTGCTCGGCGTTATTTTGATTCTTTTTCAATACACTGTCCATCAGACGGTCACACGCTATCAAATCCAAACCCACAATATGGTCACTGCCATCGTCTCTTCTGTGGAAGATCAGATTGAGCAAGCCAACACATACCTCCATGAGGGTAGCCAGTCTATGGAATTTCTCCATATAAGCTACGCTCAAAGCCGCGAGAGGTTGTTTCGATATGCCTCTCAGCTGGATCAAAGGCTCGCAACTAAGTTTTCCGGCATACCCATGTTCCGGGGCTTTTTCTTCTACAACTCCCACACAGATTATCTGTACTCGGATTTTAATGGCGATGTCTCATCATCCTTCCAAAAGCAGATTCGGTGCCTTCTGGGCCGCTACTCCGCAAAGATAGAAAAAGAGATCAAACTAGTTGTATGGGAAGATGGATTTGGCTTGGCGCTTATCTTCCGGCTGCAAAAAGGGGCAATAGCCGCAGTACTGGACCCTACAAAAGACCCCATGTACCAGGCAAATCTGACCACCATGCCTGATGGGCTGTGCTTCTTTCCAAAGGGAAAGGAAGCAGTTCCCAATTCTCAATCCATTAACTTGGGAGACTACCCCATTTCTTTATGGATTCAGGTACCTCAAAGTGGTTTCTTTCATCAGTTGGACACCATTCAAATTTTTTTGCTCGTTGTCATCATTATCCTCATTCTCTTGTTGCCTGCCATCTGGCTGCTATTTTACCTCAAGTTTTACCGCCCCTTGCAAAACATCGTTGCAGCGTTCTCCATTGTTTCCCAAGGCAACTTAGATTATCGATTGTCTGGTACAAGCGCCATTCAAGAGCTCAACCAATACAGGGCTGGCTTCAATAATATGATGGACACCATCCAAGAGGAGCGCGCAAACAGCCTACATTGGCAACAGAAAAGCTATCACCAACAGTTGGATACTATGCACGCCCAGTTACAGTTCTACCAGTTGCAAATTCGCCCTCACTTCTACTTAAATTGTCTGAAAAACCTGTACTCCTTACTAGATTTAAAAAAATACGAACAGGCAGAGGACCTGATTCTCTCCCTCTCCGCCTATCTGTCCCACATCTTTCGAAACATTCAGTCATACATTTCCTTGCGAGAGGAACTGGATGCCACGGAAAAGTATGTGCGGCTTTGCCAGCACCTTGATCGCCAGCTTCATCTCTCTCTCAGTCTGGATAACGACACCCTCACTTGCCGTATCCTGCCTATGTCGGTGCTCACTTTCGTAGAGAACAGCATCAAACATGGGGATCCCGCACACTGTTTAGAAATTTCGATTTCTGTGACCACCGTCGAGATGTCTCAACAGAAGTTTTTGCAGGTAACCATTCAAAACAACGGTGGCCCATTCGATGAAGCAGTATTGAGAGCCTTAAACACGGCTAATCCCTCTGCAGTAGAATACCGCCAGGAACATATCGGTATCTCCAATGTGCGTTACCGTTTGTGGTTGATGTATGGGGAGCGGGCCAAACTTTTTTTCCGTAATCAGGGGGAAAATGCCGTTGTTGAAATACTACTTCCCTATGAAAAAAGCCAAGGAGGTTCCTATGAACATTTTGATTGTTGATGACCAGCCAAATGTGATTTCTTCTCTACTGCAACGGGTCCCATGGCAGGGAATCGGGATCTCCAACGTATATACAGCGAATTCCGCTCTGGCTGCCCGAGATGTGTTATTCTCTAAACAAGTGGATATTTTGCTGGCAGATATTGAAATGCCACAGGAAAACGGGCTTTCCCTAGTTCGTTGGATTCGCAGCAAGGGTCTGGAAATTGAGTGTATCCTGCTGACCTCACACGCGAATTTTTATTACGCCCAAATTGCCATTTCCCTGGAAATTTGCGACTACGTCATCCAGCCAGCCGCCACAGAGGACATTGTGCGCTCCATTGAAAAAGCTAAGGATAAGGTTTTTCAAAAGCGACAGGTCAATCAAAAAATCCATTTTCAAGGATTTCTCTCCTCTACACAAAACAGCATGTTGTGCCACTTTTTTGAGACCCTTCCAATAGACCCCTTACAAGATCAACAGGTTCGCGATCAACTGAGAGAACTAGGTGTAGAGAATAATTGGGACGGAAATCTTTTATTAGTCCTTACACGATTAGATCACTGGCAACGCCTTCCCCCTCCTTTCCCGGATTTCTTTCAGTCCTTTCAACAAGATCTCCAACAGGTGCTCTCATTTTTAAACAAACCTATGCTCTCCTTCTATCCAGATGATTCGTGCATTTTCACCGTACTCTTCGCTCAACTCTCCGGCGATAAAGAAACTCACTTAAGAGCCCTACAGCAACAGGTCCGCCAGAACAGTGGTTGTCTCATCAGTCTTTTTTACTGCTCTATCACTCTTACACGCCTGCGGTCCTCCATGAATTTGCTTCATGAGGCAATGGAAAAAACGGGCAAGCGGGAAATGGGTATTCTTAAGCAAGTGACCACTGATCTCGACTATGCACAGCTCTCCCCCTCCCGAAGCTATGAACGTTACATCACTCTTCTACGAGAGTATGTTTCTTCCCGCCTGGATCAACCTTTGACCCGGGACTCTCTGGCCAAAGAATTGGGGATTTCTTCCGATCACTTGAGCCATGTGGTATTTCAAGCTATGGGGTGTTCGTTGAAGTCTTTTCTCACTCAAGAGCGGATGCGTCATGGTCGAGAATTGCTGCGAACCACCACCTTGTCCATTGGGGAAATCAGTGCGGCCTGTGGGTATGAAAGCCCAGCCTACTTTTCTAAGGTATATCGTGATACATACCATCACTCCCCCCGCGATGAGCGAAGAGCGATGTAGGGTACAGGTATTCATTCTTTGTTTATTCAGTGAATACTCTATACTCCACAGGATAGCTATTTCTTCTGGACTATGTCGCGGGAGTTTCCCTCAATGGTGTAGACTCGTCCCTTTTCCACCCGCTCCACGATGCCTACATGCGACAAGGTAGTGTCAAGAATTTTTCGCACTTTAGTTTGCAGACTCTGTTGTAAATAAAGTCAGCCAGCAATGGAGGCGTCCCCAACGGCAGCCTCCATGTGCTTCATGTTCATGTACTATCTATTGCCCCACTGGGTGCCAGCCACATGGCGTAACCTGGCACAGACTAGCATAAGAGCGGAATTGCCGTCCGGGAAGCTTCCAACCACATGGGTGCGGTGTCGGATCTCCCGGTTCATCCTCTCAATGACATTGTTGGTACGGATGCGAGTCCAGTGCTCACTGGGAAAATCGCAGTAGGTTAGTGTTTCTTCAATGCCGTCCTCCACCTTCTTGGCTGCTTCTTTCAGTTTCATAGAGTGCAGTTCCTCCACCACGGCTTTGGCTTTCTCACGGGCAGCTTTCTTGCTCTCTTGGGCGTGGATTGCTTTGAGCATGAACTGACCCGCCGAGGTCGCAAAGATGGTCACGGAAATGTCAAGTGGTCCTGTGTCAAGATCAGCCGGATTCTCCGAAACGCCACCTACATGGGGTACATCGGCTGCAATAAGTCTAAGGTCAACAATTTCTTAGAGAAGAAACGCATCAAAAATCTGGATGAGAGTACATTCATTCTCAGAAAAGGAGACTTCGAGCCCATTGTAACCGAAGCCCTTTTGAGACAGTGTGAAGAAATCCGAAAGAATCGGATTCGTACCCTTCAGATGCCTTCTGGTGAGGAACGCAGGCAGGGCACAAGAATCATTCAGCACCTTTGGGTGCGGAAACATCGCTGTCGCTGCGGCGCAGGCTACAACCGATTCAAATGGAGGGTTCTACAGGACGGAACTCTTGTCTATGGGTACCAGTGCAATTTCCGCACACAGAATCCTGCCAAGAGTTTTGTTGAGAAGAACCATCTTGCAGGGCAAAAAAGCTGTGATGCCATTTCCATCTGCGAATGGAAACTAGACCTGATGGCCAAACAGATCTTTGACAAGCTTTGGGGCGATCAACAAGAGGCAGTCTTAAAAGCCTGTCAAATGGTGGAATCCTGTCTCCACACCGCCGCAACACAGACCGCTAAGGAACAAGAAAATGTCCACCGATGAGGAAATCAAGGAAGCCGCTGATTCATAGTGAAACCAGCGGCTTGATTTACGGTGTGTTCAGCTGAAAATGAGCAAAAAAATAACGGTCACACAATCCAAATGGACTGTGTGACCGTATTTATATCGGTTGTTTTGCCTACGCTACTGCGTCAACTTTTTACTGGCGCGGATTGCGGATGGCAGCCTGCGCCGCAGCAAGACGAGCGATCGGTACACGGAACGGAGAGCAGGAAACGTAGGTGAGGCCAACGTTGTGGCAGAACTCGACGGAAGTCGGGTCGCCGCCGTGCTCGCCGCAGATACCAAGCTTGATGTCCGGGCGGGTGGACTTACCGAGCTCGCAAGCCATCTTAACGAGCTTGCCTACGCCAACCTGGTCGAGCTTTGCGAACGGATCGTTCTCGTAGATCTTCTTATCATAGTAAGCGCCGAGGAACTTGCCTGCGTCGTCACGGCTGAAGCCGAAGGTCATCTGAGTAAGGTCGTTCGTACCGAAGGAGAAGTACTCTGCTTCCTTCGCGATCTCGTCAGCCGTCAGAGCAGCTCTCGGGATCTCGATCATGGTGCCGACCTTGTAGGTCATGGAAGAGCCTGCCTCTGCGATGAGCTTATCAGCCGTTGCAGTGACAACGCCCTTAACGTATGCCAGCTCCTTGACTTCGCCAACGAGCGGGATCATGATTTCCGGAACGATGTTCCAATCCGGGTGCTTAGCGGAGACATTCAGCGCAGCCTTGATAACTGCGGAGGTCTGCATCTCTGCAATTTCCGGATAGGTGACAGCCAGACGGCAGCCACGGTGACCCATCATCGGGTTGAACTCGTGGAGGCCGGAGATGATTGCCTTAACCTGCTCGACAGTCTTGCCGGTGGACTTAGCCAGCAGCTCGATGTCAGCTTCTTCGGTCGGAACGAACTCATGCAGCGGCGGATCGAGGAAACGGATGTTAACCGGCTCGCCTTCCATGGTCTCGTAGAGCTTCTCAAAGTCGCCCTGCTGCATCGGCTCGAGCTTAGCAAGGGCAGCTTTTCTGCCTTCGACGGTGTCAGCGCAGATCATCTCGCGGATAGCTGCGATTCTGTCCGGATCGAAGAACATGTGCTCGGTACGGCAGAGGCCGATGCCTTCTGCGCCGAGGCGCTTTGCATCGATAGCGTTCTGCGGGGTATCGGCATTCGTACGAACCTTCATCTGACGGAACTTGTCCGCGAGACCCATAATGCGGCCGAAGTCGCCGGAATCGACGGAAGCCGGAACGGTCGGGATGAGGCCGTCATAGATGTTGCCGGTGGAGCCATCGATGGAGATGCAGTCGCCCTCGTGGTAGGTCTTACCAGCGAGCTCGAACTTCTTGTTCTCTTCATCCATGGTGATAGCGGAGCAACCGGAAACACAGCAGGTGCCCATGCCACGCGCAACAACAGCTGCGTGGGAGGTCATGCCGCCGCGAACGGTGAGGATGCCCTGTGCAGCCTTCATGCCTTCGATGTCCTCCGGGGAGGTCTCAAGGCGAACGAGGACGACCTTTTCGCCCTTCTCGTTCCAAACCTTTGCATCTTCAGCGGTGAAGACGATCTTGCCGCAAGCAGCACCGGGAGATGCAGCCAGAGCCTTAGCGACCGGGGTAGCAGCCTTAAGAGCCTTAACGTCGAACTGCGGGTGCAGCAGAGCGTCGAGGTTTCTCGGCTCGATCATGAGAACAGCCTGCTTCTCGTCGATCATGCCTTCGTCGATGAGGTCGCAAGCGATCTTCAGAGCAGCAGCCGGCGTTCTCTTGCCGTTACGGGTCTGGAGCATGTAGAGGTGCTTGTCCTCGATGGTGAACTCCATGTCCTGCATGTCTCTGTAATGATTTTCAAGGGTGTTGCAGATGCCTACGAACTGCTCGTAAACTTCCGGCATGACTTCCTTGAGCTGGTCGATGTGCTGCGGGGTGCGGACACCTGCAACAACGTCTTCGCCCTGTGCGTTCATGAGGAACTCACCGGTGAGAACCTTTTCGCCGGTGGACGGGTTACGGGTAAACGCAACGCCGGTGCCGGAGGTCTCGCCCATGTTGCCGAATGCCATCATCTGCACGTTAACAGCGGTACCCCAGGAATACGGGATATCGTTGTCGCGGCGGTAGACGTTTGCACGCGGGTTGTCCCAGGAACGGAAAACAGCCTTGATAGCGCCCATGAGCTGTTCCTTCGGATCGTACGGGAAGTCCTCGCCGATCTTTTCCTTATACTCAGCCTTAAACTGATTTGCGAGCTCCTTCAGGTCGTCAGCGGTCAGCTCAACGTCCTGCGTTACGCCCTTCTTAGCCTTCATCGCGTCGATGAGCTGCTCGAAGTACTTCTTGCCGACTTCCATAACGACGTCGGAATACATCTGGATAAATCTTCTGTAGCAGTCATAAGCCCAGCGCGGGTTGCCGGACTTCTTAGCCATAACTTCAACAACGTCCTCGTTGAGGCCGAGGTTGAGGATGGTATCCATCATGCCAGGCATGGATGCGCGTGCACCGGAACGGACGGAAACGAGAAGCGGGTTCTCCTGATCGCCGAACTTCTTGCCGGTGATCTGCTCCATCTTTTCAATGTACTCCATAATTTCAGCCTGGATCTCATCGTTGATGCGGCGGCCGTCTTCGTAATACTGGGTGCAGGCTTCGGTGGAAATGGTGAAGCCCTGCGGAACGGGCAGGCCGAGGTTCGTCATCTCAGCAAGGTTTGCGCCCTTACCGCCGAGAAGCTCGCGCATGCTCGCGTTGCCTTCTGTGAACAAATAGACATACTTTTTGCTCATTGGAAACTACCTCCTTGAAAATTTACACGGTTAAACCGAGTATTAACTGATTTTTCCGGCGAAAAAGGCATAAAAAACTTATTCACTGTTTCGCCGCACTCTATTATACCAAATATATTTGCGAATTTCCATACCTTTTTTCGAGAAATCGGCTGTTTTCGGAAATTTTTCGCAGAATTTTTCTTTTAGACAGATTTTTGCGCCGCAAAACGATTTTTTAAGGCGGGTTTTCCCGCGTTTTCGGACAAAATAGGCTTGCAAAACCCTTTTGCGGGTGGCATAATATAGTATATTTGAAAAGCGGGCATGCCCGCAAATACACACACGCAGAGAAAAGCGCAGCGGCGAAGGGTCTCCCCCTTTCGGCGGCTGTGCGGCTTCTGCGTGCCTTTCGGCATCCCCGAAAACGGGCGGTGCGAAAAAGAAGACAAAAACATTGATGTAAAAAGGAACATTCCATGAAGCTTTTTTCTAAAAACGATCAAACTTCGGGCGGCGCGGACTGGCTGATCGTGGGACTCGGCAACCCGGGCCCGAAATATGAGATGACACGCCACAACGCCGGCTTTTTAATGCTGGACGCCATCGCGGAGCACTTTAACATTGAGGTGCGCCGCGTGAAATTCAAGGGTCTTTACGGCAAGGGCACCATTGCGGGACAGAGCGCCGTGCTTTTAAAGCCCTCCACCTTTATGAATTTGAGCGGACAGTCCGTGACGGAGGCGATGAGCTTTTTCCACATTCCGCCGGAGCGCACGCTGATTGTATTCGACGACATTTCGCTTGACGTTGGGCGCACGCGCATCCGCTTAAAGGGCAGTGCAGGCGGGCACAACGGCATGAAGAATATCATTTATCTGAGCGGCAGCGACCTGTTCCCGCGCATGAAGATCGGTGTAGGTAGCAAGCCCGAAGGTTGGGACCTTGCGGACTGGGTACTCTCCCGCTTTACAAATGACGAGATGAAAACGCTAAAAACCGTTTCCGAAAACGTAACGGATGCCGTGGAGCTGCTCCTCTCCGGCGCGCCGGACAAGGCGATGAACCGCTATAATTCCTGAGCGGCTCCCCGAAAGGAACACTACTATGCGTATGAATTTTTTGAATGACGCGCTCGGGCGCGTGCCGGAATACCGCGCGATTGAAAACGCTGTGCGGCAGCGCAAGACGCCGGTGGCCGTGACGGGTTTGGCTTCCATTCACAAAGCAAATATTCTGCACACGCTGCTTTCTGCCATGTCGAAAAAAGCGCTGTTTATTGCGGGCGACGAAGCGGAAGCGACGCGTATGCTGGAAGACCTGAACGCGATGGGCGTGACTTCTGCGTTTTACCCCCTGCGCGATTTCAGCCTGCGCGACACGGAGGGCAGCTCGCATGAATATGAGCGTCAGCGCATCGAAGCACTGACGCTGCTGCAAACCGGGCAGTGCACCTGCATTGTGACGACGATCGACGCGGCATTGCAGTATGTTCTGCCGCCGAAAAAGCTGAAAGAGCGCACGGTGAAACTTTCTGCCGGACAGGAAATTTCGGTGGATGAGATTGTGCGGGCGCTGGTGCGCTGTGGCTATGTGCGCGCCGATCAGATTGACGGCACGGGTCAGTTTGCGCGCCGCGGCGGCATTGTGGACTTCTACTCCCCCGGCGGAAAAGCACCGGTGCGTGTGGAATTCTGGGGCGACGAGATCGACACCATCTCGTATTTTGACGCGGAGACGCAGCGCCGCACCGACCAGATCACGGAGGTGACCATCTCCCCTGCCGTGGAGGTCGTGCCGGACAGCATGAGTATCCTTGCAAAGAAACTCGAGGCACACGCAAAAACGCTGCGCGGCAAGGCGGCGCCTGCCGCAAAGGAAGTGCTGCTGCGCGAGGCGGATAAACTGAAAAACGACCTGCACATTGGGTGCATGGACAAATATTACACGTTCGTTTACGAGACAGTCGCAACGCTGTTCGATTATTTTGACACGGATGCGCTGCTGGTGTTCTCCGAAGGCTCGAAACTAAAGGAACGCATGCGCACGACGCTGTGGCAGTGGGGCGAGGACGTACGCGGACTGCTTGCGGAGGGCGTGCTGTGCCGCGGGCTTGACATGTATACCGAGACGTATGAATACGCCTTAAAGCGCGCGGAGGATACGGCGAGCGTTTATATGGACGCGTTTGCACGCGGCTCTTACGACACGCCGACAAAGGCGCTTGTGAACATGACGGTGCGGCAGCTTTCCGTTTGGGGCGGCAGCACGCAGCTTTTGGCCGAAGACCTGACGGCTGCGCTGCACAACCGGCATGCCTGTGCTGTTTTAGCCGGCACGGAGCGCGCCGCGATGAACGTGGCGGCAGATTTAAAGGCCGCCGGACTGCCTGCGGGCTATTTTGAGAGCCTTTCCGCCATCACGCCGGGCACGGTGGCCGTTGTGGCGGGTACGCTTTCCGCAGGCTTTGAATACCCGAACGCGAAATTTACGCTCATCACGCACGGGCGCATGAGCGCGGGCAGCCAGCCGAAAGCGAAAAAAAAGGACAAAAACAGCAAGGCCGTTTACAGCCTTGCCGAGCTGACCCCCGGCGATTATGTAGTGCACGCAACGCACGGCATCGGCATTTTTGAGGGCATCCACAAAATCGACATGCAAGGCATCACGAAGGACTACATCAAGCTGCGATACGCGAAAAACGACACCTTATATGTGCCGGTGACACAGCTCGATTTAGTTGCGAAATACATCGGTCCGCGTGAGGACTCCGGCGTAAAGCTGCACCGCCTTGGCGGCACGGAATGGCAGAAATCGAAAGCGCGCGTACGCGCCGCCGTAAAGGACATCGCAAAGGAGCTTATTGTTTTATACGCTCAACGCATGAAGCAGAAGGGCTTTGCGTTCCCCGAAGACAACGAATGGCAGCACGATTTTGAGGCGCACTTTGAATACAACGAAACGGACGACCAGCTGCGCTGCATCAACGAGATTAAAAACGACATGGAGCGTGAAGCGCCGATGGACAGACTGCTGTGCGGCGATGTGGGCTTCGGCAAGACGGAGGTCGCCTTGCGCGCGGCGTTTAAGTGCATCACCGCCGGCAAGCAGTGCGCCATCTTGGTGCCGACGACGATTTTGGCGTGGCAGCACTACCAGACCGTTTTAAAGCGTATGGAGGGCTTCCCCGTGGATGTGGAGCTGCTTTCCCGCTTCCGCACGCCGCGTCAGCAGGACGAAATTCTGAGAAAGCTGAGACGCGGCAGCATTGACCTCATCGTCGGCACACACCGGCTGGTCTCGAAAGACGTGCAGTTTAAAGACCTCGGCCTTGTCATCATCGACGAGGAGCAGCGCTTCGGCGTGCAGCAGAAAGAACGGCTGAAAGACGTGTGTAAATCTGCCGATATTCTGACGCTTTCCGCAACGCCGATCCCGCGCACCTTGAACATGGCGCTTTCCGGTATACGCGATATGTCCGTCATTGAAGAAGCGCCGCACGACCGTCACCCGGTGCAGACATACGTGATGGAATATGACCCGGGCGTCATCTCCGATGCCATCAAAAAAGAACTGCGCCGCGGCGGGCAGGTGTATTACCTGCACAACGACGTAGCATCGATTGAGCGCGTGGCGGCGGGTATTCGCGAGCGCGTGCCGGAGGCGAGGATCGGCATCGGCCACGGCAAAATGAGCGAGCAGGAGCTCTCCGAAGTCTGGCGGCGTTTGATGGAGCATGAAATTGACGTGCTCGTCTGCACGACGATCATTGAGACGGGCGTGGACGTGCCAAACGCGAACACCCTGATCATCGACAACGCCGACCGCATGGGACTTTCGCAGCTGCACCAGCTGCGCGGACGCGTGGGCCGCAGTACCCGCCGCGCTTACGCGTACTTTACGTTTACACGCGGCAAGGTTTTGAGTGAGATTTCGCAGAAGCGTTTGGCGGCGATACGCGAATTTACGGAGTTCGGCTCCGGCTTTAAGATTGCGATGCGCGACCTCGAGATTCGCGGCGCAGGCAATATCCTCGGTGGTGAGCAGCACGGGCACATGGAAAGCGTGGGCTATGACATGTACTTGAAGCTCTTAAACGAAGCCGTGGCCATGATGAAAGGCGAAGCGCCCGAGAACCCCGTGGAGGAATGCACCGTGGACATGCAGGTGCAGGCGCATATCCCGGAAAGCTACATCGATTCCACCGCGCTGCGTTTGGACGTTTACCGCCGCATCGCAGACATTAAAACGTATGAGGATTCGAGCGATGTTGTGGATGAGCTCATTGACCGCTTCGGCGAGCCGCCCGAAAGCGTTTATGGGCTTATCGACATTGCTTTGCTGCGCAACCGCGCGACACAGCTTGGCATTACGGAAGTCAAGCAGCAGGCAAACGCGCTTCTGCTTTACAAAGAAAAGTTTGACATGGAGCGCGTGAAGCGCCTGATTCAAGGTATGCCGAACAAGGTGATGCTCTCCGCCGGCAGCCGCCCGTACATCAGCGTGGCGCTGGGCGGCAAGGCACCGCTCACCGTTTTGGAGGACGTTTTGAAAGTTCTCTGCGGCGATGAGGACGCGAAAGCGCCGAAACCCGCTACAAAATAACTGGACATTTTGCCGTATCGGCGGTATAATGAACAACAGCAAACCTTTGTGGACATTTTGTCCGCAATATTTAAGAAAGGTACGGAACAAACACCATGAAAAGAATCGCAAAGATTACCGTGGCGCTGCTTTTGGCCGTTGCCATGTGCTTCAGCCTTGCGGGCTGCTACGATGAGGATCTGAACTGGTCCGCAAAGTACGACGACACCGAGCTGCCTGCCGGCGCATACATTTATTACCTCTCCATTGCGTACAATGAAGCGGCTTCCAAGGTCTCTACCGAAGACGAGGTCTTGAAGTCCGAAATCGACGGCACGCCGGCCGAGACGTGGATCAAAAACCGCGCGGACGAGTATGTGAACCAGTATTTCTATATTCAGAACGAAATGAAGCGTCTGGGCCTTGAAATGACCGACGAGGATTACAGCACATGCCTCCAGACCACCGAGAGCTACTGGAACTACTTCGGCACAAGCTTTGAAAAGTTCGGCATTGCAAAAACCTCCTTTGACATTGCGTATTCCCAGTATAACAGAATGTACCTCAAGGTCTTCAACGCGCTGTACGGCGAAGGCGGCGAAAACGAAGTGCCGGAAAGCGAGCTGCGCCAGCACATTGAGGACGATTACTACGACTACGAGTATTTCTCTGCGCCGCTGACGAAGACGGATGATGACAATAAATCTGTTGACCTGACCGACGAGGAAAAGGCCGACCTCAAGGAGACGCTGGAAAAATACAAGACGAAGATCGAATCCGGTGCGATGACCGTAAACGACGCCGCAACGGACTATGCGCTCAAAGTACAGCAGGACTCCACCTACCAGACCGGCATCAAGGACGAAAACGGTATGCAGTCAAGCTACATGCCGGACGCGTTCATCTCTGCGATTAAGGAGATGAACGAAGGCGACGTGGAGGTCGTGGAATCGACAAAGTACATGATCGTTCTGCACCGTCTGCCGATCAAGGACGACGAAGACACGCTGCTGGAGAGCAGTGACAACCGCTCGCAGCTTTTGCTTGAGCTGAAGAACACCGAATACGCCGATGCTGTCAGCGCGGCTGCACAGAGCTTTGAGGGCGTGGAATGGAACCAGAAGGTACTGAACCGCTACAAGCCCTCCATGTTTGCGGATACCACGAAGAACGGCACGTCTTCCGTCGCTTCCGAAAGCAGCAACGAAAGCGCTTCTTCCGAGGAGAGCAGTGCGGAATCTTCCGAAACTTCTTCCGAGACGAGTGAGACTTCTTCTGAATCTTCCGCTGAGTAAATCATAAAATAAAGGCAGCATGGGTATTGCTTCATGCTGCCTTTTTGCTTACAAAATTTTTTAAAAGGGGACGAGACTATGGACTTTTGGAAACGGGCACAAGAACTGAAAGACGAGATCACCCAAAACCGCAGGCATATTCATCAGAATGCCGAGGTGGGGTTGAACCTACCGAACACAAAGGCGTTTGTGATGGAAAAGCTGCGCGAATACGGCCTAAAGCCGACAGAATGCGGACATGGTGTGACAGCAACACTCGGCAAGCCCGGCAAAACACTTTTGCTGCGCGCCGACATGGACGCGCTGCCGATGCCGGAGGAGAGCGGCGAGCCGTTTGCCTGCCCCACCGGCGAAACGGCTCATGCCTGCGGACACGATATGCACACGGCGATGCTGCTGACGGCGGCGAAAATGCTGAAAGAAAACGAAGACGCGCTTTGCGGCACGGTGAAATTGATGTTCCAGCCCGCGGAGGAGACATTCGAAGGCGCGCGCGATATGCTGGAAAACGGATTGCTTGAAAATCCGCCGGTCGATGCGGCGCTCGCGTACCACGTGGCGGCAGGCAAATCGCCCGTGGGCTTTGTGATGTATAACGACTCGGGCGTGATGATGGCTTCCGTAGACGGATTTGAGATTACGGTTCACGGGCGCGGCTCGCACGGTGCGAACCCGAACCTTGCCATTGACCCCATCAACGTAGGCGTGCACATTCATCTCGCCTTGCAGGAGCTCATCGCGCGCGAAAGCGACCCGACAAAGACGTGCGTTTTGACAATCGGGCAGTTTACGGCCGGAACCGCCGCGAACATCATCCCGGACACGGCCGTGCTGCGCGGCACCATCCGCACGAACGACAAAAAGGCCCGCGCACTGCTTGTACGCCGCATGCGCGAGACGGCGGAGCGCACGGCTGCCGTGTATAACGCGACAGTGGAGATCCGGACGCTTTCCGAAGTGTGCCCGCTCGTGTGCGACAAATCGGTGACGGACGACATGCTGCGCTACATGGGCGCGCTGAACATTCCGAACTTTACGCCGTACGGCGGCATTTCAGCGACAGGCTCCGAGGACTTTGCCCTTGTGGCCGAACGTGTGCCGAGCGCAATGATGTACCTTGGCGCGGGCTACATGGACGAGCGCGGACAGTACACCGCGCACAACCCGAAGGTCGTCTTCAACGAGGGCGTCCTCCCCATCGGCGCGGCGTGCATGGCGCATTGTGCGGTGGAGTGGCTTAAAGAGAACGCGTAATACCAGAAAGCTTAAAATCCCGTTCACGAAAGTGAACGGGATTTAAAGCTTGTCGAAAACAGCGGCTTTGAAATTCAATCGATAATGGCTTTGACGAGCCGGGACCAATGCTCCGGGTAACAGACTGAAAGCTCTTCGTGCAGGACGGTTTTGGTTTTGTTTAGTAAATACCCTCGCCGCGTTTTGCACGGTGGATGACGTGGTAATACATGGGAATGAGGAAGCTATCGGCTAAGATCCATGCGATCGGGCCGGAGAAACAGGCGGCGTTGAAGCCGAACAGCGGCACGAGGAACAGACCCACGCCGCCGCGGGCGATCATCTCAAACACACCGGCAAAGAGCGCGAGGCGGCTGTACCCCATGCCCTGAATGGTAAGGCGCAGCACATTGACGAATGTCAGCGGGATCATAAAAAGGCCACTGCACACAAGGTACCAATAGGCAGAATTGATAATGGCAGTCTCACCGGCATCGACAAACAGAAGAAGCATCCATTTGCCGAGAAACACGATGATGAGCAGTGCCAGAACGGAATAGAGGATGCCAACGATGTTGCAGGCTTTGACGCCCTGCCCAATACGGTCAATTTTACGCGCACCGATGTTCTGCCCGCTGTATGTAGACATGGTAACGCCCATGGCATCATAAGCGCAGGCGAAGAACATATAGAGCCTGCTGCCCGCTGTGATGCTGGCGACGACCGTAGAGCCGAGGGAGTTAACGGATGCCTGTAAAATAACGCTGCCAATAGCCGTGATGGATGTCTGCAATGCCATGGGCAGACCCATGCTTAAAAGGCGCTTGATGCACGGCACGTTGATTTTGAAATCCTCGCGGGTCATTTTGAGGACTTCATAATGCTTGCTCACATAGAGGAGACATACAACGCCGCCGATAAGCTGTGAAGCGACCGTTGCGACCGCCGCGCCTGCGACGCCCATGGGGATGAAAACAACGAGGACGATATCGAGCACAATATTGATGATGGACGCGATGACGAGGATGACAACCGGCGTGCGGCTGTCGCCGATGGCGCGCTGGATGCCGGCAAGCATATTATAGAGGAACGTTGCGGGGATGCCGGCAAAAATGACAACAAGGTACGCGTAAGCGTCGTCGATGATATCCGCCGGCGTGCCCATGAGCTCTAAGATATTGCGGCAGAAAATGACCGTGAGCACCGTTAAGACGATGCCGAAGCCGACGCACAGCCATACGGCGTTGCCGATGAAGCGGCGAAGCTCTTTATAATCCCTGCTGCCGAAGCGCTGCGCCACCGGGATGGCAAAGCCGCTGCAAAGGCCAAGGCAGAAGCCGATGATGAGGAACGTGATGGAGCCGGTGGAGCCAACGGCTGCAAGCGGCCCCGTGCCAAGCACGCGCCCGACGATCATGGTATCGACCATGGAATAGAACTGCTGGAACAGATTGCCGAAAAGCAGCGGGATGGAGAACCCGAGGATAAGCTTCATGGGCGAACCGCTCGTCATTTCTTTTGTCATACTGAAAATTTCACACCTTTACGGGAAAAATAACATTCAAAGATTTCTCATACAGTTTACCACCGCAAGCGGGGTTTGTATATCCCGTAAAAACAGAAAAAAAGGACAGCATGCGCCATCCTTTTTTATGAAAAATTATAAAGGCTGTTTTATCAAAGAAATTACATCTTTGCAATCTTGTCTGCCCACTCGAGAACCTTCTTGGTGTCTGCGTCGGTCGGCATGCCCTTCTTGAAGAGGCCGCCCTTGACAGCGATGCCCAGAGGCTCACCGTAGGTCTCGACGCCGTTCTTCTTCATCGTATCGATGATGGAAGAAAGACCGTCCGTGTTACCGTTGCTGTTCAGAACATAGAATGCGACACCCTTTGCTCTGGTGGGATTGAGATCCTTGCAGAAGTGATCGACTGCGCCCGGGAGCTTGCCGTTCATTTCAACGCCGATAAAAACGACCTTCTCGCCCTCGCACGGGTATGCCGGGGGGATCTGGTCACATACGCACTGCATAACTCTGCCGATTTCGGATGCGATCGGCTGTACGTTGCCGCTCTTGGAAAAGTGAAGGGACTTTGCTTTCATTTTGACTGCCTCCTGTAAGTTCGCGGGCCGCACCGGCCCGTTATCCATATTAAGTGATTATTTCTATTATAACACGGATTCAAAAAAAATCATAAACAGAATGTGAATTTTTGTAAGAAACTTGTAAGAGACCGTGCGGGTTACACGAAGAAAAAGATCCATTTATGGACGGAATATTAAAAGGCAGACGAATTCGTCAAAACGTCTATTTTATTATCGATATGAAAGCACTTTTTCGAGAAAACTCCCGTAAAATCTCTTGTAAAATTCCGCAAATAATATTATAATGGAGACGTATTATGTTATGACCTACGGCGCAAAAAGCGGGACTTTACCCCTTTTGCCGCCGCTCTTTGAAAATAATGAAGCAGGAGGTGATTTTTTGGCAAAAGAAGCTCTGGACGCCGTAAAGGATGCGGAGCAGAAGGCCGCCGGCATTCTGGACACGGCCGCTGCACGCTGCGCCGCCATTCGGCAGGACGCCGCACAAAAGGCGGACAAGCTGAAGACGGAGCGCATGCAGAAAGCAAAAGCGGACCTTGCAGCCGCAAAACAAAGCGCAGAGACGGCCGCTGCGGCCGAACAACGCACAGCACAGCAGGAAACTGCCGCACTGGCGGAGGATATCCGCAAAAAAGCGCAGCAAAACAGCGCGAACGTAATCCGCGCTATCCGCGAGGCCATCACCGGCTGACGCGGCGCCAACACGAAAGGAGGGGATCCCCCTATGGCGGTAATGCCTATGAAGCGCATCAGCATTTATGCGCTCAAGAACCGTCGTAAACAGATCCTGGAACTGATCCAGCGGCGCGGCGTCGTGGAAATCGATGACCGCAAAGCGGATGAAACGGTTTTTGCCAAGATGGATACCGTCCCGGCAAAATCAAGATTTGAAAACAATGCAGCCGCACTGCAATCGGCGTTAGACGCGCTCGATAAACTGGAGCCGCCCGAAAAAAGCCTCTTCGCGTCTCTGAACGGACGCGACGCGATACCGCTTTCCAAATATCAGGAAACGGCTGACGGCGCGGGCAAGCTTTTAAAAATTGCCTCGCGCATCAACACGCTGTGGAAAAAGTGTGCGGACAACCGCGCGGAAATTCTCCGCTTGCAGACACAAATCCGTGCGCTGGAACCGTGGATGAAGCTGGATATTTCCATGCGCACCATCAGCACGCCGACAACCTCCGTGTTCACGGGGTCGTTCCCGGTAGAATACACGGAAGAAACGCTGCGGGCGAAAATCGCCGAAGGCGCGCCGGACGTGGACGGTGTGGTCGTAGAGATTTTGAGCGCTTCCCCGCAGCAGACATGCGCGTTTTTGATGTGCCACATCTCGCAGGGATTAAAGCTTGAAACCTACCTGCGTTCCATCGGGTTTACGTATCCGGCGGAGCCGAGCAAGGTGCCGCCCGCAGAGCGCGTGGACATCCTGAACGGACGCATTGCGGCGCTGCAAAAAGAGATCGATGAAAACGAAGCGGAAATTCGCACACATAAAAACCGACGCGAAGACCTGCTTTACACCATCGATTACTTTACGATGCGCACCGAGAAATACGATGTTTTGGGCCGCTTATGGCAGAGCCCGCACGTGTTTCTCATTACGGGATACATTCCGGCAGAGAACGCCGAGGCGCTTAAGACGGAGCTCACGACCACGCAGGAAGCCTACGTGGAACTGTGCGACCCAAGTGATGCGGACGATGTGCCCGTGAAGCTCAAAAACAACAAGTTTGCTGCCCCGGTCGAGGGCGTACTGGAAAGCTACAGCATGCCGGGCAAGCATGAAATCGACCCAAGCGGCATCATGGCGGTCTTCTATTACTTTCTCTTCGGCATGATGCTTTCCGATGCGGGCTACGGACTTGTGATGGTCCTTGGCTGCGGCATCATCTTACACAAGTTCAAAAACATGGAAGAAGGTCTGCGCAAGACGCTGACGATGTTCCTTTATTGCGGTATTTCCACGATATTCTGGGGCATTTTGTTCGGCAGCTTCTTCGGTGACGCAATCACCGTTATCGCAAAGACATTCTTCAACACCGATATCGTGATACCGCCCTTGTGGTTCACACCGGTCGATGAACCGATGCGGCTGTTGCTGTTCTCGTTCCTCGTCGGCATCATCCACCTGTTCGCCGGCCTCGGCGCACAGTTCTACCAGCTTGCAAAACAGGGCAAGTGGCTGGACGCGATCTATGACGTTGTGTTCTGGTATCTGCTCGTTGGCGGCGCGATTATTTATCTGCTTTCCATGCAGATGTTCGCCGACATGGTGGCGCTTTCCTTTACGCTGCCGGCATCGGTGGGCACCGCGGGCATTATTGCGGCAGGCATCGGCGCGGTAGGCATTGTGCTCACTTCGGGCCGCAGCTCCAAGAGCATCGGCAAGCGCTTCTTAAAAGGTCTTTACGGGCTGTACGGTGTTTCGAGCTATTTAAGCGATATTCTCTCTTACTCGAGACTTTTGGCTCTCGGCCTTGCAACCGGCGTTATCGCTTCGGTCTTCAATCAGATGGGCGCCATGCCCGGCAACAACCCGCTCGGCGTGATTATCTTTATTTTCGCCTTTGTAGTGGGACACACGCTGAATATCGGCATCAATGTGCTCGGCGCGTATGTGCACACGAACCGCTTACAGTTTGTTGAGTTCTTCGGCAAATTCTTTGAGGGCGGCGGACGCAAATTCGCACCGTTCACCACCAAAACCAAATATTTCAAAATTACGGAGGAAAAATAACATGGATAAGTTCGATATCAACTCTCTCGGCATCGTTCTCGCGCTTGTCGGCGCAGTTCTGGCAGCACTTCTCGGCGGCATCGGTTCCGCCATCGGCGTAGGCATGACCGGTCAGGCAGCCGCAGGCGTCGTTTCCGAAAATCCCCCGCTGTTCGGTAAAGTCCTTATTCTTCAGCTTCTGCCGGGTACGCAGGGCATCTACGGCCTGCTCATCGCCTTCCTCACGCTGACGAACATCGGTGTTCTTGGCGGCAGCGCAGACATCTCCTTTGCAAAGGGCCTTCTCTATCTTGCAGCCTGCATGCCGATGGCCGTGATCGGTCTCATCTCCGCAAAGCAGCAGGCAAAGGCGGCCGTTTCTTCCATCGCACTCGTTGCAAAGCGCCCGGATCAGTTCGGTAAAGCCATGATCTTCCCGGCCATGGTTGAGACCTACGCGGTTCTGGCTCTGCTCGTTTCCCTGCTGGCTGTTGCAAACATCGGCGGCATCGCCATCTGATGATCCACTCCCAAAAATCCAAAAAAGAAAGGAAGAGGATCGATCCATGGCAACAGGACTGGACAGAATTATAGAACAGATCCTTGCGGATGCCGAAGCGAAAGCGGCGGAACAGGTTGCCGCTGCGGAAGAAGAAGCAAAAAAGACGCTTGCGGACGCGACCGCCGAGGCAGAGCAGAAAGCAAATGTCCTGCTTGCGGACAGTGAAAAGGTCGGCGCGGACATTAAAGCCCGTGCGGCTTCGACCGCGGAATTCACACGCCGCCGCACCGTGCTTGCCGCAAAGCAGAACGCCATTCGCGATGTAATCGCGGCGGCACAGAAAGAGTTGCACGATCTGCCGGATGACGAATACTTCAGCGTGCTTTTAAAACTTGCGCAGAAAAACGCGCTGCCGGGCGATGCTGAAATGCAGTTAAACGAAAAAGACCTTGCGCGCATGCCGCAGGATTTTTCGGCGCAGCTGAAAATGGCTGTGCCCGGGACGAACATCACCGTATCGAACACGCCGTGCAATATCCCGGACGGTTTCCTGCTCGTTTACGGCGGCATCGACGTGAACTGCACGTTCGCTTCGCTGTTTGAGGCCGCCGGAGACACATTGCAGGACCTTGCGGGCGGCATGCTCTTTCGCTGAGCCGCCGGCAGAAAAGGTGGTTTAACGAATGGAACAGGAATACATCTATGCTGTGGCGCGCATTAAAGCGCGGGAGCTTTCGCTTTTGACGCAGCAGGATCTGGACAGGCTGATGGCGTGCAAAACGCCGGCAGAGTGCTTCCGTGCACTGGCCGATAAGGGCTGGGGCGCTGGCGGCGAAACCTCTGCCGAGGCAATTTTTGCCGCCGAGGAGGAGAAAACGTGGGCACTCATGCACGAGCTGCTGCCCGACCTCACGCCGTTCAGCGTACTGCTGTATCCCATAGACTTCAACAATATGAAAGCGGCGGTGAAGTGCACCGTCACAAACGCGGAGCCGCACAACGTGTTTATGTCCGGCGGCACCGTGGAGCCGGAAAAAATGCAGCAGGCGGTCAGAGAAAATGACTTCTCCCTTCTGCCGGACTTTATGGCGGAAGCCGCAAAAAAGGCGACGGACGCGCTGCTTACCACGCGCGACGGTCAGCGGTGCGACATCATTTTAGACCGCGCATGCCTCACGGCGATCCACAAGACCGGTAAAGAGAGCAAAAACGCGCTGATTACGGCGTTTTCCGAGTTTAAGGTGGCGGCGGCGGACATTAAAATCGCGGCACGCGCTTTGCACACCGGCAAAAGCCGTGCGTTTTTGGAAGAAAGCCTCGCCCCGTGCGACACGCTGGATCTGGAAGAGCTCATTGACGCGGCGTCGAAAGACACGGACACGTTTTACGCGTACCTTTCCCGTACGGACTATGCCGACGGCGTAAAGGCGCTGAAGGACGGCTTTTCCGCGTTTGAAAAATGGTGCGACGACCGCCAGACAGCGCTTGTAAAAGAAATCAGCCGCCAGGATTACTTTACGGTGGCGCCGCTGCTTGGGTATGTTACGGCGCGCCAAAACGAGATTTCTACCGTGCGCATTATTATTTCCGGCAAGCAGAACAACCTGCCGGATGAGCGCATCCGTGCACGTTTGAGAGACCTGTAAAGAAAGAGGGAAACGAAATGTACAGAGCAGCAGTCATCGGAGACCGCGACAGCATTTACGGCTTTGCCGCGCTCGGTCTGGAGGTCTTTCCCGTGACGGATTCGGAGATGGGCTCCAAAACGCTGCGCCGCTTAGCGGAGGGCGAATACGCCGTGATCTACATTACGGAAGCGCTTGCCGCTGAGTTGGAGCACGAGCTGGACCACTTCCGCCTGCAGCCGCTGCCCGCCATCATCCCGATTCCCGGCGTTACGGGCAACACGGGCATGGGCATTAAAATGGTTAAAAAATCCGTGGAGCAGGCAGTCGGCTCCGATATTATCTTTAACGACAACGATTAACGAAACGGGTGACTAAGCACATGAGCCAAGGCACAATCAAAAAAGTAGCCGGTCCGCTCGTAGTTGCAGGCGGTATGCGCGACGCGAACATGTTCGACGTTGTGCGCGTCAGCGACCAGCGACTGATCGGCGAGATCATAGAAATTCACGGAGACGAGGCCTCCATTCAGGTTTACGAGGAGACCTCCGGTCTCGGGCCGGGTGCGCCTGTGGAATCCACCGGCGAGCCGATGAGCGTTGAACTCGGGCCGGGCCTTATCAGCTCCATTTACGACGGTATTCAGCGCCCGCTGACCGCCATTATGGAAATGACGGGCAACAACTTAAAGCGCGGCGTGGAGGTTCCCTCCTTAAAGCGCGATGTAAAATGGAGCTTCACGCCCCTTAAACAGGTGGGCGACGAAGTAGAAGGCGGCGACATTCTCGGCACCGTACAGGAGACCGAGATCGTGCTGCACAAGATTATGGTCCCGGCAGGCGTGCGCGGCACAATCCGCTCCATTTCCGCCGGTGAATACACCGTAACGGACACCGTGGCGGTCATTGACACGCCGAACGGCAGCAGTGTGAACGTATCGCTGATGCAGAAGTGGCCTGTCCGCCGCGGCAGACCGTACCAGAAAAAGCTTTCGCCGGATATGCCTCTCATCACCGGCCAGCGCGTTATCGATACGCTGTTCCCGATTGCAAAGGGTGGCGTAGCGGCCGTACCGGGTCCGTTCGGCAGCGGCAAGACCGTTGTGCAGCATCAGCTTGCAAAGTGGGCGGAAGCCGACATCGTTGTGTACATCGGCTGCGGCGAACGCGGCAACGAGATGACCGACGTTTTAAACGAGTTCCCAGAGCTCGTTGATCCGAAAACCGGGTATTCGCTGATGAAGCGCACCGTGCTCATCGCAAACACGTCTGATATGCCGGTTGCGGCGCGTGAGGCGTCCATTTACACCGGCATCACCATTGCGGAGTATTTCCGTGACATGGGCTATTCCGTAGCCCTCATGGCAGACTCCACCTCCCGCTGGGCGGAGGCACTGCGTGAAATGTCCGGCCGTCTGGAAGAGATGCCGGGCGAAGAAGGCTACCCGGCGTACCTCGGCAGCCGTCTGGCACAGTTCTACGAGCGTGCCGGCCGCGTCATTACGCTCGGCAGCGACAGCCGCGAGGGTGCGCTTTCCGTTATCGGTGCCGTTTCCCCTCCGGGCGGCGATATTTCGGAGCCGGTCTCACAGGCGACGCTGCGTATCGTCAAGGTCTTCTGGGGCCTTGATGCAAACCTTGCGTATAAGCGCCACTTCCCCGCCGTGAACTGGCTGACCTCCTACTCCCTTTATGTGGACACGATGGCGAACTGGTTCAACACGAACGTGGCGGAGGACTGGATGGATCTGCGTGCGCGTTTGATGCGCATTTTGCAGGACGAAGCAGAGCTTGAGGAAATTGTAAAGCTTGTCGGTATGGACGCGCTTTCCGCGCCTGACCGCTTGAAGCTGGAGGCTGCACGCTCCATTCGTGAAGACTTCCTGCACCAGAACGCATTCCATGAGACGGACACGTACACAAGCCTTGAAAAGCAGCACGACATGATGCTGCTGGTCGTTCACTTCTACGACCAGTGCGTTGCGGCGCTCGACAAGGGCGCGAAGGTCGACGACCTCATCGCGCTGCCTGTTCGCGAAAAAATAGGCCGCTTTAAATACACGGCGAACGACCGGGTCTCCGCGGAATACGATGCGATCTGCGCAGAGCTCTCTCAGCAGATTGACAAAGCCATTGAAAACAAGGAGGACTTCTGATGCCAAAGGAATACAGAACCATACAGGAGGTCGCAGGTCCTCTGATGCTCGTAAAGGGCGTTGAAAACGTAACGTATGACGAGCTGGCGGAAATTGAACTTGCAAACGGTGAAAAGCGCCGCTGCAAGGTGCTGGAAATTAACGAGGGCAACGCGCTGGTGCAGCTTTTTGAAAGCTCCACCGGCATCAACCTTTCAAACAGCCGCGTGCGCTTCCTCGGCAGAACGATGGAATTAGGCGTAAGCGAAGACATGCTGGGTCGTATTTTCGACGGCCTCGGACGCCCCATTGACGACGGCCCGGAGATTTTGCCCGACCGCCGCGACGACATCAACGGTCTGCCGATGAACCCGGCAGCCCGCAACTACCCGCAGGAATTCATCCAGACCGGTGTTTCTGCCATCGACGGTCTGAACACGCTGGTGCGCGGCCAGAAGCTGCCGATCTTCTCCGCTTCCGGTCTGCCCCATGCCCAGCTTGCCGCACAGATTGCACGTCAGGCTAAGGTGCGCGGCACGAACGACCCGTTCGTCGTTGTGTTTGCGGCTATGGGTATCACGTTCGAGGAATCAAACTTCTTCATCGAAAGCTTCCGCGAGACGGGCGCCATCGACCGCACGGTTATGTTTGTAAACCTTGCAAACGACCCGGCCATTGAGCGTATCGCAACACCCCGCATGGCGCTGACTGCCGCGGAATACCTCGCTTTTGAAAAGAACTACCATGTTCTCGTCATCATGACGGATATTACGAACTACGCGGACGCGCTGCGTGAGGTCTCCGCCGCACGTAAGGAAGTGCCGGGCCGTCGCGGCTACCCGGGCTACATGTACACGGACTTAGCGTCCCTGTACGAGCGCGCAGGCCGCCAGAACGGCAAGACGGGTTCCATCACACTGATCCCGATTTTAACCATGCCGGAAGACGACAAGACCCACCCGATCCCGGACCTTACGGGCTACATCACCGAGGGGCAGATCATTCTGAGCCGTGAGCTGTACCGCAAGAATATTGCGCCGCCGATCGACGTTCTGCCGTCACTTTCCCGTTTGAAGGATAAGGGCATCGGCGAGGGCAAGACCCGTGCCGACCACGCGAGCACCATGAACCAGCTGTTTGCCGCCTATGCACGCGGTAAAGAAGCAAAGGAGCTCATGGTCATCCTCGGCGAAGCCGCGCTGACGGAGATCGATAAGCTGTACGCGAAGTTTGCGGACGCCTTTGAAAACGAGTATGTTTCGCAGGGCTACAACACGAACCGCGACATTGAAGACACGCTGGAGCTCGGTTGGAAGCTGCTTTCCATCCTGCCCAGAAGCGAACTGAAGCGAATCGACGACAAGTACCTCGATCAGTATTACGGAAAGGTGTGATGCGCGGTGGCAGGCACCCAGGTAAACCCCACCAGAATGGAGCTGACGCGGCTGAAAAAGAAGCTCGTCACCGCCGTGCGCGGGCACAAGCTTCTGAAGGATAAGCGCGACGAGCTGATGCGCCAGTTCCTCGATAAGGTGCGCGAAAACAAAGCGCTGCGCGAAGAAGTGGAGACGGCACTCGTCTCCGCTAACCAGAACTTCATGCTGGCGCGCGCCGGTATGCCGGACGAAATGCTGAACACCGCGCTGCTTGCGCCGAAGCAGGAACTGACGATCTCCGCCGGCACGCAGAACGTGATGAGCGTGGAGATTCCGGATTTTGACTTTAAGACGCGTACACCGGACCAGAACGACATGTACTCCTACGGCTTCGCTTTTACGACCGGCGACCTTGACGATGCGATCCTTTCGCTTTCCGAGGTCTTCCCGAAAATGCTGAAGCTGGCGGAAGTGGAAAAATCCTGCCAGTTGATGGCGGCAGAGATTGAAAAGACACGCCGTCGCGTCAACGCGCTGGAGCACGTCATGATCCCGGAGCTGCAGACGAACATCAAGTACATCACGATGAAGCTTGACGAAAACGAGCGCTCCACCCAGATCCGCCTGATGAAGGTGAAAGACATGATGCTGAAAGAAGCGCATCATTATGAGTATTAAAGCTTAAACAGACGAGACCCCCGAAGTGCCAAAGCGTGCTTCGGAGGTCTCGTTTTTATGGAGGAGATTACTTATTAAAATACATAATTCACAAGCAAGATCACGATGCCGGTGAGGATCATGACTATGCCGACGACGCGGTTCAGAGTGACGGCGCTGGCGCGGTTTGCGATGGCGGCGGCAATCTTCGCCCAAAGGAGCGTGAAAACGACGCAGAGAACGAGGCATGTGACATCCGGCATGCCGCCGATGGCGAAGTGGCTGATGCCACCGGTCAGCGCAGTGAACGCCATGATGAACACACTGGTGCCAACCGCCATGTGCATCTCATAGCCGAGAAACGACGTCAAAACGAACAGCAGCATCATGCCGCCGCCCGCGCCGACGAAGCCACAGATAAACCCGACGAGGACACCGCCGACGATGGATTTGATGAGGCGTTCCTTCGGCGTGGCCGCAGCCATTTGCTCTTTGGTCGTTTTGACCGGCTTTAGGAGGAAACGCAAGCCGATGAAGATCATGGCGATCTGCATGGTGCCGCTCATGGCGCGCTCCGGCAGGAGACTTGCGACAAAACTGCCGACTAATGTCATAACAAGCACGCCGATGAGCAGCGGCAGGCTGTTTTTGACGTCAAGATTTTTATGCTTCTTATATGTCCACGCGCTTGTGGCGCTGGCCAAGACATCGCTTGCAAGGCCGATGCCGACCGCCTGATACGCCGGGACGCCGAGAAACGTCATAAGCATTGGCCCGATGACCGCGGCGGCGCTCATGCCCGCAAAGCCTGTGCCGATGCCTGCGCCCGCGCCCGCCAAAAAGCAGACGAGGATTTTGGCTAAAAGCTCCATATCAGTTCATCCTTTCCGTTTCCGCTAAGCCTTCTGCGGCGTTTTCGCACATTTTGTCAAACAACACTTTGTACTGCTCGGTTTCTCTCGGTGTGAAGCCCTTAAAAAGCTGCTTACCGAACACCTCCTGCGCCGCTTTTCCCGCCGCGATGACGGCTTCTGCGCTTTTCGTGATGCGTAAATGTTGACTTTTGCGGTTGCCCGCAGCGTAATGCGCTTCAATCCACCCGCGCGCTTCAAGTTCCTTTAACGCCGTTGAAACGTGCGATTTTGTGAGGTGGCGCGTTTTGACTAAATCGCCCGCCGTATCAAACTGCGGGTTATTGTGCAGGAACATTAAAATATTGAATTGCATCTGCGTCAGGTCGTATGCATCACGCACCGGCTTTGTGCACGCTTCGTAAAACGCCGTAAGAGATTTTTGCCGCTCCCAAAAGATCATATACTCACTTACTTTCGTTCTATTTTGAACTATATTATAGAACGAGAAACCAGAAAAATCAAGGAACAAATTGTAAACAGCAAAATATTTTTGAACAGCAAAAAGCAGCCCCGGTGCATTTTTACACCGAGGCTGCGCGCCCCTAAAACGATGCCGGGGGCAGTTTGGCTCAATTTTAACCGAAGACAGATTCCGGGTCTACTGGCTCGCCGTTTCTGGTGACTTCGATATGCAGGTGGGAATCGAGCGCGGACTCAAACGGCGCGGCAGTCACGCTGCCGATGTCCTGCCCGGCCGTGACGACGTCGCCCTCATGCACGAGGAACGTTTCACCGAGTCCGCAATAGCGCACTTCGTAATCGCCGTGCTCTATCACAATCATATTCCCGCGCAGCATGTCCGTATGCGTCTCTTTTACGATTCCGTTTGCGCAGGCGTGCACGGTTTCGCCGTGCGCCGCGGTGTAATCCGTGCCCGCGTGTACGCGGTAGTCGCGCATCGTTTCGGAGTATACCGGCGTATCGGAAAACTCCGTCATGACCTCCCCCGGCACCGGTCGGGTGAGCGTTTCGCTGACCGTATACGTCGGCTCGGCAGCGGTCTCTTCGACGGGCGTTTCTTCTGCAGGAGCGTTCACTTTCTGCGGCTCCGCTTCTGTGCTTGCGGAGACCTCCGGCACAGTGCCCTGCGCGTGGCCCGCAGAAACGGCGCTCTCCGGGTCATCGTCTACGGGGACGGATGTTTCAGGCGTGGGGCGCGGTGTGGACGCGGCGGAAGACGCACTGCTCTCGCTCCCTGTGGGCTCCAAGAACCCGGAAACGGTATCGTATGTGCTCCACGCCGCAATGCCGATGGCCGTCAGACACACGGCAAGCGCAAGGTAAAACCCGCGCCGCTCCGTACTCTTTTTGCGCTCCGCTTCGGTTTTTTCCTGCTTTTTAAAGTGCATAGCCATATTTCTCTCTCCTGTTTTTAGCGTCATTGGGTTTCTTTACCCGTAGTATGGGCGGGTTTGAGAAAAATATGCAACTATACTTCGGTCAGTGGATTTCGGCAGACGGAAACTTTCAGTTTCAATGCTGTGCAAAATCGGCACTTCTCCGCGCTGAAAATACCATTATACAAAAGGAAGAAGGACCGATGCGGCTCGGTCCTTCTTCCTTTTAGCTTGAGGGGTATATTGAGGAGGGTAGAACATGTATCCAAGAAAGGTGCGGTTCCTTTTCTTCTGAATACGCTTATATTATACCGCGGTTTCAAAAAGAGTTGTTAAATAACCATGAATAAACGTTAAAGATTTTGGAACGCATTTATGAACGCTTTTTTCGAGAAAATCCGCAGAAAAAGCAAACAATCGTTTGCATTTTTCGAAAATATATGATACAATGGTTTTAATTAAAGAACTGCCCATTTCTACGGGACTGATTTTGTATTAAAACGGAGGAATCGCATATGGCGAGTTTAACGAAAAGCCAGCAGCTTGTATATGACTATCTTTGCTCCACCATGGCGGAACGTGCCGTGCCGCCCTCTGTGCGTGAGATCTGCGCGGCGACCGGTTTGCGCTCCACCTCTACGGTGCATTCCCACTTGAAATCTTTGGAGGCGCTTGGCTACATCACGCGCGATGCGGGCCTGAATCGCTCCATTCACATTGTAGGCGCATCTGCCGCAAAGCAGGTGCCGATTCTCGGCAAGGTGACGGCCGGTCTGCCCATTCTGGCCGTGGAAGACATTGAGGGCTATATTCCCTACCCGGACAAAAGCGGCAAGGAGCTTTTCGCGCTGCACGTGGACGGCCTGAGCATGATCAACGCCGGCATTCTGGACGGCGACTATGTCATCGCAGAGAAAACGCCCGTGGCGGAAAACGGCGAGATCGTGGTCGGCATGATCGGCGATGAAGCCACCGTGAAGCGCTTCTATAAGGAGAAGGGCACGTTCCGTCTCCAGCCCGAAAACCCGGATTTCGAGCCCATCATCTCCGATGAGATCACCATTCTCGGCAAGGTTATCGCGGTCATTCGGTATTATTAAGCTTTAAAAGCATAAAGAAAAGTCTTGGCGACGCAGCAGGAGCTGCAAACAGTCGCCAAGACTTTTTTGATAAAATCGTACTTCTCAGTGCATCTTATTTTCAATTCCGGCTAAATCGCCATACACATTACGAATCGTACTTGAAATATTCTGTATCGGAAGACGTATCTCGAACGGAGACAGAGAAGGAATAATCGCCAAAATCTATTTGGAGAACCGCTTCTTCAGAGCCGGATTGCCAACGAATATCCATTTTTGTTTCGTTCACTTCAGCCACGATTTTTGCATTTGCAGAAAAAACAGGAAACTGGTTTCTCATCCGCAAAAGCTCGATTTGTTTTTGCACAATCGGCTTTTTCATTCCGGCAGCTATATCAGAGCATGTCAGGTTCGTGCGGTTGATTTCTTTATGCCCACCGGCAAAAATGCTCAAAAGCACATACAGCGCATACGAGCGGATGGAGAGCAGCGCGGTGCTGAGCGCCGAGCCGCTTTGCTCCTACGCCCAAATGACGAGCGCAAAGCTTGTCATAGAGCTGCCGAGCACGGAAAACGTCTGCGTAGACCACAGGCGCAGAAACGGGCCTAATGCCGTGCGCGCGGGTCTATCCCAAAGCTTCGGGGAAAATTTGAATGCAGAAAACTTTTTTTGAAATTTTTAAAATGAAATTGCATGAGACTTTGCTCCTTCTTAACAAAAATAAAAAATTCGTGTTAAAAATGCAAAGTCTGCGGGCGGCTAAGCGCTCCATGCGGGCCCGCTCGGGGTCAGACTTCGCATGGAGCTTTTACACTGCAAAGCTGCATATTTTTTCCTTCTTTCTCAAAAATTGCCGTATAATAAGGTCAATTTAAAAATAGCATGAATTACCGGGTTTATCAAGTTGCAAAGTGTATTTGCATCGCGGACAAATTGCGTATATGCTGTGAACAATTTAAGCATTTAAAGTGTAAGCAGCGCAATAAACTTTACAATTTTTTAGATAACACTTGATAAAATGCCCTTTTCATGTTATTCTGTATACAGGAAGAAACGCGGAAATATGTCCGCGAGATAAAAACACTTTTTACTTGAACCGTCCGTTTTATAAGGAGGAGACCTTTTATGATGCTCAATGAAGCCTATACAAAAAATATACAGCCGAGAGACCCGGAAAGAATTCGTTCCGATATCGAGACCCCCTGCGCAACGGTTTATAACCAGGGCGTAACACCGGTTTTGTATGATAACGCTGTGCAGGCTTCCTCCAGACCCGGCCGCGCCGTGGAATATCTGCCGGAAAACACCATTGCGCTTTCCGTTTCCGAGTGCGTGATGATGTTCCTCATCCAGCTCGTTCCGGTTTTGGGACTTATTATGGCTGCCGTTTGGAGCTTCTCCCCGAACTCCGGCATCAATAAGCGCACCATTTCCCGTGCTTTGCTCATCGTGCAGTGCATCGTGCTTGCCGTTGTGTGCGTCTTCTGGTGCATCAACTACGGCTTTCATGGGTAATATTTGACAAGTCAACACGCCGCCGACAGTGGATTTTGCCGATCCTCTGCCGACGGCTTTTATTTTGCTTGATTTTGCGGGGACGTTTGTTATAATTGTGGAAAAGGAGGCGTTTTTATGCGCGTGTTTCGTGTGCTTTGGCCACTCATCTCATTGCCGATGATGCTCTCGTTCTGTTACATCTATAATGCCACGCGCTCATTCGGCAGCACGATGTGGCGCTCAGCCGCAAAGTGCGGCGCAACGTTCGTAGCGGTCATCACGGCGGTGCTCGGCATCGTGTTGTTTAATCGCCCGGCGAACGCGTGGCTGCTCGCTTTGGCGCTTTTATTCTGCTGCATCGCGGATTTTGTCATCGAGCGCGATTTTCGCTTCGGCGTGATCTCGTTCGGACTCGCGCACCTTGTGCTTATCGGGTATATTGCACAGGTCGGCGGGTTTCGGTGGGGCACGGTCGTTGCGGCTTTGATCATTTACGGTATCATTGCGCTGATTTTCCGGCAATATCTGCATTCGCTTGGCTCTATGTTGCTCCCGATGGTGCTGTATCCGCTCGTGCTTTCGTTCATGACAGCTATGGCGGGCACGTTGCCGTTTGCTGTCTCGCCGCAGTGGATACTGTTCGCGTTGGGTGCAGCGGCGTTCTGCATTTCGGACTTGTTCGTTGCGCGGGATTTCATCTGCGGCATTACGGGCACACAGAAAAACGGTGCGCTGATCCTATATTACCTCGCCGTGTACGCGATGGCGTCGATACAGCTTTATTTGTAAAACTCTTTTGGGGGAATTTAAATGGAACCAATTTTGAAAAGTATATTGGAAAATAAAACGGAAAACTACCTGCTGCCGTTTTTCTGGCAGCACGACGGGCACGACGCGGAGATTCCCGCACGCGTGCAGAAGATCTATGAGAGCGGCTGCCGCGCATTTTGTGTAGAATCGCGCCCGTATGAACACTTCTGCGAGGACGCGTGGTGGAAGACGATGGACATTATTTTGGCGGAAGCCGAAAAGCGCGGCATGCGCGTGTGGATTCTCGACGATAAGCATTTCCCGACGGGCTACGCAAACGGTATTTTAGAGCACGAAGACCTGAACCTGCGTCGAAAATTCCTGCGGGAATCGCATGTGGACGTGATGGGGCCCATGGCGGAAGCGTCCGTCTTGGTGCCAATACACACGCCGGAGGAAAAGCTCGTTTCCGCCGTGCTGTTCCGCCGCACGGGCAAAGATGAAGAGCTGACCGGCGAACCGATTGAGCTTGACGTGCAGCCGGAAGATAAATTCGTATATTTCAGTGTACCCGAGGGGCTTTACCGCGTATTTTTCGTGTTTGAGACGTTCAGCGGCGAAGAAAACAAAAAGTACTATATCGACATGCTCTCAAAAGAATCGGTGCACAAGCTCATTGAAGCCGTGTACGAGCCGCATTACGACCACTATGCAAAGTATTTCGGCAACACGCTCGCGGGATTTTTCTCCGATGAGCCGGGCTTTGACGCGCCGCACTTTGGCATGACGGGGTGCGACACCGGCATTTATAATCGTTCGGTTGGCCAGCCCGGCGTGATGCTGCCGTGGCGCGACGCGGCCGCCGTGCACATGGCAAAAGACGGCATCGACGAGCCGACGCTCTATCTGCCGATTTTGTGGTATGCACATGACGAGCTGACCGCGGAAATTCGCCTTGCGTACATGGACGCCGTGACGTTGCTTTGGAAAGAGAATTTCTCCTATCAGCTCGGCGATTGGTGCCGTGCGCGCGGTGTGCAATACATTGGGCATTTGATTGAAGACATGAACGCGCACGCGCGTCTTGGGTGCAGTGCGGGACATTACTTCCGCGGGCTCGACGGGCAGGACATGAGTGGCATAGACATTGTGCTGCACCAGGTAATGCCCGGCATGGCCGACTACAAAACGGCGGCGCTCGTCTCGGGCGGCATGGTGGACGGCGAATTCTTCCACTACGTTTTGGGGCAGCTTGCGGCTTCGCACGCGCGGCAAAATCCGAACATGAACGGACGCGCCATGTGTGAGGTGTTCGGCGCATACGGTTGGGCAGAAGGCGCGAACGTCATGAAATGGTTGATGGACTTCCTGCTTGTGCGCGGCGTAAACCACTTTGTGCCGCACGCATTTGACGATTTCTTCCCCGACCGCGACTGTCCGCCGCACTTTGGCGCAGACGGCAACGACCCGCAGTTTGCGGGCTTCACGCAGCTGATGCACTACGTGAACCGTGCGGCGCACTATCTGTACGGCACAGAGATGGAAGCCTCCGGCGCAATTTTATACCACGCGGAAGCCGAGTGGATGGACAAATCAAGCGCCATGCTGACGCAAAAGCCTGCAAAAGCGTGTTATGACGCGCAGATTTCCTACGACATCGTGCCGCTCGATTATCTGGAGACGGCGGAAAAGAACAACGGGCGCTTTGGGCGCGGGTACAAATACCTCGTCGTGCCGGCGTGCAGAAAGCTGCCGGAGCGCTTTGCAAAAATCTGCGAAGCGCTCAAAAACGCAGGCGTGCCGGTATTCTTTGTCGATTACGCGCCGGACTGCGTAAATATCAGTGAAAACGAGATCGTGCCGCTTCAAAAGCTTGCAGCGCACATCAAAGAAAGCGGCCTCGCGCACGAATATAACGCAAAGGAGCACCTGCTGCGCATTGCAAAGTTCACGCGCGGCGAAGCGACAAGCTTCTTTGTCTTCAACGAAGCGCCGAACGCGGTACAGGAGACGCTTTCGCTGCCCGTCAGCGGCAAATACATCGCGGCGGATCTGTTAAACGGTGTCTATACGCGTGGCGAGACGGCAGACGGCACAGTCGGGCTCGCACTTGAAGCAGGGCAATCGGTGATCCTCATTTTCGACAGCGCTACGGAAGATGAATGGGCAGGTTTTCCGGAGAAATCCGAGGGTCTGCATATTGCGGAGATTGAGACGCTGTGGGACATTGACCTGCGTGAGACGGGCAAGGAGACGGAATTCAAGCCGTTCCGTAAAAACTCGAAGCTTTTTAACATCACGGGCAAAAACGGGGAAACGGAGTTTTCCGGCGAAATGCAGTATAAGACAAAGCTCAACATAAACGATACGGCACACGTAGAGCTTGAATTTGAAAATGTCGGCGTAACGGCACAGTTGTTCGTAAACGGCAAGGACATGGGGCAGCGCATCTGCCGCCCGTACCGCTGGGATATTACGGAAGCCGTAAAAGTGGGCGAAAACGACGTAGAAGTGTTCGTCTGCAACACGCTTGCACAGCGTATGCAGGATTTCTTTTCGACGTATATGACACTGCCCGCGAGCGGCATCACGGGAAAAGTGCGGCTTTTTGTGCAATAAGTTGAATTTAAACGCCCCCGCATTCTCGTTAACACACGAGAGTGCGGGGGTCATTTTTTACAGGCAATCGTGCACGGACACACGCCAGTATTCCACTTCAAAGGTCGGCGCAAAGCCGAAAGAGCGGTATAAATTTAAGGCGGACGGGTTTTCGGAATCGACGTCGAGTTCGATGCCTTTGCCCGTGTTTTGGCTTCGGTCAGCGCCGCGCGCATAAGGAGTTTGCCGTAGCCTCTAAACTCATTTGCGCTTAATCACTCTGCCAAAATGGTCAAGCTCGCGCGGTTTTTCCATGGGCAGCTCACAGTAGACCTTGCGCGCGAGGAAGAAGACCGCCACGGCGTACACAACGAGCAGCACCTCCAAAAGATAGACGGAGGTAAGCACGTTCGTCTGATACAGCGCTGCGAGGAAGCCAACAACCGCGTGCAGCAGGATGCTGACGGGGTACAGCCAGAATTTCTGCGAACGCACCGCGCCGAACATCAAAACGGAAAGCTCAATTTGCAGTGCGAACACCGCGGCGCGCTCCACGCAGTTCATCACGCCGGCAAGAGGGCTGATGGCGTTGATCTCTGCGATGGTCTCAAGGACGATTTGGTACTCCGAGTTCGCATACTGCGCGGCAAACACCTCTGCGCCCATGTTATTGAACGAGATGGACATCATGAGCGTAGAGAGCACCGTGAGGCCCAGCACCATGATGCACTCGAGCCCGCCGAAGCCGATGCCAAACGTAACAGCGTTTTCGCGGCCCACGCTGTCCTTCAGCATCGTTCTATATACGAGGAAGCGTGCGGTCTCCTCCAGAATGCCGGCCGAAAGACCGCCGTACACGGCATAAAGCCACGGGTGGCCGAGCAGGAACGCGGAAACGGCGGAGCTGCCCGTGCCGAGCACAGCGGCATTGATGAGCTGCTCCAGCACCATGCCGAACACAAAGTAGGCTGCCGCGCCGATCCACGCCGGGCGGAGCTCTGTGCCCTCCTTCTTTTTCCAGATGACAAGGGCAAGGATGGGTAGCGCAAGCGAAAACAGCAGCTCTGCTGCAAACGTGATGATGATACTGACAGATATGGTATCGGCCATAGTGGTATCTCCTTTTTGCGAAATGGATTTCTTATAAATGAAAACGCCGAACCGCCGGAAGGCAAAAAAATCCTCCGGCGGTGTTAATTTACGGGATAGAATCAGCGGAACAGCGTGCACACGCCGCTTTCGCGGTAATAGCGGATGCGCTTTTCAATTTCCTCTTTCGGGCACTTGAAATAATCCGCAAGGCACTGTATGCATAAAAAGTCCTCCGCGCCGCGGTAGACAAGCTTGCGGTAAATGGCGATGTCGTCATCGTGGAGCGGTGCGCCGCAGGTACGGCAGGTTTTGTAGTTTGCCATTATTTCAGCTTCACGGGCTTTGCAATGAACACCATGGTGTCATGCGGCTCCACCTGCGCCACGTAGCGCTCGGCGAACTTGCCCTCATCCTGCTTTGTATAGCAGTTGTAGAAGGAGAGGCCGATGTTCTCCGCATAAGAGATGCCCATATCCCAGAACTGCAGGGACATTTCGCTCTTTTTATCGCCGAAGTTTACGAAGCAGATGGCAAGAGAACCGTCGGAAAGGGGCTTTACGAGCGCCATGACGTTCTCCGGGTTGTTCCACTGGCGGATGCAGTACGGCGCGCGGCACTCGATATCCTGGTTGATGCGGATGAGGTCTTCGTTGCCGAGCGTTTCAAGCGTCACATCGGTCATATTGCGCACGTCGCAGCCAATCATCAGCGGGGAGCCCATGACGGCCCACAGTGCGAAGTGCGAGCGGTATTCGAGGTCGGAGCAGGAGCCGATGTTGCCGATGAACTCATTGTTGCTGGATCCGTGCATACCGACGATGAGCATATCAATGTCGTTGTGGCAGTACGGGCCGCTGAACGCCGTCTTATCGAGCTGAGAGAGGAACAGGTTCTTTACGGATTCCCAGTTATCCTGAATATCGCCCGTGGAGCGGAACAGCTGTGCGCCGGAGCTTCTGATCCAGCTGTGCACGTCTTCGTTGCCCCAGTTGCAGGCGGAAAGCACAATGTCTCTGCCGCAGTTGCGCAGCGCAAGAGACATGCGCTTGTAGAGCACTTCGCCGTCCATGTGCTTCGGTTTATAGCAGTTATCGTACTTAAGGTAATCGACGCCCCAGGAAGCAAACGTCTCGGCATCTACGAACTCATGCTCAAAGCTGCCCGGGTAGCCCGCGCAGGTGTGCGTGCCACAGCAGGAGTACATGCCGAACTTGAGGCCCTTCGAGTGCACATAGTCCGCCACAGCCTTCATGCCGTGCGGGAACTTCTTCGGATCCGGCACAAGGCGGCCGTTTTCGTCGCGCTGCTTGAGACTCCAGCAATCGTCGATGACGACGTACTCATAGCCTTTATCTTTAAGGCCGCTTGCGCACAGAGCGTCCGCTGCGCCGCACACGAGGTCTTCGTTGATGTTCCATGTAAAGGTGTTCCATGAATTCCAACCCATTGGCGGGGTCATGACAAGATATTTGTTCTGCATACATTCTTTCCTTTCGCTCTAAACCAGACTGTCTTACTGCACTTCGTTCAGCTCACCCACAGCATCTTTCAAAAGCTCGATGCACTTTTCCGCAGAGGATTTTGCAAACGTCTCAAAATCGACGCTGCCCTCATCGTTCGCGTTATCGGAGATGGCACGCAGACCGCAGAACGGCGTTTTATTCACCGCGCACACCTGTGCCACAGCGCCGGTCTCCATCTCGCAGGAGATTGCGCCGAACTCGGCTTTCAGCTGCAAACAGAAGGCGGGATCCGCCACAAAGCGGTCGCCGGTCGCAATGACGCCCGTGTGCACGCCGTTGTAGATCTTCTCGGCGTACTTTTCGAGCACCGCATTGTGCTTCGCGCTCGTCGGCAGCTGCACAACGCCCTCACTGCCGATCATTACAAAGCCTTTCGGCTCGCCGATGGCGGTGGTGTCGTAATCGTACTGCACGGTGTGGGACGCAACGACCATATTGCCGATCTTCACGCCCTCGCCGATGCCGCCCGCAACGCCCGTGTTGATGACGACGGACGGCGCGTAGTTGAGGATCATCGCCGCCGTGCACATGGCCGCGTTCACTTTGCCCACGCCGCATTTTGCGGCGACAACGTCCGTGCCGTTCAGCTTGCCCGTGTGGAACGTAACGCCGCACAGCGTTTCCGTTTTATGGTCCGTCAGCGCCGCGGTGATGCCCGCGACCTCAATCTCCATCGCTCCGATAATACCGATCATGTAAGAAATCCTCTCTTTCGGGGCTGCTTTCAAAGCGCCCCCATTATACCGCATAAAACCCGCGCGGTCGATTTTCATTTGTTGCGCGTTCCTATTATTTTGTTGTTTATTTGTTGCTTTTACTTAAAGCGCTTGCCGAGCTTTTCCTTCATAAAGGTGCGGAACGCATCGGCGTCACCCTGCTTAAAGCCGTCCTTGCGGATAAAGTACGTATTACCCTCGCCGAAATACATATAGAAATATTCATTCGTCTCATACATGCGGCTGATCTGGAAATACGGGTGCAGGTTAGAAGCCTGTAAACCCGTGATGCGGAAGTCGCCATCGTAGAAATAGTACGCGGCGCGGCGGCTGCGCAGCTTACCGTAGGAGCGCATAAGCACCTTTGCCGTGTTGGTGGAAGCCGTCGCAAGCTTATAAAGGCTGTAAACCGCAAAGCCGATAAGCAGTAGCATGACCCACCAGTTGCTGTCGAAATTGCCGAGCTGCCACACGACGTACAGCGCGATGACGCTCAAAACGACCGTGAACACCGGCATGAAAATTTGCAAGTGATACGCCTGATAGTTCGCGAACGTCTTGATTGCCGCGTCGTCGTGGTCGGTCTCGTTTACAAAACGCAACGCGCCCGTACCGACGGATTCGTCGTCCTGCTTCGAGCGGCGGTATTCCGCAAGGCGATCCGCCGTCTCTTTTCTAAGCTGCTTTTCACGCTTGTTGCGGCTGTGCGCCGTCACAAAGTAAACGATGAGCAGCACAATGAGCACACCCACTGCGCCGAGCGTCACAGCGCTCTGTCTGCTCAAACCGTTTTCAATCGTAGGTGCTTCCGCAAAGGCAGAGATGACGGCGGAATCGACCACGGCGCGCATGAATGCGTCCGTCTCCTCCGAGATTTTTTTCGTATCGCCGAAGAGGTCAAACGAAACAATCTTGCCGTCGTACAGCGTACCATAGAGGCGCTCGTACACGGGTCCCTCCTCCTTGATATTCTCCGCACAGATGTCGATCATAAAGAACGGAATCTGTGCGTGGTCGTACCACGTGATGGTGCCGGTCGTGCTGCCGTCCATGGAAGACGGCTCCATGTATTTCAAAAAATCCTTCTTGCCCTTTTCATCCAGATTATTGAGGTTAAAAACGGAGTTCGCGTAATCGGAAGACTTCGCCGCTACGGCTATGGTATCGCCGTTTGCCGCAATAATCTCCGCCGTGGTCCCGTTTTTCTGCATTTCCTTGATCTTCTCGCTCGCGTCCAAAATGCCTGCCTTGCTCCACGCGGCATCGCCCGCCGGGGTATCGACGGAAAGCACCGTCGCGCCCTCGGGGATTGTGACGGTCATGTTCGTGTCCGGGATCGTGTATGTGTTCGATGATGCGCTGTCCGCCAAAGCCGGCAGACAAAAAACAACTGCCAGCATGAAAACTGCCAGCAGACAGCCTATAAAGCGCATGCTTTTTCTTTGATTTGTCATGTATGCGTCCTTTCTGCGTACACGGTGCGTACGCATCACAGTAATTATTGTCATTGTACCACACTTTCACGAAAATTTATACCGTTTTTTGCGTTTTTTCGCGCGAATTTACAAATTGTCCAAAAAGGCGTTTGACAGGTAGCTGAAGCGGCGGTAGAATGGAGACACAACCATCGGAAAATTTTGAAAGGACAGTCACTATGAAAATCGCCGTGATCACAGGCGCTTCCTCAGGACTTGGCATCGAGTTTTTACGCGCCGCTGTCACCCTTTGCCCGGAGATCGACACCTATTGGCTCATTGCTCGCCGCGAAGACCGCTTGGAAGCATTAAAGCCGCAGTTCCCGGAAAAAAATCTGCGCCCCATCGCGCTCGACCTCACCGACTCCGCCGCATTAAAACAATTTAACGCTTTGCTTGAACGCGAAAAGCCGGAAATTTCACTGCTCATCAATAACGCGGGCTTTGGCAAGCTGTGCGATTTTGCGACAAGCGACGTCGAAAGCCAGACCGCGATGATCGATTTGAACTGCCGCGCACTGACCGCTGTCACGCGGTACAGCCTGCCGTATATGAAAACGGGCGGGCTTATCCTGAACATCTCGTCCATCGCGTCGTTTGCGCCCACACCGCGCATGGCAGTGTATTGCTCCACAAAGGCGTACGTGCAAAGCTTCTCCCGCGCGCTGCGCGAGGAATTAAAGCCCAAAAAGATCAATGTCCTTGCCGTGTGCCCCGGCCCGATGATCACGGAGTTCTGGCAGGTTGCCGACCGCCCCACGCATAAAAGCCGCACGCTCGACATGCTGCCGCACCAGTCGCCCGCAAAAATGGCGACCTGCGCCCTGAAAGCCGGATTAAAAGGCAAAAGCGCCTGCACCATGGGCGGATTTTATAAGTTCTACCGCTTCTTAGCGCATATCCTGCCAAAATCGCTTTTGATGAAGTGGACGAAGTGCTGAGCATACCTCTTTGTCGGTTAAAAATTCAGCTGAACTCCGCGAACGTTAAAACACTTTTCCGTCTTTATAGATTTTTTCGGCATAGAAAAGGCCCCCTGCTGCAAAGTAAGAACCGCAGCAGAGGGCTTCCGTTTTATTCAGCTTCAAGCACAATTACAGCAGGATAACGCCCTTTTCGGCACAGACGCGGCGGGTCTCCTCGTCCCAGAGGGAAGCTTGCACCTCGCCGATATGTACTTTGCCGAGCAGAAGCATACAAAGGCGCGACTGCCCGATGCCGCCGCCGATGGTGAGCGGCAGCTCTCCGTTTAAAAGCATTTTGTGGAACGGCAGCTCCGCGCGCGCTTCGCAGCCCGCAATTTTAAGCTGCGCCGCAAGCGAATTTTCGTCCACGCGGATGCCCATGCTGCTGATTTCCAGCGCCATGCCAAGCGGCTCGTGCCAGAGCAGCAGGTCGCCGTTCATGCTCCAGTCATCGTAGTCCGGCGCACGGCCGTCGTGCGGCTTGCCGCTTTTGAGCACGCCGCCGATCTGCTCGATGAATACCGTGCGGTGCTCGCGCACGATGACGTTCTCGCGCTGCTTCGGGGTGAGGTCAGGGTAACGGTCCTCAAGCTCCTGCGCCGTTATGAAATACACGTCGCGGCAAAGCTCGGTGGAAAGGCCGGAGAACTGCCACTTTAATTCGTCCAGCGTGCCGCAGATGGCGCTGACGATGCGGCGCACCGTGTCTTCCAGGTACGCCATGTTGCGCGTGTCGCGGTCGATGACCTTCTCCCAGTCCCACTGGTCCACATAGATGGAGTGAAGATTGTCGAGCTCCTCGTCGCGGCGAATGGCGTTCATGTCCGCCACAAGGCCGTTGCCCACGTAAAAGCCGTAATCATGCAACGCAAGGCGCTTCCACTTTGCAAGGGAATGCACCACCTGCGCGTTGCCGCCGACTGCCGGAATGTCAAACTCGACCGGGCGCTCCACACCGTTTAAGTCGTCATTCAGACCCGTGGAGGGGTCGACGAACAGCGGCGCGGTGACGCGCTTTAAATGCAGCGCCGCACAAATTTTGACGAGAAATACGTTCTTGATCAGACCGATTGCCTTCTGCGTCTCGTAAAGGCCAAGGCTCGGCGTGTAATTTTCGGGAATCTTCACCATCTATAAAACCCCATTTCAAAACAATCTTTCCCCTATTGTATCGCACGGAAAAAGATTTGTAAAGATTTTTCGCAGCCTGCAGCAACGGTAGTTAAAAGTTTTGCTCTGGCTTTCTCAAAATCTTGTCAGATTCCAAAGGTGAAGCCTTTTAGAAAGAACCCGCTTCCATCCCCGCAACCTCCCGGTTATACGCCGCCATACAGCGGATGACATATACCCGCGCGGCTATGCTGCACAGGCTGCCCGGAATGAGGATCCACGCGTTCAACACGAAGAACACCATCATCGCGGCGGCATCACAGAAAATCGAAAATCCCTGCAAAGCGAGCGCGTATCCCGGCAGCTTTTTCGGCAGCACGCCCACCTGTATCGCGCACTGCAAGCTTGTCCACACGCCGAGCATTTTGATGCTGTACAAAAGCAGCAGGACACTCAACACCAAACCGACCACAAAAGCAATACCCACTATCAAAATAGCGATATTGTCCGGCAAGCCGGTGTAATTTGTCACGTTCGGGGCGCCACTCGATGCGAGGAGCACCAAAAGACCGATGAGCAGCAACATCCCGCAAAAAATACCGCACCCGACGATCCGGAGAATTTCCGTCACTTTAAACAGCGTGACGCCCGCTGTGCTCATGAACGGCGTGTCCGTCTTCTTCGCGGAGGCGTACAGCAGCCAAAGCCCGATAAGCACCAGAATATTTTGAACGGGCACAATGTTTACGTTAAACTCTACGTTGAAATTCGTGCCTATGGGCGTGCGTTCCAGCAGATACGCTTGATTTTGCAGCACCGTGAACACCTCAATCACCGATGAGACCGCCGACACGACCATCTGCACCGTAAAAAGCAGCGCGCACATGAAAAACAGCTTTGACGACGCAAACCGTTTTAACATCCCGTGTACCGGCGTAACCGGGCGCACGGGCGGCTGCGCGTAATACTGCGGCGGCGCCTGAAAATTCTGCGGTGGCTGCGTGTTGAAATTCCCGTTCTGCGCCCCGCAAATGCAAGGCGAACCGTCCTCCGGGAGCTTTCTCCCGCAATTCGTGCAATACATAACCGAATCTCCTTTTAAATACGTCTAAACTTTCGCTTTATCGGCGATTTTATTAAATTTAACGGTGCAGACGGCAAATAAAGCGCTCAACGCCGCTTTGCATATGAGCGGTAAAAACACCCATAACTTGCCGATATCGTCGATTTTAAAAGTCGGAACCATAACCACGACCACAACGAGCATCACCGGCACGATCAGCTTCGCGCAAAGTAAATACATACAAGTCGCAAAGCGCGGGATCGTCCGCAGCGCGCCGTCCCCGCGCACGGCTTTTTCCGAGTTGTGCAGCGACCGCACCATCATAAAACAGCAAACGGCTGATAACGCACTTACGATGCCGCCGATAAACATAATGCCGTATCCTAAATATCCGACAAGGTAATCGACTATATCTGCGGTCGGGCTCGGCCCTGTGGTGATCTCATATACGATAAATTCGACTATGATACCAAACAGCGCAGCTGCCGTCACAACAAATGCTACCGTGCGGCAAAGCAAGGCGACTTTCATCGTCTTAAAACCCGCACCGCAAAGCTTCCGTTTTTTGGCGCCAATATACAGAAGCCAAAAGACTGCCGCCGTTACTGTGCCGAATATACCCGAAAGCACCGCCGACAATACAGGATACGCAGGTATCCCCGTGTAACCTTTTCCCGTAAAGATTATCTGAAACGCCCACGAAGTAAACGTCACGGCACCGCCGTATACATCGCCGAATCCGTTCATACCGCTGACGATCACCGAAATAACGGCGTTCAGTGTGACCAATACCGCACACATGAAAAACAGCGGCGAAGAAAGCATGTCCCGCAAAATTTCCTCCGCGCGCTTTTCCTGCTGCTCTGCCGGCTCCGCTTTGGTGATATATGTTGTATTTTCCACCATACTTTCATCTCCCCTAAAAGCAAAACCCGCTTCCGCGCAGCGGAACTACACCGTCCCGCCGCGGCCGGGAGCGGGTCGCGTTCACTTATTTTGTTTTATCGAGCCATGCCTGCGTTCTTCAGCATCTTATTAAACTGCAGAACAAGCAGACCGTAAAGCACGTTGAGCGCAACGCTCGTCAGGCCGAGCGGAACACGGATCCAGCCGTACAGTACCGCATCGCCGAAAACGGAGAAGAACGACACCGCCGCCGAAATGAAGCAGATGACCGCCACAAACATGGAAGCCTTATTCGGAACCATGCCCGTCAGCATCGCGTTCTTCGCGCTGTTCAGCATCTTTATGACCTTTGCTTCGTAAATGATCTCAAAAATGAGCACGACAAAGCCGAAGATGCAGGCCGCAATGAGAAAGACAAAGATAACGCTCATCATCTCATCCATGTAGCCGTAGTCATTGCCGGCAAGGGCAACACCGAAGATTACGGCAAGAACAACGCACAGCACCTCCGCAAAGCTCATCACAACAAGATTGATGATGCTGAACACCTTCATGATGGTGAGGCCGGCCGTTTTTGCCGCCGGAACACTCGGGTTTTTCGCAGATATGTACGTGATCCAGTACGCGGCAGTCATTAAGCCGCCCGTGATAAGCATACCGATGACCGTACCGACCGTGGTGCCGCTCTGCGCATCCGAAAGCGCACTGTATAGGTCGCCCGGCGAAATGATAAACTGCATTTCATACGGCAGGTTGCTGTAAATCTGATTTACAATATACGCCGGATCCTGCGGGAACAGACTTGCGATGATCTGAAACAGCAAATTCGCCGAAAAGAGAATCGCCGTAATGAGGAACAGCGGAGACGCGAAAAAGCTTTTCAGCACACCGTGCACGGGTGTAATCGGTCGCTGCACCGGGTATTGCACCGGCGGCTGCGCGTAATACTGCGGCGGCATCTGAAAATTCTGCGTGGGTGCGCCGTAGTTTCGCTGCGGCTGCACCGGCTGTGTGTACGTCTGCTGCTCGGGCTGTGCGGGCTGCCGCCGGCAAACGCACGGCGAGCCGTCTTCGGGGAGCTTTCTTCCGCAATTTGTGCAATACATATTTTCTTTCCTTTCTGTTCTTCCCTAATTCTATCCTCATGCCCCGCCGTCAAGGCCGCACGGCAAAGGCAAAAGCATCAGTGGTAGACCGCGACAATCTCGAGGTTCTCATCGAGCACAACAAGGTCTGCGCGCTTGCCGGGTGCAAGGCTGCCGATTTCGTTTTCCATGCCGATCTCCTTCGCCGGGGTCAGCGTCATGGCGCGCACGGCGGTCTCCAGCGGAATGCCCCAGGAAACGAGGTTCTTGAGTTCCGCGTGCAGGTTTGTAACAGAACCTGCAATGGTGCCGTCCGGCAATGTCGCCTTGCCGTCCTTTACGGTGACCATATTCACACCCAGCATGCCTTGGCCGCCGTCTTCCACGCCGCTCAAACGCATCGCGTCGCTGATGACGCACACGCGCTCCGGCATGAGCTTAAACGTCGTGCGCACCACAGCCGGGTGAATGTGGATGCCGTCACAGATGAGCTCACCGCAGACGTTTTCGTTGTCGAACACCGCGCCCACGACACCCGGTGCACGGTGTGCAAGGCCGGACATCGCGTTATACAGGTGCGTCGCATGGGTTACGCCCTTTTTGAACGCGTCCACCGCGCCGTCGTAATCCGTTGCGGTGTGTGCAATGGAAACGGTGCAGAGCTTCGAGGCTTTCTCGACAAAATCGCCGCGCACGTCGCACTCGGGCGCAATGTCCACAAGCTTGATGATGCCGCCGCAGGAATCGTAATACTTCTTAAACACGTCGTAATCCGGCGCCTGGATGAACTCGTCGCCTTGCGCGCCCTTTTTCTTCGGCGAGATGAACGGGCCCTCAAGGTTCACGCCGACAATCTTCGCGCCTTCCTTGTCGTCCATGCAGGAGCGAATCGTCTCGAGCGCTTTCAAGATCTCCGCATCGGAAACGGTCATCGTGGTCGGGCAGAAGGACGTGACACCCTTCGTCAGCAGAAACTTCGCCATATTGCGCAGACCCTCTGCGTCGCCGTCGCTGGAATCTGCACCCGCGCCGCCGTGCACGTGAACGTCCACAAAGCCCGGCACAATGGTGTAGCCCGCGCAGTCCACAACGAGGTCTTCCTCTTTGTACGGCAAAGAATCCTCAAGGCGCACGATTTTGCCGTCTTCGATCTCGATATCCGCCTTGCGCAGGCAGAATTTGTCGTCCAGTACGTTTGCGTTGATCAGAAACATGCTAAAAACTCCTCTCCGCTGCGGCAAAACCGCAGTTTTCTTTTCAATACATCTATACGTTTACAGCAGGCTCAGCAAAACGAGCAGCGTCACGCCCGGCACGCCAAGCACAGCGGATACCGCCACGCTGAGCCGGCTGACGGGAATATACACTCCGGTGTACGGTGCCGTAAAATACAAAACCGCCAGCGCCAGAACGCCCAGCATTGCCGAGCCGATGAGCCTTTTGATTCCCCGCATACGCTCTCCCCCATTTTTATCCTGTCGGAAAAGCTTATGATGCAGGGGAATTTTTCATACCTTAAATGTCGAGCTTCTCTTTATCCGGCACGAAGTCTACCTTGCCGGTCGCAACGTAGGCGGAAGCCACGATAATCGGCAGCGGCGTGCCGATGGTCAATTCACGCTTCGGACTGCGCTGTGTGATAAGGCCGTCGTACACAAAATCCTCGCCCTCGAACGCGTCGAGCGAAACAAAGCCCTCTACGCTGTTTTCGAGGCGCACAAACACACCGCGCATCGTCACACCGCTCACGGTGCCTTCAAAGTGCTCGCCGATGTGCTGACTCATGTACTCTGCCATGTAGCAGTCCTCGGCGTCACGCTCGGCGATGAGCGCGCGAATTTCATTGCGGGAGGATTCCGTCGCAGAGGTCTCGCAGAACTGCGCGTAGCGGCGGCGCACCTCTTCTGCCGGCATGCCTTCCACAAACGCGGAAAGCACGCGGTGAATGGACGTATCCGGGTAACGGCGGATCGGCGAAGTGTAGTGGCTGTAATCGGAAAGCGCCAGGCCGAAGTGGCCGGTCTCCTCCGTCGAATATCTCGCTTTTTCCATCGTGCGCAGCAAACGCTGAGAAACAAGCGTCTCGCACGGCAGGCCGCGCACGCGGTCGAGGATTGCGGCGAAATCCTGCGTTTCGGGGTTCGGCTTTACGATCTCCTTGCACGGAACGCCCACGAGCTGCAACAGCGTCACAAGCTCCTCTACGCGCTTCGGATCCGGGGTGCCGTGCACACGGTAGAGGAACGGCAATTTATGGTCGAGCGAAAATTTCGCCGCCGCAATGTTCGCCGTCACCATCATCTGCTCGATGAGCTGCTCCGCTTCGCCGGAAACGCGCGGCATGATGTCGATACAAATGCCGTTTTCATCAAGAATGAATTTCGATTCGCCGCTGTCCAGCTCCATGGTGCCGCGGGCTGCAGAGTTCGCCTTCAAAATATCGGCAAGCTCCTTCGCCGACATCAAGGACTCCATGACGGGCGCGTATTTGTTCAAAATCTCCTCCGATGCCGTGCCGTCCAGAATTTCGTTGACCTCGCTGTACACACCGCGCACCTTGGAATTGATGATCGTCTTTTTAAAATCATACTTTGTGATGTGGCCCTCTTTGTCGAGCTCGATAAGCGCGGAGAAGGCCAGCTTGTCCGTGCCCGCGTTCAGGGAGCACGCGCCGTTTGAAAGCACCTCCGGCAGCATCGGAATCACGCGGTCGGCAAAATACACAGACGTGCCGCGGTTGATAGCCTCTTCATCGATGGCAGAGCCCTCTTTCACATAATGGGAAACGTCCGCAATATGCACGCCCAGCGTGTAACCGAAGTCCGTGCGCTTCACGGAGATGGCGTCGTCGAGGTCCTTTGCGTCCTTGCTGTCGATGGTGAAGATCGGCTCGCCGCGCAGGTCAAGGCGCTTTGCGTATTCTTCGTCGCTGATGGGCTCGTTGCCGACGCGCTCGGCTTCGTCGAGCACTTCCTGCGGGAAAACATGCGGAATGCCGTACTGCTCTACAATGGCATCGGCGCAGACACGCGCCGTGCGGCCGCTGCCGAAGACCTTCTTCACGCTTGCATATGCCCAGTCACCGCGGTAATCCTGCTCCAAAGATGCCATGACCTTGTCTCCGTTTTTCGCGCCGTTTAAATCGCGCTCGCGCATACGTAAATTATAGCGAATGGCATTGTCCGGGATGAATTCAATGCCCTCATCCGTGATACTCACCGTGCCGGTCGTCTGCGCGGGCTTGTGCTCTACGATGCGGCGCACACGGCCGGAGGGGCCGCGGTCGTCCTTGCGAATGTCGCCGACGATGATCTTGTCGCCGACGAGCGCACCCTGCAAAGCGCTGCCGTGAATAAAAATGTCGTCACCGCCGCTATCGGGGCGCGCAAAGCCGAAGTTCTTCGAGAGCGAAACGAGCGTCGCTTCCACGTCTTCGCCGACCGGAATAAGCTTCGCGTTGTGCTCGCGGTCAAGTAAAATCATGCGGCGGTCTTTTAAAGAACGCAGTGCATCGTAAAAAGCAAGCTTGTCGAGCACACCTGCCTTTTTCAAAAGCTGGCGTGCGCTCCAGTCGTGAATTTCCTCGCTGCGCATGGTCGCCAAAATCGTCTCTTCCATGCGGTTCAGGGGCGTATCGCGAATGTCGCGGCGGCGGTCGGAACGACCGTTTCTGCCCTGAAAGCCCTTGTTTCTGTCATTTCCCTTGTTATACTGTTTCATTATACCTATCCAATCTTCCACAATTACGCCCCGCCCGGTCCAAGGCGAAGCGGCGCCGAGTGCGCAAATTTCTTGTTTTGTTGTTTCCTTGTTCTTTCGTCTTAAAACGAATAAAGTCTTTAGTCAAGTTTTCTTCGAGAAAACTTGAAAGCGAACGCTTGCGTTCGGTTGGGTTTATTAGGTCAGCGCCCTAAGTCGCTTTCCTCGAAGCTCGACCAAAGGTTTCACCTTTGGAATCTGATAAACTTTCTGAAGAAAGTTTAATCAAAGACTTTTGCGTCCGCTTTCACGTCAGCTTGTGCTTACTTCAGTGCTTTCACTTCTTCTCTGTAAATATCACCGCGCACGGCAAAGCTCTTGTACATATCAAAGCCCGTTGCGGCGGGGCACAGAGACACCACGTCGCCCGGCTCTGCGCTTTCTCTTGCAAGGCGCACGGCATCTTTCATGTTGTTTGCGTGCAGAATCACCGGCGCGCCGTCCTTATAGTTTTCGGCACCGCGCACCGCAGCTTCGATCTTCCCCGCGGCCGGCGTTTTAAAGCCCTCAAGCGGTTTTTCGGGCGCGAGCAGCACAAGTGTCTTCACCTTGTCACAAATGACCTTGCCCAGCTCGTCAAACGGCACCTTTTTGTCCGCACCGCCTGCAATCATAACGATCTTGAAATCATACAGCGAAAGCGTGCCGATCATTGCGCGGGACGGACTCGTTGCGATGGAGTCGTTATACCATCTCACGCCGTCCAGCTCGCGCACGAACTCCATGCGGTGCTCGACGCCGTTGAATTCTTTCGCGACAGTCCTGATAACCTCTTTCGAGACATCGCCCCACACGGCAGAAATCGCCGCAAGGTAGTTTTCGACGTTGTGCTTGCCGGGAATGCGAATGTCGCTTTCCTCCATAATATATTCGTCGCCGAAGTAGATTTTGCCGTCCGCGCTGCACCACGCGCCGTTCGTCTTCTCTCTGCGGGAGAACATGTACGTCATGCCGCGCGTATCAGCGGCACAGGCCGCCGTCAGGGCGTTATCCGCGTTCAAAACCGTGCGGCCGAACGCATTCTGGTGCAAAAGTACGTTCTTCTTCGCGTTCACGTACTCGTCCATATCCTTGTGCACGTCGAGATGGTTCGGCGACAGATTCGTGATGACCGCGACATTCGGGCTGCGGCGCATGGAGATAAGCTGGAAGCTCGAAAGCTCCACCACCGCCACATCCTCGGGCTTTACATCACGGATCTCCGGCAGAAGCGGGCGGCCGATGTTGCCGCCGAGGTGCACGGTCTTGCCCGCCGCTTTCAGCATTTCGGCAATGACGGACGTTGTAGTCGTCTTGCCGTCGCTGCCCGTCACGGCGTAAATTTTGCACGGACACAGGTCGAAAAAGACTTCCATTTCGCTCGTCACGGCAACACCGTTTGCACGGGCCTTTTGCAGCTCGGGCAGCAGATACGGCACGCCGGGCGCGCGGAACAGCATGTCTTCGTCGATACTTTCAAGGTAATCTTCGCCGCAGATGAGCTTTGCGCCGAGCTTTTTCAGCGCTTCGCCGTCTTCGCCCAGCGCCGCTTCGCTGCGCTTATCGCGCACCGAAACGGCTGCACCGTGGGCTTTAAACTGCTCAATGAGCGGCAGGTTGGAGCGTCCAACGCCGACAAACGTGATGCGCTTGCCGGAAAGAGACGCGTAAAATTCGTTTGCTGTCATAATTCGGAACTTTCTCCTTTATTTTAAAAAGGTGCGGTAATCCTCCAGATTCTTGCGGAGCAATTCGGGGGTGTTTAAGGTATACGGACATTTCTTCATGCACTGGCCGCAGTGCTTGCAGTTTTCAATCAGCTCCATTTTCGCCTGCCACTCGGGCGTCAGCCATGCGGCGGACGGAGCGCGGCGCAGCATAAGCGACATGCGCGCGCACTGATTGATCTCAATACCGGCGGGACATGGCATGCAGTAGCCGCAGCCGCGGCAGAAATCGCCCGCGAGGGACTCGTGCTCTTTTTCGATGAACGCCGCAAGCTCGTCCGTCATCACCGGCGGGTTATCATTGTAGGAAAGAAACTCGTCAAGCTCTTTCTCACGCTGTACACCCCAAATGGGCAACGTGTTCTCATACTGCGCAAGGTACGCATACGCCGCATCGCTGCGCGTGATGAGACCGCCGGAAAGCGCCTTCATGCAGATAAAGCCGACGTTCTTCTCCTTACATAGGTTCACGAGCTCAATGTCCTTTTCGCTCGCAAGGTAGCAGAACGGGAACTGCAGCGTTTCATACAAGCCGGATTCCACGGCTTCGCGCGCCACATGCAGGCGATGATTCGTGATGCCGATATGACGGATCTTGCCCTGCGCTTTCGCTTCCAGCATCGCCTCATAAAGACCTGTACCGTCGCCGGGCTTCGGACAGAAGGACGGCGTATGGAACTGGTAAATATCCACGTGGTCGGTCTTCAGCATAGAAAGGCTCATCTCGAGGTCTTTCCAAAAGCCTTCAACGGTTGTCGAGGCCGTTTTCGTCGCGATGATGATGTCGTCGCGCACATCGGCAAGTGCCTGACCAATCTTATATTCGCTGTCCGAATACGCGCGTGCGGTGTCGAAAAAGCGGATGCCGTTATCGTATGCTTTGCGCAGCAGCTTGCCCGCTTCTTCAACGGAAATGCGCTGAATGGGCAGCGCGCCGAAGCCGTTGCGATTGACCGTGATGCCGGTATTGCCGAGTGTCACTGTTTTCATAGTTTTCCCGTCCTTTCAAAATATACATACCCGAAAATTTCCTCTGGGCTTTATTCCGTGTCCGCCGTCATTTCCTGATAGCTTTTATATAAGTCAAAGTAAATGCCCTTTTTCTTCATAAGTTCCTGATGCGTACCGGCTTCTTCAATGCCCTTATCCGTCAGCACCAGAATTTTCGTCGCGTTCTTGATGGTCGTCAAACGGTGCGCAATCGTGAACGTCGTTCTGCCCTTCGCGAGCTTTTCAAGCGACGCCTGCACGATACGCTCGCTTTCGTTATCGAGCGCACTCGTCGCTTCGTCTAAAATCAAAATCGGCGGGTTCTTTAAAAACGCACGCGCAATGGAAATGCGTTGCTTCTGGCCGCCGGAAAGCTTCACGCCGCGCTCGCCGACGTATGTATCGTAGCCGTTTGAAAGCCCCTCGATAAATTCATGCGCGCCCGCCATTTTGGAGGCCGCAATGACTTCTTCTTTCGACGCGCCCGGCTTGCCGTACTGAATGTTCTCAAACACCGAGCCGGAGAACAGGTACACGTCCTGCTGCACAAAGCCGATGCGGTCGCGCAGGGATTTCAGCGTCACCGCACGGATATCCTTGCCGTCGATGCGGATGGTGCCGGCAGTCGTATCGTAAAAACGCGGAATGAGGTTGCACAGCGTCGTTTTACCGCCGCCCGAAGGGCCGACAAGCGCGATGTTCTCGCCCGCCTTTACGTCGAGGTCGATGTCAGAAAGCACTTCGGTGCCGTCGTCGTTATACTTGAAGCTTACGTGGTCGAACGTCACGTCGCCCTTGACAATGCCGATGTCTTTGGCGTCCGGCGCGTCGCTGATCTCGATGGGCGCGTCCATAACCTGAAAGAAGCGCTCCACGCCGCTCATGCCGCTTTGGAACTGCTCCGTAAACTGCACGATGCGGTGAATGGAATTGATGAGCGTTGTGATATACAAAAGGTACGCCACAAGTTGCGAGGGATCGATGGCGCCGTTCATCATGAAGATAGCGCCCGCAATGACGACCACGATATACATGAGACCGTCAAAGAATTTATTGGAGGCTTCAAAGCCGCCCATATACATGTAGCGCAGGCGCTTGATGTTATAAAAGCGCTGGTTGCCCTCTTCAAATTTCTTTTCTTCAAGCGGCTCGTTCGCGAAGGATTTCACCACGCGCACGCCAAGCAGGCTGTCTTCCACCTGCGCGTTGATCTCGCCGAGCTGCTGACGCTGGCTGCGGAACTGCGCCTGCATTCTCTTATTGAAGAACATGGCGGCCGCCAGCATAAACGGCAGCACCGCAAAAATAATCAGCGTCAGCGGCACACTCATCGTGCACAAAATCACAAATGCGCCGATGATCTTAATGCCCGCAATGAAAAATTCCTCCGGACAGTGATGCGCAAACTCCGTGATGTCAAACAGGTCAGTCGTGATACGGGACATGAGCTGACCGATCTTCGTGTTGTCAAAATACGAGAACGAAAGCTTCTGCAGGTGTGCGAACATGTCACGGCGCATGTCGGTCTCGATCTTTGTGCCCATGATGTGGCCGATAGACGCCATGAAGAACGTCGCGCCCACGTCGACGAGCTTTAAGAAAATGTACAGCCCTCCGATGCGCAGAATATAACTGAGCGTCAAAGACGCCAGGTCATTGATGCCGCGGTCCGTGATCTGCTGCACGATGATTGGCAACGCCAGCTCGCATACGGTCGTCAGCGCCGCGCAGAACAGGTCGAAAATGAGGATCCACAGATACTTTTTAAAGTACGGCGCAAAACGGCGTATAAGGCCCTTTTTGCCCTTATTTGTCACAGTTGCTTCCACAATACCCATCCTTTCTTTCGTCGGCGCAAAATCGTTTTCCGCACCGCGAAATTCCCCAAAAACTTATAATTTTATTTTATCACAGGCACATGGCCTTTACAAGACAGGAAGTTACTTCAAATGCAGTTTATCCGCCAGTTTTTCACCCTTCGGCAGCTGCACGATCTCCTCGCGCGTGATGGCTTTGGTAAACACTGCCGCCACGAGGTAAACGAGGATTGCAAGCAGAATAACCGGAATGACCGCGAACTTCTCACTCATAAAGCGCGTGAGCAGCAGATATACGGGGTACGAGACCGCACCCATAATGACAGAAGCAAGGAGCGGACGAATGCCCATGCGCACCACGCTCGGAATTTCCGGCAGCATACGGTGCAGCGCGATAAGATTCAGAATAATCATAACAAGATACGAAACGAACGTACCGACAGCAGAGCCCATGGCGTTGATCTCCGGGATACCGCACAGCACATACACAACGCCGATGCGTACCACCGTACCGACAATCATGTTGATGACCGGCACGTATACCTTGCCGACCGCCTGAATCATCGAGTTCGTAGTGTAAAGTAAGCTCGCCGTGATGACCGCCGGCGCCATAACGGCGAGCAGCGGCGCGGTATTTGCCGCAAACTCCGGGCGGCTGTAAAGCAACAGGGAGCAAATGGGTTTTGCAAAAATGCACAAGCCCGCGGCAGACGGGATGGCTACCATGAGCGTCATGCGCAGGGAGAGCATGGAAATACGGTTGATTTCGCGCTTTTCTTTTTTTGCAATCGCACCGGAAAGCATCGGCAGCACGATGGTAGAGATGGGCACGATGACGGCGTTCGGCAGGTCGAAATACTTGCGCGCCGTGCCGAGCCAGCCCTTCATAGCGATGGCGGAGTTCGCGTCCACACCGGCAGCGCCCTGCAAACGATACATCATCACGGAGGAATCCACAATGTCGAGCGCGCTCAAAAACGCAGAGCCGATGATGACCGGCACCGCAAAGGTCAGGATAGATTTCAAAATTTCACCAACACTCGAAACCTTCGGCTCAAAAGGTGAATAGCGCGTATCGCGCGATTTGCGGAAGTAGTACAGAAGAATGTATAAAACCGCGAAGAACGAGCCGATGGAAACACCGAGAATCGCGCCTGCCGCGCCAAGTTCCGGCAAGCCGGTGGTCTTCAGGAAATACAGTGCCAGCGCAATACCGACGAACAGTTTAATGAGCGACTCCAAAACCTGCGAGACCGCCGTCGGCGTCATGTTGGAACGCCCTTGGAAATAGCCGCGCAAACACGACGAAACGGACATGAAAAAGCACATCGGTGCCAAGGCTGCAATGGCGTACATGGAGCGGTCATTTTGGTTCATGAGCATCGCGAACTGACGGGAAAACACCGCCATGACGATGCAGCCGATAAGACCGATGCCGGAGAACAGTGTGAATGCCACGCGGAAAATTCTATCCGCTTCGCGCTTGCGGTTCTGTGCATACGCCACGCTGACAAGGCGCGAAATGGCGACCGGTGTGCCGGAAGATGCCAAAACACTGAAAAACACAAAAATGTCATACGCCGTGTTGAAATGCCCCATGCCCTCATCATCGAGGAAATTCGCAAGTGGAATGGAGAAAAATATATTGATGAATTTGACGATAAACGTCGCTGCCGTCAAAATTGCGGTACCCTTTAAAAAGCTCTGGCCTTTCTGTTCCGTCTTCTGAGACAAATTGAAATCACTCCTATATCAAAATCGTAAATTGCCGCATTGAAACGCATTTAGGAAGCCTGAACAGCACGCAAAATACGTACAAAATAGTATACCATACTTTCCCCCTGTTTCGCAAGGAAACGGGCTTAAAATGTGCGCGATGAAAGCAAAGATCCCCTGTGCAAAACGCACAGAGGATCTAAAATCACCCGATCAGCATTCTGCCCTCCGGCAGAACGGAACCGCTTTTCTTTTTGCGCATTAAAATCGCCACACCGAATGAGACAGGGCCTACGCGGCCGATGAACATCGTCAGCGTCAGGGCAAGCTTTGCAAGCGGATGCAGCGTCGGGGTCAGGCTTGCGCTGAGGCCGACCGTCGCAAAGGCGGAAACGGCTTCGATTATCGCATCCAATATGGAAACACCGTGGTGCAGCGCTAAAATGAGACTCACGTTCAAAACGGAGACCACAAGGGCGAACGCCACGACCGTAAGGGACTTGTACACCATACCGGGGTCAAAACGGTGGCGCAGGAACGTAGTGGTGTCTTCGCCGCAAAGAGTGGATTTCACCGCCGCAAACAGCACCACAAGCGTCGTCACCTTAATGCCGCCCGCCGTGGAGCCCGGGCAGCCGCCGATGAACATCAAGAACGACGTGAGGAGCTTTGCACCATCCGTTTCCTGCTTAATGCTGACGGAAGCAAAGCCCGCCGTGCGCGTGTTGACCGACTGAAAAAACGCCGCGTTCAGCTTTTCAAAGAAGTTCAAATCACGGTACGTATTGTTGTACTCAAGGATAAACAGCATCACCGTACCGAAAACCAGAAGCGTCAAAGATGCACGCAGGCAGACCTGCGCGTGAAAGCTCAGCTTTTCCACGTGCTGCCGGTGCAGGCGCGTCGAGATTTTCTTGCGGTAAATATCCTGAAACACCACAAAGCCCGTGGAACCGATGATGATAAGCATTGCAATCGTCAGCGTGACGAGCGGGTCGCCGTTAAAGGCCGATAAACTCGAATTGCCGGGGATGAAGCTTAAAATATCGAAGCCGGCGTTGCAGAACGCCGAGACGGAGACGAACACCGAGGCCCATACGCCGAGCCCGCCATAGAGCGGCACGAAGCGAGCCATGAGCAGAAGCGCGCCGAGAGCTTCCACCGCAAACGTAAACGCAACCACGATGCGCAGCAGCGAGATGACATCCAAATTGCTGCCGCCGGCGCTTTCGCGGGCGAGTACAAGGTGGCGAATGCCGATGCGGCGGCGGACGAGCAGCGTGAGACCCGTTGTAAACGCGGCAAGGCCGAGACCGCCGCACTGAATGAGCACAAGCAGAACGCCCTGCCCGAAATACGACCAGTGTATAAACGTGTCATACACGGAAAGGCCCGTGACACACGTGGCGGAAGTCGCCGTGAAAAGCGCGTCCACAGGGTTTGTGAACCGCCCGCTTTTCGCCGAGATCGGCAGCGTGAGCAACACGGTGCCGATAAAAATAAGGATCACAAAGCTGACGACGAACATGCGCGTGGGTGACGTACGCTTTACTATTTTTTGTAATCTGCTCGTTTTCATAAACTCCGACCGACTTTCTCCGGGCGCGCCCGGAACAGATTTATGCCAACATGAGTTCGCTGATCTTCGTGCGGCGCAGCGCCATCATCAGCGGCACACCGAGCACATAGCAGACGATGAGCTCGCCGATGCCGACCGAAACGGCACCCGCGATGAAGCCTGCAAGGGAGAGATTGCCGAAAGCAAACGTGCCGTTATCCGCAAGGCAAGCCACTTCAAAGCCGACGATGAGGGCGTTGAAAATGACCGGCGGCAGCGGCGCCAGAACCGGGATCTCCTTCCAGCGAATGTTGCGTACAAGGTAAGAAAAAATGCCCGCGAGCAGCGTTGCAAGCGTGCCGAACACCCAGTCTACGACGCCGAGCGGACTTGCAAGGTTCGAGATGAGGCAGCCGACGGCAAGCCCGGGGATGGCGGCCGGCGTAAAGGCCGGGAGCACCGTTAAGGCTTCCGAAAAGCGGAACTGCACCGCGCCAAACGCCAGATTCATGGCGGCAGCGGCGTAAGTGAGGACAGCATACAGCGCCGCAATCACGGCGCTGAGCGCCAGAAAGCGGACTTTTGAGGTTTTCTTATTCATTTCAGCATTCCTTTCCGCGGTCCGGGAGCCGCCCCGGCCGCGCTAGTTTTGTTTAAGGTCAGGATGTCACGACTGACCGTGCTGCACAAATGGGCGTACAGCAACAGGATATAGCATAAGCAATTTAGGACGAAAAGTCAAGCGTTTCGGGGATATTCTACCGATTATTGAAAAATGGCGGATTTGTAATCGAAATTTGTTCGTTTTTGAGCATGGACAGGCGGTTTTCATGGACATTGTTGATTACATAAACGAAGTTGACCGCCGTAATCGTGAATATGCAAAAAGCCCCTGCCCGCAGTGAAACGCGGGTAGGAGCTTTGTTTTGCTGAATTTACTTTAAATTACTCTTTGGAGATGTCGGTGCCGAAGTATTTTTCGGAGAGAGCGGTAAGGGTGCCGTCCTCGCTCATTTCCTTCAGCGCGTCGTTAACGGCTGCGAGCAGCGTTGCGGTGTCGTCGCCCTTACGGATCGGAATGGCGACCTTTTCGACTTCATCGGAGAACGTAGCGATTCTGATTTTCGCTTCCGGGTGCTCCTTTACGTAGTCTGCGAATACGACTTCTGCGTTCAGGGTCGCATCGATACGGCCGGAGAGCAGAAGCTCGATGGTCTGGTTGAGGTCGTCCACGCCCGTGACCGTTGCGCCGTGGGCTTCTGCCTGCGTTGCGTAGGTGCTGGAAATGGTGTTGGCGGTCGTTTTGCCCTCGAGATCTTCCATGGAGTTGATCTCATCGTAATCGCCGCGCACGATAACAGCGGTGCGGTTATATGCATACGGGGTAGAGAAGTTGTACTTTTCCGCACGCTCTTCGGTGACGCCTACGCCGTTGACCATGATGTCATAACGGCCGTCATCAAGACCGGCAAGCAGGCCGTCCCACTCGCCCTCGACAAAGTTGACCTCTACGCCAAGCTTTTCTGCGATGTTCTGCGCAACTTCTACGTCATAGCCGACAAGGTTATCGTCGGCATCGTGGTATGTCCACGGCGCCCAAGTGCCTTCCATCGCGACCGTGATGGTGCCCTTTTCCTTGATCTGCGCGAGCAGGTCGTTTCCTTCCGCTGCGGAAGACTCGCTTTCCGCTTTGCTCGATGCAGAGGAAGCATCGCTGCTGCTTGCCGCACCGGACGTTGTGCCGCCCGAGGAGCAACCCGTAAGCACGACTGCCGTGAGCATCAACACAGCCATAAGTAAAGAAAGTGTTCTTTTCATGTTCTCTTACTCCTTTGCTTAAGTAGGATAAATATGGATAACGGACTGACAAAAATCAATCCATGTCTCCCTGAATGGTGCGCAGGAACGCTTTTGTGCGTTCCTCCTTCGGGTTCTCGAAAAATTCTTTCGAGGAGCCTTGCTCGACGATAACGCCGTCTTCCATGAAGATGACCTTGTTTGAGACCGTGCGGGCAAAGCCCATTTCATGTGTGACAACAAGCATCGTCATGCCCTCATTTGCGAGGTCGCGCATGACGGAAAGCACTTCGCCGGTGAGCTCCGGGTCAAGCGCGCTCGTCGGCTCGTCGAAGAAGATAATCTCCGGGTTTGTTGCAATGGCGCGGGCAATGGCAACGCGCTGCTGCTGGCCGCCGGAAAGCTGCGAGGGGTAATAATCGTAACGGTCGGAAAGACCGACCTTGTCGAGCGCTTTTTTGCCGATCTCAATGGCTTCCGCCTTGTGCATTTTGCGGGCAACGATGAGACCCTCTGTGACGTTCTGCAGCGCTGTTTTGTTTAAAAACAGATTGTAGTTTTGGAACACGAACGCCGTTTTGCGGCGCAGGCGCGCAATCTCTTTTTTGGTGATCTTATCGAATTCGAATTTTTCGTTATCAAAAATCAAGGTGCCGCTGTCGGCTTTTTCGAGGAAGTTTATGCAGCGCAGGAGGGTTGTTTTACCGGAGCCGGACGGGCCGATGATGGCGACCACATCGCCCTGCTCCACGTCGAGATCGACGCCGCGCAGCACATGCAGCTCGCCGAAGGATTTTTTAATGTCCAGAATTTGCAGCATAACTCAGCCCTCCTTGTGTCCGTAAGACGCGAGCTTCTTTTCGCCAAAGCGCTGCACCCAAGTGAGCACCGTGGAGAAAATGAGGTATATGAGGCCGACCTCAAGGTATAAAAGCAGCGGCTCATACGTGCGCGCCACGATGCGCTGTGTGACCATGAACATTTCCGTTACGGTGATGTTCGCCGCAAGGGAGGTGTCCTTGACCATGGAGATGAGCGAGTTGGAAAGCGGCGGGAACGCCGTGCGCATGGCCTGCGGCAGCACGATGCGGAAAATGGTCTGGAGGTAGGTAAGCCCCACGCACTGACCGGCTTCAAGCTGACCCTTCGGCACGGATTCAAGCGCAGCGCGGATGGTCTCGGCACAATACGCGCCCTCATTCAGGGAGAACACGATAACTGCCGCCGGAAACGGATCGAGCAAAACGCCGACGCGGGAAAGGCCGAAGAACACAACGAACAACTGCACAAGCAGCGGTGTGCCGCGGAAGATCCAAATGTAAAAACGCGCAATCTGCTTTAAAACCTTCACGTTTGCGAACTGCACCAGCGCCATAATGACCGCGATAATGAGTGCAAAGGTGAACGAAATGACAGTAAGCGGAATGGTGACCGTCAGGCCGGGGATGAGAATTTTCGGAAAGGAGTCTATAAAGAGCTCCCATAAACGTCCGCTGAACATAGCTTTTGTTCTTCCCTCTTTCTGAAAACGAATATCAATACAAATATACGCCCTGTACTTTACTTGAAGTTTAGTATACCCGTGATGGGTTAAAATGTCAAATACTTATAATGGATTGAAGCACATGCTTTTCGAGCATAGTATACCTTTTTCGTATGGTTTCAAATGCAACTGAAAAATATTGAAAGTTTTTGATCGACCTTTTTTCAAAAAGGTCGTGGGGTCTTGGGGCAAAGCCCTGAGTCGAGCTCCGCAGAGCTCGAAATCCTTTTGCCTAACAGAAGATCAGGAAAATAGCAAAACCGTCCAGTGGACGGTTTTGCGCAAGAAACCCTATCAAGGGGGTTCTTGAACGGCGAGCAAAGCGACCGTCAGAAAGGCACACATGCAAAAAGGGACAGCACAGCGCTGCCCCTTTTCGAGTATTCAACTTTTGAATTTAAATCGGTTTAAAACTCACACCGTGTAAAAACGGAACCACTTTAAAGACGTCTGCTTTGTGAAGACGATGCGCAGCTCGGTGAGTCCGGCTTCGGCGATGACATCGCACGTAAACGATGTGAACTTTGTGAGGCTGCCGGTGCCTGTGCCGCCCGCTTTGCCGAGAACTTTTCCGGTCTTGTTATCCGCAAGGAGGATCTCCACGTCGCCGGAGGGCGCGCTCATGGCGCACTCGAACGCGTTGCAGCCGGTGAGATCCATGTTCTTATATACGAGGAAGCTGCGGAAATCCTTCGCTTCCACATACGTTTCGCCGTCGCGCTTATCCGTGAGGAATGTGACGCCGCTGTAATCATCGGCATCGATGGCTTCCTGCTTGAAGAAGCCCGGTCGACCCGGGAACGCTTCGCCTGCAATCTCCACGTCGGCGGTAAGGCGAATGTCGTCGCTCGCCGCGCCGACTTCCATTTTATACACGCCGCTTTCGACCGTGTAGATCTTTCTGCCGTTGCACCAAACGGCAAGGTCGTCGATCTTGAAGTTCAGCGTAACGGTGACGGTCTCGCCCGCCTTGATGTGCACGCGCTTGAAGGCTTTGAGTGCATGGATGGGACGTACACGCAGGGAACCCGGCAGGCTCATGTAAAGCTGCACCACTTCGTCGCCGTCAAGAGCGCCGGTGTTCTGCACGTTTACAGTCGCGATGACTTCGCCGTTTTCCTGCTTAACGGTCAGATTGCTGTATGCAAAAGTTGTATAGCTGAGGCCGTAGCCGAACGCGTAAAGCGGCTTGCCCCTAAAATAGAGGTACGTCACATGGTTTTTCGCGATGTCGTAATCGTCAAGCGCGGGGAGATCACGAACAGAACGATACCACGTGGTCGGGGTGCGGCCGGCGGGATTGTTTTCGCCGAAGACGGTCGCGGCAACAACATGGCCGAGGCACGGGCCGAGGTGCGTGGAGCACAGCACGGCTTTGGCGGTGTCCTTCTCCTTGTTGATGGCGAACGGATAGCCCGTGACGAGGTACAGCAGAGTACTCTCATTTGCAGCCGCTGCGGCGTCCAGAAGCGCGGTCTGGGCTTTCGGCAGACGGATATCCGGACGGTCATACTCCTCACGCGCGTTGATGAGCGGCTGGTTACCCGCACAGACGATGACGTGGTCGGCGCGTTGCGCGAGCTCTGCCACACGCTCTGCGCCGGAGGAAACGACTTCCAGTGTAAACTGCTTGCAGGGGCAGTCACCGGAGCCGGCCTTTGCAACGAGCTTATTTTCGTCGTTTACGGCCACAGCACGGTGCTGCCAGGTATCGAGGTACAAAACGCCGTCTTCTTCCTTGGCATACAGCAGTTCTTTCACGAACCAGCCGAACACCACGTCTGCCGTGCAGTTCATGCCGGGGTCGATGGTGACGGCGTTTTCGTCCTGCGGGGTCTCGTCGAAGAAATTTTTGTCCTCGGTGAGGTACTTGCCGGTGCGCACGCTGCGCAGCGTCCATGCGCCGAAGTCCCAATCCGCGCGCTCAAAGAGGTCGGCGGTGTTCTCGTCGGCATCGGCATATACCGCGCCGTTTTCGGCGATGCGCAGGTACTTGCCGGTTTTTTCGGAGCGGATACGCACGCGGTCAAAGCCTTCATCGAACAGTACGCGGTCTTCGCCGAGCTTTTCTCTGAAGCCCTTGACGACCGGCGTTTGGTTCGGTGCATAGCCGCAGTACCAGCAGGTGTAGTTTTCATTTGCGAGCGGGCCCACAACCGCGACGGTGCACTTGCCGTCGTCGGTTAAAGGCAGCATACCACGGTTTTCAAGCAGGATGACGGACTCCTTTGCCGCTTTTACGGCGAGCGCCTTGTGCGCGGGGCTTGCGAGCTTTGCGGGGTCAATGTGCGCATAGGGGTGGTCTTCATCGAAATCGCCGAGCTTAAAGCGCAGCAATAACGTGGAATACACGGCTTTATCGAGGTTTTCTTCGGTGAGGTAGCCTTTTTCGAGCGCTTCGCGCACGGCAGGGTCAACCATGGAACGGCTGTCGAGCATCATATCCGCGCCGACGCCGAGGATGTCGCCCATAGACTGCGCGTGGTTTTCATACGTGCGGTGCGCGGCGACGTTCTGGCCGAAATCGCCGCCGTCGCTGACAGCGAACGCCATGCCCCACTCTTTTTTACAGATTTCCGAAACGTCCGGGTTGTTGACGCCCTCTACGCCGTTGATGCAGTTGTACGCCGTCATAAGGCCCGGCGCGCGGCCTTCGCGCACGGCGGGCTCAAACGCTTTTAAGTAATACTCGTGCTTTAAGCGCGGGGTGATGTTCGCGTTCGTCGTCTGGCGTTCGTTTTCGTAGTTGTTGGCGTAGAAATGCTTGAGCAAAGGCGCGGTCTTCAAATACTTCTCGTCCTTGCCCGTAAGGCCGCGGCAGTAGGCGGCGCTCATTTTACCCGTAAGGCACGGGTCTTCGCCATAGGCTTCTTCGTTTCTGCCCCAGCGCGGGTCGCGCTCCATATCGATGGTGGGTCCGAAAAGCTCCAGAGAAGACGGTCTTTCTTCCATATCGTGCGTGATGCGCGTTTCGTCGCCTGCCATGTCTCCAAGCTGCTCCATGAGGGCATCGTCGAACATGGCCGCCATGCCCCACGGCTGCGGCAGAATGGTGGTCTCGCGCTTCTGGTCGCGGTTTACGACGCCGCGCGCAATCTCAGTGCCGATGTGCGTCTTTTTAATGCCGAGGCGCGGAATATCATCGAGCTGCGACGTGATCATGCCGACCTTTTCTTCGCGCGTTAAGCGGGAGAGCAGGTCTTTTGCGCGCTCTTCAAACGGCAGGGTGTTATCTTGAAAACGGTATTTCATGCGAAACTCCTTTCAAAACTCGTTATTTTCATAGAAAGCATGCCGCACAAAGCGGGCTCTATGCGGCAGCATTTCAGTACGTATCAGAACCAGGAATCCGTATAGCTGGCTTTTTTCGTTTCTTCGCTCGGGGCGGGTGCGGCAACGTGCAGCACAGGCGTTTCCGTGCAGTTTTCCACACGGAGCGTCTTCGGCTCGTTCGGGTAGAGCGTAACGTAGTTATCATCGTAATGCACACGGTCGTCGCTCGTCATGAGGTACGCAAACGGCGTGTACACGCTCGCGCGGATCGTCACGAGCAGATCGTTGCCGTCCTGCTCCACTTTTTCAATCTTCGCGTCGCTTTCCGGGAAGACGTAATCGCGGTAATACGCACGCAGGCTGTCGGCGGTGTCGAAGCCCTCGGCGCTTGCAAAGAAGAAGCCGTGCTTCAAATCATTGCAGACGGAAATGTGGAACTGCTGCATGGAGTGCGGAGCGACCTTGAGCGCCTTTGTGCAGAGACTGTCCGTCTCGCCGGTAAAGATCATGTAGCCGCAGTGAATATCCGCCGTGAACGCTTCGGGCGTTTCGTTGATGACAGTCACTTCTGCGCCGCCCTCACACGCGCGGATGATGAGCTTTTTCGTTGCAAACGCGCGCTTTAAGAAATAGAACGAGATCTTTCTCGTCAGGTAATAATCGATGATCGTCCAGCCTGTCTCCGGCCAGCAATCGTTGTACATCCAGATGAGGTCGCCTGCGCCGTACGGCTTGCGGCGCATGGCTTCGGCAAGCTCGGCGTACAGAAGGCCCTGCATGATGCCGCTGTACAGCAGATAGCCGTGTTCATCGAGGGTTTTGAACTCCGTCAAATGGCGGTCAATCGCGCCGTCGATGTTGCTGCGCTTGCGGTCAAACTCGCCGTGGTGCTTCCAGATGGGGTTATCGAAGCGCATTTCGGTGCCGTCGAGGTAACGGCGAACGGTGCTTTCCATCTGTGCGCCGAAGAAGCCGTATTCACTGGAGAAGCGCGCCGGGATGCGGTCGAACGCCTCAAGCTCATAGACGAACTTGAACTTCGTTTTCGGGTGACGGCCGAAGAACGACCATGCATGTACGTCGCCCTGTTCACTCTCGTTGGCGCGGTCGCCGAAGTACGGCGAGGACGGCATATACGGAACGAGCGGGCTGTTGCGGTGCACGGCACGCGGCTGAATATAGTTGAATATTTTCTCGCCGTAGAAGCGCTCCGGCTTGATGGGCGCCGGGAACCAATCGGTGTAGGATTCCGCAATCTCATTGTTGCCCGTCCAGATGGCCATGCAGGGATAATGTGCAAGGCGCTTTGTCTGGTACTCGGCTTCGCGCTCCGCCTCAAAAAGGAAATCGTTTTTGTGGTCGGGGTAGAACGCGCAGGCGTACATAAAGTCATGCATCAGCAAAATGCCGTACTCCGAGCAATATTCATAGAAGCAGTCCGGCTCATATGTGCCGCCGCCCCACATGCGGAACATAGTGAAGTGCGCCGCCGCGCCCTCGCGCACGAGGGTCTCGTAGCTTTCCTTCGGGGTGCGCAGATAAAGGGAATCCGTCGGCACCCAGTTGCCGCCCTTGCAGAAGATGCGCACGCCGTTCACCTTAAAGAAGAAGTTTCGGCTGCCGTCTTCGAGCTTAGAGGTATCGAGCTCCAAGGTACGGATGCCGATCTTCTTCGGCTGCATCTCGTGCAAGATGCCCTTTGTGACGCAGCAGGCTTTAAAGGTATAGAGGTTCTGCGCACCGTAGCCGTTCGGCCACCAGAGCTTCGCGTTTTTGATTGTGACGCGTTCCTCGGCGAAGTTCACGCCGCCGACGAGCATGAGCGTCTTTTTGCCGGTATAAACGGTTTTGCCCTCAAATTCGAGCGTATAGGTAAGCTCGCACTCGGCGCTTGAGACCATGTCGGATTTTTCGATTTCGAAGTGGAACTCCACTTCGGCGTCATCGCCGTCGAGCTTTAACGTATCGACGCGGGACGCGATGACCTGCGCACCGCTGAACGCTTCAATCTCGATGGAGCGGCCGATGCCGCAGGTGGGCACGGGCTGACACCAGTCCCAGCCGTAGGTAAACTGCGGCTTGCGGGTGTAGACACGCTGGTCACAGATGGCGTTTTCACTTGCGCAGTAGAACGAAACGGCGTCGCGCGGATAGTGCAGCTCCATGCCGGAGGTGAGGCGAATGACGAGCTGGTTTTTGCCGACGTGCAAAAACCGCTTGATGTCTTCGCTGAACGCGCAGAACGCGTTTTCGTGGTGCGCGGCGGGCATGCCGTTTACGATGATATCCGCATTGAAATCGAGCATTTCAATGTTGAGGCGCACGATGTCTTCGTTCAGCATCTCCTCTGTGACGTCAAAATCGCGGACGAGCCACCAGGAAAGATCCTTGATCCACTGGTTTTTCTTTGTGTTTTCCTTCAAAAAAGGTTCTTCTGCGATGCCGCTTTCGATGAGGGCGGTGGTGACGTCGCCCGGCACGGTCATGGGGATAAAACCGTATTTAGAAGGGAACGCATGATTCGCTTTATCCGTCATCACGTGAAAATGCGGGTTCGGGTCTTTTAAGAACTCTGCCTGTTCTTCTTCGGAAAGGTCTTCAAGCTTTAAGAACGCCGGCAGCGTTGCGCGCACGGGGGCTGCGTCCATTTTACGCAGCACTTCATTGTAGCGCTCTGCCGTAACGTCCATAAATTCGCCGCGCAGCTTCCACGCGCCGGCAAGAGACAGTTTGCTCATGTTTTACAACTCCTTCGGGGTATTTGCATAGGCGTATATTTACCTTTCTTTGCATTGTAGCCGATGCAAAGCGAGAATTCAATAGCTTTTTGCAAATTTCATATAGAGAAAAAAACGCACATTTTTTTGCAAACATGCACAGTTTTTTCGCGGCTTATTTTTGCATAAGAAACAAAATGGGAGAAGCCCGAAAGCTTCCCCCATCTGTATACATTTTAATCGAGATCAGATCAATCGATTACGCTTCGCCGTGAGCAGCGAGGTACTCTTCCATCTGAGCGCTGAGCTCTGCATAGTCCTCGTTTGCTTCAGCAAGAACGTCCTCGAGGCCGAGGCTGTTCAGCGTTGCAACATAGTTGTCCCAATCGTCGATGGATTCCTGACCGGCGATGACACCCCAGAGGTACTGATCCTTCTCAGCCTCGATGTCAGCGCTGCACTCCGTCCAGGACTCGAAGGAAGCCGGATCCTTCCACTCAACGAGGTGAGCAGCAGCATAGCGGCTGTTTTCGCCGGACTTTTTGAACAGAGCGGTCGTCTCCGGAGTATTGGAGATGTTGCACTCGTCCTTACGGTTCATGAGGTTATCGAACAGCTTGAGGCCGATATTCTTAGAGGTGTTCTCCTCGGAGTCCGGGCCAACGATAGCGACATACTGGCCGTTCTCGTCGTACTTGTAATCGGTGCCTTCGATACCGAAGCGGCGTGCGATGTAGTTATCGGAATCGCACATGTCGTCCCAAGTTGCATACAGTCTTTCCGGATCGGAAGCTGTGTTGGTGATTGCGAAATATGCCCAAGCAGCGCTTGTAGCCGGGTCTTCCTGCGGGTTGCCGTTGGAACCCTTGACCATGTCGATCGGTACCCACTTAGCATCCGGGTTGGAAGCATAGAAGGACATCATCGGAGCAGAGTCCGGGTTGTTCCATGCGCACCAGCTGTACGTTACGCCGAAGCCGCCGTTTGCCATCTGCTCGTCACGGTCGGTATCCTGCGTGATGTTCGGGGTGATGTAGCCCTTTGCATACAGATCAGCAACGTCGCTAACCCAGTTCTTGGTGCCCTCGTTAGCCGGGCCGTAGGTGACAACGCCGTCGTCATCTACGCAGAAACGGCTGTAATGGGTCTGGTCATAGGACTGAATCCACGGCCAGAAGGAACGGAAGTCGTAACCGTCGCCGCCGAGGCCGTAGGTGTCGTTCTGACCGTTGCCGTCCGGATCGTCCTCCGTGAAAGCGCGGAGCACTTCGTTGAGCTCTTCGATCGTGGTCGGAGCCTTGAGGTTCAGATTATCGAGCCAATCCTGGCGGATCCAGAGGTTCTCGCAGGACGGTTCAGCAACGTCGCCCGGGATTCTGTAAATGGAGCCGTCGGCCTCAGATGCATAGAAAAGGGTCTTCGGGTCCATCTTGTTGTAGTAGTCACGGATAACGGTGTACTTATCCATGTAAGCGGAGACATCGTCCAACAGACCTGCCTTCACCCACTTGTTGTACTCGGTATCCATGGTCCACCACCACATGATGTTCGGCATGTCGTTGGATGCCATCAGCAGGGAGATCTGGGACTGGCCGTCAGCCCAACCCGGGAGAACAACGAGATTGAACTTAACGTTGTACTTTTCTTCAAGTTCCTTCTGAACGCGGCTGTCAGCTGCGGTGAAGCCGGTCATAACTGCAACGGAAACGTCCATCGTTTCGCTCTGGTTCAGAACGTCGATCTTATCGCCGGTCGCAGCTGCGCTGCTGTCGGTAGAAGCAGTGCTGCTCTCGGTGGAAGCCGTAGAGCTTGCGGAAGAATTGCCGTTGCTGCCGCACGCTGCAAATACGCTTACGCTCAGTGCAAGTGCCAGAACAACGGATGCGATTTTCTTCATGTTCATGACTAAAATCCTTTCTTTGGAAATAATGATAATATAGTTTTCCGAAGCCATGCTTCGGGACAACCCAAAAGAGTGCGGGCTTAGCCCTTAACGCCGCCGATCATAACGCCCTTAACGAAGTACTTCTGCACGAACGGGTACACGATGAGGATCGGCACCGTGGAAACCACGATGGTACCGGCCTTGATCGTCTGTGCATTGGTATTCGTCTGCGCCATGACGTTGACGCCTGCCTGCTGCATTGCCTGCTGTGTATTCGTCAGCATGTTGCGCAGAACCGCCTGCAGAGCCCACTTATCAACGGAGCGGATATAAAGGACCGTGGAGAAGTAGTCGTTCCAGTAGCCAACCGCTGTGAACAGCGCGATGGTGGCGATGGTCGCCTTGGAAAGCGGCAGGATGATGGAGAAGAAGATGCGCAGGTCGGTTGCACCGTCGATGCGGGCGGATTCTTCAAGGCTTTCCGGAATGGAAAGGAAGAAGCTCTTCATGATGATGCAGTTGTATGCGCTTACGAGACCCGGCAGGATCAGCGCGAGGATGTTATCCATAAAGCCGATTGTCTGAATGAGCAGGAAGCTCGGAATCATACCGGCGGAGAAAATCATGGTGAAGAGGACAAGCGTCATCAACACTTTGCCGCCGCGCAGTCTGGACTTAGAAAGCGGATAAGCGGTCATAGCGGTGAGCAGCGTGCCCAGTGCCGTACCGGCAATCGTGACGATGATCGTGGTACGGAAGCCCGTGTAGATGTTCGGGTTTTTAAATACGGATTTATAAGTATCCAGGTTAAAGCCCTTCGGCCAGAGGAAGATGCCGCCCTTCATGGATGCTTCAAGGGAGCTGAAGGAAAGCATAATCTCATGCCAGAACGGATACAGCATGACGAGGCAGAGCAGCGTAAAGAACGCGTAGTTGAATACGGTAAAGATCTTTTCGCCTGTGGAGGTTTTGATTTTGTTCTTTTCCATGTTCATAACCTCCTTACCAAATACCCTCGTTGCCGGTCTTCTTGGCAACAAAGTTGACGATGAGGATCATGACGAGAGCGATGACGGATTTGAACATGCCCGCTGCGGTAGAGAAGGAGTAGTCTGCCTTCTGGATACCGATACGGTACACATACGTATCGATGATATCGGCTACGTCATAAACCAGTGCGGAATACAGCATGAAGATCTGGTCGAAGCCTGCGTTTACGATGTTGTTGCAGTTGAGGATCAGCATGATAACAATCGTCGGGGTAATCGCCGGCAGCGTAATGTTGATCATCTGCTTCCACTTGCGTGCACCGTCAATCTCGGCTGCTTCATAAAGCTGCGGGTCAACACCGGACAGCGCCGCGAAGTAAATAATCGTGCCCCAGCCCATCGTCTTATAGATGTCGGTGATAATCAGCATCGGGACGAAGAGTGCCTTGTCGGTAAGCACCTGCAGGTCCTTGCCCGTGATGCTCTTGAGGAGCGCGGTGACGAGGCCCGTGGACGGATCGAGGAAATTCATGATGAGGCCGGCCATAACAACCCAAGAAATGAAGTGCGGCAGATAAAGGAGTGTCTGCGCCACTTTCTTAAACTGCATGTTGCGCATCTCGTTCATCATCAAAGCGAGGATGATCGGAATCGGGAAGCCACATACCATCTTCAAAATGGAGATGTAGAGGGTGTTGTAGAAAGTCTGCATGAACGCCGGCTTATTGAAAAGCTTGATGAACTGGTCAAAGCCTACCCATGTGCTGTTCCACATGTTGTAGGGGTTGAAGTCCATAAAAGCAATCACATTGCCGAAGATCGGGATATAGCGGAAGATGAGCATGAAAAGCATGCCGGGGAAAATCAGAAGATACAGCCACTTGTCGCGGACAACATCTTTTTTAAAGCGCTCCCAGCCGCTCAGCTCATACGCCGGCTTTGCCGGTTTAGCTGCTGCTGCCATACGGTATAACCTCCTAAAAATATTGTGATGACCGCGCTTTCAATAAGAAAACACAAGGCTGTTTTTGCCCGAGGCAACATCCGAATAACAGGTTTCCCCCGTGACGCTGAAACATACCGAAACTTGTCCCCTTTTCTGTGGAACCGCTGCCATAGAAAAAGAGACACGAACAAAACAAGTTAAATGATTTGCTTTGTATTTGGTGCATCTTACAAAAACGCGGTATATCATTTTGTTTGCATTTGTGATTTTATCACCCTCTTTTGTGAATGTCAACAACAAAAATAGCCTGTACTCGGTTTTTTACCCAAATTTGTCATCGGTTTTCGGTTTGTGCATCTTGCCTAATTTTTTTTGATCTCGATTTCCACTCCATACAAGTTTGTGTAAGCGGTTCCATATTTTTCATGCGTTTTCAAAAGACAACAAATTGCTAAATTCACAAAATTTATGAAACCGCTTTCACAACTCTTGCAGTTATTCAACTGTATTTCACTGGTTTTTTCAAAAATTTCGGAAATTTTGCAGGAATACTTTTTGTTCAGTCATTTCGATCAATTTAGGGCAATTTCATTTTCCTGTGCAAGTTAAAATAATATAAATGTACCTTTGCTTTTATTGTTAAATCATGTTTGTCTTTTAATCAAATAATTTTTGAGTTGTACATCGTAACAGCGTACCAAATTACAATTTTGTAATTTTTTAAAATTGTCTTCAAAAAGGCGAAAAACTTCATTCACATTTGCTTCTTCCCCCTCTGACCCGAAAATACGCAGGATACCGTCTTGTAACTTTCCTAATTCACATTTTGCACGCACATCTCCCGTTTCGGGCGCTTGACGGCAGAGTAAAAACGCAGTACAATTATAGTGAAATAACCTGCACAGCAGGCAAACGGACAAGAAAGGATTGAACCCATTATGGCACTTAAAGTCGGCATTCAGCTTTACTCCGTGCGCGACGAAATGAAAAAAGACCCGATCAACGCGATCCGCCAGGTCGCAGAGATTGGTTATAAGAACCTTGAGTTTGCAAGCTCCAACGCAGATACAGACCCGGGCGTAGGCTTCGGCGTCAGCGTTGAGGACATGCAGAAGCTTTTAAAAGAAACCGGCGCAAACCTCATCAGCGGTCACATCCGCCCCATCAATGAGGAGACCATCGACCCGATGATCGCGTACCACACGCAGGTGGGCACGAAGTACCTCGGCCAGTCCGCAGACTTCTACACCGGCTACGACCAGCTGATGGAGCGCTGCGAATATTACAACTGGGCGGGCAAAAAGCTCTCCGAGCACGGCATCAAGTTCCTCATCCACAACCACTACCACGAGTTCCAGAAGCTGAACGGCAAGGAAATTCTGTTCCACATCATGGACAATACCGACCCGAACTACGTCAGCTTTGAGCTTGATACGTTCTGGGCAATGCGCGGCGGCATGGATCCGCTGGCTGTTATGGACCGCCTCGGCAACCGCCTGAAGCTCATTCACCAGAAGGATTTCTCCAAGACCTCTGATTCCCCGATTAACCTGTGGACCGTCAACGACCCGAACGTGCTCGTCACGTGGGACAGCTTCGGCAAGGGTTCCGACCACAAGGATTTCTGCGAAATCGGCACCGGCATCATGGACATCCAGTCCATCATCAACAAGGGCAACGAGCTTGGCGCAGAGTACATTGTGCTTGAGCAGGATCACACCCAGCTGACCCAGATGGAAAGCGTCCGCATCAGCATGGACAGCTTCCACAAGTTCTCCGGTCTGGATTGGTAAACCTTTTCTGAACTTAAAAGGGTATCTCGGCGAAAACCGAGATACCCTTTTTTATTTGCCTGTACCGTACATTCCGTCCATTTCATTTTCCTTTGCAATGCGCAGCAGGCGGTTGTATTTTGCGGTGCGGTCGCTGCGGCACGGCGCGCCGGATTTGATGAACCCTGCGTTTACGGCAACGGCAATATCCGCGATGCTTGTGTCCTCCGTTTCGCCCGAGCGGTGCGACATGACGATCTTCATGCCGTTCTCCTTTGCAAGCTCCACGGCGGCGAGCGTTTCCGTCAGTGTACCGATCTGGTTCGGCTTTACAAGCAGTGCGTTTGCGGCCTTGCGCCCGATGCCCTCGCGAATTCGTGTCGAATTCGTAACGAACAGGTCATCGCCGACAAGCATGATTTTTTTGCCGAGCTTTTCGGTAACGGTTGTCCACGCGGGCCAATCCTCTTCGCCGAGCGGGTCTTCAATCGAGCAGATGGGGTACTTTTCGCACAGCTTTTCCCAATACGCGATGAGCTGCGCGGAGGTGTATTTTGTGCCGCGCTTCGGCAAAAGATAGCCGTCGTTCGCCGTCCATTCGCTCGCAGCCGCGTCAAGCGCAATCTTCACCTCGTCCGTCGTGTAGCCCGCGCTCGAAACGGCCTCCAAAATGGCCTCTATCGCTTCTTCGTCGCTTGCGAGGTTCGGCGCGAAGCCGCCCTCATCGCCCACGGAGACTGCAAGACCGCGCTGCTTCAAAATGCCGCCGAGCGTGTGGTAGATCTCGCTGCCCATGCGCACGGCCTCCGAAAACGATTTTGCGCCCACGGGCACAATCATGAACTCCTGAATATCCACGTTATTCGCCGCGTGCGCGCCGCCGTTTAAAATGTTCATCATCGGCACGGGAAGCTTCTGTGCGTTCGTGCCGCCGAGGTAGCGGAAAAACGGTTGTTTATAGTGCGCGGCAAGCGCCTTTGCAGCAGCGAGCGACACCGCCAATGTGGCGTTTGCGCCGAGCTTTTCTTTGCTTTTGGTGTTGTCAAGCTCAATGAGCATTCTGTCGACGTTCTGCACCGTCACGCGCTGCATATTTTCGAGCACCGGGGCAACGGTTTCCTCAATGCCCTCCACGGCTTTTTTCACGCCGCGCCCGAGATAGCGCTTGCGGTCATTATCGCGCTTTTCGTGCGCTTCAAATTTACCCGTCGATGCGCCGGAGGGCGCGTTCGCCGTGCCGACGGAGCCGTCGCTCAAGATGACCGTTGCGCCGACGGTCGGCGTGCCGCGGGAATCGAGAATTTCCGTCGCCAGAACCTTTTGTATTTTCATCGTTTTCATCCTTTCTGTTTTGCAATACGCTTTCAGTATGTCCAAAAGCCGTTTTTTCATGCTTTATATCTGGAAAGTTGAAAACCGCTGTGATATACTGTGCTCATCCTCAGTACACTGCACCAAAAAGTAATTTCAGCATTATATTAAATAAAACAGCATCGCTTTAAAAACCAAACGGAAAGGAATTTTCACCATGAACAAACTGCTGCACACCCCGCTCACCGTCCATAATGTGGAACTCGCAAACCGCCTTGTCATGCCGCCGATGGCGACCGGAAAAACACCGGACGGTACCGTGCAGGACGACCTGCTCGCATACTACGACGCGCGCTCCAAGGGCGGCTGCATCGGACTCATCGTCACCGAACACGCCTATATCAGCCCCGAGGGCAAGGCGCACGAGGGCCAGCTCTCCGTTTCGCGCGACACCGATATTCCGGGCCTTACAAAGCTTGTGGAGACCATCCATAAAAACAACACCCGCGTCATCGCGCAGATCAACCACGCGGGCAGCGCGGCAATGGAGGAAATCACCGGCTATCCGGCAATCAGTGCGAGCGTCACGGCACAGTCGGAGTATGCACGCAAAAGCGAAAAGCCCGTGCGCGAAATGACCGCGGACGACATGCACACCGTTGCAAAAAAGTTTGCCGAAGCCGCGCTGCGCGTAAAAGAAGCCGGGTTTGACGGCGTAGAAATTCATGCGGCACACGGGTATCTCCTTGACCAGTTCTACTCCCCGCTCGGCAACAAGCGCACGGATGCTTACGGCGGCGACCTCGACGGGCGCATTCACCTGATTTTGGACGTCATCCGCGCGGTGCGCGAAGCCGTGGGCGCGGATTACCTCGTTGCCCTGCGCCTCGGCGCGAGCGACTACACCGAGAGCGGCGCGACCATTGACGACGCGGTGTATGCCTGCAAAAAGTTTGAGAAAGCCGGTGTTGACCTGCTCGATATTTCCGGCGGCTTCAACGGCTTTACGGTGAAAAACAGAAAGGACCCCGGTTTCTTTTCGGACGCCTCCTCGGCGATTCGCGAAGCCGTGCATGTGCCGGTCATTCTGACGGGCGGCGTGACAAAAGTGAACGAAGCCGAAGCACTGCTTGAGGAAGGCGCCGCCGACCTCATCGGCGTAGGCCGTGCGATTTTCAAGGACGCCGACTGGGCGAAAAAGGAAATGGCGGAATAACCATGAAAGACGTGTGGAAAGTCTACTTTAACGGCAGCTTCGGCGGCAAAAGCCTGGACGGCAGCCACCCCGGGCAGGTGCTCAAGCTAAATCAAAAGTTCCGCTTTGCGGGACGCGATTGGTACGTGCCCGCGGCGTATCTTACCGCAAAAGGACTTGTGCTCGACATTCTCATGCGCGCTGATAAAGCGGTGCTCGAAGATTTCTGTAAAAAATGGGAGCACCTTGAAGATGAAGACATGCCGAACGATGTATTCGAACAGGCGGAACGCGAAAATCCGCTGGCTTTTGAGTTTTCGCCGCAAATTGAGCTGAGCGGACAGGCGCTCCCGTTTTCGCAGGGTCACGGGCTTTCGTACCACCCGCTGTTTCAAAACGCTGCGGCTTGTGAGCCTGCACTCGACGAATACGGCGAAAGCGATTTTGACACGTCCATCGAGCGCGCGATCATCGACCACTACGGGCTAAACCCTGAAGACGGCTGGGCGATTCACCGCTATTCGTTCCCGTGGAAGACGAAGCGCCGCCCGAAAAGCATTTCGCCGCTCGCGTTGACGCTGACCCCGCAGCCCGTGCGCGTGCCCGGCGCGGAGTTTGAAGTTCAAAAGCCCGGCGACATATTTGCGTTTTCCCATAACGGCATACCGTACACGCTGACGGCTCAGAATTTGGAGCCGCAGACGCTGCCGAAAAATGCTTTTTCCGACGCGCGTTTCGATTTTCCGAATCGATTTACCGCAATGACCTATACGGTCTCGCCTGCCCCGCCGAAAAACCTCATCTCCGTTGAGGACTGCACGCAGAACGATCCGCCTGTTGAGCGCGAAGCACCCAAGGACTACCCGTTCATGCCCGAAGCGCAAAACGCTGCCGTTATCGGCATCATCGGTGGCGCAGACGGACCCACGGCGCTGTTTGTCACGGCAAAAAGTGAAGACAAAGCCGTGCTGACCACCTGCTCGGCGCTGCATTTTGCGCCTCCGGAGAAGATCACGTGGCGCATCGTCTTCCATGAAACGCCGTTTGCGCCCGAGACATTTCCTCTTCTATAAAAACTTGAGCGGTAAAATTATGAGCCTATGACTTCGTTCATGTGGAAAAGCCCCTTCCGTTTTGGCTTTCCGCCTTTCTTTGGATTTATTGTAACCGACCGTTTTTACCCGCACAAACAGGCACTTCTTTGTAACTCTCTAAAACCCTGCGCCACATAAAAAACACTCCAAAAAGCGGTTAAAACCGAACTTTTTGGAGTGTTTATCGTTTTATAAGCTATCTTACACGAAATTCAGCGGGTCAACACGCGTGCCGTTCTGGTAGACCTCAAAGTGGAGGTGGTTGCCCGTGGACTGACCTGTGGAGCCGACATAGCCGACGATCTGGCCCTTTTCCACATATTCGCCTGCGGAAACCGCAAGCGAGCTGCAATGCGCGTAGCGCGTGGAATATGTACCGTTGTGCCAAATGAGCACGTTATTGCCCCAGGACCAGTGGTACTCCGCAGAGATGACCTGGCCGGATTCCGCCGCGTAAATGGGGGTACCGTACGGAACGCCGATGTCCACACCGCCGTGCGGCGAACCACTGAACATGCCGCCGAAATACTGCGTGATGCTGCCGTAGCCGTAGCCCGCAAGCGGCCAACTGAATGAAAGGTCGCCGGTGTTCAAAACATCGCTTGTATTACCCGAGCCGGAAGACGTGTTGCCGCTGCCGGAGTTGTTGTTCGCGGCATTCTGGTTTGCTTCTGCCTGACGGCGTGCTTCCTCTTCCTTTTCGGCCTGCGCATTTCGGTCTGCGATAAGCTGATCAAGCTGCGAAACGTAATCTTCCTTCGCCGCTTCGGCCGCCGCCAAATCGCTTTCCGTCTCGCTGCTCTGGGTATTCAGCTCGTCGATGAGCTTCTGGTTTTCTTCCTCGAGCGCCTGCAATTCTTCCTGCTTCTTTTCAAGGTCTTTCTTCTGGTCGGCAAGCTCTTCTTTTTCTTTGTTGAGCTCATCGCGCTGATCCTGCGTCTGAATGCGGTAAAGGCGGATTTTCTCCATCAGCTCGCGGTCGTGCTTCGTGATGGTCTTCATCGCCTCGGAGCGCATGGAAAAATCATAAAGGCTCGTGGAATCAAATAAGATCTGCAGCGTCGTCAGGTTGCCGCCGGAAGCATACAGCGAGCGCAAACGGACTTTCAATTCCGCAAATGTATCGGCATATTCCTCGTCCGCCTTTTTAATCTCGGCTTCGAGGTTCGTGATGTTCGTATTGAGCTGCGTAATGTTCTGCACCGCAAGGTCGATGCTCGTCTGGTACGTCGTGATCTGCTCTTCGAGCGTTGCCTGATACGCTTCGGCTTCACTCGTCTGGTCGCGCAGCGAATCAAGCTTTTCGTTAAGGCGCTCGGCCTCGGCTTCATTTTCCGCCTGCTGCGATTTAATGGATTCAATCTGCTCATCGTATTCTGCCGTCGTGGTCGCAAAGACCGAGTTGGAGGAAATGAGCATCGTCACCGCCAGCACACCGGCCACAAAACGCAAGCTTTTTTTCTTCATCTTCATATCGATTAACTCCGTGTTTTCACAAAAATCAAGAGTCCTAAAAAAACTCTACCCTTATAATATATTACAATTCAGTAACTTTTTCAAGGCTTTTTGAAATCTTTCTGTAATCAGACACGGAAAGTTTACATTTCAAAAGAAAAAAGGGAAGCGCTTAGCTTCCTCAATTTTCTGCATTAGAAATATCAATCCAAAATTTCTTCCGCCGCGCCGACGCGCTGCACGTCGTCCCCGTCTTTAAAGCCCGGTGCGTCCGCAAAATCGAAGCCGAACGCATTCTTTTCCGGAAACAGTTCCAAAAGCGGGAACAGCACGAACGCGCGCTCCAAAATGCCGGGGTGCGGCACATTGAGCTCCTTTTCGCGTTGTGTGAAGCCCTCGTACAGCAAAACATCTAAGTCCATGCACCGTGCGCCGTGGTAAATTTCCCGCACGCGCCCCATCGCTGCCTCTATGCCGAGGCACGCGCCGAGCACCGCGCTTGGCGAAAGCTCCGTTTTCAGCAAAACGCAAATATTCCAATAATCCTGTTGCTCGTCCGGCACGTCAAACGGCGCGGTCTGCCACACGGAGGAAACGTTTTCAACCTCCGTTTTCGGCAAATGCGAAAGCGCCGCGAGCGCTGCGCGCAGATTTTCCCGGCGGTCGCCTAAATTTGTGCCGAGCCCCAAGACGACGCGCTTCATACACGGCTCCTTGTCATTTCGACCGAGACGTAATCGAACACCGCGTTGATGGGCGCTTCCGGCTTTTTCAGCTCCACCGTCACGCTCTGCACCTTCGGGTAGTTCTCCAAAATCGCATCGCATACCACCTGCGCCGCGCGCTCAATGAGGTCATATTTCTGCGCCGTAAACACCGCGTTCACCGTTTTGCGCACGGCGGCGTAGTTCACCGTCTCGTTGAGGTCATCTGTCTGCGCCGCGCGGGAAATATCCGCCTGCATTGCAATGTCTAAAATAAACTTCTGGCCGTTTTCCTTTTCCTCCGGGTTCACGCCGTGGTAGGCAAATATCTCAAGGCCCTTAATGCGTATTGTTTCCATTTTATACTCCCTTTCTGAATTGCTTTATCGCGTCCGCTACGCGCGCCGCCTGCACCGCTTCAAACGTATCGTGCGCGCGCACCATGTCTGCGCCGAACAGCACCGATGCCGTATGTGCCGCCACCGTGCCCGCCATGCGGTCTTCAAACGGCGGGTTGCCGCAAACAGCACCGATAACGCGTTTTCTCGACGCCGCCATCAAAAGTGCCGTACCCGGCACGCGGATTTTCTCCGGGTTTGCGATAAGCGCGAAATTTTCCTCATTTGTCTTGCCAAAGCCGATGCCCGGGTCGAAGCAAAGGCGATTTTTATTGACGCCATGCTGTTCCGCTTCCGCCGTTTTCTTCTCAAAAAATGCCCGAACGCGTTCCAAAATGTCGCCGCCCGCGCCGTTCAGGTCATCCGGATCGCCGGGGTGCATCACGATGCAGCCGCAGTCGGTGTTTTCCACCGCGCGCCACATTTCCGGTGCAAAACCCGTCACGTCGTTGATGATATGTGCGCCGGCTTTGAGGGCTTTTTCCGCCACCTCGGGGTAAAACGTGTCGATGGAAATGGCAAGATTCGTCTTCTCCGCAACTGCCTTCACCACGTTTTCAATGCGCGCCCATTCTTCTTCGGGCGAGATGCGCACGCTGCCCGGGCGGGTGGACTGCCCGCCGATGTCCACAATGTCCACGCCCTGCGCTTCCATCTCTACCGCGTGGCGCACCGCTTTTTCGGGGTCAAAATACTTGCCGCCGTCGGAAAACGAATCCGGCGTCACGTTCAAAATGCCCATCACATAGGTTCTGTTCAGCGGAAAGCGTTTTCCCGCCGCGTAAAATTCCGTCATATTGGCCTCCTCACTTTGCAAGCAACAGCATGACCTCGTTGCGGGTCTTCGCTTCCGTGCGCATGCAGCCGCGCAAGGCAGAGGTCTGCGTCAAAGCGCCCGCCGCACGCGCGCCGCGCATCGTCATGCACAAGTGCTCCGCTTCAATGAACACCGCCACGCCGCGCGGATTCAGATTTTCTTCGATAAAGTCCGCAATCTGCGCCGTCAGACGCTCCTGCACCTGCGGACGCCGCGCAAAGCAATCGACAATACGGGCAAATTTGGAAAGCCCGATGATCTTGCCGTCGCGCGGGATATACGCAATATGACACTTGCCGATGAACGGCAGCAAATGGTGCTCACATACGGAGTAAAGCGGAATATCCCGCACAAAAACGAGCTCGTCGTGCTCGCCCTCTTCGTGGAAAATTTTGAGATGCTGCTTCGGGTCGGATTTTAACCCCGAGAAAATCTCCGCATACATGCGTGCCACACGGTTCGGCGTTTCCTGCAGGCCCTCGCGCTCCGGGTCTTCTCCGACAGCCAGCAGAATTTCCCGCACCGCTTTTTCGATTCGTTCCAGATCCATAAATGAACACCCTTTCCCTCATGTTTCTCGTTTCCGTTATTATAGCACAGAAGCTGAGAAAAAGAAACGGCCCGCAGCGAAATTTGCCGCAAACCGTGCTTTCTTCAAAACAGATCGAGCATGTTGTCTAAATATATTTCTTCCCGCACGCGCAGCCGGTATTCCGGCTTTGTCATGTAGTAAAGCAGAAATTCCAAAATGAGCGCACTGCCGAGCCCCCTGCCCTCAATTTTAAAGTTCGTGAAGCCCATCGGCAGATATACGTTCTGTATATCTTCAACACCGATAAAACCCGGGTTCTCCATCGCCTTTGAAAAACGGTAGCCCTCCTTTGCGTTCGGCGCGGTGCAGATGTGCTCCGGGCCGTCTATGCCGAGGTTTTTGCGGCTCACCGCTTCATAACACGCTTTGCGGTCTTTGCAGCCGAAAGAGCAGCACTCGTTGCAGAGAAACTCCGCCTTGTCCTTCAGCGCCTGCGGCAGCGCGTTCAGCTTTTCAACTTGTTTATTCAGCCGAAAATCCGGCACGACAAACCGAAAATCTTCGCGTTCAAGCTCCCGTTTAAAGTCTTCAAAGTCCGTCAGCACCTTCGTCGTAGACGAAACAAAATACAGCCCCGGGTACGTCTTTTTTAAATAGCCTAACAGTAAATCGGAATGCACGATCACGCCGTTTTGCGGGCTTTCGCTTTCCGCAAACAGCTTACACAGCATGTTGCACTTCGGGTCGGATAAATGCTTTTCCTCCAACAAAGAATTGCTGAACGTCAGCCGCGCGGAGATGTTATATTCCCGCATGAGCGAGAGTACCGCGCGCGGGTCGTGCTCGCCGTCGCCGAGGCGTCCGCCGCCCCAAAGGCAGTCCGCCGGCGCGCCGTAAACAGACGCAATCTCGCACCACTCGTAAAAATATTCTCTGTGCGCTCCGTACAACGGCAAAAACACACTGTACAGCTCGAAAAATTCAAATAAGCCGGGCAAATGATAGTACGCTGTCACTTTTTCCTCCGATTTAATCCCCGTACGGGTCGGCAATGGCTTCCGAAAGCTCCGTGCCGTCCTCCGCCACCTGCCGCACCGTCACGCGGTCGCCTTTTTCTATGCCGTCCGCCGCACAGGTCACGGCGTATTCGGACAGGAACGTCGTCTCCTTCGCGTTGCCGTCCACGTAAATCACGCTGTACGGCGTGAAATTTTTGCCGCGCACCATCAGCATATCGTTCTGCACATACGCCGTGTTCACAGTGATGTCCCGCGTGCCGAAGCGCATGTCGGTCTCCTCAAACGGCTGCTCGCCGTGGTACACCACACGGTCGCCGTACAGCATGTCGTATTGCAGAGTGCGCAGCTCCGTTTCGTATGCACCGCGCCACGGGTTTAACTGGTGGAATTTCGTCAGTGTGCCTACGTTGATGTCTAAAAGCTCCAAAACACGGGACGAAAGCTGATACGCCTTCACGTTTCTATCCGCGCCCCCCACGCCGCAGTTGCTCCAAATGACGTACTCCGTTTCAAACAGGCCGCCCGCAGAAAGGTCCAGCATATCCTTGCTGATCTCCAGCGACGGCATGTGGTCGCCGTACAGCACCAAAACGGTCGGCTCCTCCCACGTCGTCAGAACATCGGTCAGCGTGCGCAGAAATTCATCCACCTCGTGAATCTGCGTCGCGTAATACTCCATTTGTCCGCGCAAAGCTGGGCCTTCCATGCCGGAAAGCACTTTGATATCCGCCGTCTCGCTCTCCTCCGGATACGCGCCGTGCGGCTGCACCGAAATGGTGTAAATAAGGTCGCGTTCCTCCGTTTCGGAAAGCGCCCGCACAATCTCTTTTGTCAGAATCTTATCCTTCGCCCAGCCGATTTCGTTTGTCTCCACGTGGTTCATATATTCAAGCGTCGTGAATGAATCGAACCCGAGCTTCGGGAACACGATGTTGCGGTCATAGAACGTCGCCGTATTATTGTGAATGACGTGCGACGCGAGCCCAAGTTTTTTTAAGTCATACGCGATGGACTCGCACGGCGTTTCCTGCAAAATCGTCTTGTACGGATATTCGCCCGTGCCGAAGTCATGCACATTCATCTGCGTGATGACTTCAAATTCCGTGTTCGCCGTGCCCGCGCCGACGGACGGCGCGGTGAAATACCCGCTGGGGCATGTCTCCTTCAGCTCTTCAAAATACGGCACCGGGTTTTCAGAGAACGTCACGTCTTTTAAGCGGTTCACGTCGAAAAACGACTCCAGCTGCAAAAAGATGATGTTCGGCACGTCCTCGGGCGCTTTGTCCTTTGTGCGCAGCACCTCCGCTGCAATGGCGCGCACGCGGCGGGCGGAGTAATCCTCCGGTCGGTCGATGCCCGTGTCAACGAGACTGCGCGTAAACGTGTACGTAAAGCCGTAATTCTCTGTCAAACGGATAACATCCGTATATGTATTCTCACCGAAGCCTAAGGACGTCGGCAGATACGGAATGACAATGCACGCGCAAAGGAGTATCACGCTCACCGCCGTGTTAAAGAGCCGGTGCACCGGGCTTTTCGGGCACTTTTTAAAAAGCATCACAAGCCCCGCAAGCAGCAAAATCACCGCAATAACAAGCAAAATAAATGCCGGTACGCTCATGTAAATGCCGATAAACGACCAATCGAGCTGCAAAATCGCAAAATCAATGGCGGAAAGCGGCGAAACGCGGTAGCTGAGCACATATAAATTCGCAATGCCGAGTCCAAACCACACCGTGCCGATCAAAATGCCGAAAAACCACCGTCTCTTGGAAAACAGGCACAGCGAAAGGGAAAACGTCAAAATCAGCACGTTTTCCAAAAACGCCAGCGGGTGTGATTCGAGCAGCACAAAAACAGCGGAAAGGCTCTGCCTGCCCATCAGCTCTATGACGATATTCAAAAATAATCCGCCGAGAAAGCACCCCAAAATACCCCGAATGCGCGTTCCCTTTTCAAACAATCCGTACAGCGTATGAAAAAACCGCCTGATGTCCTCCACCCCCGGTCTCCTGCTCGCAGTTTCTCAGAACTGCGTATTCAGCATGATTATAAGACCGAAAATGAATTTTTTCAAGCGGTTTCAACTTAGTATTTTCTTAAAATTTTTGGGGCCGCATTTTACGTTTCATGCGCCTTTGCAGCCTGAATTTCTTTCACATCCACGCCGCGTGGGGCAATGTTCTCCGTATACGTCTCATAACAGCCCCCGTTTCTGCGTTTTTACGCGAACTGTGCGTTATACAAATGCCGGTAGAATGTGTCGCCCTGCATCAAGCTTTCATGCGTGCCGCGCTCCACAATCTCGCCGTCGCGCACGACTAAGATCATATCCGCGTTGCGAATAGTCGATAAGCGGTGCGCAATGACAAAGCAGGTCTTGTCCGCCATCAGCGTACGCATGGCCTTTTGTATGCGCAGCTCCGTGCGCGTATCGACGTTTGAGGTCGCCTCGTCCAGAATGAGCAGGGACGACTCCAGCAGCATCGCGCGTGCAATGGTCATCAGCTGCTTTTGTCCCTTTGAGATATTCGCGCCGTCGTCCTCGAGCACCGTTTCGTAACCGGCCGGCAGCGTCCTGATGTAGTCATGGATGCCGCACGCCTTGCACACGCGCTCCACGTCTTCGCGCGTCGCCTTTTCGCTGCCGTAGGCGATGTTTTCATACACCGTGCCCGTAAAAAGCCATGTGTCCTGCAAGACCATGGAGTAATTGAGGCGCAAACTGCGGCGCGTCAGATCTTTGATTGGCTTATGGTCAAGCGTAATCTCTCCGCTGTCCACATCGTAAAAGCGCATCAGCAAATTGATGATGGTCGTTTTGCCCGCGCCCGTCGGGCCCACAATGGCCACAAGCGCGCCCTTCGGCACATGCAGCGAGAGATCTTTGATGATCTGTCTGTCCTTTGTGTAGCCGAAGTTCACGTGCGAAAGGTCTACGTCACCCTCGGCTTCGGTGAGGCCTTCGGCATTCGGACTGTCCGCGACCTCGGGCTCTTCATCCAGTAAGCGGAACACGCGCTCCGCCGCCGAAAACGCCGACTGCAATTCGCCGATGATGTTCGCGATTTCGTTGATCGGCCCGCTGAACTTGCGGGAGTACAGTACAAAGCTCGAAATGTTGCCGATAGAGATTGACCCGCCCAAAAACAGCAGTGCGCCGAAAAAGCTGACGAGTGAAAGCGAAAGGTTGTTAACGAAGTTGACGGACGGGCCCACCATGCTGCCGTAATAATCGGCGCGGTAGTACGCGTCCACGGTCTCGTCGTTCTGTTTATCGAGCTTTTTAATGGTGTTTTTTTCCTGGCTATACGCGCGCAGCGTCTTCTGCCCACTGATCATTTCCTCCACAAAGCCGTTCAGCTCTCCCAGCTTTGCAGAGCGCTTGCGAAACAGCGGCCGCGTAAAGCCTGTGATCTTCTTCGTCATGAACATCGAAAGCGGCACAGTGAAAACAAACACCAGCACAAGCATCGGCGAAATGGAAAGCATCATGATGAGCGCGCCGATGACTGTGACGGCGCTCGCGAACACCTGCACCATATCATTCGTAAGCGAGGTGTTGATGGTGTCGATGTCATACGAAATACGGCTCAAAATGTCGCCCGTCTGGTGTGTATCGAAGTATCCGACCGGCAGCTCGCTCAGCTTTTGGAACACATCGTGCCGCATCGTGTTCACCACGCGGCGGCTGATGACGATCATAAGGCGCGTCAGCGCATACGAAAGTGCTGCGGATATCGCGTACATCACAACCATCAGAACGCCGTAGCAGCCCACCTTTTCAAAATTGACTTTGCCGCGGCCGAGCTCCATCGCATCCACCGCAAGACCCGAAATGTACGGTCCCGCCAGTGAAAGCAAATTGCCGCCGACCGTCAGTAAAATCGCCCCGAGCATCAAAAATTTGTAGCGCATCAAATACGGCAAAAGGCGCGACAGCACCGCCGTTTTTTTCATTTTGGGCTTTTCGTGTTTTTCCGTTTGCACGGTTTCCGGCCTTTTCATGCGTGCACCTCCTTTGCGAGTCCCTCGCCGATCTGCGACTCCCCGATCTCACGGTAAAGCGGACAGGTCTCCATCAATTCTTGGTGTGTGCCCATGCCGATGACATTGCCGTTTTCGAGCACCATGATTTTTTCCGCATGCATGATGGAGCTGATGCGCTGCGCAATGATGATCTTTGTCGCGTCCGCACAATGCAGGCGAATTTCTTCACGCAGCTTCGAGTCCGTCCTGTAATCGAGCGCGCTCGAGGAGTCGTCCAACAGCAAAATGTCCGGGTCGCCCGCCAACGCGCGCGCAAGCAACAGTCTCTGTTTCTGCCCACCCGAAAGGTTCGCGCCCTTAATGGCGATCGGCGCGTCCAGGCCGCCCTGTTCTTCAATAAATTCCAGCGCCTGTGCGCGTCGTGCCGCTTCCAGAAGCTGCTCGTCCGTCAGGTTTCGCCCTAAGCGGATATTCTCGCGTATCGTGTCCTTAAACAGCGTGTCGTTTTGGAACACCACGCCGAACTTCGCGCGTAAACCGGACGTCGCGTAGTCGCGGATATCCACGCCGTCTATTTTCACGGAGCCCTCCGAAACGTCGTAGTAACGCATGAGTAAACGAATAATCGTCGATTTACCCGCGCCTGTCGCGCCGATGATGCCGAGCGTCTCGCCGCGTTTTAACGCAAAATCGATGTTCCGCACCGCAAAGCTGCCGCGCGCATAGCGGAACGTCACGTGGTCAAACTCCACGTGCGGCGCGTCCTTCGGCAAAAAGCTGAAGTGCGGCTCAGTCTCGAAAAGCTCCACCGGCGTGTCCAGCACCTCCAATACACGCGCAGAGGAAGCCGATGCGCGTGAAAGCATCATGAAAATGCGGTTAATCGCCATTAAAGCGTTCAAAACGATGGTGTATAAATTCATAAACGCGATGATCTTGCCGATCTCGGAGGTGCCGTTGTTCACGCGCACCGCGCCCACCGTGATGACCGCCACAATGCCGAGGTTCAGCAAAAGACTCATCACCGGGTTGATGAGCGCCATGGTGCTCTCTGCCGTGCGCTCCTTTTCGGTGAGGTCGTCGTTCACCTTCTTAAACCGCGCACGCTCATAGTCCGATTTGGAAAGCGCCTTGATGACGCGCACGCCCACGGCGTTTTCACGCACCACGCGCAGCATGGAATCGGAAGCCTTCTGCACGATCTTAAAAAGTTTCGCACCTTTTCGCGAGACGTAAAACACAATTACGCCCACAATGGGCAAGGACGCCACCATAATGAGCGTCAGCATCGGATCCATCGTCAAGGATACGATGATGCCGCCAAAAAGCAGCAGCGGCGCACGGATGCCGATGCGCTGGATCATGCCAATCGTCTGGTGCAAAACGTATGTATCGCTCGTCATGCGCGAGATAAGCGACGGAATTGTGAACGCATCCACCCTGCTTTCCGAAAGATACGAGATCTTTTGGAACAGGTCATGCCGGATCTGCCGCGTGCAGTCGCGCGCCACAGCGGACGCCATGCGGTTCGCCGTGATGTTGCCGCCCCACGCAATAAGCGAGCACACGATCATCAATCCACCCCACAGACATACCGGGCGAATCTCTTTCAGCGGGATCAGATCGTCAATGATATACGACAAAATCCACGGAATCGCGAGCTCCACAAGCGTACCGACCGCCTTAAAGCTGATGCCCACGCCCATACGCGGCAAAAACGGTTTTAAATACACCGCCAGTCTTTTCAAATTACATGCCCTCTTTCCCCTAAGAAGCTCTCAATAGTTGTATTTGCAACTATTATAGCGTATCCCGCACAACTTTTCAATATAATCATAAAATATTTTGGTAAATTTAAGCCTTCGCTTGACAAAAAGCCTCCCCGTGGTATAATAGATATAATTTACCGTTTGCGAAAACGAAGGAGGGAATTCCATGATCCACACAGATTTTGACCCGGAGAAAACAGCCGTCATTGAGCCGAGCGAATTCTATCACCCGATGGAAAATATGCCGGAGGCACTCATCGGCGTGTTCTCCCGCCCGCTTACGGAGAAATACGCGGCGGAATTTCACGGCGAAGTCATCATGCAATATCAGGACTGCAACGGTGGAGAACCGGTCTATCGCTGCACTGCGCCAGACGGCACCGCGTTTGCGCTGATGTGCATGCGCGTCGGCGCGCCGTCTGCCTGCGGCATCATGGAAGAGATGATCCCCCACGGCGTGAAAAAGTTTTTGATGCTCGGCTCCTGCGGCGCACTCGATCACGCCATCACCGCCGGGCACATTCTGGTACCCTACGCCGCCGTGCGCGATGAGGGCACCAGCTACCACTACGCCCCGCCCGCCGAGGAAGCCGTACTCGAGCCTGCCTGTGTAGATGCCGTCTGCCAAGCGCTCGAAGACATGGACGTCCCCTATGCCCGCGTGAAAACGTGGACGACCGATGCGTTTTTTCGCGAGACGCGCGGCAAGGTTGAAAAGCGTTTAAAGCAAGGCTGCTCCGTCGTCGAGATGGAATGTGCCGCCATGGCGACCGTCGCGGCGTTCCGAAACGTCAAATTCGCCCAGTTCATGTGGGCAGCAGATTCCCTTTCCGGCGAAAAATGGGACGCCCGCAACTTAAATAAGCTCGGCACGGATGCCGGCGAGATCTACATGGAAGCCGCCATCCGCACCTTAGAGTACCTGTAAACATACAAAAAAGTTAAGAAAAGCTGAATTCTCCCCGCACAGACTGGAAATGTGCGGGGAGTTGTATTATACTATATAAAATGGGTTTTATGGGAAAGTCGCAAGTCCGTTCCGCAGAGTCGGAATTTCAGTACGATTGAGTCAAGAAAGGAACATGAATATGAACGTAAAACATGAAGAATTGACCGTCCGCGCCTTATATGATCTCAGTTATACCGCGGCGCGCCCGCTGCTTGAAGCCTGCACCTACCCGTGGGAGGCGCTGCCGAAGATCGGCGAGTTCATTAAAGCGCTCGGCAAAACGCTTTCGCCCGAGGAATACGAGCAGCGCGGCGAAGACGTGTGGGTCGCGAAAAGCGCCAAGCTTTACCCGAACGTCTACATTGCAGGCCCCACTGTCATCGGGCCGGAGACCGAGGTGCGCCCCGGCGCATTTATCCGCGGCAACGCGCTCATCGGCGCAGGCTGCGTCGTCGGCAATTCCACCGAGGTGAAAAACGCCATCCTGTTCGACGGCGCGCAGGCCCCGCACTATAACTACATCGGCGATTCCGTCATGGGCCATAAGGCCCACACCGGCGCGGGCGCCGTCACGTCGAACTTAAAGCAGGATCACTCGAACGTCACCGTCTTAAAGGACGGCGAACGCGTAGAGACCGGCATGCGCAAATTCGGCGCCATGCTGGGCGACCACGCCGAAATCGGCTGCGGCAGCGTTTTGAATCCCGGCACGGTCGTCGGCAAAAACGCACGCGTCTATCCGCTTTCCATGGTGCGCGGCTTCGTGCCCGCGAACCACATCTATAAAAAGGCCGGTGAGGTCGCCGAAATTCACGACTGATCTTCGCCGTAAAGAAAAGAGGTCTTTATGGAGCTTTTAAAGCAACTCATCACGCGCATACTCGGCTCCGGGCTGCTTTCCACCGCCCTTGTGCTCGTGCGTGCCGTCACCGTCCTGATGGTTTTGTACGTTATCTGGCGCTGCTATACCTCGTTTAAAAAGGGACAGCGCCGCAAAGACCCGGTCGTCATGCTGGAGGATGCCGCCACCGGCGCGCATTTCCCCGTTTTGTACTGGGAAAACTCCATTGGGCGCAGCCGCAGCTGCGATATTCAAATACCCGATAATTCCGTTTCGCGCGATCATGCCGTTTTAATGCGCCGCGAAGAGGGCTGGTTCGTGTGCGATACCGGCTCCCACGCCGGCACACGCGTGCGCAATAAACAGATCACAGAGCCCACGCTCGTGCAGATCGGCGACAAAATCCGCATGGGCTCCACCACGCTCACGCTGCGTAACGCGTCCGACGTGCCGCAGAAAAAGCGCAGCATGTTCACCGGCTTTTCCAAAGAGGCGGCGTCCCCCTTTAAGCTGATGCTCGTCGTCACGCTCGTTCAGATGTCGCTCACCTTGCAGCTGATGATCGGCACAGGCGAATTCCGCCTCTACCCCGCCGCACCGTTCGTGATTCTGTTCACGGCAAGCTGGGCGCTGTACTTTTTCTCCCGCCGCATCTTAAAGCGCGTCAGCTTTGAGATTGAAACCGTTGGGCTGCTCCTCAGCAGCATCGGCATCCTGCTCCTCAGCGGTGAGGGGCTCGACACCGTTAAAATGCAGATTGCCGCGTTCGGCATCGGCATTGTGCTTTTCTGCTTCCTTGTTTGGTTCATGAGCGACCTCGAGCGCGTCATGAAGCTGCGGCTCTACATCGCCATCGGCGCCATTTTGCTGTTTGTTGCAAACCTTGTGCTCGGCAAAGACGTCAACGGCTCCCGCAACTGGATCTTCATCGGACCGTTCAGCTTCCAGCCCTCGGAGTTCATCAAAATCGCATTCGTGTTCGTCGGCGCGTCTACGCTCGACCATTTGCAGACGAAAAAGAACATCACGGAGTTCATCGTGTTCGCCGCCATTTGTCTCGCGTTTCTTTTTCTCATGCGCGATTTCGGCACGGCGCTCATCTTCTTCGCCTGCTTCCTCATCATCGCGTTCATGCGCTCCGGCAGCTTCCGCACCATTTTCCTCATCCTCGCGGCAGCGTGCTTCGGCGTGTTCCTTATTTTGCAGTTTAAACCCTACGTTGCCCAGCGCTTCTCGGGCTGGATGCACGTGTGGGAACACACACAGGACAGCCTCGGCTACCAGCAGGTGCGCACCATGACGTATATCGCAAGCGGCGGCCTCTTCGGTCTCGGCCTCGGCAACGGCATCTTAAAATATGTCGCCGCCGGCGACAGCGACCTCGTGTTCGGTATGCTGTGCGAGGAGCAGGGCCTTTTAATGGGCATGGCGGTGCTGTTCGCGCTCGTCCTCTTTATCCTCTACGCCCGCAGCGATGTCACGCGCAGTCGCTCCACATTCTACGCCATCGCGGCGTGCGCCGTCTCGGGCATGCTGCTCTTTCAGGCCGCGCTCAATGTCTTCGGCCCCACGGACGTTCTGCCGCTCACCGGCGTCACGCTGCCGTTCATCAGCGCAGGCGGCTCCAGTATGATCTCTGTCTGGGGGCTTCTGGCATTCCTCAAAGCGTCCGATGAACGCACCTACGCTGCCCGCCGTGCGGGAAGACACCCGAAAGGCGAAGCCGACGAAGACACGATTTCCTTCACCCCGCCGCGCTACTCCCCGAACGACCCGCCCACGCCGCGGCCCCGCGTGAATACCCGCGCCGAAAACACGGCCCCGCGTTCCCGCGGCGCATACCGCGTCCATATTTCCGAAGAAAACCTCTCGCCGGGTCAGTCCCGCACACGCAGAAAGGATGGTGACCGCCGATGAAAACGACCGGCTTTCGCTCTTTTGTCCTTTACATTTTGCTGTTCGCCTTCTGCGGCGGCTTCGTCTGGTTCCTCATCAACCTCGCGTTAAACGGCTCCACATGGGCCACGCAGCCGTATAACGGTCACATTTACGGCGATGACACCGCCGTTTCCGCCGGTACCATCACAGACCGCAGCGGCATGGTGCTCGCCAAAACGGAGGACGGCTCCCGCGTTTACGCCGAAAGTGAAGACATTCGCCGCGCACTGCTCCACACCGTGGGCGATTCCAGCGGCTACATCGGCACCGCCGTGCAGGCTGTGCACCGCTCGCAGCTCGTGGGCTATAACCCCATCACGGGCCTTGCGCGCACCGTGCTTTCGGACCTCGGCAACAACCTCGTTTTAACGGTAGATGCCAACGCCAGCGCCGCCGCGTACAACGCCTTCAACGGCCGCAACGGCTCCGCATTTGTCTATAACTATAAGACCGGCGAGGTACTCGTCAAGGTCAGCGCTCCCACATACGACCCCATGAACGTCCCGGAGGACCTCAACGATAACGAAGAATACAACGGCGTTTTCCTCGACCACACGCTTTCCTCCACCTACACGCCGGGCTCCATCTTTAAGCTCGTCACAGCGGCTGCCGCCATGGAGTACCTGCCCGATTGGGACACCCGCACCTATACCTGCGAAGAAGAAATGGACATCGGCTCCGGCAAGGTGACGTGTCTCAATTACCACGGCGAGCTGAACCTCGAGCAGGCGCTCGGCTATTCCTGCAACCTCTACTTTGCGCAGCTTGCGGAGGACATCGGCGCGGAAAACCTCAAAAAGAAAGCCGAAGAAATGGGCTTCGGTAAAAACTTCTCGTTTGATTCCGTCACCACCACCAAAAGCAGTACCAATTTAAGCAGCTTCACCAGTGCCATAGACCTCGCGTGGAGCTCCGTCGGTCAGGCGGATGTCATGGCAAACCCGTACCACATGGCGCTTTTGATGGGCGCCATCGCAAACGGCGGCTCCACACCGGAGCCATACCTCACGGGCGGCAAAAGCCGCACGAGCTACACCTTAACGGACAGCTCCACTGCCGCTTCACTCCACAGCATGATGCGCAACAACGTCGTCAATTACTACGGCGAGTATCTTTTCGACGGTTATTCGCTGTGTGCCAAAACCGGCACCGCCGAGCTCGACGATAAAAACCCGAACTGCTGGATCGTCGGTTTCTCGGAGGGAGAAAGCACCCCGTATGCGTTCGCCGTGTGCGTGCAGGAGGGCTCCTCCGGACTCTATACCGCCGGTGAAGTCGTCTCCGCCGCACTCAACGCCATTACAGGGAACTGATCTTCCGTAAACCACAGCGAAGCAACGAATAAAGTTTCGTCCACCTTTGAAAAGGTGGTGGTTTCCAAAGGCAACGCCTTTGGTCGTCGTTTGCAAACGGCGAGACCTTTTTACCTACCAAAAATCAGGAAGATAGGCAGAATAGTCCGGTGGACTGTTCTGCCGCAAGGAACCCTATTAAGGGGTTCCTTGAAGAACTCGCCACAGCGAATTCTTAGAAACAAAGCAACGCCGCACCCTCGATTTTTCATTGAGAGTGCGGCGTTGCTTTATGCCTTCGTATAAAATTCAAGCTCCCTCTGACCGAGAAAAAGAGTGAGATACTGCGCACCCTCAATCACAGCCGGAAACACCCACGGCAGCAAAATCAAAAGCCGACAAAATGCAACGAACCCCGAGGGGTTACCTCGGGGTTCGTTGCTTGAAAAAGGAGATTTATGAAAAAGACTCGTACTCTAAATTAAATCAACCCGCGCTGTATTCGGAAAGCTTCAGTTCCACGGTTGCGGACTGCTGCGTTGAAGAGCGGTACACCTGAAGTGTTACCGTATCGCCCGGCTTCTTGCTGAGGATTGCGGAACGCAAGGTGGATTCACTGTCCAGCTGCTGGCCGTCAATAGCGGTAATCACATCGCCCACCTGCAAGCCGGAAGCCTGTGCCTCGCTCGAATTGAGCTGTGCCACATACTCGCCCTGCGGCAAACCGTAGAAGCGGCCCGTCATGCTGTCGATGAACTGACCGGAAATACCGAGAACAGCTCTGTCCTTCACATAACCGTACTGGATGAGGTCGGAGATAATCGGCTGTGCCGTATCGATCGGAATCGCAAATCCAAGGCCCTCATAGCCCGTAGCGGAAATTTTCGCAGAGTTGATGCCAACGACCTGACCATACTCGTTGATGAGTGCGCCGCCGGAGTTACCGGGGTTAATCGCCGCATCGGTCTGGATGTATTCCATCGTGTAGCCGGTTGTGTTATTGGCAATCGCGCGGTTCAAAGCGGAAACGTAACCGATCGTTACGCTGGAGCTCAGCTCGTGGCCGCCCGGGTTACCGATGGCCATGACCTTATCCGCAACGCGCAAATCTTTGGAAGAACCAAATTCCGCAGCCGTCAAGCCCGTCGCATCGATCTTTACGACCGCAAGGTCCGTCACGGTATCGCTGCCGATCAGCTGCGCTTCATACGTCTCACCGTCGGAGGTTATAACCTTCAGGGAAGTCGCACCCTCCACAACATGCGCATTCGTGATGATGTAGCCATCTTCACTCATGATGATGCCGGAGCCTTCGCCCGCCGGGGAAACGCTGCTGTCCGACGTGTCGGTCTGCATAAAGCCGTAATTCTGTGTCACCTGATAATTCTGGATGCACACGACAGACGGTGTAAGCTTTGCGGCAATGTCCTGGTCGCTCATCGCGGAAACCGTGCCGTCGCTGCTCGCGCTCGTATCCGAGCTCGTGTCGCCGTTCACCACGCGCGAGATTGTGAACGCAGCATTGCTGCTCGCTTCGGAAGACTGCACATTGATGACGCCGTTTTGAATCATCACGACGAATACGCCAAGCGACGCCGCCGAGGTAATCGCACAGCAAAGCACAACGGCTAAAAGCTTCAAGCCGAATTTCGAGCCGTGCTTTTTGGGCTTCGGCTGTTTTTGCGGCTGATGCACAGGCACACCGTAATACACAGGCTGTCCGTTTGGCTGCACCGGCGCGTTCTGCTGCGGAGCGCTCTGTGCGTTCCACGTATATGCGGGGGTGTTGTTCGTCGGATACTGTGCGTTATGATAGGTGCCGTAGGCGTTTGTGCTGTTTACAGCGTTATTAGCGGAAGTATTGGTGTTCACCGGTTCAGACCCATTGTTCGGGTCAAAACCATTTTGGAATTCCTCATGATTGTCACTCATGGTTCCTTACTCCTTTCACATAATACCATATTCCAAACGGTTTTTCAACCTTTTTTTCTTTCCGTTCGGATTATCTATATTATTTCGGAGTTCTGTGAAGTTCATGTGAAGTGCAGTGAACAGTTTCATGAAAAAAGCAAGAAATCTCTGTCACACAAAAACAACGAAAGCCACCGGTGCGTGTTCCGGCGGCTTTCCTTATACGCTGATTTTATTTTGTCGTCAGGTGCGCACTTTTCAGCGCCTTGCGAATCAAAGCGGAAAGCGGCACGGAAATGATGATGGCGAGAATCGCGTTCACCGTGCTCGAAGCCGCTTTCGTCGCAAGCGCGATCGCCGCAGCCTCCGGCGCACTGCCCGCAAGCACCGTCGTAATGTAGGACTTTGCGAGATACAGCACAATGTATGTCAGGCTGCCGCAGATGCCCGCCACAATGCTGCGCGGTACGGTGATGGTAAAGTCTTCCTCCAGCATGTTGCCGGTGATTTTACCCTTGTGCGCGATGAGGCCGCAAACCGCAGCCAACAGGAACTTAAATACAAACGTAAACGGAGCCGAAGCGATGTACGCCGGGTTCGTCAGGTCGTAGAGCATCGCGCCGATACCGGAAGCCAGACCGCCTCCGATCGGGCCCATCACAAAGCCCGCAAGCAGGCAAAACGCGTTGCCGAGGTGGATACGGGAAATATCGCCCACCGGCACCGGAATCGGGAAGCTCAGGTAGTTGGAAACGAACACCAGCGCGCCCAAAAGGCCCACGGTGACAATCTTGTAGATGGAATTCTTGTTTTTCATTTTGATTACCCCTTTGCTTTGGGGCGCGACTGCACCGTTCGTGCGCCGTGCCTTGAAGATTGCACCCAGTATAGCACCGCGCTGGTATTGTCGCAATGGCCAGATTTAATATAATTTTTAAGGTCAGATGGTTTTTCACACCCCAAAAAGCCCGCCCCGGTTGCATTTTCGTCAAAAAAGCGGTATACTGGCGATGCGAAAAGTGTCGTTCGCTTTTCGATTATCTATAATATGAAGAAGGGATATTCATGGCAAAAGTAAAAGCCGTTATTTTTGATATGGACGGAACCGTGGCCAATACGCTCACTTCCATCGCCGGATTCGGCAACGCCGCGCTTGAAGCGCACCGCTTAAAAACGTTCCCCGTAGATCGCTACCGCACATTCGTCGGTAACGGCGCAGATATTCTCATGCGCCGCATGCTCACTGCCGCTAAGGGCACATACACCGAAGAAGATGTAAAAGCCCTGCGCAAAACGTATGACGCTTTATATGAAAGTGATCCCACAAAAGACGTCACCCCCTACCCCGGCATCGTAGAGCTGCTCCAAAAAATGCGTGAAAACAACGTCAAAGCCGCCGTGCTCTCCAACAAACCCGATAACATGACGTGCTATATCGCCGAAAAGCTGTTCACCGGGCTTTTTGATGTCGTCCACGGACAAAGGGAAGGCGTACCGAAAAAGCCGGACCCCAGCGCCGCACTTTTATTGTGCGAAGAATTAGGCGTCACCCCCGCCGAATGCCTGTACGTCGGCGACAGCGGCGTTGATATGCAGACCGGGCAGAACGCCGGCCTCTTCACCGCCGGCGTCACCTGGGGCTTCAGGGACGAAAAAGAGCTCGAAGAAAACGGCGCCGATACCCTCGTCCATAACGCAGAGGAGCTGGAAAACCTTATCCTCTAAGCTAACGGCAATGGCGATTAAAAGTCTTTCGTCAAGTTTTCTTCAGAAAACTTTTTGCCTAAATATAATTTATCCTCTCCAGGCTGCGTCCGGAGAGGATTTCTTCTTTTATTGCGCTTTGCTGTTTAGCTCCCGATATGTCCCAAGAATTAGCACCACCGAAACCACAAACGTCAAAATGTCTGAAACCGGCATCGAGTATAAAACGCCGTCCAAGCCGAACCAAATCGGCAGCAGGATGGCAAAGCCCACGCCGAACACCACCTCGCGCAACATGGAAAGCACCGTCGAGCTCAGCGCCTTGCCAAGTGCCTGCAAGAAAATAAAGCACGCCTTGTTCACGCACGCCGGAATCATCATACACAGGTAAATACGGAACGCCTTCACCGCAAACTCCGTGTAAAATGCGCTTTCATTTGCCACGCCAAACAGCGAAATGAGCTGTTGCGGGAAAAACTCCACCAAAATCAGCGCCACGGCGCCCACCGCTGCTTCCGAGATCAGCAGCATCGTAAACAGCTTATTTACGCGCCTAAATTTCTCCGCACCCATGTTGAAGCCCACGATCGGTATGCACCCCGCCGCCATACCGACAACGATCGAGATCACAATCTGAAAGAACTTCATCACAATGCCGACCACTGCCATCGGGATCTGTGCGTACTGCACCTGCCCGAAAATCGGGTCCAGTGCGCCGTATTTGCGCAGCATGTTGTTGATGGCCGCCATTGCCGCCACAAGGCTGATCTGTGAGAGGAAGCTTGTCATACCAAGTGACAAAATGCGCCTGCAAAGCCCGCCGCTCAGCTTAAAATCTCCCTTTCCCGGGCGAATCACACGCATATTGCACAAATACCAGATTGCAAGCACCGCCGTCACAATCTGCCCCAGCACCGTCGCAACCGCCGCGCCCATCATACCCCAGCGGCACACGAAAATGAACACCGGGTCTAAGATCGTGTTCAATATCGCGCCCGCCAGCGTCGATGCCATCGCAAATTTCGGGCTGCCGTCCGCGCGGATAATTGGGTTCAGCGCCTGTCCGAACATATAAAACGGCACGCCGAGCGCAATATAGAAGAAGTACTCCTTCGCATAACGGAACGTCTCCACGTTCACACGCCCGCCAAACATCGTTAAAATCGGTTCCGCCAAAAGCAAATACACAGCCGTCAAAGCCGCGCTTGCAAGCAAAACCAGCACCACGGCGTTGCCTACGCTCTTCTTCGCCGTTTTCACGTCCTTTTTGCCGAGGTTGATACTCACATACGCGCAGCAGCCGTCGCCGACCATTACCGCGATTGCGAGCGCCGCCACGGTCAGAGGAAACACAACGGTGTTCGCCGCGTTGCCGTAAGAACCGAGGTAGTCCGCGTTTGCAATGAAGATCTGGTCAACAATGTTATACAGCGCGCCGACCAGAAGCGAAATGATACACGGCACTGCATAACCGCGCATTAGCTTGCCCACACGTTCTGTGCCCAAAAATACGTTAGTGTTTTCTTCCATACCTTTACTCCCTGATATAAATCTAAATCACAAAGCAGCGGAATACGCCGCCCGAAAATCCGGACTTACGCATCTCGCTGCTCGATTTTGAAACCTATAAACTTGTATACCGTCAGTTCAAATAGTCGCCCACCGGAGCGGAATTGTACTGCTTAATAATTTTGATTACAATTGAGCCGTCCGTTTCCTTATGCTCCTCTACGATTTTATACTTTGTGTGGCTGCGTTCCAGCCCGTTCTTGTAATTCGCAACTTCCTCCTGTACTGCGCGCATGGCGTAATCCTTTACCACACCCTCTTTAAGCTGGAAATGCAACGTTTGACAGATACACGCAGACTGAATTCGTTTCATAATTTCACCATTCCTTATCAAAATAAATGCGGCGCATATACGCAAACCGGATTTACGCACATACGCCACACGTTTTCTATTATTCTACTCTTTTGAAAATACTTTTTCAAAGGCAGTTTTCGCAAAATTTTCCGGCTCGCAGATTGGACACTTTGCACAAGCGTCGCACGTCTGCTTCTTCGCCCCGCACACGTGCCGCCGTCTGTATTCCGTTGGCAGCTCGCCGTAGGCCTCCTTAAACGCCGCCGTAAATCGGCTCTGGCTCTCATACCCCACGGCCTGCGCCACGGACGCAATGTCGTTCTGCGTTTTCAGCAGCAGCCCCGCCGCAAGCTCCATGCGGTGCTGCTTCATGTGCGCCGCAATCGTCGTGCCGTACACTTTTTTGAACACCGTTTTCAGCGTCGTGGTGTTCATAAGGAACTCTCTTGACAGCGTTTCTATCGTGATGCGCTCGCTGATGTGTTCAATCAGGTAATTGTGCACGTTCCGAATGATCTCCTCCTGCGAAGCCTGAAAGTCCACTTCCTTTTCCGGGCACGTGATCTCCATCACCTGCTCCACAATCTCGTGCAAAAGCCCGATCTGCTCGGTGTCCGACGCCTTATAGTAGACTTCCTTGCCATCGCGGCGGCTCATGATAAGCCCACTGTCTAAAAGCGACTTCAAATGGTGCGAAACTGCCGGACTCGACATATCCATCATCGCTGCAATGTTGATAACACATTCTTCCCGGTGACTCAAAAGCCAGAAAATGCGCACGCGCACCGGGTCGCTCAGCTGCTTGAACACATCCGCCACGGCCGAAAAACGCTCCGTATTCATCAATTCTCTATGCAGCGCTTCGTCGTGCTTGTGCCTGCCGTGGTCGTGCGGCAATGCAAAATCCGCCATAAAAAGCCCTCCGTTTATCCGTTTCGGAAATCCCGTTCGCCCGTTTGGAAGCAGCACCCGAAAACCCCTTGATTTTTTATTCCGGCCCCAGTATACTACAACTGTAACGATTAAGCAAGTATTTAATCGTTAGCACCACATTTCAAAACAAAATGATTTTTTACGGAGGTTTTCCCCATGAAAAAAACGTACAGCATCGAAGTTGACTGCGCAAATTGTGCCAACCTGATGGAAGAGGCAACCAAGAAAACCGCAGGCGTTGCAAATGCGACCGTAAACTTCATGACCCAGAAGATGATCGTTGAGTTTGAAGACGGTCAGGACGCTAAAGCTGTCATGAAGAATGTCCTCAAGGCCTGCAAGAAGGTTGAGCCGGACTGCGAAATCGAGCTTTAATTTACTTCGGTCTACCCGTATAGTCAAAAAAAAGACCGGCTCCGCTTTCTCGGTACAGTCGGTCTTTTTTACACGGTAATGTGTCATCTAACTGCTATATAAAATCACAAGAGGTATCCTCATGAAAAAGAAACAAAAGATTACGCTGTACCGCATCATCATCACCGCCGTGATGCTGGTCGTGTTACAGTTCTTACCTATCACGGGCATTCCGCGCCTTATCGCGTACCTCGCCGCCTATCTCGTCATCGGCTACGATATTTTGAGAAAAGCCGGCAAGGGCATCCTAAACGGCCGCGCGTTCGACGAAAACTTTTTGATGGCGCTCGCCACCCTCGGTGCGTTCTTCCTCGCCATTTGGACAAAGAGCGGCGATTATCTTGAGGGCATCGCCGTGATGCTGTTCTATCAGATCGGCGAGCTGTTCCAAAGCTACGCCGTCGGCAAAAGCCGCAAAAACATCTCCGCGCTGATGGACATCCGCCCGGACTACGCCAACATTGAAAAAGACGGCAAGTTAGAACAGGTCGATCCCGACGAAGTCGCGGTCGGCAGCATCATCGTCGTGCAGCCGGGCGAAAAAGTCCCGCTCGACGGCGTGGTCGAAAGCGGCAACGCAAGCCTTAACACCAGCGCGCTCACCGGTGAAAGCCTCCCGCGCGATGTCAAAGAGGGCGATGAGATCATCAGCGGCTGCATCAATTTAAACGGTGTTCTGAAAATCCGCACCACAAAGGAATTCGGCGAGTCCACCGTTTCCAAAATCCTCGACCTCGTCGAAAACGCCAGTTCCCGCAAGTCCCGTTCGGAAGCGTTCATCTCCCGCTTCGCTAAAATTTATACCCCGGCGGTCTGCATTTCCGCTGTACTGCTCGGCATCGCCGTACCGCTCCTGCGCATGGCGTTCGGCATGGATGCCGCTTGGGTCGATTGGATCTACCGTGCGCTGACCTTCCTTGTCGTCAGCTGCCCGTGCGCACTTGTCATTTCCATCCCGCTCAGCTTCTTTGCGGGCATCGGCGGTGCAAGCCATGAGGGCGTGCTCATCAAGGGCTCCAACTATCTTGAAGCCCTCTCCGATGCAAAAATCGTCGTGTTCGATAAAACCGGCACGCTCACGCAGGGCGTGTTTGAGGTCACCGCCGTCCACCACAACACGATGGACGAAGCAAAGCTGCTCGAGTACGCCGCGCTCGCCGAGTGCGCCTCCTCCCACCCCATCAGCAAAAGTTTGCAGAAAGCCTACGGCAAAGAGATCGACCGCAGCCGCGTAACGGACATTGAAGAAGTCAGCGGCAAGGGCATCACCGCCAAGGTCGACGGGCACGAGGTCCTCGCCGGCAACGCAAAGCTCATGGCGCTGCACAATATTCCATATAACGACTGCCACAGCGTCGGCACCATCATTCACATATCAATCGACGGCAAATATGCCGGTCACATCGTTATCTCCGATGTCATCAAGCCCCATTCCAAGGAAGCCATTCAGAAGCTGAAGCACGCCGGTGTTGAAAAAACCGTCATGCTCACAGGCGATGCCAAGCGTGTGGCTGATCAGGTCGCCAAAGAGCTGGGTATTGACGAAGTTCGCAGCGAGTTGCTCCCGGGCGATAAGGTCAACGAAGTCGAAAAGCTCATTCAGAATAAGCCGAAGAAAGCAAACCTCGCGTTCGTCGGCGACGGCATCAACGATGCGCCGGTGCTCACCCGTGCCGATATCGGCATCGCCATGGGCGCCATGGGCAGCGATGCCGCCATCGAAGCCGCAGACGTTGTCCTCATGGACGATGATCCGATGCAGATTGCAAAGGCCATCAAAATTTCCCGTAAGTGCATCGGCATCGTCAAGCAGAACATCGTGTTCTCGCTCATCATCAAGTTCGGCTGTCTCGCGCTCACCGCGTTCGGTCTTGCGAACATGTGGGCAGCCATCTTTGCGGATGTCGGTGTCATGATTATCGCGGTTCTCAACGCCATCCGCGCTTTGAAGTACAAAGAATAAAAGATAACATACCAAAACGCCCTCCCGCTGCGGTTTTCCCGTAAGCGGGAGGGCGTTTTTCGTTTTCTGTTTCAGCTTTTAATTTTTGTACAGATTGCCCGTGTACCAATCCACCATGCCGTTTTGCACAGCGTCCTCAAAGTAGTCGGGCCAGTAGTCCGGCGCTTTGCCGGAGGGATACCAAATGTCCGGGTACAACGCGTTTCCGTTCTCCGTGATTTTTGAGGTGTCCACGGTCGCATCTTCGCCGTCACGCACCTTGCGCGCCACGATCACCGTGCGGAAGCCCTCATATTCATACGAGCATGTTGAAAGCATCACCGTTTTGTCGTTTTCGTTCAGGTCAACGCCGGTGTTCACCATGCTGCGTTTCATCACGTCGTAGTAAAACTGCATCTTGTCTTCCGCAGAGTCAAAATCGCCGCGCAGATAGTTGAACAGCTCCCCTTGGTTATCGTATGTATTCGTCTTGAATACCGAAACAATCTTCCATTCCGCCGCTTCCTTTTCGGTGTCATAGCGGAATACCGGACAGCTTTTCACGGTCTTGGCACTGCCAAAACCGATCACCTGCCAGAACATTCTGCCGTCCTGCATGCTGTGCCCGTGCAAAACCTGATTATCGGAGTCCACCGTGCACATACCGTCCAAAAAGATGCTGCCGTACTTCGTGCTTTCCTTTTTGTAGTTGCGGTAAAGGTAATACTGCGGGTCATCTGCAGGCGGTGTCAGCACCGGAAAATTGATGTCCGTGCCGTCCAGCTGCACCCAGCCCGTAATGTCGCTGTTCACACTTTGCAGCTTCAAAACAGCCTCGCGACGGCGCTCCAGCTCTGCCATGCGTTCGCTGTCCGCCGTGTCGTCTTCGGAAGAAACCGGGGCCACGCTTTCCGTGTCGCCCGCTTCGGAGTAGATTTTCTGAATCTCACCTACGTTTTTATCCGTCACATACGGGTTCACAATGAGCTCAATTACAAGCACCGTCGCCGAAACGACAAAAATCACCGAAAACAGCGTGATGAGCACCGGGAACAGAATTCTCCGCTTTCTCGGCTGCATACTTTCTTCGTCTTCATAGACCGCCACGCGCCGCATAGGCTCCGGCTCGCGGTATTTGCGCCGCACGCGTTACGCCTCGTCCACCGGCAAACCGGCAAGGTAGCGGCGCACCATATCGAGTGCTTTGGAGGCCGCGCAGTGGCGGTGCCATTCGCGGGATTTCAGTCTGCCCATCGGCTGACGCTTTGCCACCCACGTGTTCTTGCCGTCACTCAACGCAATGTACACAAGGCCCACCGGCTTTTCTTCTGTGCCGCCGTCCGGGCCCGCAATGCCCGTGATACCCACGCCGATGTCTGCACCGCTCTCACGCACAATGCCTTCCGCCATCGCGCGCGCCGTCTGTTCGCTCACTGCGCCGTATGTCACAAGCGTCTCGTGCGGTACGCCGAGCAAACGCTCCTTCACGCAGTTTGCATACGTCACACAGCCCGTCTCAAACACGGCGGAGGAACCCGGAATATCCGTAATGCGCTTTGCAAGCATACCGCCCGTGCAGGATTCCGCCGTCGCAAGCTTCTTGCCCGCCTTTTTAAGCTCACTGACCACAAGCTCCTCCAGCGTCTCCACATCCACACCGTACACGAAGTTGCCGATGCGCTTCTTCAATTCTTCCACCACCGGCACGCACATCGCGTCGGCTTCTTCTTTCGTTGCGGCCTTCGCCGTCACGCGCACGAACATCTCGCCTTCCTTGGCATACGGTGCCACGGTCGGGTTGCTCTGCTCCATCAGGTCTTCGATCATCTGTGCCACCGGCGCTTCGCCTCTGCCGTACACATGCACGCTGTGCGAAGCGATGACCGCGCTCTGGAATTCCTCAAGGTACGGCACGGCATAGTTGTGCAGCATCGGGGTCAATTCCGAAGGCGGGCCGGGCAGCATGATGACGATCTTGCCCTTGTCCGTCCGGAACGCGCAGCCGGGCGCAGTGCCGTTGTCATTTTTCAGCGCGGTGCAGCCCTCCGGCAGCATCGCCTGCTTCATCTGGTTTTCGGTCATGCCGCCGTTTGCAAAGTAATCGAGCAAATGCTGGTAGCTCTGCTCGTGCAAAACGAGCTTCTTGCCCGCAGCCGCCGCCACGGTCTCTTTCGTCAGGTCGTCGCCCGTCGGCCCAAGGCCGCCCGTCGTGATGAGAATATCACTTCTGTCGAGCGCGTCGTAAACAGCCTTTTCCAGTCTGCCCACGTTGTCGCCGACTACGGCGGCGTAGAGCAGATCAATGCCGAGCGCCGAAAGCGCCTTTGCAACGATTGTTGTGTCCGTGTTCACGGTCTGGCCGAGCAAAAGCTCTGTACCTACCGATAATACTTCTGCCTGCATGGCAAAATTCCCCTTTCTTACAGATGACGGATCTCCGTCTTTTCAAGGCAATTTTTCAAAAGCTGTTCCACATCAAGCTTCTGTTCCGCAGCCTCCACCACGTTTAAAGTGGGGCGGGTGCGCGGGTGCTTCGGCGTAAACACCGTGCAGCAGTCCTCATACGGCTCAATGGAAATATCATACGTATCAATGTGGTGCGCAAGCGTCACGATTTCCGACTTGTCACTGCCGATAAGCGGACGGAAAACCGGCATGTTCGCCGCGGCATCCGTGCAGGCGATGGCCTGAATGGTCTGGCTTGCCACCTGCCCGAGGCTCTCACCCGTGATGAGTGCGCTGCATTCGCGCTCGCGTGCAATGCGCTCGGCGGCACGCATCATAAAGCGGCGCATAATCACGGTCGCAAGCTCCTCCGGGCAGTTGTCTCGAATTTGCTCCTGAATTTCGGTGAACGGCACGGTGATCATGTCCATTCTGCCCGCGTATTCGCCGACCTTCTTCAGCAGCGCCACCACCTTTTCATGTGCGCGCTCGCTCGTGTACGGCGGGCTCGCAAAGTGAATAGCCGTCAGCTCCACGCCGCGCTTTGCCATCATCCAGGCTGCCACCGGGCTGTCGAGGCCGCCGCTGATGAGAATGGCCGCCTTGCCGCCCGTGCCCACCGGAATGCCGCCCGCGCCGGGCTTCGTCTCGCCGTGGATATACGCCGCTTTCTCGCGGATTTCCACGCGCACCGTGATCTCCGGGTTATGCACGTCTACGGAAATTTGCGGGTTCGCGCGCAGCAGCGCCGCGCCCACCTCGCGGGAGATTTCCATGGAGCCGAGCGGGAACTTCTTGTCCGCACGCTTCGATTCCACCTTGAACGTCTTAAAGCCCACAAGTGTGTCATTGAGGTATTCCGGCGCCATTTTTGTAATGGCATCCATGTCCTTTTCACACACGCAAGCGCGCGCATAGCCGATGACACCGAAAATCTTCGAGATGCGCTCTTCGGCTTCGTCAATGTCCGCGTCCTCGTCCTTCGGTTCAATGTAAATGGTGGACTGCATGGAGTACACCTCAAAGTTGCCCGCGCGCGCAATGCGGCGGCGAATGTTCTTTAACAGCCGGTCTTCAAACGTGCGGCGATTCAATCCCTTTAAGACGATCTCGCCGAGCTTGACCAGAATCACTTCCTGCATGACAAAATTCCTTTCCGTCTATAAACTCACGCTTACGCGTGCGAAAGCGTTTGGAGGCCCTCTTTCAAGGCGTCCGCAAACGCGTCCATTTCTTCTGCTGTGTTTTCCGCCGAAAGGCTTACGCGCAGCGATGTTTCAACGCGCTCCTTCGGCAGCTGCATCGCGCTCAGAACGTGGCTCGGTTTTGCCTTGCCGCACGCGGAACCGCTTGAAACAAAAATGTTTCGCTCCGCCAAAAAGTGCAGCATCGTCTCCGCACGCACGCGCCCTGCCGAAAGATTCACAATATACGGCAGCGCGTTTTCGGGCGAGTTCAAAACGACCTCCGGCATCGCTTTCAGTCGTTCAATCAAATGCGCCTGCACCGCTTTTACGTGTGTGAGCGCCTCCTTTTCCGTCATCATGTGCTTCACCGCTTCGCCGAACGCACAAATTTGCGGCACGCCCTCGGTGCCGGGGCGCAGATTTTTCTCTTGCCCGCCGCCGAAGCTGTGCGGCAAAATGCGTACGCCGCTTTTCACGTACAGCGCACCCACGCCCTTCGGCGCATGCACCTTGTGGCCCGAAACACTGATGAGGTCAACACCGAGCTTTTTCGGCTGGAGCGGAATTTTGCAGAAGCCCTGCACCGCGTCCGTGTGAAACAGCGCCGGGGCCTTTTTCCTCTTGATCATGCCCGCAATGTCTTTCAGCGGCAGCAAAACACCTGTTTCGTTATTCACCGCCATCACGCTGACCAAAATCGTCTTCGCATCAATGGCCGCGTCAAATTTCTCTTTCGGAATATTTCCGTCCGCATCCGGCTGCACATACACAACCTCAAAGCCCTCTTTTTCAAGCTGTGCCATCGTATTGAGCACCGCCGGATGCTCGATCGCCGTCGTCACAATCTTGTTGCCCGCGCGCTTTTTCGCGTGTGCCGCACCCAAAATCGCAATGTTGTCGCTCTCTGTGCCGCCGGACGTGAAATAAATCTCCCCCGGCTGCGCCGAAAGTCTCTCGGCGATGATCTCCCGCGCCGCAGTCATCTCCTTTTCCGCCGCAAAGCCCTTGCTGTGCAGCGAAGAGGGGTTGCCGTAGCATTCCGTCATCATGTAAAGCGCCTTTTCCGCCGCCTCTTTTGAAACGCGCGTCGTTGCGCTGTTGTCCAAATAAATTTCCTGTGTCGTATCCATCATTATCCCTTACAGTTTTCGGTAGCCGGTCGAAAAATCGACCACATTTCTAAGCGGCTCACCCGCCAGAAAACGCTTTAAATTCTCCGCCATAATACGCACAATGCGGTCGTGCGTCTCCTGCAAATGGTATCCGCCGGAGATATGCGGTGTGATGACCGCGTTTTCCATCTTCCACAGCGGGTGATCTGCGGGCAGCGGTTCCGGGTCGGTCACGTCCACGCCCGCGCCCGCCAGCTTTCCGTTTTCCAGCGCCGCGCACAGCGCATCTGTGTCGACGATCATCCCGCGGCCGACGTTTAATAAAATCGCGCCGTCCTTCATCTTCGCCATGCGCTCTGCGTCAAACATGCCCTTCGTCGCCGTCGTGCCCGGCAGCGTGATAGCCACGCAGTCCGCCTGTGGCAAATATTCGTCAAGCTTATCGGTGTGGATGATCTCGTCCACAAAATCGGGCTTATCCGTACCCGTGCGGCGCACGCCGATCACCCTTGCACCCAGCGCTTTCGCACGCTTCGCAAATTCCCCACCGATGTCGCCGAGGCCGAGCACCAACACCGTCGAGTTCCACGCCGAGCGCACCTGCCCGAGGTCGCACCACTTGCCCGTGCGCTGCACATCGCGGTACAAATGCAGCTTTTTTAAAAGTTCAAGCCACACCGCGACCATGTATTCCGAAATCGCAAGGCCATACGCGCCCGTCGCATTTGTCAAAACGGCCTCCTTCGGCAGACAGCCGTGGATATACCCGTCCACACCCGCACTGTTCGTCTGCAACCATTTAAGCTTATCGCCGGTCGAGATGAGCTTCGGGCTCACGTTGCCGAGGATTATATCCGCATTCTGCACGTCCTCGCGCTCTGCCTTGCCCTCTTTATAAATAAACATCTCCCCCGGCGCGGCTTCTTCGAGCCACACGCGCTGATAGGGCTTCGTCTCCATCGCAACTAAAATGTTCACAGTGTTTCGATCTCCTCTCTCCACACCGTATTGCACGCGTCGCTCGGCATACGGAAATCGCCGCGCGGCGAAAGCGTCACAGAGCCCACCTTCGGGCCGTCCGGCAGGCAGGAGCGCTTAAACTGCTGTTGGAAGAAGCGGCGGTAGAACGTTTTCAGCCACTTTTTAATGGTCTCGGCGTCATACTGCCCCGCAAATGAGCGCAGCGCCATCGCATAAATTTTACGTGGAGTAAACCCAAAGCGCAGCATATAATACAAATAGTAATCATGCAGTTCATACGGCCCCACAAGGTCTTCCGTCTTCTGTGAAATTTCGCCGTCCTTCGGCGGCAATAATTCCGGACTGACCGGCGTGTCCAAAATATCAAGTAAAACGCGGCGCAGCTCGTCGTTGCCGTGCATCGCCTCATACCGCACGAGGTGGCGCACCAGTGTCTTCGGGATAGACGCGTTCACCGCATACATCGACATGTGGTCGCCGTTGTACGTTGCCCAGCCGAGCGCAAGCTCGGAAAGGTCACCCGTGCCGATGACAATGCCGCCGTGCTGATTCGCAATGTCCATCAAAAGCTGCGTGCGCTCGCGCGCCTGCGAATTTTCATACGTCACGTCCAGCACCTCGGGATCGTGCTGAATGTCCTTAAAGTGTTGCTCCACCGCCTTCGCAATCGGAATTTCATCAAAATGCACCTTGAGCTCTTCCGCAAGGCACTGCGCGTTGCTCTTCGTACGCGCCGTCGTGCCGAAGCATGGCATCGATACCGTGCGGATGCCCGTGCGCGGCAGGCCGAGCATATCAAACGCGTTCGCCGTCACAAGCAACGCCAACGTGGAATCGAGACCGCCCGAAAGCCCAATGACCGCCGTTTTACAGCCGATGTGCTTCAGTCTCGTCGCGAGACCCGTCGCCTGCATTTTGAGGATCGTCTCGCAGCGTGCGGAAAGGTCGGCGTCGTCCTTCGGCACAAACGGGTACGGGTACGCCGTGCGCGTCGTCTCAAACTCGGGCAGGTCCATCGAAGCGTCGATGATGTCGCACACAGGCTCGTCCTGCCACGTATTCATGCGGCGGCGCTCCTGCACAAGGCGCTCCACGTCGATGTCGCCGTAGGTGATGCCGTTCGTAAACAAATCGCTCTCGTTCAGTAACGAGCCGTTTTCGCAAATCAAATTGTGTCCTGCAAAGATCATGTCCGTCGTGCTTTCGCCAAAGCCGCTGTCCGCGTACACATACGCTGCAAGCAGACGACCGGAGTGCATACGCAGCATGTCGCGGCGATACTGCGCCTTACCGATAATTTCATCGCTGCACGAAAGATTTAATAAAACGGTCGCGCCGCCCTTTGCAAGCGTCACGCTCGGCGGGTCTGCCACCCAAACATCCTCGCAGATCTCCACGCCCACGGTCACATCCGGCGCAAGCTCAAACACCACGTCACGGCAGCCGTACCAGTCGCCCGCATAGCGCAGCATGCCGCTTTCCGGCGCGGGAGAAAAATGGCGCAGCTCGTAAAATTCGGAGTAATTCGGAATATGCTGCTTTGCCGGCAGGCCCAGCAAAACGCCGCGACTGAACACCGCCGCGCAGTTATACAGCGCCCCGCCGGACGGGATCGGCATACCCACCGCGCACAGAATATCGAGGTCTTCCGTCTCTTCGATGAGGTCAAACAGGCACGTCTTCGCGCTTTCCATCAGCTTTCTGTCCTTAAACAGGTCGCCGCAGGTGTAGCCCGTCATCGCAAGCTCCGGGAACGCGATGACCGAAGCGCCGTTTGCGGCCGCCTCGCGGATCATCTTCGCCATCTCGTTTTTGTTGTACGGGCAGTCCGCCACCTTCACGTGCGGTGTAGCCGCCGCCACGCGCACCATTCCGTCTATTTTTATGCTCACAAATAAGCTCCTCTCAAGTGTCACCGGAGGTGACACAATTATATTCACTTGCACAAATTCCCCCTGCCGAAAAAAGAGCAGGGGGAAACTGTTTTTATTCTCATTCGCCGGTTTCGGCCGCCGTCACAGGCTCTGGTGTGGGCTCCTCTGTGGGGGCCGCCGTCGGTTCTGCGGTCGGCGCAGGGGTCGGCTCCGGCGTAGGCGCCGCAGTCGGGGCAACCGTCGGCGCAGGGGTCGCAGTAGGCACTGCCGTTGGGGTTGCCGTAGGTGTCGGGCTTGGGGAAGACGTCTCCGTGCCCGGGCCGATGCGGTAAATGGTGCCGCTTGGGCCGTAGTAGGAGGAAGGCAGCGTCTCGGTGCGGATGACCTCTCCGTCCTTCACAAAATCGCGCCAAGCGCTCGCCTCATAGCCCCAGTTGCCGCTTGTGGAAAGCACCTTTTCGCCCTTTTTAAGGTTCTGGTCCACCACGTATTTCACAGTGCTCAGCGGCGGGATCTCGCTCGTCGTCTGGGAATACACATTGATCGTGTCCCACTCTTTCGGGTGCTTGCCGTAGAACTGCACATGCAGCGTCACACCGTCCATCCAACTCATAATGTACACCGGGGTGTCAAGATCATTGCGGAACTGGAAGTCGATCTCGCCGTAACTCACCGTCGCGTCCAGACCGATCGGCACGTACGTAGACGGTGAAGAGTGGCAGTCGCGCAGCGTGATTGTCATGCCCGCACGCAGCGCAGCGCCGTAGATCGTTGAAGAAGCCTGGCAAATGCCGCCGCCGTACATCTGCACCAGCGCGCCGCCGGAAAGGCCGCCCGCCGGCAAAAAGCCCGTGGAAGCGTTTGTGGAATCGCCCACGATGTTTTCATAAGAGAATGTGTCGCCCGGGTTCAAAACCGTGCCGTTCACGCGGGAAAGCGCCAGACCCATGTTGTGGTTGCCGTTTTCCGTATTCGTCGAGACCGTCTCAAACGAGGAGATCATGCCGAAATCTTTTCTCAGGTCGTCCACGGTCACTTTCGCCGCGGTCTCCTGCAAAGCAGCCTCCACTTCGCCGCTCGTCTTCTTAAGGAACTGCGCCTTCACGGCGGCAAGCGTTCCGTAAACGTCCAGCTTTTTGCCGTTCACGGCGTCCTCAAACATAAAGTCGCCCGCGTCAAAGTCATAAGAGCCCACGGTCGCGTCCTTAGCCTGCACGACGAAATCGCCGAGTCTTTGCTTTAATTCATTTTCAAAATTCTTGAGCGTCAGGCAGTACGTCATTTCGTAGTCGCCCGCTTTTCTCGATTTCAAAAGCCGCGTCAGCGTAATATCCAGCGTATCCACAACGGTCAGCTCGCTGCCCTTTGCGGTCATTTCGGTATCACCGCTTTTCACCGTGACGTTGATATTCGCATACGGCTTTAACGCCGCTGCTCTGCACGCCTTTTCGGCTTCCGCGAGCTTCATGCCGGAAATGTCGATGCCGTCCATCGTGGTACCTTCCGCAAACACGGTCAGGTCTTCCGGTTCCGGGGTAGGCGTCGGCGCCGCCGTCGCCGCAGAGTCGGAAGACGTCGGCAGCTTATCGCAGCCCGCAAAGCCCAGCATCAAGACAGCCGCCAAAACTGCGCCGACCGCCGCCGCGCGATATTTTTTCGTTTTATGTCTATACATGAGATCGCCTTTCTGAAAATCCCGGCAGCTTCTCACAGCCGCTTTTCTGTATCGTACCGACTTACTTTTTGCAGATATTCTCTCCTTTTCGCCGGCAAAATACCGGCTGAGAATATTATACCTGCCGCATCTTTTCTTGTAAAGACATACGTTTAAATATGTCTTAAAAGTTTTTGAACGCATGTAGGTTCTCCGCTTACTTTAAGTATACCGCAAAGCCGCAAAAAAGTCTCCAGAAAAATGCAAATTTTCCGCAAATTTCACTCTTTTTTCGGATTTGATTTCTTAATTTCCGCACAATATATGGAAATTCACAAAAAAATGTGATAAACTGGAGCAAAGGACAGGGGGTATCTGAAAATAAGTTTTGATTTTTCAGACACACCCGATGAAAAGGCTATTGAAAAGGAGCGGTATCATGCGCATTTTGATTCTCACCTGTGCCACCGGCGGCGGCCACCTGCGCGCGGCTGCGGCACTTGAAAAATACATACGCGAAACCACCACCCACGAAGTCATTCAAATGGACTTCTTAAAAAGCATCGGCAAGCTGCTCGACAAAACCATTTGCGACAGCTACCTCTTTATGGCAAAGAAGACCCCGTCTCTCTTCGGCCGCCTCTACAAAACGACAAATAAAGATAATCCCCTTGCGGATTTCGTCCCCCGCACAACGGAGCTTCTGGCGCTCCAGCTCTATCCGCGTTTAGCGGAGGTCGCGCCGGACGTCATCATCAGCGTGCACCCGTTCGCAACAGAGATGATTTCCGGCTTAAAGGAGCGCCGCCGCATTACCTGCCCGCTCATCTGCCTCATGACAGACTACGGCGTGCACAAGGCGTGGATTGCTCCGAATGTCGACGCCTACGTCGTCGCCTGCGACGACATGGTGAACGACCTGCGCCGTCTCGGCATTCCGAAAGAGCATATCTACCCCTACGGCATCCCGGTACACGACGTCTTCTTCGACAAGGAAGACCAGGCGAAGCTCCTCACCGAAATGGACCTCGAGCCGGAAGTGCCCACCGTGCTCTTCATGGCCGGCAGCATGGGCGTCTCCAACATCGTAGACCTCTACCGCGGCCTGTGCTCCTCCCCGCTCGATTTACAGATCATCATCATCACGGGCAATAACAAAAAGCTCTATAAGCTCTTTGAAAGCGAAATTCCGAACTCGTCGAAAAAGACAAAGCTTATCCAGTTCACAACGGAAGTAGAGCGCTTTATGCACGCGTCCGACCTTATCATCACAAAGCCGGGCGGCCTCACCGTCTCGGAAGCGCTCGCATGCAACCTGCCGCTCGCCGTGTTCGACGCCATTCCCGGTCAGGAGGAAGATAACGCCAACTTCCTGCAAACGCACGATATGGGCGTGCGCGTCACAAAGGAGAATTTCTCCGCCGTCGTGTCCTCACTCATCGAGCATAAAGAGCGTCTGCGCCGCATGCGCGAAAGCTGCCGCACATTCGATAAATCCCGCGCGAACGAGAACATCGTCGCAAGGCTCGCAAAGGAATTTGCCTCGTATAACCCGAACATCTCATTCTCCACGGATAAAGGCGTGTTCAACTTCCGCACCGCCGCCATCATCGTGCAGAACGGCAAGCTGCTCGTCACAAAAGACGACAGCACAGAGCACTACTACCTCCCCGGCGGCCGCGTCACCATGCGTGAAAAGGCCGAGGACGCCCTCACGCGCGAGTTAAAAGAAGAGCTGGGTGTCACCGTCGCGCCGGAGCGCGCCGTGTGGATTGCCCAAAGCTTCTTCACCCCTACAGGCAAAAAGCAGCGTTACCACGAGCTTTGCACCTACTTCACCGTAGACGCTTCCGGCACCGATCTCATCACTCGCGGCGACCGTTTCGACAGCCCGAATGAACCGAGCGTCCACTTCGCGTGGTTCCCGTTTGAAGAGCTGCCGTATATCGATTTAAGACCGGCGTTTTTGAAAACCGAAGTTCAAAACCTGCCGGAGCATACGCAGTTTATTACGATTGGGGATTGACGCACATTCACCGCAGCCCGTCCTTTCACCCAACAAACGCCCCTCGTTTTTATCTTCTTTGACGATTGATTTTTCTCCGCACTTTTCCTATAATCAAGATAAAAAACATCGTCCTGAACAGGAGGTCATACCATGAAAAAACGCTCGCTTTCTCATTTTGCGTACTATGCCGCAAACCGCGCATTCCCCGTTTTTCTGTTGCTCCTGCTTCTGCTCGGATTCACCGCCTGCTCGGCGGAAAAAGGCGCCAAAGCGCTCGATTATCCCGCCATGTTCGGCGAAACGAAGGATGAAGTGCTCGCAGCACTCGATGCGGAAAATCTCACCTACAAGGAAGACGACCTCTACGCCAACGCCTACGTTTTAGACCGGACCGAAACGCTCGAAAACTACGATTTTTCGGTCTACCTGCTTTTCGACCTCAACACCGATACGCTCTACGGCTACCGCAGGATCCTATTCGTCGAAAACCCGACCGATGCGGACTGCAAGCTGCCCGAAAAGCTTCTTAATACCCTCACCGCGCAGTACGGCGAGCCGACCACCTACCCCGGCCTTGAAAACCGCATCTCCACGCACCTCGACCGCCTGAGCACCGACGCCGTCGGTTCCGGCGAGGTCTACAACGAATACTGGTCGGTGTCCGAAAATTGCGACGCGTCACTCGGCGTCAGCTTTCTCCCCGACGGCCGCCTTTTTGTGGACATCGTCTGCCAAACCCCGCGAACGTAATTTTAGTAAAACTTCAAAAGGACAGCTTCCCCGGAAGCCGTCCTTTTTCATTCTCATTTTATCTCAAACCTTATCCCGCATCTCCGTCATACGGTTCCAGTAGCGCTTTGGCATGTGGGTGCGGCGGCACAGGTCGTTCCGTCTGCCCTCAATGCCCACGGTGTCGTAGAACGTGCGCCACATGGCGCGGAATTTCTCCTCCTCCGGCGATTCCGGCGGCAGCTCGATGTGCTCTGCCTGCAAAAATTCCGTCGCGCCGTCTTTATATAATAAAGCAAGCTTATGCGTGCGGTCGAAGATCATGAAATCTTCACCGGAAAAACGGTTGATAAAATGCGGCGCGATAACGGGTAAAACGCTGTTTTTCGGCTCAATCTGCGCGATAAGAACGTCGCCGTACTCCGCAAAGCGCAGAAAACCGAGGTACAAGTGCGCTTCCCGCTCAAGGAACTGCACCGCTTTCGTGATCTTATCGACGGCAGGCTCGGTCAGTCGCCCGCACACGCCGCGCCCGACCTTGTACCCCAACCGCATGAATTCCAGCATACGCAGTTCCTTTTCGGGCATACAGGTAAAAAACGCGCGCTCCAAAAGATCCTGCGCCTCCATGCCCATTTTCTTCGGAATCGACACGCGCACACGCTCGGCACGGCGCAGGTCGGTCTCGATATACTTCGCGCCGAATAAACACGTCTGGTCGGCTTCATCAACGGGCAAAATCGCGGCAGGCGTTTCTTTTTCCGCAAAGCTCTCAAACACACAGGAAAGAAAGCCGTTATATGTGCCGTCGTAGTAATACATTACAGTTGTCCGGTCAGACATTTTACCGCGTCCTCCTTTGTGGGGTTGAATAATGAAAGCTGCTCGGGAATTTCGGGCTGTATGCCGCCTTGCGGCAGCCCGCGGTCGCGCAGAATGCCCGCCAAAGCCGCCGGTTCGTCTGTGCGCAAACGGCACTGCATTTTGCCGTTGCAGGTGATAAAATACGAAGCACGCTTTAAGACGACACCGAGCTTTTTCAGCCCCTCGTGGTCGAGCTTTGCTTGCCGTCTGGCGCGGATGATGCGCTTTGCACTCACCACGCCGATGCCCGGCACACGCAATAATTTCTCATACGGCGCGCGGTTCACCTCCACGGGGAATTCCTCCGGGTGGCGCACCGCCCAACTGCACTTCGGGTCTAACATAGGGTCGAGGTCGGGCGTTTTTTCGCTCAATAATTCGTCCGCCGTGAAGCCGTAAAACCGCAAAAGCCAATCGGCCTGATAGAGCCTGTGCTCGCGCAGAAGCGGCGGCGCGGTGTCGAGCGCGGGCAGATTTCTGTCCTGCACGACCGGTATATACGCAGAGTAAAACACGCGTTTTAAAGAATACTTGTGGTAAAGTCCTTCGCTCAGCTGCAAAATACGTCGGTCGTTTTCCGGCGTTGCACCGATGATCATTTGCGTTGACTGCCCACCCGGTACGAAGCGCGGCGCACTTTTATACCGTATGAGATCGTGCGCGTTTTCCTTGATGCCGTCGCGAATGCGCGACATAGGCAGCAGGATGTTTTCCTTCGATTTCTGTGGCGCAAGGCGCTTTAGACTGTCGTTTGACGGCAGCTCGATATTGACGCTCATGCGGTCGGCAAGCAGGCCGAGCCGCTGCAAAAGTGTCTCGTCCGCGCCGGGAATGGCTTTGACGTGAATGTAACCGTTGAAGTGATACTCGTTACGCAGAATATGCAATGTCTCGAGCATTCTTTCGCAGGTGATGTCCGGCGAGCCGAACACGGCGGAGCTTAAAAACAGCCCTTCAATATAATTGCGACGGTAAAAGCTGATGGTCAGATCCGCCAGCTCCTGCGGGCGAAACGTCGCGCGGGGCGTGTCGTTTGAGCGGCGGTTGAGACAATACGTGCAGTCATAAGCACATATGTTCGTCATTAGCACCTTTAAAAGGGAGATGCACCGGCCGTCACTTGCAAAGCTGTGGCAGATACCGCACGCGGCGGCAGAGCCGAGCTGCCCCTTTACGCCTGCGCGGTTTACGCCGCTTGAGGTGCACGCCGCGTCATATTTTGCGGCATCCGATAAAATGCGCAGCTTTTCCATGGTGTCCATTTGTGTGTTCATGCTGTTCTCCCTATCTTAAAGCGCGACGCCCTTGAACGGGTTTTCGACGTGTGTGCGGCGGTTTTCCGCGGCGGACTGAAAGAGGTCTTTGTGCATCACCTTGATGCCGCGATCAATGATGTCGCCGCCGTATTTGCAGCGCAGAAAATCGACCGTCGTTTCGAGCTTTTGGGCCTTTTGCCCGCGCGCGGCATCTTCAAACAGCGAACACTGCGACATGCCGAGCGGCACGAGCGACGACACGCGCACGCCGATGCTGCGGATGGATTCGCCCGTGTGGTGGGCGCAGAAAAGGCCGTAGGCTGCGTCGAAAATGCTTTTGGAATCCGCCACGGCGGTCTCCAGCATCTTCTGGCGCTGGTAGGTCTCGAGGTTATATTTGCGCACGGAAAGCTGCACGTTGTAGCCGCAAAGGCCCTTTTCGCGCAATCTTTGTGCGACGCTTTCGGAGAGCATGTAGAGCTCTGCGCGAATTTCGCCGTCGTCTTTTAGGTCGTGCACGGCGGTGGTGCTGTTACCGATGCTTTTGACCTCCTCGTGCTCGTTCACACGGCGCACGGGCGACCTGTCTTCACCGTTTGCGTACATACTTAATTGCTCGCCCGCCTTGCCGAATAGTCTTTTTAACAGCTTCCGGTCGGCTTTTGCGGCGTCGCCGATGGTGTAGATGCCGTATTTTCTGAGCGCTTCCTGCGTCGATTTGCCGACGAACAGCAGGTCTGCCGCCGGAAGCGGCCACACGAGCTCTTTAAAATTCTCGCGCGTGAACTCCGTTACGGCATCCGGCTTTTTATAGTCGCTGCCGAGCTTTGCGAAAATTTTGTTGAACGACACGCCGATTGACACCGTGAGCCCGAGCTCATCTTTGACGCGCGCGCGAATTTCCTCCGCAATCTCGCGGCCGCTGCCGAACAAGCGGCGGCTGCCGGTCACGTCGAGCCAGCACTCGTCTAAGCCGAAGCTTTCCACCATGTCGGTGTACTGCATGTAGATCTCCTTTGCAAGGCGCGAATACTTTGCGTAGCGCTCAAAATGCGGCGGGACGAACTTGATGCCGGGACATTTGCGCTCCGCTTCCCACAGGGCTTCCGCCGTTTTGACGCCTTTGGCCTTCGCGAGCATATTTTTCGCGAGGACGATGCCGTGGCGACGCTCTTTATCGCCGCCGACCGCCATGGGAATATCTTTCAGCGACGGGTCATAAAGCGTCTCCACAGAGGCATAAAAGTTATTCATATCGATGTGCAGAATGACCCGATCCACGGCTTTTGCCTCCTTTCGACGCGTTGCGAACATGCGTTCCCTATGTCCTTATTATAGAACATGCGTTCTGATTTGTCAAGCGGTAAATACCGGAAAAAGCGCGTTTTGAAAAAGATGTCCGCTTGTATCCTGTGATGTTCTGCTTCTGAAACCGCAGAGATTTATGCACAATTTGTTACCTTAGTGTTACCCTAAGAACAAAGTGTAAACTTAGTGTGAAAGAAGTCTCGGTTTTCTTGAAAAAAAGTTTTTCGCGCATTATACTTTTAACTGTAAAATTTTATTTTTAACCTTATCTCTATACCCTCATTTCTAAGGAAGTGTTTTTATTTGTTTCTTGAAAAATTGAGAAAATTTATGTACGGCCGGTACGGCACGGACGAACTGAACCTTGTTTTGATGATCCTCGGTATCATCGTGATGTTCCTTTCGCGCATTTTCTGGTTCTGGCCGCTCGCAATTATTTCTTACGCACTTTACATCTATGCGCTGTTCCGTATGTTCTCGCGCAACATCCCTGCGCGGCAAAAAGAATATTATTCTTTCTTAAAGGTATGGACACCGGTGCAAAAATGGTTTAGAATTAAGAAAACGGCTTTTCGCGAGCGCAAGCAGTACAAATACTTCCGCTGTCCGGGCTGTCGCCAGCAGCTGCGCGCACCGCGCGGACGCGGTAAAATTCTTGTCACCTGCCAGCGCTGCCACAAGCAGTTTAAACAAAAGACCTGATTAGGGCAAGGAGTTTGAAAACCATGAAAGTTGCAATTTTAGGCACTTGGCACGTCCACACCAAAGAGTACACCACGGGTGTACTGAACAACCCGAATGCGGAAGTCGCCGTCGTTTGGGACAACGACGCAGAGCGCGGCAAGAAGTTCGCCGATGAAATGAACCTGCCGTTCAACGCAGACCTCGACGCTGTACTTGGCGACGAGAGCATTGACAGCGTGGTCATCTGCACTGCGACCTGCGACCACCCGGAGATCATGATGAAGGTGACGGCGGCGAAGAAGAACATCTTCACCGAGAAGGTGCTCACCATCGACCCCAAGGACGCAGAGAAGGTCGCCGAGGCTGTGAAGGCTTCCGGCAAGGTATTTACGATCTCTTATCCGCACCGCACGTTCCCGACGCTGCGCGCGGTAAAAGCTTTGATGGACAGCGGCAAGCTGGGCCGTGTGACCTACGCACGCGTGCGCAACGTACACAACGGCAGCTCCGCAAACTGGCTTCCCCCGCATTTCTACGATAAAGCACAGTGCGGCGGCGGCGCAATGATAGACCTTGGCTCACACCCGATGTACACGCTTTACTGGCTGCTGGGAGAGCCGAAATCCATTACCTCCACGTTCACGCAGGTGACGAACCGCGGCGTTGAGGACAATGCGGTTTCCGTCATCGAGTTTGCAGACGGCAAGATCGGCGTTTCCGAGACCGGCTTTGTCTCCGAGTGCAACCCGTACACGCTGGAAGTGAGCGGCACGGACGGCGCTGTGATGGTACACGGCGACAGCGTACAGTGGGGCGGCAAGGCGACCGAAGGCAAGTGGGTAGACCTTGAGCTGCCGGAAAAGGAGCCGCTGCCGATCGACCAGTGGATCGATGCCGTTGTAAACGGCAAGCCGTCTCCGTTCACGATTGACGAGGCTGTGATGCTGACCCGTTTGATGGACGGTGCTTACAAGGCATTTGAGACCGGCGCAAAGGCGACGTTCTGATTTTAATTCTTAAATAAAAAACTCTGAGCACCCGCCGCGCGCATTTCCGTGTGCGGCGGGTCATTTTTAGGGCGAAGCCTGCGGTATCGCCTTAACGTGTATTGGAAACCGGAGGGTCATTGTGGAAAAAGAAAACCATTCTGCAGAAAAGAAACCGATGCGGGAATACACCCCGTGGGACTATGTAAAGCCCGGCATTGCCATTGCCGCCTTTGCGGTGGGGCTGATTTTCGTGCTGTTTAAGTTCGATGCGGTCTCGAAGGTGGGCGGCGTGCTCTTTAACGCGGTGAGCTCGTTTATTCTGGGCCTTTTTATCGCGTACATTTTAAATGTATTTTTGAATCTGTTTGAGAACACGGTGTTCGGAAGACTCACACGCAGTGACAACAAGGTGTGGAAAAAGCTGAAGCGCCCGGTATGCGTGGCGCTTTCCTATGCGGTGATCGTGCTCATCCTCCTCGCCATCACGCTGTATGTCGTGCCGGAGATTTTCAAGTCTTTAGAACTCATCGGCGAGACGGCGCGCGTGAATATTCCGGTGTATGTAGACCAGATTGGCAAATGGGCAGACGAGCTTTCCAAGCAGTTTGACCTCGATTTTTCCACGATGGTGGATTCGTTGAATAACTTCAACTGGTCTTCGATTTTATCGGGCGCAACGGAGTTTACGACGAACTTTTTCAGCTCGCTTGTGAACGTGACCGTGAATGTGGCGAGCGGCATTTTCACGTTTGTGCTCTCCGTTATCTTCTCCGCGTACTTCCTGACGAGCAAGGAGAGCCTGCTGCTTTCCTTAAAGCGTGTCTCCTATTCCCTGCTGCCGAAAAAGGTGGTGGCAACGCTGGCAGACATTGCGGTAACCTCGAACAACGTGTTTTCTTCCTTTGTGCGCGGCCAGCTGACGGAGTGTGTCATTTTAGGCTGCCTGTGCTTCATCTGCATGTCGCTTATCGGGTTTGACTACGCGCTGCTCATCTCGTGCATTGTGACGATCACTGCGTTGATACCGATTCTCGGCGCGTACATCGGCTGCGGCATCGGCGCGTTTTTGCTGCTGATCGTAAACCCCATGGATGCTGTATGGTTCGTCATCTTCTTCATCTGCCTTCAGCAGTTTGAGGGCAACCTCATTTACCCGAAGGTCGTGGGCTCGACCATTGGTCTGCCGGGCGTGTGGGTGATGACCGCCGTGACGATCTTCAGCAATTTGTTCGGCATTTTGGGCATTATTCTCGGCACACCGATTGCAGCGGTTCTATACACGGTGATGCGCCGCGTGACAACGAACCGCCTTGCGGCGCGCGGGCTTTCAAACGCTGATTTAGAACCGGGCAAATACCCATATCTGGAAAACTCTCACTACGCGTCGGGATATTCTAAGGGCCGCCCGCTGTGCGCCCCCGTTTTGGAACGCGCGGCAAAGAAAAAGGAACAGGGTAAAAAGCCGCTGTTCCCGAAGTTTAAAACGAGCAAGAAAAAGTGATTTTTCGGCGCTGTACGGGAACCCGTACGGCGCTTTTTATATGCAAAAAGGCATACGGCAAAGCGTTTTTCGCTTACCGTATGCCTTTTTGTTTGCGGAAATTAAAGCGCTGCGATGACTTCCACTTCGACGAGGACGTTCTTCGGCAGGGTCTTGACGGCAACACAGGAGCGTGCCGGCTTTTCGGTGAAATACTTGCCGTAGACGGCGTTGAACGCGGCGAAATCGCCCATATCGGCGAGGAAGCAGGTGGTCTTCACGGCGTTTTCAAACGTGGTACCGGCTTCTTCGAGGACGGCGGCGAGGTTCTTCATGACCTGCTCTGCCTGCTCGGTGATGTCTGCACCGTGGATGTCGCCCGTTGCGGGGTCGATCGGAATCTGACCGGAGGTGAAGAGCATATTGCCGCAAACGATGGCCTGCGAATACGGGCCGATGGCTGCGGGGGCTTTCTTTGTATCGATTTTCTTCAGCATGATATAACTTCCTTTCGTCACACGGCATCACGCCGCGTTTATATTCATCATAGCGATTTTTGGCGTTTTCGTCAAGTTTTGCTTTTTACTCGGCGAGGGCGTAGAATGCTTCGCTGTATTTTTCGGAATCGTCCGCCATGATGAGCAGGACAAGGTCGCCGACGCTTTCCACGCGCACGTCGTTCGGGTTGACATCCACGCAGATCCACTTGGCGGGGTTCGCGCTGCGGCGGATCTCCGCTTTCAACTCGTCGATGTCGGTACCGTCCTTGACACGCATGAGGCAAACGGAAAACGCGATGGCGTTGATGAACGGCTCGCTCGCGACGGCTTCTTCAAAATCGAGGTTTTCGACGCCGAAGTAGTACGCAGACTGGTCTTTCGGAATCTCGACCGTGCCGACGCTGTTTTTGAGAAAATCGCGCTGCTCGTCATCGACATCTACGGTGTCATACAGGCGGTCTATAATCTCCGGCAGCGTGCCCGAGATGGTTTTGCCGCTGTCTGTTGTGCTGTTTCCGCTGCCGCAGGCGGCGCAGGCGAAAAGCAGTGTGAGCGCGAGCAGGAGCGCCGTAAGCTTTTTGGGTTTTCTCATGGTAAATTTCCTTTCCGGTTTTAAAATCGAAGGGGAAGTTTAGTATTTTGTGGCGTAGTAGTCGATGGCTTCATCGATGGTGCCGTCAAACACGATCTTTCCGTTTTTCATCACAACACCGCGGGTGCAGAACGCTTTGGCAATCTCCGGCGAATGGGTGACGAACAGAAGCGTGATGTCGCCCTGCATGATCTCCTTCACCTTTTTGGTACACTTATCGCGGAACGCGCGGTCGCCGACGGACAGCGCCTCATCGACGATGAGGATTTCCGGGTTGATGTTGACGCAGATGGAAAAGCCGAGGCGCGCTTTCATACCGCTGGAGTACGTGCGCACAGGCTGGTCGATGTATTCTTCGAGCTCCGCAAAATCAATGATGGCAGGCTCGAGCTTTGCGATGTCTTCATCGTTAAGGCCCAAAATGCGGCCCTTGAGGTAAATGTTTTCGCGGCCGGTAAATTCCTGGTCAAAGCCGCTTGTGAGCTCCAGAAGCGCGCTGACGATGCCGTTGACGTAAATTTCGCCGCTTGTGGGGAACGTGACGCCGGTGATCATTTTAAGCATGGTGGATTTGCCCGCGCCGTTGCGTCCTAAAATGGCGACGGCTTCGCCGCGCTCGACAGTGAGGTTCATATCGACGACGGCGTGCTTTGTTTTGTGCGGCACGCTTTTGAAAAACAGCCCCAAAAGGCGACGGCGGCTGCTTGTATACAGTCTGTACGTTTTGCAGACATTTTTAAAACGGACGGCAATGTTGTTTTGTTCGCTCATGCTTTTGCCCTCCTTACAGTACGTCCGCCATTTCGCTGCGGGTGCGGCGGTAGCTCCAGATGCCGAGTGCGTAAATGACGACGAGCCAGACGGTGAAATACAAAAGGCGCTTTGGCTGGTCAAAGAACCACGTGTGGTAAATGAAGCAGTTGCGGTAGCCGTTGCACAGGAACGTGACGGGATTCAGCATCAAAAGCTTATGTGCGAGGCCCTTGTGCATGGTATCGACCTGGAAAAGCACGCCGGAAAGCCAGAACACCGCTGTAACGAACGATTTGACGAGGTTTGAGAAATCGGTGCTGATGGCGGCGATGGGCGCGGCAAACATAGCCCAGCCGGTGAAGAACAGGAAATTGCACAGCATGTAAAACGGCAGCTGCACAAGGTAGATGGTCAATTCGTTGCCGGTGATAACGAAGATGAGGATGGTGATCATCATCAAGATGAGGTGCACAGAGAATTTGGAGATGCTGGTAAACGTCGGAATGGTGGAGACCGGGTATTTCATCTTGGTGACGAGATAGCGGTTTCGCAAAATACACTCGGTGCCAAGCGTGAGCATTTCGCTCATATAAAACCACGGCACGATGCCGCTGATGAGCCACAGCACGAACGGGTAGCCCTCGATATCGCCGCCGCGGCGCAGGCCGATGGCAAATGCGAACCAGTAAACGAAAATCGTGACAAGCGGCTTGATGATAGCCCAAGACCAACCGAGTGCGGACGCACGGTATGTGCGGCGCAGGTCAGAGCCCGCAAGCTTAAAGATCTGTTTTCGGTAATCAATGTGATCCCGAACGATGGTGACGATGGTTTCACCCACCGAAGGTCTGGTAGATTTGATTTCAAAAGATGAGGCCATACAGGCCGCACCTCCTTTCCCGCGCAGCGCGCGTACCTAAAAAGGCATTCCGAAAATATGGTGAATAGGATAGGCTTACTGCCCGGCCTTCTTCCAGTCCGCAGGCAGTATCGCTTTTGCTATTATACACGTTTTGCAGGAAAAATCAACCGTTTTCGACACGCGGTGCGGCGATGCACACGGCATCCTTGACGCAGCGGATGACGGTATCGATGCCGCCTGCGGCGTATTCGCCGTCGATTGACCAATCAAAGCCCGCTGCAGCATGCAGGCGGAACGTACTCGCGGAAGCGAAATCGATGTGCTTGTCCGAAAAATCGTTGTTTTTGAGCGCCAGAATGAGGCGGTGCAGGTCAGGGAGCGTTTCCGGCTTGCGAATGAGAAGCATCTCGAGCTTGCCGTCGTTCATATCGACGCTGTTTTCATCGTATTTCAGCATGCCGCCGATGGAAAGCGAGTTGCTGAACGCGCCGAAAATGTACGCGCCCTCGAAAAATTTGCCGTCTGCCGTGACGGTGAGGGGCGTGGCATCGAGCGCGTGGAGATCCTTCATGCCCTCTAAGACATACGCGAAGTGGCCCAAAAGACGCTTCATGGTGCGCGGCGTGGCGTAGGAGCACTTTGTAAATAAGCCGAACGACGCGACATAGGAAAAATAGCCGTCGCCGAATTTGCCGGCATCAATGAGGCGGTCTTCTGTTTCCGTAAAGCTCTTATAGGGATCTAAAAGATGCTTTTGAATGCCGAGCGTCTGGGCAAAATCGTTTGTGGTACCGGCGGGCAGATATGTGATGGGCGTGCGCAGCGCGCGGTGCAGCATGCCGTTTAAGACGGCGTTTAATGTGCCGTCGCCGCCGAGCACGACGACGCGGGCATAGTCGTTTTCTGCGAGCTTTGCGGTGTAGCCGCTTCCGTTTTCCGTTTCGGTCGTTTCAAAGCGGTCAACGACGGCGCCATTTTCCTTCAGCCACGCTTCAAGCTTATCGGCGGTATGCTCGCCGCTGATGCGGCCGGAAACGGGGTTGACGATCATTAAAATGTGCGCGCCGCGTACCGGCTCGTATTCCAAATTTTTATCCATTTCTCTCACCCTTTACGCACAAATTTATTCATAAACATTATACGCAAATACGGGGGAAAAACGGTGAACAAAATTTGAATTTAGAACACACAAACATAGAAAAAACGCCGCCATACGGGAAAAAGTCGTACAGCGGCGCTTATGTGTCTATTTGGTTTAAAATCAGCCCTTGAGCTCTACGCGGCGGATTTTGCCGCTGATGGTCTTCGGCAGCTCGTCGCGGAACTCAACGATACGCGGGTATTTGTACGGTGCGGTGTTCGTCTTGACGTAGGTCTGAATCTCTTTTTTCAGCGCTTCTGTGCCCTGCGTGCCCTTTGTGAGCACGATGGACGCCTTGACGACCTGCCCGCGAATGGGATCCGGAGCGCTGGTGACGGCACATTCGAGCACATACGGCAGCTCCATGATGACGGATTCGATCTCGAACGGCCCGATGCGGTAACCGGACGACTTGATGACATCATCTGTTCTGCCGACATAGAAGAAGTAGCCGTCTTCATCGCGCCATGCGGTGTCGCCGGTGTGATACACGCCATCGCTCCACGCTTCGCGGGTCTTCTCTTCGTCGCGGTAATAGCCCATGAAGAGGCCGCAGGGCGTGTGTTTATCGGTACGGATGACGATCTCGCCCGTTTCGCCGACCGGCGCAGGCGTGCCGTCCGGCAGAATGAGGTCGACATCGTAAAGCGGGCTCGGGATGCCCATGGAGCCGCTTTTCGGCACGGAGCCGACCGGGTTGTAAATGGAAAGCGTGGTCTCCGTCTGGCCGAAGCCCTCATAAATGGAAAGGCCGGTGGCGCGCTTCCATTGCTCGTAGACCTCGGGGTTTAGGGCTTCGCCTGCCGTGGTGCTGTACTCGATGGAGGAAAGGTCATATTTGGAGAGATCTTCCTTAATGAAGAAGCGGTACATAGTAGGCGGCGCGCAGAACGTGGTGATGTTGTACTGCTTGAACATAGGTAAGATGTCGTGTGCATCGAACTTATCAAAATCATAGGTAAAAATGGGCGCTTCACACATCCACTGGCCGTAGAGCTTGCCCCACAGCGCCTTGCCCCAGCCGGTATCCGAAATGGTGAAGTGCAGACCCTCCGGGTTGACGTTGTGCCAGTATTTGGCAGTGATGTAGTGTCCGAGTGCGTATTTATAGTTGTGCTCCGCGATCTTCGGGTAGCCCGTGGTGCCGGAGGTGAAGAACATGAGCATGGGGTCGCTGCCGCAGGCGGCGTCCTCTGTACGCTCAAACACGTCGCTCTGCTTTTCAACCTCGGCGTCGAAATCGAGCCAGCCCTCGCGTGCACCGTTTGCCATCATCAAAAATTCGACGGTGCCGCAGTTTTTGGCGGCGCGTAGGGCTTCATCTGCGACCTGACCGTCCGGCGTGCAGACGAGCGCGCGCACGCCTGCGGCCTTGAAGCGGTAATCGAGGTCGTGCTCCATTAAAAGGTTCGTCGCCGGGATGACGACGGCGCCGAGTTTATGCAGCGCCAAAATGGCGAACCAGAACTGGTAGTGGCGCTTTAAGATGAGCATGACTCTATCGCCGCGCTTAATGCCGAGGGACTTGAAGTAGTTTGCCGTCTTATTCGACATGCGCTTCATATCATTAAACGTGAAGCGCTTTTCCTCGTGGTGCTTAGAGACCCAGAGCATCGCAAGCTTATCCGGCTCTTTTTCCGCCATTTTATCAACGATATCGAACGCGAAGTTAAACTTTTCCTCATTCATGAAATCGATGGATTTTAAGATGCCGTTTTCGTCAAGCTCGGTGTGCACGAACGGGCTTGCGACCGTTTCGCGGTCGGCACGGTCCTGTTTGGCCTTGATGAGCGCCTCAAACGTGTCCTTTTCGGGCTTTTTCTCCTTCTGCGGGCGCATGACGACGGCGTAGAGGGTACATTCCTCGCCGCCGGCGGCGATCATGCCGTGGGGCGTGCCGCTGTTGTAGTAAATGGAATCACCCTCGCCGAGTTCTTCGATGTGCGAGCCGATCTGCACGCGCATTTTGCCCTTGATGACGATGTCCATTTCCTGCCCCTGATGGGTGGAAAGCTTGATTGCAACCTTCTGCTCCGCCTCGTTATACGGCATGGTGACAAAAAAGGGCTCTGCCGTTTTGCCCTTAAAGAGCGGGGCAAGATTTAAATACTTAAAGCCCTGACGGCGCGTAATGGGCAGGCCCTCGCCGCGGCGGGTGACGGTATATGTGGAAAGTCGCGGGCTTGTGCCCTTGATGAGGTCGGTGGGGTCGATACCGAAGCGCTCTGCACATTTAAAAATAAACGTGAAGCTGAAATCATGCTCGCCGCTTTCAAAGCCGCGGTATTCCTCCAGCGTGACGCCGGTGCGCTGCGCCATTTCTTCTTCGGAAAGGCCGATGATCTCGCGCATGGTGCGAATGCGCTCCGCCACCTCTGCGAGCTGTGCTTTCAGGTCTGTTTTTTCCGTTACGGGGGTTTGTGCTTCATTTGCCAATTTCTTCATTCCTTTCGTTTTGGTATGGCTATATCGATAGTTTTGGTGTTTTTCATGCAAAAAACTCCGTCTCAAATCGCTTTGAGACGGAGTTAATCCGCGGTACCACTCAAATTGCCTGAAAAGGCCACTCACGGGCTCCCATGAAGCCCTATGCACTGACGCAGCATGGCGCGGAAAGCCCTACTCGGGTTCACTTTGGAGCTTTCAGCTCGGAAGGGATTGTGACAGGGCTTTTCGTATCGGCTTACACCCGCCGCCGACTCTCTGAAACGGGAAAACCCGCACTGTCTTCGTCATCGCTTTTATATTTTCTCTGTATTATATGAGGTATATCTGAAAAGACAAAACTTGTTTTTAGATATATTCTTATCTTATCTGGTTTTCATTTCAATGTCAATTGTTTTTTCAAAAATTTCAAAAAGCTTTACACTTTTGCGGTCTCACGCATTCCGCGCATAACTTACGCCTTCAAAACGTGAAATAAATAATAAAAGCCGGATAAATACAGGCATTGCAGCCCGCATTTTATCCGGCTTTCTGTTTCGTGTGAACAGGTCGCCCTCCGATAAACATTTAACGGTTTATCTTTGAACTACCTTATTTTAATAAAATGAAAATATCAATGACACTTTACGCGCGATGTGCGGCTTCTACGGCGTCAGCGGCGTTATCGAGAAGGCCGTCACCCATAAGCTCGATGGCACCGCGATCGCACAGGGAGGCGATCTGCGGGTCAAGCGGGAGCTTATCGAGCACCTTGAGGTCGTACTTTGCCGCGACCTCGTCGATGTGGCTTTCGCCGTAAACCTTGAACGGCTCGCCGCAACACGGGCACTTGACATAGCTGTAATTTTCGATGAGACCGAGCACGGGCACGTTCATCATTTTCGCCATTTCGACCGCTTTGGAGACGATCATGGAGACGAGCTCCTGCGGGGAGGTAACGATGATGATGCCGTCGAGCGGAATGGACTGGAACACCGTGAGCGGTGCATCGCCGGTTCCGGGGGGCAGATCAACAAACATGTAATCGACTTCATTCCAGATGACGTCGCTCCAGAACTGCTTGATGACACCGGCGATAACCGGGCCGCGCCAGACGACCGGGGAGGTCTCATCCGGCAGAAGCTCATTGATGCTCATGGTCTCGATGCCGGTCTTTGTGTTGACCGGGAACAGGCCGTCATCGCTGCCCATGGCCTTTTCGTGGATGCCGAAGCACTTCGGGATAGACGGGCCGGTGATGTCGGCGTCGAGAATGGCGGTTTTAAAGCCGCGGCGCTGCATGGTAACAGCCAGCATAGAGGTGACAAGGCTTTTACCTACGCCGCCTTTGCCGCTGACAACGCCGATGACCTTTTTGACATTGCTCATCTTATTCATGGGCGCAAGAAAGCTTTCCGGATTCTGACGGGAAGGACATTCCTCGCCGCAGCTGGAGCAGTCGTGCGTACAATTTTCGCTCATTGCTGATACTTCCTCTCAAAAATAATGTCTTTTTTCATTTGTGCGGTAAGCTATTCCGCCGCATCAAACAGGATATTTCGGTCTTTTTATTCTACCCTGTTCTTCCGCTTTTGTCAAGATTTTGACAAGCTATGGAACTGCACAGTTAAGCTATTCGTGCGTATCGTTCGCAACGGTGGGCGTTAAAAACAACAGAAGAAATGCGAGCGCCAAAATGCCGCAGGAAATGAAAATGGCTTTTGCAGGTTTTTCGGAATGAAAAATTTTCCCGTACCTCGGTTTTTGACTTCAAGATACGGGAAATTTTAATTTCAGGCTTCGTCAAATAATTTTTCAAAGCGAACGGCGGCGGTGTGCAGGTCTTTCATGCCCTCAAACACGTTTTCTGCGTTGAACTTTTCTTTGAGGTAATGATCGGCCTCCAGCGTGAACCAGCCTTTGTAACCGATCTCTTTGAGCGCGGCGGCGATGGGCGCGAAATCAATGGACATGGAGAACGGGATCTGGTGGGAATCGTGCCAACGGTCGTTATCGTGAATGTGAAGCGCCTGCAGGCGGTGGCCCAGCGCACGGATCATGTTCGCCGCGCCTGAACCGGAGCCGCGCATTTCCGCGTGGCCGATGTCGAGGCATGCGACGAGATACGGGTCATTTACAGCGTCGATGTGCTCGATGAAGCTCTCTGAGGTGGCGCATGCCGCAAAGCAGGACTCGTCTTTCGCATCATCCCAGTTCCACATGTTTTCCGTGGCGATCTTCACGCCGCAGTCCTTCGCAAACGGCAACAGTTCAAGGTACATTTCGGCATTTTCTGCGACGGATTTGTCGTTATCCGGGTGAATGATGCAGATCTTGCCGCCGGCTTCTGCCGTGCATTCAATTGCGCGCTTGAAATACGAGCGAATCTCCGGGCAGGAAGTCGGGAACGGCGCGTGCGACTGGTTGCAGGTGATGCCGTTATCGAGGCCGATCTGCTTCAGCTCGCGCGCAAACGCGAGATAATTTTTCCCGGCAAGCGGATGTGTTGTGGGGCGGACTGCGCCGAGTCGCCAATCGTAATCGCACATGGCAAACATGGAAAAATCCCAGGCGTCAAACCCGGCTTTTGCGACGTATTCCACGGCTTTTTCTTCGCCGACCAGAACGGACGCGGTTTCGATCTGTGTGGATGTTCTCATGAAAACTCCTCCCTTTTACCGCCATTATAGAGCCGAAAAAGGGGCTTGTCAAGTCAGTCTTTCGGCGTTTGGTTTGTGGAAAAAGCCGAAAGCACTGTACAAAACGACACAAAAACGACCGCCTGGTTTAGAACCGAGCAGCCGTTCATAGAGTTTGCTTAATAATTTTCCGCGTGGACCTCAAAATAGCTCTGCGGATGGTTGCAGACCGGACATACCTCCGGCGCTTTGACGCCGACGCAGATATGACCGCAGTTGCGGCACTCCCACACTTTTACCTCGCTCTTTTCAAAAACATGTGCAGTCTCTAGATTTTTGAGCAGCGCACGGTAGCGCTCTTCGTGGTGCTTTTCGATCTCGCCGACCATTCTGAATTTTGCGGCAAGCTCCGGGAAACCTTCCTCTTCGGCGGTTTTTGCAAAACCCTCATACATATCGGTCCACTCGTAGTTTTCGCCGTCCGCAGCGGCCCCGAGATTTGCTGTTGTATCGCCGATGCCCATGAGCTCCTTGAACCACATTTTTGCGTGTTCTTTTTCGTTATCGGCTGTCTTCAGGAAGAGTGCAGCTATCTGCTCGTAGCCCTCTTTTTCCGCGACAGATGCGAAATAGGTGTACTTATTTCTCGCCTGCGACTCGCCGGAGAAGGCCTCTTGCAGATTTTTCTCGGTTTTGGTGCCTGTATACTGGTTTGCCATAGAAATACCTCCTATGTCCATTAAAATCAATTTCGCCCTAAGGCGACCTTACATTCTTAAGTATAGCTCATTTTTCGAAAAAACAAACGATTTTGAACCATATAAAAAACAAAAAGCACTCAGCAATACGCTAAGTGCTTTTATCTGGCTCCCCCTGTTGGACTCGAACCAACGCCCCTGCGGTTAACAGCCGCATGCTCTACCAACTGAGCTAAGGAGGAATATTTTGGTGACCCGTGCGGGAATCGAACCCACGTTAACGGCGTGAGAGGCCGCTGTCTTAACCGCTTGACCAACGGGCCACAAAAACCAAGAGTTGTGGCTCTTGGTCAGCTTCTGGTGCACCATCAGGGACTCGAACCCGGGACACCCTGATTAAGAGTCAGGTGCTCTACCAACTGAGCTAATGGTGCATATACCCTGAAAACTGAATAAAGGGAGAAGCAAGAATTTAATGGGAGAAGAAAGCGCAATCTTGAACCAAGAAGGATTATGGTCAAGCCCTCGACCTATTAGTACTGCCAAGCTGAACACGTTACCGTGCTTACACATGCAGCCTATCAACCTTGTAGTCTACAAGGGGTCTTACTAGCTTACGCTATGGGATATCTAATCTTGGAGTCGGCTTCACGCTTAGATGCTTTCAGCGTTTATCCGTTCCGCACATAGTTGCCCAGCTGTGCCACTGGCGTGACAACTGGTGCGCCAGAGGTGCGTCCATCCCGGTCCTCTCGTACTAAGGACAGCTCTCCTCAAATATCCTGCGCCCACGACAGATAGGGACCGAACTGTCTCACGACGTT
>OLGO01000026.1_pt1 | contig 191950 bp, 121 predicted proteins | sample 1605861 | NCBI WGS metagenome assembly OLGO01 (sample SAMN03283253) | human gut metagenome | biome: human-associated habitat; material: feces | host: Homo sapiens | place: USA | collected 2013
TTATTAAATTTTCCCATTACTTCTTTTCTCCGTACTTTTTAGGTTCTGCCTCAGAAATTCTCTGAGGATAAATATCACGAATTGCATCTTGTTGTTCTTGATCCAACTCGACATAATTCTTCTGCCACTTCTCCTGAGCCAGTTCATCGCGTAACTCATTGTAAGCCGCTACCAACTCATTCTGTACAGCCATATATGCCTTATAGGAAGAACCACGGTCACAACGCAAAGAAACCACATGATTTTCCGTTACTTGAACCGTACCAAAGAAAGGAACATTCTTAGAAATCTTTTCTGGCTTCGTTTCATCATTATACGGATTGGCAATGAATTCCTTTGCCTTTGCACGCAATTGTTCTACGTTAATATAATCGTTACCGCACATTAACTGGTCATTCATATTCAAGAAGACTTGCAAAACGTTACGTTCTTTCTTCTTCTGGTCCTCAATCTTCTGGTCTTTTTCGGGTGGAGGCGGCAAACGTCTTGCCAAACCACGGTCAGTATCCATAGATGTCGTGATCAAGAAGAAAATCAGCAACAAGAATGCAATATCCGCTGTAGAACTTGAGTTAATATCAGGAACTTTTCTTTTTCCTTTTGCCATTGTAATTACTCTTTAAATTGAGTTACCTCAATCAGTTATGATAATTTCTTCTTAATACTACTAAAAATGATTGCCAACACTGTACCGGCAAACAAAATATAAATAGAATAGAGGAACATATCGGTAATCTTCAACCAGAAAGGAACATTGTCAGTACCGCTATATCCCGGAATAGTAAGCGGCTCATCGCTACCCATAGTCCAAGCTATAACCACTACAACAATCAATACAATCAAGCCGATTAAAGATTTCAAAGCTGCCCCCGGATTATCCTTCAAGGCAGATCCGAATTGGAACAATACACCAACCAACGTAGCAATTACAGCTACAGCCAACAGAGCATACGTCAAGTAAATCAATGCATCTGTCTGAGCCGGTTGCCACATTTCTGAGTCAACGCTCATCAATACTGCATCACCTTGAGCATCTCCACCGAAGTAGAACAAGCCCAGCACTACCAAGATGATAGCGAACATGGCATACAGTACGTAGTATGATACTTTATATGATAACTTAGCCATCTTAATTATTTTTTGTATTTCAAGTCATATTTGATAACCATATCCAACAGTGAGATAGAAGAATCTTCCATTTCACTTGTCAAAGCTTCAATCTTAGACAAGATATAGTTGTAGAATACCTGCAGAATCAAAGCAACAATCAAACCGAAGATAGTAGTAATCAAGGCAACCTTCATACCACCTGCTACAACCGTCGGAGAGATATCACCTACCTGCTGGATTTTATCAAAAGCCTGAACCATACCGATTACAGTACCCAAGAATCCTAAAGACGGAGCCATTGCGATGAACAATGTAATCCAAGAGCAACCTTTTTCCAGATAACCGGCTTGTACACCACCGTAAGATACTACAGACTTTTCTACTACGTCGATACCTTGATCGATTCTCATCAGACCTTGATAGTAGATAGAAGCGATAGGACCTCTTGTGTTACGTGCGATATCTTTAGCAGCCTCAACGTCACCTTTTTCCAAAGCAGCTTCGATAGCAGCCAAGAACTTCTTTGTATTAATTTCAGCCAAGCTCAGATAAATGATACGTTCAATACAGAATGCAAGACCGATAACCAATGCGATAGCTACCAAACTCATGAAAGATGCAGTACCTTCAATAAACTTAGTCTTAAGCTCTTTGTGGATACCACCCTCGGCAGCTTCCATAGCAGCAGGGGCAGCAGCATCAGCAGCAGGTGCTACAGCTGCTTGTTCAGTTTGTTCAGCTGCAGGAGCATCTTGAGCCTGAGCAAGTTGAGTTGAGCCAAATGTTAAGACTCCCATCACAGCAACAATTGCAAATAACTTTTTCATTGTGTGTCTAATTTTTAAGATTAATTAATTAATTTATTTATTATAATTTGTTGTTTTATCTTCATTTCATCACACTGCGGAGAGACGGGGATTCGAACCCCGGATACCCTTTAGGGGTATACACGCTTTCCAGGCGTGCCTCTTCAACCACTCGAGCATCTCTCCAATAGACGCCTTTTCTGAAATCGGGTGCAAATTACAAAAAAAATGCGAACCACAAGCGTTTTCAGCTACAAATGTATTCTTTTTTTTGTTCTTCCACAGCATTATCAAAGTTTTATCCGCAATAAAATCTCAAAATTAATAAACTTTAAAATCTTAGGAACCTTATTTGAGTATTCCAAACACTTTTAAGGCATTTTCAGAAGTGATGCAGCCCACTTCCTCAGGCGGCTTCCCATATATTTCGGCTACTTTTAACAGGGTGTCCTTAACATTTGCACTCTCGTTTCTCTTCCCCCGATTCGGCACAGGAGTAAGGTAGGGGGAATCGGTTTCAAGGACTATCCGCGCTAAAGGTATGCTTGATAAAACTTCCGGTAAATTCGACTTTTTAAATGTCACCACGCCATTGATACCAATAGAAAAATCAGGAAACTCCAATATGCGGAGCGCTTCTTCCAATGTACCTGTAAAACTATGAAAAATGCCTTTCAAAGGAGATGTTTTGTAAGGTTTCAGTACATTATATATATAATCAAATGCTTCACGACAGTGAATAACTATGGGCAGTTCGTATTCCAACGCCCATTGTATCTGTTGCTCAAAAACAAATTGCTGTTCTTTCAGGAAAGTTTTGTCCCAATAGAGATCCATGCCGATTTCACCGATTGCCACATAATCATTCGGCATTGCCAAATGTTCGGACACAATGGCCAGTTCTTTCTTATAATCGGCATTTACAGAAGTAGGATGCAGCCCCATCATCGGAAAGCAATATCCTTTGTACTCCGAACAAACACGAAGCATGGGCTCTATGGTCGTACTATCGATGTTGGGCATGAAGATATGAGTTACTCCCGCTGCTTGAGCGCGGGCCATCACTTGTTGCAAATCAGATTGGAATTCATCCAGAAAAAGGTGGGAATGTGAATCGACTAACCTCATTTCGTTATTTCTTCTTTTTCTCCGGTACGATAATAATAAATCAGGCCATAAGCACGACACAAATCCAAGCGTTTTTCATTGGGTGTGATTCCTGCATATTTCTGTTCCACCTGATTCCAGATATTTAAGATCAAAGCATCAGCCTCGGCACGCATGGAAGCAAGCATTTCCAGGCTACGGGCTGTCAAGGCCTGCAAATTCTTTTGCTTCTCATAACTCTCCATAAAAATATCATAATGTACCCTGACCTTGGCAATGGTAGGATTATAAATAGGGATTCCACCTTGAGAAGTACGTCTGTTCTCACCGTCAACGATCTTACGTCCCCACTCTGCGAGAGCTGTTTCGGTGGACAAATCAGGTACATTATTACTCTTCATGTCCAAGCCGTAATACTCTTTATGCGCAGTGCGGATTTCCGAACGGATTACAGCCAAATTCAAGACTTGAATAAAATGCGATATATAAAGGCGTGCTATCTTTACATTCGACTGGTGCTTACGCCCGGCTTTCGACTGGCGTTCAAAACACTCGGCATAATACGCTTGGGCAGCCTCAAATTTCATCAGGAAATTTCTGGCATCCGTAAGAGTTTTTAAAGACACTGCCAAATCATATACATTATATATATCGCCTTTCACAACTACGGCTTTCAGCGCCCGTATTCTTGCTTGGTCTGTATTTGGTAATCTCCTATAAGGCATTGGGTAATCGGATTAATATTAGTTACACTTCCCGGTACATCAGTTCTTTTATAAGTTTTTCCAGCTCTTTTTTCTTCTCATCCGACACACTGACAGCAGCCAGACTACCCATAGCCTTGTCACTATATTCTACCATTTTATTCTCACAAAGACCTTTAACCCCTATCTGATTATACAAATCGGTTACGGCTGCAATCTTCTCAACCGGATTAAAGTCAGCAATGGTGATCCAATGCTCCAATTGACTCAGTTGCTCCTTATCCGCATGGTCTAAAGCCTTGATCAGCATATAAGTCTTCTTATTGCACAAGATGTCCCCACCTATATTCTTTCCAAAGACAGCGGCGTCACCATATACATCCAGCAAATCATCTTTCAATTGAAAGGCTACTCCCATGTTCACACCAAAGTCATACAAACGCTCCGCATCTTCTGCAGAAGCGCCCCCTAATAGTGCTCCTATTTTCAAGCTCGCAGCCAACAGAACAGATGTCTTCAGACGAATCATTTCCAAATATTCCTCCTCTTTCACATCATTTCGCCGTTCAAACTCCATATCCATCTGTTGACCTTCACAAATCTCAAGCGCCGTTAGGCTGAACAAGTCCATTACCTCTTTCAGATGCCCCACCGGACATTGCGCCATAAACTGATAAGCCAGCACCAGCATCGCATCACCCGAAAGGATGGCGGCATTGTCATTCCAGACTTTATGTACAGTGTCTTTTCCACGACGTTTGTCTGCACGATCCATCAGGTCATCATGCAGCAATGTATAATTATGATATACTTCGATACCCGTTGCCGGTGAAAAGACAGACTCAACATCCTCCTTGTAGAGGTTGTAAGCCATAAGCATCAATACGGGACGGATTCTTTTTCCACCCATTGACAAGACATAGGTGACAGGATCGTATAAACCTTTGGGAGTACGGACAAACTGCAGGTCTGCAATATGAGAATTTATTTTTTCGAGAAGCTCGGAAGCTGTAAACATAAGTATTTCAATTTAAGAATAGCAGAGAATGAAAAGAGGCTGCTTTTAGGCAGCCTCCTCACGTTATAAATATTTTATTACTGCAATCGGAACATTACAGGCACCGTATATTTTACACGCACTGCCTTACCACGTTGCATACCCGGTTTCCATTTCGGCATGGAACTGATCACGCGGATAGCTTCTTTATCCAAATACGGGTCCACACCTCTAAGAACTTTAGCATCTACGATACTACCGTCTCTGTTAACAACGAACTGTACAGTTACACGACCTTGGGTACCGTTTTCCTGAGCGATAGTAGGATATTTGATGTTCTTGCTCAGATACTGCATCAAGCCGGCCATACCGCCATTCGGGAATTCCGGCATTTGTTCTACTACCTCAAAAATAGTCTGTTCTTCCGGTTCTTCTTCCTCAACGGCTACTGGAACATATTTAATTTCTACAGCTTGATTTGTTTCCTCAGATGTAGCAATAGTAGTTTCTTCCACATCGGCATCATCTTCCACGATTGTCAAGGTTTCTGCAATCGGAGGAGCGGCAGGAGGAGGTGGTGGAGCCGCCTGCTCAGGTTGTTCCGTAATAGGAATTATTTCCTCTTCAAATACAAGGTCGGTAATGGCTTGGCTCGTATCAATCTTGATATCACGTTTTGTCCACTCAAATGCGATGAACATAAACGCGAGCACAATCACGTAACCGACGAGCAGCCAAGTTGACTTTTTGTTCTCCAAGTCTGCCTTAGGTGTCTTTTTAATTTCCATAATTTATACTATAATTATTAGTGTTTCCCATCTGTGGCAAATATAGTACTTTTCCCACTATTGTTTTTGCTTAGCTGTGTTTTTTCACACAATAAGCAGTGCATTTTCATTTTTTTAATTCTTCAAAAGCCTTCCTCTGCTTTTGTGCCACAAATGTAACGAGATATTTTAAAAATACCGTATCTTTGGCAGGAATTTTAATTGAAATATTCATTTTTTTCTATCGAAAAGAATATTTCCATATAAATATAGTATAAAATCATTTCATATGAAAAAGATTACAATCGCAATCGACGGTTTTTCTTCATGCGGGAAAAGTACAATGGCCAAGGATCTGGCCCGCGAAATAGGTTATATCTACATTGACAGCGGAGCCATGTACCGCGCCGTCACTTTATATAGTATGGAAAACGGTCTGTTCACCGGCAACGACATTGATACGGAGAAGCTGAAAGAGCAGATTAAAGACATTCATATTTCTTTTCAACTGAATCCGGATACAGGACGTCCCGACACGTTTCTGAATGGTGTCAACGTGGAAAAAAAGATTCGTACAATGGAGGTATCTTCCCGCGTCAGTCCCATTGCCGCACTCGACTTTGTACGCGAAGCAATGGTAGCCCAACAGCAGGAAATGGGAAAATCCAAAGGCATTGTAATGGACGGCCGCGACATCGGCACTACCGTCTTTCCGGATGCCGAACTGAAAATCTTCGTAACGGCCTCTCCCGAAATCCGCGCACAGCGCAGATATGACGAGTTGAAAGCCAAAGGGGAGGAAGCTGGTTTCGACGAGATTTTAGAGAATGTGAAACAACGGGATTATATAGACCAAAACAGAGAGGTAAGCCCTCTCCGCAAAGCCGACGACGCATTGCTGCTGGACAATAGCCACATGACGATCTCACAACAAAAGGAATGGTTGGCAGCACAGTTTGAAAAGGTTTGTAAAGCATAATCCAAAAAATCTGCGATATGGCAAAAGTGGAAATAGATGAAGGATCCGGTTTCTGCTTCGGAGTAGTGACCGCAATCAATAAAGCTGAAGAAGAACTGACCAAAGGCGGAACCTTATACTGTTTGGGCGACATTGTACACAACAGTCGTGAAGTGGAGCGGCTGAAAGCCATGGGCCTCATCACCATCAACCATGAGGAGTTCAACCGTTTGCATGACGTCAAAGTTTTGTTACGGGCACATGGCGAACCGCCTGAGACCTATACAATCGCCCGGCGCAACAACATAGAGATCATCGACGCCACCTGTCCGGTGGTGCTACGCCTACAAAAGAAAATCAAGCAGGAGTACATTCAGGAGGATGATGAAGAGAAGCAGATCGTCATATATGGCAAAAACGGGCATGCCGAGGTGCTGGGCTTAGTGGGACAGACCACAGGGCAGGCAATCGTCATTGAAAAGCTGGAAGAAGCCGGAATGCTGGATTTCAGCAAGAGCATACGCCTCTATTCGCAAACCACCAAATCACTCGACGAATTTCAGAAGATAGTGGAATATATAAAAGAGCATATATCCCCGGATGTCACTTTCGAGTATTACGATACCATATGCCGGCAAGTAGCCAACCGCATCCCCAACATCAAGAAATTCGCTGCCTCGCACGACCTGGTATTTTTTGTCAGCGGCAAGAAAAGCTCCAACGGAAAAATCCTGTTCAGCGAATGTAAAAAAGTAAATCCGAACTCGCACCTGATTGACAGTGCGGAAGAAATAGATAACGAACTGCTCCTCGGTGCAGAGTCCATTGGTATATGCGGAGCCACCTCCACGCCCAAATGGTTAATGGAAGAAATATCCGAGGCAATAAAATCACGAATTTAAAAAGCTTTTGTTATCTTTGCCAGCAAATTTTTAAGGTAATTATTAACACTAAATAAGGAGATTGTTATGGGAACAATTAAGTGTATCGGTATCTTAACATCGGGCGGTGACGCTCCGGGAATGAACGCAGCTATTCGCGCAGTGACACGCGCGGCTATTTACAACGGACTTCAAGTGAAAGGCATATATAGAGGTTACAAAGGTTTGGTAACCGGCGAGATTAAAGAATTCAAAAGCCAGAATGTGAGCAACATCATCCAACTGGGCGGTACTATTCTGAAAACAGCCCGTTGCAAAGAGTTCACCACTCCCGAAGGCCGTCAGGTTGCGTATGACAACATGAAAAAAGAAGGCATTGACGCTTTGGTGGTTATCGGCGGCGACGGTTCTCTGACAGGTGCGCGCATTTTCGCGCAAGAATTCGACGTTCCCTGTATCGGTCTGCCGGGAACTATCGACAACGACCTTTACGGAACAGACACGACAATCGGCTATGACACCGCCTTGAATACGATTTTGGATGCCGTAGACAAGATTCGCGACACAGCGACTTCCCACGAGCGCCTTTTCTTCGTTGAGGTAATGGGACGCGATGCAGGTTTCCTTGCTCTGAACGGCGCTATCGCCTCCGGAGCCGAGGCGGCCATTATTCCGGAGTTCAGTACGGAAGTGGACCAACTGGAAGAATTCATCAAGAACGGTTTCCGCAAATCAAAGAACAGCAGTATCGTGCTTGTAGCCGAAAGCGAATTAACCGGCGGTGCGATGCACTATGCCGAACGCGTGAAAAACGAGTATCCCCAGTATGACGTGCGTGTAACGATCCTCGGCCATTTGCAACGTGGCGGCAGCCCGACGGCGCACGACCGTATCCTTGCCAGCCGTTTAGGCGCCGCAGCAATCGACGCCATTATGGAAGGCCAGCGCAATGTCATGATCGGCATAGAGCATGATGAAGTGGTTTATGTACCTTTCACGAAAGCCATCAAGAATGACAAGCCTATCAAGAAAGATCTGGTAAACGTATTAAGAGAGCTTTCCATCTGACAAAAGTCAGCAAAGCATAAAGACAAAAAAGAGCGGGTCTTAACACCCGCTCTTTTTTTGTCACAACCATTTCTCCACAATCTTTTCCGTCCTGTTCCACAGCTCCTGCATCTGCACATGACCGGTATATTTCCCTGAAAGCCGCTTGGGATGGCAGTTCACATTCAACGTACCCGTACGCTTTCCGGCATCCTCATCCAGCAGTAGGTGAATGGCCGTAGCCGCTCCCTGCTTCGGCGTACGGATGAAAGGACGGAAGAAAATGTCCGTCAGCGGGTCGAACCACATGTGCATTGTTATGATATTGGTGGAAACCACTCCCGGATCAGCAGCATTCACCACGATGCCCCTTTCCCTGATGCGGGCAGCCAGATTAATCGTAAACAAGGTCAGAGCCAATTTCGTATTGCTATAAATAGGAATACGCCAGAAGCCCCCTCTCCTGCCGCGGAGGAAGAAGTCCGGAAAATCGAGATGTCCGATAGCATAAGTACAAGACACCATATTCACGATACGGCTTCCTTCTCCCATCAGAGGAAGAAGTTTGCGCGTCAGCAAATAAGGGGCCACATAGTTGACGCTTACCGTACGCTCCAAACCATCCTCTGTGATGCGGCGCTCCGTCTCCATTGTCCCCGCATTGTTCATCAGCAGACCGACGGCATCGCCGCGTTTCAAAAGAATTTCGGCAAACGCCGCCACAGATGCAAGTGAGGACAAGTCGACGCCCAACACCTCAATATGCGGATTGCCGGTATCACGCACCAGCATTTCCTTTACCTTTTCCGCCTTTTCAGGGCGGTAACAAGCCATAACAATCTTATATCCGGCCTTAGCCGCAGCACGCGTTATCTCCGTTCCCATGCCACCGTCGGCGCCGGTTATGACAGCAAGTTTCACGATTATCAATTATTAATTACCGGTTACAAAAATTCCAATCACCCTTTGGCTTCAATTTTCTCTATTTCCTTTTTCAGACAAGCGGGAAGCTCCTCGCCCAGATGCCGGTGACAAGCCATTTCAATGGAGTACATCCGGGCTATGCAATAATTGCTGTGCTTACAATTGCAGCGGGCATCCTCCTCTTCGTGCATCCGGTTTACGAAACCCGGTTCGTTGAGCAATGCACGTGCCATCTGTACGGCATCGAAGCCCTCGTTCAACACCTCGTCTATTTTGGAACGCGAAACCAGTCCGCCTACATATATCAACGGAATTTTCAGCTCTGCACGAAACTTCAAGGCATCCTCCAGAAAATAAGCCTCTTTGAAGGGAACCGCCGGTATCATCCATTTGCCCACCATACGCACTCCATACTTCAGCCACCAGCACGTCATGTAGTGCGTCATGCTGCGAATCGGCATTTCCCCGCGCATCACATACATGGGCGCTTTACTCACAAAACCGCCACTCAGCACCAGTCCATGCACGCCCGACTGTTCGAGACGCCTCGCCACCTGCATCGTTTCATCCATCTCCATGCCTCCCCGGAAACCGTCGCGCATGTTCATCTTCACAAGTACAGCCATATCGTTGCCGGCAGCCTTCATCACTTCCTCCAACACCATATCCATAAAACGCATACGGTTCTGCAAAGACCCGCCGAATTCATCCTTACGATGATTGGTGGCAGGCGACAGAAACTGGCTTATGAGATAACCATGTCCCGCATGGATTTCCACAGCGTCGAACCCCGCCTCACGCGCTAAATTCACCGAACGCCCGTAGGCACGCGCCAGTTCCGGCAGTTCATCGGCACGCAGCCCGCGCACAAAGGTGGGCGAATAGAGGTTAAAGCCGCCACTTGCACCGACGGGCGTACACCCGCAAATGCTCTTGTGGGACATGTTTCCGCAGTGTCCCAACTGAATTCCGGCAGCAGCGCCTTCAGCATGCACCGCATCGGTCAGCCTACGAAGCCCCGGAATTATTTCGGGACGCATCCACAACTGACGGTCGAAAGAAAGGCCGCTCCGGGTAACGGCGGCATAGGCCACAGTGGTCATCCCGATACCTCCTGCCGCAACCGAACGGTGATAATTGAGCAACATATCCGAAGGAGCGTTGCCCGGACACATACTCTCGAAAGCAGCCGAACGGATGGTACGGTTGCGCAAAGTCAACGGTCCGAAAGTGACCGGTGTGAATAATTTTGATTCCATGTGACGACTTTATGAATTGTGAATTATGAATCGTGAATTGTGAATTATGAAGTTTCGGTTATTCAATAGATATAAGGTATGATGCGTTTGCGTTTTCCCACAGCCTCATCCCCGAATTCTGCCCGGTAGTGGCGGTAAATGGCGTCGGAACGGGGAACGAGATTGGCAAAAGTCCACCAGACAAACACCCATGCAGCGGGTGAAGCGGTGAGTATGGCAAAGCCTGTCCACTCCACCAATTCACCGAAATAGTTGGCCGAAGTGACATAGCGGTAGAGACCTTTTGCCGGAAGATAATGCCTCGTGTCGCCCGGCTTGCGCAGATGGCGTATCACGTGATCGGAATGAAGATTTATGAACATGCCTGCAAAGAACAGCAGCACTCCCAGCAAGGCGTGAGGTTTCAGCAAATAGGCCCAACCACCGGCATACAGCCCTTCAGGAGCAAAATAGAACAAACCGCCTGCCTGCATCATTCCGTTCAGGACGTTGAACACAATGCCCATAGCCATAATGGCTACCGGCATCCGGCTCTTCCCTTTCAGCAGAAAAGGAAAGACAAACGACCTCTGAAAGTAATGCAACTGAAACAGCAGGAAGAAAAGATACACCGGCACAGAAAAGCCAACCCCGCTCCTGCCCCACAGCCAAAACATGACAATGAAAACCGGCGCTTCCATCAGCACCCATGCCAACTTGTTGTTAATGGAATATCCCCATGATGCCGTACGGAACATTCCATATCCGGCTTTGATGAAATAAAGGGCGATGAATACAAAAAGTGCAGTGGCACACATCGCTCCCAAAAACAGATGAAACCCCTCCTCGCTCATATCCTTTCATTTAGATGTGGCAAATATAAAGAAAACTTGCGACTTCCAAATCGTTTTCTTGCGAGAATTATAAAAAAGGAGCAGAAATGCTTACCGCCGGGAGTGCCAATATTTATTCTTTCCTCCACGAAGAAAGTTTTGTTCCCTCATGGAGAAAGTTTCTTTCCACCATGGTGGAAAGAAAAATACCCCATATGGGAAAGAATAAGGTGATCCGACGCTTGTGTTTCTCAGGTAAATCCTACCGCTTCCTGATAGGGATATACGCCACTTCCTCCAGCACATTCTTGTATGCAGGCCGGATGATGCGTTTACCTTCGAAGTTCAGTTCCTCATTGCGGTGTGCGCACCAGCCCACGATACGCGCCATGGCAAACAGCGGAGTGAAGATTTCCTGCGGCAAACCAATCATTTCGTATACAAAGCCGGAATAGAAGTCTACATTGCTCGAAACGGTTTTCCCATTGTTCTTCACGCGGCCAAAGACCTCAATGGCACGTTCCTCCAGCAGTTCAAGGAAGGCAAACTCCCGTTCCTTGCCTTTTTCACGCGCAAGGTCGCGGGCGAGCTCCTTCAACAGCAGGGCGCGGGGGTCGGAGATGGTGTAGACGGCATGGCCGATGCCATATATCAGTCCCGTCTTGTTGTACACTTCTTTGTTCAGCATACGGGTAAAATAGGTGTCTATCTCGTCCACACTGGTCCAGTCGCTGATGTTCTCCTGCAAGTGGTGGAACATGTCGGTGACCTGGATATTGGCTCCGCCATGAAGCGGGCCTTTCAGCGAGCCGATGCCCGCAGCTATGGAAGAGTAAGTGTCCGTACCGGTGGAGGAAGTGACACGTACCGTAAACGTAGAGTTGTTACCGCCGCCATGTTCCGCCTGCAACACCAGCAGCAGGTCGAGGGTGCGGGCATCCAGTTCCGTATAGTCCTTCTTCAGCATATAGAGGAAATTCTCTGCAAGCGAAAGATTCTCCTGCGGATGACGGATATGCAATGAACGGCCATGAGTGGCATGGCGAAGCATATTAAAGGCATAGGCTATGATAGTGGGGAATTTCGAAATCAGCTCGATGCTTTGGCGCATCAGGTTATCGCGCGAGGTGTCGTCCGCATCCGGATCGAAACGGTACATCTCCAGTACGCTGCGTGCCAGGATATTCATAATGTTGTTTCCTTCAAGCTCGATGATATTCATCTTCGTCTTCTGTTCCAACGGCATATTATCATTGATCAGCTCGCGAAAGGAAGCCAGCTCTTCCTTGTCGGGCAGACGACCGGAAAGCAGCAGATAGGCCACTTCCTCAAAGCCGAAGCGTTTTTCCTTGAGAATGGCATGCGCCAAGTCCTCAAGGTCGTAACCGCGATAGAACAGTTTCCCCGGAATAGGTTTCAGTCCGCCCCCCGGAATACGCTCGTAGCCCACCACATTGCCTATCTTGGTCAGTCCCACCAGCACTCCCGTTCCGTCCTCGTTGCGCAAGCCGCGCTTTACATCAAACTTCTTGAACAGTTCATTCTCGATCCGGGTCGCTTCTTTCAAATCTTCGGACAGTTTATAAATCAGATATTCCTTCTTCATGATATGTATATTTTTGTTAAGTAAATGGTATTTATCTCCCGCAGCGTTCTATTCTTTCCACAATTTCCTGCGTAAAAGCAGATGTGGACAACGAGACGCCACCCGGCATGAAACGGGCCAGATCGGCAGTGGCACGCCCTTCCGCAAAGCTGCTCTCCAGAGCGTCCTCTATCAGCGAAGCCGCCTCTTTCCAGCCCAAATGCCCAAGCATCATCACAGCCGAAAGAATGATGGAACAGGGATTCACAATATCCTTTCCCGCAATGTCGGGAGCCGTACCATGGGTCGCCTCAAAAATGGCATGTCCTGTCGCGTAATTGATATTGGCTCCGGGAGCGATGCCGATGCCGCCCACCATGGCAGCCAGTTGGTCGGAAACGTAATCGCCGTTCAGGTTCAGAGTGGCGATGACCGAATAGTTTTCGGGAACAAGCAGCGTGTTCTGCAAGAAAGCGTCAGCGATGCAGTCCTTAACGACAAGACGTCCGTCCGCTATCTCCCTGCCGAACTCGCGCTCTGCCAATTCATATCCCCATTTCTTGAAACCGCCTTCGGTGAACTTCATGATGTTCCCCTTGTGTACCAGCGTAACGGAGGGAAGGTGGTTTTGGAGCGCATAGAGGCATGCCGCACGTACCAGCCGTTCCGTCCCTTCTTTGGAGACAGGCTTCACGCCAAAGGAAGAGGTTTCGGGAAAACGCACCTTAGCCACCCCCATCTCCTCATGCAGGAAACGGTAGAACTTTTCCGCCTCCGGCGTTCCGGCTTCCCATTCGATGCCGGCATAGATGTCCTCGGTATTTTCGCGAAACACACACATGTTTACCTTCTGCGGCTCTTTCACCGGAGAGACTACGCCTTTATACCAGCGCACAGGGCGCAGGCACACATACAAGTCGAGCGCTTGACGCAACGCCACGTTCAACGAACGGATGCCGCCGCCCACCGGCGTAGTCAGCGGTCCCTTAATGCCTATCTTATGCTTCCGGAACGCCTCCATTGTCTCTTCCGGCAGCCAAGAGCCGGTTTCATGAAACGCCCGTTCGCCCGCCGGAACCTCTTTCCACTCTATGCTCCGACTGCCCCCATAGGCTTTTTTCAGGGCTGCGTCCACAACGGTCCGCATGGACGGGGTCACCTCTGCCCCAACTCCGTCACCCGTAATAAAAGGTACAGTAATTTTTTCCATATTCTATCGTGCATTTAATGCAGAGCCGGCACGAAACCAGCCTATCTGCTGTTCATTATAAGTATGTTGTACTTCGAAGCTCTCCTTGCTGCCGTCCTCATGGTGAAGCACCACCTCCAGGTTGCGTCCCGGAGCAAAGTTCCTCAAACCGACAACGGAAAGCAAGTCGTGTTCCTGCACCTTGTCATAGTCCGCCTTGTCGGCAAAGGTCAACGCCAGCATGCCCTGTTTCTTCAGGTTCGTCTCGTGAATACGCGCGAAGCTCTTTGCCAGTATGACACGCACATTCAGGAAACGCGGTTCCATAGCAGCGTGTTCCCTGCTGGAGCCTTCGCCGTAATTCTCTTCGGCTACGACAATGGAAGGAATACCCTCGGACTTATACAGCTTCGCCGTACCGGAAACCGTTTCGTACGTATTTGTAGAACGGTTCCACACCTTGTTCGTCTCACCGTTGAAAGCATTGACGGCCCCCATCAGCATATTATCCGAGATATTCTCCAGATGCCCCCGGAAACGAAGCCATGGACCCGCCATCGAGATGTGGTCGGTGGTGCATTTGCCCTGCGTCTTAATCAGCAAAGGCATATTGAGCAAATCCTCCCCATTCCAAGCAGGAAACGGGGTGAGCAGTTGCAAGCGTTGCGACCGGGGATCCACCACAATGTCCGCCTTTACACCGGAAGGCGCGATATATCCCTCGCTGCCTGCCATAAATCCTTTCGGCGGCAACTCCTCTCCCACCGGTTCGGAGAGCTTCACCTTTTTGCCGTCGGCACTGATCAGCGTGTCCTTCAGCGGATTGAAACATAAATCTCCGGCAATGGTCAGCGCCATGGTCAGTTCGGGAGAAGCCACAAACGCATACGTATTCGGATTGCCGTCCGCGCGCTTGGCAAAGTTACGGTTGAAGGAAGTCACGATGGAATTCTTGCGGACGGGATCGTCCGTCACACGCTTCCATTGCCCGATACAAGGGCCGCAGGCATTTGCCATGATCGTAGCTCCTACCTCTTCAAAGACGCCGATCATGCCGTCGCGTTCCGCTGTGGCGCGTATGCGCTCCGAACCCGGATTGACAATCAAGGGAGCAGCCATATGCAGGTTTTTCTCCGTAACCTGACGCGCCAAAGAGACGGCGCGGCTCAAATCCTGATAGGACGAATTGGTGCAGGAGCCGATGAGCCCCACTTCCATTTTACGGGGATAACCGTTTTTCAAAACCTTCTCGGAAAACTCAGAAATGGGCGTAGCCGCATCCGGTGTAAACGGTCCGTTGATGTAAGGCTCCAATGCAGAAAGGTCTATGTCAATAATACGGTCATAGTACTTCTGCGGATTGGCCATCACCTCGTCATCGGCACGAAGTTCTGCGGCAACGGCAGTAGCCATGTCCGCCACTTCTTCGCGTCCGGTGGCTTTCAGGTAGGTTGCCATGCGTTCGTCGTAAGGGAAAAGCGAGGTGGTGGCTCCTACCTCCGCGCCCATGTTGCAAATCGTGGCTTTTCCGGTGGCCGAAAGCGAAGCAGTGCCCGGACCGAAGTATTCGATGACAGCATTTGTCCCGCCCTTCACAGTCAGGATTCCCGCCAACTTCAAAATAACGTCCTTGGGGGCTGCCCACCCACTCAGCGATCCGGTGAGACGCACACCGATCAGGCGGGGCATCTTCAGTTCCCACTCCATGCCGGTCATCACATCCACCGCATCGGCACCGCCAACGCCGATAGCCACCATGCCCAAACCACCGGCGTTCGGAGTATGGGAGTCGGTGCCTATCATCATGCCGCCCGGAAAAGCGTAGTTTTCCAGTACGACCTGATGAATGATGCCTGCTCCGGGCTGCCAAAAGCCGATGCCGTAACGGGAAGAGACATCCCGGAGAAAACGATAGACTTCCTCGTTGGTTTTGGTAGCGGTGGCAATGTCTTCTTTGGCTCCTTTATATGCCTGAATCAGATGGTCGCAATGTACGGTTGAAGGAACAGCCGCTTCATTGCGTCCCGAATTCATAAACTGCAATAATGCCATCTGTGCAGTTGCGTCCTGCATGGCAACACGATCGGGACGGAAATTTACGTAGTCCTCGCCGCGTTTGTAGTTTTTCACGTTTCTCTCATCATACAAATGAGCATACAAAATTTTTTCTGCTAAAGTCAGCGGACGTTGCAACACAGTCCGGATGCGCCCTATCTTCCCCTCATAAAGCGAATAAAACGCTTTAAGCATTGTCAAATCATAAACCATAACCACTCTTATTTTTTAGTTTTTCAATATTGTAAAGATTACAAATTAATATAATAAACAAAATAGAACAAGGAAAAGTTTAACAAAAGAAAGCATTTCTTCCCCCAACGGCGGGGATTTATTACCTTTGCAAAAGAATAATCTCCACAGAGGAGACAGGTCTCACAGAGCTTTACAATGATAAGAATGAACGAAAAGAGCGACATACAATCTCCTATTATACATATTCAACGGCAACAACTCCTGTTACGCATGGAGTACGAATACGAGAAAGAAGAGTTCAAGCGGCAAACAGAAAATATGGGTGTCGCCCGGAAAGTCAAACGGGGACTCTGCTGGTATCCTGCCTCACCGGGGCGAAGTTACTATAACTCCCTGAACCAATTAGTAATAGAGGTTACGCATACCGAAAACACCGATATAGAACATAATTTCGAATTCGGACGTCCTGTCTGCTTTTTCCGCCAATCGGCCGACGGAAAGATCACTTATTTTAATTTTACGGCCACCGTCAGTTATGCGGACGATGTGCGTATGGTAGTGGTTATGCCCGGCGCAGGAGCTGTTATGGATATACAGTCTGCCGACAACCTCGGCGTTCAGCTCTACTTCGACGAAACCTCCTACCGCACGATGTTCGAGGCGCTGGAAGATGTTCTTCGTGCCAAAGGTAACCGCCTCGCCGAACTGCAGGACACACTGCTGGGTACGATGAAAGCCGGGTTCCGCGAACTCTATCCGGTGCGCTTCCCCTGGTTGAACTCTACCCAAGAGACAGCCGTCAACAAGGTGCTATGCGCCCGCGACGTAGCCATCGTGCATGGACCTCCGGGAACGGGCAAAACCACTACGCTCGTAGAGGCTATCTACGAAACATTGCACCGCGAACCCCAAGTGCTGGTCTGCGCACAAAGCAATATGGCAGTGGACTGGATTTCTGAAAAGCTGGTGGACAGAGGCGTGAATGTTTTACGAATCGGCAATCCCACACGCGTCAATGACAAGATGCTCTCTTTCACTTACGAACGCCGCTTCGAGAATCATCCGCTTTATCCCGAATTATGGAGCATCCGTAAGGAACTGAGGCAACTGGGTGGCAGAGCCCGCCGCGGCAGTTATGATGAACGCGAGGGAATACGCAGCCGCATGAGCCGCTTGCGCGACCGCGCCACAGCGCTGGAAGTACAGATCAACACCGAACTGTTTGACAGCGCCCACGTCATTGCCTCCACGCTGGTGAGCAGCAATCACCGTCTTTTAAACGGCCGCCGCTTCGGCACACTGTTCATCGACGAAGCCGCCCAAGCCCTGGAAGCCGCCTGCTGGATAGCCATCCGCAAGGCAGACCGGGTGGTACTGGCAGGGGACCATTGCCAGTTGCCGCCCACCATTAAATGTTATGAAGCCGCACGTAGCGGACTGGAACGTACGTTGATGGAGAAAGTCGCCGCCAACAAGCCGTCTGCCGTATCCCTACTGAAAGTGCAGTACCGTATGCACGAGGACATTATGCGTTTCTCCTCGAATTGGTTTTATGACGGGGAACTGGAGGCGGCTCCCGAAATACGCCACCGGGGAATATTGGACTGGGACACTCCCGTCACATGGATCGACACTTCCGACATGGACTTCAAGGAAGAGTTTGTCGGGGAAACATTCGGACGCATCAACAAGGAGGAGGCCCATTTACTGCTGAAAGAACTGGAAGCATACATCCTGCGGATAGGCGGAAGCCGTATTCTTGAGGAACGTATCGACTTCGGGCTGATCTCGCCCTACAAGGCGCAAGTGCAATACCTGCGGGGAAAGATAAAAGGCAGCGCCACCCTGCGTCCTTACCGCAGCCTGATAACGGTCAACACCGTCGACGGATTTCAGGGACAGGAGCGTGACGTGATTTTCATCAGTCTGGTACGTGCCAATGAAGAAGGCCAAATAGGATTTCTGAATGATTTGCGCAGGATGAACGTGGCAATAACAAGGGCACGCATGAAACTCGTCATATTGGGAGAAGCAGCTACTCTGGGACACCATGCTTTCTACAAGCAACTGCTCGAATACGTGAAGAAGGTGAACGGCAGGCAATGAAAAAGAGATTGCCCCAAATTTGAATTAACCGACCACCCTGTATTATCCAGAGCAATCTTCAAACCTGAGACAACCTCTTCTATTATTCAGAAGTCCGCACCGGAGATCAGTTGTTTTCCGGACGGAGCTTGCGAACCGTTACGGCAGTCTGCCACATCTCGCTCTCACGCAACGCTTTCAGCTCTGCATTCAGTTTCTCACGATAGTCGGGCTTAGAGTTGCTGTCGATAGAAATCTGGGCTTCGTTACCCGACTTAACGCTCTGATACAACTTCTGCACCACCGGCTTGATAGCATCGTGGAACGGGCCCATCCAGTCGAGAGCACCGCGTTGGGCAGTAGTAGAGCAGTTGGCATACATCCAGTCCATACCGTTCTTTGCAAACAACGGCATCAATGACTGCGTCAGTTCCTCAACTGTTTCGTTGAACGCTTCCGACGGAGTGTGGCCGTTTTCACGCAGAACCTCGTACTGAGCCAACAACAATCCCTGGATAGCTCCCATCAAAGAACCGCGTTCACCGGTCAGGTCGGAAGTAGCTTCACGAATGAAAGTAGTCTCGAACAAATAACCCGAACCGATACCGATGCCCAGTGCAAGGGTTCTGTCCAAAGCCTTTCCGGTAGCATCCTGATAGATAGCATAAGAAGAGTTCAAGCCGCGGCCTTCGAGGAACATTGTACGGAGTGATGTACCCGATCCCTTAGGAGCAACCATGATAACGTCAATATCCTTGGGAGGAACCACACCCGTACGGTCACTCCATGTGATAGCGAAACCATGAGAGAAGTAAAGTGCCTTTCCGGCCGTCAAGTACGGTTTCATCGTGGGCCATACAGACATAACGGCCGCATCGGACAACAGGCACATGATGACAGTACCCTTTTGGCAAGCATCCTCAATGCTGAACAGAGTTTCACCCGGAACCCATCCGTCTGCCACTGCCTTCTCGTAAGTCTTACCCTGACGCTGGCCTACGATTACGTTGAAACCATTGTCGCGCAGGTTGCAAGCCTGACCGGGGCCTTGTACACCATAACCGATAACTGCGATTGTTTCATCCTTTAAAATCTCACGTGCTTTTTCCAAAGGAAATTCTTCGCGGGTCATTACATTCTCAATAACACCGCCAAAATTCAATTGTGCCATTTTTTGTTTTAATTTTTATTTGTGGCTTATGCCAACTGATTGGTTAATAAATTATTTCTTTACAAATATTACTTTGGAACGGCAAACCACTTCGCTGCCGTTCTTTTTCACTTCTATATCATACGCGCCGTCGCCTGCATAGTCCTTATAGAAAGTGAGCTCGTCACCGTAATAGCTCTCGGCTACGTAGGCCATTTCAAAACGACGGATGCGGCTCTCCTTATACAGTTCTATCGGGAACAAATCGAGGATATGCTCGATATAGCGGATACTGTTTACGTGTCCGTTGATGTCAATATCGCTATACTTGGCATTGAGAGAAGAAGCCGGCTCCGCAGAAGCGACCTTTATGCGCGAAGGCTTTTCAATAGGGCAAGGCTCGTCGCACACATAATCCACGATGCTGCCTCCATGCAAAGCCAGCAGGTCGGCGGGTTTGCGGGTATTGAGGCTGATCATCGCCCATACGGAACGGGCATATCCTATCTTCTTTCCGTCCTTGTCGATAATGGCAAAATTACGGTCGGTGAAGAGACGGTAGACATTCTCCACCCATGTCCGGATGGAAAAATCCTCGTATTGGTACGGCATCTCGTCCAGTTCGACAGCCAGCCGGGAAAGCACCCATGTATAATTATCCTCATTCAAGGTTGCAATGCCGAAACCGCGTTCCGTCGCATGAAATCCCGCGCAGTTCAGCAGATGGTTGCCAAGCACCCCCATTGTGAGGCGGCCGGTGAAGTCCACATGAAACGGTTCGGCCACAAACTTATAAGTACCTATCTTGTTATTTTCACTCATTGTCCTTGTTGTTCTTTACTCTGACGATATTTTGTTTCACGATCTGCCAGATACTCGTTGACACGTTCAAAGCAGCTCGTAGTGATGGCAACACGTCCGGAACGCACAAACTGGAGCACACACCCCAAAGCGCTCAGCTCTTCGTAGAGATTGGTTATTTCCTCACTCATACCGTTTTTCTCCACAATGGAGAATACGGAGTTAACCTCTACGATACGCGCATTATATTTGCGGATCACCTTAGACACTTCCGGTTTTTCTTCCAGCGTGGGAGTCGTCAGCTTGTAGAGCGCAATCTCGTGCTGGTAGATTTCATCATCTGTGAAATAGTGCGCCTGCAACACATCTATCTTTTTGGTGATTTGTTTCGTCACCTTCTCGATAGTGTCTTTATCTGTCCAGGCAGTAATGGTATATTTATGTACCCCCTTGATAGAGGATGCCGAAACATTCAGGCTCTCGATATTGATTTGCCGGCGGGTGAAAACAGCCGTTACCTGATTCAGCAAACCTGCAAAGTTCTCCGAATGAACGATAATTGTATATAATGTCTTGTCCATACTTTTTTTAATTAAGAATGATAAGTGAAGAATTCATAATTCTTCATTTATATCAGCATTCCAGCAACATCTGGTTCACAGAGCCACCCGGAGGCGTCATCGGCATAACATTTCCTTCCTCCTCTACGCAAGCTTCCAGCAGGAACGGGCCGTCTGTCGAAATCATCTCTTCAATGGCTTCCGCCAGTTCCTTACGGGTAAGCGCCCGACGCGCCGGAATACCGTAGGCGGAAGCAATCTTCAGATAGTCCGGGTTCATCATCGGAGTGAACGAGTAACGGCGGTTGAAGAACATAGCCTGCCATTGACGAACGTTACCCAAGAAGTTATTGTTCAGCAAAATCATCTTAACGGGAGCTTTCTGCTCCATCACCGTACCCAGTTCCTGCAAATTCATCTGCAAACCGCCGTCGCCCATAAAGACGCAAACGGTACGGTCGGGACGTCCGAAAGTGGCGCCGATAGCGGCAGGAAGGCCGAAACCCATTGTACCCAAACCGCCGGAAGTGACAATGCTGCGTTCCTTGCTATATTTAAAGTAGCGGGCAGACATCATTTGGTTCTGGCCCACATCCGTCACCAAAACGGCTTCGTTGTTTGTAGCCTCACTGACGGCACGCACCACCTCGCCCATGCTCAGTGTGTCGCCTGCCGGATGCAGCTCCGGACGGATCACCTTTTCTTCCTCCATCTGTTCATAAGGCAAGAAGCTGTCGAGCCATTCCTTATGTCCGGCAGGTTTCAGCAATTCGGTTACTGCCGCCAGGGTATCTTTACAGTTGCCCAATACGGCAACATCTGTTTTCACATTCTTGTCTATCTCTGCCGGATCAATATCAAAATGGATTATTTTTGCCTGCGACGCATACGTAGACAACTTACCCGTCACACGATCGTCGAAACGCATCCCTACCGCAATCAGCACATCGCACTTATTGGTATTGATATTCGGTCCCAGATTGCCATGCATGCCCAGCATCCCCTTGTTCAAAGGATGATCCGTAGGCAATGCGGAAAGCCCCAACAAAGTGCAACCGGCAGGCATATCCGCCTTTTCGATGAAAGCACGCAGTTCGTTCTGCGCATTACCGAGCTCCACGCCTTGCCCCACCAGCACCAACGGACGTTCCGCCGCATTTATCAAATCGGCAGCCTGTTGTATGGCTTCCGGTTCCATTTCGGGTACAGGCAGATAACTGCGCACATAATCCACTTTGGCAGGCACGTATTCCGTTTTATCCACTTGGGCATTCTTGGCAAAGTCCAGTACAACCGGACCGGGACGTCCGCTCTGCGCTATATAGAACGCGCGGGCCACTGCCCATGCCACATCTTCCGCACGACGGATCTGATAGCTCCACTTCGTGATAGGCTGCGTAATGCCCACCAAATCCACTTCCTGAAAGGCATCGGTTCCAAGGAACCCCGTAGCAACCTGTCCGGCGATGACAACAACCGGTGTGCTGTCTATCATGGCATCCGCAATACCTGTAATGGTGTTCGTTGCACCCGGACCGCTGGTAACCAGGCATACACCCACCTCACCCGATACACGCGCATAACCTTGCGCCGCATGGGCAGCTCCTTGTTCATGGCGCACCAGAACATGATTCAGATTCTTTCTATGGTCGTATAGAGCATCGAATACGGGCATGATACTACCACCCGGATAACCGAAAATGGTCTTTACTCCCTGATGTTCCAAAGAACGCATCAATGCTTCCGCGCCTGTTATTAAGTTTTCCATCAAGTCAAGTATATTTCTATTAAAACTTTCTTTAATCTATCAGTCTTACGGCCCCTTTGTCCGCTGAACTTACCATGCTGGCATACGCTTTCAACGCTTTCGACACCCGACGATCGCGCGTCACCGGCGTCATTGGGCGTGCAGCCAGTTCCTCATCCGTCAACTTCACATTGATAGAGCGGTTCGGGATATCTATCTCGATGACGTCGCCGTCCTGAATCTTACCGATATTGCCGCCTGCCGCAGCTTCGGGCGAGATGTGTCCGATGCTCAGTCCGGAAGTGCCGCCGCTAAAGCGTCCGTCGGTAATCAAAGCACATTCTTTGCCTAAATGGCGGGACTTAATATAGGAAGTAGGATACAGCATCTCCTGCATGCCCGGACCACCTTTCGGGCCTTCGTGGGTAATGACGACAACATCGCCGCTGACCACCTTTCCACCCAAAATGCCGTCGCACGCAGCTTCCTGTGAATCGAAAACTTTGGCAGGACCGACAAACTTCCAGATGCTTTCGTCCACTCCTGCTGTCTTGACCACACAACCGTCCTGTGCAATATTTCCTTTCAGCACAGCCAAACCGCCGTCCTTGCTATAAGCATGCTGCAAGTCACGGATACAGCCTTCGGTGCGATCCGTATCCAATTCTTTATAATAGGCCCCCTGCGAACCGAGTTCCAGATTGAATTTTCCGGCGGCGGCGCTGGTATATTTCCTGATTGCTTCCTTGCAAACATTAGGACTGGTGATGCAGTAGCGGTCTATCTCCTCCGCCAATGTCATTCCGTCCACACGACGTACGTTCGTATCCACCAGTCCTCCTTTGGCAAGTTCGCCCATAATGGCCACGATGCCGCCGGCACGATTAACATCCTGTACATGATATTTCTGAGTATTGGGAGCCACTTTACACAGGCAGGGAGTTTTGCGGGACAGCATATCGATATCATCCATTGTGAAATCCGCCCCGGCCTCATGCGCCACTGCCAACAAGTGAAGCACCGTATTCGTAGACCCGCCCATTGCAATGTCCAGTGTCATGGCATTCAAGAACGCCTCGCGGGTGGCAATGCTGCGGGGAAGCACCGTTTCGTCTCCCTCCTCATAGTATTTATACGCATTTTCAACAATCAGTCTGGCTGCATCCTCAAACAGTTTCTTCCGGTTCTCATGCGTAGCCACAATCGTGCCGTTACCCGGAAGCGCCAGCCCGATTGCTTCATTCAAGCAGTTCATGGAGTTGGCGGTGAACATGCCCGAACAACATCCGCAAGTGGGACAGGCATGTTGTTCGATCTTGGCAACTTCCTGATCGCTCACGCTTTCATCAGCCGACTTAATCATGGCATCAATCAGGTCGAGGTGCTGCCCGTTCCACTCCCCGGCTTCCATAGGGCCGCCGGAAACGAACACCGTAGGGATGTTCAGCCTCATCGCCGCCATGAGCATGCCCGGAGTGATCTTATCGCAATTGCTGATGCAGACCATGGCATCCGCCTTATGGGCATTCACCATGTACTCCACACTGTCGGCGATGATGTCGCGCGACGGCAAGGAATACAACATGCCGTCATGCCCCATTGCAATACCGTCGTCGATGGCAATCGTATTGAATTCGGCGGCGAAGCAGCCTTGCTTTTCTATCTCTTTCTTTACGAACTGACCTATTTCATGCAGATGCACATGCCCCGGAACAAACTGAGTAAAAGAATTGACTATTGCAATGATAGGTTTTCCCATTTGTTCTTTCTTCATGCCATTGGCCGTCCACAATGCACGAGCGCCTGCCATGCGGCGGCCTTGCGTGCTGAACGAACTGCGTAACTGATGTTTCATCTTATCTGTCTCCTTTTATGAAAAAAGCCTTTCTCACCGGAATGAGAAAGGCTTATTATAAATATCTTTACCGTACGAACACATACACAACCTTTCTCACGCTCTTGATGCCACCACCACGACGCGAATAATATGCAGGACTGCCAGGTTAATAGATGTATGTAGATTCATAACCGAATTATCTTTATTGTTCTTTTATTTATTATCTTGTATGATTATGCTGCAAAGGTAAGTGCTTTTTTATAAACTCCAAACAAATTGAAGAAAAAAAAGATATAATTATGAATAATCGTAAGAAAATTGCGCTTTTAAATCTTATTTTATCACTTATCTGATTCAAACCGAAGGATTCGGATAGTTTCCGGAGAATATACCAAACAATTACAAAGCACTTAATAATCTGAAAATTACCGGAAGGCTTCCATTCACGAAACAAAATATTCGTATCTTTGCGCACCGGGCAAAGGCGGGATGCACCTCTGAAGTTATGCGGCTATTCGCATTGCCTTTGCCACTTTAGAGACAGAACAACAGTATTTACTAAACAATAACAAATCAATGGAAACAGTAGAAAACAAGTACATCACCTTAGCATATAAGCTGTACTCAATCGAAAACGGAGAAAAAGAATTCACAGAAGAAGCTCCTGCAGAGCACCCGTTCCAATTCATCTCCGGATTGGGTCTGACCTTGGAGGCTTTTGAGAACCAAGTGAAAGATCTGAAGAAAGGAGATAAATTCGACTTTACAATCAAAGCGGAAGAAGCTTACGGTGAATATGACGACGAGCACGTCATCGACTTGCCCAAAAACATTTTTGAGATAGAAGGACAGTTTGACAGCGAACGCGTAGTGGAAGGAGCCGTAATTCCTTTGATGACTTCGGAAGGCCAACGCATCAACGGAAGCGTAGTCGAAGTGAAAGACGATGTAGTGGTAATGGACATGAATCACCCTTTGGCCGGCTGCGACCTGAATTTCGTAGGTGAAGTAACGGAAAACCGCCCGGCTACCAATGATGAGCTGGCCGAAATGGCACGCATGATGAGCGGTGGCGGATGTAACGGTGGATGCAGCGGTGGATGTAATGGCGGATGCGATTGCGAAGACTGCGGCGACGGATGCTGTAAATAAGGATTAGAGATTAGAGATTAGCGATTAGGGATTAGTTTATCAATGGCACATATATTATAATGTGCGATTAATCCCTAATCCCTAATCACTAATCGTTAATCACTAACCCCTAATCCCTAATTACTGCTTTCCCGTCATTATTTCCAGTACCAGTTTGTCTGTTTCGTCCATTCCTTTGGAACCTATCTTCGTCAGATTACGGATGCTTTGGTCCACGTCTTCATCGATAATCCCCTCAACAGAAGTAACGCAACGATTTTCCATGGCCATAATTGCCGAAAGGACGGCCGTAGAAACGCCCGTAGTCACCTTCAAAGCGCAACTGGGTTTGGCTCCGTCGCAAATCATTCCGGTGAGGTTGGCAATCATGTTCTGAACGGCAAAAGCTACCTGTTCGTAAGTACCTCCCATCAGCCACGTGATGCCGCAACTGGAGCCCGTAGCAGCCACCACGCAACCGCATAAGGCGGACAAACGCCCCAAACTCTGCTTGATATAAATCACAGTCAGATGACTGAGCATGAGCGCACGTATCAGCTCTTCTTCCGATTTGCCGTTCTCCTCGGCATAAACCAGTACGGGCAACGTAGCGGAAATACCCTGATTTCCACTTCCCGAATTACTCATCACCGGTATCATGGCCCCTGCCATACGGGCGTCGCATGCACCGGACGTATAAGAAAGGATATGTGAAAACACACTATCCCCCAATATCTTATGTTCATAAGTGCCGCGCAACATCCTCCCCAGACCATGACCGTAATCCTTGTCAAAAGAACTTTCAGCCGCCGCCTTGTTCAGGCGGGCAGTCTCAAGGATGAAACGGATTTCATCCAACGGAGCGTCCATGGCAAAGTCATACACTTTGCGCAACGTCAAATCCACCGTCTGCTCTTTCGTCTCTTCACTGTTTGCATTTTGCCTGCTGAAAAGAATGTCACCATTACGGGCTATATATGTAAACGTAGTATGTCCTCCGGCTATAATGGCAACGGCTTTATTCTCTCCGGACTCACAACATACTTCTATATAGAGTTTTTCCGAAATATTCTCTTTCAGCGATATGTTGATGCGCTTCTCAGCGATAAAGCGTTTACCTTCATCCACAGCGGCAGGATTGCTGTCTTTCAGCACTTCCAACTGATATTCCGACTTGCCCACCAGTGCCCCCAACGCTATGGCAATGGGCAGTCCAATCATACCCGTACCGGGAATCCCCACCCCCATTGCGTTTTTCAGGATATTGGCGCTTAGCAAGACATTTATCTTCTCCGGTCTTGTTCCTAAGGTTTCGGTCGCTTTCGCCACACACAAAGCAACGGCGATAGGTTCCGTACATCCGATGGCGGGCACCACTTCACGCTGCACCAAGTCTATTATTTGTTTTCTTTCGGTTTCAGTCATATCACAGATATATATTTTATTCAATCTTCATGCAAAGATAGGCGGAATAAGAAATAAATAACAGAGTTTATCGCACTTTTTTGTTATTGCATCTGTTATTACAAAATAATAGCGTATTTTTGCAAATTGCTAAACTATATCAATTTATCAACTCTCAAAAAAAGAAGTATATGAATTTTAAGAAGTGGACTACTGCCCTCATGCTTGTTCTGGCTGTTACGTCGTGTATACAGGATGAAGCACTAAATTCCGAAGCGGCAATTGATGCCTGCACCGGTGCAGATGTACAATTGGCTCACATCAACAGTGACTCGAAAGAAATAAACATATATGTGCATAAAGGAGCAGACCTGTCAAAACAGCAACTATTGTTTACACTGCCTGTCGGCGCAACCCTTAGTGCGGACAAACATTACCCGGACGACATACTGAACAATTACGATTTCAGCAACGAGTCACATTCACGCACATTCACCGTAACGTCCGAAGACGGGGAATGGACTGCCACCTATACCGTAAAAATCATACCGACAGAAGTACCGGAAGCTTTCCATTTCGAAGACCTGCTTCCTTCCTCCGATACCGAGTATGACATTCTCTACGAGTTCCAGCCCGGAACCTCAACCACTGTTTCCAGCGTGCTGCAATGGTCAAGCGGTAATCCCGGTTACAAATTGACCAGCATGACGGACAACCGCACCGGTTACCCCACGCAGCAGATAGCCGAAGGTTTTCGTGGCAAGGGCCTGAAACTGACAACCTGTGATACAGGCAGCTTTGGAGCTATGGTGCAAATGTATATTGCCGCCGGAAACCTCTTCATCGGTTCATTCGACTTGGCAAATGCACTTAAAGATCCCTTGCGCGCTACAAAGTTCGGCATACAGTATTATAAACGTCCTGTATCGTTGAAAGGCTACTTCAAGTTCAAGGCAGGAGATGTCTACACCGATAAAGGCGCGGTGCAGAAAGACAAAAAAGACCGTTTCGACATTTATGCCATTATGTACGAAGCCAACGAGAACTCTTTCATGCTGGATGGTAGCAACAGTTTGGATTTGACCTCCGACAAGCTCGTATCCATCGCCCGTATCAGTGAAGAGGAAGCTAAGGAGACCGATTCATGGACTCCCTTTGAACTTCCTTTCAAAGCAGTGAACGGCAAAAGCATAGACCCTGTCAAACTACAGAATGGCAAGTACAAACTAAGCATCGTACTCTCTTCCAGTGTAGACGGCGCTTATTTCAAGGGAGCTGTTGGCAGCACATTATATGTAGACGAATTAGAACTTATAAGCGAAGACAACTAATATAACGTATGAAAAAGTATCATTTTATTTGCATAATAGCCGCACTGTTGGCAATGGTTACCAACGTACAGGCACAAGAAGAAAGAAACAAAAGTCTTATCAATTCCTATCTGCATGGTTGGGAATACGGCATAAAAGCCGGGTTCAACATCGGCGGAACCTCGCCTATCCCCCTGCCCAAAGAGATACGCAAGATAGACAGTTATGCGCCGGGCATAGCCATTGCCATTGAAGGAAATGCCACCAAATGGTTTGACGAAAAGAAAAAGTGGGGACTTACGTTAGGCCTGCGGTTAGAGAATAAGAACATGACCACCGAAGCCACTGTCAAGAACTATGGTATGAAAATCATCAATACCAATGGCGGAGAGCTGGCAGGTCTTTGGACAGGCGGTGTCAAGACAAAGGTGAAGAACTCCTATCTGACAATTCCCATTTTGGCCAATTATCACATCAGCAAGCGTTGGATATTGTCTGCCGGTCCTTATTTCTCCTATCTGCTGGAGGGCAACTTCTCCGGACATGTTTACGAAGGACACCTGCGTACCCCCGACCAGACCGGTTCCAAAGTGGAGTTCACAGGTGAAAGCATCGCCACTTATGACTTCTCCAGTGATTTAAGGAAATTCCAGTGGGGTGTGCAATTCGGCGGTGAATGGAAAGCATTCAAACACCTCACCGTACACGCTGACGTGACATGGGGGCTGAATAATATCTTCCAAAAAGACTTTGATACGATTACATTCAATATGTATCCCATCTATCTGAACTTGGGATTCGGCTATGCTTTCTAAACAAGATTTTTTCATTTTTTGTCGTCACTCGTCACTTTTTGCTTCAATGTATTAAGGATAAGGGAATTATCGAGTGACGACAAGGTATATATGCAGTGACGACCAACATTTGGTCGTCACTGTCTGTTTTGTCCCTAAATTAATCCGGCTGACTATCCGTCATCAGCACCCTGCCCAAAGACAATCTCCATGCCGGCTATTTAAAATATCAAAGTGGGAAATTCAAAATACCAATGTTTGGTACTTGAAATACCAACCGTTGGTACTCGAAATACCAAAGAGTGGTACTTAAAATACCAACCATTGGTACTCAATATACCAAAGGGTGGTATTCAGATGGTACTTGCAGTATATTGTTTTACAACCTGTTATAAATAGTTTCCTCTACCTTGCATTTCACGTTACCCTTTCCCCTCCTAAAGTTGACCTTTACAGTTCTAAAGTACACCTTTATGGTCCCCAAATCCAATAGTTTATGGAAATTATATAGACAACCCTATATAGGATTTTAATAATAATCTGTCAACTTCGTTTAGGACGACAGACAGTGACGACCAAATATTGGTCATCACTGTCTGTATACCTTGTCGTCACTCGATAATTCCCTTATCCTTAATACATTGAAGTGAAAAGTGACGAGTGACGACAAAAATGTAAAAAACATAAAAGGAACTTTGTTATCCCTATTCATACTTATCAATAAAACAAGCAATCCAAGCAATTATCAATTCCAATAAAACACTCAGCCTTCCATAAAGTGAAGTTCAATCCTTTATCACATACATAACAAAAAAGAGACTGAATAACTTTTAAAAGTTATTCAGTCTCAAATAAGTTACAAAATAAACATTCGAGAAAATTATATATTTCTCAGAGGTCTAATTATTTATCAAATTCTATTTTCAAATCATCGAGCATCAAAATACTATTAGGTGCTCCTTCATAAACATCTCCCTTTTTACTTGAAGTACAAACAAAAGCTAATTTATATTGTTTAGAAGCATCGTAAGTCTTACCATTTACTTCTTTAAAATCCAAATCAAAATGTTTCCAGTCCGTTGCAGCACCACTCTCTATATTAGCACGCATCACAATAGGAGCATCAGGAGACTTTATACTTATTCCATCCAGCGTTATATCATTGCCGGCAGCGTCTTTTGCTTCATACAAAACTGCGTAAATATCACATTCATCAACAACTCCACTAACCGGAGTATAATCTTTATCATAAAAAACTTCTCCCGGAGTATATTTATACCACCCAGAAAACTTCAATGGCTTTAGAGCATGAACCACACCAAATTTGGTTGAAGTCAATGGTTCTTCTAAATTCAAATTAAATTCCCCTATAAATAAGCTACCAGCCGTTATATTAGGAACCATTTTAGCCATAAATCCACCAAAAGGGCCACCATACTTTATTAAATCAGCTTTAGCCTGCTGCAAGCCAACAGTTTGCAAACAAGCAGACGTTTCACCTTGTTTGACATCTTCGGTATTAGGAGTAACACAATAAGGTGGCACTACAACTTCTGGATGTTCCGAAGCCATACCTTCCAAAGAACTATACACAAGAGCACTACCAGCATTGGTAGAAGCATAAGAACCTACTGGGGTATAAAAGCCATAGGTTTCATTTTTCGACCAACTCTCAAAATCCAAAGCTAACTCTTTAGATGAAACAGATACCGTATAACTAACTGTAGTACCATCCTCAGCTATAACAGTATATTTTACCGGAGAATTAAAGTCTTGCGCCACACCACTTTTTGGAGATATAGTAGCTTGGGCATTAGATAAAGTAATTGTAGGAACTAAAATTTGCAGATGTTCCGCCTTTATGGTATCTGCTACAACAAAAGTAATGGTTTTAGCATCCTCGTCTATAACAGGTTCGCCTAAAACTAAAGAATCGACAGCTGCAACATTTTCATCAAAAATAAATTTATCTATTTTCGCTTCACTGCTTGCAGAATCAGGTAGTTTTGTTCCTTTGTATTCTACACGAACTTTCATACTACCATTGTTCACATTAACCTTAATCATCAATTCAACGGTATTCCCAACTACACTTCCTACCACAGAAGTGGCACACTTTCCAACAACTAAATCTAAATCTGCATTACCGGAAAATGAATATTTTTCTCCCTCAACGGTTAAAGGACAATTGTCAAGAGCTAAATCTCCAATAGGAATAGTGCTACCATTAACTGTTATTGAAAAGTTTTTTAATTCCAAACCTAACGACGTAGCAGAAGCCTTTTTAATGGTTATCTTTTGTACCATCTCCTTAGCTACTGGTATCTCAGGGTCTTCATAATAAACATCCATAAGACCTTTATAGTTACCTGCAATTTCTTCTTCAATGACTTTTGAGTAGTCAGGATCATCGTCATCGCTACAAGCGGTAAATAGACTCATTGAACAGATCAATGCAAATAAATAAAACAAATTTTTCTTCATATAAATACTTGTTTAGTTAATAAAATCCCTACATAGTTAAGGGGTAGTTAATATTCTCTTTTATATTTAAAGCGCAAAATAACAGTTTTTAGAACCTCTAAACAAGGTCTTTTCTAAAAAATAGATGTTCTTTTTTTCAGAAAGAGTTATTTATAAAGATTCTTCACATTCTTAAATACTTCTATATATACTAAAGACAGATTGGAAGCGGCTGCCCCAATGCCTCAAAGTCGGGATATAAAAGATTTATTGTCATTTTTGAAACGTTTTACAAAAATAATTGTTACCTTTAAAAAGTCAAAGCCCCTTATGGCAAGACAAACTGACGCATTAACCTCATTATAAACCTTTAAAGCATTTGATATGTTCAACTCATTTGGAAATATTCTTCGACTGACCAGTTTCGGAGAGTCGCATGGCAAAGGCATAGGCGGCGTAATAGACGGATTTCCCGCAGGAATCACGATCGATATGGACTTCGTTCAATCGGAACTCGACCGCCGCCGCCCGGGACAATCACGTATCACCACCTCACGCAAGGAATCTGATAAAGTGGAATTCCTTTCCGGCATTTTCGAAGGTAAATCCACCGGCTGTCCTATCGGATTTATTGTATGGAACGAGAATCAGCACTCCAACGATTATAATAATCTGAAAGAAGTGTACCGCCCCTCACACGCCGACTATACATATAATGTGAAATACGGAATACGCGACCACCGCGGAGGCGGACGTTCATCGGCACGCGAAACCATCTCACGCGTGGTGGCCGGAGCATTGGCCAAATTAGCGTTAAGACAACTCGGCATCCGCATCACAGCCTACACCTCACAGGTGGGGCCTATCAAGCTGGAAGACAACTATACCGCTTACAACCTCGACCTGATTGAAACCAATCCCGTACGTTGCCCCGACCCGGAGAAAGCAAAAGAAATGGAAGAGCTTATCTTCAAGATAAAAGGCGAAGGCGACACCATCGGCGGTGTGGTGACTTGCGTTGTCAAAGGTTGCCCCATAGGACTGGGACAGCCCATTTACGGGAAGCTCCAATCCGCCCTCGCCGCAGGTATGCTCAGCATCAATGCTGCCAAAGCATTTGAATACGGCGAAGGATTCAAAGGACTGAAAATGAAAGGCTCGGAACAGAACGACGTATTCTTCAACAACAACGGACGCATCGAAACGCACACCAACCATTCCGGCGGTATTCAGGGCGGCATCAGCAACGGACAGGACATCTACTTCCGCGTGGCCTTCAAACCGGTGGCAACCGTACTTATGGAACAGCACACCGTAAATCTGGACGGTACGGACACCACCCTCAAAGCCCGCGGACGCCACGACCCTTGCGTGTTGCCCCGCGCAGTGCCCATCGTAGAAGCCATGACAGCCATGACCCTGCTCGACTTCTACCTGATAGACCGTACTACACAATTATAACAAACGAACGATAAAGTAATGGAAATAAAGAAATATATCGCAGAGAACGAACCCAAGATGCTGGAAGACCTGTTCAGCCTTATCCGTATCCCCAGTATCAGCGCCAAACCTGAGCACCACGACGACATGCTTGCTTGCGCAGAACGTTGGGCGCAACTGCTGCTGGAAGCCGGCGCGGATGAAGCACTAGTGATGCCTTCGGCAGGAAATCCCATTGTGTTCGGACAGAAAATTGTAGACCCGAAAGCCAAAACCGTACTTATATACGCACACTACGATGTGATGCCCGCCGAGCCGCTGGAACTTTGGAAAAGCAGCCCTTTTGAACCGGAGATACGCGACGGACACATCTGGGCGCGCGGTGCGGACGATGACAAAGGACAGTCTTTCATTCAGGTAAAAGCATTTGAATATCTGGTAAAGAACAACTTACTGACCCACAATGTGAAATTTATCTTTGAAGGAGAAGAAGAGATTGGCTCCCCCAGCCTCGAAGGCTTCTGCCAAGAGCATAAAGAACTGCTGAAAGCCGACATCATCCTCGTTTCCGACACCAGCATGCTGGGTGCCGATCTTCCCTCACTGACCACCGGCCTGCGCGGACTTGCCTATTGGGAGATAGAGGTGACCGGCCCGAACCGCGACCTGCATTCCGGACACTTCGGCGGTGCAGTGGCCAACCCCATCAATGTGCTTTGCGGAATGATAAGCAAAGTGACTGATGCAGACGGGCGTATCGCCGTTCCCGGCTTCTACGACGATGTGGAGGAAGTGCCGCAAGCCGAACGTGAAATGATAGCACACATTCCGTTCGACGAAGAGAAATACAAAAAGGCTATCGGCGTGAAAGCCCTTTTCGGAGAAAAAGGATACAGCACACTGGAACGCAACAGCTGCCGCCCGTCTTTCGATGTATGCGGCATTTGGGGAGGTTATACGGGCGAAGGTTCCAAAACCGTACTGCCTTCCAAAGCATACGCCAAAGTATCGTGCCGACTGGTTCCGCATCAGGACCACCATAAGATTTCGCAACTGTTTGCCGATTACATCATGAGCATAGCCCCCGACACCGTACAGGTAAAGGTCACTCCCATGCATGGCGGGCAAGGATATGTATGCCCCATCACCCTCCCTGCATATCAGGCGGCGGAGAAAGGCTTCACAAAAGCATTCGGGAAGAAACCGCTGGCAGTGCGCCGCGGCGGCAGTATTCCTATCATCTCTACCTTTGAACAAGTATTGGGAATAAAAACCATACTGATGGGATTCGGCTTGGAGTCCAACGCCATCCATTCTCCCAATGAAAACATCCCGTTGGACATCCTGCGGAAAGGTATTGAAGCGGTGGTCGAGTTCCACCTGAACTACTAAAAATGCTCTGAAGGATTATAGATTTTACTAAAACGGCTTGCGGAACGTACAACCACTCTTCCATTCGGAACAGCCGTAAGCCGTTTTTCCTTTAATCACCGTTCCCTTTCCGCAAAGGGGACAAGGCTGCCCCACCAACTCATCGGCCTGTACAACAGATGCCGGCTGCTCTGCTGCCGCCGGCAGACTGTCAGTTGTTGCCTTCTCCGCTTTCTTTGCGGCAGACTTTCGCGGCGCCCTTTTCTTAGGTTCTTTTTTCGGTTTATCGGAAGCGGAGGCCGATGAAGCAGAGTTCTTTCCACCTTTCTCCGGTGCAGGAGTCTGTATGGTGATATGGCGGTTACTGTTATCGGAGAGAACGCTCATTACAATCTCCGACACCATTTGCTTCAATTCTTCCAAGAACTGTCCCGCATTGTACGTACGCTTTTCTATTTCACGCAACTTCTTTTCCCATATACCCGTCAGTTCGGCAGACTTCAACAGCTCCTCATGAATAATCTGGATGAGCTCCACACCGGTAGGAGTGGCTATCAGGTTCTTTTTCTCCTTACGGATATAGTTACGCTTGAAAAGCGTCTCGATAATGGCGGCCCGGGTGGAAGGACGGCCGATGCCGTTCTCTTTCAAAGCATCGCGCAATTCATCGTTATCCACCAGTTTACCGGCAGTTTCCATAGCACGCAGCAGGGTGGCCTCAGTGTAAGGACGTGGCGGTTGCGTCCACTTCTCATACAAATCCGGCAGATGCGGACCGCTCTCTCCTTTCACAAACGCAGGGAGTACATTCTCCTCTTCCCCACCCTTCTCGTCTTTTTCTTCTTGAGACTGAGCCGAGGGAGTACCAAAAACCACGCGCCAGCCGGGCTCCAATATCTGCTTTCCCGAAACCTTAAACTCAATCTGCTCCACCTCACCTATGACGGTGGTCGTTGCAAACAGGCAGTCCGGATAGAAGACAGCAATGAAACGGCGGGCAATCAGGTCAAACACGCGACGTTCCATATCCGTCAGATTCTGCGGCGGCTGCCCGGTAGGGATAATGGCATGGTGATCCGTCACTTTGGAATTGTCGAACACCTTCTTTGATTTCAGCAACGTAGTCCCCTCCAGCGGAGCTGTCAACGCCTGATAATCGCGCAAACCTTTCAATATGCCGGGGCACTTGGGATAGATGTCATCACTCAGAAAAGTGGTATCGACACGCGGATAGGTCGTTACTTTCTTCTCGTACAACGACTGGATGGTTTTCAGCGTTTCATCGGCAGAGAAAGCGAACTTCTTGTTGCATTCCACCTGCAAGGAAGTCAGGTCGAACAAACGGAGGGGAGCCTCTTTGCCGTTCTTGCGGGTGACATTCGTTATCGTGAAAGGAGCATTCCTGATCTGTTCCAGCAGAGCCGTTCCGCGTTCCCGGTCTGTGATAGGTTCTATACCCCTGTTTTCTTCCGGTTTTGCAGCTTTGGCTGCAGCTCCTTCCTTCTGTTTCTCCGCTTCCAGCACCAGTTCTTCATCGCTTTTGCGGAGAATGGCGGAGAAAGTGGTGTCGCGATATACCGTTTTCAGCTCCCAATATTGTTTGGGAACGAAATTCTGTATCTCAAGCTGGCGGTTTACAATCAACGCAAGCGTAGGTGTCTGCACACGTCCGATAGAAAGCACTTGCCGGTTCTGCCCGTACTTCATCGTATACAGGCGGGTGGCATTCATGCCCAGCAGCCAGTCACCGATAGCACGCGAAAGCCCGGCTTCGTACAACGGCTGAAAATCGGATGCATCCCGCAATTTGGCAAATCCTTCACGAATGGCCTCTTCCGTCAGCGACGAAATCCACAAACGTTTCACCGGACAACGCGCACCGGTTTTCTGCATCACCCAGCGTTGAATCAGCTCTCCCTCCTGACCGGCATCACCGCAGTTTATAATCATGTCGGCATGCTGCATGAGGTTCTCAATCACGCGGAACTGACGTTCATAGGTGGGGTTACTGATAAGTTTGATACCGAAACGGGGCGGAACCATAGGCAGGCTGCCCAAGCTCCATGATTTCCAATTGGGCGTATATTCATGCGGTTCTTTCAGGGTACAAAGATGACCGAATGTCCACGTCACCTGGTATCCGTTTCCTTCAATGTATCCGTCTCTTTTATCTTTCGCTCCGAGTACATCGGCTATGTCACGCGCCACAGAAGGCTTTTCGGCAATACAAACTATCATTCATTTTCTCTTTAGGTGCGGCAAAGATAAACGAAATCATCCCACGAGACAAATAAAACCGTCTTGCAGAACGAAAAAAATCATTCTGCAAGACAAGCCTAAGCAACGACCAATACATTTAGCACAAAATTAAAAGCCTACTATACAAAATTGACAATCAAATAAACATTCAGCACCATAAAAAAAACATAAGCGTTCCTCTATACATGGAAAAAGACGTAATTTAGCATTCGGAGAAATAGCCTCTAAAATCAATATATAAAACTAATAATATGGTAAAACAAATTCCAATGAAGCACATAGCCTGCCTATCCCTGCTTAGTTCATCAATGGCATACGCTGCCGAACGTCCCAACATTATCTATATCTTTACCGACCAGCATACGGCCAATGCCATGAGCTGTGCCGGAAATCCGGATGTGCATACCCCCAATCTGGACAGACTGGCCGCAGCCGGTGTCATGTTCCAAAATGCTTATTGTACGGCACCGCTCAGCGGTCCCTCACGCGGCGCCATGTTTACAGGACATTACCCCGGTCCGGCAGCATTGCTGACCAACGGTGCACCACTATCGGAAGCGCTCCAAACGCAAACTCTGGGTACACTGGTCAAGAATGCCGGATATGAATGTGCATACGGAGGTAAATGGCATGTACCCGAGCTTGACATTCCCGACAAGGTACGCGGGTTCGACCGGATACACCGGCACAGTGACGACGGGTTGGCCGAAGCTTGCGTAGATTTTCTTTCCCGCAAACATAACAAACCTTTCTTCCTGGTGGCTTCTTATGATAATCCGCATAATATTTGCGAATATGCACGCAGTCAGAACCTTCCTTACGGTAACATAGAGATACCCGAGATACGCAACTGCCCGGGACTTCCCCCTAATTTTGCCAAGAATCCTTACGATGCCGATGTCATTGAGAAAGAAAGAGATAACAACTTCAATGTCTACCCCACTGCTTCTTTCACCCCCGAAGACTGGCGCATGTACCGTTACACTTACTACCGTCTGGTGGAGAAAGTAGACCGCGAAATCGGTAAAATCATCGATGCCATTGACAAAAACAACCTATGGGAGAACACCGTTGTCATCTTCTCCAGCGATCATGGAGACGGAATAGGCGCTCACCATTGGAATCAGAAGTCAGCTTTATACGAAGAGGTGGTAAATATCCCCCTTATCGTAACCCTGCCCGGCAAGAAGCATGCAGGCGAAAAGATGCCTCAACTCATCAGCAACGGAGTGGACTTCTTTGCCACAATCTGTGACTGGACCGGAGCTGAAATGCCTGAAAGCGCGGCCGGAAAATCATTCCGTAAAATAGTGGAAGAGGGTAATCCGCAAGCTCCCCACCAGGATTATGTCATCACCGAAACACAATTCGACGGTAGCAGTACACGCGGCTGGATGGTACGTACCGCACGTTACAAATACGTGCTCTACAACAAAGGAAGATATCGCGAACAACTGTTCGACATGGCAAATGACAGAGGCGAGACAAGAAACCTGATGATGGAAAACGCCTACGAGAAAGTGGCGCAGCAGCATCGCGATATTCTTGAAAACCATATAAATACTCATAAAATCAAGCCGACACGCTTCAAGCTGCATGATGTACCGGGAAAGATGCTACCTAAAAAAGCAAACTCCCGCTCATCCAACTAACCTTAAAACAATATGAATATATGAATAAGATTCTATCGGCCGTTATCATCCTACTTCCGGCTATCTGTGCACAGGCGCAGACAGTCGGAAAAGCCACTATCAAACTTACCGACACAACGCTGATGCACGAAATGCGTGCAACTCCCTCACCGCTGAACGGTGCTGCAATCAGCGATCGCGCCGTATCCTTCCAATGGCCGTTGCCGGCAAGCCTCAACGTACTTCGAAGCGGCCTGGACGGTACAGAAGAAGATACCCCCAAAAAAGAAATAAACAAGAGTAAGATACGTTACTTCCTGCGTTATTCGCAAAGTCCGGCATTCGGACCGGAAAATACCGTACAAGTAGAGACCCGCTGGCCTTTCTTCAATCCCGAACAAGACCTGCTGCCGGGCACATGGTACTGGCAGTACGGTTACATCACAGACGGCAAAACCGAATGGAGTGACACACTGCAGTTTACGGTAAAGTCCAATCCACAGAAATTCTGCCCACCGGCATTGAAAACCGTACTCAACAATCTGCCGGCTCATCATCCCCGTATATGGCTCGACAAAGACGAATGGGACAACTTCATAAAGCGCAGCGAAGGAAAGCCCGAACGCCAAACTTACCTCAAACGCGCCCGGAAAGCACTTTCCACCCCGATGAAGTCGGTAAACGACATCAACGTCGATTTAGCAAAGGGGCTGACTAACGAGGTACAGAAAAGCGCCATGCTCACCCGCGAAAGCCGCCGCATCATCGACAGCGAAGAAGCCAACACAGACGCACTAATTCGTGCCTACCTGCTCACCAAAGACCGCCGTTATGCCGACGAAGCCATCAAACGTGTCAGAGAAATGGCCACTTGGGGAGATAACAAGAATGTAGTGGGCGACTTCAACGAAGCAACCCTGCTTTCACTCTGTTCTATGGCATACGACGCACTATATGATATTCTGGACGATGCTACACGTAAGTTCCTGCTCAGTCAAATCAAAGAGTTCGGTACCAGCATGTACATGCACGACGTCAACCGCCTGGAAAACCACATTGCCGACAATCACGTGTGGCAAATGACTCTCCGCATCTTCACAATGGCGGCCTTCACCGTTTATGGCGAACTGCCCGAAGCGGATACGTGGACAGACTACTGCTATAACCTGTGGATCGCACGTTTTCCCGGTCTGAACAAAGACGGAGCCTGGCACAACGGAGATTCTTACTTCCACGTCAATCTCCGCACGCTTGTAGAAGTTCCCTATCTCTACACCCGCCTCACCGGATACAATTATTTCTCCGACCCCTGGTATCAGAGAAATGTGTTGTACACTATCTACCAGCAGCCACCGTTCTCCAAATCGGGCGGTAACGGCAGCTCACACTTAAAAGTCCTTACGCCGAACGGTACACGTGTAGGATATGCCGATGCTTTGGCACGCCTGACAGGAAACACTTATGCCGCAGATTATGTACGCCGCATCAGCGCACGCCAGCCTCACATACTCGAACAGGGAAGTACTTCGAAAGGTGGAGGACTGGCATGGTTCCGCCTCCAATGTGACAAACCTATGCCCGACGGACCGGGCTTGAAGGACCTGCCCATGGGACACGTATTCCCACAAAGCGGACTGGCTTCATTCTCCACCAATCTGGATGACACCCGCAAAAGCGCGATGCTCAGTTTCCGCAGCAGTCCTTACGGCAGCACCTCGCACGCCATAGCCAATCAAAACGCTTTCAACACTTTCTGGAATGGTCAGTCGCTCTTTTACAGTAGCGGACACCACACCAGCTTTACCGATGCACATGGCGTATATTGCCACCGCGCCACATGCGCCCACAATTCCATTTTGGTGAACGGCATGGGACAACGCATCGGTACGGAAGGTTATGGCTGGATTCCACGCTACTATGTCAGCGAAAAAATCAGTTACGTTGCAGGCGATGCATCCAATGCTTATGGAAAAGTCATCTCCCCGCTTTGGCTGCTACGCGGCAAGCAGAGCAACCTGGAATACTCTCCAGAAAACGGATGGGACGATACAGGTTTAAAGACATTCCGCCGCCACATCGTGACATTGGGCAAAAGCGGCTATTCCTTCATATACGACGAGTTGGAAGCCGACGAACCCGTAACCTGGAGCTACCTGCTGCATACAGTCACCAACCCGATGAATGTAGATAAGACAAAGGAATACGTGCACATACAAGCCACCAGTAAGGACGGTATATCCGATGCCTATCTATTCTCTGCCGGGACATTGAAAACGGATACAACCAGCCAATTCTTTGTACCTGCCGTCAATTGGCTGCGTGCAGACGCAAACGGGCATTTTGCACCATACCCTAACCACTGGCATTTCACTGCCACATCAAGCAAGCAAAAGACCTATCGTTTTGCCACAATTGTGTACACGCACGCCAAAGGCCTTGGTACAGACACCGGACAAACTGCTCCCCAAAGACAAAAAGACGGTAGTATCCAAGTGGGCGATTGGAATATCAAAGCGAATATTTCCACTGACGGAAAACCCTCGTTTGAGGTGCGGAATACACGCAAAGGATACAATGCAAGCGTTAGTTATAAAGACTACGGTGCAACGGTGATACATGACGGTGATAAAAAGACAGAACTGAAAGACGAAATCCCGGAACTGGAAATATAAAACAATAATATAGAATAAGATTTCCTTTTCTCAGACAACGGTTTGAAGCATTTTCTCGATAGAGGTCCTGCTTCAAACCGCTGTTTTTTATACCTGTCCCAATCTTCATCTGCCATTTTATACAAAAATATAAGAAAGTTGGACAGAACTAAAAGTCAAATCAACGTTCCTATAAAATTACAGGACACCCTAAAAAGCAACTAAACTGAAAACAACTTAATTTAGCAATCTGAAAAGATATATAATAATGTGCTATTTTAATTCCATATGAAAAACATGCGAAGCATCATTCTATTAATGGCTTGTTTACTCTGCATACCGGGTATCCATGCTCAAGATTTTACTGTTACCGGAAAAGTTATAGACAATACCGGACTGGAAGTAATTGGTGCCAACATTTCCATTAAAGGAAGTGCAGGAGTCGGAACAATTACCAATATCGACGGGCAATACACTCTCAAAGTGAACAATCCGGCAAAAGACATACTTGTTATTTCCTATATAGGAATGAGAACACAGGAAGTAGCGGTAAAAGGACAAAAACAAATCAACATAACTTTGCAGGAAGACAGTAAAGTGCTGGATGAAGTGGTTGTCATCGGATACGGAACAAGTAAACGAGGTGACTTGACAGGTTCTGTCGTATCTGTAAAAAATGAAGACCTAATGCAGACACCCACCTCAGATGTAGCGCAAGCGTTGGCCGGACGTGTAGCCGGTGTACAAATCATGCAAAGTGAAGGTGAACCGGGAGCGTCTGTCTCCATTCGTGTGCGTGGCGGTATCTCCATTACTCAAAGTAACGAACCTCTTTATGTCATTGACGGTTTTCCCAGTGAAGACGGTATGAACAGCCTGGATCCCGGCGAGATTGAAACCATAGACATTTTGAAGGATGCCTCCTCTACCGCCATTTACGGAGCACGCGGGGCCAATGGTGTAGTAGTGATTACTACCAAAAAAGGTACTAAAGACGCCTCAAAAATGAATGTCAGCTTCAACAGTTACATAGGAATACGGAAAGTAAATAAGAAGTTGGATGTACTCTCATCCAAAGAATATGTGTTATTGGATTATGAGCGTAACTTAGCCTTATATGGAGAAAGCGGCATACGACGGTTCCAGAATGCTTACGGTTCTTTCCGGGAAATAGATGAGAATTACGGCAACCGCGAAGGAGTAGACTGGCAAGAAGAAGCCTTCGGACGGGTAACAACCTCCCAGAATTATCGCGTAAACATTTCCGGTGGAAATAAGGAGCTAAAATACAGCCTTTCTTATAATTATGTAAAAGATCTGGGAGCTATGATTAAAAGCGGTATGGATCGCCACAACGTATCTTTCAACATTTCGCATAAAGCCTCCAGCCGTTTCCAAGCCAATGCCCGCCTCAACTACGATGAATCTAAAACATACGGCATGGGAACTTCGGAAGGTAATAACCGCTTCAATAAAATGGAGCATATACTGCAATACCGTCCTGTCAATTCACTGACCGGCAATGACCGTAATTTAATAACCGGAGACGATGACCTGATTGACGATGAGTCCAATCCGATGCAAAGTCCTATCCTTTCTGCACAAGAAGAAACAAAAATACGTAAAATACGCAGCATGCAAGCCAACGGCGGCTTCACGTTCAACTTCACAAAACGGTTCAGTTTCCGTAACAGCACCGGCATGCGTTATCAAATTTCACGCCAAGATATATTCTATGGTGAGAAATCTGTTACGGGAAAACGTTCCAGCATCAACGGAAACTTGGCCTACAACGAAAGCGGCAGTTTCCAGACCTCCAATGTATTCACTTACGATTATAGAGGTAAGGTTCATAAGCTGAATGTCATGGCCGGCCAAGAATGGATTTCACGATGGGCCAAATATTTAGGAGCGTATGCCACCAACTTCCCGAACAACGACATCGGACTGGACGACATGAGTTTGGGAACTCCGAGCGAAATACGTTCCAGCGTCAACGATGATGACCGCCTGCTCTCCTTCTTCGCACGTGCCAACTATAATTTCCGGGAGAAGTATTTATTGACCGCCACAGTACGTGCTGACGGTTCTTCTAAATTCGCCGCCCACAACAAATGGGGCTTTTTCCCTTCAGTCTCTGCCGCATGGCGCATGAGTGAAGAAGAGTTTATCAAGAAATTAAATCTGTTCTCCGACCTTAAATTCAGGGTGGGTTATGGTTTGGCCGGTAATAATCGTGTAGCCAGCTACACCTCACTTGATTTATTGACGTCAACCCGCTACCCCATCGGTGAAGCGCTTTCACCGGGGTATGCTCCTTCCGGTATTCCAAGTGCCGACCTCAAATGGGAATCGAACAAAACATTAAATATAGGTATAGATATGGGATTTTTGGAACAACGGATCATCGTTTCTCCTGAGTTCTACCTCAATAAAAGTTCCAACCTGTTACTGAATTCGCGTGTACCGACTTCCTCCGGACATAAGACCATGATGCGGAACATCGGAAAAACCAGCAATATCGGTTTTGACCTCAGCGTCACTTCTGTCAACATACAGAAGAAGAACTTCACATGGACCACTAATTTCAACATATCCCATAACCGTAACAAGATTGAGGCCCTGTCCGGGGAACAGTATTTCCTGGAAGAAGCCCGTTTCGGCTATGACCAAAAAACCCACAAGATTGAGGTAGGCAAACCGATAGGACAATTCTATGGCTATAAGACTTCAGGATTATATCAGATAGAGGATTTTGACTACAACCCCCAAAACCAGACTTATACTCTGAAAGAAGGAATTCCTTACATAAGCGGAACATTGAACCGCAGTGACGTCCGTCCCGGTATGTGGAAGTTTGAAGACCAAAACGGAGACAAGGTCATTGACGATTCGGACATGACTGTCATCGGCAATGCCAACCCTGATTTCTACGGCGGTCTGAACAACCAGTTCAAATACAAAGGGTGGGACTTCAATCTCTTCCTCACTTTCAGTTATGGCGGTGAAGTACTGAATGCCACCAAACTGACCAACACCAAAACAGCTACCACCAATTACAGCGTACTGGACATAGCCAACAGCAGTAACCGCTGGATGACCATCAACAGTGAAGGACAACTAATCACCGACCCGGAAGAAATGGCCGCCATCAATGCGGGAAAAACGGTTGCATGCCTATACGACATGGAAGCAGGTGACAAATATATACATTCGTGGGCAGTGGAAGACGCCTCGTTCCTGCGACTGAGCAATTTGAGTTTAGGATATACTTTTGACCGTAAACAACTGCGTAAATTCAATGTCCAAAGCCTTCGTCTTTACTTCACCGGTAGCAATCTTTTCGTATGGACACCATACAGCGGATTCGATCCGGAAGTATCCACCAAAGGAAATAACCTTACGCCGGGTGTAGACTACGGAGCTTATCCCCGTAACCGTTCTTATGTATTCGGACTTAATATCACTTTCTAAACAACATACAACCATGAAAAGATATAATACTCTATATACCATTTGTTTCTTATTGGCAGGGATGTGTATCAACACCGCCTGTGAAGACACTCTGAGCGAGTCCCCCGATTCTTCTTATGAACGGAAAGACTTCTTCCTCACCGACAAACAAGCCGATATGGCCGTTTTGGGCATCTACAGTGTATTACCTACTATCTATGGAGATAAAGACGGCATGGCCTTTCCCTGTTCTGACGACACATACTATGCCAGCGGAACCAATAGTGACAATACCCGCCGCGATATTTGCCATTACACCATCCGGCCGGCCAATACATGGGTAGATGCGGTCTGGGTAGGGAAATACCAGCAAATCAATCGTGCCAACTATGCCATTACGGGAATTGAAAATATGGACGGATACAGCGACAGCAAAGTTCTGCAAGCTTTCGCAGCCGAAGCGAAATTTTTACGTGCACAAGCTGCGTTCGACTTGGTACGCTATTGGGGAGACGTCCCTTTCAGCATAGAATATACCACCGATTATGACGCTTCTTACAAACCACGTACGGAACGTGAGGAGATATACGAACAGATCATCAAAGACCTGGACTTTGCCAAAGAACACCTGGCATGGGCCAATGATAATTCCTCACCCGAACGTGTCACCCAAGGCAGTGCGCGTGCATTGTTAATGCGTGTATTACTGACCCGGGCCGGTTACAGCCTGCAATTGGACGGGAAAACAACCCGCCCCAATAAAACTCTACGTGACCGATACTTTGACGCAGTTATCAAAGAATGGGAAGCTTTTCAATCTGATGGAGGCCAATACCATGGCTTTTACGAAGGAGGCTATGAAGAACTGTTCAAGGGCTTTTCAGCCGGAATCTTGAATAATAAGGAAAGCCTGTTTGAAGTTTCTTTCTATTATCCCGGAACTCGAGGATACTGGGGAACTTATATCGGTATCATTGTGGACGCTCCGGCCAGTTCGGCAGACGCCAATAAAGTTATGGGACGTGCGGCAGTCTCCTATCGGGCCATACCCGAATGGTATGATTTCTATGAGGCACAAGATGAACGCCGCGATGTAGCTATCGGAAGACATAGCTGGACATGGAACAAAGAAACCGGCATGCACGAAAAGACAGACTTGTCCAAGAAGAAAGGTAACTGGACTCCTGCCAAATGGAGACGTGAATGGATGCCGGCCGGCTATAAGGAGCCTAACTATACAGATGTCAACTACTGTATGCTTCGCTACGCAGATGTAGTACTGATGGCTGCCGAAGCCTATAACGAGATAGGCAATACCCCGAAAGCATGGGAACTCCTGAACAGTGTGCGCAAGCGTTCCGGAGCCACAGAAATTACAACTCGTAACTATAAAAGTCTGCTCAAGACCAATGATCTTATGAAAAAGCTCGATTTCATCGATGACAGTGACGATGCCGGCAAATTCAAAACCGCCCTCTATTGGGAACGCGGTTTCGAACTTGCTTTCGAAGGACAGCGTAAATTCGACCTTATACGGTGGGGGATATTGAAAGAAGCACTGACCCTGTTCGGAGAGAATACGGCAATCAACACTTCCACCAATACAGCCTACCCTGCCTATCGGAACTTCAAGAAAGGGAAACACGAACTATTTCCAATACCCCAAGATGAGCTACAAATCAACGGTAAATTGGAAGGAATAAACAATCCCGGATATTAATAAGAGTAAGTCTATAAAAACATTTATTAAACAAAATTGCAAGGAGTTCAAACGAAATTAAAAGAAAAATCACCAATATCAAACAATAGAAAAACGAGTTGAAAACTTTCATTGTGACAAATACTATAGTTTTGCAAACAGAGAAAAACATCAAAATAACATTGATTTTATGAAAAAGACCTTATTTATAGTAATACTATCCTTAACGGGCATAATGGTACAAGCGCAAAGTCCGACCAATATCCGGCTGACCGATACTACCTTGATGCACGAAATGCGAGCCACCCCATATCCGCAAAACAAAGCTGTAATAAGCGACCGAAGCGTATCTTTCCAATGGCCGCTCCTTGTCGACCTTGACACACAGGACGCAGAATTGAAAGCATTAATCGCCCAGGCAGCACGTACAAAAACAGATAAAAGCAAATTACGCTATATCGTACGCTGGTCTCAAGATGCCGGCTTCAAGAAAGGAAGCACACAAGCAGAGACACGCTGGCCGTTTTTCAACCCGGAAAAAGACCTTGCTCCCGGTGTATGGCATTGGCAATTCGGCTACATCATAGACGGTAAGACACACTGGGCAAGCACACAACAAATCATCGTAGAGAAGAATGCAAAAAAGTTCTGCCCGCCTGCTTTGAAAACCGTACTGACCAAACTACCGAAAGTTCATCCGCGCGTCTATATGGATAAAAGCGACTGGGACAATCTCATCAAACGCAGTCAAGGAAGCGCCGACCGCAAGACCTATATCACTCGCGCAGACAAGGCACTTGTCACTCCGATGAAGACACCCAAGGACATCAATACCAAACTGGCTGACAAGCTGACTAACCAATCGCAACGTGCATCCATGATGACGCGTGAAAGCCGCCGCATCATTGATAATGAAGAAATCAATGTAGATGTATTGATACGCGCCTATCTGTTGACAAAGGATCGCCGCTATTCCGATGAAGCAATGAAACGCATCAAGGAAATGCTAAGTTGGAGCGGTGACAAGAATATCGTAGGTGATTTCAACGCCGCTACATTCGTATCCCTTTGTGCCACCGCTTACGATGCCTTATATGATTTGCTTGACGCCGATACCCGCAAAATGTTGCTGGAAGCTATAAAAGTGAACGGCGGCAAAATGTTCGCCAACTTCAACAACCGGTTGGAAAACCACATTGCCGACAACCATGTATGGCAAATGACATTCCGTATCTTCACGATGGCCGCTTTTACCGTATATGGTGAACTGCCAGAAGCCGATACATGGGTGGACTATTGCTACAATCTTTGGGTAGCCCGTTTTCCCGGACTGAACAAAGACGGTGGCTGGCATAACGGAGACTCTTACTTCACTGTCAATGTCCGCACACTGATAGAAGTCCCCTACTTTTACAGCCGCATCTCCGGTTTCGATTTCTTCAGCGATCCTTGGTATCAAGGAAATGCGATGTATGTCATCTATCACCAGCCGCCTTTCTCCAAATCGGCCGGAAACGGAAGTTCTCACCAAAACGTAACACGCCCCAGAGGTTCCAGAGTGGGTTATGCTGATGCCCTGGCACGCATGACAGGCAACACGTATGCCGCCAGCTATGTACGCACCATCCAAGCCGGACGCGCCGACATACTGACCGAAGACAACGTGGGCAAAGAAGCCGGTTTGGGCTGGTTCCGTCTGCAATGCAACAAGCCGTTGCCCGAAGGTCCCGGATTGAAAGAAATGCCTTTCGGATACGTCTTCCCCGAAACCGGACTTGCATCTTTCTCTACCAGCCTGGAACGTTTAGGGCGCAGTTCCATGATCAGTTTCCGCAGCAGTCCTTATGGAAGTACCTCACATGCACTTGCCAATCAGAACTCATTCAATACATTCTGGTCGGGTCAACCGCTGTTCTATAGCAGCGGGCATCACATCAGTTTCATCGACAAGCACAGTATGTTCAGCCACCGCGCCACTCGGGCCCACAACACGATTCTCGTAAACGGTATCGGACAACGCATCGGTACCGAAGGCTACGGTTGGATTCCACGCTACTATATAGGTGAGAAAATAGGATACATATTGGGAGATGCTTCCAACGCTTACGGAAAAGTCATTTCCGACAACTGGCTGACAAGAGCCAAAAAGGAGGAGCTTACTTTCAGTCCCGAAGCCGGATGGGATGACGTGAAGTTGAAAACATTCCGTCGTCATATTGTGGAATTGGGAAAAACCGGATTCACCTTTATTTATGATGAACTCGAAGCCGAAGAGCCTGTGACCTGGAGCTACCTGTTGCACACAGTCACCAATCCGATGAACGTCGGTATGGAAAAGGACTTCGTACATATACAGGCAACCAGCAAAAACGGTGTTTCCGATGCATACCTTTTAGGAAGCGATGCGCTGCAAACCGATACAACCAGCCAATTCTTCACTCCCGCAGTGAACTGGTTGCGTGCCGATGCCAAAGGAAACTTCAAGAAATACCCCAATCACTGGCATTTCACTGCTACTTCGGGTAAGCATAAAGTGTATCGTTTCGTCACTATCATCAATACACACGTCAACAAGACCACGCCGGACAAACCGTTTGCCGTTCCACAGCGTCTGAAGGACGGCAGCATCAAGATGGGAAGCTGGATAATCAAAGCCAATGTATCTTCCGAAGGAAAACCTTCGTTCGACGTACGTTTCCCAAGACCTCAATATGATGCAGCAGTGACCTACGACGGCGAAACAACCGTAGTACGCGAAGACGGCTACGAAACGACATTAAGAGATAAGTTACCCGAGCTGGAAATCTAATAATCAAAAGAAACATATGAGACCTAATAAATTCATGCAACGAGGAGTTGTCTTTATAACATGCTTGACGGCATCCTTATTGGTTTGGGCACAAACACCCCGGAAACCTCGTATACAAACCTCTGCTTCACCGGCAGAAACCGTATACAAGTCATGGGAAGACATGCAAGCCGAATTAAAAGGTAAAAGCACCGCCTCCAAAAAAAACGTACAGGCACCCAAAAAGGATGTAGCCCAAACTAAACCGGGTAAACGGAAATCGTCAAAAAGCAAGTCCGATTCTGCCGATTCGGAAAACTATATTGCTCTGAAAACCAATCTTCCTTTCCTTGCCGTAGCCATACAAAACCTCTCTTTGGAAGTGAAAGTACACAAACATATCTCCATTGATTTTCCTGTCATGTGGAGTATCGGCGACATCGAGCGTGAACATGGGATACGCACGATTGCGTTCCAGCCGGAAGGACGCTGGTGGCTAAAGGCAGCAGGCAAAGGTCATTTCTTCGGTGTACATGTCCACGCCGCCTGGTTCAACCTGAAATGGGAGGATACCCGTTATCAGACCGAAAAGCAGCCTTTGCTCGGTGCAGGTATCAGTTATGGCTATAAGCTGCCTTTCTCCAAACATTGGGGAGCCGAGTTCAATCTCGGTGCCGGATATGCCAACATGAAGTACAATACTTATTATAACATAGAGAATGGTGCAAAACTGGATACCCGTAAACGCAATTACTGGGGAATTACACGTGCAGGCGCATCATTGGTTTACCGTTTCTAATATCTGAATAGTTATGAAAAAGAACATATATTTACCGTTGGTTAAAGGTATCTGCCACTTTTTGCTGATACCCGCATTAGTAGCGGCATGTAGTCTATACGAACATCCCGAGCTGACTGAAGACGGCGAACCGGGCGTTGATCCCACAGAAGTGAATGTAAATATCGACTTATCACTGCAATTGCAACCGGAAACCGATAATGGTGCAGAGAACGAAGCTACCACTCGTGCCGATGCCGGACATCGCCACCGCATCATTGTGGATGCCTACCAGAACCGCATTCTCTCCAAGCGACAGGTTATCTACAAAGAAATGACCGGCGCTGCAAAGCTGGATACGGAAATCAGCATGAAGCTCCATGCACGTGACTATCAGTTAGTAATCTGGGCGGACTATGTAAGCACTGACAGTGACGAGGACCTTTACTACAATACCACCACACTGGCGCCGGTAATCTCTCCCGAAACCTATCGCGGAAATTCCGAATATAAGGATGTGCTTTATTCGTGTCAAGAATTGAATTTGAGCAAATATCGTGACCAATGGAATGCCTCGATAACTTTGGCTCCCGAAATGGAACGTCCTGTGGCACGCTACGAACTCATAGCCAACGATGTTGAAAAGTTCATGGCAAACGGTGCTAAAGCCGGTGACAAGTACAATTTACGTGTACGCTATTTAGGCTTTTATAATACCGGATTCCACACGTTGGACGGTGTCAGCAAGCATGGTCTGCAATACATCACATTCAATCGTACGCTTACCGTACCCGATGAAGGAACAAAAGAGCTGAGTGCTGCATTCGACTATGTATTCATACCGGAGAACGGCAATCTATCTATCGCAGTGGAACTGCTGGACAGCAAGGAAAAACTGTTGGCACGCACTTATCTTACGATAGCATGCAAGGAAGGCGACCGCATCGTGAAACGCTCCAACTTCCTGACTGCCGACCCGTCCGGCGGCATCGGTATCGATCCCGGCTTTGACGGAACCATAGACGGAGAATTAACAGTAGAATGAACAAGTAATAATATCATATAACACTTTAAAATTTCTAAGATTATGAAAAGAAGTTTATTAAACATCGCAATGGCTGCATTCATCAGTTGTTTCGCAGCTTGCAGTGAAGAAGAGATCATTGCCACCCAAGACGGAACTCCGCAGGAAGTGACGGTTATGGCGCAAGTGCCTACAAGGGCAACTACACGTATAGGAGTAGACAATGTACCCGCCGGCAACCAACTGCGTTGTATACTTTCTGTTATAAATAATGAGGATAAATCAGAGATTACCCGCATAGAGCAACCGGTAAGTTCAGAAGCCACCAAGATATCATTCTCCTTTACGGTTGGTAGCAACGTAGATTATAGCTGTTTGTTTTGGGCAGACTACATAGATGAAAATGCAAGTGCCACAAATGGTAAATATACAGATAAGTACTACAATACAGCCAGCTTGCAAGCTATCAGCGTAAAAGTAGATGCCACCGAACCGGCTAACAATGCTAAGTTATTCAACAACACAGCTTCCGATGCATTCTGTGGTGTGCTGCCTAAAAAACAAATTGGAGATGCAGGTACAGCAAGCATTACTTTGAAGCGTCCGTTTGCCAAACTTAATCTGAAGCCAACGACTGATGACGATTGGAAAGACAAAGTCGGAACAATGGATATAGAGTTCGAAATGCCGGGAGAATTCAATATGTTGACCGGTAAAGCTGCCGGTTCCAAGACATCTGTAAAAGCAACCGGAGTTAAAAAAGAGGCAGAGAATTATTTCTCAACATTCCTATTCGTTGAAAACCCCGAAACAGCAACGTTCAATAGTGACATCAAGGTAACTCTCACAGAAGAAAGTGCTACTGAAGCTCTGCCCCAAAAAGTTATCAACAAAGGATTCACTGTTAAACCTAATCATGAAATTAACGGTGGGGTCAACCTATCTACACAAGATAAAGTTAATGTAGATGTAGACATTAACGGAAAACCGGAAGAACCGGAAGATCCGAATGCACCGAAAGTAGGTCAGTATCTTTACGCTGATGGAACTTGGGGAGATGCTTACAATGCTGACGGTGCCCCAAAGAGCATCGGTATTATCTTCGCTGATGCAAAAGGCAAGACAGATAATTCCGAATATGGCAAAGCTGGAATGACACCATATGCATATGCAATGGCCATTACAAGTATTAACAAAAGCAGATTGACTATTGGTACTACTGAAACAGAATTCACTATTCCAACAGAAATTCAAGGAGAAGATCCTTGGAATGCAACAGACTATAACGGATACCAATATACACAAAAGAATTTTAATAGTGTATTTACCAGTTACTCTGCAGAATCACAGCTCTACAGCAAATACACAACATGGTTAACTAGTAATTCCATTCCTGAAACAACCACTAATCTGAGCACATGGTATGTTCCCTCAGCACGTCAGGTACTTGACATGATCGGATTAAGTGTTGGATTTGCCGGCACCAAAGAGGTTCCTGCTATTTCTATCAATGAAGCAATGGCTAAAAGTTATAATGCAATGCTAGAAGCAAATGCAGACAATGCCTTTAGTACCGGCTCAGTAACTAATATGATGTCGTCTTATGTTACCAAAAGACCAACTTTTGCAATGGTGCAGTTTCAAACAGGTAATATTACAGATACTCCTTTACAAACCCCTGAATTTAAACCAAGCAATTATGCAAATATCCGCCCTGTAATCACCATATTCAAAGCTGCAAACTAATTCCGACCTTAATAACAATTATAAGAAAGGCGAGGTCCCCCTTTATACCTCGCCTTTCTTCATAAAAAGCACAAGCTATCATTTCTCAAAGCATCAGCAATAACTTAGAATATACCATTATGAAACAAAGTTCCTGCCTGTGGTTATCAGCCTGTCTCTCCACCCTTCTACTGATATTCTGTGCCTGTCACGATGACTCGATGCCTGAGCAACCGACTTCCCCCGGCACCGAAAGCACTGAAGCGCCCGATGCCTATCATGACAAAGTGCGAGAGAAACCTTACCCTAAAGCAGACAATGAACTTTATCTGAACCCTGCCCCTCTCATTGTGCCACAAAGCATGAAGACCGGTGCAAAGCTGCAATTCTCCCTTTCACGCAGCCAGAACTTTGACACCCCCGAAACACTCACTTCCGAACCGGTAGAATGGTGCATGTTCAACCCCCATAAACAATTAGAAAGCGGTACTTGGTATTGGCGTTTCCGTAACATCACCACTGACGGCGCCGAAGAAACATGGAGCGAAGTCTACTCATTTGAAGTAAAAGAGACCACGCCTGTTTTTATCACCCCCTCTTTCGAAATATTCCGAAAAAACGCGCCACACACCTATCCCCGTCTCTACTGCTTCCTGAACGACCGCATCCAAATAGCCCGGCAAGAGGTAGCCTCACATAGAGAGTACCAACGATTGATAAATGATGCCGCCAGTGCTGTCAATGCAGACTTGACAACTATCATCAATCCATACGATCAAATAAAAGAGATAAAGAAATATATCCAAAGCCTTTATCAGGCCTACTATCTGACACAACAGGAAGGATACGCCAAGCGTCTGCACGAACTGTTACAACTGTTAATCGACACACCGATAAGCGATGCCATTCTGTTTGCCGATAATTTCGGAAGCACCAACATCGCTTTCTGTTTCCTCAAGCCCTATGACCTGCTCTATAACCGACTATCCGGAATAGAGCGTCAAAATGTAGAAGATTTATTGATACGCATATTGCGCTATTACTATCCGCAACAATGCGGTGCCGAAGAAAATCATATCTTCGACAATCACTTCTGGCAACAAAATCTCCGTATACTCTTCCAAGCAGCCTTTCTGCTATATGATAATGAGAGCTATAAGGACGAAGTTCTGCCAATGCTGGAGTATTACTATGAATTATGGACTGCCCGCGCTCCGGCTTCCGGCTTCAACCGGGACGGAGTATGGCATAACGGAACGGGATATTTCAACAACAACGTACGTACACTGTCCTACATGCCAATGCTCCTCTCATACCTCACACACAAAGACTTCCTGTTGCACCCATGGTACCGGAATGCCGGAAAGTCACTTGCCTTTACCTGTCCGCCGGAAAGTAAAAACATCGGATTCGGAGACGGCAGTGAAAATTATGCAAAGGCAACCTACCAATACGCTGCCTTTGCCGACTTCCTTGCTCGTGAAACAGGCGACGGATATGCCGGCTGGTATGCGCAACAAGCGGCACAGACACTGGTCCGCGATCCCGAGATGCGGCTTTACCGTATGGCAAGCGGCAGTATCGGCTACGACACACAGTTGCCGGAAGATACTCCCAAACTCATCTGGTACAAAGATGCCGGCGAGGTAGCCATACACAGCAGTCTGACAGATACGGAAAACGATCTCGCTCTGGCATTCCGCTCCAGCACATTCGGTTCGGGAAGCCACACCGTATCCAACCAGAATGCTTTCAACCTGTTGTATCGCGGCGCGGATGTCTACCGCAGCAGTGGTTATTATACGAATTTCTCGGATGCCCATAACCTGATGTCCTACCGCCATACCCGCGCCCACAACACGATATTAGTCAACGGCATCGGGCAGCCGTTCTCCACCGAAGGCTACGGCTGCATCGTGCGTGCCATGGGCGGAGAACATATCTCCTACTGTTTAGGGGATGCATCGAAAGCCTATTCCGGAATAAGCAAAGACCCCATGTGGATAGCAGCTTTCGAAGCCGCCGGCATCACTCAAACTCCCGACAACGGTTTCGGCGCCACACCGCTCACCCGGTACCGGCGCCACATACTGGTGTTACATCCCGATATCGTTGTCATCTACGATGAACTGGAAGCCCGGAAAGCCGTACGTTGGGAGTGGTTGCTGCATAGCCCTACTGAATTTGACATTGACAACAACTCGCATACGGTAGTCACCCGTAATACGGAGAAAGCCTTCACCGCTACCACCAGGCTGTTCAGCAACGAACAGATCGGCCTTTCGCAGACCGACCTCTTCACTGTGCCACCCCTCGGTTCATCCGGTGCACTCTACCCGAACCAATGGCATCTTACAGCCCGCATCGAAGGACAAGCAAAAACCCGTATACTGGCCATCATCCAGCTAAAGTCCGATAATGATACTCCTGTCAAGATACAACAGAATGGAAATATTCTGACTTGCGGCTACTGGACAATCGAAGCAGAATTGGATGCCTCTTTGCCTGCCATGCTGAATGCGACACACAGTATGAAAAAGTCGTCTTTCCACTATGGTAGCAAATCCCCCGTACTGGACGGACGCCCCTATATGCCCACCGGTCAGGATTCTTCCATACTCTATGACAAAACAGACGGGAAATACCTTGTTACAGAGCAGACAGACCACCGGCCGATATCAACCCGCATAACCCATTAACAGCCATAAAGGGTATTCACACCAACGGACAGAACAACATATAGTCTCCATACTATATATAACAATTAAGATTACAGAAACTTACATCTTAATTATCGCATCTCCTCAAATAATAAATCTTCATTTTTACAATTTCCCGGTAAAAATGGAGATTTATTATTATCTTTGTTGCTGCAGAACCTTATCAATCAGCAGACCATGACCAAATCTATCATATTGTTCTTATTATTTTGGATATCCATATGTCCTCTTCATGCGCAACCCAACAAACATATCAACTTTACCCATCTCGGAGTAAATGAAGGTTTGTCACAGAACACTGTTTTTGACATAGCTCAGGACAAACAGGGATATATGTGGTTTGCTACCTATGACGGATTGAACAGGTATGACGGCTACGACTTTACCGTATACCAACACGACGAACAAAATCCACATAGCATCGGCAGCAACATCGTCAGATCGTGCTTGGTCGATTCGCAAGGAAATCTATGGGCAGGTACCCAGGAAGGCTTGTCGTTTTATGATATGGAACAAGAGAAATTCTATAATTATCCCTACTCCCCAAATGTATCTTTCACCGGCATTGTAGAAATCAACAAAAACCAGTTACTCTTATTCTCCAATGGTAACGATAAGAGTCTTTTCCTGTTTGATACCCGTACCCGCCGGTTTTCAACCAAGCCCCTGTATCCCTCACTCGCCTCCATACAACCCACCACCATTTCCAGACAAGGAGACAACATATATATAGGAAGCTACAAAGGGGTATTCATCTATTCAATCTCACACAATACCCTCGAAAATGTCATGCCCGATGTATTTCAGGGCAAACAGATACTCTCCATTTTGCAACAATCCCCCATTTGCCTATGGATAGGAACGGAAGGAAACGGATTATACAAAGTCAACCCTCAGACAAAAGAAATAACCAATTACACCCATATTCCCGGGGAAAAAGGCAGCATCAGTTCCAACTACATCCGTTCACTGACACTTGACTCACAAAGCACTTTGTGGATAGGTACTATCAACTCCTTGAACATTTACAATGAAACGACTGATTCTTTCGAAAGCTATACCAGCAACCCGGAAATCAGCGAAAGCCTCTCACAAGCATCAGTCCGCGATATTTTCATGGATAATCAGGGAGGAATGTGGTTAGGAACCTACTATGGCGGGGTCAACTATTATCATCCTCTAAAGAACCGCTTCCATAATATCCAATACATCCCCCAGGTAAACTCTTTGAACAGCAATACCATTGAATGCATCAAAGAAGATATGCAGAAAGGCATTTGGATAGGAACCAATAACGGAGGAGTAAACTACTACAACACCAAAACCCGTAGATTCACACATTATACACAGAAAGACGGACTCGCTTCCAATGACATAAAAGCCATATATATAGATGAAGCGAAAGACTTGGTCTATATTGGCACTCACACCGGCGGACTCAGTATCCTGCACCGTAATTCCGGTCGTATAGAAACGTTCAACAGCAGAGAAACAAGAAACCTATACGACATTGAACCGGCCATCAACGGTGATTTATGGCTGACCGGGACAACAAGTCTTCTGCGCTTCAATCCTCAGCAAAAGACATTTACTTCCATCAGCACCCAAAGCAACGGACAGCCTTTGGGACTGAATGCGTTCACATACATACTGCGTGACAGTAAACAACGCCTTTGGCTGGGTGGTGAAAAAGGACTGAATGTATACCGGGAAAACAGCAATGGATTATTGATCTGCCCCATATTGCCGAAAACTTTCCCGATAAAACAAAAGGCAATCAATGCCATACATGAAGCACATAACGGGATTTTCTGGATAGGAACACGCAGCGGACTGTTCCGTTTTGACGAAAGCAAAAAAGAGTATAAGCTATATACCACTGCCAACGGGCTTCCCAACAACGTTATACATGGAATTTTGGAAGATACATTCGGCAGACTATGGCTCAGTACGAATAAAGGATTAAGTTGCTTCCATCCCGAAACAGAAAAGTTCCGTAACTATACAAGTAATGACGGACTTCAAAGTAACCAATTTAACAGAGCCTATTACCAAACAGCAGACGGCAAGATATATTTCGGCGGTATCAATGGCATTACCACATTTCACCCGGAACAGATAGTGGACAATCCATACACTCCACCGGTCGTTATCACGCAACTACATCTGTTCAACCAAACCGTCTTTCCCAATGACGATACCGGTATATTGAAGACAGACATCAGCAATACGAAAAGCATCACATTGTCGAGTAAACAATCCATGTTTTCACTGGATTTTGTCGTATCCAACTACATATCAGGCAATCATAATACATTCGCTTATATGCTGAAAGGCTATGACAAAGGATGGTACTATTCCAATACCCAGCGTACGGTGTCTTACTCCAACTTACCGGCAGGTACCTACCATTTTCTTGTAAAAGCCGCCAATAGCGACGGCAAATGGAACGATACGCCGACAGAGCTGAAAATCGTAGTGCTGCCCGTCTGGTACAAAACTTGGTGGGCTATCCTGCTGTTTATCATTGCTTTTATCTCTATCACAATCTTTATCTTCCGTTATTTCTGGATGCGCAAGAGCATGGAAGCCGAACTCCAGATAGAACGTATGGACAAAGAGCGTCAGAAAGAAGTAAACGAAATGAAACTGCGCTTCTTTATCAATATATCCCATGAATTGCGTACTCCGCTCACCTTGATTCTTGCCCCTGTACAGGAAATGCTGGATAAAGTAAGCGACCGCTGGCTGCATAAGCAATTGGAACACGTACAAAAAAACACCAACCGGTTACTGCATCTGGTGAATCAGCTAATGGACTACCGACGTGCCGAATTAGGGGTATTCAACCTGAAAGTAAGGCTCAACCCGATACACAGTGTAATCGAAAAGAACTTCTTATTCTATGAACGCCTGGCTCAGCGCAAGCAGATAGCCTATAACTTCAACTCCAATGTAGAAGGACGTGAAATTCTCTGCGATCCGGATTACATGGAACTGATTGTAAACAATCTGCTTTCCAACGCTTTTAAATATACGCATGAAGGCAAAAGTATCACAGTGACATTGAAAGAAGAAAACCATGAACTGCTTCTTCAGGTAAAAGACACCGGAAACGGCATTCCCATTGACAAACAAGGAAAGATCTTCGAACGCTTCTACCAGATAGATAATGAACATCTGGGCAGTGGCATCGGACTATCACTGGTGCAACGGCTTGCCGACTTGCATCATGGGCGTATCGAACTGGAAAGCAAAGAAGGTGTTGGAAGTACTTTCTCCATCTATCTGCCAACAGAAGAGTCCGCATATCTGCCGGAAGAGAGACAACCTATATCCGGTTCCGTAGAAGAACAAAGGATCTACACAACCAACGATCAGGATATGTATGTTATCGATACGGAAGAAAAAGAAGTCATAGAAGAAACGTCAGAGACAAAAGGACAGCGCAAAGAAACTATCCTGATAGTGGAAGACAACGCGGACATCCGCCAATACCTCAGTGAAGAATTGGGCAAGAGCTACCATATATTGAAAGCAAACAACGGTGAAGAGGCCTTATCCATTGTGAAAGAACAAGAGATAGACCTCATACTGACCGATGTCATGATGCCTGTTATGGACGGGTTGCAGTTGTGCAAGCAGATAAAACAGAATCTGCGTACCTGTCATATTCCTATCATCATACTGTCTGCCAAGACAGATTTGAAAGAACAGCTGGAAGGATTGCAAGTAGGTGCGGACGATTATATTCCCAAGCCTTTCTCCATGGCGATGATTGCTGCAAAAATCAAGAATCTGTTCCGTACACGTTACCGGGCCATCGAACATTACTCCCATTCTCTGGAAATAGAGCCCGAAAAGGTGGCACTCAATCCACTGGACGAAGAATTGCTGAAAAAAGCAATTGACATTATGGAAAAGAATATGGATAATGTGGAATTTTCCACGAATGACTTCGCGCGTGAAATGTGTATGAGCCGTTCCAACCTGCACATCAAGATGAAAGCGCTGACAGGAGAATCAACCAATGATTTTATCCGTAAAATGCGTTTTAACCGGGCATGTAAACTATTGCAGGAAGGCAGATACACAGTATCGGAAATCAGCGGAATGGTAGGATTCAACACCCCGTCCTATTTCGCAACCAGCTTTAAGAAATACTTCGGCTGTCTGCCGTCGGAATACGGGAAATAGCTATTCTGACAAGATTACAATACGATTGTACAAAAGTGAGACAAGAGCAATTCTGTCTCACTTTTTTTATTCTATTAAACAATTTTGAAAGTACTTTATACAGGAATGCAAGCGCTTTATACCTTGGTAACAATTCATTTGACATCACTGCAATCTGTTCTGACATCATTCCGGTACCTTTGCTCCCGTTGACTTGGAATCATTTTAAGAACAATATAACATGAAAAAACAGTTTTTTATTCTTTTGACATTCTGTCTGACATTGATTGCCGCACAGGCCGGAAATATCAACCGCATACATGAGAATGTACGGGAAACCCCGTATCCGCAACAAGGACATACTCTCTATATAAATCCTTCTCCCTTACTGGTTCCCCAAAGCGCCAAGCAGTCGGACTATTTGCAATTCAATTTATCCCAAAGTAAAGACTTCTCGGATGCCAATACCTTTTTGTCCCAGCCCAAACCCTGGTGCATGTTCAATCCGCACAAGCTACTGGAAAACGGTACATGGTACTGGCGTGTGCGTTCAGTAAGTAAAGAAGGCAAAGAATTCCCCTGGAGCAAAACGTACAGCTTCGCTGTAACCGATGACGTACCTCAATTCGTCACTCCGGAAGTCAACGTTTTTCTGAATAACATTCCTCAAGCATACCCCCGCATTTATTGTTTTCTGAACGATAAGCTGGAAAAAGCGCGTAAGAAAATGCGTTCAAATCCGGAATTCGAGAATATGATTAACGATTCGCGTAATGCACTCAGCTCCAATTACACCAATGATACCAAGCCATACAGACAAATCACCCGTATGGCTGCCGAGTGCGATAATCTGAACACCGCCTACCAAATGCTTCAACTGGATGTATATGCAGAAAAGATGGTGCAAAACGTACGTTGCCTGCTGGCAGTGGAACGTGATGAAAAAGTCATCAACAACGACTTCAATGCGGGAGAGCTGGTTTACATGCTGGCATGTACCTATGAGAATTGCTATGACCGCTTCACTCCGCAAGAGCGCAAGCAGATAGAAAGCATCATCATGGACGTGTTGTCACTCTATTATAAAAATCATATAATAGAGAACGAAGAAACCCATATCTTCGACAATCATTTCTGGCAATTCGCATTCCGCCATTTCATGCAGGCAGCATTAGTGATGTATGACAAATACCCGCTTGCCAAAGAATACCTGGAATATAGCTACGAACTATGGACGGCACGCGCTCCGGCATCCGGCTTCAACCGCGACGGTTCATGGCACAACGGAACAAGCTATTTCAGTGCCAACGCCGTTACCTTGTCCTACGTCCCCACTTTGTTCAGTCACCTCACAAAGACAGACTTCATGCAACATCCCTGGTATAAGAATGCCGGCATTGGCATGTTGTATAGCTGGCAACCCCTATCATTGAGTGCAGGTTTCGGTGACGGACATGAAAAAAACAACGGCAAACCTTTGCGCATCCGCAGCGCCTTTGCCGACTTCATGGCGCGCACCACCGGCGACCCTTACGCCACTTGGTATTCGTCTATCAACAACCGTTACAAAACAGAATCCGAAACACGTCTCTACCGCATGGCATGCGGCCTGCAACGCCCCCGACAAACAGAACTGCCATCAGACGCCCCCAAAGCCGTATGGTTTAAGGATACCGGCGAAATGATAGCCAACAGTGACCTGAAAGACTATAAACACAACATCAGTCTCAGCTTCCGTTCCAGCCCGTTCGGCTCCGGCAGTCACACACATTCCAACCAAAATGCTTTCAACCTGCATTACGGCGGAAAAGCCATTTATCATGCAGTGGGTCATTACATGAACTTTGCCGATCCCCACAACCTGCTGTCTTACCGTAATACACGTGCTCACAACACCCTGTTAGTAGACGGCATCGGACAACCGTTCACCACACGTGCATACGGAAACATCGTACGCATGTTCAACGGAGAACATATATCATACGCCTTGGGAGATGCATCCAATGCTTATTGCGGCATCAGCGAATACCCCATGTGGCAGAAGAATTTTGCCAACCATAATCTTGAACAGTCACGCGAAAACGGTTTCGGAGAAACTCCGTTGAAAAAATACCGCCGCCATATCTTCCTGCTACATCCCAATATTGTAGTGATTTACGATGAGCTGGAAGCTGAAAAGGCTGTAAGTTGGGACTGGTTGCTGCACAGTCCGGTGAAATTCCAGATAGACGAAGCAACCTCCACATTGACTACCCGCAACAAAAAGAGCAAGTACATCTCGGTCGCCCGCCTGTTCAGCGAACAACCATGCATCATCAGCCAAACAGATAAGTACGCGGCCGAACCCAATAAGAAAGCCGGTGTACGTGGTGAAGACTTCACAGCTCCCTGGTCACTTACAGCCAGCTATGCTCCCTGTAAGAACAATCGTATACTTACTATTATTCAGGTAGAAGCAGACGGAAACCGGGTTGTAAACATTGAACATGCCGACAAAAACAGTTTCCAATGCGGTGATTGGACAATTGAAGCGGAATTGAACACCAAACGCCCGGCAAGCCTATATATCCGGAACAGTAAAACGCAAGCCACATTCAGTTACGGAAAAGAAAAGCCTGTTATCAATGGCCAAATATATGAAAACAAAGAAAAGCAATCCTCTATCTTATATGATAGCTTCAACGGTAAATGGGAAGTACAGGAAATGAAAGACAGACCGGTACAGGCTACCGGTAAAATAAGATAGCAGATTTATGTTACCGTAAAGTGCACTCTATTTTAATAAATTATATAGTTATGAAAAACGAAATTATTAATTAACCAAAAGTATTATGAAGAACAAAAAAAATCACATGAAACGAATGCTAATGCTTTCGTTATTAAGTAGTGCTTGCTGTTTGCACAGCTATGCGACTACAAATGACCTTACTTTGGTGAAAGAAACGAGATCCATCGAAAATGTTTTGCAGAACAAAAGAATTTCAGGAGTAGTAAATGACAATTTCGGTCCTGTCATTGGTGCAAATGTATCCATAAAGGGAACTACTATCGGTGCTATTACCGATATGGACGGAAAATTCAGTTTTGATGCACCGACCAATGGTACACTTGTGGTTTCTTTTATCGGATATATTACTCAAAACATTCCACTTGATGGAAAGTCTGAATTTTCTATCGTCCTGAAAGAAGATACAGAAATGCTTGAAGAAGTTGTTGTAACAGGGTATATATCTCAAAAGAAAGTCAATTTGACCGGAGCTATTTCTACTGTAAATGGAGAAGAACTTGCCAAAGTAACAGCAAGCAGTTCTGCTCAAGCACTGCAAGGGAAACTACCCGGCGTACAAATCACAGCAAGTGCAGGAACTCCGGGTTCGGCCTCCAATATACAAGTACGTGGCCTTGGTTCTGTCATGTCCAACACACAACCTTTAGTAATCATTGACGGTTTTGAAGGAAATTTGAACGATATTGCTATGGGCGACATTGAAAGCATTTCGGTCTTAAAAGATGCTGCATCAGCTGCAATATACGGTTCAAAAGCAGCCAATGGTGTCATCCTAATTACCACTAAACGAGGTAAAGAAGGCAAAATGCAAGTAGAATTCTCTGCCGAATATGGCTGGCAAGATGTATCCCATCTGCCGGAAGTACTCAATGCTGAAGAGTTAGCTATCAAGCAAAATGAGGAAGCACGCTGGAGCAACCAACCCCTACCTTGGACAGGTGATATGGCACCGGAAAAATTGGGTGAAGGTTTCAATTGGTGGGAGCTTGCTTATGGTAACGATGCCCCTATACAGAATTATTATCTATCCTTAAAAGGTGGTAATGACAAAGCCAAATATGCAATATCTGCCGGCTACATAAATCAAGAGGGAGTCATTGCATTAACCTCTTATGATCGTTTCAATCTCCGCTCCAACTTTGATTATGAATTCAGCAAAAAGTTCAAGGTCGGAGTAAACTTAGAGGCCTATGTGTCCAATCAAGATTACAGAGATGATTATCATTACGGAAAAAATGCCTTACTCATGCACCCCAGCATCCCTCAATATATGCCTGACGGTTCATACGGTATTCCTCGCCCCAGCATCCCCGGCCAATATGAAAGCGGTGCTGTGATGCCATTATCAACAATGTACCAAATTGACCCCAATTACGTAAAGACCTATAACAAAAGGAAATTCAACACACGCGCCAACTTCTTTTTCGAATGGGAAATCATTGACGGTCTTAAATTCAAATCGGTATATAATCAAGAGTTCGGTTGGAGTAAAAAAAACTCATGGCAACCCAGTTATACTGTTTATGAATATGACACTCCCACAAGTGTGTATGAAACAGTTCCCAATGCGGAAGCAAGCAGCAGCTATGCCGATAGCGAAAAATGGGAAGTACAGGAATTGCTGACTTACAATAAGACATTCGGTCAGAAACATAATTTGGGGCTTTTAGCCGGTTTTACTGCCGAAAAATACAAATCCGGTGATTTATCCGGAACTAAAAGTAATTTTCCAGGAAACTCCTTAACAGTCATTGATGCCGGTTCTAAGGTTGAAGAGCTCAATGGCAACCGACTTGAGAGTTCAACAGTTTCTATCTTCGGACAAGTGAATTATGACTATATGGGCAAGTACCTCTTCCAAGCCAACATTCGTAGAGACGGTTCTTCCGTTTTTGCTCCGGGTAATCAGTTCGGAACTTTCCCCTCTGTCTCATTAGGCTGGCGTATCAGTGAAGAAAACTTTATGAAGTCCATTTCTTTCCTCAACAACTTAAAGTTAAGAATAGGATACGGTACTTTAGGTAATGCAAACATCCAGTCTTTTGCTTGGCTTAGCAGTTATAAACTAACGGACGGATATCCATTAGGTAATCCTAACAGCATACTGCCTGCATATTATTTAACAGACATGAGCAATAAGGATATCAAATGGGAGACTACCACAACCGCCAACATCGGTATTGATGCTGCCGTTCTTAATAATCGATTAACCTTATCTTTCGACTGGTACGACAAACGTACAACGGACATGCTGTTTAAGGCTACAATCCCCTATTCAACAGGTTATCTCAATGGTCCCGTAATCAACGTTGGTGAAGTTATGAATAGAGGTTGGGAAATAAATATGGGATGGAACGACAAAATAAAAGACTTCTCATACAGTGTTTCTGTAAATCTCGCTCATAACAAAAATGAAGTAACCGATATGGGAGATGTGGCTCCTTTCCAAGTATCCAGCGCCACATCCGACCTTTGGATAAAAGAAGGATATCCTATCAATTCTTATTTTGGATATAAAGTTACGGGCATTTATCAAACCTGGGATGAAGTCAATAACAGTGTAAAACCCAAAGGAGACATACGCCCGGGTAATTACATCATCGAAAACACCAATGGAGATGATGTCATAGATTCAAAAGACAAGACATTCTTAGGCAGTAGAAATCCAAAGATAGTATACGGCATTAACCTGACAGCTGCCTGGAAAGGTATAGACCTCTCTGTTTCTACTAACGGAGAATCCAAAAAATATGTTTACAATGACAATACCTACGGTGGAGTCAATCCTAATTTCTGTAATATCTTTAAGGAATATTTCGACAACCGCACTATTGTAGGCGATGACGGCAATGTAATAGTTAGCGGTAAATACCCGGCCATGACAGGCATCTCTGCCAACAATTTACCCGAAGGGCAGAAAAAAGTATTGGAAAACATGAGCTACTTCCGCATCAAGAATATACAGTTAGGTTACACTATCCCCAAAAACATTACTCAAAAAATCAAGATAGAGAACCTGCGCGTTTTTGTAAACGCAGTAAATCCCTTTATATTCACTCCTTATTGCGGATTTGACCCGGAAACAACTAACGATAAGTCCGACGGTTTTGTCAGATACTATCCTGTAAGCAAGTCATTCTCTGTGGGACTTTCGTTGAAACTTTAATTATTACCTTTAAAATTATAATCACAATGAAAAAGATATATACAATTTTAGGGCTGGCTGTGACCCTGTCTTTCACATCTTGTGAAGACTTCCTTACAACCTATCCTCAAAATCAATTGACAACAGAAACATTCTTTCAAACCGATATTGATTTTGAAGCAACAGCTAATGGAATGTATGCCGTAATGACGGGATACCCTTCTGAATTTTTTCCAATGATAGACGTAATCACCCCCTTTGCCGGAGAAACTCCCACCAAGCGATGCGGAGTATTCAATCCATACAATGGACAAGTGCCAATGGTATCACCAAGTTTGGACTTCACCCGTCAATGTTGGCAGAACATGTATAAAGGTATTGCCTGTGCTAATGACATCTTAGCCAATGCAGACAAGAAAAATTCTGCCAGCAAAAGTATAATAGACAGAACAAAAGGAGAAGCGCATTTCATCAGAGGATATGCTTATTTTACATTAGTTACTCTATTTGGAGAAGTACCCCTGTTCACAGAACCCCAAGTCACCTATGACCAAGTTCTCAAACCTAGAACAGCTAGAGAAGAAATTATAAAACAAATCATTTATGATCTCGGTGAAGCTAAAAAATTACTTCCATCTGTAAAAACTTATAGAGGAACCGATAATTTAGGACGTGCTTCAAAAGGAGCGGCTCAGGCTTTTCTCGCCAAACTCTACGTTTATGAGAAACGTTGGGAAGATGCCAAAAAAGAATTTGTAGAATTGGTAGATGCCAAAGAACCGGACTATGATTTAACTCCCAATTATTATGACCAATTCTGGCCGGACGGTGAAAACGGCATTGAATCCATTTATGAAATCCAATACGATCCGTCACGCCCGACAGCTGTTAATAAGAATTTTCCAATGAATCGTTTTATGGATTTCATCAACCCACCGGCAGAAGCCAAAATGAATTTTACAGGCGGGTTTGGATATATGGAGCCTACAGAATATTATTGTGACCTGTTTGAAACAATCAAAGGATATAAAGTGACAAGTACATACGTTAGCCGGACAGCGGCTACTCCCGGTCCAATATTCAATTACGACTATGCCTCTGCCGACCCGGATTTTGAATCGGATAAACCTTACGACATTCGTGACCCCCGCCTGAAATATACCGTATGGTATGAAGATTCACCTACAATCAAAGAGTTTGAAAAAAGAACAGGCCAAAGCAATGTCAGCTTCAAGAGCCGTTATTCCCTATCCAGCAACCACTGCGTTGTAAAATACATCGTTGGCCAGTTAGGTGGGAAAAAGAACTACAGCCCAATGAATATGATTGTCATGAGATACGCTGACGTACTATTATTATATGCAGAGACCTGCATCCAAAATAATGACCTGCCCAAGGCTGTATCACTAATTAACAGAGTGAGAGCTCGTGTTGATATGCCTACCGTAGAAAAAGTGGGTACTATTCAAGGTATTGACATTGCCGGAAATAAAGAACGATTAATGAAGTATCTCCAACAAGAACGTTTCAGAGAGTTAGGATTTGAATGGGGACACATGATGTTGGATATGGCTCGCTGGGACATTCTAATAGATGAATTAAAAAGTTACTGGGTACAAGGGCGAGACGGCTGGCCGGAATTTAAAGAAAACTCGTTGAAATTCACAAAAGACTGTTACTTGTTCCCTATTCCGGAAGGAGAAATGACATCCAATCCGTTGCTAAAACAGAATCCGGGATATTAATAAAATTCTCATCACTCATCACTTTAATAGTCAACTGTCTATAAATTCGACAGTTAATAAGTTGTGAGAAGCGTTGTGACAGTGACGACCCAATATCGGTCGTCACTGTTTTTTGCAATATCATATTCTCCACTACGATGTAACATACTTATTTACAGAACTTATATTGCCATTTTCCCCTCTTTCCTCAACATTGTTAAAATAGCTTTCTTTACTAATAAATAAAGAGCATTCACCCCTTTATTTTTCAAAAATCCGGTAATGCTGCTACAATCCCCCACGTATAATAAAAGGCCTTCCGACAATCTGCTCACCCGACATAGCATTCACTTCAACATGCAGGAATCAACTTCACACCCGTCAAAGCAAATTATCACCACAGAAAGTAACAGTATCGACCGTTGGTACTTGTAGTACCAACGTTTGAAACTATCAGTACCAACGTTTGGTACTGTCAATACCAACGGTCGGAACTGTCAGTACCAACAGTTGAAACTTCCAGTACCAACGGTTGAAACACAATTCATAAACTTGCCTTCATAAGCGGATACAGGAGATAAATCTCTGCAAACAAAAGGACGGAAAAGCTTGCTTTCAGCTCGTTTTATGCGTACCTTGCAGAATCTAAGAGAGACACTCTTAGATTCAACAATTTTCAAAACAAATCACATCGGATGAGAATAACCTTTATCAAGGAAAATCGTGACGCAGGTACAGAAAGCATCAGCACTTGCGACACCGGCACATTCATAGCCAAAATCAAGTCGGAAACCAAAGCCCGGCATGTCAGCGGACTGCGCACCATGCTGAAATATACGAACGGCAACTACGGTGGAAACTACGAGCATATCGACAAACTGCCCCGCGTATGCCCCGGTATGGAATACGGACGCACCGGCGAAGGAGAACGGCGGATGAAATGTTACAACGGCATTGTGCTGCTGGAAGCGGGCGGACTTTCCGGACTATCCGAAGTAGAACTTGTGAAAGAGCAGGCAGCATTGCTTCCCCAGACCTATGCCGCTTTCGCGGGAAGCAGCGGGCGAAGCGTAAAGATATGGGCGCTGTTCGCCCTTCCGGACGGCGGGCTTCCCCGACAGGAAGAAGAAATCAACCTGTTTCATGCACATGCCTACCGCATGGCGGTGCAGTGCTACCAACCCCTGCTCCCATTTCCCGTCACACTGAAAGAGCCCTCGCCTGCCGATACCTTCCGCATGACGCTGGACGAGGCGCCTTATTTTGCCCCCGACGCCGTCCCTTTCTGCCTTGAGCAACCGATGACAATGCCCGGTGAACAGACATTCAGCCAGCACAGACTGGCGGAAAAGAATCCTCTAAAATGATTGCAACCGGGGTTCGAATCCTCGCATACCTTCACCCTGCTGTTTGAGGCGGCACTGAACCGGGCGCTGGACGAAGTGGAAAACTGGCGACGCGACCGCGACGACTTTCACCCGCTGCTCATCCTCATAGGCGAGCAATGCTTCAAAAGCGGCATACCCGAAGAAGAAACCGTTCGGCAAGTGATGATGCACTATCATCGGCAAGCTGACGAACAAACCGTACGCACCACACTACACAACCTCTACCGAGAATATCGGGGATTCGGGAAAAAGTCCGTCCTCACTCCCGAACAACATACGACACTGAAACTGGAGGAGTTCATGGAACGACGCTATGAGTTCCGCTACAACCAGCTGATGGGCGATCTGGAATACCGCCGGCGCGACTCCATACACTTCTATTTCCAGGTAATGGACCAGCGTGCACGCAACAGCGTGGCGATAGATGCCTTGCAGGAAGGATTGCGTGTGTGGGACAGAGATGTGAGCCGCTACCTTACTTCCAACCGGGTACCGATGTACAATCCGGTCGAGGAATATCTGTGCGGTGTGGGCCGTTGGGACGGGAAAGACCGTATTCGTGCGCTTGCGGATTTGGTTCCCTGCAACAATCAGTATTGGCAGGAACTGTTCTACCGCTGGTTTCTGAACATGGTGGCGCATTGGCGGGGACTCGGCAACAGGATGCATGCCAACAGCACGTCACCTCTGCTGATAGGTGCCCAAGGTTACCGGAAGTCTACTTTTTGCCGCATCATCCTTCCGCCCGAACTCCGCTTCGGCTATACGGACAGCCTGGACTTCGGTAGCAAGCGTGACGCGGAAATGTATTTAGGCCGCTTCCTATTGGTGAATATCGACGAATTCGACCAAGTGAGCATCCACCAGCAAGGATTCCTGAAACATCTTTTGCAGAAACCGGTCGCCAACCTGCGCAAGCCCTACGGGAGCAGCATTCAGGAAATACGCCGGTATGCCTCGTTCATCGGAACGAGCAACCACAAAGACCTGCTGACGGACAGCAGCGGCAGCCGTCGTTTTGTCTGCGTGGAAGTGACGGCCCCCATCGACACAAACGTAACAATCAACTACCGTCAACTCTATGCACAAGCCATGCAAGCGATACGCAACGGCGAACGTTACTGGTTTGACGATACGGATGAAGCTATCTTGAAAGAAACCAACCGGGAATTCGAACAAATCAGCCCGATCGAACAGTTGTTCCATTCTTACTTTCGCTTACCAAAGGAAAAAGAAAAGGGAGAATGGATGTCTCCGGTACAAATATTGGAATACCTGCATACCAAAAGCAGTGACATAAAACTGACGGACGGATATGCAAAGCATTTCGGACGCGTGTTGAAAAAGAATAACCTGCAAAGTAAACATACAAACAAAGGAGTTATATACCAGATTATAAAAATCTAATATTCAACCAATTAACAGCCAAACATCTCAATTCAAAACGACACAAAAGTGATGACCAAATTCGGTCGTCACTTCTCACAACGGTTGTCACAACGATATAACCAACTTATATCTAACACATTACAACAAAAAGTGATGAGTGACGACAAGATATGCGTTTTCGTTTCCTTATTACTTGATGGCGATAAAAACCTACATATTCAACAACGACCGACTATCTTTGCATCTAACATAAACTGTATCAGCCGCTACATTGAAATTCACCCATCAATACGAACAATAAGACTTACCTCCATAAAGGTTCTTGCTTCCAATTATGAGGGAAGCCTAACAAAAGGGGGCTTACTGATGGGTGTTTTACTAAAAGTTGTTTGAAGTCGGCAACAAAAGTGTTGTCGGGAGAAATGGAGTTGAGCCAATACACCACATAGCAAAGTTGTGGATAAAGAGTTTGTTCACGAAATGAAAAATTCGCAATCCATGTATTTGGCATACGTTCCGGCATCTTTGGTTTCACAGGAAAGACACGATTCAATAGTCTTGAGTGATGAGCACAACAGTTACGAAGTACGGCAAGACACTCCAACCAACTTCTCAAAAATTTGTGATGATTCAAACCGAACTCTTTCGCTACGGCATGTTTTTCCGTAGCATCTGAAAAATTAGAATAAAGTTTGGAAAGTGTCCCCATTGAAATGACCTCCAGGGTTTTCCATACAGGAGGCAAGTTGGGTTCGCTATACTTGCGAAAATGCTCAGTAATGAAATCATCGTGTGAGCGAGATACCTCCTTACGTATGACCGCTAAGTTTGTAGCAAAACGTGTTTCATTGGTGGCGTAACTTCCGTCCATAAACCAAAATGCGCCAAATTCAAGAGTAAAGTGCTTAATTATTTTTGTACGAACGGAAATTTCAATCGTTTGGATAGCGGCAAACAGTAAAGTCCTAAGTTGTTTATCAAAAGAATAGAGATCTATAATATTCGTAAAACCAGTGCCTTTCCTAAATAGACGTGTGGTATGGTCAACTTCAAATTGTCTCCAATAACCTGCAAGGCGAAAATAACTAATGTTGTCAAGAACTCCAATAGCTTGCTCAACATCGTCAATAAGCAAACCTCGTTCTTTAAGAATATTAATTTGCTGTTCTGTGGTTATGGCTTGATTTGTATATCTGACTCCCATAAATAAAAAATGTCCCGCCGGGTACGCTAATCTTACGGGAAGCGGGCGGGATTTGTTGTTGCAAAGGTAGCATATTATTTTTAATCCACCAACAAATAAACAAAAATAGTAAAATTGATTGTTCTCCTGCCACCGATACAACTTTATAACATCACAGATAGAAAGTATTATGCAGAATGACTAATTGTAATAATCGCCAAAACTTACTCTAACAATAAGTATTGGACCATTTTGAAACCCAATCAGACAAAATTAAAATAGAACAAAGCAATAATGCAACCCCTTTCGACATACGCGTACTCTATTTTGCAAAGATCCCGTTACCTTTGCTAATAGAAAATTAATATCAATCTATTATCAAAAAACACTTGTCTACAATGAAAAAAAGACTCTTATCTTTAGTTGCAGGAACCTGCCTGTCTTTCACCCTATTTGCACAAGGCAATTTTGCCACCAAAGACCATGGATTCGTACATGGAATTTCCCAAAAATATGAATGGCCCACCGACCCGGAGGTTCTGAAAAAATTAGACCAATGGCAAGACCTCAAATTCGGTATTATGTTCCATTGGGGAGTATATTCGGTACCCGGCATTTCAGAATCATGGGCTTTATGCTCGGAAGACAGGTTTACCGATCGCCGAAAGAAAATACGTCCGGGAACCTCCTACGGAGATTTCAAAAAATGGTACTGGGGATTGGCAGATTCCTTTAATCCTACCAAATTTGAACCGGCAGAATGGGCAGCTATTATGAAAGATGCCGGATTCAAATATCTAATCTTTACAACCAAGCATCACGACGGTTTCTGTATGTTCGACTCTAAATATACCGATTACAGCATTGCAAAAGGTCCTTATAAAAATGGTAAATACAGCAATGTGGCCTATCATGTGTTCGATGCCTTCCGTCAACAAGGTTTCATGATTGGCGCTTACTTTTCCAAACCGGACTGGCACTGTGAGTATTATTGGGATCCTGAACGCTCCACTCCAACCCGTAATCCGAACTATGATGTAGAGAAATACCCGGATACTTGGGCTAAATACCAACAATATACCGCCAATCAAATTGATGAACTCATGTCTGACTACGGCAGAATGGATATTCTTTGGTTAGACGGCGGCTGGGTCAGAAAGGACAAAGGACAGGACATCAAGCTGGATGAAATCGTGGATAATGCACGCAAGAAGCAACCGGGACTGATTGCCGTAGACAGAACTGTTCCCGGAAGAAACGAAAATTATCAGACACCGGAACTTAACGTTCCCAAGACACAACTGAAGAATCCTTGGGAAAGTTGCATCACATTAGCTAATACATGGGGCTGGAACCCTACTCCTAAGTACAAATCTGTAAACCGGATTATCAACACATTGGCCGAAATCACAGCCAAAGGCGGTTGCCTTGCCTTGAATGTGGGTCCTACCGGTGAAGGTGTCATTGAAGAAGAGGCAATCGTAAGATTGAAACAGATAGGAGAATGGTTAAGAAAAAACGGAGCAGCCATTTATGCAACCCGCATCACTCCCAACTATAATTATGAAAATGTATGGTTCACTGCCAATAAGGACGGAAAAACATTATATGCCATTTACGCACTCCCCGAAGGAGAAAAACTTCCGGCAACCATTGAATGGGAAGGCAATGAGCCAAGCGGCAAAATGACGTTACTGCAAAACGGCAAGCGAGTGAAATACACTTGTAAGAACGGCAAAGTGAAAGTTGTATTGCCACAAGGGCTAAAGAATGAAGCGTTGGCTTTCAGCTTTAAAGTAAAAAAATAAGTAATAAACCACCATTTAGCAAGAGCCTGTTTGAATGCCGGAAAGGGGCATTCAAACAGGCTCTAATCGTTAATACCGACAAGATTATAATTTTGTCGCACACAATTATAATACAATAGAAGAATTTTACTATCTTGGAAAACAACATTATACTCCGCTTTCCGGCGAATACGTTACTTTTGTCTTGCAAGAGAAACTAAAAAACTAAAACATTATGAAAGACAAGATTCTTCATCTATTAATTGTATTGCTCCTCTTTCCCGCTATGCTGTCTGCTGCATCAAAGGAGGAGAAAGTTTTTGCCAACTACTTCGACATTCCGGTGAACAGTCCGGAAGGAACCGAAGTGATAGGTCGTATTCACCTGGAGAGGAACAAAGATGTATTGACAAATCCCATTCCTGCCGGATATCACTTTGAGATTCTAAAACAAACAGACGGGCTATTCAGTCTGGAGACTCAATATGATTTATCCAAACGTATCATGGGGGTGCTTACCGTAGCTAAGGGACAGAACACAGGGAGTACTCCTTCCAATCATCGCTTGACCATAGCCCTGAAAGACGGTGACAAGCAACTGAAAAAGTTTAATATCAACGTCAAAGTCGTAAAAGAGACCTTATGGAGCTTGTTCTACAGACGCTACACTCCCCAGACACTCAAAAACAATCGCCTGTATGGACGTACCAAATACTCTGATGATGAAGTGGCAGCCAAGATTGACGAGTTGAAAAACAACAATTGGAAGTTCGCCGGACTGGAGAAGTGCTATCAAGGACGCCCGCAAGATTATGTTCTCCAACTCGACCCCACCAACGACCATGCTCCAAGCGGCACTATAGAGTATGACTGGAAAGAAGTTGCCAACCAAATAGGCGGACTGGGATACTCGTATGCTACCTCCAAAGTGTATGGTCCCAAAGGTAACCCCGAAAAACGGAAAGAGCTAAGAGAAACCTTATATCAGGCAATATTGACCTATACCAACTCCGTACCTGTAGAGGGAAACGAGGTCATGGTAGACGGGAAGCCGATAGGCAACTGCACCGGTGATGGTTTTGCCATGCTGCAAGCACACAAAATGGCAGGAATGCAGATTCCCACTCACCAATGGGATGTGACCGACCAATTAGTGGTACCCGTACTTCATTTGATGCCTGAATTGCTGAAAGGCATGCACAATCAGGATGAAACATGTATGAAATTACATAACGCTTTGATACGTTATTTCCAGATTTTCTTTGCTGAAATAAAAGGTCGTCGCGCCATTGACAATCCCGACGGGCGTTGGGGCGAACTGCAAGATACAATCTATTCTTCGGGCGCCTGGGCAGATGCCAACCTCGGTCATCGCTCGCGCACCATGCTGGCACTGCCTATCATCTGGGCAGACTACAACCGTCCGCTGACTTACGTACAGTATTGGTACAGTGATTTTTATCATGACCGGCCCTTCAAAGGATTCAGCTACTCACCGGGGTGGAGTCCACATGGAGTAGTGGCAGATGTCAGTCGCTGGATGACCAAGTACAATATCGTAGCCCACAAATATATACAATCCGGATTTCAACCCGACGGTAGTGTTTCCCATCATACGGATAAAGGAACGGACATGGTAATGGTTGCCTATGGTTTTGAATGGCTGACCGACTGCAATAAAGGATACAGTTACTTCAAGAATACAAAATTTAAAATAGATGACAAATATTATCAGTTCCAGCTGGACCGTCTGCTGAATATCTATCCAAAACTGTTTTATAAACAACGCATGGACTTCCTTGTTACCGGACGTTCTTTCTTGAGTGATATGCGTGAATTTGCCACACAAACATATCCTGAAGCCGTCAAATCCATGTTGAACGCACGAAGCAAAAGTACAAAGTTGAAAGGTGTGGAACAGTTGACCGACATTTGTAAACAATTGCAAAATAATACCTATGAATATTCCGGTACAGATGCCTATTGGATACAGGAATACATGGTACATCGCAGAGGGGAAAACGAAACTCCGTTTTATGCCTCATTGAAGTTAAAATCAGAACGCACCGTAGGGGCGGAAGACTTTAAGAAAGACGTGCGCCGTTCATGGCATATGGGATATGGCATCCTGCAAGTGAAAGTAAAAGGAGATGAATACTCCGACCACGTACTGTGTAACTTCGACTGGCACGCGCTGCCCGGACTGACGGAAGAATGGCGTACAGACCCGATGCCGCTGGGACATGCACAATTATCACTGCCCGGACTGAATAAAATTTCGGGTGTACTGACAGATGGAAAAGCAGGTATGGGCATTTATAATCATCTGCCCAAAGAAACATACAGCTCTGCCACAGCCTTCAAGAGCTATCATTTCATTGAGGACAAAATCATCGCCTTAGGAAGCGACATCGCCCGCTTGCGTCCGGGACAAGGAAACGAAATCACAACCTTCATTGACCAGTCTGCATTAAACAGCCCGTTAACCTGGTGCGCCAACGGACAGGAACAAACCGTAGAACCCGGACAGTCAGTGAACATTGCAAAAGAGATAAACGGTATGTGCTGGTTGCATCAGGGCAGTAAAGGATATGTTATCTTACCGATGAAAAAGCTCTCATTACAAATAAAGAGCGGTAAGGAAATAAATATCACCGACCGCGAGATAGCCAATAAAAAGCCGAACTTCATCATAGCTATAAGCCATGGAACCGAACCGGGGCAGATTTGGGATAACTCCTACCAATACATACAGCTTCCCAATGTCAAGGCAGAAGAGATGCCGGAACGCGTAGAAGCGCTATTGAAAGATTTGGAATTCGTTCTGCAAGAAGGTGCGGCACATGCCATATATTCCGATACGGACAAGACTTGGCAATATGCTTTCTTCAAACCGGGAACCGTTTCCGTTGGCAATACCTCGGTAACGTCCAAGGATGTCGCACAAATTATGTTGCGTGATAACGGAACGGAATGGATATTATCTGTCAACAATCCGATGCCGAACGGACAAAAACAAACCCTAACTTTCAATACGTCTGCCAAACTGCCTGCCGGAACCTACACCTATCAGACCAAAGGTCTGTATCCGCTGGAGGGTGAAACCGTTACGGTAACGTCAGAAGGCAAAGGCAGCAAAGTAACAGTAGAACTGCCGGATCACCGGGATGCGGAAAAATACAACTATCAGTCGGATTTGTATGCAGCTACTCCGATAGTAGTGAATATTCCTAAAAAATAAGAGTAACAGTAATCGGAAGAATAAACTATAATCTTAATATAAATGAACAAATTACCTATAATATACTTGGCGGTTGCAGGATTATCATCCTGCACCGGTACCAAGATGACACAGCCTGAAAACGGAAAGACAGACAGTAAATCTTCCCGCCAACCCAATATCGTAATTCTACTGGCCGATGACCAAGGATATGGAGATATGAAATGCTACGGCAACCCACATCTCCGGACTCCCAACCTGGACAGGCTGGCTGCCGAAGGAACACGTTTTACGAATTTCTACGCCGGAGCCGCCGCCTCAACCCCTTCACGTGCCGCCCTATTGACCGGACGTTATGCCGAACGCGTGGGGGTACCGGGAGTGGTAGACGACCAATCGGAAAACGGCATCAAACGCAGTGAAATCACTCTGGCGGAATATTTGAAGCAGAATGATTACGCCACAGCTCTTGTAGGTAAATGGCATTTGGGATATCAACCCGAATATCTGCCGTTGCGCCATGGTTTTACAGAATTTTACGGCATCCCCTACTCCAATGACATGTGGCCCTATCATCCGGCTCCCGACCATGCTTATCCTGCACTGCCCCTCTATGACAACGACCGCGTGATAGAATACAACCCTCCCGTCAACCAAATGACGACAAGACTGACCGAACGTGCCATCCGGTTCATCAACGACCACAAGGCAGAGCCGTTCTTTCTCTATTTGCCTTATACCCAACCGCACGTGCCACTGGGGGTATCGAACAAATTCAAAGGGAAATCGGGTGAAGGTCTTTACGCCGACGTAATCATGGAAATAGACTGGAGTGTGGGTGAAATAATGAAGACCCTGAAAGCCAATGGTCTGGATGAGAACACTATCGTCATGTTTACTTCCGACAATGGCCCTTGGCTGAGTTACGGCAATCATGGTGGCAGCACCGGCGGATTGCGTGAAGGTAAAGGAACAACTTTCGACGGCGGACAGCGCGTACCTTTCGTTGTACGTATGCCGGGAGTAATACCCGCAGGCAAGGTAAATGACCAATTTCTCTCCGCCCTCGACATCACACCGACTTTGGTAAACCTCACCCGGTCGCAAATGCCACGCATGAACAAATTCGACGGACAAGATGCTTGGAGCATCCTGACCGGAAAAGAAAACAGTCACCAGCCTTTCTACTTCGTATATAATGGTATGGTAGAAGCCCTGCGTGACGGTAAATGGAAATGTGTAGCTCCGCATAAGTACCGTATCGTAAAGACTCCCGGCAAAGACGGGCTGCCCGGCGAACAGATCGCCAAAGGCGGTAGCATCGGCCTTGCCCTTTTTGATATGGAAGCCGACCCTAAGGAAAATAATGATGTGGCGACACAACATCCTGAAATTGCAGAACAGATGTACGCCCAAATAAAGGAGTTCCAAAAAGAGATAGATGAAGAAATGAAACATCTTATGATTGAATAACATACACTCGTATAAACAAAAAAACGAATTGTATCATGAAAAGAACCATACTGCTATTGGCCTTAGTTCTGCTGAGCCGCCAAAGCATCATACAAGCCCAGCAAGTCCCCCTCCTTCAAGTGAAGGAGGTGCCTGCATGGGTGGCAAACGCCTTTACTGTAGCACAAACGCAATCAGAGGGCATGTATAAAGAGGTAACAAAAACCGGACTGCTTCCACGCTCCATCCAACGCGGCTTGCAACCCAAAACGGACTGGACGGCAGGATTCTTCCCCGGCACACTATGGTATCTCTACACCTACACCGGAGAAGATGTATGGAAAGCACGTGCCGAAAAAGCCACAGCCTTAATGAAAGGAGAACAAAACAATGCTTTTGACCATGACATCGGTTTTAAAATGTATTCTTCCTACGGTAACGGTTATCTGCTGACAGGCAACAAGACCTACCGCCACATCATTTTCCGTTCCGCCAAAACGCTGACATCGCGCTACTCATATAAAACAGGATTAATCATGTCGTGGGAACCGAATGAAAAACGTGACTGGCTTTTTCCGGTCATCATAGACAATATGGTTAATCTGGAAATACTGATGGAAGCCTATAAAATATCGGGAGATACTACACTCAGACAAATTGCCGTCTCACACGCGGACAAAACCATGCAATATCATTATCGCGGGAATATGTCTTGCCCACACGTTGTGGACTATGAACCGGAAACGGGAGCCATGCGCAAATACGACTGGAACAACGGTTCGGACGACACTACGAACTCCACCTGGTCTCGCGGTCAATCATGGGGACTCTATGGTTTCACAATGATGTATCGCGAAACAGGTGACCGTAAATATCTGCAACACGCAGAAAAGATTGCAGACTTCCTGTTGTTCCATCCCAATATGCCCGAAGACATGATTCCATATTGGGATTATTCCGCCCCTAACCGTTCGAAAATGCGTGACGCATCGGCCGCAGCCATAATGGCATCGGCACTGATGGAACTCAGCACCTATTCCACCCGGGGGAAAAAATACTTCGAAGCCGGAGAAAGACAATTGAAAGCCCTTTCTTCTCCCGGCTATCTGGCCAAACCGGGAACCCACAAGAATTTCATTCTGATGCACGCCACCGGTAACTTCCTTCGTAACAGCGAGCTGGACGGTGCATTGTCCTACGCCGATTATTATTATATGGAAGGATTGCTGAGATACCTGCGACTTCTCAACGGAAAAGAGTTATATAAAGTTGCGAAACTATAAGAACCAATATTCTTATTACACAAATTTATGAATATCAGTCATACCATAAAAGCAACCGTATGCGGAGCAATACTGATTACAGTATCACTCCCCATATGGGGGCAAATAGCTAAAAACGACATATTTGAAGGTTTTCATCATTTTGCCGCTGAGTTTAATGTAAATGAGAATCCGAATAACAACATTCAATGTCAGACAAATGTCACCGGCATCAACCTTTTAAGACACAAATCGCTTCGGCAAACGGGAAACCGTACCTTTCCTTATCCCGTCAAAGGACATTCAATTATCACTAATCCACCGATTTTCACCTGGCCGTCAGCCGACTACAAAACACCAACAACCTTTCCGATACAACTTGAAGATAAAGGCATAAACGATTTTATACACTATGATATTCAGTTAGGACGTACCAGAGATTTTTCAGATGCAAAAACGTTCGTGCGAAAGGGGTTACGGCTGGCATTCTATAATCACCACACTGCACTTGAACCCGGCATTTGGTATTGGCGTTACCGCATTACTGATAAAGAATGGTCTGATACGTATGAAGTGAATATCCCGCTTCATACACATAAGTTTGAATCTCCCTGTCCGCACGAGGCCTATAACATGATTCCGAAGGAACATCCACGTATTTACAAAATGCCGAAAAAAGGTTCCTTATTGACTGCCGATCAGAAACATTTGGTACATATTTACTGCCAAAATGCCAAGAATGTAGTAAATAAAAGTCTGGAAGAATACGCCGTAAAAGGCCAACTCATTCCCTCTACCGCCACAGAAGCGGAAAGGAAACAGATTGAGAAATTCCGTCTGCGCTACGAACTGGAGGCAGTTGATAAAGATATTGCAAATTTACTGAACGCCTATCTTTATACACAAGACAAAATCTTCTTGAATAAAGCCATCACACTGGCAGATTATGTGGCACAGAAAGATGGAGAGATATTATACAAAACAGCAGACTTTACCGGCGCTTTCTCTATGTCTGCATTGGCAATGATATATGATATAGCCTATAATCACTTAAACAAAACACAACGCCTAAAGTACGAAAAATTCATATCTACCATCATGTACTGGAATCTTTCCCAAGCTATGCAAGAGAATATCGGAAGTGCCGATGGCATCTTGTTTGCTCACTTCTTCCAACACACGTTCCATTGCGCTTTCACTACAGCCATTATTATGAAAGAGCATCTATGCGAAGCTGAAGACTGGTTCAATATGCTCTATAACATCTGGCTGTCACGTGCTCCCGGAGGCGGTTTCTTATCCGATGGTGTATGGCCCAACGGAAATATGGGTTACCTGCATGTCAACATGGAGTCTATGGTAGACAATTTCATGCTTTATCGTGACCTTTTCAACATCAACCTCTTTTCTCATCCCTGGTATGTGAATTGCGCCAATGCATTGGCATATACCGTTCCTGTACACTCGGCAGGCGACGGTTTTGGAGATGGTTGTGAAAAATGGAAAAGCATAAACAGACTTAGAGCTGATTTTGCTTACATTCTGTCACAAGAATTGGATAACCCGTTTGCTGCAAACTATGCTTATTCGTTAACCAAACAAAATCCACACACACCCTATCAATTCAATGGTACAACCTTTACACATTATCGACTCAGTCATCGTCACAAACCGCTAAAAAGAGCCATACCGAACTATGTACCACAATCGGCAGTATTCCCCCAAACCGGAATTGTTGTGATGAATACCGATGTGATGAATACCTCAAATAATTTGTTCGTATCTTTTCTCAGTTCACCTTTCGGAGTAGGTTCACATGGTATGGCAGAACAAAACAGTTTTAACCTATCTTATAAAGGAAAACCTGTTTTCTACCCCACAGGTTATCGGGTTACTACGCAAGACAAACATTATCTGCTGGCGCAGAAACATAGTCGTGCTAAAAACACTATCACCGTAGATGGTAAAACTCAAACCTATTCCAGCCATGGCTATGGATGGATTGCCCGCTATCTTGACGGGAAAGATATAACCTATACATTAGGTGATGCATCAAACGCTTATAAAAAATTTGACCAAAGCGCCACGAATTGGATTACTGTATTGGAAAAAGCCAATGCCTACAAATCTGAGCATGGATTCATTATCAATGATAAAGATGATCCTCAAGTAAAACTCTTCCGTCGCCATCTAACTTTACTACGCCCTAATATATTAGTAATATATGATGAATTGGAGGCTGAAAAAGAAGTAACTTGGAGTTTCCAACTCAATGGGCTGGAACGTTCGAACATGAAAATTGATCATAAAAAACAGATGCTGATAGCTGACACTGACAATGGTGACGTAGCAGCCAAAGTGTTTGGTAGTACGGAACTGAGCATCTCATTAATTGATACAAACTACATCAAACCCTTTGACTGGTTAAACCCACAACGTGGTCGTCCGGCTATCAAGTTTGAGCAACACCAATACCATGGTAAAGTAGAAAATACTCATAAATGTAAAAGAATGCGTTTTCTTACCATCATTCAAATAGATGAATCGAACAAGCTGACATTTTCCAATATAGCATCTGAAAAGAACAACGATTATACTATCAATAATTATCGTATAAAAGCACAAATGGATATAAAACGCAATGCAAGATTGGAAATTGAAAACACCGTCACAGGAGAATACTTACTTTACGGCCCTACAGAAGGAGCTCCAAAAGTCAATAAGCGTAAGTATTCCCACAGTACATTACTCATTAATCCTCAGTCAAAAGGTGTGGATAAATTTAAAGAATCAATAGACTGCCACCCACTAATGACTCCCTAAAACAACAAACTCATTTTTCAAGATCGTTCTCATTTCCGCAATTACACCCAGTAAAAATGAAAAATTATCACTATCTTTGTTCTATAATATCAGCAAACCATGACAAAGTCAACCTTGTTATATATTCTACTTTGGATATTCACACTCCCGCTGCATGCACAAGCCGCAGAACCTATCAGTTTTGTTCATATCGGACTGGATGAAGGTTTATCGCAAAGCACCGTATTCGATATCGCCCAAGACAAATACGACAATATGTGGTTCGCCACCTACAACGGATTGAACAAATATGACGGCTATACTTTCACCGTATATCAGCACAATGAAAAAAACACATCCAGTTTAGGATGTGATATTGTCCGTTCATTAAAAACTGATGAGCAGGGCAGGATATGGATTGGAACTTATGAAGGACTTTCATTATTCAACAATGACAAAGAATGTTTTGAGAACTTCCAATACAAGAAAGAAGGGAAGAAAATGCCTGTCAATAAGATTGTGACAGTCAATGGCAAGCTGTTGCTTGTCTATACAGACGGAGAACTTATTCTGTTCAATACCCATACCAAAGCATTTTCCAAGTCCCTACTAAATCCGGATTTGTTTACAATGAGCCCTACATCACTCAGCCGGCAGGGAGATTATATTTATATAGGAAGCCGGGATGGTTTATTCTCTTATTCCATCTCCCAAAACACAATCATAAGCATTGCACCTGAAATATTAAAAGGGAAACAGATATCCGCCATATTGCAACAGTCTCCCACCCAGCTATGGGTAGGAACCGAAGGTTACGGATTATTCCTCATAAATCCGCTCAACCATGAAGTCAAGCAGTATACAGCGACACCGGGGAGCACACATCCAATCAGTTCAAACTACATACGTGTCTTGTCATTGGATACGCAAAACAGGCTATGGGTGGGTACTATCAATTCACTCAATATATACCAGAAAGAAAGCGATTCATTCGCAATCTACAAAAGCAATCCTTTGAGAGAAGGAAGTCTCTCTCAAACTTCCATCCGTAGTATATTCACCGACTCACAAGGCGGCATGTGGTTAGGGACTTTCTTCGGCGGACTGAATTATTACCATCCTCTGAAAAACCGTTTTCAAAAAATACAGTCGATTCCTAATCGCAACTCACTCAACAACAACATCATAAACTGCATAGTAGAAGATGAGGACAATAATTTATGGATTGGGACAAACAGCGGTGGCGTCAACTTCTATAATGCCAAAAGCAATACATTTACCCATTATACCCAAAAAGACGGTTTAGGCTCCAATGACGTAAAAACAATCTATGTAGACGAACAGCAAAATAAAGTTTATATCGGCGTACATGCGGGTGGAATCAGCGTGCTGCATCGAAATTCCGGACGGATCGAAACTTTTACTATTCCTCACTCATCAGGAATTGCGGCAAAAAGTATTTATGCCATAGTACCTGTCGGAAACGGCGAATTTTGGATAGGTACATTGGGGGGAGTGTTACGCTTCAATCCTTCATTAAAGACATTCACTCCCGTCACTGCCGAAAAGGGGGGCAAACCATTCAAAAGCAAACGGATAACCACCATATTCAAGGACAGCAAGCAGCGTCTCTGGTTCGGAAGTGAGATGGGACTTATCGTTTATACGCAAGACGGAACCGAACTGCAAAGTATTCCGGTATTTCCTTCCGGGTCTTCTCTTAACTATTGTTTCATCAATAACATATACGAGGGACGCAACGGAATCTTCTGGATCGGTACACGCAACGGAGTCTACCGTTTCAATGAGACTACCCGAGAAAGTAAACAATACACTACAGAAGAAGGATTGCCTAATAATGTCGTATTCGGCATTTTAGAAGATTCCGAAGGGAAGCTATGGATCAGTACAGACAAAGGCTTGAGTTGTTTTCAGCCTGAAAATGAAAAGTTCCGCAACTTCACAAGTAACGACGGATTGCAAAGTAACCAATTTACAGCATCCGCATATTGTCATGCTGCTAACGGAAAAATGTATTTTGGCGGAATCAGAGGAATCACCGCTTTTCAACCTGAAAAGATTGTGGACAATCCATATACTCCTCCTGTCATCATCACTCGCCTGCAGCTTTTCAACAAGAAAGTTATGCCGGGGGATGATACTCACATTCTGAAAACAAATATCAGTGAGACCCATAGCATAACTCTTTCCGCAAAACAGTCTATGTTTTCGCTGGACTTCGTAGTCCCCAACTATATATCAGGCAAACATAATGTTTTTGCCTATATGCTGAAAGGGTATGATCAGGAATGGTATTATACAAACAATCAGCATACAGTATCTTATTCCAACCTACCGGCAGGAACATATCGTTTCCTGGTAAAAGCCGCCAACAACGATGGAGAATGGAATGAAGAGCCAACAGAACTGGAGATTACCGTATTACCGATATGGTATAAAACCTGGTGGGCTATCCTACTATTCATTGCAGTTTTCATTGCGATTACAGTGTTTATATTCCGCTACTTTTGGATGCGCAAAAGTATGCAGGCTGAACTTCAACTGGAACGGGTAGACAAGGAAAGGCTAAAAGAAGTGAACGAAATGAAACTTCGCTTCTTCATCAATATTTCACACGAACTACGAACACCACTCACATTGATTCTATCCCCTGTACAAGAAATGCTGGATAAAGTAAATGATCGTTGGCTGCACAAACAACTGGAACACGTACAGAAAAGCACCAACCGATTGCTGTATTTGGTAAACCAGCTGATGGATTACCGACGTGCGGAACTGGGAGTATTCAACCTTAAAGTAAAATATAACCCGGTTCATGAAATCATTGAAAAAGACTTTTTATTCTATGAACGCTTAGCGCAAAGAAAAAAAATCGACTATAATCTCTATTCGGAAATAAAAGAGAAAAATATTCTCTGCGATTCAAACTATTTGGAATTAATAGTGAATAATCTGCTCTCTAATGCTTTCAAATATACCAATGAAGGGAAAAGTATTACAGTAATATTAAGACACATCGATAAAAATTTATTATTACAAGTAAAAGACACAGGGGACGGAATTCCCGTTGACAAACAAGCCAAAATATTCGAGCGTTTCTATCAGGCAGACAATGAGCACGTGGGAAGCGGAATAGGATTATCATTGGTACAGCGTCTGGTGGAACTACATCATGGGCGAATTGAATTGGAAAGCCGGGAAGGCGAAGGCAGCACTTTTTCCGTTTATCTGCCGACAGAAGAGACAGCATATCAACCGGAAGAAATAGTAACCTTGACGGACTCTATCGAGAAACAGCAATCATATACTACCAACAATCAAGACATGTACATTAGTGGTACAGAGGATGAAAATGCGGTAGAAGAAGAGACAGAGGAAAACAGTAAGCAACGGAAAGAGAATATTCTCATAGTAGAAGACAATCCGGACATCCGCCAATATCTCAGTGACGAATTAGGTAGAAGTTATCATATATTAACGGCCAACAATGGAGAAGAAGCACTGGCTACTATCAAAGAGCAGGAAATAGACTTGATTCTTACAGACGTCATGATGCCCGTTATGGATGGGCTGCGCCTATGCAAACAGATAAAACAGAACCTGCGTACCTGTCATATCCCTATTATCATACTATCCGCCAAAGCAGATTTGAAAGAACAATTGGAGGGATTGCAGGTAGGTGCAGATGACTACATTCCCAAACCTTTCTCTATGCCGGCGCTTACAACAAAAATCAAGAATCTGTTCCGCACACGCTATCGAGTTATCGAACATTGTTCCAACTCCTTAGAGGTGGAACCGGAGAAAGTAGCACTCAACGCAATGGATGAGGATTTCTTGAAAAAAGCAGTCGCCATTGTAGAGAAGCATATAGACGATGTTGAATTCTCTACTGATGATTTTGCCCGTGAAATTTGCATGAGCAGGTCTAACTTACACGTAAAATTGAAAGCGTTGACCGGAAGTACAACTAATGACTTCATTCGCAAAATACGTTTTAACCGAGCTTGCAAACTACTTAAAGAAAAGCGATATACTGTGGCCGAAATAAGTACAATGGTAGGATTCAATACCTCATCTTATTTTTCTAGCAGCTTTAAGAAATATTTCGGTTGCCTACCTACAGAATACAGAAAGTAATTATACATACAGAATTAAGATATAATACTGCAATTAGCAAATTCTATAGTTTCCTGATAAGCATATAGGCCACTTTTTCTATTATTTATTGCATAATACTACAATTTTAACCTTCCTTCATACAGGATTAAACTCATTTCCTACAAAAGTATAACCTTTTCAAACAGAAGAGAAGTTGGTTTTAATGTAGATTTACTTATTTTACCAATGTTAACAACATATTATTGGTAATATGGTAAACAAACATTTTTATTAACCTTATTAAATAAAAGTATTATGAAATGTAGAATTCTATTTATTTTATTTTTCTTTCTTACAGGCTTATCTGCTGTCCATGCACAAAGGATGCAAGTAGTCGGCACTGTGATGGACAATGAAGGATATGAAGTAATCGGTGGTAGTGTGACTATTAAAGGTGCTTCCGGTGTAGGAACAGTCACCGATGTAAACGGGAAATATACCTTAACAGTAAATGATGCATCAAAAGATATATTGGTGTTTTCATATGTGGGCATGACTCCACAAGAAGTAAAAGTCAACGGACAAAAAACGATTAATGTAACTTTAAAAGCAGATGCTGTAATGTTGGATGAAGTGGTTGCAATCGGTTATGCTACTGTTAAACGTAAAGACTTGACCGGTTCGGTAGCATCTGTCAAAAGTGAAGACTTACTAAAAATACCAACATCAGACGTTACCCAAGCATTAGCAGGACGTATGGCGGGCGTACAAGTTATGCAAAATGAAGGTGCACCGGGAGCATCCATTTCCATTCGTGTGCGTGGTGGCATCTCTATAACTCAAAGTAACGAGCCTTTATATGTTATTGACGGCTTTCCTACAGAAGATGGAATGTCCACATTGGATCCGGCCGAAATAGAAACCATAGATATATTGAAAGATGCTTCAGCTACTGCAATTTATGGTGCACGTGGAGCCAATGGTGTAGTGGTAATTACCACCAAGAATGGTTCCAAGAACAAAGGGAAAGCCACTATCACATTCGACAGCTATTTCGGAATCCGTAAACTTGCAAATAAATTAGATGTACTCTCTCCTTACGAATTCGTGTTGGCAGATTACGAAAGAACGATGGGAAAAGCCAGCGATATAACAGAAGAAACCGCCAAGTGGGAAGCACGCTATGGTAAATTCAGCGACATCGAATCTAATTACAAAAATCGTAAAGGAATTGATTGGCAAGAAGAGACATTAGGACGTACCACTATTGCCCAAAATTATCGTGTTGGCATTCAAGGAGGAAGCGAAAAAACGCAATACAGCATGGCATATAGCTATTTTAAAGATGAGGGAGCCATGGTATATAGCGGTAATTCAAAACACAACATTTCTCTCAGCATTAATAGTGAAATCAATAAATGGATATCTGCCACAGGACGCATTAGCTTTGATCAGCTTAACATCTATGGTGTAGGGACTTCAGGAGACGGTACAAATGAGGGCACTTCCAACAAAGAAGCCCGATTTAATAAAATGACACATATTTTACAGTATCGTCCAACTATCGGTATTACCGGAAACGATGCCGATTTATTAATAGGAGAAGACCCCGCTTTGGCCGATGAGAGTGGCAATGTCATGCAAAATCCATTAATCTCTGCAAGAGAAGAAACAAATGACAAGGAATATCGTACATTCCAAGCAAACGGAAGCCTTACAGTAAGAATTATAGACGGACTTACATTCCGCAATACTACCGGTATGCGTTACCAAATTTATCGGAATGCAATTTTTTATGGAGCAGAATCCAAAATGGCACAGCGCTCAAGCATCAAGGGTCATATCAGAAATACAGAAAACAGTAGTTTTCAAACATCCAATGTTCTAACCTATAATAAAGATTTCAACAAGCATAGTTTAACTGTAATGGCAGGACAAGAATATGTCAATCGTTGGTCTCGTTATGTTCAAACTAGTGCAACTGATTTTCCAAATGACGAAATCGGCTTGGGTGACCTGTCATTAGGCAAGGCAGGTACTCCTTCGTCCAATGAGAACTATGATGATAAACTTATTTCCTTCTTTGCACGTGCTAATTACGATTTTGCAGACAAGTATATTTTCACAGCATCTCTTCGTGCAGACGGTTCTTCCAAATTTGGCAAGAATAACAAATGGGGATATTTCCCCGCTGTATCGGCTGCCTGGCGTTTAGGAGAAGAGAAATTTATCAAGAAATTGGACATTTTCTCAGATTTGAAATTCCGTATCGGCTATGGTCTAGCTGGAAATAATCGCATTGGAAGTTATAATAGCCTAGCTATCTTAGGTTCCATAGTAGCCTCTTTAGGAGATAGCAGCGTTTCCGGATATGCACCAACTCAGATACCCAATCCTGACCTGAAGTGGGAAGCAAATAAAACATTTAATTTGGGAATGGACTTTGGCTTTTTCAATCAACGCCTAACAATTTCACCCGAATTTTATATCAATAAAAGCAGTAACTTATTACTAAGCGCACAATTACCTTATTCATCCGGTTTCCAAACAATGGTAATCAATGCCGGTGAAACTAAAAATACAGGTATTGACCTTACTATCAATTCAGCCAATATTTCCACAAAAGATTTCACTTGGAATACAGCATTAACACTCTCACACAATAAAAATAAAGTGGAAGCTCTGACAGGGGAAACCGAACAATTATACGAGGCCAGGTTTGGTTTTAACTTAAATACCCATAAACTGGCTGTTGGAGCACCTATTGGACAATTTTACGGATATGTGACAGATGGCTTATATCAAGTCAATGACTTCGATTATAACGAGGCCACAAAGACTTATACTTTGAAAGACGGCGTTCCATATACAGGGAATAAAGGAAATGTAAAGCCTGGTATGTGGAAATTCAAGAATATAGACGGTAGTGAAGACAATAAGATTACAGAAGAAGACAAAACTGTAATAGGCAATGCCAGTCCTAAATTCTATGGTGGTTTAAACAATACTTTTACATATAAAAATTTTGATTTAAGTATATTTGTAACATTCAGTTATGGCAATGAAGTACTCAATGCTACCAAACTAATCAACTCCAAAGTAGGAGGTAAAAACACTAATTCACTTTGTACAATGAGCAGCACTAATCGTTGGATGACTATCAATGCAAAGGGAGAAACTGTCACTGACCCCACCGAACTGGCAGCCTTGAATATTGGAAAAACAACTCCTGCCTATTACGATGCAGAAGCAGGAAGCAACTACATCCACTCATGGGCTGTAGAAGATGCCTCCTTTCTTAAACTGAGTAATATAACATTGGGATATACATTCCCTAAAACCATGATTAAGCGGATAGGATTAAGCAATCTTTATATGTATGCAACAGGCAACAATCTGGCAACTTGGACTAAATATTCTGGTTACGATCCGGAAGTATCCACTATGGCAAGTGGATTAACACCAGGTGTAGACTCTGGTGCATATCCCCGCAGCCGTTCATTCATCTTTGGTATCAACGTAGCATTCTAAACTTAAAAAAATAACATCAATGAAAAAATATCATTTACTATATATAGTTTCAACCTTACTATTGGCTGGAGTTACATCTTGCGAAGATATGTTGACAGAAGAACCTGATTCTTCTTACAAGAAAGAACAATATTTCACTTCTGATTCCAAAGCAGAAATGGCAATTTATGGTATTTATAATTCTATAGAAAACTCCAATCATTATGGTTCAAATGAAATGGCTACTCCGGCATCAGATGACACCTATTATATCAATGGAACTGTAATTGATAATACACGTCGGGATATAGCTCATTATGTAGTTACTTCATCTAATACTTGGATTCAAAATATATGGATTTACAAATATCAAGGCATTGACCGTGCCAACTATGCAATTGATGGCATCCAATCAATGTCCGATTATAAAGAAAATAAGAAATTACAAGCGCTAGTAGCCGAAGCCCGTTTTCTACGTGCATTTTTAGCTTTTGATCTTATTAAATATTGGGGAGATGTTCCTTTTAAAACGACCTATTCATCTGATTATGCATCTACATTCCAAGGACGTACAAGTCGTGAAATCATCTACGATGAAATAATCAAAGACTTGGATTTCGCTAAAAATACTTTATCATGGGCCGATGCTTCCTCTTCTCCAGAGAGAGTAACTCAAGGAGCTGCAAGAGCTCTATTAATGCGTGTGTATTTACAACGGGCAGGATATAGCTTGCAACAGGACGGCAAACTCACCCGCCCGGACGATGCCAAACGAAAAACATATTTCGATGCGATCGTTAAAGAATGGGAAGCTTTTGAAGCAAACAAATTTCACGGATTCTACCCAACCGGCTTTGACGGATTATTCAAAGATATATCTGCCGGTATTATCAATCCTAAAGAAAATATTTTTGAAATAGCTTTCTACTATACTCCAGATGGAGATCAGGGACAAGGTATTTGGGGTACTTATAATGGACCGGAAGTGCAAGCACCCGCAATCAAACCCACAGAAACCGGTAACTTTATGGGACGCGCTAATGCTTTTTTCCGGGTAGTACCTGAATGGAAAGATTTCTTTGAAGATACTGATGTTCGCCGCGATGTTATGATTTGCACCTATATGTATAAATGGGACTCTAAATCTTACAATCATAAAAAAGTCGAAAATAAATCAAACAAATGGTATCCGGGTAAATGGCGTAGAGAATGGATGCCAATAGGTTATAAAAGCATGAATGCTACCGATGTCAACTTTTGTCCGTTACGTTATGCCGACGTAGTATTAATGGCAGCAGAAGCATATAATGAAACAGGGAATACTCCGAAAGCCTGGGAATTGTTGAACGATGTAAGAGAACGTGCCAAAGCTACCAAAGTTAATTCATTGCAGGAATATAAGAATGTGCATAAGAAATTGTATGACCTGCCTTTCTTCAACGGTGGTGATGCGGCCGATGATTTCCGTACTGCACTCTATTGGGAACGCGGTTTTGAATTGGCTTTTGAAGGACAACGTAAGTATGACCTTATTCGGTGGGGTATATTAAAAGAAGCATTAGAACTATTTGGCAGCAAAAGTGCAGTAAATAAACCTATCAACACCGCTGATAGTTATCCGGCATATAAGAATTTTGTAACCGGCAAACACGAATTATTTCCCATACCTTTGAAAGAGATACAAAGTAATCCTAAATTAGAAGGAAAGAATAATCCCGGATATAACTAATTTATAAGTCATAAAAGTTCTAATAGATAATGACATTGACCTGTCCTAAATAAATTTTAAGTTTTAGAGGTATGGTATAATTGATATATTATACTATACCTCATTTCTTAGCAAACTTAAAGCATATAATTCATGACTATCAAAACCTTATTATTCATATTCTCATGTTGTACCCTTACAGCACAAGCCCAACATGATGATTTCGGTCAGGATGCTCTTATCAATCCGAGTGCAGCCACTTTTAACTTTGACATCGCATCAGGGCCCATAAAACCTACCGATGAATCCATTGCAGCGCATTACCAATGTCCTGAATGGTTTCGCGATGCTAAGTTCGGAATATACATGCACTGGGGGATCAACTCAATCCCCGGTTATGACGGTCATTACGGCAGATGGATGTACTGGTATCAGGAACCAGACTCCAGCTTACGCAAATATCCCATACTGGGCTACAGAGCACTTGCACCCAAAGTATACCAGTATCACCTGAAAAAGTATGGTCACCCTTCCAAATTCGGTTATAAAGACTTCATACCGATGTGGAAAGCCGACAAGTTCAATGCCGACTCATTGGCTGCCTTTTATAAAGAAATAGGTGCAAAGTTTATCGGAGTCATGGCCGTTCACCATGATAATTTCGATTTGTACGACTCAAGCTACCAACCCTGGAATTCCGTAAATATGGGTCCTAAACTGGATATCGTGGGAGCATGGAAGAAAGCATGTAAAAAGGTAGGAGTCCATTTTGCCATTTCCTCCCACCTTAGTAACTACTGCCATGAGCATATGTTCTTTCAAGGCAGCAATGCCGACCCCGAAGGACCCTATGCAGGAGTACCTTATGACTATATGAATCCTGCCTATGAAGGTCTATACGGAAAACGTACCTCCGACCGCATCATGCGGCTGGAACCCGAATTCGCCCAGTCATGGTATCTCAGAACCAAAGAACTGATAGATAAATACGAACCCGAACTGCTCTATTTTGACGGTCCGTTGCCCAACGGCATCTACGGTCAGCAACTGGCAGCGCATTTCTACAATAAGAATCTCTCACGCAAAGGGGTGCAGAACGGAGTACTCACCATCAAAAGGGCACGAGAAGGATATACGCTCGACCGCGAGTGTTCCGGCGAAGACGATTTACAGAAAAATCCGTTTTTAGTGGACACAACTGTTAACCCCGGCTGGTTCTACATGGGCAACTCACTGAACATCAGCAAAGAGGGTGGAGATGCCGGTATGGGTTCTGTCATGCAGGGAAAGACAAAAGACAAACTGCGTATGACGGCAGGACAGATTGTGGACAACCTGGTGGATATCGTCAGCAAAAACGGCAACATGATGCTCAATGTAGGTCTCCGCGCTGACGGCAGCTTGCCTGAAACATTCCGGGATGAGCTTGTAAAGATAGGCAACTGGTTGAAACTAAACGGTGAAGCTATTTACAATACCCGCCCTTTCAAAGTATACGGCGAAGGTACATTCAATATGAATGCTGCAAACGGAAAGAAACGGTATGCGGACTACCTGTATAAATTCACAGCAAAGGACATACGTTTCACCACCAAAAAGAATGCAATATACATCTTCACACTGGACTGGCCGGGAAATGGTGACACTATCAAAGTACAAACTCTGAACAATAAAGAGCTAAAAAACATCCAATCCATTTCGTTCCTTGCATCCGGAGAGAAAGTTAAATGGGAACAGGATGAAAACGGATTGTATATCACAATGCCGGTTGTCCCGGTAGGAGAATATGCTTATGTATTCAAAGCTTCACTGTCAGATATCTAATATTATAAACAAATTATATAATACCTTACCATGAAAAGTAAATTATTGACCATAAGCTTAGCTATTCTACTAAGTATAGAATTATCAGCACAACAATGTGTGCAAAACCAAAAAATGGCATGGTGGCGCGAAGCACGTTTCGGCATGTTTATCCACTGGGGTCCTTACGCCGTATGGGGTGGTGACTATCATGGCTACTTATCTCGGATAGGCGGTCCAGCCTGGATGATGAATCGTTGTAAAATTCCTGTAAAAGAATATCAAGAGATGACAAAAACTTTCAATCCTGTAGAATATAATCCCGAAGAATGGGTACGTCTAGCAAAAAAAGCAGGAATGAAGTATATAGTTATTACAGCCAAGCACCATGATGGTTTTGCTATGTTTAAGAGCAAAGCAAGCCAATATAATATTGTAGATTTTACTCCCTATGGCAAAGATGTGTTAGATGAATTAGCTAAAGCTTGTCGAAAATATAATATGAAGTTAGGCTTTTACTATTCACAAGCACAAGACTGGAATAATCCTGGTGGTGCAACAGGAAGAAGAACAATGGATCAAGGTTGGCCGAATCCAAATGCAGATAAGATAGATGCTTATACACTGGCTCATAATGGAAGTTGGGACCCAATACAGCAAACACGAACAATGGAAGAATACATAGATCAGGTTGCAGTCCCGCAAATTAAAGAATTACTCACCAACTATGGTGATATAGCCGTACTTTGGTGGGATACTCCTTCCAGAATGACAGAAAGATTTGCAGAAAAAATCCATAATATACTAAAAAACTATCCTCAAGTCATTACCAATGACCGCCTAATTCGAAATAGTAAGAAATATACAGGTGACTACAAAACACCTGAACAAGTAATACCTACTATTAAACAACTTGATGGGACTGACTGGGAAACCTGTATGACCTTAAACAATAGTTGGGGATATCAATGTCGAGGAGTAGTATGGAAATCACCTCAAACTCTAATTATCAATCTTATCGATATTGCATCTAAAGGAGGGAATTTTTTATTAAACATAGGGCCAAATCCCAAAGGTATCATTCCAGAAGATAATATAAAGAGATTGAAGATCATAGGAAAATGGATGAAGAAATATGGTGACTCTATTTATGGTACCGAACGCTGTAAAGTGAAAAAACCGGATTTTGGTTATTGTACACAAAAAGTTGTTGGAAACAGAACACATCTTTATCTCCATGTCATAGACTGGCCTGAAAATAAGCAGTTATTATTTCGTCTATACCACAAAGCTTCATCCGTACGTCTGCTACACAACAAAAAAGAATTAGATTTCAAAAACACACATGACGGCATTTATATAAAAACTCCTCGCAGAGCACCAAATAAAATTGCTTCAGTAATAGAATTAACATTTGACTATATACTACCACGTTATCCTATCAAATCAATGAATGATAACAACTATAGCATTATAGATGGAAATGATTAATTATTTCAAGTAGTTGCACTAACTTTCAACTTTAAAGTAAAGAAATAAGCAATTAATAATCGCCAAGACTAGTAGTTTTATATTCGATAGCAAGTAAATATATAGACAAGTCTTGACGATTATAAACAAAACGAAGAAGTCATTGAATATTTAGAAAAGGCCTTTGAGGCTTCAAAAAAAATCAACAATATGATGCTAAGTCTTGATAATACATTTTCTTGTTTTAAATTGAAATCTAAGATAAATTGTCATCAAAGAGAATGTTATCTCTGTACTTGTTAGCAAACTTTCTCAACAATAAGCATTGGACAAATTTAAAACACAATCAGACAATTTTAGAATAAAGTAGAATATAGTGTAAGACCTTTAAACATGAGTAAGCCCTATACTGTTAATATTCGGTTACCTTTGCTACATAAAAAAAGACAGATTTAAAGAAATCTATTACAAAACTTAATTAATACATGAAAAAGATACTGCTATTCTTCATTGCAACGTGGTGTATAACAATTTGCTGCTATTGCCAGATTGACTGGAAGACTTTTATGTCCAAACAGGACATGGTATGGAACCGCTTGCCACAGACATGGTACGAAGCGCCCTTTATGGGAAACGGAAGCATGGGAACCTATATCTGCAAAGAACCGGAAAAGAACGCAATACGAATAGACGTAAACAACAGCATGGTACACGACCATCGAAAAGATGACAAAAGTATCTATGGAAGATGCCGCTTGCTCATAGGTTACTTTCTACTGCAACCGGTAGGGGAAATAACTTCCGGTACTATGCGACTCGATTTATGGAATGCTGAAACACAAGGCTGCATCCGTACAACCTCAGGAGAAATAAAGCTGAAAGCCTGCGTTACTTCCGAAAGCCCCTACATCATCGTTGAGACTGAACCTACGGAAGGTGAAAAAAACTTCACCTGGCAGTTCTATCCAGAAAGTACCGACTCACCCAGACAACTGAATGCAATCCGAATAAAAAGCAAAAATCACCTTAAGAAAGACTATATCTCCAATCCCCCCTCCCAACTGTACGAACGTAACGGACTGAACTATTGCTGGCAACCGTTACTCGATGGCGGTGGTACGGCTACTGCTTGGAAAGAAATGAGAAAGGATAATAAACGTATTCTTATTATCAGTAACGCCCATACCTTTCCGGAAACGGATGCTCCGCAAAAAGTGGAAACAGCATTAGCAAATCTACAAACAGCAGATTTACCGGCCCTTTGGCAAGCGCATCAGGGCTGGTGGCATCGCTATTACCCCCAAAGTTTCATAAGTCTGCCTGACAAAAAAATAGAAAACTTCTATTGGGCGCAAATATATAAACTGGCATCTGCAACCCGCATCGGTGGCGGACTATTGGACAATAGCGGCCCCTGGCAGGTGTTGACACCCTGGCCCAACGCCTGGTGGAACCTGAATGTACAGCTAAGCTACTGGCCTGTCTACGCTTCCAACCGACTGGAACTGGGAATGCCGATTGTGGATGTTGTCCGCAACAACTTTGAGAACTTAATCAATAATGTACCCGAAGCCTATCGGAAGGACGCGGCTGCATTGCCTGTGGCTACCGATTTCAATTTAGTAGGCGCAGATATACGTGTGCCCGGCAGCAAACCATTCGCCCAAGTGGGTAATCTCCCCTGGGTATGCCATAATCTTTGGTTACAATACCGCTACAGCATGGACGAAAACATACTGCGCCATACAATCTTCCCAACTCTAAGACGAGCCATCAATTTCTACCTTCCATTCCTGGAGGAAGACGAACAAGGCATCCTGCATCTGAAAGAGACCTACTCCCCTGAGTACGGAAATGCCAAAGATTGTAATTACGATATCGCACTACTCCGCTGGGGATGTCAGACATTGCTCGAAAGTTGCCGGATTCTTTCCGTCAACGACGATCTGTGCCCCACATGGCAGCGCGTGATTGACAAACTGACCGACTATCCGCAAAACGAAGATGGCATAATGATAGGAAAGGATGTTCCATACAGCCGTTCACACCGTCATTTCTCACATCTGCTGATGTTTTATCCACTCTATCTCCTGAATGCAGAACAGGAAGGCAGCAAAGAATTACTGGAAAAATCAGTCGAACACTGGCACAGTATGCCGAACAACATTCTCGGTTTCTCTTATACAGGCGCCTCTTTATTATATGCGGCTTTTGGTGAGGGAGACAAGGCCTTAGAAAAGTTGAACGGATTATTCGCCCTCACCCTACGCCCCAATACGATGTATATGGAAAGCGGGCCTGTCATCGAGACTCCCCTGTCCGGTGCACAATGTATCCACGAGATGCTGTTGCAAAGTTGGGGTAAAAAAATCCGCGTATTCCCGGCCGTACCTTCCCAATGGAAAGATGCCCGGTTCCAGAATTTACGGACTGAAGGGGCATTTCTCGTCTCTGCCGTCCGCAAAGAAGGGGCAACAATGTATATACAGATTAAAAGCCTGGCAGGAGAACCCTGCATCTTGCAAACAGACATGAAAAACCCCGTTGTGAAAATCGGCAATGCCACTTTAACCCCTAAAGGAGAAAATAAATACGTATTAGACCTGAAGAAAGGAGAAACAGTTACAATCACCGCCCAAACCGCCGAAGTATTCCCCATGAGTCCGATTGAAGGAACGGAACAGAATTTCTTCGGATTGAAATAAAAAACAACTCTTTGGCACTCTTTTACATCAGTAATATTTAATTTTATCAATCAATAATCATAACTATACTTTACTTATGGCAAAAAGCAACTTTCACAAACTCATCTTAGCAAGTATCTTACTGTTACTTCCTTTTATGATCCAAGCACAGGTTACTTTAAAAAACTGGACAATAGAAGACCACTCCGGTAAAGTGCAAATCCTCGTATCGGGCGACACACTGGAAATCACCACCCCTAAAGGCCTTACTTTGTGGTATAACCAACGCCTTACGGGTGATTATGAAATCAGTTATCGCGTTAAGATGCTGGTACATGGCGGTAAGTACGACCGGCTTAGCGACTTGAACTGCTTCTGGGCAGCCAACGATCCGGAACATCCCGATAACCTCTTTACACGCAGTGAATGGAGAAACGGGATTTTCCAACATTACAAAACGCTGAGCCTGCTTTATGTGGGATACGGTGGAAACCATAACTCCACCACCCGATTCCGCCAATATTTTGCCAAAGCAGCGGATACCAATGATGCAATAGCCCGCCCTGTAATCAAAGAATATACAGACAAGGCGCATTTATTGTTCCCAAATAAGTGGTATGACATCCAAATACGCGTAGAAAAAGGAATTACGACTTATCGCATCAACGGTGAAGAACTATTCCGACTATCCATTGAAAAAGGTGAAGGAGACGGACATTTCGGACTTCGCCTGCTGGAAAACCATACATTATTTACAGGCTTTCAAGTAAAAAAACTGAAGAACAAATAATGTAATCCTAATCTTAGAAACCGTTTTGAATCTTATTCGGAGCTTCTTAGGCAGAAGTATTATTTCTACTCTTTTACAGAGGAAAGACAGTACTTCTGCTTTAGATAATACAAAATTGGAACAGCATTCGACAAAAGTGATACACCTTTAAACTGCTCCATAATTCCTTTCAACAATCCTGCAGAATATATTGCCTGAATATGCATACTTTTGTAATGAATGAAAATCACTAAATTTTTTAATAACATGAAAAGAAACACTTTGTTATTTGCAACTGCTCTATTCATTGGTTTGACCGGTTGTAACAGCACTCCGTCTCAGCAAGAAACTTGGATAGACAACGCGCTCGATGTCGCTTCCTATCAACTGAAATTAACCGCTGAAGACCTCTCCGGAACAAACAAGCTGCCACGCTCCATACATTCCGGCTATGACGTAAACTTCCTTGATGCACAATTACAGCGTGAAGACAAAGCGTATATTGATTCCTTGCGTCCTAATCCGGAAGCCCTTCAGTTGGGACAAAGACATCTTTGCAGCATTTACGACTGGACCAGCGGTTTCTTTCCCGGCAGCCTTTGGTATGCCTATGAAATGACCGGCGATGAAGAATTGAAAAGACGCGCTATCGAATATACCAACATGCTAAATCCCATACGTGAGTTAAAAGGTACGCACGACATAGGATTCATGATGAATTGCAGTTACGGCAACGCTCTTCGCCTTGCTCCCAACGATACCATAAAAGCCGTACTCATAGAAACAGCAGATAATCTATGTTCCCGTTTCAATCCGGAAATTGGCTGTATTCGTTCATGGGATTTCGGCACATGGAACTTCCCCGTCATTATCGACAATATGATGAATCTGGATCTGTTGTTCAACGTATCCAAACTGACAGGAGACAATAAATACAAAGACATAGCCGTAAAGCATGCGCAGACTACCATAAAAAACCATTTCCGTCCCGACTACACCTCCTATCATGTGGTGAGCTACAACAATGACGGAAGTGTGGAAGTGAAACAGACGCATCAAGGCAAAAATGCCGAGTCGGCATGGTCGCGCGGACAAGCATGGGGAGTGTACGGCTACACCTCTTGCTATCGTGAAACTCAGGATGTGGCTTTCTTGCAGGAAGCCGTTCACATTGCAAACATGATTATGGAACGCGTAAAGACCGACGACCTTATCCCTTACTGGGATTATGATGCTCCGGCAGGAGAAAAGACTCCACGCGATGCATCGGCCGCAGCTGTCACAGCATCGGCTTTTCTGGAACTCAGCACTTTCGTGCCCGACGGTAAGAAATATGTCGACTACGCAGAAACTATACTGAAAAATCTTTCCGGATCCGGCTACCTATCGGCAAAAGGCAGCAATCAAGGTTATGTGCTGATGCACTCTACGGGTTCATTGCCACATGGATCCGAAATAGATGTACCATTGAATTATGCTGACTACTACTATCTGGAAGCAATGAAAAGATATCTCGAACTGAAAAAATAAGAATTAATGGTTAGGTAAAAGGTTGTTTTGAATTAACTTTGACGAGCGAGGGTAATATTTTTTATCCTCGCTTTCTTTTTAAAGCCATTTGATACATCCGTAACATAAGGGCATAAAAAAAGGAGTACCGCTGTACTCCAACCTTTGTTAACCTTAAATCTAATACTATGAAAAACACGTTGCAAAGATACAGACTCTTGGGATATTTGCAAACTATCCAAGAAAAAAAGTATGTTTTATAACACAGATTAAGAAAAAAGGACAGATATGCAAACGCATTCCGTCCTTTTTTAACATTTATCTTAACGGATTATTCCTCATCCAACAAGATTTCAAGGATCTGGCAAGCAGCTTTTGCCACCGGAGTGCCGGGACCGAAGATAGCAGCTACGCCGGCTTTATAAAGGAAGTCATAGTCCTGTGCAGGGATTACGCCGCCTGCAATGACCACAATGTCCTCACGACCTAACTTCTTGAGTTCTTCAATAATCTGCGGAACCAATGTCTTGTGTCCGGCAGCCAATGAAGAAACACCCACTACATGAACGTCGTTTTCCACTGCTTCACGAGCCGCTTCGGCAGGAGTCTGGAACAACGGTCCCATATCCACGTCGAAACCGCAGTCCGCATAACCGGTTGCTACCACCTTGGCGCCACGATCGTGACCGTCCTGTCCCATTTTGGCTACCATAATACGAGGTTGACGTCCCTCTTTCTTTGCAAACTTCTCAGCCAACTCACAAGCTCTGTGGAAGTCGCTGTCATTTTTACTTTCTGATGAATACACGCCTGAAATAGTTCTAATTACTGCTTTATAACGTCCTACAACTTTTTCGCAAGCATACGAGATTTCGCCCAATGTGGCACGAACACGTGCTGCTTCCACTGCCAGTTCAAGCAAATTGCCCTCTTTGGTTTCCACACATTTGGTGATGGCATCGAGCGCTTTCTGAACAGCAGCCTCATCGCGCCCTTCCTTCAAGATCTTCAAGTTCTGAATCTGCTCCTGGCGAACAGCCGTATTATCAATCTCAAGAATATCAATAGGAGCTTCTTTCTCCAAACGATACTTGTTCACACCTACGATGGTTTGTGAACCACTGTCGATACGAGCCTGCGTACGTGCGGCAGCTTCTTCGATACGCATCTTCGGAATACCGGTTTCGATAGCTTTCGCCATACCGCCCAGTTTTTCCACTTCTTGGATCAGCTCCCAAGCCTTATGCGCAAGTTCATTGGTCAGTGACTCCACATAATAGGAACCGCCCCATGGGTCAACGTTCTTGCAGATGTAAGTTTCTTCCTGAATATAAATCTGTGTGTTACGCGCGATACGTGCAGAGAAATCGGTGGGCAGTGCAATAGCCTCATCCAAAGCATTGGTATGCAAGGACTGAGTATGCCCTAAAGCGGCAGCCATAGCCTCGATGCAAGTACGACCGACATTGTTGAACGGGTCTTGCTCGGTCAGTGACCAACCGGAAGTCTGGGAGTGTGTACGCAATGCCAGTGATTTCGGGTTCTTCGGATTGAACTGTTTTACAATCTTGGCCCATAACATACGTGCAGCACGCATCTTGGCTATTTCCATAAAGTGATTGGTTCCGATAGCCCAGAAGAACGACAGGCGCGGTGCGAACGCATCGATGTCGATACCGGCAGCAACACCTGCACGAAGATATTCCAGACCGTCGGCCAACGTATAAGCCAACTCGATATCCGCCGTAGCACCTGCCTCCTGCATGTGATAACCGGAGATAGAGATAGAGTTGAACTTAGGCATCTTCTGAGATGTATATTCAAAAATATCGGAAATGATCTTCATGGAGAATGCAGGCGGATAGATATAAGTGTTACGCACCATGAATTCTTTCAAAATATCATTCTGGATAGTACCCGCCATTTCTTCCAATTTAGCGCCTTGCTCCAGCCCGGCATTGATATAGAATGCCATAATCGGAAGCACCGCACCGTTCATTGTCATAGACACTGACATCTTATTCAAAGGAATACCGTCGAAAAGCACTTTCATGTTTTCCAATGAACAAATAGATACACCGGCTTTACCAACGTCACCTACCACACGTTCATGGTCGGGGTCGTAACCGCGATGGGTAGCCAAGTCGAATGCAACGGACAAACCTTTCTGTCCGGAAGCCAGGTTACGGCGATAGAAAGCATTAGATTCTTCGGCTGTGGAGAATCCGGCATACTGGCGGATGGTCCAGGGACGCAGAGTGTACATTACCGAATACGGACCACGCAGATAAGGCGGAATACCTGCCGCATAGTTGAGGTGTTCCATACCTTCGAGATCTTCTTTGGTGTAAACAGGCTTCACTTCAATGTGTTCCGGAGTTTTCCAGTCGGCTTTGATGCCGTTGGCCTTTTGCCACTCAGCGCCATTGGCAGGCTGGAAAGCGGCATATATATCTAAGTTTTTAAAATCTTTTCTCATCTTACTTCAAAAGTTTAGCGTTGAATTCCTTTAATGTTTCCAGAACGTTGACACGGACATGGATAAAGTTCTCGATACCTGCCGCTTTCAGTTCGTCCATGCAAGCAGGAGCACCGGCAACGATGAACATGGCGCGACCATTCAAAGCCTTGAAAGCCGGAACGGCATATTCCGCATACTCATCATCGCTTGAACAGAGAACTACAATATCGGCTTTAGCCGCCATTGCAGCTTCCACACCTTCCTCTACGGTGGTGAAACCGAGGTTGTCAACAACTTCATATCCGGCACAGGCCAGGAAGTTGCAAGAGTATTGAGCACGTGCCTGACGCATTGCCAGATTACCGATAGTCAGCATAAACGCCTTAGGACGCTTTCCGGATGCTTCCGTTTCCAGACGCAACGCTTCAAACTCACTGGCTGCACGATCGAAGTTCAATGAAGGAACATCCTTTTCGCAAGTGCTGTGTCCACCGCAGCAGCAAGTAGCTTCCAACGGTTTCTTGTCACCCGCCTTTTCATTGAAGTTGGGGAACTGATTAGTACCCAGCAACACCTCCTTACGCTTGGCAACAGCAGAATGACGGGCCGCATTACTTTCGTTCACAGCAGCTTGCACCTTACCGGCTTTTACGGATGCATAGAAACCGCCGTCTTCTTCTACTGCAAGGAACAATTCCCATGCTTGCTTGGCAATAGCCACAGTCAGATTTTCAATATAGTAAGAACCGGCAGCCGGGTCGATCACTTTGTCGAAGTGAGACTCCTCTTTCAACAGCAGCTGTTGATTACGCGCCAAACGTTCGGAGAATTCATCGGGGACAGCATACGTCTTGTCAAACGGAACAACCGTCATGGAATCCACCCCCGCGAGGGCAGCGCTCATAGCCTCAGTTTGCGTACGTAACAAGTTTACGTGTGCATCGAACAAGGTGAGGTTGAAAGTAGAAGTTTCTGCATGTATTCTCATCTTGGCGGCACAGCGACATTCGTTGTGTTCGCCCTTGTTTTCGCAGTCGCGCAGACATTCCGGATTATAGGAAGCCACGATATTGGCCCATAACATACGCGCTGCCCGGAACTTGGCAATTTCAAGGAAGTAGTTGGAGCTGATGCCAAAGTTAAACTTAATCTTCTTGGCTACCAAAGCTGCCGGCAGTCCGGCATCGGTCAGTTGGTTCATATATTCATTACCCCAAGCCAACGCATAGCCCAGCTCCTGATAGATATATGCACCCGCATTGTTCAGTGTCAGTGCATTTACATTCAGCACACGATATTTCGGAAGAGCAGAAGTGGCTTCGATCAAAGCCTTGGAAGTAGCTACCATATCGCCTTTCTCCTTACCCTTAGCCAGCATCTTATTGAAATAATCGTAGTTGATAGAGCCTTGCAACTTCGTGAGATCATAATCTTTCTTTTGGAAGTAAGCCACAAGAAGCTCCGCCAATTCCACCACGTGTCCCTGACAAGTGGAGAAGTTCAGTTCCACACATTCCGCGCAGATGTCTTTCAGCAAAGTCTCAATATACTCCGCACTCAGTTCTTTGGCTTTCACATGGAAAGAAAGCGAATCAATGCCCTTGTTCAAGATATCCAATGCTTTGGCATTAGCTTCTTTAGGACATTCCACTTTTATTTCCTGGCGAACGAACCATTCATTATTATTTTTCTTTGTACCTCTAAGATAGGGGAACTCACCGGGAAGCGCGTTTGTAGTCTTTAAGCCTTCAAGGTCTTCCATGCGATAGAAAGGTTTCACTTTGAATCCTTCATTCGTCCTCCAAACGAGCTTTTTCTCAAAGTCCGCACCTTTTAAGTCTGCGGTAACTTTCTCCATCCACTGTTCCGTAGAAACCGGAGAAAAGTCCGAGAAGAGTTTTTCTTTACTGTCTGCCATAGTTTATTTAAAATTAAAATAGATGAATAGTATTCATTTTGTCATCAAGAGACATGCAAATATAAGGAAATACTTAAAACAAAAAGGCTTTTTAGGGAAAATTGCACCTATGAATAGCAGTATGTTCATCTTTATTCAAAGCATATTCTTGATGTACACCCGCCTTTTGCAAAGTTGGTATTACAAAAAGAAAGGCAAACCCTTTGTTTGCTCCTCTTTATTAAGTAATTTTGCGCAAAATTTAAAAAAGCAACATTATAATAAGGTATTATGAACTGGTTAGAAAGTCTTCTTTGGGACCCTTCATCCGTCGCACATATCGTCTGCCTGTATGCATTCGTTATATCTGTGGGGGTGCTGCTGGGCAAGATTAAAATTTTCGGGGTATCGTTGGGAGTTACGTTTGTGCTCTTCACCGGTATTCTAATGGGACACTTTGGATTTACAGGTGAAACACACATTTTACATTTCATCCGCGAATTCGGTTTGATTCTATTTGTATTCTGTATAGGTTTACAAGTAGGACCGTCTTTCTTCTCCTCTTTCAAGAAAGGAGGAATGACGCTGAACATGCTTGCAGTGGGCATTGTGGCACTGAATATCGTTGTCGCCCTGAGCATTTACTTCATTGACGGGAACATAGACTTGCCAATGATAGTAGGTATCCTGTACGGTGCTGTAACCAATACCCCCGGTTTGGGTGCCGCTCAGGAAGCATTGAACCAGCTGAATTATACGGGAGACCCTATCGCACTGGGATATGCCTGCGCCTATCCGCTTGGTGTAGTCGGCATCATCGGTTCTATCATTGCCGTACGTTATATCTGCCGCATCAACCTGAAAAAGGAAGAAGAAGAGCTCAATACGCAGGAAGCGGATATGAAACACATGCCGCATATGCTGCACCTCGAGGTACGTAACGAAGCCATTGACGGCAAGAAACTGATTCAGGTGAAAGATTTTCTGGGACGCCCGTTCGTATGCTCCCGTATCCGTCATGAGGGCCATGTCAGTATTCCTAACCAAGATACCCAATTCCACATCGGCGACCAATTGTTCATCGTATGTTCCGAGGAAGATGCCGAAGCGGTAACTGCCTTTATCGGCAAAGAGATTCAGGTGGACTGGGAAAAGCAGGATACACCTATGGTGTCACGCCGCATCTTGGTTACAAAATCAGAAATCAACGGCAAGAAACTGGGAAGCATGCACTTCCGAAACATGTACGGTGTGAACGTAACGCGCATCAACCGTTCGGGTATGGACTTGTTTGCCGATCCCAATCTGGTGCTTCAGGTAGGTGACCGTGTCATGGTGGTAGGACAGCAGGATGCGGTAGAACGTGTAGCTGGTGTACTGGGTAATCAGCTGAAGCGTTTAGACTCACCGAATATCGTTACAATCTTCGTGGGCATATTCTTGGGTATCTTGCTGGGAAGTCTTCCCATTGCATTCCCAGGCATGCCGACTCCGGTAAAATTAGGCTTGGCAGGCGGTCCGCTGGTAGTAGCCATTCTAATCGGGCGTTTCGGGCACAAATTACATCTTGTAACATACACAACCATGAGTGCCAACTTGATGCTGCGTGAAATAGGTATCGTCCTCTTCCTTGCCAGTGTAGGTATAGAAGCGGGAGAACATTTCGTACAGACGGTAGTGGAAGGAAGCGGTTTGTCGTATGTGGGTTACGGTTTCCTGATTACTACCATTCCATTGCTGATAATCGGTATAATTGCCCGACTTTATTGTAAAGTCAATTATTTCACGCTGATGGGTCTGATTGCCGGTAGTAACACCGACCCACCCGCATTGGCATACTCTAATCAGGCATCAGGCAACGACGCGCCGTCAGTTGGTTATTCTACGGTTTATCCGTTGACAATGTTCCTGCGCATTCTGGCCGGACAGATGATATTGCTGGCAATGATGTAAAATACAAAAGAGTTTTCAAGCTATTAATAAATTCGGGAGGAATTTTACTATAATTCTATCAAAATTATAGTAAAATTCCTCCCGAATTTATTAATGATTATAAAACTACAACTTCAGTTTCTTCCTCACAAACTCTTCTATATAACTTACAGTCTCGTCAATGCCCAATACAGATGAATCGATGCAAAGATGATAGGTAGCCGCTGCGCCCCAAGTCTTATAACTGTAATAGTTATAATATTCCGCTCGCCGCTTATCCGCCTTATTCATCTTCTCTTCCGCCGCATCCTCCGAAATGGAATGCAGATGACATAAACGGGCTATACGATCCTCACGCGATGAGGAGATAAAGACATTGACACAGCGTGGATTATCCCGCAAAATATAGTCGGCACAACGCCCGACAAACAAACAGGACTTTTCGGAAGCCAGTTTACGTATCACATCGCTTTGTACCTTAAACAGCGCATCGTTGCTCAGACAATTGGTTGCAGGCATAGCTCCATCACTAATGAACGGGAAACGCATACCGAACAACCCGCCTATGATTCCCTGCGAAGCCTTTTCATCGGCTTTCTCAAAGAATTCCCGGCACAATCCACTTTCTTCGGAAGCAAGGTTAATCAGCTCTTTATCATAGAAGTCTATCCCCAGTCTGACGGCCAGTTTCTCTCCTATCTCCCGTCCGCCACTACCTAACTGGCGACCTATATTTACTACAAATTTATTGTCCATAGATATATTCTCTGAATGATTGATTGGTAGCAAATATAGGTATTCTTCCGGTAAATATCAAGTTCGGGCAAGGATTCCTCGACTTTTCACCGATTCTCCATAAACCGCCTGTCACCTTTGAACAGTTCTTTTACCTTCTCGTCAGGGTCATAGTCCGCATATTGCTCCTGCACATCTTTCAACAGCAGCATAAGCTCAGCTTGCTTGGCAGCATATTCAGGTTTACCATACAGGTTATTCAACTCGTGCGGATCATTCTGCATATCGTACATTTCCCATTCATCCACATCATTATAAAAATGGATCAGCTTGAAATCTGTCGTACGAATACCATAATGGCGTTTCACCGAATGTTCGGCAGGATACTCATAGTAATGATAATATGCAGCTTTCCGCCAATCGGAAGGCTCATTACCTTCATTGGTAAGAACCGGTTTCAAAGATACTCCCTGAATATCTTCCGGAATTTCCACTCCTGCAAAATCCAGGAATGTGGGGGCAAAGTCTATATTCATGGCTATCGCATTTGAGGTGCTTCCTGCCTTGATCGCTTTGGGATACCGGATAATCATCGGCATACGCTGACATTCTTCGTACATAAAACGTTTGTCGAACCAACCATGCTCACCCAAAAAGAACCCCTGATCGGAGGTGTAGACAATGATTGTATTGTCCAATTCACCGGTCTTCTCCAAATAATTGAGCAATCTTCCGATATTCTCGTCCACAGCAACTACGGTGGCCAGATAGTCGCGCATGTATTGCTGGTATTTCCAACTAACCAACGCATTACCTTTCAGATTGCCACTGCGATACTCCGAGATACGCTGTGCATAGACAGAATCCCACTTGTTCTGTACGACAGCCGGCATACGCTTATAAACCTGATAAAGACGATTGGCAGTGTCTTTCAGCATTTCCTCACGAGTCAGCAACTTCAAGTCCCAATCATCAGTCAGCGTATGTTCAATCGACATATCCTGTTCTTTAGCCGCACGTCCTCTGCCTTCATAGGTATCGAAAAGCGTACCGGGTTCAGGAAAAATCGTGTTATTGAACATTCCCAAATGACGGGGAGCCGGCATCCAGTTCCGATGAGGAGCTTTTTGATGGAACATCATACAAAAAGGTTTGCTTTTGTCCCGGTGCTCCAAATACTCAATCGCTTTATCTGTGACAATATCGGTTACATAGCCTTGCTCTACCACATGCTTGCCATTTTCAATAAAATCGGGATTATAGTAATCGCCCTGCTCATGCTGACCACTCAAGATACACCAGTAATCAAAGCCTTGCGGCTCGGTTATCAAGTGCCACTTACCGATTATTGAAGTCTGATAGCCGGCCATTTGCAATAGCTTGGGAAAGGTTTGCTGACTGCCGTCGAAAGTGCTTGCATTATCGGTAAAACCATTGAGATGGCTGAATTTGCCCGTCAGGATACAAGCTCGTGAAGGACCGGAAAGCGCATTAACCGCATAACAATTATCCATACGGAGCCCCTCATTGGCTATCCTATCCATGTTCGGGGTCTGGATAAGGCGTCCTCCGTAACACGACATTGCCTGCGTGGTATGGTCATCTGTCATCATAAAGATGATATTAGGCCGCTTTACTTCCGCTTTCCGGGATGTGCAAGCCGAAATCCCGGTAGCAGCAAGAGGCAGTAATATGTATGATAGTCGATTCATAGATTATTAGCTTATTTAAGCTGAGACATTAATTGACGTGCCACACCGTTTACGGAAACTTCCACTTTGACACCTTTTTCATCAAAATCTTTGTTCAAGAATTTTGCTTTCAATACCGGATAAGAGGCGGCATCTTTCACCGGATAGATAACGGTTATATAACGTACGGCTTCCGCATCGTCCTTATGTATATCGAAAGACAATGAAGTACGGGGAACACGTTGGCGATAAGCGATAGAGCGCCAGCCCTCTTCTTTCTTTAAAGACGCCTTCTTTTCCGGGAAACATTGCAGCTTCACGTTACTCGGACCCGCATAAGCCGTAGTTGCCATATTCTTTTTTACATCAACATTTACCGTTCCTTCACAAAAGTGATAATTCAAATTCACCGTTCCCTTGGCATCACCAACCGCTTCATCTACGATAACATAATAAGTCTGATCGACAAAGAACACCGTACGGCGATGCTTCAACCCTTGGTAACTTGGATTTTCAGTAACCAGAATCTGTTCCCTACCCTCCGGTTGCCACAATTTAGTTACAGACTGTGTAGTTTCGAAGTTACGGCCATCCAACGTCAATGTATTGTGTACGCGTGTCTGACGGAACCAGTTACGCAGCTTCATCACTTCGTCGCTCCCGGCATAAACATACGCACCGGAATCCGGAAAGAGGTTCTTTCCATTAAACCAGAATTCAAAGGTTCCGTTATCCGGCTGGCAGTGCCATTCACCTTTAGGACCAGCCTTGACTACCATTACGGCCGCATCTTTCTTCCAACTGCTTCTAAAAGTGAAGAAACCGGAAGCCAATGAGCCATGAGACAGATAAGGCAACGGAGCTCCTTCACGACCTTCTGTGGCATAATAACGTATCCATTCACTATCCGGGAAAAGCGTAACCCAATCACGATAATTAGCAAGTTCAGACTTATAATCGCCTAACTTGGCATCACTGAAACAAGGATTGGTATAGTCGGGAAAACAAATATTGGTATAGAACTCAATCATCTTCTTTACGGTATCCAGATATTCTGCCGGGAACTCATTGCGGAAACCATTGCAATCCGCCATGCGCAGAGCCTTGCAGAATATATTGATTGCAGCCAGATGATAGTGGGGATCCAACTCATATTGACCGCCGTCATCGTATACTTGCTTCTTGATTTCGCGATTCAGAATATTGATTCCACTTTCTCTCCAAGTAGCGGCATCCTTAAACTCCGGAAAGAAAACACCTGCATATACCATACGCTGGGCTTCAAACAACAGGTGATTACCCTCCGCAGAATAATTCTTAAAAAGATATGCACCATGACGATGATAATTCACCAAGAACTCTGTCAGGAACTCAGGAGTAAAAGCCTCCGCGGGGCAAAACAGGAGAAACTGGCAGGTTTGATCTTGCAAGCGGTTGCTGACTTCCAACTGACGCCATGCAAAATGCACATTATCAGCATCCTCTTTTACTTCGCCGGCACTGACAAGTTCAAAATTTTCTTTTTCCATTTTTACCAATGGATTCTTCTTTATCCAATCTATATACTGGAAAACCCATTCCTTTGCATATTTTTCATCGCTGGATATACGATAGGCTTTGCCCATAGGAGTGAACCATTTGTGACGGTGTAGTTGCCAGCGCAGTTCGTTGTCTTTCACAGGCCAATACTCCCAGTTAATATCCTTACCATAGTTGTACGAAGGCTGATAACCTTTATGTACAAAAAAGGTGTGATCCATGGCATCATCCGCCCACTTCTGTTCCTCTTTGGATATGGCGAGATTCTTTAAATCGATATCCGGATGTGCAATGTCGGTACGGTTGCGATAATAGGCCAGTAATTCCTGTGCAGCCTTCTCCCATTGCTGCCGGGAGCATGCAGTTTTTACTTTCTCCAAACCCGGATAATCCAGATTCAATAAGTCAAAAGCCTCTTTTCGGAGTTGCTGTGCATCTGCAATAATGGCGATGGTCAGCAAGAAAACACTTAAAATGTATTTCATTATTTTCATGATATATAATAATAAGATTAAATATTCTTATAGTTAAGCCCCTTTACTTTCATATAACGAAGCAGTGCTTCCAAATAATAATAGTCAGCATAGTTAATCGGCGTATCTATTTCAGAACCGTTGGGCAATGACCCCGTAGAATGCATCAGGATAAACCCTTGATTCGTACCGACCTTTGCCAGATAAGCCTCCGATGAAAGGTTTTTGAGCAGTCTCTCGGCATAGTCAAAATAAATTTGTCCATCCTCAACCAACGTGCTCAGTTCTATTAAAGCAGAAGCCGTTATAGAAGCAGCTGATGCATCACGAGGGGTCTGCGGCATATCAGGAGCATCATAGTCCCACAAAGGTATCGCATCTTCCGTTTTCACACGCCGCATAATCAATGCAGCTATATTCTCAGCCTGTCGCAAAAATTCCGCATTTTTTGATTCACGATAGCAAGAAGTGTAACCATATAAGCCCCATGCCTGTCCGCGCGCCCACGAAGAATCATCTTTCTGCCCCTGATGTGTGCATTTCTTTTCTACCGTTCCGTCATTATTATAACTAACTACATGATAAGATGAGTAATCATCTCTAAAATGGTTTTTCATTGTTGTTTCGGCATGTTTTAGAGCCAGCTCCTTATACTTATCATCCCCGGTAAGATGACTTACATAAAACAGCAGATCCAAATTCATCATATTGTCAATGATAACAGGAAAATTCCATTTACCGAAGTCCCATGAACGGATGCAGCCAATTTCCGGATTAAAACGACCGCACAGGTTATCGGCTGTTTGTATCAATGCCTGACGAACACTGTCAACGGGGCATAGACGGTAAGAATTCCCAAAACTACAATTCATCATAAACCCTATATCGTGTGTACCTTTATATTCACGCAACGGATATAAGTAGTTCGTAAACTTGACAGCTTCCTTTTTAAATTCCTCATTGCCTGTCAGTTGATAGGCATACCACAGATTACCGGGGAAAAAGCCACTCGTCCAATCATAGATTGAGAAACAATAACGACGACTCCCTAAATTATCATGTATAGGTTTCAACCGGGCAGAATCCTTGCCTATCAACTGTTTCTTTTCCAACTGCTGACACAAGAAGTTCACATCATAGCCCGTCCAAATGGAACGGGGCAATAATACAGAGTCGCCAATTTCCGAGACTGTGTATTCCAATTGTGCAGCAGATGTTTCTATCGCATATTTCAGCCAAGTATAATCCGCTTTCTCTGCGTGCTTGGAGGAACATCCCGACAAAGTGTATAATGCAATACCAATAACGAAATAGGACAATGATACTTTCTTCATTTTTTATAGGACTTTACGTAACAAATTTCTTACAAAATGCGTTTTTTGAAAACAATCAATAATTCATTTATATTAATCATCACTGCAATAGCCTTGAAAAGCAGAAAGATGTTTAACAGAACTGAAAATGGAATGAGTTAACCTTTTCAGCTCTGAAACATCTTTCAACATTTCAAACAGAATGACATCCTGCTATTTATAGCAATAATATCTTATTCATAACCAGGATTATTCTGATTATTTAAAGCGGGATTAGCTTGCAATTCTCCCAATGGTATAGGGAATAACTCATGTTTTCCCTTCACAAAATTATCACCGGCAACGTATTTACCTTTCAATGATTTATCCATTTTGCTTTGGAACAACTGCAATGTCTCAGCCAAAATGCCCCAACGTAACAAATCGTATTTACGCTGCCCTTCAAAAGCCAGTTCGAAACCGCGTTCCCAATAGAGTGCAGTACGGAAATTGTCGGCAGCATCACCACCGTTGAAGAATGGCAAATCATACAATTTCTTATGTACATTCTTATATTCCTGCAATGAATTAACCTTGGTGGCTTTGGCACGTTCTCTTACATCGTTCAATAATTCCCAGGCTTTCGGAGTATTACCCGTTTCATTATAGGCTTCTGCTGCCATTAATACAACATCGGCATAGCGTAACGGGCAATAGTTTACACCCGTATTGTTGGGATCGAGGAAGCCCAACGGCATCCATTCTCTACGCCACTTTCCGGGATACCAATCCGCCACTTTCTTATTCACAGTCTTTTTATGTTTCTTTTCAGTCGCATCCCACTTGTATTGATAGTCACAAACCATCACATCACGACGTTCATCGCCTGCTTCAAAGAAATCTTTCCAAGCCGGCATTACACGAAAGAAAGCATTTGCACGTCCCATGACCTCTGCCGAAGCTCCTGCTCCCGGAGCTTCCACCAACGGTCCGTTGTAAGTAGCCCAAGTACCGGAGTTATCCTTATAACCACTGCCCGTAGGATTGAAAGCTATTTCCCACAAACTTTCTTTAGAGTTCAAAACACCTCCCGAATAACCTTTGAACAATTCCACATAACCGCCATCATAAAAACCATGATAACCTTTATTTTGGAAAGCAGTCCACTCGGTAATTACAGCATCAAAGTATTCCTTTCTCTTATCATCAGCCGGACGGGTCAAAGTACCGTCTTGCTGTAAGCTATAACCGGCGCGTTGCAGATAAACACGCATCAGTAAGGCATGGGCTGCTCCCTGCGAAGGCACTTCAGGAGAAAGTTCGGCATTTCCTTGTTGCAAGTTATTCTTTGCAAAGTTCAAGTCATCGATAATACTCTTATAAATCTCTTCACGACTCACACGACCGTTAGCAATGTCACCGTAAGAAAAGGTGTATTCTGTTTTAAACGGAACATCTCCCCAATATTTTATCAAATCGAATGCCAGGAATGCACGCAAGAAACAGGCTTGTGCAACCAACTCCTGCAATTCAACATCTTCTTCATAGCCTTCCATGTTCTTGATGTTTGCAATGGCATAGTTAGCACGATCTATTCCCATATATTTGTACTTCCATAAGTCTGCAATCCATGTATTGGTTGTCTTTACCATGTAGTGGGCAATATCACGGCGCGTATTGTCTGTCCCCGTTCCCTGTATATAATAGGTATCATCCGAAGCCGGAGTTGCCATTTCAAACTGTCCATAGTGCTTATCAATCGCCAGACAGTCATAAATACCTACCACCGCCATCTTTGCATGGTTGTAAGTCTGGAAATAAGCATCCTTCTCATAGTAGGAAGTGGGCTTTTCGTCCAATTCGCATGAGGTAACTCCTGCTGCAATCAGCGCGCAGAAAGTAATCATTTTATATTTTTTCATCATATTATATTCTCTTTTTAAGGTTCATTAGAAAGCTAAATTAATACCGAAAACGAACGAGCGGCTCTTAGGATAAGCACCAAAGTCCACACCCGGCGTCAAGCCACTGCCCATTGTAGAAACTTCAGGGTCGAAACCTGTATATTTAGTCCAAGTAAGCAGGTTGGAACCTGTTGCATACAAGCGCAATTTGCTTATACCAATCTTGCTAAGCATCTTTCTGGGGAATGTATAACCTAAAGTGATATTGCTCAGCTTCAGATAAGAACCATCTTCCACAGCCCATGAGTGAATATAAGTATCACCGATCTCATTATCATATACGGCGGCAACAGTCTTACCCTTATTTATGTCGGCCATTTCCTGCGGATCTGTGATCAATTCGCCTTTCTTGTTCACCACTACCCAACGATTGCTGGAATTGGCAATGTCCAACACATTCTTATTCTGCAAAGCAGTCTTGGTATTGGTCAGCTTGGTAGCATTGAACACATCGTTGCCAAAGCTGTAAGTCAGGAATATGCTCAAATCAAAATCTTTGTAAGTGAAAGTATTGTTAATACCACCGTAAAACTTCGGATAAGCATTACCGATCACCGTTTTGTCATTCTCTGTAATTTTATTGTCCTCGCTGCCGTCTACATTCTTGAATTTCCACATACCCGGTTTTACATCCGTCTTTTTACCGGAATAAGGTACGCCGTCTTTCAAAGTATAAGTCTTTGTAGCCTCATCATAATCAAAATCAGATACTTGATACAGCCCGTCTGTTACATATCCGTACATTTGTCCTAACGGCTGATTAACACCGATAATGTGTGTATTTTGATTATAGCCGAAGCTGGCTTCCCAAAGTTGTACATCTTCACCTGTCAGCTTCTTCACTGAGTTTTTGTTGTGCGACAAAGTGACAGCTGTATTCCAAGTGAAATCTTTAGTCATAATGTTGGTAGAATTGATAGTAAGGTCAATACCCTTATTTTCCGTTTCACCGGCATTAATAACCATGCTGTCATAACCGGAGGATGTGGGCAACTTAGCGTTCAGCAACAGGTTGCTACTGCGGTTAATATAAAATTCCGGAGAGATAGTCAAGCGCTGGTTAAAGAAACCAAAGTCCAAACCGAAGTTAAATGTTTTGTTAGCTTCCCATTTCAGGTTGGGATTAGGTATCTGCTTAGAAACATAGCCAGGTTGTGTAGAGTCGCCATTAGGATAAGTAACAGAAGTCAACATAGGCAGACTCACATAGCTGTCAATACGGTTATTACCAGCCATACCATATCCCAAACGAACTTTCAAGTCGGAAAATATATTCAGGTTCTTAATGAACTCTTCTTCGCCCAAACGCCATGCAGCAGAGAATGCCGGGAAGTACCCCCACTTATTATTCTTACCGAACTTAGAAGAGCCATCGGCGCGGAATGACGCTGTAAACAAGTATTTGTCTTTGAAACCGTAATTGAAACGTGCAAAGAAAGAGAGAAGCTTATCATCATAATTCTCGGAAGATGAAACAGCAGTCGGCAAACCAAGTGAAAGGTCTCCCAAACCGATATCATCATTCGGGAAGTTGGCAGCAGCAGCCGAGAAGCTACGATTCCAACGGTTAACATATTCTTGGCCAAGCATGGCAGTTATATCGTGCCCCTTGCCGGCCCAGTTATAATTCAAAACATTTGAAGTTTGGAAACTACTGTTTTCTATATTCTGAATGCTACCATTGATGCTTGAACGTTTAGCCGTTATAGACTTGTCGCCATAGAAAGTATCGTTGCGGCGTGTCTGATAGCGCATACCCGTCGTGTTACGGAATGAAAGCCCTTTAATCAACTTCAAAGTAAAGCCTCCGTTAGCCTGGAATGTGCGATATTCACGATCTTTAGTCTCTTCGGCAGCAGAGAGCAGAGGGTTCTGCATCACATTACCGGTATCATCTACCAATAGCGGGTCTTCATCACCCAATAACAAATCATCAGTACCATTGATACCTACCATCGGACGATACTGCAAGATATGTTGCATCTTGTTGAAACGGTCACCACCTTCGGAAGTACCCATTCCATAAATTTTCATCTGGTCATAGCTAATACGAGCAGTAATACTCAAACGATCATTCAGCTTATGGTTCATGTTGAATGAGATATTGTGCTTCTTATTACCGCTATATACCATAGCTCCTTCTTCATCGTAATAAGAATATGCCAAATTATAGTTCAATTTATCTGTTCCTCCTGAGACACCCACACGATAATTCTGTGTCAAGGCCGTACGTCCTAAAGTTTGATCTTGCCAGTCTATACCTGCACGATTGGCATAATTGGCATCAATATCGGCATACTTGCCATACAGTGCTTCGAAGTTTGCGACAGCTTTGTCCAAATCTTCTTGCGTACTGTTCTTGGCCGTAAAGGCGCTATAATAACGACGTTCATAATCAAGCAACGCAAATTCCCTTGTAGAAAGTACATCCAGCTTCTTTGCCACTTTCTTGAAGCCCACATAACTATCGAAAGTCACGGTAGCCTTGCCTTCTTTGCCTCCACTCTTAGTTGTTATAACCACAACACCATTGGCACCACGAGCACCATAAATAGCCGTAGCAGAAGCATCCTTCAAAATGTCGATAGTTTCAATTTCTGCCGGATCAAGGGTGGACATTCCGTCTTCACTCGGAAAACCATCAATGATATAAAGAGGTTCATTGCTTTGAGTAATGGAAATACCTCCACGAACACGAATTGAAATAGAAGCTCCCGGCGCCCCTTCACTCTGCATAACCTGAACACCGGCCATACGTCCGGCCAACGCTTGAGTTATATCACTTGTCGGAACTTTAGAAAGTTCTTTACTGTTCACAGAGGCTACTGATCCCGTTAAGTCTTTACGTTTAACGGTAGCATAGCCAATTGCAACCACTTCTTCCAACATTACGGCATCAGCCTTCAAGGTTACATCAATTACACTTCTACCATCAACTTTTACTTCTTGGGAAGTCATACCTACATACGAAAACACCAATACATCTTTCGATGCATCATTTACTTTCAAAGAATAGTTACCATTCACATCCGTAACCGTTCCTACACCGGCGGCACCTTTAATAGTCACACTACCACCGATTACTTCATATCCTTCGCTATCAATGACTTTTCCAGTTACAGTCAAACTTTGTGCATATGCAGACATACTCACAAAGACGAGGATAAACATTAAAAATAATTCTTTTAATTTGTACATAATAAATAAATCTAAGGTTCTACGTTAGAAATAATTTTTTCGGCAGCAAACATACTGCAAATGCAAAAAAAAGTGTAAAAGTATTGTTTCTATTCATCACACTTTTACACTTTTCAAATGCTATTTTTGTATAGAAAAGGACATTTTTGTATAAAAAAACGGCCTACGAACATGTATAAAGCCGATTCTAAATATCAAGCGACCAGCGCCAGAGTTACCCATTTTTTGTTAATAAAACAAATTTAACGACTAAGCCTACCCCTGTTTTATTTCAAAAAATCAGCTCTCATAGGAGCAAAACAATCTATAAGTACACCAGGTTCCAAACAAACACAGCTATGCAAAATATCAGGCTCAATATAAATGCCGTCACCGGCTTTCACTATCTTCTTCTCATTTCCTACCGTAAATTCGAATTTTCCACTTGCCACATAAGTTGTTTGTGTATGATAATGAGTATGAGGGGTTCCTATAGCTCCTTTTTCAAACTTCACTTTCACCAACATCACTTGTCCGTCATATCCCATAATCTGACGAGTAACACCCGTACCTGCCGGTTCCCATGCCTTTTCTCCACTAATAAAAGTTTCACTGCGCGTTTTTCTTACCGGTTCACAGGCTGTCTTGCCGTTCCCTTCTTGTGCAGCATATATTCCAGGGAACATAAATAAAGAAAAAACAATTAAGCACGCATACATTTTCCAATCTTTTGCTTTCATAATCAAGTCTTTAGTTTGATAATTATTTAAGTTTATAATGTTTCAAATTTATATATAGTCGTTTGACGATAAGTTTCTCCCGGCAGCAACACAGTAGTAGGGAATTGGGCATGATGAGGGGAATCTGGGAAATGTTGCATTTCGAGACAAAATCCAAAATATTTTCCATAACACAAACTGTCAGCAGCTTTCAAATAACTCAAATCCGAAGCAGGAGTATAAAACTGCATTCCCGGTTCTGTGGTATATGCTTTCAATACTCGACCAGAAACCGGATCAACCACTTTGGCAGCAAGCGCTAAAGTATCCAATGCTTTGTTGAGTTTATAATTGATGTCATATCCTTTTCCTAGCTGTTCAACATGGTGTTTTATAGTTCGCAGAGTACTAAAATCGTATTCTGTTCCTGCTACCGGCATAAGTTCACCTGTTGGCACTCCCGTAGAATCTACCGGTGTGATAGAATCTCCCATAATCATATAACAATGATTTAAGACCGACTCTTTGCATCCGGTCAAATTAAAATAGCTGTGATTGGTCAGATTTATTACAGTAGGTTTGTCTGTCGATGCAATATAGTCCAAAATTACCTCATTGTCATTAGTGAATTTATAGGCTAATGACAAGTTGAGATTGCCGGGAAACCCGCCTTCCATATCGGGACTGAGATACTTAAAAACAACCACCGCGGTATCTCCCGCTATATAACATGTGTCTGTTTCAAAAACTTGCAGATTAAATCCTTTTATACCCCCATGAATGGAATGTCCCTTATTATTTCTATCTAAATAGTAAATTTTATCATCCAGCCTGAACTCCGCATTTTTAATTCTGTTGGCAAAACGTCCTACCGTAGCACCAAGTTTAGGTTGCCTGCCCCAATAATAGCGCAAACTGTCGAGCCCCAAAACGACCGGTTCAAACACCCCGTTTCTATCCGGTGCAGAAACATACGCTAAAGAAGCTGCATAATTTGTCACTTTAATAGTCATTCCATTCTTATTCACTATTTTAATCAGTTCTACGGGCTTACCCTCATATCGCAAACTATCCTCCTTTGTTATGGAGAATCCGCACATACTTGTTTGTCCCCACAAAGCGAGTGAAATCCAAACCTGCATTATAAACAAAACAATCCGCTTATCCATGACAGTTATGCATTATTCTTTCCATATTCCGTAGGCAGGCATCCCATATACTTCTTAAAACGCGCGGCAAAATAAGAAGGAGTATTATATCCCACCATAAAACTAATTTCCGAAACAGAATATCTGCCTTCTTTCAGCAACTGGCATGCACGATTAAACCTGATTTTATGAATAAAGTCTATCGCCGACTTACCGGTAATCGCTTTCAACTTCAAATGGAGATTAGAACGGCTCATATTCATTTCCCTGGCAAATTGTTCCGTTGAAAACTCTACATTATCCATGTTTTTCTCAATCACTGCTATGGCTCTTCTCAACAGTTCCTCGTCCATTGTATTATTTGCCAATTTCTCCGGTTCTACTTCGGTAGTATTAGAATAGCGTTCAAAAACACGATAACGCGTACGTAACACATTCTGAATCTTTGTTTTCAAGATCGGCATAGAGAAAGGCTTAGGAATATAGTCATCCGCTCCAACTTGAAGCCCTTCCAACTGATATTTTGTATCAGCCTTTGCCGACAGCATATATACAGGAATATGGCAAGTTCGTATATTTTGCTTAATCGCTTTACACAATTTGACTCCATCCATTACGGGCATCATAACATCAGTAATGACTAAATCAACCTCTTGGCCTTTCAATATATCCAAGGCTTTCTGCCCATTGTCTGCTTCCAATAAATTAAAGTCGCTTGACAAACCACTCACCAAATATTGCCGAAGTTCCTGGTTATCATCCACTACTAAAATCTTTCCCCGTTTTTCTTTTTCTCCGTCTGCCAACGCGCTTGTTTCCAGCAGTTCTTCATCATCAATATAAACATCATGCGCATTTGTATAATATGCACGCTGCTCTTTGGCCCCCTCTTCTTGCGCAAGCAGTTCCTCAGAAGTATACATAGACTTATCCTGCGGTATATAAATGGAAAACGTAGAGCCCTCGCCCACTTTGCTTTCCAGAGTGATATGCCCATGATGCAGTTCTACCAGACGTTGAACCAGCGACAAGCCTATACCGCTTCCTTCATGTCCACTTTCCGCCTGATAAAAACGCTCAAATATTTTTTTCTGTTTTTCCGCCGGAATACCGACACCCGTATCAATCACTTGCAAAACAAGATTATTATCTTCTTTATAAAGACGTACGGTAATGCACTCTCCTTTTTCCGTATATTTAAAAGCGTTTGAAAGCAAATTATTTACAATCAAGTCCAAATAGGTCTCATCAAAGAGCAACTCTTCATCTTGCAATTCCGTATATAAATTATAATCTATATCCTTCCTTTTCGACAAGTTCTCATAATTCAAGAAACAGTTCAAGACTTTCTTATAAGCATTAGCATATACCGGTCTCAATTCAAAAATACCCAATTCAGCGCGACGATAATCCATTAACTGATTGACCAAATGCAACAAGCGGTTCGTATTACGCTGAATATATGACAGTTTTTCATGTTCCCAATGGCCTTTAATACGTTCAATAAGTTCCTGCAATGGGGCAACAATCAAAGTAAGAGGAGTACGAAGCTCATGAGAGATGTCAATGTAAAAGCGGATTTTCATCTGGCTGATTTCCTCTTGTTTCTCTTTATCCAAGCGCTCCATCAGAATCTCAGCCTGCATATTCTTGCGCAACCAAAAGAAGCGCAAGACACCAAACAATAGCCCCGCGCACAAAATAATGAAAATAGAAATAGCCCACCAAGTACAATACCAAACCGGAAGTACCCGTATATGAAGAATTGCAGGCTCTTCACTCCATTTTCCATCATTATTGGCAGCTTTCAAAAAAAATGTATAATCTCCTGCCGGTAAATTTGAGTAGGAAACTAAATTTATATTATCTTGGCTGTACCACGAGTCGTTGTATCCTTCCAGCTTATACGCAAAAGTGTTATGCTTTCCAGCAATATAGTTTGAAACCACGAATGAGATAGAAAAAGAGTTTTGGGAGGAGGTCAATGTTATATGATCCTCGTTTTCTATACATTTTTTCAAAATTCTTGTTTCATCACCAGGCAATACTTCCTTATTGGATACATATAATTTATTTATAAATGGTCTCGGAGAATACGGATTATCAATAAGCGTTTCAGGCCGAAACGAAGTAATTCCATTAATCCCTCCAAAAAGCATGTTCCCATTATTAATTCGACAATAAGAACCGGCATTGAACTGATTACTCTGCAAACCGTCCACGATAGTAAAATTACGTAATTTTCTGCTTCCGGGGGTCAAACAGCTCAATCCCTGGTTTGTACTTATCCACAAACGCCCGTAACTATCTTCCAGAATGCCATAAATAACATTACTGGGCAGTCCGTCAACCGTTGTGTACTGCAATAATTCTTTAGCATTCTCCTTCAAGCCAAAAAGTCCATTACGTGTTCCAACCCATATATATCCGGATGTAGATTCACAGAAACAGTTTATAAACGATTGCTTCAATATAGGAGCGATATCATATTCCGTATTAATTGTCAAAGAAGTGCCTGTTTGATTATAAATAGTAAGTCCCATTTCCCCTCCTGCCCAAATACGTTTCTTAGAATCCCGGAACAATACACTGTTGGATTCTTGCAAACGCTTTCCTTTGCTATCTTTATCAACCGTCTGAAAATGGTTACCAGCTATATCATAATGAATTAGAGTACCCAATGATGCAATCCAAAGCCCTCCATGCCCATCCGATAAAATAGAATAAATATTATTACTAGGCAAATCACTGTTTTGAGTATTGAAAAAACGTTGGTTTCCTGTCCTACGATTCAGTACTATCATTCCACCCGCATGAGTTCCAACATATATATTATCATGCAGTTCATCGACATACACCGCCTTTATATCTTTAAAAGATACCTCTTTTGACAAGTCGGAATTCTGCAAATAGTATTTGTATGTTTTTGAAGCGCTGTCGTAAAAATTCAGGCCACCTCCATTAGTGCCGATCCACAGATTCTTTGCATTATCCTCCACTATACAGCTGACTACATTATCACTGATGGAATTGGCGAATGGAACATGCTTAATATGCTGAAAACGATTGCACAAAGGATGATAATAGTTCAATCCTCCCCAATAAGTGCCCAACCACATTCCTCCTTGCGAATCCATAAAAATACTACGTACAGAATTCTGTGACAGACTCCCCTCCTGTATTGCAGAATTTCTCACCGACAAAAAGCGATCTTTACCTCCTTCGTAAATATTCAAGCCCCCATAAGTGCCAACCCACAATCTGTTTTCCTGATCTACGGCCAAAGAACGCACATAGTTTGAATTCAGACCGGAATATCCGTCCTCATGTCTATAATTCTTCAGCTCCTTGGATTTAGTATCATACATGTATAGCCCTTCACCTTCCGTCGCTATCCATATCCGGGTGAACATCTGACAAAAGACGGAATGTATACGTGTTGCTTTCGGCATATCCACCAACTTTTCCAAAGTTCCATTTGCCAAAGAATAGACATAAAGTCCTTTCTCCACTCCTATGTAAATCTTATCACTTTGACGAACCATAGCAGTAGGTCTCAACAAATGTAGCGGATGAGGTAACGTATCATTCAGAATACGTTCCTTCCCTATATCAAAAAGCAATACTCCACTGGTTGTACCCAACATCAGATAGTCCTTATTCATTGGTGCTATGCATGTGACAGTAGCTTTATAACCATTTTCTTTATAAAAATAATTCGAGAAAGTATCTTGGTCCCGATTATAAAGAGAAAAACCCTCTCTGGTACCAATCCATACTCTACCGGAATCATCAACTGTTACACAGCGACTAATGTCGCAAGCTATGCTTTGAGGATTCGCATATTGATGACGATAGACTGTAAAATTGTAGCCATCGTATTTATTGACCCCATCGTAAGTCGCAAACCACAAATTTCCTTCCTTGTCCTGATTAATACCAAATATCGTGCAATGTGACAGGCCTTCTTCCAATCCGATATGCGTAAAACGTATACCGTCCAGATTATTGGCATACCCGATACATGTAAATAATACTCCAAAGAATGTTAACAAAGGCCGAAACGTTTTCATATAATTTAGATATATAATATTATAACATAAAAACAAAGAAACAAAAATATATTAATTATATGTGATTTCAATTTGAATTTTCTTATTCTCCCCCTCAGGAAATATCTGTAAAGGAACAAAAGAAAAACCGGGTACAGGATTAAATATTCGACCATCTTCATCTGTCGGAGCTACCTTCAACATGCCATTCACGCAGATTATTTCCAATACGCCCTCTTTTTTCTGAAGAAGCATGCCTTTCGAGGTAATATCCACTACCTCTGAAGGTGCGGCAATGACCGGCAAAACAAGGCAGGCTGTCAAAGGACAATAATCCACTACTATCGACATGCCCTGTTTGGAGTACACATAATCCAAAGTCACAGGAAACGCCCCCTGAACCGGTGTCTGCTGGTCAGCGTCCACCAAATGAGTATTGATATGGAAACGATGCTTATCTTTCTCTTGAGTATAAACAATATCCGTATCCAAGTCATCCAAATTACTATAAATAGTTCCATACTGTACCATTTCAACCCGCGGTGTTCCACTCATTATATACTTTCTGCTATTACTCTGCATATTAGGCGCTTCTATCAGAGCATACCGGTTTGTTGTAGCGGCAAAGACCGGACCAGCCTGTTCGTGCCACAACAGAGAAACAGCTCCTCCCATCGGGTGAGTGCCCTTTACCTTATATTCAGCATCAAAACCGGTACACGTGGAACGCCATGATCCTTCTGCAACCAGCCAAGTACGAATATCCTGGAAATACTTCACCCCATAAGCATTATCGCGTGGCAGTGACTTGTATTGTGGTGCTTTGACAGGTGGAAGCTCAAGAAAAGCGGTCAGAGCCTTGGCATGACCAAAAGTATGATGAATACAAGCCGGAATTCCTGAAGCCTGATAATCACGTCCGGCATGAAGCAATCCGTTATTTGTCGATTTTTTCAGTAATCGTATATTGCGCCGAATAGCTTCCAGATACTCCGGGTGTTGTTCTGCCATAGCATAATAACCACCCATGAAACCATCGCTCGTACGTCCGCCCCAATATGTCCACTTAAAACTGCGTGTCCCCCAACTATTATCCCACGCACCATCAGGCAACATAAATTCCAAGTGAGTATTCATGGAACGTTCCACAATAGAGAGCAGTTCCCGGTCGTTCACCATAAGCGCATAATAGGCCAGATTAGGCAAAGACTCTTCTATATTATAGCCTAAATCCACAGGAAGACAGCCATTCTTAGTAGGTGTCCATATCTTAGGTCCTTCACCGTATAAAAAAAAGTCGTTTACTGTAAAAAATTTCTTCAAATCCGAAGCCACAATCCGGGCTTCTTCCTTGAAATCCGGACGGTTAAACATCTCGCCAAGAGCCTGCAAGGCATATGTCACCGAGGCTGAATAGTTCACATTATTCAAGCGCTTCATGTTCCCCTGCATACGGCGACTGTACATCTGAGGATTCTTCATCATAAATTCGCCAGCTTCCAACAATTGTTTTTTCCAATGATTACAGGTAGAATCATCCAGCAAATGCCCATGATAATGCACTGCCTCATATAAAGCGATAGCCGCAAATACAGTCGTTCCACTCCAGTCTGACACATGTACATCGTTCATCCATGAACCATCCGGACGATGCACATTCTCCATCCATTTCATAAGCTTCTTGGCGGCAAGCAAATATTTATCATCGCCGGTTTTGTCCGCTAAATACATCAGAGGAAGAACCGTATCTCCTATCCGCCCATGAATACGAGCGCAGGCAGGACAAAGAAAACCTCCGTCAAGCGCAGGATGCAATCCTTCACATTGGTAAGTCAGCAGAGTATCTACCCACTCCATCAACAGTTTTTCCGCATCATTACGTAGGGATTTATCAGAATAAACAGGATTTCCGGCACATACTCGTCCCGAGAAAGAGAGCGCAAACACAAACGCCACAAATAAAATGTTTCTCATATTATTTAGTATTATCAGATTCATTTTTCAAAAATAGAACATTCCGGCAACATATTGCCGTTATTTTCTCCAATACACCACAACATACGTTTACCGATTCCATAATTTTGTTGAATCTTCATCAATTTTGTTGAATATTTGTATACCAAAACAATATTGGCAGTTTTTTAAACACATCAGGCATGCTTATCAGAGCAAATGCCCTATCTTAGCAACCGTTACTAAAAAACTAAATATAACATGAAAAACTTACCTTTACTCATGTGTACTGCTTTTTGCGGGCTGAACGCCGTCCAGGCTGATGCTGCAGACAACAAAAAGAATGAAAGACCCAATATTCTTTGGCTTACTTTTGAAGATACCAGCGCTTACGAATTCGGTTGTTATGGTAATAAAGGCGTACACACCCCAAATGCGGATAGTCTAGCCGTTCATGGCATACAATTTATGAACGCATGGTCAGTGGCTCCGCAAAGTTCTGCTGCACGCTCGTCACTTATCACCGGCTGCTACTCCTCAAGCTACGGAATGGATGTCCATCCGGTTCCATACGACACTCCGGAAAACATATTCTTCCCTCAATGGCTACGGGAAGCCGGATATTATTGCACTAACAACAGCAAAACGCATTACAACTCCACCACAGACAATAAAAGTTGTTGGGACGAATGTACCCCTAAAGCATCCTACAACAGTACTAAACGCGGTAAAGACCAACCATTCTTCGCTGTGTATAACACAGTGACCTCACACATGGGACGTATCCGTACTTTCCACACTGATGGACGAAGAGATTATACAACGGAAGGTATTTATCCTGAACTTCTCACCCTGCCTTCCTACGTACCCGACTTGCCCGAAGTGCGTTCCGACTATGCCGGCCACTTGGAAGCCGTACAGGATGTAGATACTTGGTTGGGCTTTTTTCTGAAAGATCTGAAAGAAAAGGGATTGGACGACAATACGATTATCTTCTTCTTCAGCGATCATGGCGGTTGCGTCCCGCGCGGCAAAGGATATTTATATGAAAGCGGTTTGAGAGTCCCCATGATAGCCTACTTTCCACCCAAATGGCAACATCTGGCTGGAAAGAAAGCATCCGGTAAAGAATATTCTTTGGTGAACTTCACCGATTTAGGCCCTACCGTACTTAGTCTTGCGGGAGTAAAACCGCCTAAGCACATGCAAGGCAAAGCTTTATACGGGAAATATGCATCCGATGAAAAACGGGAAATTCAGTTTGCTCTGGCTGCCAACCAACTACATCATTTTATGCCTGTACGTGCCGCCACCGACGGACGTTTCAAATACATCCGTAGCTATATCCCCTATCGTCAATTTGCCCTGCGCAATTATTATCAATGGGGTATGCCGTCCAATAAGGCATGGGACAAGTTGGTATTAGGCGGTCACAATACCAATCCCGACTGGGCACAAACTTTCAACGCCCACCCGGCCGAAATGTTGTTCGACCTTGAAAAAGATCCGGGCGAACTGCATAATTTATCCGACTCTCCCGAATATGCGGAAGTCCTGGCAAAAATGCGTAAAGCCCTTTCTGAACATATCCGTTCTACAAAAGATTTAGGATTTTTCATGCCCACTTCCCGCGTAAATACAACATTATACGACAAAGTGCGCAAAGAAAAATATCCCTTGAATGAACTATATAACCTTGTAGAGTTAGCCGGTACAGCTAAAGCAAGCGATGCCTCTGTATTCGAGAAAGCATTATCCAGCCAATACCCGGAAATGCGTTATTGGGCATCCGTAGGTTTAGCGCAACTTGGAATCAAAGGAGAGTTACAAGTTTGTCCTCCAACCTTGCTTACCCTGATGAACGATGCCGACCCATATATAGCCTGCGAAGCAGCCTATGCTGCAGCCTATTTGGGAGAAACATCCAAAGGCATCGAGCGTCTAAATCATCCGGCAAAAGAAGCTGACAGAAAAGTCGGTTACTCTTTACTGGAATGTTTGTCCTTGGACAAAGCTATGCAACCTGCCATCCGCACTCATCTGGCAGACCTGAAAGAGAAGGCTGAAATTCTTCCTCGCAAAGCAAATGAAGATGCCGGGCTAATGGCACGCGGCATTTTGGTCAACCTCGGTGAGATGAATATAAAGGACCTGCATGGACCCGAATCCTATAAATTAGGATTGAAACTGAATCATGGACGCAGACCCATGGTTCCGCTTCCAAACTGATAAGCTGGGCAACAACGTTGTCATCTCCCTTGAGCCTGTACCCTAAATTTTCGAAATTGCCACACCAGCATTGTCCCCGCTATCAGACTGGCCAGGAGATCGGAGATAGGCATGCTATACCAAACTCCTGCTGCACCGAAAAAGCGAGGTAAAATCAACAGACAAGGGAGCAACACTACCATTTGGCGGGTAAGGGATAGAAATATCGCCTTACTCGCCATTCCTATACTTTGGAAGAAATTAGCCGTAACCATTTGAAAGCCGATAATAGGGAAGAACATCACCACAATGCGCAACCCCTTTGCCGAGAGCTCTATAAGTTCGGCATCCGATGTAAAAATACCGACTACCGTATCTGAAAACAACATTCCTATAATAAAGCCGAAAGTCGTCACCCCGGTAACATAGATAATCGTCAGTTTCAATGTCTTGGTAACACGTTCATATTGTTTGGCTCCAAAATTATAGCCTGCAATAGGTTGCATTCCCTGGTTTAATCCCATTACAATCATCACGATAATGAAGACCAGCCGATTGACGATACCAAAAGCACCGATAGCCAAGTCACCGCCATACTTCTTCAATCCTTGATTAATAAGAATCACGATGAAGCATGCCGCCATGTTCATCAAAAACGGAGACATGCCAATGGCCAACGAATCAAAAACAATTTTACGTTTCAACCGGAAAATACCACGATGAAAATGTAACAGTTCTTCTTTACTGCTGAATATCCAAAGCTGCCACATCAACGATATAATCTGCGCCACAATCGTTGCGATCGCTGCTCCGCGAATGCCCCAGCCAAAACCGTAAATAAATACGGGGTCAAGTATCGTATTAATAATCACCGTAGCGATAGTGGCATACATGGCCTTCTGTGGATGCCCCGAAGAACGCAGTACCGCGTTCAATCCCAGATAGAGATGCGTAATAGTATTCCCAAGAAGGATAATATACATATAGTCACGTGCATACCCCACCGTCTCGTCACTGCCACCGAAAAAGTAAAGGATAGGATCAAGAAAAGCCATGACTATCACCGTAAAAGCCACTCCAAGCAGAATATTCAATACAAACACATTGCCCAAGACGCGCTGCGCAGTATCGTAGTCTTTCTGCCCAAGCTTGACAGAGATCAATGTAGCAGCTCCCACGCCCACCAACGACCCGAAAGCCGCCGCAAGGTTCATTAAAGGAAAGGTCAATGCCAATCCCGAAATAGCCATTGTGCCCACACCATGCCCGATGAAGATACTGTCTACCATGTTATATAAGGAAGATGCTGTCATAGCAATGATTGCCGGTACAGCATACTGCATCAATAATTTTCCGATATTCTCTGTACCCAACGCTGTGGGAGTTTTTTGTCCTACCATACTTTTTACCTTTTTTTGAGGGCGCAAATGTACTCAAAATTCGGCAGGTGAGCAAAAAACGTTCCACAGAGTACACAAGCTATGCGACGAATAAATTCCTCTAAAGATTCGCTTTCTGAAAAATGTTTCGTATTTTTGTCCCCAAATTGAGTGAATTATAGCGAAATGAACGTATTAGAACTAAGTGAACAAGAAATCATTCGTCGCAACAGCATGAATGAACTTCGCGCGATGGGCATCGAGCCCTATCCCGCAGCAGAGTATGTAACCAACGCTTTCTCTACCGATATCAAAGATGAATTTAAAGACGACGCCGAACCGCGCCACGTATCTGTAGCCGGACGCATCATGAGCCGTCGTGTTATGGGAAAAGCCTCTTTTATTGAATTACAGGACTCAAAAGGACGTATCCAAGTATATATTACCCGCGATGACATCTGCCCGGACGAAGATAAGGAAATGTATAATACCGTATTCAAACGCTTGCTTGATTTAGGTGACTTCATCGGCATTGAAGGCTTTGTATTCCGCACCCAAATGGGTGAAATCAGCATCCATGCCCAGAAGCTAACCGTACTTGCCAAGAGCATCAAACCGCTACCTATCGTAAAATATAAGGACGGTGTAGCTTACGACTCTTTTGACGATCCGGAATTGCGTTACCGCCAACGTTACGTTGACCTCATTGTAAACGACGGTGTTAAAGAAACATTTCAAAAGCGTGCCACAATTATCAGGACTATGCGCGCCGCACTGGATGAAGCCGGCTATACGGAAGTGGAAACACCGATTCTCCAATCCATTCCCGGCGGAGCAAGTGCTCGTCCTTTCACTACACACCATAACTCACTAGATATGGATCTCTACCTGCGTATCGCCACCGAGCTTTACCTGAAAAGACTAATCGTAGGCGGTTTTGAAGGTGTGTACGAAATCGGAAAAAACTTCCGCAACGAAGGTATGGACAAGAACCATAACCCGGAATTCACTTGCGTGGAATTGTATGTGCAATATAAAGATTACAATTGGATGATGGGCTTCACCGAGAAGCTGCTTGAGCGTATTTGCATTGCTGTAAACGGAGGAACGGAAACAACGATTGACGGCAAGACCATCAGTTTCAAGGCTCCTTACCGCCGCTTGCCTATCTTGGATGCCATCAAGGAAAAGACCGGCTATGACCTCAACGGCAAGAGCGAAGAGGAAATCCGTCAGATATGCCGCGAACTGAAAATGGAAATTGACGATACCATGGGCAAAGGCAAGCTGATAGACGAAATCTTCGGTGAATTCTGTGAAGGTACATTCATACAGCCTACATTCATCACCGATTACCCGGTGGAAATGAGTCCGCTGACCAAAATGCACCGCAGCAAACCGGGACTGACCGAACGCTTCGAGCTGATGGTGAACGGCAAAGAACTGGCAAACGCATACAGCGAGCTGAACGATCCTATCGATCAGGAAGAACGCTTCAAAGAACAACTGAAACTAAGTGAAAAGGGCGATGACGAAGCTATGTTCATCGACCAGGATTTCTTGAAAGCATTGCAATACGGTATGCCTCCGACATCGGGTATCGGTATCGGTATAGACCGTCTGACTATGTTGATGACTGGTCAGCCGTTTATTCAGGAAGTGTTGTTCTTCCCGCAGATGCGCCCTGAAAAGGTAACTCCGAAAGACGCGCCTGCCAAATTTATGGAACTGGGTATCCCTGAAGAATGGGTTGCAGTCATTCAGAAGGCAGGCTACAACATGGTTGGTGACATGAAAGACGTAAATCCGCAGAAGTTGCACATGGACATTTGCGGCATCAATAAAAAATATAAATTAGAACTGGCAAATCCGACTGTGAAAGATGTAGAAGGTTGGGTTGAGAAAATCTAAGAAATGAAGCTACCCGGTAAAATAGCCATTATGGGCGGAGGAAGTTGGGCCACTGCCATTGCCAAAATGGTATTGGCTCAAGAGGACACTATAAATTGGTATATGCGGCGTGATGACCGCATTGCCGATTTTAAGCGGCTTGGTCACAACCCTGCCTATTTGACGGGCGTCAAGTTCGATACAAAACGTATCAATTTCAATTCAAACATCAACGATGTAGTCAAGGAGTCAGATACACTAATCTTTGTCACTCCTTCTCCTTATCTGAAAGCTCATTTGAAGAAGCTGAAGACAAAAATCAAAGACAAATTCATCATCACAGCTATTAAAGGTATCGTACCTGACGACAACATGATCGTGTCGGAATACTTCACAAAGGAATACGGTGTGCCGACCGAAAACATTGCTGTGCTGGCGGGTCCCTGCCACGCAGAAGAAGTTGCACTTGAACGTCTCTCCTATCTGACGATAGCCTGTCCCGACATAGACAAAGCGGACAAATTTGCCCGCCGTTTGGCCAGTTCATTCATCAAGACCTCCGTCAGTAATGATGTAGCCGGTATTGAGTATGGCTCTGTACTCAAAAATGTATATGCCATTGCCGCCGGTATATGCAGCGGCTTGAAATACGGCGATAACTTCCAGGCTGTACTCATGTCCAACGCCATACAGGAAATGAACCGTTTTCTCCAAACCGTCCATCCATTGAACAGAAGTATCAGTGATTCTGTTTATCTGGGTGATATGCTGGTGACAGGATATTCCAATTTCAGCCGCAACCGCACGTTCGGTACGATGATAGGAAAAGGATATTCCGTAAAAAGCGCTCAAATTGAGATGGAAATGATAGCCGAAGGTTACTACGGAACCAAGTGTATCAAGGAGATCAATAAGCACTATCACGTGAATATGCCGATATTGGATGCTGTGTATAACATTTTATATGAGCGTATCTCACCAATGATTGAAATTAAGTTACTGACCGACTCTTTCCGCTAATAATAATGCGGGAAGAGACATGGCAGACGAAATACAGTATTTAAAATCTATAATATTATGATTAGTTTGAACATTGAAAAGACTCTTGGATTCATTTCCAAAGAAAACGTTTTCGCCTACGAATCTCAAGTAAAAGCCGCACAGGATGCATTGGAAAATGGTACTGGTAAGGGTAATGACTTTTTAGGCTGGTTACATCTTCCCTCTTCCATCACACAAGAACATCTGGCTGACTTGAAAGCTACCGCACAAGTATTGCGTGATAACTGTGAAGTAGTGGTCGTTGCCGGAATTGGCGGGAGCTACCTCGGTGCACGTGCCGTTATCGAGGCTTTGTCAAACAGTTTCACTTGGCTGCAAGATAAGAAATCCACTCCGGTTATTCTGTATGCAGGACACAACATCGGTGAAGATTATTTGTACGAACTTACCGAATACTTGCAAGATAAGAAATTCGGTGTTATCAATATCTCCAAATCAGGAACCACAACTGAAACGGCTTTGGCTTTCCGCCTACTGAAAAAGCAATGCGAAGACCAACGCGGTAAAGACATGGCAAAAAAAGTCATCGTTGCCATTACAGATGCCAAGAAAGGCGCTGCTCGTGTTACGGCAGACAATGAAGGTTACAAATCTTTCATCATTCCCGATAATGTAGGCGGACGTTTCTCTGTACTTACCCCGGTAGGCCTGTTACCCATCGCAGTAGCAGGTTTCGATATTGAAAAGCTGGTAGCCGGCGCAACGGCCATGGAAAAGCTTTGCGGAAAGGACGTTCCATTTGCTGAAAATCCGGCAGCTATTTATGCAGCCACCCGCAACGAGCTTTATAAGCATGACAAGAAAATTGAAATTCTCGTAAACTTCAACCCCAAACTGCATTATGTAAGCGAATGGTGGAAACAGCTTTATGGAGAATCCGAAGGTAAAGAAAACAAGGGTATTTTCCCGGCAGCCGTAGATTTCTCCACCGACCTACATTCTATGGGGCAATGGATTCAGGAAGGCGAACGCACCATTTACGAAACTGTAATTTCAGTGGAAAAAACCAACCATAAACTGGAAGTTCCAAGTGATGCCCAGAATTTGGACGGACTGAATTTCCTCGCCGGCAAACGTGTGGATGAAGTCAACAAAATGGCAGAATTAGGAACACAGTTGGCCCACGTAGACGGTGGCGTACCCAACATACGCATCGTCATCCCTGCATTGAATGAAGAAAGTATCGGCGGACTGCTGTATTTCTTTGAAAAAGCATGCGGTATCAGTGGCTATCTTTTGGGTGTCAATCCATTCAACCAACCGGGTGTCGAGGCTTACAAGAAAAACATGTTCGCCCTATTGAACAAACCGGGTTACGAAGAAGAATCCAAAGCTATTCGGGCAAGACTGTAAATAACCAACTATATCCAAGGTGTCAAAACTAAACCAGGCTATTAATAGCAAGTTTTAGTCTTGACACCTTTTTCAAAACACATTGCTCGGAAATAGGATCCATATTCCGCAATCCGGCCTTCAACACCAACAGAGGTGCTTCAGAGAAGATACACACATCACCGACAATAACAACAAACCTACATACTATGAGCACACCGATACTCAAAAAAATCCATAGCCTCTGCTTATGCTTACTTTTCATTCAACCTATATTCGCCCTATCGAATAAAAGTTCCCATAACCTTCTGATCATCAATTCATATAACGAACAAGCCGCATGGAGTAACAGTATTATCGTGCCCATTATGCAAGAAGTGGGGAAAATGTCGAACACCAGTGCCTATGTGAGCCACTTGCACTCCATTCTTATCAAAAACGACTCCCTTTACCAGCATTCCGTAAACACGTTATTCCAACGCTATGAAAACACCAAACCCCACTCTGTCGTACTGATAGGCAACATGGCGTTTACTTTACGTGACAGAATCAAGAAAGAATGGGGAGATATCCCCATCATTTTGTGTGCCGGACGGGATAGCTACACCTCGCCCCGGTATAACTATCCGGAGTATGAATCGGCAGAAATACCGAAAGACTCCATCTTTTCCATCTCAGGGCTCAAAGACAAATATAATTTCACTTTCATACTATGCCCTACTTATTGCAAGGAAACCATTGACATGATGATGAAGATACAGCCCGGCATAAAAACATTTATTTTTGCCGCTGACAAACTTTTCATCAACAGGATACACGAAAAAGAGATTAAAAGTTACCTATTATCCAGCTACCCGAACATTGAGTATAAACGCATCTATCCCAATTCCAACCCTGCAGTACCAAACTTGAGAAAGTATCTGCTGACCAATGAAAACCCTACCGTAGGAATGTTATTCGGTTCCTGGTTCTGCGTAAGGGAGAATCTGTTGGGACATCTCATCACAATGTCAACGGAAGATTATCGTTTCATTATGTCGGCCAATAAAGGAGTTTTTACACTAAGAGAGTCCTTCCTCGCAGAGGGCGGGTTCATCGGAGGATACTTCTACGACAATGATGCCACCATAAAGCACTTGTTGCAATGCCTTCGTAGTATCATCAACGGAAGAGAAGCGCGAGACATCCCATTCTATACTCCCGACAAGAGCTATCCCGTTATTGATTATAATGCACTGAAACAACGGGGAATGTCAGAAAAGCTTTGCCCACCCAACACCCTATTTATCAACAAACCGCCCACGCTATGGCAACGATATAAGTTACAAATTAGCATCTGCCTGTTGATTCTTTCAGTACTGGGCATCGTCTCATACATAAAACATAAATTTCAGCAGAAAGAAATCATGTTGTTAAGAAGCCATAACAAGCTTCTTGAGAACATGCCCGTATTCTACGTGCAGGAACAGGTAATGTTCAATGAAAATGGTATTCCCGAAAGCATGCGCTACATCAATGCCAACATCTTGTTCAAAGAGTTATTTTGCTCCAAGCAAAAGCAGGAACAAGTCAATTCAAGCATGTTTCCTCACCAGACGGAAGAGTATTTTATGCAATTTGCCAGAATTGTTTTTCAAGAAAGAAGGTCGATTGTATTCACCTACTATTTTGAAGAGCAGAACGCCTTCTATGAAGTAATAATACGTCAAGCCGCTGAGGAAAATCTAATAGACATTTTTGGCGTAAATACCACTACCCTACACCAGACACAGGAATTGTTACGAGCCGCCAACAATAAACTGGCATTGGCATTAGACATCGCACATATCATCCCTTGGCATTGGGACCTGCAGAAGCATGCCATCACCTGCGATGCCAACCGTTCTCCTTTCGAACTTGCCACCGGTGTAAAGGATGAACGAGGAGTACGGATTATCCACGAAGCCGACTACTTCAACAACATACACCCTGATGATGCAGAACGGATAAGAGACGACTACCAAGCACTCATCTTAGGTAGAGTAAAGGCACTGAAAGAAGAGTTCCGCACCGTCATCAAAAAAAACGGCAAAGAATACATCAACTGGGTAGAGGCGCGCGCCGTAGTGGAACAGAGGAATGAACAGGGACATCCTATCTCACTCATCGGATCCCTACTTATCATTACCGACCGCAAGCGGAACGAACAGGAACTCATAAATGCCAAAAACCGCGCCGAAGAATCAGACCGGCTGAAGTCAGCTTTCCTTGCAAACATGAGCCACGAAATACGTACGCCACTCAACGCAATCGTAGGCTTCTCCTCCATACTAGCCACAGCGGAAGAAGAGGAAGAAAAAAGTGAATATATCAATATTATAGAGAACAACAACCAACTACTTCTGCAACTTATCAGCGACGTATTGGACATTGCCAAAATTGAAGCCGGTTCACTGGACTTCAACTATTCCAGCCTTGATCTGAATGTTTTAATGAATGAGTTGGAAAGCACCGCCCTTATGCGCATTACCTCTCCGGATGTATGCCTTGAAATGATCCCGGACAATGACAACTGCTGGGTGATTACCGAACGTAACCGCCTGTCTCAAATCATCATCAACTTACTGAACAATGCCATTAAGTTCACACAAAAAGGTAAAATCACCTTCGGTTACAAACTGCAAAAAGAGAAAATCTATTTTTATGTAACCGATACAGGATGCGGTATTCCGGCAGAAAAACAAGATAAAATTTTTGAACGTTTCATTAAGCTGAATAACTTTGCGCAGGGAACCGGATTGGGCCTTTCTATATGCAAAAGCATAGTAGATGCCATGGGCGGGGAAATAGGAGTAGACTCCAAAGTAGGAAATGGAAGTACTTTCTGGTTTACACTTCCCTACCATACAGGCACCGCAAATGAAAGTACAGACAAGCCCGTTGAACTATCTGAACTCTCCAAAGACAAACAAATAACCATACTTATAGCTGAAGATGACGAAAGCAATTACCGGCTCTTTCATTCCATTTTGCAAAAAGATTTTCAACTAATTCATGCACGCGACGGAAAAGAAGCAGTCGAGCTATATTCCCTTCATCATCCAAACCTCATCCTAATGGATATCAATATGCCCAATATGAACGGATATGAAGCTACTCACCAGATACGAGAGTTATCGAAAAGCATACCAATCATCGCAGTTACGGCATACGCCTATGCTTCGGACAAACAAAAAATAATGGAAAGCGGATTCACAGGTTATATGTCCAAACCACTCAACGCCCGAAAGCTGCAAGATGAAGTATCAGCCACCCTCAAGAAATGCTTCATTTTTACATAGGTCCGATCACCATAAATTCAGCATAAACAAGGAAGCCATACATAGAATGTGCTTCCTTTCCCATATTCGGACTCCACCCAAATCTCACCTCCCATCTGATTGACGATGGACTTGCATATAGGTAGTCCCAAGCCTGTGCCCTGAATGAAAACATTTAACTTCTTGAACCTGTCAAACACTTCCACCAGATTTTTCTCTTCAATACCCAACCCAGTATCTTCCACATAGATCTGCACGCCGTCATTTTTACGGGCATATCCCATTTTAATATATCCCTGTCCGGTAAACTTAGCAGCATTGGTTATCAGATTACCGATAACCTGCGTCAAACGTTCCCGGTCGGTTTTGACCATTAAAGTTTGAAGAGGGTTTTCACAAATAAACTCTACTTCCGGATTACTCACTTTTTCCCTCATCAAGACAGCAAGCTCATCGAACATTGCCGAGAAATCAAATTCATCGTTTTTAAAAGACATATTATCCGAATCCAGCATCGATAGGTTCAGCACGTCTTCAAAAAGATTCAGCAACAAGTTATTATTAAGGCTGATAATACGGTTATATTCATCCCGGTCCGTTTGATTTTCAGCCTCTGCCATGAGCTGTGAAAAACCAATAATCGAATTCAGCGGCGTCCTGATCTCATGACTCATATTAGCTATAAATTGCGCCTTCAACGTATCTGCCTGCTCCGCCTTGCTCAAAGCATCACGCAATTGCTCCATCATCTGGTATTGCAAAGTTACATCGTTTCCCACACACACCAACAATTTCTTCCTTTTGAAAGTGAAAGAAAATTTTATGGTTTGCAAATGAGTATGTGTACCCCGGTCGGGAGAAGTAACAATTTCATGAATCAACATAGGGTCACTCTCTTCACAGGAAGTAGCCGCTACATCATCTTGCCTGTATTTGTCAGCCTCTTCTTTCGGAAAAATATCGTAATCAGTCTTGCCTACCAACAGTTCTTTGGGCATATTACACATCTGCTCAAACTTTTGATTGATAATATAAAAACGATAATCATCCTCTATATCCTTAATAAGAATAGCGGATGGTAACTTATGAAAAATGGCTTTCATCATCTGATGCGCTTCCTGCTCATCTTTCATGAGACTTTCCATCATTCTTTCTTTTTGAATATGCTCCGTTATATCGTAAGAGACGCATACCAACAACTGATTTCCTTCAGAAGTTTCTACATACGATTTAGTCGTTTGCAATATAATCTTCTCCTCTCCCTGAAAATGCACCATTTCACGCAATGTAAAATCTCCTCTCATGCTCACTGTCGCTTCATCGTCCCTGCGATATTTCTCTGCCTCTTCAAGTGAGAACAAGTCATAATCTGTTTTCCCTATAACCTCTTGGCGCGATAAATGTTGTATGGAGCAGAAAGCATCATTAACTCTGTAATAGCGAAAACCATTTGTTACATCCTTTATAAAAATTATTGCCTGCATCTTATCTATCAGATGCTGAGAAAAAGAATTCAAAGAGCGATTGGACTCCAGTAGTTCCATTTTTCTTTTCAGCACGCTTAGTTCTTTCTTCAATTGCACATTTTCTCTCTCTAAATTCAGTCTTTCCTGTATGCTCATAGTGGATGTATTAGAACAATGATATACCTAATAAATAGTAAAGTTATGAAATAAAATCAATAAATCTGTAATTTCAATACATAAATGACAATATTCCTATTTTTTTCAAAGTTTGAATACAGATTTTGTGTAATTTTGTGCCCTATACAACAACAAATTATGTTTGAAGTCGCTATTTCCCGTTATCTGAAACACCATGGGCACTCTGACATTCGGTTGAAAGCCGTACTTTTCGATATGGACGGTGTACTTTTCAACTCCATGCCCTATCATGCCGACGCTTGGCACAAGGTCATGGAACGTCGCGGCCTGCATCTGAGTCGTGAAGAAGCCTACATGCACGAAGGACGTACCGGAGCAGCTACAATCAATATCGTCTATCAACGCCAGTACGGACAGGATGCCACTCCCGAACTGATAGAAAGTATCTATGCAGAAAAAAGTGCAGAATTCAACAAGCATCCCGAGCCTGGACGCATGCCCGGTTCCTGGGAAATATTACAGAAAATAAAAGCAGAAGGATTAACTCCCATACTGGTAACCGGTTCTGGTCAACACTCTTTACTGGATCGCCTTGCCCACAATTTTCCCGGCATGTTCCAACGTGAACATATGGTGACCGCCTTTGACGTAAGATATGGAAAGCCCAACCCTGAGCCCTATCTCATGGGACTGGAAAAGGCCGGGATAAAGGCCAATGAAGCCATCGTCGTTGAAAATGCTCCTATCGGTGTACAAGCCGGAGTAGCGGCGGGGATATTCACGATTGCCGTCAATACCGGTCCATTGGATGCACAAGTGCTATTAGATGCAGGAGCCAATTTATTATTTCCATCAATGCAGGCACTCAACGAAAATTGGGAAAAATTACAGCAAGCATTAATCCCATAAAAGTAGCAATCCAACAATCGTAAATGATTTGCTGATCAACTTTCTGTAGCCCACAAGCAAGGAGCAAATAATAAAGCCCATAGCTATCTATTTACAAGATAATTACAGGCTTTTCTTTCAGTAATGCCATTGCGATCCGAGCAAACCTATAGTATATAATGATATCAAACGCTCTCTACGAAAGACTTTTATAATGCTCCCTTCGGAGAAGGATCTATTATAATTTTTAAAAGAGGCATCTACGCATAAAGGCAACACCTCCTTTATAGGTCCTGCATTTCTAAATTACCTGCTTCCTTTCAGGTTCTATATATAAATAATGAATATTGGCACACTAAGTCAGATGTTGCTTATTCAGTCCCCCATAAATAAACATTTATATAAACATAGATCAGTCACTAATATAATTATATTAAAAAATAGGATTCAAGTATAAAACTCGAATCCTATAATTTTCTATTTATACAAAATAGTAGATAGTGGCTTTTCTTCTATAGTTGTAATGCTGTGTTGCTTGGATGGTGCTCCTAAATAACTCGGCCGACTGTTATCCGGATTCACCACAATCTTTTCCAATACAATTTCAGGGTCAACCATATAAACTTTCAGTGTATGGAATCCCGGTTTCTCCACATCTATTTCTACATCCAACCAGCGTATATTATCAAATACTTCATTTCTTAAATACATGCCTTTACCGCTTAGGGCCAAAGTACTTTTAGTGGGGAGTGCTTTCAATACTTTTGATAGAGCAAGGTTTTGGGAATTGTATTCTTCAAAAGTATCGACAAAACCTTTTCGAGCATCCAGTACTATGGGCTTTTTTTCATCTATGCCTACCGCTATGCGGAGTCCGCGTGCCGGATTGACATCTTGGGTAGGTAAAATACCTAAAGCTACTGTTGTTTTTCCTGCCGAAGGAAGGTATATCTTATATTCCAGACGGGCAGCTTTCTTGTGTGTCAATGTGCTGGACGCCGTCACTGGCGTTATTCCCATGCAGCCTTTGCCTCTACCCAAATCCGGAATAAAGACCCAAGCTGCCTGTTTCCCTGAAATGTTGGCATTATAAGCGTGTGCCGGTATGGAGAATTCGGAATGGGCCAGTGTTCCAAAGAACGTCTCTTTGCTATGGGGGAGTGCTGTGTTGACAATCGTTACTTTTACTTCTGCTTTACTCTTGCCGCATACTATTTCTACATTTCCTTCTACCGTACCTTGTGGTGCTTTGGACCAGTCAATGGAAACATGCAGGCGATTGTCTTTAGCTGCTTTGCCCTCGGACTCATCTACCTTTATCCACGGTTGGGAGGTGAGAACGGTATATTCAATTTCTCCTACTCCACGATTGAAAACCTCTATATAATGAGTCTGATTGTTCAGGGCATCGAACACCGGCAATGAAAGCTGTTTTGCCATAAGTGGCCAGGCTGCTTCGCTGCCTTCCACCGCAACACCGAGACTTGGAGAACCCAGCGGATTCACCATTGACAGTTCAGGTAATTCATTGTCCTTGGGCATATACCATTTCGTATAGCCAATATGTTTGTCAGACATCATATGTTTCCATTTTCCGTTGGCTGTTTCATTATTGTAGCGATGACTTAAATGCCAGTCGAGATTGAATAATTCTTTTGCGCGGTCTGCATAATCATTGGCACTGACACGCCCTTGTTTTGCATATAAACGATTTTTGCCGACTGAAAGATAGATCTCAGCCACTCCGGCAGAGGCTTTCACCGGATAGAGTACCAGTTGATAATAAGCATCTTTGGCTTCTGGTGATAGTTTGTGTTCCAGTTCCTCGGCTTTTACTGTAAGTTCCTTCCATGCGGCCAACATACGGTCGGCTTCATGGTAATTGACAATGCTGAACACATCGGGAAGTTGCACTTCCGCTTTGCGTAACAAGTTATATTTGGTGTACTTAGATATGATATCGGCTATTTCTCCGGCATATTCTTTCCCAAAAATGTGTCGTGCCCAATCTATCATATAATCTTTTGTTTTATCTGCCGGTATAGCGTCGGGATTCCACGCATAACGCATAATGAAATCGATTGGAAGTTCTTTAGGCTTGATATCACCTACATTGACCACCCAAAGGTCATCGATGCCCGATTGATATGCCAGATGGAACTGTTCGCGTAATTTAGGTATGGTAGTCGTGGTAACCCACCGGTCATTCCATGGACCACCGTTCATGTCTATGTGGTAATACAATCCCATCCCTCCCTTGCGTTTCTTTTCTTTGTCGGGACCTGTACGCCGAATATACCCCCAGTTGTTATCGCAGAAAAGCAGCATTACATCATCGGGTACTGTAAAACCTGCATCATAATAACGTTGCACTTCGGTGAATATAGCCCATAGCTGGGGGATCTCAGACGGTTCTTTTCCATACACCTCTTTTAATACCTGCCGCTGACCTTCTATAACTTTTTTCAGTACCTGCATATTAGCCTCATCGCCTTCCTTGCTCATCGCCACGTCTCCATCACCTCTCATACCGATAGTTACGACATTTTCGAAGTTTTTATTCCGTTCCATACCCTTACGGAAAAAGTTATCAAGCCGTTCTTTGTTTGTCTTATAGTCCCAAGGACCTACTTCTTCTTTTCTTCGGGTGTATTCTTTATGGGCGCGCATCATTGGTTCATGGTGGGAGGTTCCCATGACAATTCCGTACTCATCGGCCAAAATCGGATTCATCGGATCATCTTCGTTAAATGCACTTGCCCACATGGCGGGCCAGAGGTAGTTAGCCTTCAAACGTAACAACAGCTCAAAAAGATGTACATACATCTTGGAGTTGACGCCACCAAATTTTTCGGTAGCCCAGTTGCCGAAGGAAGGCCACTCGTCATTAATAAAGATGCCCCGGTATTTCACCTTAGGTTCGCCTGATTCGTAATAGCCGGATTTGATATAGGCAGACTTGCGCTTTTGCACAGGAGCATCTGCCCACCAGTACCATGGGGAGACACCTAATTGCTGTGAAAGTTCATAAATACCATATATGGTGCCTCGTTTATCACTGCCGGCAATGACCAGCCCTTGTCGGATGCCGGGACTCGGATTTTCAACAGTTGCTATTACAAAGCTTTCCCATTTCCCTTGCAAGTTCCGAAGCTTTATCTTGCCGGAAGCGGCGAGAGCATCTATAACCTTGCTTTTTCCTAACGTTCCGATTATGATTTCGTACTTCCCGGAAACGGCATCGGCAGATACATTGGTTTTTGCACCGGTCACGCGTTCGATGTCTTTGTGTAAATCGTTGATAGCACGAATTACTCCTTTATAATCATGTGAATCGTAACGGATGGTTGCACATTCCCGGTGGACGTCTACCACAGGAAAATCTTTAGTAGCAGTAGCATAGTCATGAACAATAGGAGGGATGACACTCATTGTTTGTTGTGCATTGAGCGACAAGTCACATGCAAACAAGAATAGTATCCCTAAACAAAACATCTTTTTTTTCATAAAATTATTTTTTATTTATTGGTAAATTAATACAAACTCAACAAATTGCAACTATCTATAAATTTAGTAATTAGCAAAGTGAGATTTCAGTTTGTTCTTCTCAGCGCATATCTCATCGCCGTATGCCGTACACAGGGACTTGAGAAACACGACAAAGTTGGTAAAAGGATATACCTTTACTCCCACCTTGTGAAACTTAGCGAGCTGTTTGTCTATGTATTTCGCCCGCTGCTCTATCCACTGCCTTTCCTGCCTATCTTTTATAAGTTCCTTTTTACATTGTCGTATGTAATAGTGAAATTGACGTGCCAGTGTGTCACCGCTCCGCTGAATTTCTAGCTTTCTAAAAATTCCGGATCATTATATTTTGTAACATACGGTTTCTCGCCAGAAGTGTTATGTACCATGTCAAGTACATATTTCATTTTCTCTTGATCATTGGTTATTATTAATATAACCATAGGAATAACTGACAATATTATTTTCATATTATCGTTTGTATAAAAGATGAGCTACTTTGATATTTTCAAAACAGGAGCAATGGCATTTGTGACTATTGGCAACTGTATTTCAAGCCCATTGTCTGTCTGCACGACTTTCAGACAACCATAACCGAGCAGTTCCACTGTGGTGATGTTTTTCTTGAAATGGGGATTACCTTTGGCGAGAGACCTCACGACTACTTTGCCGTCTTCAGGCCATCCGAGAGGGGTGACGTAGAGATATTTCTTCGTCTGGTTGAAACGGATGTCAGCTGATGTCATATTGCTGTACATACCGTCGTTGAATCCCTGAGCCTTAAGCTTGATGTCAGACTCGGCAACTGGACCTTCGCCGAACCTCACCCACGGACGGGTATTGAAGATGCTTTCCTTATTTACTGTCATCCAAGCCTCTATGCCATCAAGTATAGCAGCCTCTTTCTCGTCATACGTACCATCGGCACGCAGAGGAATGCTAAGTAAAAGGTTGCCGTTTTTACTAACTATATCAATGAGTTGTTTTATAACCTCCGTTGCACTCTTGTAGCTACCACGCTCATAGATGCTGGTATTATAGTGCCAGTTTCCAAGGCAGTTGCATGTCTGCCAAGGCTCTTCGACAATCTCATTGGGCGCACCACGCTCCACATCCCATGTGAGGGCTTCGCGCTGTTCGTCGTTGAGCATCTTACCAAACATCACAGCACGCGGATTCTTATTGTAGAAATGCGATGCAATCTTCAATCCGCAGTCACTGATGTCATGAAAGGGCGCAACGGTGACGTCAAAGTAGATGAGATCGGGATTGTAGCGGTTGATAGCGTCGAGAGTACGGTCATAAAAGTTGGTGACATATTCAAGTGTAGGTAGACAGGCTCCGCCACTCCATGCCCACTGTACGTGCACACGATTGTTTGCCCAAGACTTCTCACTCATGGGATGGTTTTGCGCATAGAGATCCTGCGGATCGTAACCTTCCCACCATTTGCCCTTTCCGTCGGCTTTGGTAAGTTTGCCGTCGTAATGTATACCCGCTTTAGGTCCGTTTATGTCGTAACGCTGTGCAGGCTCATACCACAACCATGCGTGGTCAGCGTGGAAACTAATGCCGAGAGGCAAACCATACTTCTTTGACGCTTTTGCCCATCCGGCAATCAAATCCTTCTTCGGCCCCATATTCACAGAATTCCATGGCTGATATTTCGAATCCCAAAGGTCGAAGTTGTCGTGGTGGTTACCGAGGACAAAGATATATTGTGCTCCGAGGCGTTTGTATCTTTCCACGAGTTTGTCAGGATCCCATTTTTCTGCTTTGAAGAGTGGAAGAATATCCTTGAATCCCACCTCTGATGGATGGCCATAATGTTCTTTATGATAATTGTAAGCGTATGTGCCTTCTTTATACATATTGCGTGCCATCCAGTCGCCCGAACCTTCCACGCACTGCGGTCCCCAATGAGCCCAGATGCCGAATTTGGCATCGCGGAACCATTCCGGAGTCTTGTGTTTTCTGAGTGATTCCCACTGCGGCTTATACTGTCCCTCAACCATCTGCTCTTTCTCATTAGTTACAGGTACCTTGTATTCCTGTGCCCATGCTCCTGCTGCGCAAACAGCAAAAAACAAAACAATCAAATTAATCTTCATTTTTTTATATATAAAAAGATTCTTTTTACTATCCATTTTCTTTGTATTCAAACCTGTCGAAGTCGGCATAAATTAAAATGTTTTATTGGGATTTATTCTCAATCATTTTATATTGTCTTACTGCTAACAAAGATAGAATACGTAAGATTAGATCAGATTAACAGATATACTTAATTCATCATTTTTTATAACCACGCCTACATTTATGTACTATATTCATTCATTTTTGTCACATTACTCAATACCAACAGCAAACTATCTCTTTTCTTTTAAGATAGGAAGAGCTGTCTGTGTTCTAAAAGAAAAAGATAAATGAGTAATATTAGAAAGTGTGTGTTCTTCAAATAATGTTACCTGTTTCTATTTGATTGGGCATATTCCATAGGAGAAAGGCCATACACTTTCTTAAAGGCGCTTGAAAAATGTGTCTGACTGGTAAATCCTACCGCATAAGCTATTTGGGTTATTGAAAGATCTTTATTTTCTAATAACACGGTAGCTTGTTGAAGGCGTAGATTGCGAATAAAATCGCTAGGAGCGGTTCCTGTCATTTCCTTCATACGTCGGTGCAAATGAGTGCGACTGATCCCGACTTCTTGCGTAAGCATCTCTACATTAAGATTAGGGTTGCTCAAGTTCTCATTTATAATGCTCATAATACGTTCCATCAATGCCTCATCGTTTCCTTGTAATTCGACCGGGACTATTTTCCCTTCCTGAGTCTGACTACCCGAATACTTTCCTTTTAGCCGCACACGATTAGCTATCAGATTGGTTATAAGCACCATCAATTCTTCCATATTAAAAGGCTTGCATAAATACCCGTCCGCTCCTTGTACCAAGCCTTCAATCCGGTTGGAAAATTCAACTTGAGAAGTCAGCAAGATAATGGGGATATGACTAGTATTAGCATTCTTTTTCAATTCTTTCAGCAGTTGGATGCCATCCATATTGGGCATGATAACATCTGAAATGATTATGTCCGGTTGTTGAGTAATCGCTTTTTTCCGTCCTTCCACTCCATCTATAGCCACATCTACATGATAATATGCAGCCAGGTTATCTTTTAAAAAGCTCCGTAGTTCATCATCATCATCAATTACAAGAACACTATAATTGGTCTTTCTATATTTTACTTTTTCCCGGGATGGATGGTAAGGAATATATTGGTCTGCCATTACGCCATGTGGAACCAAACCGGTTTCCACCTTTACCATTTCTTCCTTTTTCAAATGTTTGCACCCCAAAGGGAGGTGTATCACAAAACGGCAACCTTGAGTATCCGTCCTATTTTCAGCAAAAATGATACCATGATGTAATTTCACAAGCAGTTGACATAGGTTTAATCCGATGCCGAAACCCAAGGAGTGCATAGTATGGCTACCATCGCCTTGATAAAAACGATTGAAGATTTTTTTCAGTTCTTTTTCGTTCACTCCCTTGCCCGTATCTGAAATAGAAATCTCCATATACTTTTGCAAAAGGCCGGAGCTTTTCGGATTACTGCCGGTTTTTACTTCTATGCAGATGACACCATTTTCAGGCGTATATTTAAAAGCATTTGAAAGCAGGTTGACCAGCACCTTATCAAAATTATTCGGATCAATCCACACCGTTGGAAGTTTTTCCGGAAATTTTGTTTCCAAACTGATTTTTTTCAGGCGTGCCTGCTCTGTAAATACAAGAAGCAGTTCATTGACAAACGACCGAATATCAACCTCCTCACAAAGAATAGGCATCTGGCCTTTATCAATCTTCCGTACATCAAGCAACTGATTAATAAGGTTTAAAATACGGCCGGTATTATACTTGATCGTTAACAGCATTTTATTAACATCCGGCTCACACTGCATTCTCTGCAACTTCTCCAGCGGACCGAGGATAAGAGTAAGCGGTGAACGTATCTCGTGTGCAATATTGATAAAAAACTGCAACTTCATTTCACTAATTTCCTCCTGTTTTTTCCGTCTGTAAACTGTATATAACAAATAGCTGGCACAGATAACCAACAAAATATAAACAATTTTGGCACCAGTACTCAGATACCAAGGCGGGATAACATGAATCCGTACGGATCTTATCGGTGAATGAAATCCATTTTCGCAAGCACGTATTTGGAGAGTATAATTCCCAGGAGCCAAATGGTGGTATTGTATCCGGTTTTCGCCAGGCTGTGTCTTATTCCAGTTTTCATTAAATTCCTCAAGCCGATATTCATAAAGGACATTTCCAGCATCACGAAAGTCCATTGTTGAAACCATGAATACGAATGTATTATCCATATAAGAAAGATTGAAACAATCAGCATGGACCAATTCTGTATCAACGACCCGTTTATTTCCCGAGCGTGTCTCCATAGTCACTTTCTGATCCCGAATATACATATCGGTAATGATAGGTGGAGTGTCCGGTTTTATTAACTGAATATCATCAGGATTAAAGCTAGTAATTCCCCTATTTCCTCCGAAATAAATTTTTCCTTTTTTACTTTGAGTATAACGTCCTTCTAAATATACTTTTTCTTGCAGTCCATTCCCTGTATAATAGTTAATAACTTGTTTTCCGTCTACAAGGATATGGCAAATTCCCTGTATGGTGCTACACCATAAATTACCATGTTTATCCTGCACCAGTCCACAGATAACATTATCTGGGAGTCCCTGTTCAGTAGTGATAACCGAATATTGATTGTTTTGGGGATTATAATGAACTAGCCCATTCTTAGTACCCATCCAAATCGTATGGTCCTTTCCTTCAATAATTGTATAGAAAGAACTGGACTTTATTTCTGGTTCAAAAGGTAAGTCTAGAAATCTTTCGTTCCGGGTATCATAACAGCTTATATTTCCAAAATGTCCGAACCAGATTCTATCTTCAGAATCGCATAAAATAGAAATGATCCAATAATTTGTAATATTATTTTCTCCTTTAATAGGATTCTTCCTTGAAAGTAGTTGATACTTTCCTGTAGGCAAATGATATTGCAAAATACCCTCTCCTAAAATAGCTGCATACAAATTTTTATGCTTATCTTCTGTAATACATCTTATGCTGAAATCCCCCTGTAATGGATATTCCAATTCCAACTTTCCTTTTTTTCGATTAAACGAATACAGTCCTTTTCCATTGATTCCCACCCAAAACACACCGTCACTATCTTCAAACATTGAAAAGACAACCCCATCCGTATAAATATGGCGGGAGATATTACCATTACAATCCAGTTGATAAATACCATTATCTTCAACAGAACACCACATAGTATCTGTTTTATCGCAATAGAGCGCATTGAGCCATCCCGGCATATCGGAAAGCATGATGGGCTGGTTCCAAAAAGAAAAAGGCAATGGTTTATGAGGCAGCATCAGAAAGCCCTGGTATAAACATCCAATCCATAAGTTCTGCTGTTTATCTTCGAAAAGGCTACTAACCTTAGCCTGATTGATATTTATAAATGAGCTTTGAATGCCATCTGCATCTGTAATTTTCTTGTCTCCACGCTTTATGCAAGTGATTCCCTGTCCATAAGTACCCAGCATAATGTCTCCATTAGCAGTGATTACAACAGAATGGAAACGGATATTCTTCTTTTTTCCGGAATAAGGAAACGGCACAAGCTTGTCGTTTTCTTGATCCCACAAGAAAACAGTTTGTGCGGTAACCATAAAAACCCTCCGGTCATAATCTTCGAGTATATTACGCACAGCCATATTATTTAGCGGATATATTTTTTCTTCCTGGCCGGTGGAATCGATACGGACTATGCCTTGCCGGTCAGTTCCCAGCCAGAGTTGTCGCCGGCTGTCTTCAAAGAGGCAAGTTACAAAAGGCGGATGAAAAAGTTTACTTTCAGTTATAACAGGATGTGCCACCATTGTTTGAATGTCCACGGAAAAAATGCCCACATCAGATACATTACATAAAATTTCACCCGTATTCCGTTGAAAGATACCGGTAATTCGCCCTTTTGCCTTTATAGTATGGAGAGTGACTGTCTGGAAACTGTCTTTTTCCGGAAGGTAACGTTGCAAGCCGTTGGCTGTGCCTATCCAAAGATTATTTTCATCATCAATATATAAGGAGTGAATTTCATTATCGGCCAATGAAGTGGAATCTTGTTTTGCATGATAATAAGACACAAACTGCGAACCGTCAAATCTGCGAAGTCCGTTTCTTGTACCAATCCATAAATAATTGTTTTGATCCTGACATAATACATTTATACATTGGCTGCCTATTGTTGCTTTATCGTAAAAGATTGCATTTTGTGCAAATACTGATTGTGTAATACAAAGCAATAAAAATATCAGTTGCTTTTTTATCATAGTTTATAGATTTTTTCTCACGACAAAGTTATGTCTTTAAAAAAACAAACTGCCTTCCTATACCTAAAAAAAAGGATAAATTGCTATTTTTTTTGAATAATGTGACAAAAATGAATGAATATAGTACATAGATGTATGCATGGTTATAAAAGCTGACGAATTAGACACATCTGTTAATCCATCTTAATTTCACGTTCTCTATCTTTGTAATATAATAAAGCACCAAGCAAACAGAAATTAAAGAAGTAAGTACTTCTTAGTGAGAATAAAATAACGAGTTTATTAATCAACTATAACATTTTAAACATGAGACAGACTTAATTTTCACACATTCATTAAATGATTACGTGATACAGAATCTCTGCCATACGAGATTTTGTTTGTTCTTTAATAATATTGTTAATTTATTTATATTTACACCAAAGTTCACCTATAAAAAGTTTAACAATATTATTTCCTCTATTTCCTTGATGAAGCATATTTTATCATGGAAATTATGTAACATTTTATAGTGACAAAAATGTTACATAATATATATTTTTATATTAACTAAGTTTTTTTAATTAACGATGAAAAACACTATTTTTTATTTTAAACAATTGATATTGTCATTTTTGCTTTGTTTTGTAGCAATATGGGCAAATGCGCAAAATCAAGTTGTAAAAGGTACAGTAAAAGATGTTTTAGGAGAAGCTGTGATTGGTGCCAACGTAACTGAAGTTGGTACTACTAATGGTACTATTACAGACATTAACGGTGATTTTTCTTTGAATGTTTCTCCCAAAGGAAAACTTCGAATTTCTTTCATTGGTTATCAAGTACAAACCGTAGATGTTGCCGGACGAAAAAGTTTGGAAATAGTATTAAAAGAAGATACTGAAACTTTGGATGAAGTGGTAGTGGTAGGTTATGGTAGCGTAAAGAAACGTGATTTGACAGGTGCTATTACACAAGTAAAATCAGAAAATCTAATGGCAACCGCCCCCACTACTATTCAAGAAGCATTGCGCGGTAAAGCTGCTGGTGTAATGGTAGCTGGTAGCGGACTAAACGAAAGTCCCATGATTCGTATTCGTGGTAATCGATCTATTTCAGCCAGCAATGATCCATTATTTGTTATTGACGGAGTGCCTGTGAACGGTGGTATGGATGTAGTAAACCCTGCAGATGTAGCTTCTATCGAAGTTTTGAAAGATGCTTCAGCTACAGCTATCTACGGTGCTCGTGGTGCTAATGGTGTAATTTTGGTAACGACCAAAAAAGGTGAGAGTGGCAAGGTTAATGTAGAATATAGTGGCTATCTGTCAATCGGTAAAGTAGATAATTATCGTCGTGTGCGTAACGGTGCCGAGTATTTGGAGTACCTACGTGAAGCTGAACGTAGCTATATTTATGATGGTGAAGGCGGTTACAGTATCGACCCTAGTTGTGGGTATCCCTCTATGGAACCGAACTGGGAGTATGACCAGCGTATGGAGTATGTAAAAAAAGATAATTCAGGATATGTACTTGAATCTGTACGTCGTGCTTGGGAGGGTGGTACATATGATCCTTCAAAGTTGCGCACATTTGATTGGCAAGGTGCTGGTATGCGAGATAAGACAATTTCACATAACCACAATATAAGTATTCGTGGCGGAAGCAAGGATACTAAAGTATTTCTCTCTGGTTCGTTCATGGATAATAGAGGTATTACTCCGCGTTCGTTTAGAAAACGCTACACTCTGCGTTTAAACTTGGATCAGAACTTGGGCAAGTACATTACAATGGGCGCTACCACTAATTTTGCCTACTGGGAGTATTTTAATGGTACTGGCGTAGGTGGTAATTGGAATCCGCTAGGCACGCCATATTACTCTCCCGGCGGCGAAGGCGATAATTACGGTATAGGTGGTGATGTTACACAAGATGGTGATCCTGCATTAGGCTTAGTGCCTCACCCTACGGGTGAAGGAATGTTGTGGAATCCTTTCTACGACTTCACAGGTGTCCAGGGCAAAACTAAACGCAATCGTATTGACGCTACACTCTATGCAATGATCAAGTTGGATTGCGGTCTCTCCTACAGAGTAAACTTCGGCACAGATTACTATAGCGGTCAAGAACAGTCATTTTATGCCAAGGCTTCTACTCAGCAAGGATTTGGTAATTCACAAGCTTCACAGAAAGCTGTCTTTGACCGCGGTTGGACATTGGAACATATCCTCTCTTATGTACGTACTTTCGGTCAACACAGCATTAATCTTACTGCCGTACAGTCTTCACAAAAATTTATTTCGGAACCTCTTAGTGCTAGTGGCTTGAGTCTCCCACTTGAAACTCAATTATACTATAATCTGGGCGGTGCTACCACACAGAGTGCTACTAGCGGTTTTACGCAATGGACTATGATGTCATGGATGGGACGTGCTATCTATGGTTTTAAGGATAACCGCTATATGTTAACCGCTTCGTTGCGTTATGACGGTTCTTCTAGATTGGCGGATGGTCATAAATGGGTAGCTTTTCCATCAGTAGCCGTAGCGTGGCGTATCTCCGATGAAGCATTCATTAAAGATCATATTGATCAAATCAGTAACTTGAAGCTTCGTTTCGGCTACGGTAAAACGGGTAACTCTTCTGTAAACCCATACGAAACAATTGGTAAAATAAGTAGTAGTCGCTATACATGGGGAGCCGTCGGTATGTTGGGATATGCGCCCAGTTCACTTTCTAACAATTCACTGACTTGGGAAACAACTGGACAATACAACGTAGGTTTAGATTTCGGCTTTTTTAACGGTCGTATTTCAGGTAGCATTGAATGGTACAAGCAACACACGTATGACTTGTTAATGCCGAGGGCTCTTCCTGAAGTCAGTGGATTCGGCAGCATTACCGAAAACGTGGGAGAAACGGAAAACCGCGGTTTTGAGATGACTTTGGAAACTGTCAACTTTCAAACAAAAGACTTCAGTTGGACCACTTCCCTACAATTTGCTACCAATAAGGAACAGATCGTGAAGTTGGCCAGCGGACAAAAAGAAGATACTGCTAATATGTGGTTTGTAGGCCATCCTGTAGACACACACTATAACTATGTAAGCACCAAGTATGTATGGGGATACTCTAAGGAAGATATGGCTGAAATGGCTAAGTTCAATGCCAACGGACATTCCTACAAACCTGGTGATTTGCGTTTCGTGGATAAAAATGGTGATTATAAAATTGACGCTACAGACCGTGACATCCTCGGACAAAAAATGCCAAAGTGGACGGCAGGTATGGGCAATACTTTCCGCTATAAAGACTTCGATTTCTATGTATTTATGTATGGCATGTTCGGTCATACTATCTATTGTGATCCAGGAACGGCACATGACGGTCGCATGAATACTCGTTACGTAGATTACTGGACGCCGGAAAACCCCAATAGCCACTTCAGAAAGCCTCAAAAAGGAGATGCCGACCAAGCCAACTACGATGCTTATTGGTACAACAAAGGTGATTTCGTACGCATCTCGGATATCACGTTGGGTTACAGCTTGCCAAAGAAGCTTATCAATTATGCCGGACTAGAAAGGGCACGTTTCTATATACAAGTGCAAAATCCTTTCACCATCACCAGCTATCCTAACAATGATCCCGAAGGTTCTGTTAAAGCTGGACGTACCTGGGACCATAAGATAGCAAATTACGGAGACCCGATGACTATGCGTAACTATATCTTTGGAGTTAATCTTACCTTCTAAACTATTAAAATCATTGTAGTATTATGAAACTTTATATCAAACATATCTTCGCTGCAAGTGCAATAGGGTTGTACTTATCAGCTTGTTCGGATTTTCTAGATGAGAAAGGATACAATACAGACTATGGCTATTACAAGACTTCAGAAGGAGTGGAAGCCCTTGTTGCCTCCTGCTATCAGAATGGACGTGGCATGTTCTCTACTTCTAACACACCCAACAGCATCATCTTTCAAGAGATTGGAACTGATATGTACACGATCGGTGGTGATGGTGGTACAGACTTTGCCCTCTATACCTCAACGATGAACCCGTCAAACGATACTTTTTCCGCTTTTTGGACAGACTGTTATAACGGTATCGCTCGTACTAATCTAGGTCTCCAATATTTAGCAGCTAACACAGAAATGGACAGCGAACTAAAGAAAGTGCGTGAAGGAGAAATGAAATTCCTACGTGCTTACTACTACTCCATCTTGATTACTCACTATGGTGATTGTCCGTTGTTGTTGGAACCTGTGGACAAACCGACTTTCAACTTTGTTCGCTCCCCTCAAAAAGAGGTTCTCGCACAAGTCATTGAAGATGCTACGGATGCTTATAATTTACTACCATGGGCTGATGCCGAAGGTAAGGTAACGAACGACTATGGTCGCGCCAGCAAAGGAGCAGCAGGTCACTTGTTGGCTAAGGCTTATATGTACCGTTACAGCCAGAAGTGGGCGGGTACACAAAGTAACAGTAATATGAACGAGGATCGTGGTGCTGAAAGTACTGACTTAGACAAAGCGATCTATTATGCTAGCTCAGTATGTCACTTTGGCGAACAAAGCGGTAGCGGTAGCTTGCACGAATTGGCTACTGACTATTCTGATCTGTGGCGTTTCGATCCCAAAACAGGTGGTCCTACACCAGATGACTATGCAGGTCCGGAAATACTATTTAGTATTCAGTTCTCTACCGACCACTTTTTTAACAATCAAAATCCTACTGCTATGAATGATGGTGGTAACTGGTTACATATGATGTTTATCACTAATGCTGAAGGTATGCCTATGACGACGGCCAAAGGAGACGGTGACAAAACAGTCGTATGGTGTGGGGAAGGTCAGACAAGCGGTGTTGTTCGTGACTTGATTACTGGACGCGGTTGGAGACGTACTTCGCCCACTCCTTTCTTATATGAAGACAATGGTCTATATGGACCTCAATATTATGCTAGCAATAAACATGGTAAATTGATCGATTCTCGTCTCTATAAATCGCACGTATGGGTATACTATTGCAATGCTGAGCCCACTAACAATAATTGGTGTTCTTTCAGTAACGCAGCTGGAAATTTTGATCCCAGTGATATCGGTATGGCTACAGGTGAACCACGCTATGGTATAGGAGATCCTGCTATTGTATTTTCTATGGAAAACGTAGATGACCGTTTTGAGAATGGTACTATGAGTGAAAAACTGGCCTTAGCTCGTGCTCAAGAGCCTTACTGGTACATTCCAATGCAATCCATAAACCGCCCAGGATTAGATGAACGTGGTGATCGTGATGGTATCCGCAATACATTCCCAGGATTATTAAAGTATCTTGATACCCGACGTGCTTCTGCTAATGACCAAGCAGGTTATCGTGATTACTTCTGCTTCCGTTTGGCTGAAACATATATTATATTAGCTGAAGCATATGCATTGAAAGGTGATTTTGTGAACTCTGCAGCTGCCTTAAATATTGTACGTGAACGCGCAGCATGGAAAGAGAATGAAGAAAAACCATTCCATTACTATAAGTATGATGGTGGAAATAGAGAGGATCTCACCAAATCCACTGTGGAAGATATGAAAGTTTCTTCCAATTTCTTAAGTCGTATGAGCGAAGATGAAATCTTGATTTTCTTCTTGGATGAATACGGTCGCGAAATGGAAGGCGAGCTTCATCGTTTTGAACAATTGGTACGTAATGGCGCTGATTTCTTCGTACAGCGTGTGAAGGAACGGAGTGAGTTAGCAGCTCCAAATATCAAGGTATTCCATCGGTTCCGCCCCATTCCACAGAGACACATTGACCGTCTGAATCCGGCTGATCCAAATCCACAAAACTATGGTTATTAACAGTACAGGTATAAAGATCATATCTTAGGGGTAACACTTCGACATGCCGTTCTCGTATTCTGAGAACGGCATCTTGAAGTTTCTAAATGACATATAGTAATTTACAAACGCTCCAATTATGGCCATAAAAAGGTAAAAGCAAATGACACCTATTCATAATATATATTCAAAAGCCCTTGAAGAAAAGCTCTAATATTAAAGTACCCATCAGAACGATGGATAGGATAGTCTTAAATTAGAGGTAAAGAAAAATGTCATCAAGAAATATGGAATTATGCATTATAGGAGTCTTTTGCATATTTATCATATCATAATATTTTTTTAACATAATTACTATTCAAATAAACGACCTTATTAATTTTTACAGATACCTAGATTATGAAAGATGCATTGATTAACAGGCGGGAGTTTTTGAGAAACTTAGGAGTTATAGGTGCGGGCGCCTTATTGTCCATGAGTCCATGGCTTTCTGTTTTTTCAGAAGTTGTAGAGACATCGGGTGAAAAATGCCGTCTGGCGATTATAGGTACGGGGTCAAGGGGACGTTTCCTGATGAGTTTTTTGTTGCAGAATCCTAAGGTGGAGATTGTTGCATTGTGCGACATATATCAACCTTCTATGGAAAAAGCATTGAATCTGGTTCGGGAAGCCAAGGTATATACAGATTATCGGAAAGTCTTGGAAAATAAGACTGTTGATGCGGTATTGGTGGCCACTCCTCTTAATCTCCACTGTCAGATAGTGCTGGATGCTTTCGATGCGGGGAAGCATGTTTTTTGTGAGAAATCGATAGGCTTTACTATGGAGGAATGTTTTCGCATCTATAAGAAGCATATCAGTACAGGCAAAGTGTTTTTCACAGGACAACAGCGGCTGTTCGATCCACGCTATATCAAAGCAATGGAGATGATTCATGCAGGCACTTTCGGTGAGATAAATGCGATCCGTACATTCTGGTACCGGAATGGAGATTGGCGAAGAGAAGTACCTTCATCAGATCTGGAGCGTCTGATCAATTGGCGTTTATATCGTGAATATTCTAAAGGACTGATGACAGAACTGGCCTGTCATCAGCTGCAGATCGGGAGCTGGGCGTTGCAAGAGTTACCGGTTAAGGTAATGGGACATGGGGCAATAACTTATTGGAAGGACGGCCGGGAAGTATATGATAATGTAAGTTGCATATATGTGTTTGAGAATGGAAAAAAAATGACATTCGACTCTGTTATCTCTAATAAGTTTTATGGTTTGGAGGAACAAATCATGGGCAGCCTGGGAACAATAGAGCTTGAAAAGGGTAAATACTATTTTGAGAATGTCCCTCCTGCACCCGGTTTTTTGCAGATGATCAATGAATGGGAAAATAAGGTGTTTGATTCCCTGTCTTTTGCCGGAACTAGCTGGGCTCCCGAAACAGCAAATGGGAACAATGGGGAATTCATCTTAGGTGAAAGGCCTAAGTCGGATGGTACATCCTTGCTGCTGGAAGCTTTTGTAGAGGCAGTTATTACCCGAAAACAACCCAAGCGTATAGCCGAAGAAGGCTACTATGCAAGTATGCTCTGTTTACTGGGTGACCGGGCCTTGCAAGAACAACGCACCCTTAGCTTTCCTGATGAATATAAAATAGATTACTTAAATCATCATTCTAAAGCAGATAAACAAATATGAAAGACACACTCATCACTGCACACCGGAAAAAGGTGGAACTGCTGACTTGGTTGGTATGTTTCGTTATGGCCAACTTATTGAATCTGTATGCAATTATTGCTTATAAGACTTCTTTTCTGGAGGTGCTAACATCCTTTTTTTACGTCATTATGTTTTCGTGCGTGCTTTATGTAATATGGAGTGTATTACGTCTCGTCATTTACGGAGTGCGGACCTTTCTTGTATTCCTCAAAAATAGAACATACAATAAATAACTTAATAAATACTGGAAAAATATGACAACACGAAGAGACTTTCTAAAAACAATGACAATGGCTTCTGCAGGACTGGCACTGGGAACGGGAGATCTGTTGGGAGCTCCTATTTCTGTATCGCAAAGAAAAGCTGCAGCAGATAAGGTGAAGATCGCTTATGTGGGTATTGGAAATCGCGGTGAGCAAATTATTGGTGACTTTGCCCGTACGGGTATGGTAGAAGTAGTAGCTTTATGTGATGTTGATATGGGTGCCCCCCATACTCAAAAAGTGATGAACATGTATCCGAAGGCGAAGCGTTTCCGCGATTTTCGTCAGATGTTTGATAAGGCTGGCAATGACTTTGACGCTGTGGCTATAGCCACCCCCGACCACTCCCACTTTCCTATCACCATGCTGGCTTTGGCATCCGGTAAGCATGTCTATGTGGAAAAGCCTCTGGCGCGTACATTCTATGAGGCGGAACTGCTTATGCAGGCTGCATTGAAACGTCCTAATCTGGTAACTCAGGTAGGAAATCAAGGGCATTCGGAAGCCAATTATTTCCAGTTTAAGGCTTGGATGGATGCGGGTATAATCAAAGATGTGACTGCTGTGACTGCACACATGAATAACCCGCGCCGTTGGCATGGCTGGGATTCCGGTATTTATAAACTTCCATCAGGGCAGCAGCTACCCAATGATATGGACTGGGACACATGGTTGGGAGTTGTCCCATACCACGAATATAATAAGGATTATCATTTGGGACAGTGGCGTTGCTGGTATGATTTTGGCATGGGATGCTTAGGTGACTGGGGAGCGCATATTCTGGATACGGTTCATGAGTTCTTAGAGCTGGGCCTGCCATATGAAGTATCAATGCAATATGCTAACGGGCATAACGACTATTTTTTCCCTTACTCTTCTACCATTCTCTTCCGTTTTCCACAGCGTAAAGGAATGCCGCCGGTAGATATCACCTGGTATGATGGTTTGGATAATTTACCTCCCATTCCGGAAGGCTATGGGGTGTCAGGCCTTGATCCCAATATTCCCAAAACAAATCAGGGAGACACACCGGCTGCCAAATTAAACCCGGGAAAGATTATTTATACAAAAGACCTGGTTTTTAAAGGAGGAAGCCATGGCAGTACTCTTTCTATTATACCGGAAGAAAAAGCAAAAGAAATGGCAGGCATACTTCCTGAAATACCAAAAAGTCCATCAAATCATTTCGAAAACTTTTTATTGGCTTGCATGGGACAGGAGAAAACTCGTTCTCCATTTGAAATTAACGGAGTGCTGAGCCAGGTCTTCTCATTGGGAGTAATAGCACAGCGTTTGAACACCAGACTGTTCTTTGATTCACGTATGAAACAGATTACAAATAATGAATTTGCCAATGCGATGCTGATTGGAACACCTCCTCGTAAGGGTTGGGATGAATTTTATAAATTATAATGTTACTTATTTAATAAATATACTGGTATGAAAAGAGTTTACTTATTGCTTTTGTGCTTGTTTTCTGTTTTGGTTATGCAGGCTCAAAACTGGGAATATATTTTTAATGGCAAGAACCTGAAAGGTTGGAAAAAACTGAATGGGAAAGCTGAATATAAAGTTATGGATGGTACGATTGTGGGGATCTCAAAGCTGGGCACGCCTAACACTTTCTTGGCAACTCAGAAGCAGTATGGTGATTTTATCTTGGAATTTGATTTTAAGATTGATGAAGGGTTGAACTCCGGTGTACAATTGCGTAGTGAAAGCAAGAAGGATTATCAAAAAGGCCGAGTGCATGGCTATCAATTTGAGATTGATCCTTCCGAACGTGCCTGGTCGGGAGGTATTTACGATGAGGCCCGTCGTAATTGGCTTTATCCGCTGACTTGGAATCCGCAGGCCAAAACAGCCTTTAAAAGTAAGGAATGGAACAAAGCACGTGTTGAAGCGTTTGGCAACTCCATTGCCACGTGGATAAATGGAGTTCCATGTGCCAATATTTGGGATGACATGACTCTTTCAGGTTTCATAGCCTTGCAGGTACATGCTATTGCCAGTGCGGCTGATGAAGGGAAAACTGTCCGTTGGAAGAATATACGTATTTGTACTACCAATGTAGAACGCTATTTGACTCCAGTCAAAGCACCGGAGATTAATGTGATTTCTAACACTCTTTCTCCAAATGAAGTAAAAAATGGTTGGACACTTCTTTGGGATGGTAAAACCTCGGAAGGTTGGCGGGGTGCAAGAATTGATGCCTTCCCTAAGAAAGGTTGGGTCATGGAAAATGGTATTCTGAAAGTCCTAAAAAGTGGCGGTGCGGAATCAGCAAATGGTGGTGATATAGTGACAGAGCAAGAATATAAGAACTTTATTCTTAAAGTAGATTTTAAGATCACTGAAGGAGCTAACAGCGGTATAAAGTATTTTGTTAATCCGGGCATGAATAGGGGAGCCGGATCGGCTATCGGATGCGAATTTCAGATATTGGACGATGACAAACACCCTGATGCAAAATTGGGAGTGAAAGGAAATCGACAATTAGGCTCACTTTATGATCTGATTCCAGCTCCGGCAAATAAGCCTTTCAATAAGAAAGATTTTAATACAGCTATGATTATTGTGAGAGATAATCATGTGGAGCATTGGCTGAATGGAGTGAAGCTAATAGAATATACCCGTCAGAATGAAATGTGGAATGCTTTGGTAGCATACAGTAAGTATAAAAACTGGGAGAATTTTGGTAATTCGGAATATGGGAATATTTTGCTGCAAGACCATGGAGATGAAGTATGGTTTAAAAATATTAAAATTAAAGTGTTGTAGTTAATTTTATATACATAGAAAAAGGTAAGTTATTAATTGGGGTAACTTACCTTTTCACTATAGAATAAGAATGTCTGACTGTTTCAAGTAATAACTCTTTAGAACAAAAGCGCATTACTAACCCTTATTTTGGTAAATTAGTTGAAAGGAAGTGATCTATCGCAGCAGTTACGGATAGTGAACTACGGCTCGTTCATCATAAGCTATTCCAACCTAATTATCAACACATTACAACTACTCTAACTAGCCAGCAAATACAGAAACAGAAGCTAAAAATCCTTTTACTACCCGTATTAAAAAAAATAATACAGACATAAAAAATCCCTAATAATCTACTGATTATCAAGGATTTTTTGTGACCCCGGTGCGATTCAAACGCACGACCTTCAGAACCGGAATCTGACGCTCTATTCACTAAGCTACGGAGCCTTAATTCGAGTGCAAAAGTAGAAAAAATCTCGGCATATTCCTAATATTCATCACTTTTTCTATCTAGCAACATTCACTTTCTATATTATTATTTTGAGAGCACTACACGAGCACATATATACATTTTGTTATTTTTTCGTTCAAAATAGCATCAATCATCAATATTATTTCTATCTTTGCCGAACAAATTAACAAATGACATATAAATAAAACCTATGAGTTACCTGATAAAACCCGAAGGATATAAACCTTTATTAGACTTAAAACAAACTGAATTAGGCATCAAACAGATTAAGGAGTTCTTCCAGTTGAACCTTTCATCCGAACTTCGTCTGCGTCGCGTCACCGCCCCTCTTTTTGTACTGAAAGGCATGGGTATCAACGACGACCTGAACGGAGTAGAGCGTGCCGTTTCCTTTCCTATCAAAGACTTAGGCGATGCACAAGCCGAAGTAGTGCATTCACTTGCCAAATGGAAACGCCTGACGCTTGCCGAATACCATATAGAATCAGGATACGGAATCTATACCGACATGAATGCCATCCGCGCAGACGAAGAATTAGGCAATTTGCACTCTCTATATGTAGACCAATGGGACTGGGAACGTGTAATTACCGACCAAGACCGTAACGTTGATTTCCTAAAAGAGATTGTCACCCGCATTTATGCTGCAATGGTCCGTACAGAATACATGGTATACGAAACGTACCCACAAATCAAGCCCTGTCTGCCACAGAAATTACATTTCATCCATGCGGAAGAACTCCGCCAGATGTACCCCAACTTAGAGCCGAAATGTCGTGAGCACGCCATTGTCAAGAAGTTTGGTGCTGTATTTATCATCGGCATCGGCTGCAAACTGGGCGACGGCAAAAAGCACGACGGGCGTGCTCCGGATTACGATGATTACACAACCTCTGGACTGAACGGACTCCCCGGACTAAACGGCGATCTACTGTTATGGGACGATGTCCTGCAACGCAGCGTTGAATTATCATCAATGGGTATTCGCGTAGACAAGGAAGCACTTCTACGCCAGCTCAAACAGGAAGGTGAAGAGAAGCGTATGGGGCTTTATTTCCACAAGTGCTTAATGGAAGACGCACTGCCACTTTCCATCGGTGGAGGCATAGGACAGTCCCGGTTATGTATGTTCTACTTACGTAAAGCACACATCGGAGAAATACAAGCCAGCATCTGGCCCGAAGACATGCGCCGGGAATGTAAAGCACACAACATACATCTCATTTAAATATTTCACCACAGAGTATACAAAGTACCGCAGAGTTTTTTAATACACTTGACAAAACTCTGCGGTACTTTGTATACTCTGTGGTGAAATATTTGTATCTTAGCACCCTAAATCACCAACACTTCCAATTATGAATGTTCAAATAGAAGATAGCTGGAAAACACATTTGCAGCCTGAATTTGATAAGGATTACTTTTATAAGTTAACGAATTTTGTCCGCGAAGAATACGGCAAGAATACTATATACCCACCGGGTAAATTAATATTCAACGCATTCAATCTATGTCCTTTCGATAAGGTAAAAGTAGTGATTATAGGCCAGGACCCGTATCATGGCCCCGGACAGGCGCATGGACTTTGTTTTTCCGTAAATGACGGTGTTCCTTTCCCTCCCTCTTTAGTAAATATCTTTAAAGAAATCAAAGCTGATACCGGAGCAGACGCGCCACCTACCGGTAATCTGACACGTTGGGCGGAACAAGGTGTGCTATTGCTCAACGCCACCCTCACTGTACGCGCCCATCAAGCCGGTTCTCACCAAAATCATGGTTGGGAAACATTCACAGATGCCGCCATCCGTATCCTTGCCGAAGAGCGGGAGCACTTGGTATTCATTCTATGGGGAGCTTATGCACAACGGAAAGGCGCGTTTATCGACCGCAACAAGCATCTGGTATTGACATCAGCACATCCTTCTCCGCTTTCCGCTTACAACGGCTTTTTCGGCAACAAACATTTCAGTAAGGCCAATGACTATTTGAGGGCACATGGCGAAGAAGAGATCAAATGGTAAAATAATAAATCAGTACCACTGAATATTACTCTGGGTCTGGCTTCTTTGTTCCCATTTTAAGTCTTGCAAAATACTTGCATTGGCACGAATGGTAAAATTGTAGTATTTCCACTGCCCAAAAGGAGAAAGGCTGGCCGACATGCTGAAACAGTGAAGATCGCGCGTTATATTAAAGGTGGTCTGCACAATCTTCTTAGCTTCAAAATCATAACCGGAATTAAAACTTACCGCCCATTTATTAGACAGTTTTATATTACCGGAAGCACTCAAGTTGTGAGTATAACGATAGGGATAGCGCATTTTCTTACGGTTGATAGGCTTACTACGATCTTCAGAGATATTAAAGCTGTAATTGAAGTTCAGAGACCATGGCATCTTGAATACTTGATACCCGTCGGCATCAACGGCCGCCTTTTCCACTTTCTTTTTAGGAATACCGTTTCCATCAGTATCAGTTTCCGCACCCTCCTCATCCGAAGCAGCTTCCTCTTCTTTCTTCTTATCGGAGTCTCTAGTACCGCTTAACTTCTCTTTCCATTTTTTCCACGTATCATTATTAAACGTATAACTGAAAGAAGAGCCATAACCTTGGAATATACCGAAACGCCCGTAAGACCATTCCGTACGGTCATTATCAACAACGTTACCATTCTCATCGAATTTATAACCGTATGTCTTGAACGAAGAACTCATGCTGAATGTATAGTTCTTACTCAGTTTCAGACGAAGATTCAATCCAAGATCACTCCAGGGGCGCGTTGCAGCAGCCATATTATAACTGATATTGGCCCCCAGTTCATCAATCAGACTAACCTTCTTTACCGTATCCTTCTTACTGCTATAATATTTCATCTCCAGATTATTGGAGATGCTGAAGGTTATGTTTCCTTGCTTACCTCTTCCCGGAACATCAAATGCTTGTCCCGAATACGGAGAATAAATGACCGTATCGCGTCTGCCGTCCGCATAATTCTTAATGTAAGAATCATAATAGCCGTAACGTGAAGAACCAAAATCCGGAGCGGCGCTTATGCTTACCGATGGAGTTATGACATGACGGATCTGTATCTTCTTTTTAGGAAAAAAAATCGGATTATACATACCGTATATCTTCGTATTGATACCCAGACTGGCATTATAATTATACACACGATGAAAACCGTAAATCGTATCAGTAGCCACTTCCCTACCGTTCGTACCATAGTTCGGGTCCCAGTCTTTCATCACCTTACGTGTGTACCAACGTTCTGTATAGCTGACGGAGGGAGTTACATTAAAATACTTGAACAAAGTAAAGGTAGCGCTGACCGGTATTTCATGCTTCATACCATTCTTCCAGTCCTTTATCAGGTTGGATTTAAACAGCAGATTATCTTTTGTCTGGATGCTATTAGTCAAACGGCCCGTATACCGTACTGAAATCTTCTCATACCACCTCTCCTCGCCTGCCGCTTTTTTACGCTTGAAGGGATAGATCGTAGATAAAGAAATATTCAAATCAGGCAAAGTAACATTAACCGAAGAGTCCCTCATAGTCTGAGCGATATTAGTAGTTGCCGCTACCGTCAGCTTTCTATCAAAAAAATAACGGGAATAACTGATACTTGAAGTTTTCGTATTCTGCGACATAGCATTCGAGTTGTACATGTTTCCAATATTAGTACGCTCGTAACTGCTGGTCGCAAAATTCACACTGGCAGAAAATGTTTGATTCGGATTGGCTTTCGCATCCTGCCTGTGAGACCAGACAATCTTGAAATCTTTGGCGACAGAGTAGTCCGGCAGCCCCTTATCACCGGTCTTGGTCACCTGATAACTCGCCTGGAACAAACCGGAGTATTTATACCGTTTAATATAATTGGATTCAGCATTCAATGCCCATGAGCCTTTCGTAAAAATGTCGGCCCTCAACTTTAAGTCCATCTTATCACTGATAGCAAAATAATATCCGCCGTCCGTCAGACCGAAACCACGACTGGAGTCATCCATGTATGTAGGCATAAGGAAACCGGATGAATAACTGCTCGAAAACGGGAAAAAGAAGAACGGCACAGCAAGCGGCAAAGGAACATCCTCCACCACCAGATAGGCAGGTCCCGTTACAACATTCTTTTTAGGACGTACTTTCGCATAAGTCATCTGCATATAGAAGTGAGGGTGCTCATGGTGGTCGCAGGTTGTGTACCGCCCGCTTTTCATATACAGTTCGTCATTAGCCCCCTTCTTTGCATTGTTTCCGGTAACATATCCTTCTCCTTGCTGACTGACCACATTACTGATCACCCCCTTTTTGCTCTTGAAGTTATAACGGATCGTATTGGTCTCATACGGAGTTTCGCCATCTTTGAAAACCGGAGTTCCCGTCTTCACGCCTAAAGAATCTTCCACTCCATGAGCATATACTGTACTGCTGTCCATATTCATGGTGATAACATCAGCAGCCAGCTCTATCTGTTGATAATTTACTTTTCCCTGTCCGTACAAATGCGCATACCCGCCTTGGGCAAACACGATAGAGTCATTTGCCTCATAGGTGACCGGTGCGTCCAAAGGCTGTTTCTTCTTCCCGGTAACAGCCAATGTATCTACTTGCAAAGAATCTCTCCGCAAAGAGTCCGTTTGCAGTCTTTCAGGCGGCACAACACCTCTCCGACGACGTTGCGAAGCAGCCTCACCGGAAAGAAGGAGTAAGACAAATAGTAGTATGAATGATATGAATGTATTTGCTTTCAATGGCGTCATTAACTAATAGTTTACGCTTGAAAGGGCAAAAGTACGTAATTTATACGGATAATCTCCCTTTTTAAAGAAATTTAGATTGCTACAAAAACAGTTCACACCAATGATCAAAGCGTTGTAAACCGGCTTCGCCATAGCGTTGTAAACTTTTTCGTGCTTTCTCTACGCTTTTTTCCTGCTCCAAATGCGTCTTAGAGTAAAACTTATCGGCAAAGCAAATTACTTGTTCCTCCATGCTCACCGGAAGCATATCCCGGTGGGGAACGGGCAGGTCCTGCTTAACGATATCTTCCAACGAAAGACCAGCTCCGGTATGCCTCTCACAAACCAGTGCATGACGAGAATAGCCTTCCGAGCGCACCAAATCCGCTCCTAAATAGCCATGGCAGATATAAGGTTTATCTCCAAAGCAATAAATTCCCTCAGCTTTCGTCAGGAATATGCCTATATCATGCAACATAGCTGCTTCATACAGAAAGTCCCTGTCCAAAGATAATTCAGGATGATTATCGGCAATCCACAAAGCTTTATCGGCCACAGAACGGCTATGAGTCAGCAAAATATGCTTCAGCTCGTTCTCTTCCGGATAATATTTATCAATCAATTTTATAGAAAGCATCTTATTTTCTGCTGAATTTATAAACTATCACCTTTTTACGCATATCGCAGCTACGCAGTGGAGTACGATAAACCTCATCAAGCCGGTATGCATTCTGGTTATTCTGCAAGAACTTCTCCTGCAGTTCGTCTATCACCAATACATACCCTTCTGCAGGGTGCAACATGTCAAAGATACGCACACGATCACCCAAATAATAGTTTATGCTATAAAACTTCACCCAGTCTCCATATGAATATACCGGTTCTTCCGGCTCAAGATCATTCAGGCGGACCGCCAGATGCTTATCCGACTTCACAGCCAAAACGGTGGGCTGATAAACTCCATCCAATGCCACAAAAATACATAACATACATCCCGCCACACCATATAACAACGGTCGTGCATCCGCACACTTCAAGAGTGTATAGAGCAGGCAGGCGGCAGACATCAACGGCAAGAAAACAATCAGCCATTTCGAAAACGAAAGCGGCACCGTCTGCAAAGCATTCATAAATGCAATGTTTTCGGCAGCATGTCGGCCTGTTCCCCAAATGCTTTCAGGAACCAAGCCTAAACGTACAGTGAAGAAAGTAACGGTGAGCAACACAGCCAATGCAGCAAAAATCCATGCAGAAATTTTAAATACTTTTGCACCACGCTGCACCAACGCCAATAAGTATTCGGCAAGCAGCACCCCCATGAACGGGTAGATAGGCAACAAATACACGCTACGCTTGCTCTTAGGGATACAATAAAAGATGAAGATAGTCAGAATCACCACCCATATAAAAAGCTGCAACGGTGATTGAGAGCGGAATTTATCCCACACTTTTTTTAAGCGTTCACCAACCGAATCTCCCTCCGGCAGCACATGCATTTCTTTCCATTTCAGTCCAAACAAGGAAACAAGCAGCACCAAAGTCCAAGGAATCCACCCCCAAATCAGAGTGAGAAAGTTGTACCATAAAGGATTTTCGTGTGACTCATATGACATTTTCCGGAAAAAGCGACCGGTATTCTCTTCCAACATCAAATTGACAAACGGCTCCCCTCCCTGCTGGTAAGCAGCCCAGAACCAAATACCCAAAGGTATAAGAGATAATAATCCGATACCCAATAATGAAAAGAAAGCCTTTCCGAACGAACGTCCGCGCAATAGCTGATAGATACCGATACACAGACAAGGGAAAATAGATCCAACCGGCCCTTTTGTCAATGTAGCGCACGCCATCAGCAAAACAGCCAGCCAAGGAACCCCCTTGCAATTCTTTTCATCCCAGCGGAAAAGCAGACACAACGAGATTACGATAAGGGAAACTTGCAACATATCCAGCCGGCAAGCCACTGCTGCACGATGTACCTCAAAAGAAGATAGAAGCAAAATAGAAGTCAGGAATGCCGTCTTCACATTTTTCCGTTTGGCAACGAAGCTGAAGAATACCAATTGCATGGCAAGAAAAGCAAGCGCCGACGGCATACGTGCCGAAAACTCCGATACTCCTCCTAAAATTGACGATATAACAGCTATTGTCCAATAAAGGAAAGGCGGTTTATAGGCTATTTCCACTCCGTAATTCATTGGAAGTATCCAGTTGCCACTCTCCAACATGGTGTACGCCACTATCGCTTCACGCGGCTCCCCTTTTGAATAGAATATGGTTTCTCCTAAAAAAGGGACCAACACGAGTACACTCAACAGTGCAATGAACCAGAACGCTATCTTTTTATCTGACATATATTTCCGTTTTTATATTTTCACGCTGCAAAAATACGAATTATTCTATAACAATACCTAACTTTGCCGACTCAATGATAGTGTAAAACCAAAATGAAGCAATTAAGAAGACTCCCTGAATTTCTACGTTTTGTCCTGGTAGGCGTTTTTGCAACCGCCTTGCACTATGGAATCTATTTTTTGCTGCAGAAGTTCATCAATGTCAATATAGCCTACACCCTTGGCTATGCCTTCAGCTTCATCGCCAATTTCTATCTTACCGCCTACTTTACGTTCGGTAAAAAACCGTCATGGGGAAAAGCGTTCGGTTTCGGCGGGGCTCATTTATTCAACTACCTTTTGCACATTGGATTACTGAATACATTTCTTTGGCTTGGCCTTTCCAAGACCACTGCCCCTGCTCCGGTGTTCGCCATAGCCATTCCGGTAAACTTTTTATTAGTACGCTTTGTTTTTAAGCACAAAGGCTGATATTTTTCAATTGATCATGTTTTTAAAGCAATTTTGTTCAATACTTCTTTAAAAATAATATATTTGCGAAGCATTTATTATACATACACATTTGTGAAATGAAAAAAGTAACCTTACTGATTCCCGTCTACAACGAGGAGGCCATGCTTCCCACTCTATATCAACGCCTGATAGAACTTATCAATCGCAACAGTGCCTATGAATGGGAAATTTTATTTATAAACGACGGTAGCAGCGACAGAACGCTCGAAGTGATCCGCCGGCTCAGGCAAACGGACAGCAGGGTGAACTTTGTAAACCTCTCACGTAACTTCGGCAAGGAAATCGCTATGCTGGCAGGCTTCGACTATGCCACCGGAGACTGTTGCGTGGTAATGGATGCCGACTTGCAGGATCCTCCCGAATTGGTAGATCAGATGTTGCAATACTGGGAAGAAGGTTACGACGACATTTACGCCAAGCGTCGCAATCGCGGCGAAGAAAGTTGGATGCGCCGTCGGTTATCGCTTGCTTTTTATAAGCTCCTTCAAAACATGAGCCGGATAGACATCTTGCCGAATGTAGGCGACTTTCGCCTGCTTGACCGTCGTTGCATACTGACATTAAGACAGTTACGCGAGCAAGAGCGATATACAAAAGGGCTGTTCTGCTGGATAGGCTACCAAAAGAAAAGCATAGAGTTCGACCGCGGTGACCGCCTTGCCGGGCACTCCTCCTGGAATTTCTTCCAATTGCTCAATCTAGCGATTGAAGGAATTACCTCTTCCTCCACCGCCCCCTTGCGTATTGCCACCGTATGTGGTATCATTTGTTCCATTTCCAGCTTCATTTACGCCATCTATTTCCTGATAAAGACCGTCATATACGGCGACCAAGCAGCCGGTTTCCCCACTTTGATAGTGGTTATCTTGTTTCTGGGCGGTATCCAGCTCTTTTCATTGGGAGTCATCGGGGAGTATATAGGACGCATCTTCAAAGAAACCAAAGGACGTCCTGCTTATATCGCATCAGACTACAATGAAAAAAAACTGGGATATGACGAATAACAACTAACTCTTTACGAAAGAAATCAAGATTCCCTTTTTCTTTTCTTCCACAACTGATAACTATTGATTATATTTTGCCACAGTACATACGATCCCGGCCCCACAGAAGACAGCGGATTCAAATACGTATAAGACATCCAAATGGCAAGAACTGTGTTTTTTTGCCCCAACGCCTGCCCGCCACTGATACGATCATTGTAGTGTCCGCCAATTTTTTTTCCCAGATAGAATTGAACACAGCAGGTTATCAAACCGGCCAAAGCAATCAAGACTTCCACAAAAACCGGAGCGTCGCTATTCGCCAAAGAACGCACAGTCTGCCCAGACACAATGGCAAGCGCCACTGCCCACAAATAGAAAGCGGCATCGTGGAATTCAAGCAAATACCGATGTACCTTTTTGACAAACACCCGCAGAAACCATGCAATAAAAAAAGGCAGAAGCAACAAAGGGAACACCTTACTCAATATTTTCAGGAAAGCTGCAAAAAAAGTTATATTGGCATGCGGTTCAACCCAAGGAAACACCAACGGAACAGCCACCGCTGCCAAAAGATTAGACAACAATGTATAGGTAGTAAGGCTTGATGCACTCCCACCCAACTTACCGGTAATAACCGCAGCGGCAGTGGCCGTAGGGCAGATAAGGCATACCATAGCCCCCTCAAAAACTTCCCGATACATCCCCTCCATAGGGCAGCATACCAACAAGACGGCAACAGCCAGGCACGAAACTGTCTGAAACAGCAACAACCACCCATGCCATGCCTTCGGTTTCAGCTCATGCACCTCCACCTTGCAAAAGGTAAGTAATAATTGTGCAAAAATCAACGTTGGAGTGAGCAGGGCTATCAGCCCGTTCAAACAGGGTTTAACCGGTGCCAGCAAAGGAACTCTTGCAAAGAAGAAGTATCCTGCAGTGCCTGCAAGCATTGCTAAAGGCAATGTCCAATTCTTTATGAAACGAAGAAGCATACCTATGTCTACCTATTAATTTTGCGTGCAAAGTTACGGATATTATTAACAAGTATGTCCGTCGCGGAAAATAAATAAAGAGAAAGATTTGAATAAGCGGGAGATACAGCAATTTTAGTTCGTTAGGCATTTGTCTAACGAACTATTCGCCACTAACCGCAAACTAAAAGCAAACATAGAAAATCTATAAATTTTGCAAACACTAAGACTAAATCTCCCTAAAAAGAAGCTGTTACAGATAAAACTTGAAAGCAAAGTGTGAGTTTTCTATAAAATTACATTACTTTTGCAGAGCGATAATAGACCTTTGCGCTATCTTTGCGACGATATTTTTAATATGAAACTATACAGACGATACATATTATATATAAATATTTGCTTGGGACTGCTCATTTCACCCTTTTGCAGCAGCAGTGCCGAAGCAAAAGATTTTGTTGTCGTTATTGATGCCGGACATGGCGGGCACGACCCTGGCGCTGTCGGCAAAATCTCCAAAGAAAAGAATATCAACTTAAACGTTGCACTCAAACTCGGCAAACAAATTCAAAAGAACTGTCCGGACGTAAAAGTCGTATATACCCGTACGCGAGATGTCTTTATCCCCTTGGACCGTCGTGCAGAGATAGCCAACAACGCCAAAGCAGACTTGTTCATTTCGATTCACACAAATGCATTGGCTAAGAACCGCACTGCCAAAGGCGCTTCTACATGGACATTAGGTCTTGCCAAATCGGATGCCAACCTCGAAGTCGCCAAACGGGAAAACTCGGTGATTCTCTACGAAAGCGATTATAAGACACGCTATGCGGGGTTCAATCCTAATTCTGCCGAATCGTATATTATTTTCGAATTCATGCAGGATAAGTATATGTCGCAAAGCGTACATCTGGCCTCACTCGTACAAAAGCATTTCCGTAATACTTGCCGCCGGGTGGATCGGGGCGTGCACCAAGCCGGTTTTTTAGTACTGAAAGCCAGCGCCATGCCCAGCATTCTGGTTGAACTGGGTTTCATCTCCACCCCTGAAGAAGAACGTTACCTGAATACAGATGCAGGAACCACAACTCTTGCCAACGGCATTTTTCGCGCTTTCCTTACCTATAAGCGAGAGCAGGAAATCCGTCTGAACGGAAGTAGCCAGACCATTCTACCGGAAGACCTGCCGGAGGAGAAAGATACGACTCCTGCCGGCACAACGCCGAATGCAACAGAAAAGACAGTTAGACAAGACAGCAACTCCACACCCCGGCGCACAGAAAAAAACGCTGTTGCGCAAACAGAAGACAACGCCCCGGTGTTCAAGATACAAATACTCACATCTTCCCGCCCATTGGCAAAAAATGACAAGCGATTGAAAGGATTGAAGAACGTGGATTATTATAAAGAAGGCGGCCTGTACAAATATACGTATGGCGCATCCTCCGATTACAATAAGGTATTACGCACCAAACGCTCAATTACGGCACAATTCAAGGACGCTTTCATCATAGCTTTCAAAAACGGCAAAAAGGTGAATGTGAACGCTGCCATCAACGAATTTAAAAATAAAAAGAAATAAATAGAATAACATCATGAAGTATATTACCAAAGAAGTCAGAATAGGAATTGCAGGAATAGCTGCTCTCTGTATATTAGTATATGGTATCAATTACCTGAAAGGTATCAATATGTTTAAGCCTTCCAGTTATTTCTATGTCAAATTTCAGAATGTCAACGGACTTACCAAGTCTAGTCCTGTCTTTGCCGACGGTTTTCGTGTAGGCATCGTACGCGACCTGTACTATGATTACAGCCAGCCCGGAAAGGTAATTGCCGAAATAGATGTCAACACCGACTTGCGTATTCCCAAAGGCAGTACGGCGGAACTGGCAGCAGAAATGCTGGGCGGCGTCAAAATGAACCTGCTCCTTGCCAACAATCCCCGCGAGAAATACCAGATAGGAGATACAATTCCCGGTACGCTCAACAACGGAATGATGGAAAAAGTTGCCGCCATGATGCCGCAACTGGAAAAGATGCTGCCTAAGCTGGACTCTATACTCGGATCTTTAAATATGGTATTGGCAGATCCGGCCATCCCCACCACTCTGCATAATGTACAGACTCTGACAGCCAACTTAGCAGTGACCAGTGGACAGCTGCAAACATTAATGAACAAGGACATTCCCCAACTTACAGGCAAGCTGAATACTATTGGGGATAACTTCGTACTTATTTCAAATAACTTGAAAGAAATAGATTATGCAACAGCCATGCAAAGCATAGACTCCACATTGGCTAATGTAAAAATGATTACAGATAAATTAAACCGAAAGGATAATACTGTCGGATTATTGCTGAACGATCCGTCACTCTACAATAACCTGAATGCCACAACAGCAAATGCAGCGAGCCTATTAGAAGATTTAAAATCACACCCCAAACGCTACGTTCATTTCTCTTTATTCGGTAAGAAAGATAAGTAGGAATTACGCTTATATAGATTTTGTCTAAATAGCAAAGCTTATTTATCCAAAAAGGAAAAACCCTTGATAAGTCTATGTACAAAGTAAAAAAGGGGTTTATATCTACTCCGCTTTTGGAGAGGAGCAGCCCACAAAAGCAGCATTATCTTGCTATATTACAAGCTGTTATACAAAAACAATAGTATATATAAAGGGGGAATTTTCACATATTCCGATAAGTAGCTGAAAGTAAAGAGATTATTGTTTTATTGAGAAACACAAGAAAAAAGAGATTTGTTTTTCTCAAATAAGATTGCCAATTTTGCAAACGTAGAAGTTTTGCTTAATTAATAAATGTATCAGTAACCGTTATGAGTGAACAGGATCATGTCGGATTGTGGAACCGCTGTCTTGAAATTATCAGAGACAATGTTCCTGAACAGACATATAAAACTTGGTTTCTCCCCATTATTCCTTTAAAATATGAGGACAAAACGCTTGTTGTACAAGTTCCCAGCCAGTTCTTTTATGAGTTTCTGGAGGATAAATTTGTAGACCTATTGCGTAAGACTCTTTACAAGGTAATCGGCGAGGGAACAAAGTTGATGTATAATGTCATGGTGGACAAAAGTTCGCGGCCGGAAAAGACCGTAAACTACGAATCCACCCATCGTACTATCATCCCGCAAAAACCGACGATAGACAAAGCTATCCCGCAGATTCCTGTTCCTGATTTAGACCCACATCTGAATCCGGAATACAACTTCGACACATTTATTGAAGGATATAGCAATAAGCTTTCTCGCAGTGTTGCAGAGGCAGTGGCACTCAATCCCGCCAAAACGATATTCAACCCGTTGTTCCTATACGGAGCGTCAGGTGTGGGAAAAACCCACCTTGCCAATGCCATCGGTACAAAAATCAAGGAACTATACCCCGAAAAACGGGTATTGTATGTATCCGCACATCTATTTCAGGTTCAATACACCGATTCCGTACGTAACAACACGACCAACGACTTTATTAACTTCTACCAGACAATTGATATATTGATTATTGATGATATTCAGGAATTCGCAGGTGTTACAAAAACACAAAACACATTCTTCCATATCTTCAATCATCTGCATCAGAACGGCAAACAGCTGATCCTGACCTCCGACCGCGCCCCTGTATTGCTTCAAGGTATGGAAGAGCGCTTGATTACACGCTTCAAATGGGGAATGGTAGCCGAGTTGGAAAAGCCGACCGTAGAATTACGCAAAAACATTCTGCGCAACAAAATACACCGCGACGGTTTGCAATTTCCACCGGAGGTCATTGACTACATAGCCGAGAATGTGGGCAACAGCGTTCGCGACCTGGAAGGTATTGTCATCTCCATTATGGCCCATTCCACTATATACAACAAAGAGATTGACCTGGAACTAGCACAACGCATTGTACGCAAGGTTGTGAACTGCGAAAGTAAGTCCATAACCATTGACGATATCATCACCACTGTATGTAAGCACTTCGGATTGGAGAATGCCGCTATACATACCAAATCGCGCAAACGAGAAGTGGTGCAGGCGCGGCAGATAGCCATGTATTTAGCGAAAAACCATACCGATTTCTCTACTGCAAAGATCGGCACGCTAATCGGCAACAAAGATCATGCTACCGTATTGCATGCCTGCAAAACAATCAAGCAGTTAAAAGAAGTGGATAAATCATTTCGCGCCGAGATCGACGAGATCCAAACAGCCTTGAAAAAAGGGAACTAACTCCCGAATAACAATTATAAGGTATAGAGTATAGTTACATTTGCCTTTCCATATAGCAACTTCATACTCTATACCTTATATATAAATTATACCTAACCTTTCAATCTAAAAGCCCTGTTCTTTCATCACTTTCCAAAGGTTCTCAGACATTGCCTCGCTATCTTTCTTCGTATAACGCACGTCCGTAAATACTTGAGCCAGTGTTTCCTTATTGTTTTCTATTATAAATCGTATATTTTCCGGCAACGACTCTTTGTAAGCATACAAGCGATCAATATCCTCAGAGGTATAATCATGATAGATTTCTTCATGGACAACGGCTTCCAAAGGCAAGCGGTCTACTTGCGCCGGAACCTCAGCAGGCCATCCCACAGTAACGGTAGTAATAGGAAAAACCAATTCGGGCAGTTCCAGTGCCTCAATAATCATTTGAGGATTATAGGTAGTGGTACCCAAATAGCAAATGCCTAAACCTTTTTCCTCAGCTGCAACACAGAATGTTTGCGCTGCCAATAAAGCATCAACAGCCCCGGTGACAAACCATTCAAAATTATTATATCCCGGTTCCGCCTTGCGCTGCACACACCATTTGCTGAAACGACGCAGATCAATGCAAAAAGTAAGAACCACCGGCGCAGTCTGCACCATAGGCTGATTGAAATGCGCCGGCGCCAATTTAGCTTTGCGGTCAGCATCACGAGTTACAATTACGCTATAAACCTGCATGTTTCCAACCGTAGAAGCACGACAAGCGGTTTCAAGCAAATCATTTAACAAATCAGAAGAAATATCTTTCTGCTGATACTTACGAATTGTTCTCCTTTGTTTTAAGCTTTCCATTCTTTCTTTTTTTTTGCAAATATAGTGAAAGAAACACAGAGTGCATATTTAATAGGCTTAAATATATTCTCCCATGTTTTCCAAAAGAATAATTCCATCAAGCAATAAGTTAAGGCACAATTTTCTTTTTGGAAAACTTTTCATTCATCACAAAAAGATATTCTCATATAAATCAATCAATTAATAAATTAAATTGGAAAACTTACATACGGTTAATAAAATTCCATCTTTTTATTTTGCTATAATAAAAAACATTCATAGATTTGCAATCACATTTGTTAGCGATAAGTACAACTTCTACACATTTACTTATTTACAATTAAATCTAAGAGATATTGCATCGTGGAAAAGAAAATTTATTCTTATGACGAAGCCTACGAAGAATCTTTACGATACTTTCAAGGTGACGAGCTGGCTGCAAGGGTTTGGGTAAACAAATATGCAGTTAAGGATTCTTTCGGGAATATTTACGAAAAGTCTCCGGAAGACATGCACTGGAGAATAGCCAACGAAGTGGCACGCATTGAGGCCAAGTATCCTAACGCACTGAGTTCCGAAGAACTCTTCGGGTTGTTCAACCACTTCAAATACATCGTTCCGCAAGGAAGTCCGATGACCGGGATCGGTAACAACTATCAGGTGGCTTCCCTTTCCAACTGTTTTGTTATAGGTGTGGACGGTGAAGCCGATTCTTATGGCGCCATCTTCAAAGTGGACGAAGAGCAGGTACAACTGATGAAACGCCGCGGCGGAGTAGGACACGACTTATCACACATCCGCCCAAAAGGTTCTCCGGTAAAAAATTCCGCTTTGACTTCCACCGGACTGGTTCCTTTCATGGAACGCTACTCCAACTCTACTCGTGAAGTGGCCCAGGACGGTCGTCGGGGTGCGCTCATGTTAAGCGTGTCCATCAAGCATCCGGATTCGGAAGCGTTCATCGATGCAAAAATGACAGAAGGCAAGGTGACGGGCGCCAATGTTTCCGTCAAACTGACCGATGCATTTATGCAAGCAGCCATTGATGGCAAACCATACGTACAGCAATACCCGATTGACGCCACCGATCCTGTATTCAAGAAAGAAATCAATGCCACCGATCTGTGGAAAAAAATTGTGCACAACGCATGGAAGTCCGCCGAACCCGGTGTGCTTTTCTGGGATACCATTCTAAAAGAGTCTGTACCCGATTGCTATGCAGACTTGGGTTACCGCACCGTATCCACCAACCCTTGCGGTGAGATACCTTTATGCCCCTACGACTCTTGCCGCTTGCTGGCTATCAACCTATATTCCTATGTAGTCAATCCGTTCAAGCCGGACGCTTACTTCGATTTCGACCTCTTCAAGAAGCACGTTGCATTGGCCCAGCGCATCATGGACGATATCATCGATCTGGAGTTGGAAAAGATAGAACGCATCATGGCCAAGATTGATGCCGATCCGGAAAGCGAAGACGTGAAACATACTGAAAGCGTATTGTGGCAGAAGATATATAAGAAAAGCGGTCAGGGTCGCCGTACCGGTGTGGGAATCACCGCCGAAGGCGATATGCTTGCAGCACTGGGATTGCGTTACGGCACTGAAGAAGCGACCGAATTCGCCGAACAAGTGCATAAGACAGTAGCGCTGAGTGCCTACCGCTCGTCTGTGGTAATGGCAAAAGAGCGTGGTGCTTTTGAAGTTTACGACAGCGAACGTGAAAAGAACAACCCGTTCATCAACCGTTTGCGCGAGGCCGACCCCGAACTGTATGAGGAAATGAAGAAATACGGCCGTCGTAACATTGCCTGTCTCACCATTGCGCCGACAGGTACAACAAGTTTGATGACACAGACCACTTCCGGCATCGAACCCGTATTCCTGCCCGTCTACAAACGCCGCCGCAAAGTCAACCCGAACGATTCCAACGTACATATCGACTTTGTCGACGAAACCGGAGACGCTTTTGAAGAATACATCGTATTCCACCCCAAATTCGTGACATGGATGGAAGCAGAAGGTTACGACCCAGCCAAACGCTATACGCAAGAAGAAATAGATGCACTGGTTGAGAAGTCACCTTATTATAAAGCGACTTCCAACGATGTAGACTGGCTGATGAAAGTCAAAATGCAGGGACGTATTCAAAAATGGGTGGACCACTCCATCAGCGTAACCATTAACCTGCCGAACGATGTGGACGAGGAACTGGTAAACCGCCTGTACGTCGAAGCATGGAAATCGGGCTGTAAAGGCTGTACGGTGTATCGTGACGGTTCGCGTTCCGGCGTACTCATCTCCACCAAGAGCGACAAGAAAAACGAACTCCCGCCATGCAAGCCGCCTACGGTTGTCGAGACACGTCCGAAAGTGCTTGAAGCAGACGTTGTGCGTTTCCAGAACAATAAGGAAAAATGGGTGGCATTCGTCGGATTGCTGGACGGACATCCCTACGAGATATTCACCGGTCTTCAAGATGACGACGAAGGCATCATCCTCCCGAAGAATGTTTCAACAGGACATATCATCAAGAACGTCGATGAGAACGGGAACAAGCGTTACGACTTCCAGTTTGAGAACAAACGCGGTTACAAGGTCACTATCGAGGGACTGTCCGAGAAATTCAACAAGGAATATTGGAACTACGCCAAGCTCATCTCCGGCGTATTGCGTTACCGCATGCCTATCGAGCAGGTAATGAAACTGGTAAGCTCACTCCAGCTGGATAGCGAAAACATCAATACTTGGAAGAACGGTGTGGAACGCGCTCTGAAGAAGTACGTCACAGACGGCACAGAGGCCAAAGGCAAGAAATGCCCGAACTGCGGCAACGAAACCCTTGTCTATCAGGAAGGTTGTCTCATCTGCACCACTTGCGGTGCATCCCGCTGCGGATAATCGGAAGAGCAAACGTTTGCATAGGATTTTAAACGAGATAGCAGACAATAGCTGCATGATTATGAAGAATATTTTTTATACTTGCATAATCATTGCAGCTATTGCTATTTCTAAATCTAATATATATGACCTTATCATTTAATATCGAGTACAGAACCAATTGGGGTGAAGAAGTCAGAGTTTCAGGCTCCATCCCGGAGCTTGGAAACGGACATCCCTCCAAAGCATTTCCGCTACAAACCATAGACGGCATCCATTGGGCTGCGGAAGCAGACATTGCAGTGCCGGAAAGCGGATACGTCCTATACAGCTACTATATTTTCCGCGATGGGCACCCTATACGTGCCGAGTGGAACAGCCTGCCCCGCACTCTTTACCTCTCCGGAAACTCCAAGAAAACCTACCGGATACAAGATTGTTGGAAGAACCTGCCGGAGCAGCAATATTTCTACACCTCCGCCTTTACGGAATCCCTTCTGGCACACCGCGAACGCAGTGCTGTTCCTAAGGGACATAAAAAAGGCCTGCTGATAAAAGCGTATGCCCCCTGCATCGACAGTGACCACTGTCTGGGCATCTGCGGAAACCAGCCGATCTTCGGAAACTGGAATCCGGACAAGGCCGTACTTATGAGTGATGCCAACTTCCCTGAATGGCAAATAGAGGCAGATGCCTCCAAAATCCATTTTCCGTTGGAATACAAATTCATTCTATACAACAAGAAAGAACGCCGCGCCGTATGCTGGGAAAACAATCCGAACCGATATATGGCGGACCCGCAAAGCGGTGCAAACGAGACACTGGTTATCGGTGACCGTTATGTATATTTCAACCTTCCCGTCTGGAAAGGTTCGGGTGTTGCCGTACCCGTATTCTCACTCCGTTCCGAGAAAAGTTTCGGTGTAGGCGATTTCGGCGATTTAAAACGCATGATCGACTGGGCCGTCAGCACCCGGCAGAAAGCCGTACAGATTCTGCCGATCAACGACACCACCATGACACATACGTGGACAGACTCCTATCCTTATAACAGCATCTCCATCTATGCTTTCCACCCGATGTACACAGACTTGAAACAACTGGGTGCATTGAAAGACAAGAAACTTATGGCTGCGTTCAACAAACGTCAGAAGGAACTGAATGCCCTGCCCTCCGTCGATTATGAGGCAGTCAACAAAACCAAATGGGAATACTTCCACCTCATCTTCAAGCAAGAGGGAGAGAAGGTGCTGGCCTCGGCAGCCTTCCATGAGTTTTTCGAGTCGAACAAGGAATGGTTACAACCGTATGCCGTTTTCAGCTATCTGCGTGATGCCTATAAAACGCCCAACTTCCGCGAGTGGCCGAAGTACAGCAGCTACGACATCCAAGAGATAGAGAAACTCTGCCAGCCGGAATCGGCGGATTATCCGCATATCGCCATCTATTATTACATCCAGTTCAACCTGCACCGGCAGCTACTTGCCGCCACTGAACACGCACGCGCCAACGGCGTCGTACTGAAAGGCGACATCCCCATCGGCATCAGTCGCAACAGCGTAGAAGCATGGACAGAACCCCATTATTTCAACCTGAACGGACAAGCCGGCGCACCACCCGACGATTTCTCGGTGAACGGACAAAACTGGGGCTTCCCCACCTATAACTGGGATGTCATGGAAAAAGACGGTTATGCATGGTGGATGAAGCGCTTCCGCAAAATGGCTGAATACTTCGACGCCTATCGCATCGACCACATCCTCGGCTTCTTCCGCATCTGGGAAATCCCGATGCACGCCGTACATGGCCTGCTGGGGCAGTTTGTACCCGCCCTGCCCATGACACGTGAAGAGATAGAAAGCTACGGACTCCCCTTCCGCGATGAGTTCCTGAAACCGTATATACACGAATATTTCCTCGGACAGATGTTCGGTCCGCACACCGACTACGTGAAGCAAACCTTCATCGAACCGACGGACACGTGGGAAATCTACCGGATGCGTCCGGAGTTTGACACCCAACGTAAGGTAGAAGCCTACTTTGCCGGCAAGACGGACGAAGACAGCATTTGGGTGCGCGACGGCTTGTATGCGCTCATCAGCGACGTACTGTTTGTACCCGACCGCCACGACCCGTACAAATATCATCCCCGTATCGGTGTGCAGCACGACTATGTGTACCGTTCCCTGAATGATTGGGAGAAATCGGCCTTCAACCGCCTGTACGACCACTACTACTACCACCGCCACAACGAGTTCTGGCGCGAGCAAGCCATGAACAAGCTGCCTCAACTGACACAGTCCACCCGAATGTTGGTATGCGGTGAGGACTTGGGTATGATTCCCGATTGCGTGGCATGGGTGATGAACGATCTGCGTATCCTCTCACTGGAGATACAGCGCATGCCCAAAGACCCCGCACAGGAGTTCGGGCATCCGGAGTGGTATCCATACCGCTCAGTCTGCACCATATCCACCCACGACATGTCCACACTGCGCGGCTGGTGGGAAGAAGACTTTCAGCAAACGCAACGTTACTACAACACGATGCTCGGACACTATGGCGCTGCCCCCGCAACTGCCACTCCCGAGCTTTGCGAAGAGGTGGTGCGCAAGCATCTGCAAAGCAACTCCATACTCGCCATCCTCTCCCTGCAAGACTGGATGTCCATGGACGGCAAATGGCGCAACCCCAACGCACAGGAAGAGCGCATTAATGTGCCAGCCAACCCACGTCACTACTGGTGCTGGCGCATGCACCTGACGCTGGAGCAACTGATGAAAGCCGAAAGCCTGAATGAAAAGATAAAAGAACTTATCGCACAAAACGGACGATAAGACAAGTGCATTCAAGCTGATAATTAATAAGAAAGCGGTGGAAAACTTTTGAGAAGTCTCCACCGCTTTTGTATTTTATAAAAAACAAGACACAGCAACAATTGGCCGGTGTGGAAAAAGGCTACCTGGCATTGGATAATATCGAAGTGGGCTTCCGTAATGAAATTCCGCTATGGTTATTCGGATTGACGTACTAAATTGAGAGCTTACAAAGCCAAATCATATAAAAAATTTCCCCGCGTTTCACAACGCAGGGAAAACAAACAAACAAATACAAACAGTATAGCATGGAAACGGAACACTTTCCAACTGTTTTCCATGCAAACTGGATGTTTCTATATATTTCCGGCAAGCGGCATCCGCCGCATTACCATAGTTATTTATAGTCGTCCCATCCGGTAACGTCTGCGCCAAATGTAACGCCTTCCTTGATGATAATGTTCTTGTTTATGCTGTCATAATAATCATTATTCGCACTCAAGTTACCATTGATAGTACCACCATTAATGACAAGATTACCGTTCTTCTTACCGCTATCACCATCAAACTCTACGCGGCCATTAATGACGCTTTGGCCATTGACAGTGACCGTTACCCCTCCCGGATAAGGCTTGTAGGAGTAAACATCGAACGCACATTGTCCTGCTGCAGCAGTAATGGTAGAGTTTGAAATCGTACAGCTTCCGTTATTATTGGAGATAACATACTTACAAGAACTTCCGCCAATCAGTTTGACTTTGTCCAGTGTCAGATGACAGTAATTCTGTATAAGCATCCTGCCTGACGCCACCTCTTTGGGCTGAACAGTACCATTCCTGAAAGTAACAAAAGCATCTTTTTCAAGATGGAAGTATTGGTTCTGGTATCCGGTAGAACCAAATAACGGATCATTGGTAAGATTCCATGCATGTTGGTTCAAGTCTATCTCAACCGTAGCCCGGCTACCGTTTTCCTCTTTATTATTTTTATCTTTACCATAGAAAATGCCCAGTCCCGGACCCTCATAGTCCTTCAGAAGTTTGACTTTCACATTGGCCCCGGCAGACAGATGGCCGAGCAGACTCGGATCGGAGAATGTACCGCCACTGACGTTGATAGCCGGTGTGTAGCCGGCATTGCCCGTAGAAACAAGCGCATTAGCCTCTGCTGTCAGTGTACCGCCTTTGATGTTCACGACACAATCGCCATATTTGGCAGCTACATTGATTGCCGCACTTTCCATATTGCCGGTACCGTCGCCCCAATCTCCGGTATCGCCTGTACCCTTACTGGTGATCAAGGCTGTGCCTTCAACATTCAGTGTACCGCGGTTGATGCATACACCACCGCCTACACCATACACCTTACCGCCACTAATGGTGGTTGTGCCGGATTGCGGCAAGTACACTGCATAATCGGAAGTAGAAATCAGCTCACCGCCTTCAATCCTGATTACACTATTTTGCGTTTTGTACTTACCATTACCTAACACCGCAGACCAGCCTGCTTCGATCTTACCGCCGGTTATGGTGAAATCGCCACCTTCATAAACAGCCACACCATACTGCCCATTATTTGTAGCATTTTCTCTGGCGGCATAAATAGTGCCGCCCTGCATAATCATAGCCGCATTTTCACCTATAATACGGATCAAGCCTGCACCATAAGCGCCGCCTGTATAATCCTTATTTGCAACAATCCGGCCGTTTCCCTTGCTGTCTTTCAGTGTCAGATTTCCATATACCGCAATTCCGTCTACTCCCCGATTGGCTGCTGTAATGGTGTTGCCGTTCAGATCTAAGGTAGCCGTCTTATTGGCAGGAATCTCAATGCTTCTACCTGCTATGTCAACATCTTCTTTCAACTGATATACGCCGCCTTCAGCCATGGCCTCTTTGAGGTTCTCCGCTTCCAAAGACACCTTTTTAAAGATTCCCGGCAAGGTGGTGGGAAGTTGTGCCTGACTGGAAGCATAAATATATATAGTATCGGCGTTCGCGGTGCCATTTTCAATTGTAGTAATCACACCCTTACCAAACACCTTTACATTACCGGCATTCACTGTCAGTTTGCTAACAGTCACCCCGTCATTGATTACCAACGTATTTTCGGCAGTACCGGCTTCTATCTCATCATACTTCGTTCCATTCAGATAGACGGTTGTCTGCTTTGCGTCAATGACCAGTTTTTTGGTTTGCGGAGCTATGATAGTAAGTTCTTTCGGAGGATTTGAATTTCCTGCATCATTGGCATAATTAATCGTCACCGTCTTATTCGTTGTTTCCGGCAATGTAATGGAAACAGCCTTATCCGTTGCCGTATATTTAGGTAACTCAATGGTTGCATCTTGCGCCGGAGCAGTTGTAACAACTACATTATCACAGGTTTTCAACGCATCGGCTACGTCTGCAATATTAGCTACTTCCACAATCTTCTTATCCAAATCACCTGTGAACGCCGGTTCTAAGGTTGCGACAAACTGGCCCGACACAGTCAGCATGCTGCCTGTCACATTCGTCTTGTAGTTACGCTGAACAGGAATATTACTCAATTCCTTATCGGTAATCTTCTCTCCAGCGGCATTATTCATTGTCAACACCATATTCGTCAGCAATTGTCCCTCTTTCGGAGCAAAAAGATAATCCATGGTCAGTGCACCATCACCATCTACAACAGCAGCATTTTCGTTGTAAGAAAGTGCGGCCAAATCACCTGTCACTGCACCTGTATGAGCATTAAAGCCCGTATACACCCCTTTGAACGCCAACGATGCAGCAGCAGGAATAAGCGCCGTTCTATCTGTGGGAATACTCCCAAGGTCTGTGGTCTTAATATTCAACTGACCAAAGGGGCGGGTCAATTCCACTGCCTCATTGAAGGCTCCGGTCACCAACTTACTCAGCAATACGCCCGTAAAGGCATCGCGAGAGTCATCGTTTCCGGCATAAGTTCCGAGAAGAGAAATATTCTGTAAACCATTGGCAGTCTGGTAATGTCTGTCGGCCTTAATGCCTCCCTCTCCGGAAACATCCGCCCAGAACACAAAGTCATAGGTTTGTGAAGTTACCAGCCTCACGTTGAAGGTCGCAGTTTTATTACCCGCCACAGGCACCACCTGACGCTCACCATAAAGTTTGTCACCCAAATAAATCTCCATGATACAACGGTTCACCTGTGTACCGTCGCCCGCCGCGCGGGTAGAAGGAGCATTAGCACCCGGCAACTGCACACTGAAAGATACAGCGGTCTCGTTGCCACTTCCACCATTCACCAACTCGTCATTCTGACAGGCTGTGAAAGCCAACAGGATAAGACCCGCCAGCAGTAAAAAATACGTTCTCATACTAGTTTTGTTTAAAATAAGACATACAATTATTTCTATTTGAATAAAAAAATCAAGGAACCACCACGTTTATCTCTCCGTCAAAACCGGGGTCAATACCGATGCCGGGAGCAAATTCACGAGTAAGGAACTCATCGCGCACCATGGTTATCTTGTTCCGCTTGAGAGGCACTTCCACCCCGGTGACGCGATTCACCTCCTGTCCCTCCTCGTTGTAAATGATCATTTCTAAGGTGACGGAAGATTCTTCGCCGTTCACCAGCACGTAGTCGAAAGCCAGACAGGCTTCATTGTCTGAAAGGACGAGAAGATTGGAAGTGAACTTTATGCCCATAACCGCCTCATTGGGGCGGTTGGAGACAACATTAAAGCCTACGGGGAAATATCCGGTATAAAGCACCTGCACCGTAAAATCATCTATGGCTGCGTCCCGGATACTTTTCGTTTGCTCCAGCTTGTTGAGGTACTTGACAATGTCGGTGGTAATCAACTCCACCTTTGCCAACGGACGCTCCAGTTGCATCTCCTCGCGGTGTCCGGCTTCCGATTGGCAGCGATAGGGTGAAAGGTCAAGGGCAGCCTGCCCGCAGAACACATCCTTATAGTCGGTTCCGCCCGTATAGTCTCCTTTCAGTTTGACGGCAGAGAAATCGGAGGTAGTATAAAAACAGTCGTCGGCAACATTGCCGGAAACTCCGGAAGCAAGCACAAAGTCGCGCCATGCCACCACCCGGTAGTTGCGCGCATGAAGGTCACATTCCAAAGTCACATCCTCCGTATCTCCCTCATCACAAATGAGTTGGCGGCGAAATTGCAGGCTTTGGTCGAACTTATCATCGGCATAGACTTCCACAATGTAACGCACCTTGTATTCACGAGGGTCGGCGGCGCGGGTGGAGAATTCCGGAACATCGAACGGGGTCATGTCCGCACCGGGCAACAGGACTATTTCGGTATGCACAATCGTAGGGTCTACTCCGCCGTCCTCCGGCAATTCGCGCACGCTGCATCCTCCCAGCAGGGATATGGACAACAAGCTGCAGACAGCTATCAACAGTTTTTTCATCGCCGGCCTCCTTTCCAATCAATGCGGTAGCCCAACGAGATGCCTACGTGGTCTATGCCGAAAAAATTCCTATGGCGCGTATCCACATAAGCGCCGTTGGGAATGTTGAAGAAACGGTCATAATCCAGATAAGCATACCCCACTCCCAACGAAAACTCCACACACCAGCGCCCGCCCTTTCCAAGCGGGAGACGGTAGCCGGCAGCAAGTCCCACATTCAGCAACGGGACACCCGTATCACTGTTCTGATAGCGGTAGGTATTGTTCTTAAGGGCATAGTTATAAGAGGCCACCCCGACATGTACACCGGTGAAGAGTCCGTCCACTTGTCTGAACCAGTAACGCACTTCGGGCTGCACGCAGAAAGTGCAGAACTTGCGGGAAGAAGTAAGATAATCGACAGAAGAGTAATAAAAAGGTAAAAGGACAGAAACAGCAGGCGAGATGTCATATTCCACCGCTGCGTTCATAATTGCCATTCCCCACGCCGCCACATTCGTTTTCAGCAGCAATGAATGGTTATTGCGTCCGGTGCGTGAGTCCGGATTGAATATTCGCTTGGCATGGTGCGGGGTATTTTCCCCATTACCCGCTTTCGCATACACACCATTCGGAGTCATGAAAAGTACGCACAATAGAACCAACAATATTCTTATTTGCATAAACGTCTTATAAACTTCTATCTGCACAGGCAGACCGGAAGCATGCGTCCTCCAAACTCCGAAAAGGACCGGTTAGAAACAGAAACGTGGAGCTGCGTGCTGTTTCTTCGATGAAGGTCCTAGGAAAACCCGTTAAATGAAAACAGACAGCAGTCCCACGCTATAAACGTGAGAATCCACTGTGCTGTCCTTCATTCAACTAATGAAAATTTCCTAGGTTTTCATCGAAGAGGACAAAGCACAACGCTTCTAATTATATTTTATTAAAAAAAATCAAGCCACAGTCGCCACCGAACTTCAATGCAAAGTTATAGAAATATAATTAGAATGAAAATTTTCACGTCCTTTTTTCTTGAAAAGTACAAAAATCGCGTTCCAAGACTTGTAGAACAAAGATATTATCCATAAGTTTGCATGAAAGACTATTATCTTTTCATTATGAGCAGTTATATATTTTTGGATCGGATGCGTTTCTTCGCCCATCATGGCGTGGGCCGACAAGAGACCTTAGTCGGCAATGAGTTCGTCGTCAGTTTGCGACTGAAAGTAGACATCGGGCATGCCATGCAGACTGATGATGTAACAGACACCGTAAGCTATGCGGAAGTATATGAAGCTGTGAAGAAGGAGATGGAAATTCCCTCCAAGCTGTTGGAGCACGTCGGAGGACGTATTGTGAAACGGTTGTTCGGAGACTTTCCCCCAATAGAGGACATCGAACTGAAACTGTCAAAACGCAATCCGCCAATGGGAGCGGACATAGAAGCGGCAGGAATAGAGATTCATACTTCCAGGCAGCAGCAGTGAATGAAACGGTAGCAATATTATACGGGCATTCCGTTTCCTTTACAAAACGAGTTTTTTCAAAAGACGATCGCATACTTAGCCTATCTCAGTCCCATACAAAGACTGTCTCAGTATAGGACTAAGGTAGCCTCTGTATGGGACTGAGATAGGCTGTTATATTACATCTTGATAATCATGAGATTGCAAAGCACCGCATTCTCATCAATAAATATCAACATTATTTTCTTTTCTTCCTCTTCTTTGCCGACTCAACGGCTTCGGCAACGACCGGTTTATTCTCGAAGCGCTTGGCATAGTTGCTGTAATCGGGAACGGTACGCTCGTAAGTAGGATCAAGAAAGAGAGGGCTCGAAATGATGTGGTCGGCCGTACTGCGATTGCAGCAGAAAACAATATTCTCCACACCAGCCAGACGTGTCAAGGCTTTGACATCCGTATCGTGCGGCTGCAAGGTCATGGGATCTGTAAAGAAGAAGAGATAATCTATTTCCCCATCCACAATGCGCGAACCCATCTGCTGGTCGCCGCCCAAAGGGCCGGATTTAAGAATTGTGAAATCCCATTCGACATCGGGATGCTTCTCCTTCAGCGCTTCCAGAATAAGTGTTCCCGTAGTGCCCGTACAGTAGAATTTATGTCCCATAAGCAACTCCGAATTCCAAAGCGCCCACTCTATGAGGTCTTTCTTCATGGCATCATGCGCCACCAACCCGATCTTCCTTACCAATTTGTCCATAAAACAATAACTTTTAATGATACAATAATTTTAGAAAAAGAGAACAGTTCTTACAAGCGGGAAAAGAACTTCTTCCCATGTAAATAAAACTGCACCAAGATACTGCTTTTTGTCCGTTCGGGAATAACCGGAAGGGATGTTTTTTTCAGATTCTCTTCACGATCAGCCGCAAACAGGGGGCGGAGTGAATGAAAAGCGCGGCGTGCACGAAGCACCGCCCACATATTGACAAACTGGCCTTTCAACAGAAAACTCAGGGCAGCCACACAATCGAGCACCGCCCGCACACGCATCACATAGCCCAGTTCTTCTTCCGGCAGATTCTTATACAACATTACAAGATTGTTGCGGAAATTGAGAAAAGTCTTATGGGGATTCTCTTTCTTCAGGGTGGCGCCCCCCACATGGTAGACGGTGCTTTGGGGTACACAAACCAGCATCCGCCCGCGGGCACGAAGCCGCCAACACAGGTCGATCTCTTCCATGTGGGCAAAAAAACGTCCGTCCAGTCCGCCGGCATCCTGATAGTCCTTCAGGCGTATGAACAAGGCAGCTCCCGTAGCCCAAAACACCGGAACAACGGTGTCATACTGCCCGTTGTCCTCCTCCACCACTCCCATTATCCGCCCGCGGCAGAAGGGATAGCCGTAACGGTCTATGAAGCCGCCGGCGGCGCCTGCGTATTCAAACCGTTCCTTGTGCCGCCAACTCCGGATTTTGGGCTGGCACGCCGCAACCTCCGGATGGGCATCCATATAGTCCACCAGCGGCGCAAGCCAATGCCCGGTAACCTCCACATCGGAGTTCAGCAGCACCACATATTCGGCAGACACCTGCTGCAAAGCAAGGTTATAGCCTTCGGCAAAGCCTCGGTTTTTGTCTAATATAATAAGGTGTACGGAAGGAAACTCTTGGCGGAGCATCTCAACGGAAGCATCCGTCGAACCGTTGTCCGCCACATAAATCTCCGTGCCCTCCGTATCCGAACAGCGCACTACGGACGGCAGAAACGAACGTAGCATCTCACAGCCGTTCCAGTTCAATATGACAACAGCCACCTTATCCATGCCGCACCACATCTTCGCGTTTCAGTTTCCAGCGCTTATGCGACCAGAACCAATAAGCCGGTTCCCTGCGAATGGTCTGTTCCAGCCTTCGGGCAAACAGTTCGGTTATCTCTCCGTCGGCCGTTTCTTTGGGAGTTTCGGTTATCAAGTCGAACTCCACCCTGCAATATCCCCTGCGCTGCTTCTTCAATTCACAATAGAATACGGGGAAATCCATCAGCTTGGCTATGCGTTCGGCGCCGTCCATAAAGCCGGTGTCCTGATTCAGGAAAGTAGTCCAATGATGAGCCTCGTTGATATTGGGGGATTGGTCGGTTATCATTCCCACTGCCACACGCTTATTGTCGCGACACAACCTGATGATTTCGCGTGCCGTAGAATGTTTCGGCACATTGTAGCCGCCAAAACGGGCGCGTATACGCTTGAACATCGCATCCATATATCGGTTGTGCAACGGTTTGTAGATTTGCACCGGTATGTCGCCCTCCTGCATGATAGCCCCCATGCCTATGATCCATTCGAAGTTTGCATAATGGGGAATGAGCAGCACTATCCCGCCATGCCTTTCAATCATGGCAAGAAATTCTTCCTTATTGTCATATTCCATGCGACAGCAAAGCTCCTTGAAAGACATGCGCAGCATCTTGACCTCCTCCAGCATGTAGTCGCAGATGTAACGGTAGAACTTGCGCTCTATCTCCCTCAGCTCCGCTTCGGACTTCTCGGGGAATGCGTTGCGCAGGTTATTACGCACCACCCTGCGCCGGTAGTGCACAATGTGATGCATCAGAAAGCAAAATCCGTCGGACAGCACATAAAGCGCCCTGAAAGGCAATAACGCCAACAGCCACATACCGGCATAAGTCAGCCAATAGATTAATCTTGATTTCACTCTGTCAATTTCAAATTACTAATTCCGATCATTAATTACGTCTGTCAGCTACCGGCCGCCGGCATCGCCCAACAGACCCAGAAGAGCCGTACCGTCTTCATTGAACTCTCCCATACGCGCCGGAACCACGCGGTTGTCCAGCGCATCATCGTGCGGAACCTCCACCCGGATGTAGTTCGGAGTGAAGCCATGCATCGGCGTCCCCGGTTTGGAGCGTTCCAAGAGAACGGGCATCGTCTGTCCGATATGGCGGGCATAGAACGAACGCGTTTTTTCCTCCGACAATTCCAGCAGAAGCTGGCTGCGTCTGTGTTTTTCCTCGGAGGATACCACATGCTCTATTTTCAAGGCCTGCGTACCCGGACGTTCGGAATAGCTGAACACATGAAGTTGCGTCACATCCAGCCCCTGAATGAAGCGGTATGCCTGTTCAAAATACTCTTCCGTCTCCCCACGCGTGCCCACAATCACGTCCACTCCGATAAACGCGTCGGGCATCACTTCCTTTATCTTCTTCACCTTAGAAGCAAATAGTGCTGTGTCATACCGCCTGCGCATCAGCTTCAGCACTTCATCGCTGCCCGACTGCAACGGGATGTGGAAGTGAGGCATGAACCGCTTGGAACGGGACACGAACTCTATGATTTCGTCCGTCAGCAGATTAGGCTCAATGGAAGATATGCGGTAACGCTCAATGCCCTCCACCTCATCCAATGCCTTGACCAAATCAAAGAAAGTCTCTCCCGTCGTCTTGCCGAAATCACCGATATTGACCCCCGTCAGCACAATCTCCTTTCCACCTTCGGCTGCCGCCTGACGGGCCTGTTCCACCAAAGAAGCAACGCTTCCGTTGCGGCTGCGTCCTCTGGCAAAGGGAATGGTGCAATAGGAACAATAATAGTCGCAACCGTCCTGTACTTTCAGGAAAAAACGGGTGCGGTCGCCACGCGAACACGACGGAGCAAACGAACGGATATCCTTCAAAGCGGAAGTATAGGCTTCACCCGTTTCATGCTTCTGCAAATCACCCAGATACCGGAGCAGGTCTTTCTTCTGTTCCGCCCCAAGCACAACATCCACACCTTCTATCTTTGCCACCACATCCGGCTTCAACTGGGCATAACATCCCGTCACCACCACAAAAGCGCCCGGATGCTGCTTCACCAGCCGATGAATGGCCTGGCGGCATTTCTTATCGGCCACCTCGGTGACCGAACAGGTGTTTACCACACATATATCCGCTTTCTCTCCTTTGCGTGCCGTACGCACTCCTGCCTCCCGCAGGATCTTACCGATAGTCGAGGTCTCCGAGAAATTCAGCTTGCACCCCAACGTATAGTAAACCGCCGTCTTATCTTGAAATATATTGGTATCTATCATGAGCCTAAATCAGATTTTCGGGACAAAGGTACACATTATTATTATATTTTTCCTACTTTTGCACAATTCATCAAAAAACGTGCAATGATACAAGAAAACTTTATCAAGCTATACGAACATAGTTTCCGCGAGAATTGGGACCTCCCCTGCTACACCGATTACGGAGAAAACGAAAGCTATACTTATGGAGAAGTAGCGCAAGAAATAGCCAAGTTGCATCTGCTATTCAAGCATTGCAGCCTGCGCCGCGGCGACAAAATAGCGGTTATCGGCAAAAACAACGCCCGCTGGTGCATTGCATATATGGCCACCATCACCTACGGCGGCATCGTAGTGCCCATCTTGCAGGATTTCAATCCCAATGATGTGCACCACATCGTCAACCATTCGGAATCCGTCTTCCTTTTCACCAGCGACAGCATTTGGGAACATCTGGAAGAAGAACGGCTCACCGGGCTGCGCGGCGTTTTCTCACTCAACGACTTCCGCTGCTTGTACCAGCGCGACGGAGAAACCATCCAACGTTTTCTCAAACACTTGGACAACGAGATGCACAAGACCTATCCGAAAGGGTTCCGGCAGGAAGATGTGGTTTATACGGATCTTTCCAACGACAAAGTAATGTTGCTGAACTATACCTCCGGCACAACGGGATTCAGCAAAGGCGTTATGCTGACAGGCAACAACCTTGCAGGTAACGTCACTTTCGGCATCCGCACCGGATTACTGAAAAAAGGAGACAAGGTGCTGTCTTTCCTGCCCCTGGCGCATGCCTATGGTTGCGCCTTCGACTTCCTGACCGCTACGGCTGTGGGTACGCACGTCACATTGTTGGGCAAAGTGCCCTCGCCAAAAATTCTGATGAAAGCGTTCGAAGAAGTAAAACCAAACCTGATAATCACCGTCCCCCTCGTTATCGAAAAGATATACAAGAATGTCATTCAGCCCATCATCAACAAAAAGTCCATGAAATGGGCCCTCAGCATCCCGTTGCTGGACGGACAGATATACGGACAAATCCGCAAGAAACTGGTGGACGCACTGGGCGGCCGGTTCAAAGAAGTGATTATCGGAGGAGCCGCAATGAACCCGGAAGTGGAAGAGTTCTTCCACCGCATCAAATTCCCGTTCAACATAGGTTACGGCATGACGGAATGCGGACCGCTGATCAGCTACGCTCCCTGGAACGAATTCGTGCCCACCTCTTCCGGACGGGTGCTCGACATCATGGAAGCACGTATCTACAAGGAAAATCCGGACGACCGGCTCGGCGAAATACAGGTACGTGGCGAAAACGTAATGGTGGGTTATTATAAAAACCCGGAAGCCACCAAGGAAGTATTCACCGAAGACGGCTGGCTGCGCACCGGCGACTTAGGCACGCTGGATGAAAATAACAACCTCTACATACGCGGACGAAGCAAGACCATGATCCTTAGCTCCAGCGGACAAAACATTTTTCCGGAAGAAATAGAGGCACGTCTCAACAACATGCCGTTTGTTCTGGAAAGTCTTGTGATTGAACGCAATAAGAAACTGGTAGCCTTAGTCTACGCTGATTATGAGGCATTGGATTCCTTAGGGCTGAACAATCCGGAGAATATAAAGACCATTATGGACGAAAATCTCAAGAACCTGAACAATAGCGTTGCTGCTTACGAAAAGATCAGTCAAATACAGCTTTACCCGACAGAATTTGAGAAAACACCCAAAAGAAGCATCAAAAGGTATTTATATAACAGCATTGCAGAAGATTAACATGTTGTAGAACATATCAAAAGCGAGAAAAACGGGCTTTCCTCCAAAAAAAATATAAAAAAAGTTGGGTTTTGGAGAACAACGTATCTAAAAAGTGCATACCTTTGCATCGTTTTAATAAAGCAATTGATTGTATTACGTTTTAAAAGTAAAGAAAATGAAAAAATTAGTTTTGATGGCCGTAGCTATCGTAGCAGTATCTTTCGCATCTTGTGGTAACAAAGCAGCTAACGCAGAACAAGCAACAGCTGACTCAATCCGTATCGCTGATTCAATCGCAGCTGTAGAAGCAGCAGCAGCTGAAGCAGCAGCATCAGTAGCTGACACTACTGCAGTAGATAGCGCAGCAGTTGTAGCTGAATAATTTCAGAACAACATTAGAGAGAATTGAAAGTCTGACGTACGGAAAGTACGGACAGACTTTTTTTATGTCCTTACTTCTCCATCGCATAAAGAGTTTACATCGTGACTCTAAGAAGTCAACATACTACGGATAGGAAGTTAATATACTCCAAACAGGAAGTTAACACACTCCGGACAGGAAGTTAACATCAAGCCTGCATTTTATTAACTTCATTGCAATGGCAGGTTGATATAAAAAAAGCCCGACTCTATCCAAATAGAATCGGGCTTCCCAATATATACGAAGGATTAATTATGCTTCTTCAGCAACTACTTCGAAAGGAATTTCTACAGAAACTTCCTTGTGCAGTTTAACAATAGCTTTGTAGCTACCAACTTCTTTCACTGCGTCTTTAACAACGATAATCTTACGATCGATGTTATGACCCAATTTAGCCAGCTCCTCAGCAATCTGAATGTTACCAACCGAACCGAAGATAGTACCTGTTGCACTAACTTTAGTAGCGATCTTCAAAGATACGCCTTCCAGCTTAGCAGCCAGTTCTTCAGCATCTTTTCTGATCTTCTCCAGCTTGTGGGCACGCTGTTTCAGCTCTTCGGCCAACATTTTCTTTGCAGAAGGAGAAGCAATGACAGCTTTTCCTGTCGGGATGAGGTAGTTACGACCATAACCGGACTTAACGGTTACGATATCGTTCTTATAACCCAAGTTTACTATGTCTTCTTTCAATATAATTTCCATACTTTCCTCCTCCTATTATTTCATCATGT